>Ga0308157_10000041_pt1 | contig 567817 bp, 484 predicted proteins | sample PhyBR1_FD_201035 | JGI IMG/M metagenome (GOLD analysis project Ga0308157, IMG submission 201035) | Phyllosphere microbial communities from UC Gill Tract Community Farm, Albany, California, United States - DLSLB.R1 | ecosystem: Host-associated > Plants > Phyllosphere > Unclassified | place... | reverse complement strand
ATACTTTGTCAAATAATGTCTTACTCATTTTTTATTTTTTTAAATTGTAATTTCTATAACCACAGCAATTTCCTGTTCATTATAATAGCAAAACAAAAGTAAAAAAAGATAAAAAAGCGTCAATTTCAATATTTCATTATATACGATACCCAAACTAAATTACAAATTGCCAATTGGCTTTTGCAACTTCAAATTTGACAGAAAAATGATTTAGAAATTAACTTTGTTTTTCTTTTTCAGATTTAATTCTGCTTCATTGTTTTTTATTTTAATAGTTTGCAAATTTATCTCAAAACTGCTATAAAATATAGAGTTTTGTTTGAAAAAATGTAACAAAACAAATAAAAATAGTAATAATTGTTAGTTTTGATTTCTTTCCGTCGGTCGCGCTTTTTAGGTTTTGAAAAGCTTAAAATGATGTTTTTTGCTTGTTATTTAGATTCAATAAAACGGCAAAATACTACGACATCCAAGAGGTAATTTTTTATGAAAATTTATGAAATAAGAGCTCAAAAATAAGTCCTAAAAAGAAGAAAACCGATCTCTTTTGTTTTCAAAAAAAAGAGAATCGGTTGTGTTAATTTAATGAGTTTTTAAATTCTAAAGGAGTAAGGTTGGTTTTCTTTTTGAATAATTTGCTGAAAGACTGCGGATATTCAAAACCTAATTGATAGGCTATTTCTGCAACTGATAAATTAGTGGTAATGAGGAAGTCTTTTGATTTTTCAATCAGTTTGGAATGAATATGCTGTTGCGCATTCTGTCCAGTTAAATTTCGAAGCATATCACTCAAATAATGACTCGAAACATTAATTTGTGAAGCGAGAAATTCTACTGATGGCAATCCTTTTTTTAAGGTTTCTGCATTGCTAATATAGTTATCCAGTGTTTCTTCGACCTTTAGTAATAAATCGTGGCTGATGGTTTTTCGGGTAATAAATTGGCGTTTGTAAAAACGATTGCTGTAATTCAGCAGCACATCAATATAAGAAACAATCACATCCTGACTCATTTCGTCAATTGCGGTATTCAGCTCATTTTCGATGCTTTTTAATAAGCCAATAATAATTGTTTTTTCGCTGTCTGAAAGATGTAGCGCTTCATTGGTGTCATAAGAAAAGAAACCATATTTTTTGATGCTTTTTCCCAAAGGATAATTTCGAATAAAATCAGGATGAAACAAAAGCGTATAACCACCATATTCGACTCCTTCTTCGTTTTCGGTAAAAATTAATTGACTAGGAGAAGCAAACATGAGTCCGCCTTCGGTGAAATCATAATAACCCTGACCGTAACCCATTTTTCCTTTGGTAGAAAACTTGTAGGAGATTTTATAAAAATCAAGCAAAAAAGCAAGGTTTGCTATATCTTCATTTATGACCAATTGCGTATTATCCACCAAACTCACCATCGGATGAAGCGGTTTTGACAGCTTAAGCAAGTCATGAAACTGCGAGATCGAGGAAATTTTTGCAGGAGTATTGTTTTTCTTTTCCATGATATAAAAGTATGAAAATTTAAAAGACGAATACCGCTCAGCTTCTAGAAACAGGAACGGTATTGGTCTGAAATAAATTATTCTCCAAAAAATTGTTTACCAAATTCAGAACGAAAAATTTCGTCTCCAACTTCTAGTCTTTGTTTGTAAAGTGCTTTTGCGTCTTCTCCGGCTACATATCTTAATTGGTTTTTGCCATCTGTAGCGGCTTCGTAAACTACGTCGGCAATTTGTTCAGGAGTTGATGCCATTTCAAACATAACGTCAACATTTCCGAACATTTTATTGGTCATTGTTTCGTACTCTGGCAAAGTGCTTGTGTCAAGAGAACCATGCAAGAATTCTGTTCTAATTGCTCCGGGAGAAACGGTTTTAATGTTTATTCCAAACGGATTTAGTTCATAAGCCATGCTTTCGCTCCAGCCTTCCAGTCCCCATTTTGTTGCGTGATAGATGGATCCTAAAGGAAAAGCAATCAGTCCGCCGATAGAAGTTGTGGAAATAAATGAACCGCTTTTTCTTTCTCTGAAATACGGTATAAATGCATTTGTAACTCGAATTACGCCCAATAAATTAGTGTCTAATTGTTTTGTGATTTGAGAATCAGAAAGACTTTCTAATGGACCAATTAAACCATAGCCGGCATTGTTGAATACGATGTCAATATCACTTAATTGAAGTGCTTTTTGAACTGTAGCTTGAATTTGGTCAAAGTTGGTAACATCTAGTGGTAAAAGCGTTACGTTTTTTAATTGAGAAAGTTCTGTTTCTTTTTCTGGATTTCTCATTGTTGCAATTACATTCCAACCTTGTTCGTGGAATAATTTTGCTGTTGCTTTTCCTAAACCTGATGATGCGCCTGTGATAAAAATTGTTTTCATGATTATTGGTTTTTTAATTGTTATAATTTGATGAAGCAAAGTTCAGCATACACTGCAGTTTAAAAGTGTTCATTTTGAAGCAATGAGTGTCCAAAATGGATAATTGGAGTTTTTTTAAGAAAAAATGAATGAAATTTCATTGTTTTTGCTTTTAGAGAACAACGATGTTAATTGTGCTTTTTGTTAACAACTTCACTTTATTATTTCCCTAAAAAAAGTGTAAATTTGAATTCCTTCCATTTTTCATTTCGCATTTTGCTATGTTTCATGTTGTCAATAGTTTACAATATGAAAGATATGAAATTTGAGGATTTAAAATTTGACTTTTTACAACTCTATGTATTTAATATTCGATACCGAAACAACCGGATTACCAAAACGCTGGGATGCCCCAATTACAGATTCTGATAACTGGCCTCGCTGTATACAGATCGCTTGGCAGCTTCATGACGAAATGGGACAGCTTATCGAGCATCAGGATTATTTGGTAAAACCAGAAGGATTTAATATTCCGTACGACGCCGAGCGTATTCACGGAATTTCGACTGAATTGGCTGAAGCCGATGGAATCACTTTGGCTGAAGTTTTAGAGAAATTTAATATTGCTTTAAGCAAAACCAAATATATTGTAGGTCAGAATTTAGGATTCGACGTTAATATTATGGGGGCCGAATTCCATAGAATGGGAGTAGAATCTCAAATGAGTTCGATGCCTGTTCTGGATACGTGTACCGAAGTTACAGCTTCATTATTACAGCTTCCTGGAGGTCGTGGAGGAAAATTCAAACTTCCGACTTTGACCGAATTACACAGCTATCTTTTCGATCAGCCTTTCGCGGAAGCGCACAACGCAACTGCCGACGTTGAGGCAACGACGCGTTGTTTCTTGGAATTGGTTAGGAGGGAAGTTTTTACTAAAGAAGAACTGGATGTTCCAAAAGAGTATTTCAAAGAATTTCAAGAAAGAAATGCGGAGCCATTCAAGTTAATTGGTTTAAAACACATCAATTTAAAAGCGGCTTCTGATAAAATCAGAGAACAGCTTAAAGCTTTGGCCGGAGAAGGTCAGCAAACTGTTGTTTCAGAAGAAGAAAAAGCCGATTTTAAAGCAGCAAAATTTGCGCATTTACACAATCATACGCAGTTTTCGGTTTTGCAGTCGACTATCGGAGTTGGAAATATTGTTGCAGCTGCTGCTAAAAACGGAATGCCAGCCGTGGCGATGACAGATACAGGAAACATGATGGGAGCTTTCCACTTTGTGAGTGCTGTTATGAATCACAACAAAGCGGCTTCGGGAAAAAATAAAGCATTGGTTGAAGCAGGAGAAGAACCAACAGAAACAGAGGTAAAACCTATTGTGGGCTGTGAATTTAATATCTGCGACAACCACTTAGATAAAAGCAAAAAAGACAACGGTTATCAAGTTGTTTTAATGGCTAAAAATAAAGCCGGTTATCACAACTTGGCAAAAATGGCTTCGATTGCCTATACTGACGGATTTTATTATGTTCCGAGAATTGACCGTAAAATCGTCGAGCAATACAAAGGCGATATCATGGTTTTGTCTGGGAATTTATACGGAGAAATTCCGAGTAAAATCTTGAATATTGGTGAAAACCAAGCCGAAGAAGCTTTGATTTGGTGGAAAGAACAATTTGGAGAAGATTTCTATTTGGAAGTAATGCGCCACAATCAGGAAGATGAAAATCGTGTCAACAAAACACTGATTGAGTTTTCTCAAAAACACAATGTCAAATTAATTGCAACCAACAATACTTATTATTTAAATAAGGAAGATGCCAATGCACATGACATTTTATTGTGTGTAAAAGATGGTGAAAAACAGGCAACGCCAATTGGTCGTGGTCGTGGTTACCGTTACGGACTTCCAAATCAGGAATACTATTTCAAGTCGCAAGACGAGATGAAAAAGCTCTTTGCTGATTTGCCAGAAGCGATTATCAACATTCAGGAAATTATCGATAAGGTTGAAGGATATTCACTTTATCGTGATGTATTGCTTCCGAAATTCGAAATTCCTGACGAATTTATGGTGCCCGAAGATGAAGAAGATGGTGGTGTTCGTGGAGAAAATAAATACTTGCGCCATCTTACTATGGAAGGTGCGAAAAGAAGATATGGCGAAATTACCGAATCGATTCAGGAACGACTGGATTTTGAATTAATGACAATTTCGAATTCAGGATATCCGGGTTATTTCTTGATCGTACAGGATTTCATCGCCGAAGCTAGAAATATGGACGTTTCGGTAGGGCCTGGGCGTGGTTCTGCAGCGGGTTCAGCCGTTGCATATTGTTTAGGAATTACCAATATTGACCCAATTAAATACGACTTACTTTTTGAGCGTTTCCTAAATCCTGACCGTGTATCGATGCCCGATATTGATATCGACTTTGATGACGAGGGTCGTGGACGTGTAATGGAATACGTAATCAACAAATACGGTCAAAAACAGGTGGCTCAGATTATCACGTATGGTAAAATGGCAACCAAATCGGCGATTCGTGATACGGCGCGTGTATTGGATTTACCATTATTTGAAGCCGATAGAATTGCGAAATTGATTCCGGGAATGATGCCGTCAAAATGGAATTTGGCGCGTTTTATTTCGGAGAGTGAAGAAGAGGTTAAAAAAGCACTTCGTTCAGACGAATTTGACAATGTAAAAGAATTAATCGCGATTGCCAATGAAGATGATTTGGCAGGAGAAACCATTCAGCAGGCAAAAATCCTTGAAGGGTCGATGCGTAACACGGGAATTCACGCCTGCGGGGTAATCATTACGCCTTCGGATATTACGAATTACGTTCCTGTAACCACTGCAAAAGATTCAGATTTGTATGTAACACAGTTTGATAACTCGGTTGCAGAAAGTGCCGGATTGCTGAAAATGGACTTCTTGGGTCTGAAGACCCTTACGCTGATAAAAGATACCGTGAAATTGGTAAAATATAGAACAGGAATCGAATTAAATCCAGATACTTTCCCAATTGATGATGAAGAAACATATGCGCTTTTCCAAAGAGGTGAAACCGTTGGAATCTTCCAATATGAGTCACCTGGGATGCAGAAATACATGAAAGATCTGAAACCAACAGTATTTGGAGATTTGATTGCGATGAACGCCTTGTATCGTCCGGGACCTTTGGAGTATATTCCGTCTTTCGTTCGAAGAAAAAATGGTGATGAGGAAATCAAATACGATTTAGATGCCTGTGCCGAATATTTATCAGAAACCTACGGAATTACAGTTTACCAAGAGCAGGTAATGCTTTTGTCTCAGTCTTTGGCAGGATTTACAAAGGGTGAGGCCGACGTCTTGCGTAAAGCGATGGGTAAGAAACAAAAAGACGTACTAGATAAAATGAAGCCGAAGTTTGTTGAACAAGCAGCAGCAAAAGGTCACGATGCCAAAATTTTAGAGAAAATCTGGAAAGACTGGGAAGCCTTTGCGAGTTACGCCTTCAACAAATCACACTCGACTTGTTATGCTTGGATTGCGTACCAAACAGCATATTTGAAAGCGCATTATCCTGCAGAATATATGGCAGCGGTACTTTCGAATAACATGAACGATATCAAACAGGTTTCGTTTTTCATGGAAGAATGTAAACGTATGGGATTACAAGTTCTTGGACCAGACGTAAACGAATCGTACTATAAATTCACGGTAAACGATGATTATGCTGTTCGTTTCGGAATGGGAGCGATTAAAGGAGTGGGTTCTGGAGCTGTAGAAACGATTGTAGAAAACAGAAAAGACGGAAGATATAAATCGATTTTTGATTTGGCGAAGCGAATTGACCTTCGTGCTGCCAACAAAAAAGCGATTGAGAATTTAGCATTAGCTGGAGGTTTTGATTCTTTTGAAGGAACAACTAGAGCGCAATATTTCCATGATGATGGTGACGGAATTACGTTCTACGAAAAGGCAATGCGTTACGGCTCTAAGTTTCAGGAAAATGAAAACTCTTCTCAAGTAAGTTTGTTTGGAGAAACCAGTGAAGTGCAGATTGCAGAACCTGTTGTGCCACCATGTGAAGACTGGAGTACAATGGAGAAATTGGCAAAAGAAAAAGAGGTTGTCGGAATCTATATTTCTGGACATCCGCTTGATGATTTTAGATTTGAGATGAAATATTTCTGCAATTCGAGATTAGAAGCTTTGAAAAACATGAATGAATATGTTGGGAAGAATCTAATGTTTGCCGGAATTATTAATAACGTACAACACCGTGTAGCGAAGAATGGAAAAGGCTGGGCAGCGTTCAATTTAGAAGGCTATGATGAAAGTTACGAGTTTAAGATTTTTGGTGAAGAATATTTGAAATTCCGCCATTTCTTGATTCAGAACAATTTTGCCTATATTAAGATTTTGATAAAAGACGGCTGGGTGAATCATGATACAGGTAAAAAAACAGATCCGAGAATGCAATTTGTTGAGGTTAGACAGTTGCAGGATATTTTGGAAGCATTTGCCAAAAAATTAATTTTATTGCTAGACATCAAAGATCTTCATGAAGAGTTTATTCATAAATTGAGTCATTTGTTTAGTGAAAACAAAGGGGACAATACGGTGAGTTTTGATATTATGGAAATCGAAAATGTCAAACGTCTCGTTGAAGTCGAAACGACAAGTGAATTTGAAGACAGCGAAGATGCAGTTTTTGAAGATGAAAATGACGATAATGAAGCAGTTTCTGGAGAAGCTAAAATGAAAGAGATGAAAGAGGTTGAAGAGGTGAAAGTGGTCACCAAATTAACCATGCCAAGCCGACGTTTAAAGGTGAAGATTTCAGCTGAATTGTTGCAAGAATTAGAAAAAATGCAGATTAATTTTAAACTGAACTAAAAAATTAACAGTTAAAATTTAATGGAATGTAAAATTTTAATGTTAAAAATATGCACGCATAATACTTTTTTAGTAATATTGCCCGAAATTACAACGATTTCGTTCCAAGTCTAACCATACAGACTAAAAGAATATGTTAAAATACTCTAAGTTTGTATAAATTAATTAAATCAGAATTATGAAAAAGAACCTATTTTTATTAGGATTATTAGTTTGCTCTATGGCTACAATGGCGCAGACAGAAAAAGCAGACAAGCCAGAAAGCTGGTATTTTAAATTAGGAGGATCTTATTTTAACCAAACAGCTTCAACAGAATTCCCGGTTGTTGGAGGTCAAGAACCAAATAGAGATGTATATGCTGGTACACTAGCTAACAATAAATTGGTTTCAAGAGAAAGTATAACAGGTTCTTTTGGACAAGGTTTCAGAAGTGGAATCACTGGAGGTTATCGTTTTTCTACACGTTTAGGAGTTGAATTATCTGCTAATTACTACATCAGTAATAGTAAAACTATGGCTCAAACAACTGACAGACTTATCTCATACAACCCAAATACAACAGTTGCTACTTATGTAAGTTTTACTGCAGAAGGACAAATCAAAGCTTTTGATTTAGCACCTGCACTTGTAATGTTCTTAGGAGAAGCTCATGGTTTTGAACCTTATACTAAAGTTGGAGTTATTGTTCCAGTTCATGGAACTTTAGATATTGAAACAACTAGAGATTATGTGAGTTTTGCTGGCGCTAATCAAGTTGCAGCTACTAAAGCGTATTCAAAAGATGTGGTAAAACCAAATGCAACAGTTGGTTTTATGGCAGCTATTGGTACTTCTTATAAATTAGGAAAACATCTTTCAGCTTTTGCTGAGTTAGAGTATCGTAACTTCACAGTGCACGGAAAAACTAAAGAAACTACTGAATATACTGAAAATGGAGTAGATAAATTAAATACTACGACTGCATTTAGAACAGCTTCATATTCTGCTAACCACACTAATTACCATAGCTCAATTGATGCTAATTCAAACAGTACAGTTACAAATGCTGCTGGTTTTGATAGCACAAAAGCTACAGATGATTTAAGTTCTTACGTTGGAATTTCTGGTTTAGGTTTGACTTTAGGAGTTAAATACAGCCTATAATTTTCCAAAGTTTTTTATAGTTTAAAAAAGAGGATATTCGAAAGAATATCCTCTTTTTTTGCTAGTAGTACGAACCTTTGTCAAAGTTTGAAACTTTGACAAAGATTTTAGGGTGAATTGCCTCCCGCTTTAGCTGGAGGTATTTTATTCTCAAATGCAAAAAAGGCTTTAGCCAAACAATAAGTTCGGCTAAAGCCTTTTATTTTACATCAATTTTAACCTCCGGCTAAAGCTGGAGGCAATTCAATTAAAAGTCTGCTATTTCGAAGCCTCTCTAAACTCCTTCAAAACTTCATCAATAACCCAAGTAGTTCTTGCTCCTGAAGTTCCTTTAGATGGAGAAGTTCCATTGTCTAAAAGATCAGCGATAACAGTTTCAATAAACGGTTGCTGAATATGAAGGGGGTTTTCGATCAAAATACTTTCTTTTTCTCCATTTGCATATTGAATATGAAGCGGATCATTCCCAAAAGTCGAAAAAGATATTTTTCCTTTATCACCCACAATTTCGGTATTGTCATAACGCTCAAAACTTGCAAAATTCCAAATTCCAGAACCATGAATTCCGTTTTCAAATAAAAATGACATTGAAACCGAATCCTCAGCAGGATAAGCTAATAATTGAGAAGTTGCATGTCCGCGAACTGATTTTATCGGACCTAAAACAAAATCTAGGAAGTCTAAAGTATGGCAGGCTAAATCAACAAAAATTCCGCCTCCGGAAATATGTGGCAAAACCGTCCAAGGAAGATTGATTTCGTCATCATAACGTTCCTCAAATGGATGATATAAAACACAATTTACGTGTCTGATGGTTCCTAATTTTCCTTCGTCAATAATTTCTTTGATCTTTAAAAAACGAGGCAAAGCTCTTCTGTAATACGCAACAAACAACGGAACATTATGTTCTTTGCAAGCGCTAATCATTTCGTTGCATTCTTCAAAAGTCAAAGCCATTGGTTTTTCTACATAAACTGGCTTTCCTGCTTTGGCGCATAAAATCGTATATTCTTTATGAGAAGAAGGAGGAGTGGCGATATAAACAGCATCAACTTCTGGATCATTAATTAAATCTTCAGCTTTTGAGTACCATTTCGGAACATTATGACGTTTTGCATAATCTTCAGCAAGGGCTGCGTCTCTTCGCATAACAGCAACTAAAGCTGAATTTGGAGCTTTCTGAAAAGCGGGTCCGCTTTTAACTTCGGTTACATTTCCGCAACCAATGATTCCCCATTTTATAATTTTCATGTTTTAAGTTTTAAGTTCCTCAAATTTAAGGGAAATGAATTGTTTAAAAAAGGTTCGCCACGAATTACACGAATTGCACTAATTTGTTTCACGCAGATTTAAAATGATTAAAGCAGATGCGCACAGATTTTTTAAGTAAATCATTTTAAATCTGCCAAAATCTGCTGAATCTGCGTGAAACAAAAAAAAGCCACGATATTCAGAAAATAATTCGTGAATTCGTGGCTAAAAAAAATTAAGCTTAAAGTCTTACTTTTTCGGTAAAGCAGTAAAGCCCATATTATAAAGCGTAAATGCTTGGATGTCTACATTTTCTTGAATTGTAGCCGCAACAGATTTTCCTGCTCCGTGACCTGCTTTAACATCAATTCGGATTAAAACTGGATTTTCTCCTGCTTGTTTTTCCTGCAATTCAGAAGCAAATTTGAAACTGTGCGCCGGAACCACACGATCGTCATGATCTCCAGTTGTTACAATAGTTGCTGGATAATGCGTTCCTTGTTTAACGTTGTGAACTGGCGAGTATCCTTTTAAATATTCAAACATCTCTTTGCTGTCCTGAGCGGTTCCATAATCAAAAGCCCAACCTGCGCCCGCCGTAAAAGCGTTGTAACGAAGCATATCCATAACTCCAACTGCTGGTAAAGCTACTTTCATTAAGTCAGGGCGCTGTGTCATCGTTGCACCAACTAATAAACCTCCGTTAGATCCTCCGCGAATCGCTAAATAATCAGATGAGGTGTATTTTTGCGCGATTAGATATTCCGCAGCAGCGATAAAATCATCAAATACATTTTGTTTTTGTTGTTTTGTTCCTGCGTCATGCCATTTTTTTCCATATTCACCTCCACCTCTTAAATTGGCAACAGCATAAACGCCTCCGTTTTCCATCCAAACGGCATTTGCAATGCTAAAACTTGGCGTCAAACTAATATTAAATCCGCCGTAACCGTATAGAATTGTTGGGTTTTTGCCATCTAATTTTGTTCCTTTTTTATACGTAATAATCATCGGAACTTTTGTGCCGTCTTTTGAAGTATAGAAAACTTGTTTTGATTCGTAATCTTCGCTTTTGAAATCTACTTTCGGTTTTTGGTAAACTTCAGATTTACCTGTTTTTGGTTCAAAAGAATAGATGCTTCCTGGTGTTGTGTAATTTGTAAAACTGTAGTACAAGATTTTTTCGTCCTTTTTTCCGCCAAATCCTCCTGCAGTTCCAACCGCTGGAAGTTTGATTTCGCGAACTAATTTTCCGCTGTAATCATATTGCTGTACAAAAGAAACTGCATCTTTTGTATAATTAGCAAAGAAATATCCTGCACCCGTTGAAGGAGACAAAATATCTTGAGTTTCTTTAATAAAATCTTTCCAGTTTTCTGGTTTCGGATTTGCTGCATCAACTGTTACGACACGTTTATTTGGAGCATTAAAATCGGTTTCAATGAACAATTTGCTTCCTTCGTTTTCAATGATGCTGTTGTCACTGTTGAAATTGTCAACAATAGTCACAATCGGGCTATTTGGTTTCGTCAAATCTTTGATGTACAGTTCATTTCCGTAAGTCGAATTTGCTGCAGAAATCACTAAATAATGATTGTCTTCGGTTACATAACCACCAACATATCTTCTTTTTTGATCGGCACCAAAAATTACTTTGTCTTCTTTTTGAGAAGTTCCCAATTTGTGGAAATACAATTTATGCTGATCTGTTTTTGCCGAAAGTTCGCTTCCTTTTGGTTTGTCATAGCTTGAATAGTAAAAACCTTCATTTCCATGCCAAGAAATGCCACTGAATTTCACGTCTACTAAAGTGTCTTCCAGTACTTTTTTAGAAACCGCATCAATGATGATTACTTTTCTCCAATCGCTTCCGCCTTCAGAAATTGCATATGCTGCTTTGCTTCCGTCTTTAGAAAAATCAAGTCCACCAAGCGAAGTTGTTCCGTCTTTAGAAAAAGTATTTGGGTCTAAGAAAACTTCTTCCTTGCCGTTTTGATCTTTTCTATAAATAACAGATTGGTTTTGAAGTCCGTTGTTTTTAGAGTAATAAGTAAATTTTCCTTCTTTAGATGGCGCTCCGATTTTTTCGTAGTTCCAAAGTTTTTCCATTCGTTTTTTTAGTTCTTCACGAAACGGAATTTTATCTAAATAACCGTAAGTAACTTGGTTTTGAGCTTTAACCCAATCTCCAGTTTCAGCCGATTTGTCATCTTCAAGCCAACGGTAAGGATCACTTACTTTGGTATCAAAATATACATCGACAGTTTCGCCTTTTTTGGTTTGGGGGTATTGAATTTTATTTTGTCCAAATGAAATTCCTGCTGTTGTAATCGCCATTAGTAGAAATGTTTTTTTCATATTTAAGTTTGTCGGTTTTAACAAAAATAGCATTTTTTGTGTGATTGCTGATTTTTTAACCGCAAAGCACGCAAAGTTTTTATTTCTGTATAGTTTTATAAAAACGCAAAGTTCGCAAAGCTTTGTGTTAATTTTAATCTTTGCGAACTTTGCGAAAAATCCTTGCGTTCTTTGCGGTTAAACAAAAATCTTATAAGTTGAAATTAACGCCCAAAACGATGTTTCTTCCAATGTTTGGAATACCGTCTGTTTTTAATCTTGAAAGGTGTGCAATGTATTTTTTATCAAATAAATTGTTTCCGTTTAAGTTCACGTCAAAAGCAGTTTTTCCGAGTTTTACTGTTCCTCCAAAACCTAAATTCACCAAAGTATAACCTTTAGAAGCCGTTTCAAAACCGCTCACATTATCTTGATTGAAAGTCGAAGAAACATTCAATGAAGCAAAACCTTCGTTTAGCCAATTTTTGATATTGAATTCGGTTCTAAGCGTGTTATTCCAGTTGTTTGCCGGAATCAATGGCAAATAATCACTATTGTCTTTTTTACCAGTTACGGTTTCAAAGCTAGTTTCAAAATGCAACCAATCTAAAGGATGCGGGTGAATATGCAATCCTGCCTCACCTCCAAATAATTTTGCATTGTCTTGAACATACGCGAAAACATCATTGTTGTCTAAAATTTCCCCTGTTGGCGAAGTGTAAATGTAATTGTTCACATGATTGTAAAATCCGTTGATGAAGAATTCAAAATGCGTGTTTTTATATTCCAAATTAACATCCGTCTGAACGTTTTGCTCTGTTTTTAAATTTGCATTTCCAATTTCGTAGCGGTTTGTTCCTTCATGAACACCGTTTGAAGTCAATTCGGCTAAATTTGGCGCTCTAAACCCTGACGCAACATTTAGGCGAAGGGTCAATGGCTCTACCAATTTTGTTTTGTATCCCAAAGATGCATTGAAGCTATCAAAAGATCGATCTAAAGCTTGAAAATAGCCTTCTTCACCTTCAGTTCCGTGAGCAATAGAGTTAATATTTCTGTTGTCAAAGCGCAATCCAGCTTGTAAAACGCTGTTATTCCATTCGTAATTTGCAGTTCCAAAAACACCAAAATCGTTAGTTGTAGCATCAGGAATCAAATATTCTTCTCCTGAATTTGTATTCGTTTGATGCATGCCTTGAACTCCTAAAATAGTTTCGATTTTTCCGAATTTAGGGAAATGGTATTTTGCATTATAATTGAAAGTGTTCAATTTCATGTGAAGCGAAGCTTCGTTGCTGTCTTCAAATTCGCTTCTGTCATTGGAAATATAGCCTAAATCAACATCTAATTTTGAGTTTTCAAAAAATACGGTATTATTCAAACTTAACAAATGATTGAAAATGCCTTGTCTCGGAAATTCTGTGTCCTTGCTTGAAGTTTGTTCTGCAATTCCTTCTTCTGGAATTCCGATGTCTAGTTTGTTGTAATTGTATCTTAAAACACTTGAAAAACTTGAATTGCTATACCCAATTCCAGTTTTGAAATCGGTTTCATTGTAACGTGAATTCGTTACGCGATCACCGCCAGAAATCATGTAATCAGAATGTGTATTGTAACTTCCTCTTGCTAGAAATTTCCAATTATCTGTAGAAGTTTTTAAACCAATAGATGAATTGCTCCCTTCTGTATTGGTAAAATATTTTTGGCTGAAATTTGCTTTGAAAGTTCCCGCATCAGCAAATTTTTCAGGATTGAAATATAAAACACCACCAAGTGCATCTGAACCATATAATAAAGATGCTGGTCCTTTGATTACTTCCACACTTTCAATTCCGGCATCATTTAAACCTAAACCATGTTCATCACCAAATTGTTGATTTTCGATGCGCACACCTTGAGAATAAACCAAAACACGATTCCCGCTAAGTCCGCGAATTACTGGTTTTCCTATCGAAGTCCCTGTCGAAATTTGAGCAACTCCAGGAATTGTAGCTAGACCTTCTATTAAAGTCGATGTTCCTTTTTGTTGCAATGTTTTGATGCTCTCGTGCTCAATTTTCATTACGTTTTGCGATTGCAGTTTGTTGAATGGAGTTGAAACTACAACTTCATCCATTTCCATAATCGATTCTAAAAGTGTAATGTTCAGCGTGTTTTCTCTAGATAATTTTGCAATAGTTTGATTTTGATTGGCATAACCTACAAAGTTGAAAGCGAGGCGCAGACTTCCGTTAGGAAGATTGTTCAATTCGTATTTTCCGTTTACGTCAGTTGTAGTTCCTTTATGTAGTTCTGGCGCATATACAGAAACGCCAGGCATTGGTTGATTTTGATTGTCGGTAACAATTCCTGAAACCGAATTTTGAGCAGAAAGAATGCTCGAGAACCCCAAAATTAGGGCTAGTATTAATTTTTTCATTTGGAAATGATGCTATAGTTAATTGATTTTCTTCTTTCAAATAAAAAACAAAGCAAACAGCAAAGCATTCTAATCCTGATTTGTTTGAAATAGGACTAGGAAACTCAATGTAATTTGAATTTTAAATTGAAAGAAATAAGAATTTTTTCGAATGATCGAAATCTAAGAAACTAAAGCAACAGGAGGTCCCCGAAGTAAATAAACGCTTTTTGAAAACGAGCGAATGTTTTCTGAAAATGAAAAGAAATAAGGAATTTCTCTATGAAAACTGTGAAATTGAAAAGAAAAAACTTCAGCAACCGTATAACTTCCAAAAGCAAAATTACAAACATAACATAAGTCGTAATTGTGATGCTGATGCGTTATTTCACCACTCGGATCATTGTAAGCGTGATGACACTGTTTTTCTGAAAGTTGTTTTACAATATGCTCAAAACTGTGCAACGACTGAAACAATATTGTAAACAATATCGTCAGCGTCATTGAAACACTTAATATGAGCTGTTTTCTTTTCATGCAAGGCAAAGGTATAAAAGCGGATTGAAAAAATGGGTCATTTTTTGATTTCTGTTGCAGATTTATTGAAAAAAGTGCAACAAATGCCTTTGTTCGCGCTGAAAAAGAGAATAATTGTTTTCAAATCACATCTTCAACTAGCATTATATTATATTTGTATGTAAAATAAACTTACGGCAAAAAACGTTTAAACTTGAAAACCTCTTTAAAACCAAAATTCGATATGCGATTATTTTTTACTTGTTTGTTTTTTGTTTCATTTTTGAATGTCTTTTCGCAGCAAGAAGTGAAACCTGAAATCAAACCCGTAATTAAAATCGATTCTTTATATCGTGAAGATCAGTTTTACTTTTCAGTAGCGTATAATCTTTTAGTCAATACGCCCGAAAGATTGAAACAAGATAAGTTTTCTGCTGGGCTTTCTGCGGGCTTTTTGCGCGATATGCCAATTAACAAAAAAAGGACTGTTGCGATCGCAGCAGGATTTGGACTTAGCTATCAGAACTTTTACCAAAATTTCACCGTTTCAGAAGATACTAACGGCGCTCCGATTTATGGGGTAAATGACTATGGCGAGTTTGTTTCCAACAAATACAGACAATATTCGGTTGATTTGCCGATTGAGTTCAGATGGAGAAATTCGACTTACGAAAGCACTAAGTTTTGGCGAATTTATGGAGGGGTAAAAATGAGTTATATTTTCTCGAGTAAATCGGTTTTAGACGATGGAGAAAACACTTATAAAATAAAAAATAATCCTGATGTCAATACATTTCAATACGGAATTTACCTCGCAACAGGATATAATACTTGGAATATTTATGCTTATTATGGCTTAAATCCTTTATTTGATTCGGTTTCAACCGTTTCTGGTGAAAAAGTAAATATGAAAGCCATGAATGTCGGGCTTATCTTCTATATTTTATAACCACAAAAATAAAAAGAGCAATTGTGGCAAGACTCCAATTGATAGTCCAATAAGAATTTCTTTTGCATCATGTGCCTGCATTTCCAGTCGGGATGAAGCAACGATTCCGGTCAATAAAATCAAAAGTGCTGGCCAATATGGATTTTGCATTTGCAAGTGCATATTCATTCCAATTACAAAAATGGCAAAACCACTAATAGCGGCTACGTGAAGACTGGCTTTTATTTTAAATAAAGAACAAACCAAAGCTAAAATCGTTGTGAACAACGCGCCTAGAAAAAAGAAATGCAATTCTGGGTAACGCGTAATAATGATGCTTCTTTTTACCAATAAAATATACAGAAAGCATTGTAGGACTAAAGGAATTTTTCGTTGTGAAGTTTCATGAACCATTATAGAAGTCACGTGTCCTGTTGATTTTAACAGCAGAAAAAACATAATCGGAACTAGAATGGTAATAATCAGAATTTGAAATAAAACAAAGTATTTTTCATTATTCGAAAAAGCGTCTTCTTTGCAAAAAAGATAAAACAAAGTAGTGTACATCGCAATAAAAATCGGATGTAAGATATAGGAGAATAAAGGCAATATTTTTTTCAAAACGCGGTTATTTGTGGTGTAAAAACAAATATAATCAAATAATGGGGTTCGCCACGAATTGCACCAATTTTCGCAAATTCGATTGTGTTAATTAACATTTTATTTTTCGTCACAGTTATTTTTGCCACAGATTAAAGGATTAGAAATAATTCTAAGATCTATGTTTTTATTTCACGCAGATTTTACAGATTTAGGCAGATCAAAACCGATTTAATATAAAAAAATCTGTGGCATCTGCTAAGATCTTTTTAAATCTGCGTGAAACAAATTAATGCAATTCGTGCAATTCATGGCAAACCTTTTTTTAAATTTGACAAAAAGAATTTTTCAATGAGCATAAATATTAAAAGCCTTATCTCGGTTCTTGATGCGGAATGGATTGGCTCAAATTCGGATGTTTTTATTGATCATATTTCGATCGATAGCCGTTCACTTCAAAACGGATCCAAAACCTTGTTTATTGCCTTGTCAGGTGTTAACAACGATGCTCATTTGTATATAACTGAATTAATTGAAAAAGGCGTTCAGAATTTTGCGGTTCAATATATTCCTGAAAATGTAAAAGGCAAAGCCAATTTTTTAGTAGTGAAAAATACTTTAAATGCCTTGCAACAATTTGCCGCTTATTACAGAGATTTATTCGATTTCCCTGTAATTGGTTTAACCGGAAGCAATGGGAAAACGATTGTGAAAGAATGGCTTAACTTTTTGTTGAGTCCAGATTACAATATTATTCGAAGCCCAAAAAGTTATAACTCTCAAGTAGGTGTTCCATTGTCTGTGATCGCCATAAATGAAAAACACAATTTGGGAATTTTTGAAGCTGGTATTTCGACGATAAATGAAATGGAAAAGCTCGAAAAAATCATTAAACCAAAAATTGGAGTTTTGACCAGCATTGGCTCTGCGCATGATGAAGGTTTTGAGAATTTGGAGCAAAAAATCAACGAAAAACTATTGCTTTTCAAAAATACGGAAGTGATAATCTATCAAAAAAATGAATTGGTAGATAAGTGTCTTACTTCTTTTTCAGCAGAAAATCCAATTCAAAATAGAACTCTTTTTTCATGGAGTTTTAGCGATAAAACTGCTGATGTTTTTGTTCTGAAAAAAGAAATAAAAAACGAATCGACAACTATTCAATATCAATATCAAAACGAAATTTTCGATCTAGAAATTCCGTTTAGCGATTCGGCTTCTGTTGAAAATGCAATTTCGTGTTTGTTGGTTTTGCTTTATTTTAAATACGATTCTAAAACCATTCAAAACCGAGTGCAACTATTGTATCCGGTTCAAATGCGTTTGGAAGTCAAAAACGGAATAAACAATTGCAGTATTATTGACGACAGCTACAGTTCCGATTTTCAATCACTTAAAATTGCTTTGGATTTTTTAGAAAGCCAACAGAAAAAGAATGCTACAAAAACAGTAATTCTTTCCGATATTTTTCAAAGTGGCTTTTCGAATGAAGAATTGTATTCGAAAGTTTCGCAATTGATTTCTGACAACAAAATCAATCGCGTAATTGGCATTGGACCAACAATTTCTTCTTTTAAGGATAAGTTTTCTAATTGCATTGCATTTCAAGATACAGCTTCGTTTATTGAAGCTTTTGAAAGTCTGAATTTCAGCAACGAAACCATTTTGATCAAAGGTGCGCGATCTTTTCAGTTCGAAGAAATTGTCTCGCTTCTTGAGGAAAAAACGCATGAAACGGTTCTTGAAATTAATCTCGATTCAATTAGTCACAACTTAAATTATTACAAATCAAAATTGGCCGACGATGTCAAAATCATGGTCATGGTAAAAGCTTTTGGTTATGGAAATGGCGGTTTGGAAATTGCAAAATTGCTCGAACATCATAAAGTGGATTATTTGGGTGTGGCTTTCGCCGATGAAGGAATTTCGCTGAAAAATGGCGGTATAAAATTGCCGATTATGGTTTTGAATCCAGAATCAACCAGTTTTCCTTCGATAATTCAGTACAAATTAGAACCCGAAATTTACAGTTTAAAAGGATTAAATGCCTTTTTGAAAATTGCCAAAGAGAAAAATCTAAAAGATTTCCCAATTCACATAAAAATGGATACCGGAATGCATCGTTTAGGTTTTGAAGAAAATACAATTGATGAGTTGATTCAAACTTTAAAAAACAATTCTACTGTTCGCGTTCAAAGTGTTTTATCGCATTTGGCGACAAGCGATGATCCGAAACATTTTGGTTTTGTGGAAAAGCAAATCAATTTGTTTGAGAAATTGTCTTCTAAATTAATTTCGGAATTGAACATAAACCCAATTCGTCATATTTTAAATACGTCAGGAATCAGCAATTTCCCGAATGCACAATTCAATATGGTGCGCTTAGGAATTGGTTTGTATGGCGTTTCGAATGATTCAGCAGAACAAAAATATCTGGAAAATGTTGGAACATTAAAATCGATTATTTCACAAATCAGAACCATTCCAGGAGGAGACAGCGTAGGCTACGGACGCCGTTTTATGGCTGAAAAGGAAACTAAAATTGCGACAATCCCAATTGGTTACGCCGATGGAATTTCAAGATTATGGGGCAATGAAGTTGGTTTTGTGACCATCAAAAACCAAAAAGCCAAAATCGTTGGAAGCGTCTGTATGGATATGCTGATGGTCAATGTTTCGGATATTGATTGCAAAGAAGGCGATTCGGTGATTATTTTTGGCGAAAGCCCGACTGTCATTGAAATGGCTGAGGCATTAAAAACTATTCCGTACGAAATTATGACAAGCATTTCGCAACGAGTAAAACGCGTATTTTTTCGATAGAAATTATTTTGAACCATATAAGTGATATAAGAAATTATAAGCATTGCGCAATTGAAATGTACATTTAAGCAAAAAAAGAAATAAGGCTTAGCTAAAAAGAACTTATATGACTTATATGGTTCAAAAGAGATTCAAAGTTGTTTTTTTTAAAGAAAATTACGTATTTTCGATATTCATTTATTATTCAACTAAACAGATCAAATATGGGATTTTTTTCAGAATTTAAGGAATTTGCAACGAAAGGCAACGTAATTGATTTGGCTGTCGGTGTAATTATTGGAGCTGCTTTCAATAAAATTGTCAGCTCATTAATTGATGATGTAATAACACCATTAATATTAAAACCGGCATTAGAAGCAGCACATTTGTCTACAATCGAGCAATTGGTTGCTTTTGGAGGTATCAAATACGGTGTGTTTCTTTCGGCAGTAATTAATTTTATAATTGTGGCTTTTGTTTTATTCCTAATTATTAAGGGGATAAACAATTTAAAAAGAAAAGAAGTTCCGCCTCCTGCTGCACCAGCTGGACCAACTCAGGAAGAATTGCTTACTCAAATTAGAGATTTATTAAAAAATAAATAAGATATAATACCGCTACACTAAGTCTAACTTAACCGCCTTCTAAAGAGGCGGTTTTTTTAGGTGCAATAGGTACAATGTTATACAGCATAAATAATAAGATGGAGATTCAGAATTTAAATAATAAAATTCAAAAACTGTTAAAAGAGAAGTCCTATTCTTTGGAGTTAATTAATGAAATAGAAATAGAGATAAATGCTTTTGGAAAAGAAAAGGCATTAACAATAATAGATCTACTAAAGTTTAATTTGAACAATGAAGATGTAAAATCGTTGCATTCTATTCTTCAAGTTTTATTTAGTACTTATAATTTTGATGGTGAAACTGAACAAAAAATAAATCTTGCATTAATCGAAGTACTTTCTAAACTTTCGGAATTGTATCTTTTATCCGGTAATCTGACAATAGAAACTTGCTATTATGTAATTTTTGATATTTATTTTCATAATACAGGACTAATAGATGAATTAGATCTCAAAATGAATAAATCTTTAATAAGTGAAATTGAAAAAATTTCCAGATTCAAATATTCCAAAGACGAAAAACGTGATAGCGATTTACTTATGGCTCTTCAAAAAATTATAGATATCACTTTTTATTTTGGGGATGAACTGGGAGAAGAAATTCTCAAGAATAACTTTTTAAATCATTTTGATGAGTTTATAGTTTTATGTGCAAAAGATGAACTTCAAACAAATCTTCCAGATATTCACTAATTGTTTAATTTGTAACATTTTGTTATTTTTTGTGAATCACCTTGCCAAGACTTTTATTATACTTATTTTTGCATCACAAATTAGATTAATTGATTATTTAAAAATATAAAAATGAGAATTGCAGTTGTAGGTGCTACCGGAATGGTTGGCGAAGTAATGCTTAAAGTTTTAGCAGAAAGAAATTTTCCTGTTACAGAATTAATTCCTGTTGCTTCTGAAAGATCAGTAGGAAAAGAAATTGAATATAAAGGAACAAAATATAAAGTAGTAGGTTTACAAACAGCTGTTGATATGAAAGCTGATATCGCTGTTTTCTCAGCTGGTGGAGACACTTCATTGGAGTGGGCTCCAAAATTTGCAGCTGCCGGAACAACTGTTATCGACAACTCATCGGCATGGAGAATGGATCCTACTAAAAAATTAGTAGTTCCAGAAATCAATGCTTCTGTTTTGACTAAAGAAGACAAAATCATTGCAAACCCAAACTGTTCTACTATTCAAATGGTATTAGCTTTGGCGCCTTTGCATAGAAAATACAATGTTAAAAGAATCATTGTTTCTACTTACCAATCGATCACTGGAACTGGTGTAAAAGCGGTAAAACAATTAGAAAACGAGTACGCAGGAATTCAAGGGGATATGGCTTACAAATATCCAATCCACAGAAATGCGATTCCGCATTGTGATAGCTTTGAAGACAACGGATACACTAAAGAAGAGATGAAATTAGTTCGCGAAACTCAAAAAATTCTTGGTGACAACACAATTAGAGTTACGGCTACTGCAGTTCGTGTACCAGTTGTTGGAGGACACAGTGAGGCAGTAAACGTTGAGTTTACAAATGATTTTGATGTAAACGAAGTTCGCGAAATCTTACACCATACTGATGGAGTAGTGGTACAGGATAATTTAGATACATTCACATACCCAATGCCATTATACGCAGAAGGCAAAAATGATGTTTTTGTTGGAAGAATCCGTCGTGACGAAAGCCAGCCAAACACATTAAACATGTGGATCGTTGCTGACAACTTGAGAAAAGGAGCAGCAACAAACACAATCCAAATTGCTGAATATTTAATTCAAGCTGGATTGGTATAATCTGAGAGATTAAATAAAATTGTTATAAAGAAAAAGCCGTAATTGCGAAAGTGATTATGGCTTTTTTGATGGATTAATTACCATATTTATATGTCAAACCCGACAGGTTTTCAAAACCTGTCGGGTTTACTTTTATGCAACAAAAAAGCGAGAATTTTTTTATTCTCGCTTTTGTATTTTTTAATATTCCAGAGTCCATTCTAGCTTTTATAAATCTGCTATAATTGGAATTTGGAATTTTACAATATTGGAATTTATTTTTTAATATTCTGGAGCCAATTCTAATTCCAGTCCTTCTAATTCTTCAGTAATTGGAATTTGACATCCTAAACGGCTATTTGATTTTACATAAAATGCTTCCGAAAGCATAGCTTCTTCTTCATCTCCCATTTCTGGCAAAGCAACATCATTTAGAACATAACATTGGCAAGAAGCGCACATTGCCATTCCGCCACAAGTTCCTTCAACAGGAAGTTCATATGCTTTGCATAATTCCATTATGTTCATTGCCATATCGGTTGGAGCTTGTAATTCATGAACAACTCCTTCTCGATCTTTAATCTTTATTAATACATCCATTTTTAGTATGGGAATTTTAATGTAGGATTTTATAACGTGAAAAAATCCTGGTTCAATTTAACTTGTTGGTTTTATACTGAATGCGTATTCTTTTTGAGAGTTATCTTTAAGATGCATTTTCACACCCAGAAAGTTGCCTCCTTTTTCAAGTAATGTTACAATCGCAATTACAGAATAATAATCTCTATCACCTTGAAAGATTAATGTTCCTTCATATGTTGAATTTACAACTCCTTGTTTGTCTGTGGTTACAGATACTTTTCTTGGATGTGCAAATTCGGCTGTACTGTAAGTTGCTTTATTGGCAAATTTTGCTTTTCCTTCAGCAAAATCATATAAAAAATCATAATTGCCAATTCTCAAACTTCCCTCTTCATTTGTTGCATTCGTGTTGAATACAATTTGCCCCGAGAATTTAAAATCTGACCATTCTTCAGATTCACTTACCCATGCCTTGTCAACAATTAGAGTTTGTGCTTGCTGAGCATAATTTACAGATACAAAAAACAACAATAAAAATAAAGTGTAATAGTGTTTCATAAATTTAAGATTTAGGGTTATTTTACAAAAATAAGTTAAATAAGTAAAATAGCTTAACTAAAACTCTTAAATCTTTATATTGTTTTTTGTTAAATTCGCAATATTCAATATGTTTTTGATTGTTTTTCTTGGAAAATACAGGAAAAATATTCAAAAGAAATACTATTCTTGTTAATAATCAAAAATCATAAATCTGCAAATTTTGATTTTTCTACATGATGTTTACCACAGTTTCAATTTGTGGCGCATATTTTTTTATAGTGGTTTCAACGCCTGCTTTCAAAGTCATTTGATTTACGCTGCAACTAATGCAAGCGCCTTCAAGACGAACTTTTACATGCTTATCATCATCAATAGAGACTAATGTGATATCGCCTCCATCTGATTTTAAAAATGGCCTTATTTCATCTAAAGCCAATAAAACGTTATTTGTTAATTCTTCTGTTGTCATAATATTTAATGTGTCAATTATGAAATGTGTCAATTAGAAAATTTAGTAATTAGATAATTACGCTTATTATCTAATTGGCACATTATCTAATTATCTAATTAGTTTTTCTTTACAGCCGAACATCCTGCCATAGTCGTGATTTTGATGGCTTCTGTTGCTGGCAAGCTTTCGTTTCTGTTTACCGTTTCTTGTACAACATTTCGAGTGATTTCTTCAAAAACTGATTCGATTAATGAAGCTGTCTGCAAAGCAGCTGGACGACCGTAGTCTCCTGCTTCACGAATAGATTGTACAATTGGAACTTCACCTAAAAATGGTACATTTAAGTCGGCAGCAAGGTTTTTTGCACCTTCTTGTCCAAAGATATAATATTTATTGTTCGGTAATTCTTCTGGTGTAAAGTAAGCCATGTTTTCAACAATTCCTAAAACAGGAACATTGATATTGTCTTGCATGAACATTGCCACTCCTTTTTTAGCATCAGCAAGTGCAACAGCTTGTGGTGTACTTACTACAACTGCCCCTGTAATAGGAAGTGATTGCATGATAGAAAGGTGAATGTCTCCTGTTCCTGGAGGCAAATCTAAAAGCATGAAATCAAGTTCTCCCCAGTCAGCATCAAAAAGCATTTGGTTTAACGCTTTTGCAGCCATTGGACCTCTCCAGATTACAGCTTGGCTTGGCGCAGTAAAAAATCCGATAGAAAGCATTTTGATTTCATAACTTTCAATTGGTTTCATTTTTGATTTTCCGTCAACTGTAGTCGAAATTGGTTTTTCATTCTCAACATCAAACATAATTGGCATCGAAGGTCCGTAGATATCTGCATCTAAAATACCAACTTTGAATCCCATTTTTGCAAGTGTTACAGCAAGATTTGCAGTAACGGTTGATTTTCCAACTCCTCCTTTTCCAGAAGCAACGGCAATAATATTTTTGATTCCTGGAATTGCGCGACCTTTGATTTCGACTTTTTCAGGAACTTCAACTTTTACATTTACTTTTACTTTAGCGTCAGCCGAGATCAATTCATGAATTGTTTTTTTAACATCGTCTTCTGCTCTTTTTTTGATGTGCATTGCTGGAGTGTGAAGTACTAAATCTACTACAACTTCATCGCCAAATGTAATAACATTGGCAACAGCGCCACTTTCCACCATATTTTTACCTTCTCCTGCTATAGTAATAGTTTCTAAAGCTTTAAGGATTTCTTTTCTATCTAATTTCATTTTTAATGTAAGTGTTTTCTAGTGATGAAACTTGTTTAAGTACTATGTTTATTTAAACTCGTTTCAGAGTGCAAAGATAACAGATTAAGTTCGGATTCTTACCTTTTTTGAATCGTATTTATTGATATTGAAATTATTCAAAATGATGGAGTTGTATTTTTTTAAGGAGATTGCAAAAAGATGAAGTAAAAAGGAATGGGTTTTTAAATAAGAAAAATAAAATTTAAGCTTAAAATTGAAAAAAAAGAAACCCGCCAAGATTCTGATTTGGCGGGTTTCTTAAAAAAAATGGTCTACAAGTTATTCGTATTTTAAATATTTCAAAACATCTATTTTAGTTACTTGATAGGCTTTTGTCAAGACAATCAATAAAGTAAAAAACAGTAATGAAACTAATGCGATTGAAAAAGGCAAAGTTGAAATGCTGATTCTAAATGCGTAATCTTCAAGCCATTTTTGTAATAAAATATAAGCTGGAACAATTCCGATTCCAAATCCAAGTAAACAGAATAAGATATATTGTTTTGATAATTCTTTTAACAAGATATCAGTTTCTGCACCTAATGTTTTTCTAATTGCAATTTCTTTCAATCTTCTCTCCATCGAAAATGATGCCAAAGCGAACAATCCGAACACAGCAATTATAATTACAACCAAATTTAGAATGAAAAAAAGGTTTTTTTGCTTGATTTGTTCCTGATAGGTTCTTGCGAATCCTTTGTTAACAAATTCATATTCAAACGGATAATCTGGATTTACATTTTTTGCCCAATAGGTTTTTAATTTTTCTAAAGTTTCTGTCAAATTGTTTGGAGAAACTTTCACAAAAACATTGTTGAAGTTGTTCCACCCCAAAGTTTTGATGTTTACGAACACCATTGGAGGCACTTTGTTTTGTAAACCCGTAATGTGAAAATCTTTTACGACTCCAACAATTTTAAATTTCAAATTCCCACTATCGTCTTTCGACCAACCTGAAGTAATGATTGTATTTATTGGGTTTTTTAAATTCAAAGTTTTAGCAAGTGTTTCATTGATCAGCATACTGCTCACGGTGTCAGAAGCAAATTTTGGAGACAAATCACGTCCTTGAACGATTTTGATTTTCATCATTTCAAGAAAGCCAAAATCCATTTCTACATTTCGAGGCTGTACAAAAATACCTTTATGCGTAAATCCAGAACTTGAATTGGTGCTACCACCAAAACTTCCAGCAAAAGTAGAAACATCAACAACGCCTGGAATTTTTTTGATTTCCGGTTTATCAACGCCATATTGTTGTGTTCTTTTTTGTCTGTCTGGTTTGTTGTACGGAATTGAAATTACTTGATCGCCACTAAATCCAAGGTCTTTGTTCATCATATAATTCACCTGCGAATTGACAATCAAGGCGCCAATGATGAAAAATGCTGCGATTCCGAATTGAAAAATAAGCATCGAATTACGAATCCAAATGCCACTTTTACTTCTTGAAAAATTACCTTTAAGGACTTTTAACGTCTCAAAATTTGAGATATAAATGGCAGGGAAAATACCCGCAAGAATGATTACTAATCCAAATATCAAAATGAGCTGCAGGTAAAATTCGCTGCCATTCATAGTCAAAGTCTTTTTCAAAAAGGTATTGTAGTACGGTAAAGAAAGCTCGACAATAGCTAATGCAAAAACAATTGCAAGTGTAACAATTATGGCAGTTTCAAATATAAATTGTCTGATGATTTGGCTTTTTGAAGCGCCCACAATTTTACGCACGCCAACTTCCTTAGCACGCTTGATTGCTGATGCTGTAGCTAGATTGATGTAGTTTACCAATGATAAAACCAAAATCAAAATAGACAAACCGGCCATGATGTAAAGCAGTTTTAAATTCCCCACACCTTCAGGGAAATTTTGTCCTGCTGAGCTTTTTGTTCCATGCAAACGAGACATTTGCAATTGGTCCAAAATAACCGTGACTTCACCATTTTCTTTTACATATTGCTCTGGAGTTTGGCCATTTTCTTTAGCATCTTTTAAAGTTCGGTTTACGTAATTTACGTTTTGCATTTTCTTTAAAACAGCAACAGGATCAGCATCTTTTTTGATTTTTACTAATAAGCCATAATTAAAATTTCCCCAGCTATTAATATCATTTTCACGTTTTACACCGCTAAAAACATAATTAGGCTCCATTGATGAAGGTGAAGTGATGCGATAAACGGCTTTTACAGTATAAGCTTTAGTATTGAATACAATTGCTTTCCCGATTGGATCTTCATTTTTGAAAATCAATTTTGCTTGTTCTTCAGAAATGGCAACGCTGTTTTTTTCTTTTAAAATATTAGTTTTTGCCCCTTTTAAAATTTCAAAAGGGAAAAAATCGAAGAAACTTTCATCGCTTACAGTAATCTTTTTTGCCATTAATTTTTGGCCTTGATATTTGATGATGTCCTCATCGTACCAAGTGTTGAAAAAGCATATTTTTTCGATTTCAGGAATTGTTGCTTTGCAGGTTTCTCCAAACGGAATCGAGTTAGATCCCCAAGTGTCGCCCGTTGCGCCAATTTTGTTCAAAACCATATAAGCACTTTCCTTATTTGGATTCCATTGGTCGTATGCGTGCTCATTGTTCCAATATAAAATCGCGAAAATCACGCTCGCAATCCCGATGCTTAATCCTAAAACATTTAAAAACGAAAACAGTTTGCTTTGCTTTAAATGATAAATAAATATTTTAAACCAGTTAAAAATCATGGTGGTATGTTTTGTAGTTATTGAGGTTTATAACCCTATTAGTTTTTTAAATCAAAGCCCATATTTTGCAGACAAATTCTACCAGAATTACGATTGCTGCTACGATAAATTTTACCATTTTTCTTCTTATTTAGCGTCCATAAAAACATCTACATTTCTCTGATTTAATTTTTCAGAGAATATCACACCGTCTTTCATATGAATCGTTCTTTGTGAGAACGAAGCATCATAATCAGAGTGGGTTACCATCAAAATTGTTGCGCCTTTTGCGTGCAAATCAGTTAAAAGTTCCATTACTTCATTACCGTTTTTACTGTCCAAGTTTCCAGTTGGCTCATCGGCAAGAATGATTTTTGGGTCGTTTACTAAAGCTCTCGCAACGGCAACTCTTTGTTGTTGTCCTCCAGAAAGCTGTTGCGGAAAATGTTTCAAACGATGTGAAATATTTAATTTCTCAGCAATAGCTTCAATTTTTTGTTTTCTTTCTGATGCTTTTACGTTGTTGTAAAGCAACGGCAATTCGATATTGTCGTAAACAGAAAGCTCGTCGATCAAGTTGAAATTTTGAAAAATGAATCCGATGTTTTCTTTGCGAACTTGCGCTCTTCCTTTTTCTTTCAGCCCAATCATTTCTTGGTCTAATAATTTATAGCTTCCATCAGTAGCGCTGTCTAAAAGCCCGATGATGTTTAATAAAGTCGATTTTCCACAACCTGAAGGCCCCATGATAGTTAAAAAGTCCCCTTTTTTAATTTCTAAAGAAATACCGCTCAATGCTGATGTTTCTACTTCTTCTGTTCTAAAAACTTTGGTTAAATTTTGAATCGTTATCATTTTTGTTAAGGTTTTAAAATGTTGTTAATTACGTTTTTTGATTGATGATTGAAATGATGATTATTTTGGTTGTTTCAGGTTTCAGGTTTCATGTTCCTTGACTAACTTGAAACTTGAAACAATTTTTATTCGTTGTTTATGGAAAGCTCTTCGATATCCTTATAATCTGTATAAGATGATGTCACTACCAATTCGCCTTCTTTTAATCCTTCCAGAACTTCATAATAAGTAGGGTTTTCTCGGCCTAATTTTATGTTTCTTCTTTCGGCTTTATTTCCTTTTACTACAAAAATCCATTTTCCTGCAGTTTCTTGGTTGAAGCTTCCTTTTGGCAACACCAATATTTTATTTCTTTCAGATAAAATCAGTTTTACGCCAAAACTAAGTCCGTCTTGCAAAGTGATTGCTTCTTTAGAGGTAAATGCCAATTCTACTGTGAAATGTCCGCTTTTTACTTCCGGAATTACTTTGGTCACAATAACTTCAAGATTTTTTCCTTTAAATTCGACTTGGCCTTTTAAGCCTTCGCGAACTTTTTCCAAGTAAAATTCATCCACATCTGCAGCAAGTTTGTAACCGCGTTTTGAATCGATTTTTCCGATGCTTTCTCCAGCTTGGAATGATTTTCCTAAAACTGGTTCAAAAGATGTCAATCGGCCAGATTCTGGAGCAGTAATCAAGAAATTCTTTTTGTTGTTTCTCAAGATGTCCAAACTTTTTTCCATAGTTTGAATTGAACGATTGATTTGTGAAATCTGAACTTGATTCGATTGTTTTTCTTTTTGAATACTTTGCTGAATCGTTCTTTTGCGCTCTTCTTGAAAACGAAGACTTTCTTTAAAAGTATTCCAGTCGTTTTTAGAAATCACATCTTTATCATACAATTTTGAATTCATATCGTACAATCTTTTGGCGTCATTATAATCGTGCTCGATCAAAACCAAGTCTTTGTTCAGATTCAATTCTTGATTTCTGATATTCAATTTTCCGGTATTCAAATTATTGATTTGCTCAATAATTGCCGTTTCTTGAGTTAAGTAATTCAACTCTGTATTTGGGTTGTACAAACGAGCAAGTGATTGTCCTTTTGTAACCATAGCGCCGTTTTCAACAAAAATCTCTTTTACAGATCCTCCTTCTGTAACGTTTACAAGCATGACGTTCAAAGGTTCAACTTTTGCTTGAAAAACCACAAAATCTTCAAAAAAAGCTTTTTCAACTTTTTGAACTGAAATTTCTTCGGCTTTTACATTCAAGCTTCTTTTGGTATTAAAAGAAAAAAAGATGATTGCGCCCAAGGCTAAAAAAACTCCAATTGCTATTGTGAGATATCTAAATTTTCTATTTTTACGAGGAATTACCTTGTCCATTTTTTTAATATTTTACTGATAATCAATAGGTAAATACTGTGCCATAAAATTTATTATTTATAAAGTATTGATTTTAAAGAAGCTTTAAAAACCACTTAAAAAAAGTAGTGTTCGATAATGAACAGTTGACCGTTCAAAATCGGACAAAAAAATCAACATGAGAAAAAAACAAGCTCAAATATTAATTGTTGACGATCAGGAAGAAATTCTTTTTTCGGCAAAAATGATTCTGAAAAAATATTTTGAAACCATTTTTACCACCAGCAGTCCAAAACAGATTATTTCGATTTTGAATGAAAATGAAATAAATGTGGTTTTATTGGACATGAATTACCGAATTGGTTTTGAAGATGGGCGCGAAGGAATTCATTGGCTAAAAGAAATCAAAACACTTTCTCCCAATACCATTGTGATTTTGATGACGGCTTTTGGAAAAATCGATACTGCAGTCGAAGGAATTAAAATGGGCGCTTTTGATTATGTTTTAAAACCTTGGAACAACGAAAAACTACTTGAAATAATTGATAAGGCTGTCGCCGAAAGCCGAAAAAACAGCAAAAAGCCAATTATTGAAAAAGTCGAAAAAAGATATTTTGTTGGAACTTCTCAAAAAATAAAACAAGCGTATTCTATTGCCGAAAGAGTGGCAAAAACCGATGCCAATGTTTTGATTTTAGGTGAAAACGGAACGGGGAAATATGTTTTTGCAGAATTTATTCATCAGCATTCAGAACGAAAAAACGAACCTTTCGTACATGTAGATTTGGGTTCTTTAAGCGATAATTTATTCGAAAGCGAACTTTTTGGATATGCTAAAGGCGCGTTTACAGATGCCAAAACAGATACTCCAGGAAGATTTGAAAATGCGCAAAACGGAACTATTTTCTTGGATGAAATTGGCAACATTCCGCTTCATTTGCAATCGAAATTATTGCACGTTTTGCAGACAAAAACCGTAACACGTTTGGGCGAAAGCAAAGCTAGACCTTTAAATGTCCGAATTATTTCGGCAACTAATAATGATATTAAGGCCGAGGTAAAAAACAAAATTTTCAGAGAAGATTTGTTATACCGAATCAATACAATGGAAATCAACTTACCGCCTTTACGCGAACGAAAAGACGATATTGTTCCGATGGCAAATTTTGTTTTGGAACAAGTTGCTGAAAAATACAATCAGGATAATTGGCGATTTGAAGAAAATGTTGCGCCATATTTGGAAAAATATCCGTGGAAAGGAAATGTTCGTGAAATGGAAAATAAAATTGAACGCGCTTTGATTTTGGCTGATAATAATACGATTTCTGTTCATGATTTGGATATTTTGGATTTTGAGGAAATTCAGGAAAATGATGAAAATCCGCTTTCTGAATTGGAGAAAACAGCGATCGAAAAAGCACTTTTCAAACATCACGGAAATATCAGCAAAACGGCCGAAGAATTGGGTTTGTCGAGAGCGGCACTTTACAGAAGAATTGAAAAATACGATTTAAAAAATAATTAAACGCTGTGTTGATTTTACCGCAAAGCACGCAAAGTAATTTTTTTGTGGTGTGTGTATTTGCTTTAATAAGTTCGCAAAGCTTTGTGGCGACCTTTGCGTAAATCCTTGTGACCTTTGCGGTTAAGTTTTTAAGCTAAATAAAAATAAAAAATGAAAAATTGGAAGTTTTATAACGCCCTGTTTGTGAGAGTCTTGTTTGTCATGATTCTCTTTTTCTTTTGCGTTTTTCTGATTTATAAAATGTTTTATTACAATGCAATTTTGGTTGGCGTTTTCGTGTTTATAATGCTGGCCGAAATGTATTTCTTTGTCAAAAATCAATTGCAGTTTTACGACAGAACGTTGCTTTCGATTTTAAAAAATGATTTCACAACCAATTTTCCCGAAGAGAATCGAAAAGACAATTTTGAGAGTTTGTATCTTTTGTATGAAACATTGAAAGTCCAACAACAAGAACAAACATCGAAAGAATTGATTTATCGTTCGCTTTTGAACAATATTGACAGCGCCGCTTTGATTTTGGAAAAAGAAAACGACGATTGGAACATTTTCTTGATGAACGATTGTTTTTCGGATATGTTCAAAGTGCCAAAAGTGAGTCATTGGAAATACCTTAAAAATTACCTTCCTGCGCTTTGTTTGGAAATTGAGAAAACAGAATTCAGCGAATTAAAATCGGCTATTTCTATAAAAATTGAAGAGCAGGATTTGCAGACTTTTATGCTTCAAACTTCAAGAACTCAAAGTTATAACAGAGAATATTTCATTATTTTATTGGATAGTATTCAACGCGTTATTGAGAAAAAAGAGAAGGAAGCTTGGATTAATTTGATGAAAATTATTTCACATGAATTGATGAATTCCTTAACTCCAATTCGTGCGCTTTCGCAGAATTTACTACACATTGTCGATCAGGAAAAATTAGAAGAAGATGATTTTGACGACATAAAAAGCAGTATTTCGACCATTATAAACCGAAGCGATCATTTGCAGGTTTTTGTTGAAAATTACCGCAAATTGGCCATGTTGCCAACACCGACTAAAGTGATGACGCCAATAAAAGAACTTTTTGATGATTGTCTTAAAGTCATGAGTCCGATTTTGAAGGCAGAGAATATTGAATTGATTAATGATATTCACAGTTCGCGTTCTATTTTGATTGATAAAAACCAAATGGAACAAGTAATTATTAATTTGATTACCAACAGTATTTATGCACTAAAAGAGAAGACAGATAAAAAGATGTTTGTGTCGAGTTACACTGAAAATAACCGTTTTTTTATCTCCATTTCTGATAACGGAAAAGGTATTCCTTCTGAAATTCAAGATAAAGTTTTTCTCCCATTTTTTACGACAAGAAAAGACGGAGCCGGAATTGGTTTAACGCTTTCGAAAAACATCATCGAAGCGCACGGCGGTTACTTAAGCTATCAAACCGATGAAGATAGAACGAGTTTTGTGATTTGCTTGATTTGATTTTTTTTGTGAACCATATAAGTGATATAAGTTCATTTAAAGTTTTACTTTGTCATTTAATCTCGCAAAGACGGTAAGTCACAAAGAAGATTTATAATAAGCTTAGCGACTTAGCGTCTTTGCGAGAGATATAAACACAATGCTAAAATGAACTTATATTACTTATATGGTGGAAAAACTTTAACTTTCAACTTCAGGTTTCCAAAAGTGTTTTTCAAAATCTACAATTTGATTATCAACGACTTTAATTCCTTCGTTTTCTAAAAGTTGTTGCATTAAATTGGTTCCGTCAAAATGGAATTTACCAGTCAAAAGTCCTTTTTGATTTACGACTCTGTGTGCGGGAATATCGTCCATGTTATGTGAGGCATTCATTGCCCAGCCGACCATACGTGCAGAACGTGCAGCGCCTAGTGCCTTCGCAATTGCGCCATAAGAAGTCACTTTTCCATACGGAATTTGTCTTGCGACAGCATAAACTCTTTCGAAAAAATTCTCTTCAGCCATAATTATTGCCACCGATTAAAAGTATTAGTGGGATTTTAAAATTAATATTAATCTGCTGAAATTTATGAAATCTAAGTAAAAATTTTATCTGAAGTAGTAATTCAAGATATTGAAAAGTGTTGCAAGTGCTACTAATCCTGTAATGCTTCCGATAATAGTATTCATGTTGCGCATGAAGTAATCTGTTTTCTTTTCAATTCTTCCAAAGAAAGCGATATAACTATATAAAATTCCAAAAGCGCCAAGAACAGACCCTAGTACAAATGTTAGGATAATGGAATTTTCGAATACAAAAAGATTGTACGAGGCTAAAGTTACACTCACTACAACATAATACGGAATTGGAAAAAAGTTCAAACCGGAAAGCAACATTCCTAGGAAGAAACGGCTTTTTTTGCTGCTCTTTTTGATTTTTGTTTTTTTCTTCGCTACTGGATCTTTGGCGAAAAATAAAAAGTAAATGGTTAAGATCGAAAAAATGACAAAACCAACTTCTCGCAATAATGTTATAACATCTGGGCGATTATCAATCACGCGGGCAAATAATACCGCCACAAAAGCTTGGAAGAAAATAACAAAAACAGCACCGACTACAAATGACAAAGCGTTCTTTTTGCCTTCTTTCATTTTTATTTTTGCAGCTGTCATGTTGAGCAATCCGGGCGGAATTGTCCCAATAGCAGCGGCAATAAAACCTGAAAGTAATGGAGTAAGGTAAGTCATTTAGTAATTAAAATCGATTAGAATAAAAGTTTCAAAATCAAGGTTAGTCCTTAATTTTGAAACGAATATACGTAATTGCCTTGTTAATTTCTAAATATTGTTTTTCGTAGAATGTCTGGATCGAAGTTACTACCTCTGGACTTCCTTCGTTTTTGTAAACATTATGGTTAGCATAAAGCACCTCATGCCCTTCGCCATGAAGCAATCCAAGCGTGTAGCCGTGCATAAATTCGCTGTCGGTTTTTAGGTTTACGACACCGTCTTTTTTAAGGATTTTTTTGTACAATTTCAAGAACTCAGAATTCGTCATTCTGTGTTTTGTTCTTTTGTATTTGATTTGTGGATCTGGGAAAGTAATCCAGATTTCGTCTACTTCGCCTTCAGCAAAAATATGATTGATCAATTCGATTTGCGTACGAACGAAAGCCACATTATGTAGTCCGTTTTCAACAGCGGTTTTAGCACCTCTCCAGAAACGAGCACCTTTAATATCAATTCCGATAAAATTTTTGTCTGGGTATTTTTCTGCTAATCCAACAGAGTATTCTCCTTTTCCACATCCTAATTCTAAAACTAATGGATTGTCATTTTTAAAGAAATCAGAATTCCATTTTCCTTTCAAAGGCATTAAATCGCCTACAACTTCTTCTCTTGTTGGTTGAAAAACGTTTTGAAATGTTTCGTTTTCTCTGAATCTTTTTAGTTTATTTTTACTTCCCACTTTACAAAAATTTTCCGCAAAATTAAGGAATATAAACGAATGGACGAGGCGTAATTATGGTTTAAATTTTTTTGGCCACAGATTTTACAGATTAAATTGATGCTATATGAAAATATATTTAGTCCCTATGGGACAACTTGCAAGAGGGAAAGGGTATTGTTTTACCAATATTTTACTCCTAGCGGAGTATCTCGTAGAGATTATATATCGGTAGAAAAAATATAGGTAGAAGCCAAAATGTCCCGTAGGGACTTCATGGTTATTAATTTGTGAAATTTCCTGTTTTTAAAGTTTTCCGCCACGAATTCACGAATTTAATTTTTAGAATAATTCGTGAATTCGTGGCAGAAAAAAAATCTTTTTAACCGTAATGTGGTTCGGTGATTGGTTTTGATTTTGGATCTAAAGTTTCATCGTGTTGTGATAAATCTAATCCAATATGTTCTGATTCTTCTGAAACTCTTAACGGAATAATGAAATTCGTTACTTTAAACAAGAAATAAGCTCCGAAGAAAGTGAAAATTGAAACTAAAACTAACGCCATCATGTGATGTCCGAAAACATTCCATCCTCCGTGAAGTAAACTTGCATCTTCGCCATGAGCGAAAATCGCAGTCAGAATCATTCCCATAATTCCACCCACGCCATGACAAGCAAAAACGTCAAGTGTATCGTCGAATTTTTTAGAATATTTGCAGTTTACAGCTGTGTTAGAAACCAAAGCCGTTACAAATCCGAAAAACATACTTTCTGGAACCGAAACAAATCCTGCAGCTGGCGTAATCGCAACTAAACCAACAACGGCGCCAATACAAGCTCCAAGAGCAGAAACTTTTCTTCCGTTCATTCGGTCAAAGAAAATCCAAGTTAGCATTGCCGCGGCAGATGAAGTTGTTGTCGTTGCAAAAGCCATAGCGGCCGTTCCGTTTGCAGCAAGGGCAGATCCCGCGTTAAATCCGAACCATCCAAACCAAAGCATTCCAGTTCCTAATAAAACAAAAGGGATATTGGTTGGAATATGTTGACTGTTTTTTCTTTTTCCTAAAACAATAACTCCAGCCAAAGCGGCGAAACCTGAACTCATATGAACTACCGTTCCTCCAGCGAAATCTTTCACACCAAAATAACTTCCTAAAACTCCTGTTGGGTACCAAACGGCGTGACATAAAGGAGCGTATATAAAAACAGTAAATAAACTGATGAAAATCAAATAAGAAATAAAACGAACGCGTTCTGCAAACGAACCTGTAATAATTGCTGGCGCAATAATGGCAAATTTCATTTGGAACAAAGCAAAAAGCATAAACGGAATCGTACTAGCCAATTGTTTATGAGGCAAAACGCCTACATAGTCCATAAAAGCAAATGTCGTAGGATTTCCGAAGAAACTATAAAAATGCTCTCCCGAACCAAAACCAACTGGTTCTCCAAAAGCTAAGCTAAAAGCCACTACAACCCATAAAAGTGTCACAACGCCAAGGCAAATAAAACTTTGTAGCATTGTCGAAATCACATTTTTTTTGCCCACCATTCCGCCATAAAAGAAAGACAATCCTGGCGTCATGATTAAAACCAAACAAGAAGAAGTAAGCATCCAAGCAACATCAGCTGGGACAATATGGTCTGTTGTGCCAAATTCAGACAAAACATAACTATTTTCAGTCATTGCTGGCCAAAATGCACCGGTGATACACACAATGCTTATCATTATAAAGGAGATGATCCAGCGTTTTTCTATTTTCATTTTTCAAATACTTAATGGAACCCTATTTTTTTTGGGGTCAAAGTTAAAAAAAATTAAATATTTTGATTTCAAGGGCTGTTAAAATAGTGGTGTGGTTTTTATTTTAGTTGATTTTGCAATTTATGGATTGGTTTTTTGAGAGTATTTTATTTTCGACTTCTAAATTTACGCTAATATTATCAATTTTGCTATAATTATTTCGATAATATGTTTTGTAAAGCCCTCTAAAAGTTAGGATTATAAGAATAAAATCGAAAAATGTTTATTTTTTTTGAAGCTTCGCAATCAAAGCATCTTCAATTGGTGCTTTTACTTTAGTAACAGCATTCACATTATCATTCGGAATTGTCATTGAAAGCACATAATGTTGGATTTTCCATTCTTTTCCAATTTTAACCAAAACGCCAGAACCGCGGCAAATTTTCATTTGTGTATTCAGCAATTCGTCAAACCAAGCGATGGTTCCTGTTTTGTCAAAAAATATGTGACGCTCTAAAGCGGTAAAATTCCAAGTTTTTCCTTTATCGAAATAAGGTTTTGCCCAAATTTTGAAATCCTTTTTGGTCCAGTTTTCGGTTGCATCTGTTCCAATGAAAATGGCATCGTCAGCCATTAGAGCGAAATAAGGTTCAAATTTGACATCAGCTGCAGCTTTGTGCCAAGTATCTAAAGTTTGATTGATTTTGTCTTTGTCGGTTTGTGCATTTGCAAAAGAAGTAAGGAATAAAAGAAATAGGAATGTTTTTTTCATGAGTAAATAGTATTTGACTTTAAAGGTATTAATTTTTTTGAACCATATAAGTGATATAAGATAATTTAAAGACATGCCGGGTGAGGGTTGCATGCTCGGGATCGCAGATTTAAGCTATAAGCACAGATTTATTTTAATCTTTTGTGGTTTTGTAAAATCTGTGTAAAAAAATGCACATTTTTAAAAATAAAAATCCTTTTTAAATCTGCTCAGATCTGTGTAATCTGCGTGAAACAAAAAGTCACAGTAATAAAGGTAATTTATACCAAAAGTTAAACTTTAATTATCTTATATCACTTATATGGTGGAAACCCAAAAACGAGTATATTTGAGTGCTTTAAAATACCACGTTATGAATCCGAAAATCTTTATAAGTTCGCTGGCTTTTTCGTCATTGCTTTTTATTTCTTGCAAAAAGGAATTAGAGCCACAAGAAAATACAGCAACATCAGAATTAGTTCGATTAGGACTTGCAAAAGATACTACAAAACCAGCCACAACAACACCAGTTGTACAGACACAAACTGCAAATCCAAATACCGTCTTAGGAGAAACAAAAGGACTTAATCCTGCTCATGGACAACCAGGGCATCGTTGTGATATAGCTGTTGGAGCGCCTTTAAATTCGGCTCCGCCACAGCAAGGACAAGTTGTTGCGCAACCGCAAGTGGTTCAGGTAAATCCGAATCAGAAAAATATGGTGACTACCACTACAACAACGCCAGTAAAAGTAGCAAAAGGAATGAATCCGCCACACGGACAGCCAAATCATAGATGTGATATTCCTGTTGGAGCTCCATTAAATTCGCCAGTTGCAAAACCAGTTGAGAATACGGCGCAAAGCGGAAGCACTTCACAATCATTTACGGTAACGCCACCAGCTGGAAACAATCCAACTCCGGCATTATTAAGTACAGAAACCACACAAACAGTGGCAGAAGGAATGAATCCGCCACACGGGCAAGCAGGACACAGATGTGATATTGCGGTTGGAGCTCCTCTCCCAAAATCTTAGACAAAGTAACAAAGGTGCAAAGTGACTAAGTTTTACCCTTGTCTCTTTGCACCTTTGTTACTTTGTCCCTTAATAAATTAAAAAGCGTTTATTTTTTCGAAGGTTGTAGTTAGTGATTTTTTGATTTTGCTTAATGCGCCGCTAAAAGCTTTTTCTAAAGTTTCGGCATGTTCTGTAACGGTAATTGGCTGTAGTTTTTGAGGGCGAACTTCGATTACACATTTTTTGTCATGTAAACTGAATTTCTCGCCATTTTCATCTCCAAAGTGAACTTCAATACGGGTAATTTTGTGTTCAAAACGGGCTAAACCTTTTTCTAATTCTCCAGAAAAGTAGTTTTCTAATCTAGCGTGTCCCTCAATGTTTTTGTCGGTGTTGATTTGAATCTTCATAATGGTTTAAATTTTATGATTGTCTCTCAAAGCTATCTTTTTTGATGGAAATAGACAAGCGAGTTAAGGAAAGATTATGAAAAATTTTTGTCTTTTTTGTTATTCCCAAGAAGGCGGAATTTTAGACAATTGTTTTGTTCTTAAATTCACTGCATTTAAAATTTCTACCATGCAAGATCCTAAGTTTTTCTTGATATCAGTGCTCCAAAAACGCAAGACTTTCCAATTTTGAGATTCTAAATACGCGTTTACTTCGAGGTCGCGTTGCATGTTGCGTTCGATTTTTTTGATCCAATATTCGGAGTTGGTTTTTGGTTTTTTTCGGGTTTCCCAATCTTTTCCGTGGAAGAATTCGCCGTCGACAAAAATGGCGATTTTTAAAGAAGTAAAAGTCAAATCGGGACAGCCAAATACCTTTTTATTGTTTTTCCGATAACGCAAACCAATATGCCATAACGCTTTAGCCAAACGAACTTCGTCTTTGGTATTCGTGCCACGAATCATACTCATGACTTTGGATCGTTGTTCTGGCGTAAAACAGTCCATGGAAATTTAATTATTAAAGGTTTGAAATTTAATAATTAGTGGTATTTAATTTGTTATAGGTTGTTTTGGTAAAGTTATATTATTATGTTGATTGTTTTGTTGAAAATTGTGTTTAAATGGTATTTTTTCCAAAGAAAGTAAATTGAAATTAATTGAATTCTTCACCAATTCAATTAATCTTAAAAATATGGCGAAAACTATTAGACAAGTAAATTATACGCTTGCGCTAAATGTCTAAAAAACGAAACCATACAATCCTAAAACATCAGCCTTGAAGATAATTTCTATTGGCTGAATAAATTAGTAGAGATTCTTGATTCTTAGTTGGAGGTTGAGTAGATTTTGAAATGAGAAAAGCCACTTGGAAGAGTGGCTTTTTTTTTTTGTTGAGTTTTTATATTTTTACTTAAAAACTCATAATTTAAAGATAAAAATTTATATTATTTATTCAAAATCTTTGAAATCATTCGAGGTATAATCAAATCTAGATATATTTAGGGTGTATAATATACCATTTTTAGTTATTAATACTAAATTTTCGTAAGGATTGACGAATTTTTTCAACTCGCTAAATCTTATTCTATAATCGCCTCGCCCATTAGATCTGTATAAAGATATTTCAGTATCTATTTCATCCTTATCGGTCAGAAACTTGCCTAAAATTATTTTTTTATTATCTGGGCCAAATTCTTGTTCATCATAGTTATGAATTGAATGTTCTTTTAGAAAAAATCTAACATTAGATATTGCATCTAAAATACTTTTGTTTAAACCTGTTTCAGTAGGGATTAAAGAAGAAAAAGATACATTATTTTCTTCTAAAAAAATTAAATTTTTTTGTTGTTTAGAATCTTCATTACTTGTTGTTGTAATTATACATTGCTCAATTATTTTTTTTATAACTTTTCCTCTATGTTCTCTTGCAGGTAATTCGTGACTTCCTTGTCTAGCAACTTCAAAGTATTTTATTTCATCTGGTGTTAGTAATTTTATTTCGTCTTCTTCTCCGTTAAAATATAGGTCAACTTTTTCTTCAAGTTCCAGTAATTTTATTTCTAGCATTTCTAGATCTATTTTACTTTTCTCTATATCCTTAAATTCAACTAAAAGAGTATATAAATTGGCTTTATTAAACCAGTAGCTGTTTTCTGATAATTTCATTTCATTTATTATATCAATTGAATTTTTCAGCAAATCCAATTGTTTAGAATAATTATCAAATGAAGAATTGTACTTTTCTAAATAATAGTTGATTTTACTACTTCTGCTAAAATATGCCCCTTCTAAAAAAGTTGATACTATTAACATTATGTATTGAGAATCAAACATTCTTTTGATGTCATTATTTGAGAATACTTTATTACTATTGAAAAAATCTAAAATCTGCGTTTTTATATTAGCATCAAGAATTACATCTGTTTCTTTTAATGTAGGAGAAAATTCTTTGTCAACCAATTGTTTGCAGAAAATTGCAAATTCTCCTCCTCCAAATTCTGCATTTAAGACTTCATTTGAATTTAATGAGTAATTTGTACTATTTATTCTTTTGAAAACTTCTGTAATATTTTCATTTCCAATATCTTTTAAATCTTTTACAGTAATAGAGTAATTTAGGAACTCTTTTTTTTCATCTACAGTTAAATCATCAAAAGGAGTTATTTTATTTTGATCTTTAAAGTCATTTTTAGCTTGGATATAATCTACAATTGTTGTTAATCTTTGTTGGCCATCAACAACAACTTCAATAGTTTGTAGTTTATTTACATCCACTTCATCACTTGCAATATAAATTTCGGGAAATGGAAAGTTTAATAAAATGGTTTCAATAAACGCGTACTTATGTTGCTTTTTCCATACAAGTTTCCTTTGGAAATGGGGACCTGTAACTAAAGAACCGGAAGTAATTTTGTTATATAGATCAATTAATTTGACGCTATTAGAAGGTATACTAGATTTTAGTTTCATTTTTATCTTAATAAATTGACTTGAATTGTTTTTATATTCTCTTGATGGTAAGTTTCGAAATAATGCCAAGATTTATAGATTTCAAGGTTTATTTCTCTCCCATATAACATTTTGTATTTTTCTTGAACTTCTAAAATTTCTTTTGTAAATTGGAAGTCTACCGGTAGAAATCTTATCGCTAATCTCCCCATTAGCACATATTTTGCTAAGCTGTTTCTATTTGACCATGCATTTTTATAGAAATCAGTGTGATCATATAAATTTTTAATTTCCTTGTCAAATAGAAAAGAAGAAACAATAGCAACATCTAAATCTGATTTTTTTTCTGATATATTATTTTTAAAATTATAGTCAAATTCTTTAAACAAATATAATCCTAAATTTGAAGCATCAGGTTTTAAGCTAAAACCTAATTTTCCAGATCCTACAATAACAATTTCCCTAATATGTATATTTAAAATAGAGGCTATTTCTTTTTTAAAATCATATTCTTTTCCTATTTCAATTTTTTGAAAGAAATATGAAGAGTCTTCAATTAGATATCTTTGAACTATTGAATCTGATTTAAGATGGATGCAATCATCTTTAAATTTGGCTAGAAGCATATTGACTTTATATTTGAAAGTATTTTTTTTATATTTTCACCCAATGATTTTGCAAGTAAAGGAGGCACCGCATTTCCTACTTGAGTATATTGTGGAACTTCAAATTTTCTCATATTACCTCCTGTTGTAACTTTAGATCTAAATTCATACCAATCAGGAAATGATTGAAATCTAGCCATTTCTCTCACAGTTAATGTACGAGGTTGTTTAGTGTCATAATGACATAAATCATCAGGAATGGTTAATTGAGCTGGAGCTGGCTCGGATTTTTTTAAAGCTCTTTGCGAATGTTTACGAGTCGGAATAGATTTTATTAGAGTTTCAATCTCATTGTTTGACACTATTTTAGAAATCTCTTTTCCAGTATTATCAATAAATAATAGTTCATGTTTGGAAAATTCAATTTTTAATTTATCAAGCAGTTCTTTAGAAATATCCTTGCCTGTAAATAAATCAGTTGCTCCTTTTTTTAATTCATTTTCAAATTGCTGAATAACTTGATAAAATCGAAATCTTGACTTTACAATGAAATTATGATTTCTTTCTTCATGATTTTTTATCTGAATTGAATTGTTTAGTTCATTGTGAAATATATTATTTATCGAGTTTGCGTAGTGGTTCTTAGTTTTGTTTAAATTATATTTAATTGATGTGTTTTTAATATCTCCAATGGCTTCATCGGTAGTAATAAAGTTATTATTTAAGTGTGATATTTTTGGTAAGATTACCCCATCAAATAATTCAGGGTTGTTTTCAATATCATAATAAACAAAATCTTTGTCTGTTATATTTTCTATATTATTTTGATTGAGATTTACTAAATTATAGAATTTTTCAGAAGTTAAAAGAATATCATTATTTTCTTCTAATCTCCTCAAATTATCAAAAATATCTTTTCTGTATGCTTGTAAAATGAAACGTGGTCTATTTTGCGGGACACCAAAATATTTCGAATTCAACATCATGCAGATAGGAACAAATCCTTCTAGAGCAAAAGCTTTTGAAACTTCTAACCAAGCGTAATATTTGTGTTTATTACCCTCTTCATCTTCTTCAATAAAAGGAGCTGTTATCCCTTTAACGTTTTCTAATAAGACGGTTTTAGGTTTTACTAATCCTGCAAATTTTGCAAAAGAGAGAGGCAATTGGTTTTTATCATTATTTTTTTCTCTTTTTCCCGCCAAACTAAAGCTTTGACAAGGAGGGCCACCAGAAATTAAATCAATATTTTGATTTCTTAATTCTTCAATTATTCTTGGATTTTCATTTAAATAATCTAATAGATGATCAATATTACCGATTAGTAATTTGTCTTTTAAATTGCTGGTTTCATTTAAATCAGAAAATCTTCCAGTTGAAGTTGAAAAAGGATTTTCACGTAATCTATTTTCTAAATCATTTTTTGGATGATTACTTTTAATCCATAGTGACTTTGTGGCATTTTTTTTCTCTTGTGAAAGAGATTTCAAGTTTTCATTTAAAATATTAAAAGCAAAAGTTTCTCCTGCCATAGGAGATAATTCATTAGCAAAAAACAATTCGAATCCAGCTGAGTCTAGGCCTAGACTCATTCCTCCGCATCCCGCAAACAGCTCAATGTGTGTCAATGTAAAAATATGATTTATTAGAACTGTAAATATAGTCTAAGATAGTAACTTTTTGAAAAAAAATATACTTTGATTTTAGACAGTAATCTTATTTAGCTTTATCCTTATCTTTTTTCCCCCTTTTAATCTTCATCTTCCCATTTTCCTCCACAGCCACTAAATGCAACACAATTCCTTTTTCACGTACAGCATCACGTTCGGCTTTTGTGGCGAGTTTGGCATCATCTTTAGAATTTCGAAGCGGAATTGTAAGTGCAAGATTTGTTCCGTGGCCAAAAGAATAGACACCTTTTGCATCAAGATTCAAAACGCTCGAACTTATTGTCAGTTTGTTGACATCGACCATTTCTCCACGTAGTTTGAAATCGCCAGATAAATCACTAAAAGTTATATTCTCAACATCGCGAAATGGAAATGCGTATTTACCCACTTTCATAATAGGCTCAAATTTGATCAAAGCACCTTGAGTGACATTGAAAGTCAGGCTTCCGTGGGTCGAATTGGTAATCAATTCGCCATTGCTGTTCATGAAACCGGTAACATTGGCATTGCTGGACAATTTTCCGCGAATGTTATTTGGCGTAAAAGATTTGATTCCGAAGTTATTGAAAGACCGTAAAAAACTAGCAATATCAACTTGGTTTACTTGTGCATTTGAACCAAAAGCGAAATTTTTTCCACTTGGCGAAATTTCGGCATTAAAATTTACGCTTCCACCTGAAGTTTTCAACGCTCCATTTTTGATAACCAATTTTGAATTAATCATCTGGATAGTTGCTGTGGTATTTGTCGCGGTCAGTTTGTTGTAGACTATTTTATCAGCCTTGATGTCAATTACCACCGAACATTTTTCGATTACAGATCGCAAATGATGCGACATGGTCGGTTTTTTTGCCGTTGTTGCAACAGGCTTTTCTTTTTTTGAAGCGGCCATAACACCTAAAAACTGTCTGACATCAATATTTGGACAATAGATTTTCCAGTTTACGACCATTTTTTCAGGTGCGTCATAATAGAGATTCAGGAAGTTGTCAATTTTACCTTCAATAAAAATAGTGTTCTTTTTGTGCTTGTATGCGATTTTTTTGATTAATAGCGCTTGTTGCGTAAATTCAAGTTGCACATTTACTTTTTCGGCATGAATATTTTTCGGAATAAAAAAGAAAGAAGTATTTGTTACGTTTATATTTCCAATAAATTTTGGTTTATTGATGTATAAATCAACAATGTCAAATTGAAAATCTAAATTAGCTGTCGCGTGCCCTTCTGAAAACTGAATCCATTTGTCGTTGCTAATTTCGTTGAGTTTGCTCACATCAAAATCAGATTTTACAGTTCCTGTGGCAAGCGGTTTTTCAAGATTGTTGATTGACAATTGCGGAATTTTAAGTGGAATATTTTGATAAGTTGCCGAAAATCGGGTTAGAATTACTGCCGAATTCGCATCTGAAAAACCTTCTTTCGGCTTGAAATTATTGGTGAAAATTCCTTTAAAATTACAATCGTTAAGTTGTCCGTCTGGAATGCTCAATTCATTGTCCTTTATAATCGCTTGAACCACAATTCTTGGATCTCCAGCGGCATTCAAGTCGCCTTTGATGTCGCAATTCACGTCGATTGGTTTTTTTATATTGAATCGGTTTAATTTCGAGCTGATATTTCCAGACAGTAAATTAGATGCATTTTGCCATAAAATGGTGGTTCCGATATTGATTCCGAACAAAGAATTAGTTTTTGCAATATTGAAAAAAGCAACAATATCAAAAGAATCAGTTCCAATTTTCAGACCGTTTGTTTTGACATCAATTTTTTGTTTGTCCGAAGAATAAACAACATGTAATGTTCCTTTTAGCTGTTTTTGTTTGGCAAAACTCCCGTGCACGGTATTAAACGCTAAACTGTTAATTTGAGTGTCCAAGAAAAGATCGGTCTGCCAATTGTCATCGTTATAATTTACTTTTGATTTTAAGCTGGCTACTTCAAAATCAAACAATTTATGTCCGACTAAATTGTCTATCGTGAAGCGAACATTGTTCAAGTCTATTTGATCGATCGTGGTTTCGGGTTTCTCTTTGTTTTCGGGTGTTTTTTTCTTTTTCGGCTTAAAAATATTAGAGTTCGAATAGCCATCTGCCGCTTTGTAAATATAAATTTGCGCGTCGTTAATCAGGACTTTATGAATGTTGATTTCTTTTTGAAGCAAACTGATAATATTTAAACGCACTTCGATTTCCTGCGCTTTCAATAACGTATGTTTGTGTTTTTCCCATTGATTGTCTTTTATCTCTACATCTTTTAGCGCCAAAGTAAAATTGGGAAAGCCAGTTAAAAACTTGTAATGAAAATCGCCAATATGAAATTTGCCGTTAATATTGTCATTGATTTTCGTGTTTACTTTAGCAATGATTTCGGCTTTATTTCGGTTGAAGTAAATGGACAAACCCCCACAGGCAATTAAAAGAAGTGCTATTAATCCTAAAATAAAAAATCCAAAACGTTTGGCATATTTTTTAAAACCAGCCGATTGGAAAAAGACTTTCATGCGATGTAGAGTTTCTTTCATAGGATAAATTTTAAATGGTCAACTAAAGATAGCGAAAAAACAATTACAATAATAAATTGATTTTCAAATTAATGCGTTGTTGAGTTTGGGAAATGAAAGTGTTTTTTATGATATAATTATTTACAATACTTTTATAATCAAAACTAATTTATGAATGGTGTATCATTGGTTTTTAATTTCTAACTTTGTACCTCAGTTTAAGAAATAACAAAAAAAAGTCTTTCGAGACAAAAGCTGAAATAACATTTAAAAGATAAATTATTATGGCATTAGCAATAACAGATGCTACTTTTGATGAAGTAGTTTTAAAGTCAGATAAACCAGTAATGGTAGATTTTTGGGCAGCATGGTGTGGTCCTTGTAGAATGGTTGGTCCAATCATTGACCAATTAAGCGACGAGTACGCAGGTAAAGTAGTTGTTGGTAAAGTAGATGTAGATGCTAACCAAGAATTTGCTGCAAAATATGGTGTGCGTAACATACCAACCGTTTTGGTGTTTCATAACGGTGAAGTAGTAGGGAAACAAGTTGGAGTTGCTCCAAAACAAACCTACGCAGATAGTTTAGACGCTTTGTTGTAATCGTAAGATTATGATTTATATAAAAAAGGTTTGACGAAAGTCAAGCCTTTTTTATTTGTGTTTTTGTCATGAATTATAATAATTGTTTCACGCAGATTTAGCAGATTGTAGCAGATTGATTTAGATTTTGATTATTGGAATCTGTGTGGATCTGCTTAAATCTTTTAAAATCTGCGTGAAAAATTTAGCGCATTAGATTTGTTTCGCTTCATAGCTAAAACCAATCCTTTTTTTTATTTTTACGAATCTTATATTCCTTTAAAAATGAAAATTTTTCACAGCTTTCTTGCTTTTTTTATAATCACAACCATTGGTTTTTCTCAATCGAAACAAAAGGAAAGTTTTGTTGTAGAAAACGGCGTTTCGGAAAAATTGGCGCAATTTCGAAAAAAGCAGATTTCTAATGTTCAGTACCAATTGTCTTTTGAAATTCCGAAACAAAAAAGTGAAGATATCAATTCAAGTTTGACGGTTAATCTGGTTTTATCAGATTTAAGCAAACCTCTGGTTTTAGATTTTAAAGAGAAAACAACAAACATAAAATCAGTTTCTGCAAATGGGAAAAATGTTGGAATCGTTCATGAAAATGGACATATTGTTATTCCTGCTGAAAATTTGATTTCTGGGAAAAACTCGATTTCAATTTCGTTTATCGCAGGGAATCTTTCTTTAAATCGAAACGATGATTTTCTGTACACTTTATTAGTTCCAGACCGAGCGAGCACTTTATTTCCATGTTTTGACCAACCAGATATAAAAGCGACTTATAAATTGAGTCTTTCTGTTCCAAAAGATTGGTCCGTTTTGGCGGGAGCCGATGTGAAAGAGAAAGTTGAAAAAGGCGATTTTACGAGCTATACTTTCGGAGAATCGGATAAAATGAGTACGTATTTGTTTTCATTTGTAGCAGGAAAATTTAAAAGTGTTACACAGAAACCAGGTTTAGAAATGACGTTTTTATACCGTGAAAATAATCCTGAAAAAATAAAAACAAGTACCGATACGATTTTCAATTTACACCAACAATCGTTGGACTTTTTAGAAAAATATACCAATCGTAAATTCCCTTTTCAGAAGTTAGATTTCGCTTCAATTCCTGTTTTTCAATATGGCGGAATGGAACATGTTGGCGCAATTCAGTATCGAGAATCAACTTTGTTTTTGGACAATAGTGCCACCGACAGCGAAAAATTAAACCGAGCAAAACTTATCGCGCATGAAACCTCGCACATGTGGTTTGGAGATTTGGTCACGATGAAATGGTTTGATGATGTTTGGATGAAAGAGGTTTTCGCCAATTTCATGGCAGACAAAATCATGAATCCGATTTTCCCGAAAATCAATCATAATCTACAGTTTTTTAGTACGCATTATGCCAGCGCTTACGCGGAAGATCGCTCTTTAGGAACACATCCGATACGACAACATTTGGCAAATTTAAAAGATGCAGGTTCGCTTTATGGCGCGATGATTTACAACAAAGCCCCAATTATGATGCGTCAGTTGGAAGCTTCGATGGGAAAAGAAGCTTTTCAAAAAGGAATCCAAAAATACATCGAGAAATATGCCAACGACAATGCCGATTGGAATAATTTGGTGGAAATTCTGGATGCTGGAACGCCTCTAGATATGAAGAAATGGAGCGAAGTTTGGGTAAACAAATCGGGAAGGGCGATTTTCTCTGATAAGATTGAATATGACGCTCAAAACCGAATCAAAAAGTTTGAAATTTTTCAAAAAGCAGAAGATAAATCGAATAATGTTTGGCCTCAGATTTTTCAAATTGGTTTAGTTTATGCCAATAATGTAAAAGTGTTGACGGCAAATGTTACAGATAAAAACCTGATTATTAAAGATGCTGTTGGGCTCGAAAAACCGCTTGCTTTTATTTACAATTATAATGGTTTTGGATACGGTGTTTTTCCGCTTGACGGGAATAATTTAAATGCAATTTCAAGTTTAAAAGATGAGGTTGCAAGAGCTTCGGCTTATAGTAATCTTTATGAAAATACATTGATTGGAAATGTTACTCCAGAAAAAGCTTTTGATTGTTTTTTTAAGGGAATTCAGAGTGAAGAAAATGAATTGGTTTTACGAATTGCATCTGCTAATTTGAATACTATTTATTGGAGATTCTTTTCGGAAAAACAGCAAAACAAAGTTCAGAAGCAATTGGAAGATGTTTTATTTGCTCGTTTGCAAACCAATTCATCGGCGAATATTAAAAAGACGTTATTCGGATTGTTTAGTTCAATTGCATATTCTGATTCTGCGAAAGCCAAATTATATCAGATTTGGAATAAAGAAATTGTGATTCAAAATTTGAAATTGAACGAAGATGATTATACCAATATTGCAATGAATTTGGCGATTTTCAAACATGAAAAAGCCGACGAAATTTTAGAAAAAACAAGAACAACAATCACAAATCCAGATAAAAAGAAGCGTTTTGAATTTTTGCTTCCTTCTTTATCAAAAGACGAATCGGTTCGATCTGCTTTTATAGAATCTTTAAAAGATGATGCGAATCGTGAGAAAGAATCTTGGGTTTCTGTTGGTTTGGCAAACGTAAATCATCCGCTTCGTCAGGAAAGTGCGCAAAAATATATTAGATTTTCACTAGATTTGGTTGAGGAAATTCAGCGCACGGGAGATATTTTCTTTCCGAAAGATTGGTTGGATAATACTGTTGGAAGATATTCTTCGAAATATGCTTTTGATGAAGTACAGCGTTTCTTAAAAGAAAACCCTAATTTTAGTCCGATCTTGAAACGCAAGTTATTCATGGCGACTGATTTGCTTTATAAAGCGCAAAATATTAAAAAAGAAACCGAATGAAAATTGAATCGGAAATAGAGAAAGTCTCGAGTTTTCAGCATCTTGAAATGCTGGCGAATCAGGTTGTGGAAGGTTTTATATCTGGAATGCACAAGAGTCCGTTTCATGGATTTTCAGCCGAATTTGCCGAGCATAAAGTCTATAACGCAGGCGAAAGCACCAAACATATCGACTGGAAATTATTTGCCAAAACCGACCGTTTGTACACGAAACGTTTTGAGGAAGAAACCAATTTGCGTTGTCATCTTATTGTTGATAATTCGTCGTCAATGCATTATCCGGAACTGAAATCGAATCAACCTTTTTATGAAAAAAAGATTGGTTTTGCGGTTTTGGCTTCGGCAGTTTTGATGAATATTCTAAAGAAACAGCGCGATGCCGTTGGTTTAAGCGTTTTCTCAGATCATTACGAATATTACGCTCCAGAAAAAGGAAGTGACCGTCATCACAGAATGCTTTTGAATAAATTGGAACAATTATTAGAACAGCCAAAAGCAAAGAAAACCACCGATACAATTACATATCTGCACCAAATTGCAGAGAAAATGCACCGTCGTTCGATGATTATTTTGTTTACGGATATGTTCCAAACACAAGATGACGAGAAATTATTCAACGCTTTGCAGCATTTAAAACATAACAAACACAAAGTGGTTTTGTTTCATGTGGTTGATAATCAAACCGAATTGAAGTTTGATTTTGATAATGCACCAAGAAAATTTATTGATTTAGAATCAGGAGAAGAGGTTTCAATTTTTGCCGACAATGTAAAAGCAGCATATGAAAAAAGGGTGGAAGCCTATTTCAAAAACTTGGCTTTAACCTGCGCGAAGAACCAAATTAAGTACGTTTCGGTAAATGTAGGCGATAATTTTGAAAAAATATTGACTACTTATTTGGTTGAAAAACAAAACTTTGGATAATTTTTTAAACAAATTTTTAATTTTTTTTATAAAAAGGCTTGCAGAAATGAAATTCTGTTATATCTTTGCAACCGCAATAACGCAGAGGTTTGGTAGTTCAGTTGGTTAGAATACATGCCTGTCACGCATGGGGTCGCGGGTTCGAGTCCCGTCCAGACCGCAATATTGGGAGAAGCCTTTCTTAACAGAAAGGCTTTTTTGCCCAAAATCGGTATCTAAGATTAGTTGTGTTGTTTTGCTACGACTTTGTAACTCGTAGCTGGTTTAGTAGTTAGACCAATGAAAAGCTTTCCACTTTTGTGGATGGCTTTTTTGATTTAAGACCTTTTGTAAAAGGTAAATTCCAAACCGAAATTTCGGTAAAAATTGCAAATTCCATTTTATCATACAGTTTGTCATTTCGACGAAGGAGAAATCTTCGCTAGTAACTCTACAAAGATTTTACTGCAAAGCACGCAAAGATTTACGCAATCCCGATAGCCATCGGGAGCAAAGTTTTTTTTAAGCTTTGCGGACTTTGTGTTTTTAACCTTGCGGACTTTGCGGTTAAATAAAAGAAAGTTCTTACTTTTTGATCAAAACCTGAATTTTTAAAATATTGGATTTTAGTCAATTAAAAATTTATCAAATTTTATTCGTAAAAACGCTTGCAGAAACGAAATTCTGTTGTATTTTTGCACCCACAATAACGCAGGGTTTGGTAGTTCAGTTGGTTAGAATACATGCCTGTCACGCATGGGGTCGCGGGTTCGAGTCCCGTCCAGACCGCCTAAGTTTGTAAAATGCTTCTCATTACGAGAGGCATTTTTTTTATGTAAACTTTGTGGGGTTTAACCGCAATCCCGATAGCTATCGGGAGCTAAGGTTTACGCAAAGTTCGCAAAGCTTTATTCACATAGCTTTGCGAACTTTTGCGTTTATAAACGTAATCCAAGGAAAAAAAACCTTGCGCACTTTGCGGTTAAATTTTTACAAAGCAAAGTTTTATTCATATAGCTTTGCGAACTTTGCGTTTATAAGCGCAATCCTTGCAAAAAACCTTGCGTGCTTTGCGGTTAAAATTCTCCTATCTTTATATTATGGAACAAGGAACATTCAAAGTCGACAAATATTATCTCACTAAAGTAGATGCCGATAAAAAAAGCATTTATTGTCATCACGATATTATGGGCGAATTATTGGTTCCAACCCACAAACACAACAAAGCACAAATGTTATACGCGGAAGGCGATGTAGTTTTTGTGACGACTGAAACGAAATCCTATTTTTTACCTGCAAGACATTTTATCTGGATTCCCGCTGGATTGGAGCATAGTATCGAACCAAAGTCGGAACACGTGATGATGCGAAATCTTTATTTTCCAGTTGAAAAAGACGAAGATGAATTTTACAAAAGCGAAGGCATTTATCCGGTAAACAATTTATTGCTTCAAATGATGATGTTTACTAATCAGTGGAATGGAGATTTGAAAAAAAATACTCCGAATTTTGTGATTGCAAAAGCTATAAAAGCGATTCTTCCGCAAATATGCACTAATAATTTACCTTTAGAATTGCCTCAGCCAAAAGATAAAAGACTTGGAAAAATACTCCGACATATTGAAAATAATCTCGGAGAAACAATTCTCTTTGCTGATGTAGCACATGAATTTGGCTTTAGCGAACGCTCTTTGTATCGCTTGTTTCAGAAAGATCTCAAGATGTCTTTTATTCAATATTATACCATTCGAAGAATCCTTAAAGCGATCGAACTTTTATTAGAAAGAAAGCTTTCTGTAAAAGAGGTAGCTTTAGAAGTTGGTTATAATAGTGTTCCGACTTTCAGTAACACTTTTTTCAAAATTTTAGGCCAAAGACCTTCTGATTACTTAAACGGAGAAGAAATTTTGGAGCGCGGTAAATAGATTTTGTTTCGCGCAGATTTTACAGATTTAAGCTGATTGAGACAGATTTTCTTATCGTATCACTTAAAATTTTCTCTCGCAGATTCCGCAGATTTAGGGGATTTTTAAATGCGAAAATGATTGTTTCACGCAGATTTGTTTAGATTTAAGCAGATTGTGCAGATTTTAAATTAATAATCTGCACAATCTGCCAAATCTGCGAGAGTAAAAAGAAAAATCTGCATCCTCTGCTAAAATCCCCTTAAATCTGCGTGAAACAAACGTGACTTTTAATTGTTTGTTTTTCAGTATTTTAATATAACGTTTTCGAAAATGAAATTTTAACATTTGTCCGAAATGAATATGTTATTGACTTTTTATAATCTTCCGCCAAGGAAAAAATGAAGGAACTTTGCAGCATAAAATATTCAAATATTCATGTTCCTTACAAAAACAAACTCTAAAGAAGATTGTTTTCCCAGAAGCTTATTGATTTTACTAATGGTGTTAGTATTCAATAGTTTACAAGCTCAGGAAGTTCATACGGTTTCTTTACAAGAAGCGATGAAACTGGCAAAGGAAAACAACAAAAAAGTCCTTAAATCTCAACTGGAGATTACGCTCGCTGAGCAAAACATCAAAGAAAGAAAAGAACTAAGATTGCCAGATGTACAATTGAACGGAATGTACTCTAGAATTACCAACATTACAGAATTTAAAGGAGATGGTTTCTTAAACGGAAAAGAAGTTACGAAAGCAATTCCTGAAATCTACGAGGTCAATTCAACTTTTAAAATGCCAATTTACGTTGGAAACAAGATTAACAATGCGATTAAAATTGCGAATCAGGAAAACGAAATTGCAAAAATAAAATCGGAAAAAACAGAAAATGATATTGAGCTGGAAGTTGTTGCAAACTATTTGGCGATTTATAAAATGATGGAGCTTCAAAAGATATTTGAAGAAAACATCAAAGAAGAAAAAAACCGATTAAAAGAAGTGCAATCGCTTCAGAAACACGGAACGGTAACAAAAAATGAGGTTATTCGTGCCGAATTACAACTCTCAGATCGTGAGTTGAATGCGCTTACAAATTCCAAAAACATTAAAATAGCGCTTCACGATCTGAAGACGTTGATTCAGATTCCGGAAAGCGAAGAAATTGCTATCGATACGACTGCAAGTTTGGACGAAATGAATGGCGTAGATCCCTATGATTTCTATTTGAATAAAGCGATGCAGAATGAAGAAATGCGAATGGCAAGCCAAGAATTAGATATCAGTAAAACCGAATTGAAATTGGTAAAAGGGAATTATCTGCCAACCGTAGATTTCTTCGGGAATTATGGTTTTTATTATCCAAACTACAAATTCTTTCCACCAAATCCGTACTTGTACACTTTAGGGCAAGTGGGTATCGAGGCGCGTTTTGATCTTTCGGCTTTGTATAAAAACAAAACGAAAGTGGCAAAAGCAAGTACTAAAATCGATGCGCAGAAAATGCAGAATGAAATCATAAAAGATGAAATTCAGGATCAGTTGTACAAAGAGCATACGCAATATCAGGAAATCCTTGAGAAGTTTGTTGTGGTGGATAAAGCTTTGGATTTAGCCGAAGAAAACTACCGCATCGTAAAGCTGAAATACTTAAATCAATTGGTTTTAATTACGGAAATGGTTGATGCTGATAATGCTTTGCTTCAAGCGAAATACAACAAAATTTCTACTCGATTGGATGCTGTTTTGAAACATTACGAAATGATGCACACGGCTGGGATTATGCCTGAGAGTTAGAAGTTAAATGTGAAAAGTTAGAAGAAAGAAGTAAGAGAAAAGATTAAAAGCAAAGTTTCTCAGTTACGTAGTAACGCTCCATATTGTAGCGCCGGATTTCAATCCGGGGAGAGAAAAGATTAAAAGTAAAGTTTCTCAGTTCCGTAGGAACGCTTCATATCGTAGCGCCGTCCCGATAGCTATCGGGATTAATCCGGTGGAGAATTAAAAAAGAACTAAGATAAAGAGATAAAAAGATGGTTAAGATAAAAAATGAAACTAAAAGAAATAAGACGTTTCATATACTAATAACAATTATTGCGTGTACGCTGGTGATAAGCGGGGTTATTTTGGGAATTTGGTTTTATGTGTTTAACCGAAATCACGAAGAAACCAATGACGCTCAGGTAGAACAATACGTTACGCCAATTATGTCGAGAATTACAGGTTATGTGCAGGAAGTTCGTTTTGACGAAAACCAATTTGTGCATAAAGGAGATACTTTGGTGGTGATTGATAACAGAGAATACAAATCGAAATTGAATGTGGCTTTGGCAGATGTTCAAAACGCGCAACAAAATAGCGTTGTGGCTCAGAAAAATGCTATTAATACAGCAAGTGCGACTGCAATTAACGAAGCGCAATTAGAAGCTGCAAAAGCGAATCTTTGGAAAACAAAATTAGAATACGAAAGATATAAAGCTCTGGTTAGTGAAGAAGCGGCAACTTCTCAGCAATTAGAAAAAGTAAAAGCAGATTACGAATCGGCTCAAGCGCATTTTTCGGAAATGAAAAACAGAATTCATTCGGCTACTTTAAGCACTTCTGTTGCTGAAGCGAATGTTCCAACTACGCAGACTAATATTGCTTCGAAACAAGCTGTTGCAGACAATGCGGCATTATTTCTTTCGTACACGGTAATCACAGCGCCTTATGACGGCTGGGTTGGAAAACGAACTTTACAACCAGGACAAATGGTAAAAGAAGGACAGTCTTTGCTTTCTATAGTAAGTAAAGAAAAATGGATTACGGCCAATTTTAAAGAAACGCAATTGCAATATTTAACAGTTGGACAAGAAGTTGAAATTAAAGCTGACGCTATAAATGACAAAGTTTTTGTGGGAACAATTGCATCGTTATCGCCTGCGAGTGGTGCGAGATTTTCGTTGCTTCCGCCAGATAATGCAACAGGAAACTTTGTGAAAATTGAACAAAGAATTCCAGTTAGAATTCAGTTAAAAGAACAAGACAAACAAACCGATTTTTTAAGAGCAGGAATGAACATTACGGTTGTTGCTGCGCACAAATAAAATGGAAGATAAAAGTATATTTAAATCATGGGTTCCAAAATGGGCGATCATTATTATTTTGTTCGTTTGTTTGTTGCATTCCATGATTTTATTGGGAGTTTACACGTCAAACGTAACGTATGCGGCGAGTTTTCTGGATATTGAGCCAGAAGATCTGCAGTTCGCAATGTGCGTTACGTACGGAACTCTGCTAGCAACCATTTTGATAGAAAGCCGATTTTCGAGTTTTTTTCCTGCGAAAAACTATCTGATGGCGGTTTATTCCTTGATTGGAATTACGATTGTTTCATCGGCTTATATAACCAATTTTTCGGTTTTTTTATTGATGAGGGTTGCCGAAGGAATCTTGATGGCGCTTCCGGTAATCACGATCAGACAATTGCTTATTGAGCAGTTCAATTCTAAAAATGCCATTATTATTGGGTTTTCATTTTACTACGGCGCGCTGCTGTTGTCTACGCCGTTTATTATGAATATCGCCGTGTGGTTTCTCGATCATTACGACTGGAAATACATGTTGTATGTTTCGGGTGGACTACAGGTTTTAAATGTGTTTTTAATCTTAGTTACTTTCAGAGGGCACCGAATCACAAAGAAAATCCCATTATATCAAATTGATTGGATGAGTTATTTTTTGGTTTTAATTTCAATTCTTTGCGGTGCCTACTTTTTTGTTTATGCGGAGAAAAAATATTGGTTACAGTCATCAGAAATGGTTTTAATGCTGATGATTTCGCTTATCACAGGCGGATTATTCATCTTTAAAGAACGTTTGGTAAAAAGACCAAGTTTTGATTTTGAAGTGATAAAATACGCCAATCTGCGAATAGGATTTTTATTGTTTTTCCTTTTCTATATCAGCAGAGCGACGTTGAGTCTTTGTCATGCTGCGATGTTCTCCATTTGGAATTGGGATCCATCGCGTGTGGCAGGGGTACAGTACATTAACGGATTAGGAAATGTAATCGGACTTGTTTTGGCCGCTTTTTTCCTCATGAAATCTGTTTCGACTAAAATAATTTTTATGATTGGTTTTACGCTCATTGCTATTTTCCACTTCTGGTTTACGTTTCTATTTGTGCCAGATGTTGCGCTGAGCGATATTATCGTTCCCTATATTTTGCAAGGAATCGGTGTGGGGTTTTTATTTGTTCCGCTCATCTTATTTACCACATCATCGGTTCCAGCAAATATGGCGGTTTCTTCTGGAATTGTTGGGGTTTCAGGGCGTTTCTGGGGAAGCACAATTGGTTTCTGTGTGATGCAGAATGCAATGGTTTTCTTAAATAAAAAACACTTCCTGAAATTAAGCCAATTCGTAACAGGAGAAAATCCAGAAGCGCAAAATACAATTGCGTCAACAACGCAAAGTTTTATTGCCAAAGGATATTCGGCAGATAATGCCAATGTTTTGGCAATGAAAAAGGTTTTCGGTACAATTGCTAAACAATCGACTTTATTGGCTGATATGGAGATTTATACCATTGTAGGTTACGGTTTAGTGGTTTTGATTATTCTAATTGCGTGCAATCAGCATTTGAGACAGACGATGACTTTGGTGAAAAGTAAAATTTGGATCGGATAATTTTGTTTGCTTCGCCTGTTCGAGCATAGCTCTCGAGTCAGGTTTAATGTTTCAAGGTCAAAGTTATTCCGTCTAGTTTGTCATTCCGACGAAGGAGGAATCTCCGCAAGTAACTCCGCAACGAGCGTCCAATCTTTGTAGAGCTTCTCGTGGAGATTCCTCCTTCGTCGGAATGACAAACAATACTTGATAATCCATTGCTTAAAAAACTCAGCGAATCTCAGCAAAAACCTTTATGAATCTCTACGTAATAACCGCTTTATTGCCTTATCTTGCACCCGTTTAAAAAACAAAATAAAATTATGAGCCAACAATGTGTAATTTTTGATATGGACGGCGTGATTTGCCACACCAATCCGCATCATGTAGTCGCTTTTGAAGAGTTTTTCAATAAATATAATATTCCGTACACCAATGAAGAGTTTGAAGAGCATATGTATGGAAAACACAATAGTTACATTATGTCGCATTTCTTTAAGCGTCCGATTCAAGGAGAAGAATTGACAAAACTCGAAGACGAAAAAGAAGGAATGTTTCGTGAGATTTATAAAGACAAAGTCGAAACGATTCCGCACTATATGCAATTTTTAGAAGAACTAAAATCTCGCGGATTCAAGACAGCTGTTGCAACATCGGCGCCGCGTGCGAATTTAGATTTAATTGCTAATGCTTTAAAACTTGACCAAAAAATGGATTCGATGATGTCAAGCGAAGATGTGAAATTTCATAAACCAAATCCAGAAGTATATTTAAAATCAGCAGAGCGTGTTGGAGTTTCTCCGTCTGATTGTGTGGTTTTCGAAGATTCTTTTTCGGGTATTACGGCAGGATTAAATGCAGGAATGAAAGTCGTTGGGGTTTTGAGTACTCATACCAAAGAAGAATTGCCACCATGTGATTTTTATATCAATGATTATAGCGAAGTGAATGTGGATAAAATAATTGCATTATTAAATTCCAATAAGTAAATCTCAAATTCCAAGTGATACGAGACCTTTGTCAAAGTTTCAAACTTTGACAAAGGTTTTTTTATGCAAGGAGAAATTTACGTAATTAAACCCGACAGGTTTTCAAAACCTGTCGGGTTTAGACCTGTGAATCTCCTAACTCCGTTTTTTAAAAATAATTGTAACCACAAAGTTTGTCATTCTGAGGAACGAAGAATCGCACGCGGGATTCGATTCAGATTGGCGAATTCACTTTGCGGAATTTCTCGTGCGATTTCTCCTTACGTCGAAATGACAAACGAGATGAATTGCATTCTTTTGCCCAAGAGGTTTTATGGTTTTGAAGGGATGGTTATTGTTTTTCTTCCCAGAATATTTTTTTATTGTGTTCCACTAAATAAAAACAGGTTGTATCTATAAGAGTTGTATCTTTTTTCAAATCAAAAAAATAGTTTCCTTTAGATCTTATTTCTCTTCCTTCGCCACAATCGCTCCAGTAATCTTGGACTATCTTTTTATTTTTAATCATTCCGCTAATTTGTTCGTAAGGAAAATTATCAGCAAATTCAAATTCTTTAAAACTAATATATTCTGTTGATTGACCTTTTTTTAACGATCCAATAAAAGTTCCGGCAATAACTAAGGAGTCAATGTCGTCTCCTGTTTTATTGTAGAATTTTGCATGAAAGCCTTTGAAATTTAGAAAACTAATCAAAATGATAATGGATAATAAAATAAAAAGAGAAGATTGAATGATTTTTGATTTTGAAATCTGCATTTTCTAAAAGAATGATTTTTATACAATATTATTAAACAAATCTAAAAAAGAAATGAATTGCCTTTAGTTTTAACGGGAGTTTTTTTATGTCTAAAATTAAAAGGCTTTAGCCGAATCAATATTTCTCATCCAAAAAAGCCTTCCAACCTTTCTCAAATTCTTCAGTCGATACGTTTAATGTTTTTTCGATATTCCCAAAAGAACCAATTAATTTGGGTAAAATATCTTTTCCCCATTTTTGAGTAAGATATTCGATTATCGTATATCCAATATTATAAATCTGATTGCTTTTGTTAAGTTCAGCTAAAGTCAGATTTTTGCTTTTAGCATATTTTACGCTTAAGGTATTTACTTCTTTCGCTTCGAAAATACTGATGGATTCCCAAAGCCAACGTGGATATTCAGCACCAAACTTTTTGTCGAATTCCTTATCAAAAGTAAGTCGGTCTTGCGTGATGATGGTTTCTTTTGCTTTGTCGATTAAAATGTTTAACTGAACACAATGTGTAAATTCATGGACAGCAGTTTTAAGTGGATCATCAGGAAAAACCGAATTAAACCAATTTGTCCAAAGAAAATGAAACTCATTTGGTCCTCGGCTTGTTCCGTTTACATTTCCTTTTAAACCTGTTGCAAGATTGAATTTTTGTTGCGAGCCATAAACAAAAACCTTTATGGTTTCGTGTTCCAAATCTTTTAAATTTGTTCTGACTCTTGAATAATTGCTTTCGAGATTCTGACTTATTTTTTCTGCGTCGCTTTTGTAAATGCCGTTATAAGAAATAATAAAATGCTCTGATTTGATAGTTTGAATTTCCTGTTCGACAGTAAAATTCCGAATCATTTTCGAAGCAAAGAAAACCAGAATAATTCCAAAAATAACAATAAAGAATCTGCGTTTTTTCATATTGTTTTAATTGAATTTAAAAGAAATTAATATTGTTTAATATGCTGTTTATTAGAGTGTTGATTGTTCAAAAATATGATATTTACTGAAATAAAATATGGGTACACCAAAAATTAAATGTTGACTTTGGAAGTTTGTAATGGTTTGCAAGTAAATGACTTGGGCAAAAGTCTTATTTTTTAATTGTCGTTTTCCAAACTTGATTCTTTTCATCAAGAATATAAACTTCATTTAAAGTTAAACATAGAAATTTTTGAAGTTTAATTTTTTCAGGGAAAACAATTTTTCCGGAAGGACGTAGTTGTCCATTTTCCATTTGAAGTATCTGAATCGTTTTTCTTTGATCTGTTGAGGGATCATTGTAAACGATAAACGAATTTGTGTGTTCAATTCGTAAAGGAAAACCTCCTAAGGTTAAAGCATTGCAGTTTTTTTTATTTAAAAAAACGTAAAATTCTTCATTGTAGGTAAATTTATTTAAAACAATGATTTCTGTTTTTTCAATGTAGCCTAATTCTTGAAATTCAACATAATTCTCATCTGAATCATCGTTGCAAAATGAAGTTTTTGAACCATTGCTGCATTTATAGTTAAGGCAGTTTGGTTTTTTCTTTGGTGGTTTGGTTTTTACAAGTTGAACCTCATAGAGTTTTTGAGTTTTTACTTTTCCGGATACTTTTAAAAATACATTTTCAGTAGTTTTTTGAGCATTGGCAAAATTTCCAACAGCTAAAAAGCAGATCAATACAAGGGTTTTTATAAAGTTTTTCAAAGGCTATTTTTTTATTTTTCTTCCCAAAATATTTTCTTGTTATGCGCTACTAGAAACAAGCTAGGATTTCCCTCGTCGTTCACAGCTTTTCTAATATCAAAAATATAAGAACCTTTAGATTTTGTATTTCTTTCTGTACCACACCAGCTCCAATGTAATTTATCTAATTTTTTATTGTTGGTAGTTCCGCTAATTTCTTCGTACGGTAAATCACCGTCAAATTCAAATTCTTTAAAGCTAATATATTCTGTTGATTGGTCTTTTTTTAATGATCCAATGAAAGTTCCGGCAATAACTAATGAGTCAATATCTTCACCGGTTTTATTGTGAAATTTCACGTGAATGCTTCTGAAACTTACAAAACTGCTTAGTATAATTAAGCTCGCGAAGATGAAAATAACAACTTCTATTTTTCTTTCTTTGGATAGCTTCATTGTTGTAACGAATAGTATTTAAGGGTAAATGTAAAAATTATTCGCCTTTGTTTTTAGCAATCAACTTAAATTTTGTTTTTGAAACTGAGGCAAATTATTTTACAAGTTTTAAAACCTCTTTCGGAACCGCTAGGTCTCCAGCAACGCATGGCTCGGAAGCAATAGATTTGCAATCAGCTTTTATGACTATGTTATTTTGCCCTTGTTCAGTTCCTTTATAAGTTTCTCCAACTTTAAACTCCCGCCTCCAAATACCAACAACACCGCCTACGTATATATTGCCTTGATAAGGAGCGATAAATTCATACGTTCCTTCAACTGGTTTTGGATCGTCATCAGAAGAACAGCCCAGAATTCCTAAAGTTAAAATCAAAAAGCAAATCAATTTTTTCATAAACAAACGTTTTTATTTTTTTCTTAAAAAAGATCCATCGCCTCCTATTGCAAATACTGCACCGTCTTTAGCAATGATTTTCGTGATCGATTCATTCGGTTTTCCTTGTTCAGCTGGGGAACTGTAAACTATTTTCCAATTTAAGCCACCATTTTTAGTTTCAAAAATTTGCCCATCATACGCTGAGAAGTATCCTGTATTTTCATTTGTAAAACAAACTGATAATCCTGTAGTAGGCAAGTTTGCTATTTTTGTCCAACTATTTGAACCGTTGCTCGTTTTGTATAATTCTTTTTTTGAATTGATATAGTAGCCAATATTGTCTGATATAAACCAACTTGATAGATTTGAATCTGAATCTAATGTTTTAGTCCAGGTTTCACCGCCATCGATAGTCTTAGCAATTTGACCTGCATCAGAAGAATCAGAAGTATATCCGCCCGAAGCATATCCTACCAAAGCGGAGGTTTGTTGTAAATCATTTAATAAATTCAAGTCATTATTTATTGCTGTCCAAGTATTTCCAGAATCGCTTGATTTTAAAAGCGAACCACCGCGTATTATTACTCCTGTAGTTGAATTAAAAAATTGAATTGCAAAAATGGTTGAAGTACTTGGCAGGCTCTCAATTTTCTTGAACGTAGTGCCCGAATTTGTAGTAGCAAACATTTCGAGTCTTGCGGTATAAAAATTCTGTTCATTTAGCATAAAAGCACTCATAAATGTTTGATTAGTTCCTACATTTAATTTAGTCCATGTTCTTCCGCCGTCATTAGTTTTTGCTAAATAGCCAAAGCCACCGCAAATTATTCCTTGGTTTTTATTGATAAAGGAAATATTGCTTAAGCCTATCGAGGGAGCATCAGTAGTTATTTTTTCAAATACAGCTCCATTATCATCTTCGTCAGACGAACAGCCCAGAATACCTAAAGTTAAAATCAGAAAACAAATCAATTTTTTCATAACAATCTTTTTTTAGTAGATGTTTGAATATCAAAAAGGTTGCGTAAAATTGGGAAGAATTTTCTATTTAAACATTATTTCGAAATGTTTTTTATTGTGATGTTTCTGAAATCAATTGGCGAACGCTCATAATTTAAAGAGATTTTGCCTTCCGTTGCCGAAGCTTCGGTGCATTCGTTTATCAATTTTCCGTTTAAATATTGCGTGATTTTTCCGTTCAACGATTTAATCACAACCACATTCCATTCGCCATACGGTTTTTCATTTTCCAAAAATTTAGGCGAAACTACACTTGCGCCAGCTTCAATTGGTTTTCCATTTACTTTAGCCGTTACTTGATCCAAAAAGATTAAATCACCCGTAGTTTTTTCTTTGATTTGAAACTGAATTCCCTTTGGCCAAATTCTGTCTGAAGCATCTAACGGAATATTATACATCACACCGCTGTTTTTTACGCCTTTCATTTTGTATTTCTCTTCCATGTTCCATCTGTACTCCAATTCCAGTTCAAAGTTTTTATAGCTTTCTTTGGTCATCAAACAACTCGGATCTTCTCCATACATGCGAATCATTCCGTCTGTGAATTCATAAACTTTTGAAGGTTCTTGTCTGGCAGTATTTGATTTGGTAAATGCATACCAGTCCTGCATTTCCAAGCTTTTTCGCTGCACAACGCAAGAATTTAATAGGAGAACAAGAAGAATTGCGAAAGCTGATTTTTGGAACATAATTGAAAGCTAATTTGGTTGATAGTTTATAAAAGTAAAAATAACGATCCAAACCAATATAAAAATATGCAGTTGTGTTTTTTTTGTTTTGAAAAGTTGTAAAAGGCTTTTTTACGTTTGAAGGAAATAATTTCAGATAAAAATTATTTCAAAGGAAAATCGAGCAATTCTTTAGGTTCAATATCTAAAGCGTTGGCGATTTTTACAAGAGTTTTTACGCCAGTATTTAGTTTAGCAACTTCAATTCTTGCTATTTGAGATTTGGTAATACTGCAGTCATCAGCTAAACCTTGTTGAGATAAGCCTTTCTTTTCACGTAATTGTCTAATGTGAATGCCGAGATTTACTAGAAAAGTTTCTTCTGAAATATTCATATTTCAAAAGTGAAAAGATTTATTTTGTTCATGTAGGCTAATTTGCTCACAAATTATTATATTTGCCTCAATCAAAAAATAAGATAATGGCTACATATTCGTATTCAAAAGAAGTTGAAACCAGACTAAAAGATTTTTTTACTGATGTTATAGATTCAGATGATATGGCAAAAACCATTCGTCAAGTAAATTACACGCTTTCGTTATGTGCGATGCGAGGATGCGAAACGGTAGAATCTGAAATAAAGAATATTGAAGATAGTTTTTACTGGCTCAATAAACTGGCCGAAGTTCTAGATCCTTATCTAGAGATTGATTAAAAAATGTGTTTAAACACAGTTCATTTCGACGAAAGGAGAAACCAAACAGCAAAACCGACAAAAACTCCGAGTGATTTCCGCACTTTTTCATAATTTGACAACTGTTGGTAATGCTGAAAATCTCCTTTCGTCAAGGTGAAAATCTTTGTGGTTGATGGATTTTAATCCATCTTCGCAATCATAATCGTCAATTTCGTCATTCCGAGGAACGAGGAATCGCACTAGGGATTCGACATAGATTTGAGAATTTGATTTGTGAAATTTATATCGCGATGAAAAAAATATAATTTATATTTTATGGATTACTGAAAGAAATTGTTAAGGGCGTTGATTTTGTTAAGAGTAGCAATAATCTCTTGTAGTTTTCTGTGAAAATTTGATTGGGCTTCACTGTTTATATTTAACTTTAAGTCTAAGTTTAAGTTGTTTAATTTGTCACCTACTAAACGTTGTTCTTTAATTTGTACTATTTGAGATTTTATTTTGTAAGGATAGTCCCAGAGTTCTTCAACGACAGTAGAGACCATTTGAGATAAATGAATTTTTAAATCGGAGAACTCTTCGGCAAGATGAGTGCTTTTAACCTCAATCATCCAATTAAGTAATTGTTCGAAAATTTGAGAATATTTAATTGAAGAATAATACAAACCTTTTAAATCCGATGGCTTTCCTGGTTCGTTGAGAAATTTTGTTAAAAGAGGAAATAAATTATCAACGTTACTAACAATCATTGTTATTGATTTGACTCTATTTGAGCTCCAGGCTATTAATTCTTCGACATCATTAATGAAATATTTTGGCTCTACCAAAATTGAGTATTCGATATCATTTTTTAAAAATTCTTTTTTTTCAATTTCATCAATTAAAGTTTGATAAAGAAACTCAAATTCAAAGAATTCATTGCGTTCGATTAAAATTTTTAAGCACTTTTCGCTTAAATTGAGTTTAAAAAATTCATCTATATTCTTATCTAATATGCTTTTAAGTTTTAAGCTCTCTTTGAACAAATATGATAATTGTATTTTTAATGTGTCAATTATCTCTTTTGATTGTTCAAATGGAAAGACCCATAAGTTCTTTTTGGTTCTAATATCCTCTATAAATTCAAATATTTTTATGTTATCAACAAATTTTGCAAAATTTCCATCTTTGTTTTCTTTCCAAAAGCTTAATGCGTTTAAAACATTTTTTTCAATAAAGCAAAAAATTGGAATTCCCTTTTGTTTAGCTGTTAAGAACTCGGTATTAGTAATGGATCTTCCAGTCTCTATTATGCTGCCATATCTATTCCCTACAATTAAAATCAAAATATCTGCATTGTCTTTTACATTTTTTATGCAATTTTCAACTGCATTTAGGTCAGGTGAGACAGGGAAGCTGTTTGATTCTGAAAGAATTGGATTGTGTCCGCTTTCAGCTATAAAATCGTAAATATTGGTTCTTAATTGTGACAAGTCATAACATGTCGAGCTAACAAAAATGTTGAGTTTATTCATGAAGATAAAGGTTCTGTAGACTAATTCAAAAATAAAGATAGTAAACGAGGATTTGAAAATATAGTAAATTCTTTATCAACAACTTTAACAACAAAAGAGAAGTTTGTGGAAACAAAAAAGCTTCTGAAAAAATCTTCAGAAGCTTTGCTTAAGTGCGGATAATAGGACTCGAACCTACACGCCTTGCGGCACCAGATCCTAAGTCTGGCACGTCTACCAATTTCGCCATATCCGCGGTAATTGTGGGTGCAAAGATAAGCATACTTTCCAATAATCAAAGGATTTTTTCAAAAAAATTATTAATTCTCTTTTTCGTACTTTTGGGTTTCTATAAAAATTATTTAAATGGAAAATATTAAGTCCTACGTTCAACAACATAAAGATCGGTTTATCAATGAATTGATCGAATTATTAAAGATTCCGTCGGTTAGTGCCGACACTGCATATTCGCAAGATGTTATTGACACAGCAGAGGCTGTAAAACAAAGTTTATCAAAAGCAGGGTGCGATTATGTCGAAACTTGCGACACTCCAGGTTACCCAATTATCTACGGTGAAAAAATAATCGATCCAAATCTTCCAACAGTTTTAGTTTACGGACACTACGATGTTCAACCGCCAGATCCATTAGAATTATGGACTTCACCACCATTTGAACCAGTTATCAAAACCACAGAAATTCACCCAGAAGGAGCAATCTTCGCGCGTGGAGCGTGTGACGACAAAGGTCAGATGTACATGCACGTAAAAGCGTTAGAATATATGGTACAAAACAACGAATTGCCTTGTAACGTAAAATTCATGATCGAAGGAGAAGAAGAAGTAGGTTCAGCAAGTTTGGCTTGGTTCGTAGAGCGCAATCAAGAAAAACTAAAAAATGATGTTATCCTTATTTCTGATACTGGAATGATTTCGAATCAACAACCGTCAATTACTACAGGTTTAAGAGGTTTGAGCTATGTTGAGGTTGAAGTTACTGGTCCAAATCGCGATTTGCATTCAGGTTTGTACGGAGGAGCTGTGGCGAACCCAATTAATATTTTGGCAAAAATGATCGCTTCGCTTCACGACGAAGACAATCATATCACAATTCCAGGATTCTACGATAAAGTTCAAGAATTATCTGCAGAAGAAAGAGCTGAAATGGCAAAAGCGCCTTTCAACTTAGAGAAATATAAAAAAGCTTTAGACTTAAATGATGTTTATGGCGAAAAAGGATATGTAACCAACGAAAGAAACTCAATCCGTCCAACATTAGACGTAAACGGAATTTGGGGCGGTTACACTGGCGAAGGCGCAAAAACGGTTATTGCTAGTAAAGCTTTCGCTAAAATCTCAATGCGTTTGGTTCCAAATCAGGATTGGGAAGAGATTACAGAACTTTTCACCAAACATTTCACAAGCATTGCGCCAGCTGGAGTGACGGTAAAAGTATCGCCTCACCACGGTGGTCAAGGTTATGTAACGCCAATTGACAGCATCGGTTATCAAGCGGCAAATAAAGCGTATACAGAAACTTTTGGAGTTCCTGCAATTCCGGTTCGTTCTGGAGGAAGTATTCCAATTGTGGCTTTATTCGAAAAAGAATTAAAAAGCAAAACCATCTTAATGGGATTCGGATTAGACAGCGACGCGATTCACTCGCCAAACGAACATTTCGGAATCTTTAATTACTTGAAAGGGATTGAGACTATTCCGTTGTTTTACAAGTATTTTGTGGAGCTTTCTAAATAGTTTTTTAACCACAAAGAACACAAAGAATTTACGCAAAGCCTAAGTAATTTTAAAGCGAACTTTGTGTTTATAGGCGTAATCGTGGAAAAAAAACTTGCGCACTTTGCGGTTAATTTTTACCGCAAAGAACGCAAAGGTTTACACAAAGGACGCTAAAAATTTTTAAAGCGAGATTTATAAAAAGTTCGCAAAGCTTATCCGTCTAGCTTTGCGAACTTTGCATTTATAAGCATAACGTTAAAAAAATCCTTGCGTTCTTTGCTGTTAAATTTTTTCACACGCAAAGACATAAAGCTTTTATACCTAGAGTATTGGAATTTAAATTAAATCAGTATTTTTATCAGAAAATAACTAAAAAAATACCACTATGTTCCCAAAAATAGATTCGGTTTTCAAAATGAAAATAGTTTTGTGTTTTGCTCTTATTTTACTTTTCAATGTCAGAACCACGGCGCAGGAAACAAAACCACAAGCAGGTTATTATCAAACTGCAGATTTAACCGAAAAACCAACTTATCCGGGAGGAATGCCGGAGTTTTATAAATTTTGCGGGCATTTTTATAAAGTGCCATCGACACCAACAGGAATTGTGATAAAAGGAACCATCCGCGTTACTTTTATTGTCCAAAAAGACGGCTCGCTAACCGATATGCAAATTGTAAAAGATCTTGGCTACGGTACCGGCGAAGAGGCCCTGAGAGTACTGCGATTATCCCAAAAATGGATACCTGGCAAACTAAACGGCCAAGTAGTTGCGGCTAAATTTCATCTTCCAATTTCTATTCAAGAACCTGATTAAACGAACAGTAAAATTTTAGTCTAATAAAATTTTTAGCTAAAAAAGTTGCACGTTTGAATTTTATCTCTACATTTGTAGAGCAATATCTATAAATGTAGAAATAAAGCATTTTATGAAAAAACAATTTTTAATAGTGTTTTGCGGATTATTGCTTTTGAGTTGCAAGAGCAAACCGGTTAATCAAAAAATTGATCATAAAAGAGAGGGCATTTGGATTGATAATTATAAGCAAGACAGTACGGTTTACAAATCATACGAATATTATAAACATGATGTTCCAGTAAGAAAGTGGAAATCGTATATCAACGGAAAGCTTTATAAAACTGAAAAATATAAAAACGGAATTTGCATTGTAAAAAGTTATTACGAAAACGGAAAACTAGAATCAAAAGGAAAAACAAAATTAGAAACGAATTCGGTTGAAACGCATTGGTTTTATTTTGGCGAATGGAAATTCTATTCGGATAAAGGAAAATTAAAAAGCATCAAAAATTACGATAAAGGCAATTTAATCTCAGAACAAAATATCAAATAAACCACGGTCATTAATCATGAAAAAAATAATAGTTTTTAGTTTTATTGTCCTGATTTGCTTTTCCGCGAAAGCGCAGACCTATAAAGAATGGGTGCGCAAAGCAGATTCTTGTTATGGGAAGGAAAACTATAAAATGTCTGTTTCTTTTTATGAAAAAGCTTTTAAAATAGAGCAAAAATCGGCGAAAAATTTCTACAATGCGGGCTGTTCTGCTGCCTTGGCAAAAGAAAATAAAAAAGCATTTAAATGGCTGAATCTGGCAATTGATAATGGATTTCAAAACATGGATGAACTTCAAATTGAGATGGATTTAAAATCGTTGCATTCAGAAAAAGAATGGACAAAAACAATTGAAAAACTGCAAAAGAAACTTGAGATTATAGGAGTAAATTACGACAAGGCGCTGGAAAAAGAACTTTCAGAAATTTATGCCAATGATCAGGAGATTCGAGGAGAATTTTTGAATGTTTATAAAAATCCAAAATCAGATAAGAAGAAAATTGATAGTATTGGTAAAATCATGATTAAAAAGGACAGTGTTAACCTGATCAAGGTCATGAAAATATTAGATGAAAGAGGATGGTTAGGGAAAAATGTTGTTGGCGTTCAGGGAAATAAGACTTTGTTTTTAGTCATTCAGCATGCGGATTTAAAATATCAACAAAAGTATTTGCCAATGTTGAGAGTGGCAGTTAAAAATGGAAATGCAAGTCCAATAAATCTAGCCTATTTAGAAGATAGAGTGGCTTTAAGAGAAGGGCGAAAACAAACTTACGGAAGCCAGACTGCAAAGAATAAAAAGACGAATAAATGGTACATATCGCCTCTAATAGATCCAGATAATGTGGATAAAAGACGCGCTGAGGTAGGATTGGGGCCAATAGCCGATTATGCAGCCAAAATGAATATTGACTGGAATTTGGAAGAGTACAAGAAAGAATTGCCAGAATTGGAAAAACTTGAAAATATTACAAAATGACACAATTATCAAACGCAGAAGAACAATTAATGGAACATTTATGGAAGCTTGAAAAGGCTTTCATGAAAGATTTGCTTGAAGCTTATTCAGAACCAAAACCGGCAACAACAACTGTTGCGACATTGCTAAAGCGAATGATCGACAAAAAATTCGTGGCGTACAATGAATTTGGGAATTCAAGAGAATATTATCCTTTGGTAAAGAAAACCGACTATTTTTCGAAACACGTAAAAGGATTGATTAGCAATTTCTTCAATAATTCAGCATCACAATTTGCTTCATTTTTTACAACTGAAACTAATTTGAGCGCTTCAGAATTGGAGGATCTTAAAAAAATAATAGACTCAGAAATTCAAAAGAAGAAAAAATGATCGACTTTCTTATAAAATCAACTATTGCTTTAGGAGTTTTTCTCGCCTTTTACCATTTCGTATTAGAGCGCGAGAAAATGCATCGGTTTAATCGATTCTTTTTGCTTTTTTCGATTGTATTTTCGTTAGTCATTCCATTTGTTTCATTTGAAATTGTCAAAGAAATTCCGGTAAATGTTTCAAATCAAATTGCGGTAAATCAGCCTATAATTCAAATGCAGAATGTTGTTGAAGAAACCAATTATAAATTGATTTTTTTATGGAGTTTGTATGCATTTGTGACTTTAATGTTGGCAATACGATTTGGAACAAATATTAAAAACTTTGCGACCAAAATAAGCCAAAATCCGGCAGTAGATTTTAAAAATTCAAAATTGATTTTGGTAGAAGAAGAAATCTTGCCGTACACTTTTTTGAATTACATTTTTGTCAATGCTGATGATTATAAAAATCAAAATGTCGAAGCCGAATTGTACACGCATGAGTTGGTTCATGTAACGCAGAAACATACGCTCGATATTTTGTTTATAGAGTTTTTGAAGACTGTTTTTTGGTTCAATCCGATCTTCTTATTCTATAAAAAAGCAATACAACTTAATCACGAATTTCTTGCCGATCAAGAAATTGTGGAAACTTATAACGATGTTCCATTTTATCAAAACTTGCTTTTGCAAAAAGGAAGTGGAAATCAAACGATTTACTTGGCCAGTAATTTGAATTATTTAGTAACAAAAAAACGATTAATTATGATGAAAAAAAGAACATCAAAAAACACAGCGTTTCTAAAGAAAATTGCTGCCTTGCCTGTTGCCATGACTTTAATGAGTCTTTTGTGTATTGAAACCGTTGCCCAAGAAGTGAAAACTAATGCGAATCAAGTAAAGCAAAGTGATGCTTCACTTGGAAAATATTACGCTAATACCGCTTTCGTTTTCAAAAACAAAAACAGTAAAATTGCTATCAAAAAGCAATATAATGAATTGACGGCGCAGGAGAAAAAACTCATTCCGCCAATGCCAACTTTGGCTAAAAAATCACCAGATTCGAAGGATTATGAAGGTTTTAAAAACAGCGAAAATTACGCCGTTTGGATCGATGGAAAACATGTTCCAAATGCAACTTTGAATGATTTTCAAGCAAGCCATTTTGTTTCTTACTTTAATAGTTTTGTGTATAAAAATGCTAGAAGCACGAAATTTCCGCAAAGATATCAGGTAACATTGTACACTGCCGAAGGTTATGAAAAAGCATATGGCAAGGATAAAGTAAGTGATTCTGGAACTATTACGGTTTTGCTTAACGAAAATGCATCGAAGACCAAAACTCAAAAAGCTTCGGAAAAAGAAAATCCTGCCGCTGTTGACGGAATTGAAAAACAACCCGAATATCCAGAAGGAACATTGGCGTTTTACAAATTTATTGGAAGAACCTTTAAAGTACCAGCTGAAGCAGGTAAAATTGAAGGAAAACTATATCTGGAATTTATGGTTGAAAAAGATGGTTCGCTTTCAGAATTTAAAGTGGTAAAAGATTTAGGATTTGGACTTGGTGATGAGGCAATTCGTGTTTTAAAACTTTCTCCAAAATGGAATCCTGGAATTCAAGATGGAAAACCAGTTCGAGTATTGTACAAATTGCCAATTACGATTCAGTCTGCAAATTAGGTTTTGAAAAAGTAACAAAGTGACGGAGATACAAAGTGACAAAGATTTTGGTGCTACTAAAAAAGACTTTGTCACTTTGTAACTCTGCACCTTTGTCCCTTAAAAAGAAAAAATCCGCTTCTTGCATCAGAGAAGCGGATAAAATAAACTAAAAAAAAAATTCTAAAAATTAAAATCAAAAAACTAGACTAAAACAAGTCTGGGTTGTATCCAAAATAGGGTACTATTTGCTCATTGAACACAACTCCGTATTCTTCTAACTCCTTTAAAATAGGCTCGTAAACTTCTTTTTTAATTGGAAGTTGAACGCCTGGAGTTGTAATTTTTCCATTCAAAATCAATAGTGTCGCCATAGCTACCGGAAGTCCCACGGTTTTTGCCATTGCGGTATAGGTTTGATCATCGCCGATGCAGACCATTTTTGAGTCGATTTGTTTCTTTTCGCCGTTGCATTCATAACCAAATTTATGATACATGACGATCATATCTTTGTCATCTGGTTCGAGCGCCCAACTATCGGTTAGTATTTTTTCTAAGATTTGAGCCGGAGTTGCATTTGGCAAATTCACTTTTTTATTTGGGTTGAATAAATCCAATTCCAAAAGTTTGTCCCACATGATATCATCTTGATCAATTTTTAAGATGAATCTCGTTTTGATTTCAACAGAATCTGTTGGATGATAAGGCAAAAACGAGTTCATGAATTGGCGATAGCTCATATTTTCAGAATCTTCAATAACATAACTGTCGTCTGTCATTCCGAGTTGAACGAACATATTCCAAGCTTTTGAAAAACCAACTCTTCGAATGGTTCCCCGATATAAAGTTAGAATATCGTCAAGTCCATATACCGATCTGTATTTTAGCGAATCACGATTCGAATATGCCTCAAATTTTCCGTAGCCTTCCACTTCCAGAAATTCAGTTCTGCGAAACAAAGCGCTATACGGAATATATTTATAAGTGCCTTCCTGAATAAATTTTGCTGCGCCTCCTTGACCTGCTAAAACCACATTTCGTGGCGCCCAAGTGAATTTATAATTCCATAAATTGTTGTCAGATTCAGGAGCTACAAGTCCGCCACAGAACGATTCAAACAAAAGCATTTTACCACCTTTTGATCTAATTTCATCAATCACTTTCATGGCGCTCATGTGATCAATTCCAGGATCAAGACCAATTTCGTTCATGAAAATCAAATTGTTTTTCTTCGCTTCTTCATCAAGTGCCTGCATAGCATCACTTATATAAGATGCTGTGACAAGATGTTTTTTGAAATGAAGACAGTCTTTGGCAATTTCGATATGCAAATGTGCTGGAAGCATCGAAATAACAATCGAAGCTTTTTCAATTGCCGATTTTCGTTCTTCGGCATTAAAAATATCTAAAGCAATTGGAGTTGCATTGGGGTGTTTTTGTGTCTTTTTTTCGGCTAATGCCAAAGATAGATCGGCAACAACCAAATGAAGGTTCTCACTTTCCGATTTTGAAAGTAAATAACGAATCAAAGATGACGCTGAGCGTCCTGCTCCAAAAATTAATATGCTTCTCATATTTTATATTTATAACACAAATATATTAAAATGTTATAAATATAACATGTGTAGACAATAAAAAATGTAATTTATTTTTCAAATAAGTTAAAAGATGAATTTTTCCGTTACAGTGGTATTTTTTGGCAAAAAGCAAACGGTTTTTTCTAATTGTATTGAGTATTTTTGTGGGGTAATTAGAAAAACAGAAACATGAAAAGAAGAATAGTTTTGACGGGAGCTTTTATCGGAATGTTAGCTATTATTTTAGGCGCTTTTGGAGCTCATTTGCTAAAAAAATATTTATCTGTGGAAGAACTGAATACTTTTGAAGTTGGAGTTCGTTATCAAATGTATCATGCTTTCTTTTTGTTTTTCGTTTCGACTCGAAAAGACATTTCTGAAAAAACCTTAAAAACCATTTATAATTTGGTTGTTGCAGGCGTTGTTCTTTTTAGTGGTTCGATTTATTTATTGGCTACAAAAAACTTCACTTTGTTCGATTTTAAATTTATAGGATTCGCAACACCTTTGGGCGGAATGCTATTAATTATTGCTTGGTTGACATTATTTGTTACTATTTTGAGGCAAAAATCATAAAATCCCGAATAAAAAATTCTATCTAAAAATTAATATTTAATTTTGTCTCATAAATAACATATAATCTTATTTGTGTGAATTTATTTTGTTTTTCACTTTAAAAAGAGAAAAATATAACAAATTTGACTAAAAGGTTATAAGATAACAAATTAGAAGCTCTTATTTTTTTATTTTATTGAATTTAAAGTTCAAATTTTGCTTTTTTGATATAAATTAAAGTGAAATTGAAATATTTTTAAAGGATTTACAATAAATCTGTAATTTTGCATTCTATCAAACATCACACACAACTTAAAATTTATGGACACTAACACACTTTTCTCGCAATCGATTTCGTTAAAAGAATTAGGAATTGAAAATGCTAAAGTTCGCTATCAATTATCCCCAGATGAATTGCATGCCATTACTTTACAATCAGGCCAGGGTGTCGAAAGCTCAACAGGAGCATTGGCTATTAATACAGGTGAATTTACAGGACGTTCTCCGCAAGATCGTTTTATTGTAAAAGATGCGATTACAGAAGATAAAGTTTGGTGGGGAAATGTAAATATTCCTTTTGCACCAGAGGCTTTTGAAAAATTATATAATAAGGTAACAAAGTTTTTATCAGACAAAGAAGTTTTTGTTCGTGATTCATACGTTTGTTCAGACAACAATTACAGATTAAATGTTCGTGTTGTAACCGAAACAGCTTGGTCAAATTTGTTTTGCTACAATATGTTCTTAAGACCAGAAGAATCTGAATTGGCAAATTTTACTCCAGAATGGACAGTAGTTTGTGCACCAAGTTTTATGGCAGATCCTGCTGTAGACGGTACACGTCAATCTAATTTTGCAATTTTGGATTTTACTAAAAAAATCGCATTAATTGGTGGAACTGGGTATACAGGAGAAATGAAAAAAGGAATTTTCTCTGCGTTGAATTTCATTTTGCCAGTTTTCAAAAATACACTTCCAATGCACTGTAGTGCAAATGTTGGGAAAAACGGAGATACTGCAATTTTCTTCGGATTATCTGGAACAGGAAAAACGACTTTATCTGCAGATCCAGAGCGTAAATTAATTGGAGACGATGAGCACGGATGGACAAGCGAAAATTCAGTTTTCAACTTTGAAGGCGGTTGTTATGCGAAAGTAATCAACTTATCTGAAGAGAATGAACCAGACATTTACAGAGCGATCAAAAAAGGTGCGCTTTTAGAAAATGTGGTTTTCAAAGCTGGAACTAACGAAGTAGATTATGATGATGTTTCAATCACTCAAAATACACGTGTAAGTTACCCAATAACACATATTGACAATATTCAGCCAGGTTCAATTGGACATAATCCTAAAAATATCTTCTTTTTAACAGCAGATTCTTTCGGAATTTTGCCTCCAATCTCAAGATTGACTCCTGGTCAGGCGGCTTATCACTTTATTTCTGGATATACTGCAAAAGTTGCTGGAACTGAAGCTGGTGTAACAGAACCACAACCAAATTTCTCTGCTTGTTTTGGAGCGCCATTTATGCCTTTGCATCCAACAAAATATGCTGAAATGTTGAGCAAAAAAATGAAAGATGCGGGAGTAAAAGTTTGGTTAATCAATACAGGATGGACTGGAGGTCCTTACGGAACAGGAAGCCGTATGAAACTAAAATATACTCGCGCTATGATTACCGCTGCATTAAACGGAGAATTGGATAATGTAGAGTATAAAGATCACGCAGTATTTGGAATTGCAAAACCACAATCTTGTCCAAATGTTCCAGAGGAAATTTTAAATCCAAGAAATACTTGGGCAGACAAAGATTTATACGATAAAAAAGCGTTAGAATTAGCTCAGAAATTCAAAGCTAATTTTGCCAAATTTGAAGAATTTGCGAATGCTGAAATTTTAGCAGGAGCGCCGATTACAGAATAAAGGGGCAATTACTAATTCAAAATTAAAAAAGCTGTTCGTTTTGAACAGCTTTTTTTGTTTGGTTTCCAATCGCAGAAAAAAAAAATAAATAAACACTGAAAACTGCGACCGAAAACCTTGACAGAATGCTTATTTCTTAGCTTCGTCAATGCGTTTTTGGATCAAATCCCAAGTATAGTAATGAAAGGTCATTCCGTTGCTCATGGCTACGAAAAGTCCGTTTTTGTATTTTGAACCTAAGTTTACATTAGTAACATCGGCACCGTCGCATTCAATTGTTGAAGTTGGAATTTCGGCTAATAAAGGATAACTGTTTGGATTTCCTTTTGAACCTTCTCTCGGATAAACCATAAAAGAATTTGCTTGCTGATTTGAAACCAAAATATATCCGGTAGAATCTGTTTTCTTGTATATTGCGATTCCTTCATGATCTGCTTTGAAATCCTTTTGTCCAAAAAGTGCCAATTCTTTATTATCATTTAAAGCTGGATCTGCTTTGTATTTTCTTATTCCGAATTGCTCGTCACAATAGTAAACAGCGCCTAATTCATTGTCAACTGCAATCGCTTCTATTTCTTTTTTGCCACTATAAGCTCCGAATTTGCGAACCACTTTTGCGACAGCATTTTTTCCAGAAGCAGAAAGTTCATATTGCCATAAATAACTTCCAGAAGGTCCCGTTTTTCTTCCCACAATAGCAAAAATCTTTCCATCACTTGGACGTGTGTACAAAGCAACTCCCATTGGGTCGCGTTGCGCTTCTCCTTCAAAAACTGGAATTCCGCCGTTGTCAATTGGTTCTAAATCTGGTAAACTAAAAATTCTGATTTTATTTTCCTCACGCTCTGTCGTTACAGCAACGTCAACTTTTTTTCCGTCAATAATCAATCCGTAAGCGATATCAACGTTATTTGGACGTTTTAGCGGAATCGATTTTTTAAGGATTTTTCCATTCAAATCAAAAGCATATAAACCGCCGTCTGTGTCTTTGTCTGTTCCAACAATAATACTTTTTGAAGGATCTGTTGGGTGAATCCAGATTGAAGGATCATCTGTATCGTGAGGCAAAGCTTGAGTGACAGTTGTTGGCTTAACGGCATTTGGTTGTGCCGGTGCTAATTTATCATCTTTACAAGCTGTGAATGAAACTGCTAAAAGTAAAAGAGCAATTAAAGATTTATTTTTCATTGGTATGATATTTTAATGCAATTAGACAGAGCGCTAAACTCTGTCTAATTTAAGAATTTTAAAAAAGTGCAGCTTACAAGTCTAATTTCAATCCTAAATTGTAACGTCCTTGGTAATATTCAGCTTGTTTTGTGTGTGCTTCAACTCCTTGGTAGTAACGCAATGGCTGATTTGTTAAGTTGTTAGCTTCTGCGAAAACACGAAGTTTTGGTGTGATTTTATAAGAAGCATTTGCATCCAAGAAAAATTGCTTGTCATAAAAACTGTCTTTATAAGATTCTGAACCTAATTCATCTAAATAATCAGAAGTGAAGTTAGTTGAAACTCTCGCTGAAAAACGTTTGTTTTCCCAAGATAAAGATCCGTTGAACATGTGTGGTGCTGTACCTGGAAGACTGATATCGTTTCTTTCATTTCCGTCTTCATCAGAAATACCTTTGGCTTTAGATTTTGTATACGTATAGTTTACATAAATTGAGAAGCCTTTCAAGAAATCACCTGGCAAGAAATCTAAACGACGCTGAAGCGCAACTTCAAATCCGTAAACGTCAACGGTGTCTCCGTTTCTTGATTGTAAAAATGACCAGTTTTCTCCTGTTGGAATTGGGTTAACTTGATTAGGAAAATCTGCAGCAAATTTTTCAGTTGTATATTGATTGTCGCTGTAGTTGTAAATAAAATCATGTAATTTTTTGTAGAAAACACCTCCAGAAATCAAACCAACAGATTTGAAATAATTCTCAGCCATGAAATCATAATTGTATGAGTATGTTGCATCAAGATCTGGATTTCCAGCTGTAATTTCTTTATCAGCAGCGATATTGTTTACATAAGGTGCTAATGCATAATAGTTTGGACGAGCCAAAGCTGTTGTTGCAGCCGCTCTTAAAACTAAATCTTTAGTCGCATTGTATTGAAATGAAATGCTTGGCAACAAATTCGTATATGTGTTTTTGGTGTTGATTTGACTTTCTAATTCTTCCTCATCCAAAACTCTATTTCCTGTATAATCAATGTGCGTATTCTCGACACGGAAACCTAAAACCATAGAAAGTTTATCGTTAAAATCCTGATCCCATCTTACATAAGCAGCGTAGATACTTTCTTTAGCATTGTAGTTTACAGCTAAATATTCTGCTGGATCGGCTTCTTTATCAAATAATGTTGGATTGTTTAAATCTAAACCTCCCAAAAACGCTGCAGAAGCAAAAGTTCCTGGCACATATTTGCTTCCTGGATTGAAGTTTTTTCCATCAAAATACGATGTTGGAACTTGTGATAATAGCGCCATATCATCATTGATCGGTTCGTAAGAATAGAATGAATTGTTTCTTTCTTTTTCTTTCAAACGAAGTCTAAGACCAGTTCTCAATCTTCCTTTTTCTCCTGCAATTACAGAGAAAGGAAAACGGATATTTACTTTTGCTCCAAATTCGCTTTCGCTTGTATCATCTGTATTTTCAGTAACCGAATCAAATTTGAATTCGTCAACAGATTCACCAACCGTTGTCATCAAAGGAAATCTTGGGTCTGATAAATCTTCCATCATTTCCAAACCTTTCTGACGGTATTCGATATAACGTTCTTGCGGACGATATTCTCTCGCTTTTGCATAATTAGCAGACCAATCCAAATCTAGAGTTGAATTGATTAAATGCTCTCCTCGAATTGAGTAATTTTGAACCGTTTGTTGTTCTAATCTTCTGTTTTTGTTTCTATTGCTGTCAACTCCACCTTTTGTTTGACGTTTTACACGACCTTCAAAACCAGTGATTTCTTCGCCGTTGTAAATTGGCTCGATATCATCATAAGTAGTTCTGAAACGGTTTTCTCTGTCATCTCTCCAGTTGTAGATTGCATTAGCAAAAATGGTATTGTTTTCGTCAAATTTGTAATCCAAAGCCACAGAAGCACTACGGCGAATACGTTGTACATCGTATTTTCTGATTTCTGAAGCTTGTAGATATTCATTTCCAAAATCATCTTTTACCCATTCGTTTTCGATGTTATCAGAACCGTAATCTACATTATTATATGATCCGCTGAAAACTGCTCCAAGTTTATTGTCGAAAAAACGATTTCCGTAAACTAAACCTGCAGTATAAGATGCGTGGTCGCGAATTGGCAAATAACCTCCAGCAAGCGTTGCAGAAATTCTTTCGCCATTTGGAGTTGCTCTTGTAATCAAGTTTACAGAACCTCCAATCGCATCAGCATCCATATCTGATGTAAGCGTTTTGTTTACTTCGATAGTCGAAATCATATCAGATGGAATCAAGTCCATTTGTACATTTCTGTTATCTCCTTCAGCAGATGGAATTCGGTCGCCATTTAAAGTAACCGAGTTCAATGAAGGAGCAAGACCTCTAATAATAATGTTACGAGCTTCACCTTGATCGTTTTGCATGGTGATACCCGGAACACGTTTTAAAGCGTCTCCAACATTAGCATCAGGAAAACGTCCAACTTGGTCAGATGAAATTACGTTTCCAATGTTTTTGTTGTTTTTTTGCTGATTCAGCGCTTTGGCTTGACCTTTTAAAACGTCACCAACTACAACTTCGTTCAGCTCAGTTCCAGAAGTTTTTAAGGCAAAATCAATTACATTGTTTTTTCCTTGTTCAACGGTGATTTCCTGAGTTATTGCAGTGTATCCAATATATTTTACAGTTACTTTATAAGTTCCTGTATTTACGTTTAATAATTCGAAACGGCCATTATAATCTGAAACCGTGTATTTGTTTTCGCCTACGATTTGAACCATCGCTCCAGGCAAAGGAAGTTTGTCGTCAATATCTAATACTTTTCCCGAAATTATTGCTTTTTGAGCATAACCTGAAAAGGCCAATAGCATAAATGTTACTAATAAATAAATTTTTCTCATTGTGTTTTAGTTTGATTTCCTGCGAAACTAGAACCTTAATGTTATTAAAGAAGTTGAAAAAAATTAACATAGTGTTATGATTGCCCTAATAAAAAACGAACTTATTAATGTTAAAGTAACACTTATTTATTTGAAATAATTTAAGGCGCAAATGAAAACAAATCAACTATTTACCTCATAATTAAATTTTTGGCGTTAAATTTGTTCTATCAATCACAATCAAAAATCATCAATCATGTTAAAACAATTTTTTATCCTATGTTCAGGAGTCGACCGAGATCTCTTGAAAGATTGTTCAGAAGGCGAACAAACCAAATATGTTGGAATTGGCGCCACTGTATTTTTTACTGCTGTAATGGCATTTTTAGCCAGTGCTTATGCGCTTTTTACGGTTTTCGATTCTATTTATCCCGCTTTGATTTTTGGATTTGTTTGGAGTTTGCTGATTTTTAATTTGGACCGATTTATCGTTTCGACAATTAAAAAGAGAGACCGTTTTATGGATGAATTCCTGCAAGCGACGCCTCGAATTGCTTTGGCAATTATTATTGCGATTGTAATTTCAAAACCTTTGGAAATTAAAATCTTCGAAAAAGAAATCAATACTGTTTTGTTGAAAGAGAAAAACGAAATGGAATTGGCCAATAAAAAACAAGTTGGAAACTATTTCAAATCGGATTTAGATAAAAATAAAGCTGAAATTGCGGCGCTAAAGGCAAATATTGTAAAGAAAGAGAAAGAAGTAAACGACTTATATTCTGTTTATATTACCGAAGCCGAAGGAACTGCCGGAACCAAGAAATTAGGAAAAGGCCCAGTTTATAAAGAGAAACGAGAAAAACACGATGCCGCGCTGAAAGAATTCGAAACCCTAAAAACAACAAACGAAGCAAAAATCGCCGAAAAGGAAAAAATCGGTAAACAATTGCAAGCCGATTTAGATAAAAAAGTTTCGCAAACACAGCCCATCATTGAAGGTTTCGACGGATTAATGGCGCGTATCAATGCACTAAACAAATTGCCTTGGCTTCCGTCATTTTTCATTATGCTATTGTTTTTAGCCATTGAAACTTCTCCAATTATTGCCAAATTATTAGCACCAAAAGGTGAATTCGATTTCAAACAAGAAGAAGCCGAAACTGCGATGAAAGCGACTTTGGCACAAAATAAATACCAACGCGATTTACTAGTAAAAACCAGCGCCGAAATGCACGACCGAGTTTATGCTGATATTGCTGAAGATAAAGGTTTATTTGATTTACAGCGGAAAAATGCAAAAGAACTGCTGGAATTACAATCGCATAAATTTGTAGAGAAACAGAAAGCTACGCTTTAGTCTAAAGTTGGAAAGTCGAAAGTCATAAAGTCGAAATACAGACTTAAAAATAAAGTCCGAAATAGAATTTCTATTTCGGACTTTTTATTTTGACAAAGTCAAGAAAACTTTAAGACTTTCGACTTTTGACTTTAAGACTTATTTACATGTAACTTAATATCTCTTTCTTATAAGCATCATATTCTCCTTGCATGATTAAACCGTTGTCAAGAAGTTTTTTGTAATTCTGCAATTTATCAAAAAGTTCTTCTTTAGATAAATCACTTAATTTGCGCTCTCCTGCTGGTTGAGATGGTTGCGTTGGAAGCGGTTCGTAAGTTTCTGTAACAACTGGTGCTGCAGGCAAAATTTCTGCGAAACTTGTCACTTCTTCTGTTTCTACTTCTTCAACTTCGTCTTCGTCTTCAAAAACTGGTTCTTCTACTTGAACTGGTTCTTGAACAGGAGTTCCAGCTTGAACAGGATTTTTCAATAAATCCAATTGCTCTTTAGCATAGGTATAAATTTTTCTAGCTTGAATTTTCGGGATATAATCGATAGAAACAGCTAAATCAGTTTTTGTTCCAAATGAAAATTCAGAACCTAAAATATTTTCTTTAACAAACGTACTTGCAATATCATCCCAAGTATAATCTGTGAAGTCCATAGAAAGACCCAAATTTTTAGGTTTGCAGATAATAATACGTTTATTGGTTAATACAATGCTGTCCGGAAAAACAGTAAGTGCAGGCTTTTTTTGCACTGCGATATATCCAACTTCTTCGCCTTTCATTAATAAATCTGTAAGTTTCGAAGTGATTTTTTCAATCGCTTTTGGATCTTGTTCTTCGTTCAGAAATTTTTTAAATTGTTCTTTCATTTTTTTAAAGGTTCTAAGTTGCTAAGCTACTAAGCAGCTGCGTTTTTTTTCTTACGTTGCAAATGTAATGCCTAATTTTCTAATTCGGTTATTTCATTTTGAATTTTCTTTGTTAAGCTTTTGAAAACCAATTCGTACGAATGGTCTATGAGTTCTTTCACAAATTTATCTGGGAGATTTCCGTTTAAGGCCACGGTATTCCAATGTACTTTGCTCATATGAAATCCTGGTTTTATTTCGTCATATTCTGCCCTTAGTTCTTCTGCACGGTCTGGATCACACTTTAAATTGACCGAAGCTTCATTTTTTTCCCATTGTGAAAGTGACGATAAGGCAAACATTTTTCCGCCCACTTTAAAAACTAAAGTATCTTCATCAAAAGGAAAATGCTCACTGACGCCTTTTTTCGAAAGACAATATTCATAATACGTTTCTAAATTCATACTAGTTTATTTACCAATTTCACCTAAATGCGTGTATTTAAAACCTTTTTCATATTTGAGGCCGTAACCAAAAAATCGATCCATTGCCGAATGTGAAAATAAAATAATTCCGGCTAACTGCAACAATTCATTTTTAAAATAAGAACCTAAAAGATATAAAAGAATTGCAATGCCTTTATGGTGAAAGACATTATAAAGAAATGCTCCACCTTTATTTCCAAAAGCATAGCCAATCATGGATAAATCGGGAGCTAGAATTAATGCCAAAAACCACCACCATTCAAAATTCAAAAGACTAAATAAATAGATTCCCAGAATAAACAAAGCGACTTCTTCAAGTTTTAGAACTGTTTTCATTTGACTATTTTTTCCATCATCTTTTCAGGATGATTCAGTTTTGTAAATCCGAATTTTTCATATAAAAAATGCGCATCAGTGGTTGCCAATCGCCAAATTTTGACTTCTTGTAATTGAGGATCGTTCATCATCGCTTCAATTAAAATGGATGAATATCCTTTTCCACGATGTTCTTCAGTAATAAAAACATCCATTAAATAAGCAAAAACCACATAATCGGTAATTACGCGCGCAAAACCAATTTGTTTGTCGTCCAAATAAATTCCAAAACAAACCGAAGCATCGATCGTTCGTTGAACTTCATCAATTGTTCGCCCTGCGGCCCAATAAATATCTTTTAGAAAATTCTGTATAAACGGAACATCAAGTTTTGTTTTATCTGTAGAAACGGCTATCATTTTAATTTTAGATTTAAGAGTTCAGATTTTAGATTTTTTTAGAAGTGGAATCTAAAATCTACAATCTAAAATCTGCAATTTTATATAATATAGGTTTACTTGGACTTGCGTCATTTTCAAACGAAGCGATTTGAAGATTTAGTATATAATTTCCATCTTCAATTTCATCGGGAACATAAATCATTTCTGTAATTGTAGCATTTAGTCTAGCATCAGAATTGAGATTTACAGTATCTTTTACATTCCAAAACGCTTTGTGAGCTAATAATTTTCCTTCGTCATGTTCTTTGTCGACACTTGGCAAATCGATCAATAAATGTTGAATTTCGCTTTCGCGGATGAAAATCGCAGCATCTTCAGCTAAATATGGCGGATTTGTATTCGAATATTTTCTTGATTTTTTATCCAGTTCATTTGGAAGTGTTCTGATAATTAATGCCCCTGTTTTGCTGAGCGGAGTCGAAGCATTTGTCACATTGAGCGAAGTCGAAATGCATTCTTTCGTAATCACAAAATCATCTCTAATTTTTTCTGGTTCAACCGTGATCAATTTTGCCGTAAAGAAAAACTGTTTCAATGATTGATTAATGCTATAAAAATCATTCGTGATATGTCCTAAACATTCTGTATGCGTGCCATGTCCATGCGGATTGAAGAAAATGTTGTTGAAATTCGTAGACGATTTCCCTTCCGAAACTTTCCCAATCCAGTCGCCAAAAACCACTGGTTCAATAGAAGGTTTTTCAATATACCAAGCAATCGGATTTGCATCTGTATTGGTTAATGGAATCGAAATGTCGATGGGTTTTGATAAGTCTATTTCGAAGTTGTTGATTTTTGCTTTCATAAGATTGGTTTAACCGCAATTTTTTAACCGCAAAGTACGCTAGGAACTACGCAAAGGTCGCTATTACTTTATTCCAAATTTAAATAAAACAAATCACTCGCAATTCCATCCGTTAAAAATTTTCCTTTTGGAGTGGGTTTTAGAATGTTATTTTCAATTGAAAGAAGAGCATCATTTAAGAACTTTTCAGATTGTTTTTTTAGATAGTTCAAATATTCCAAACCAAATTCCTTTTCAATTCTGTCCAAAGAAACGCCCCAAATCGTTCGTAATCCCGTCATAATATATTCATTATAACGATCAGAAATCGTCAATATTTCAGTTTCAATAGGAAGTTCATTGTTTTGAATTGCTTTTATATAAAGCGAATTATTGGCAATATTCCAACCTCTTTTTTCACCGTCGTAACTATGCGCCGAAGGGCCAATTCCGATATATTTTTTGCCGAGCCAATACGCCGAATTGTTTTTGGAGAAATAATTCTCTTTTCCAAAATTCGATAATTCATAATGAATAAAACCATTATTTTGAAGCATTTCAACCAAAATCATAAAATGGTTTGAAGCAACGTCGTCCTGTGGTTCAGCAATTTTTCCGGTTTGAATTAATTTGCTCAAAGCTGTTTTTGGTTCCACCGTCAAAGCATAACTCGAAATATGCGGAATGCCGAAATCTAAAGCCGTTTGAATATTCTGTTTCCACATTTCGTCGCTCATTCCCGGAATTCCGTAAATTAAATCGAGCGAAATATTATCGAAATATTTAGTTGCTTCTTGCAAACATTTTTTGGCTTCCGCCGAATTATGAGCGCGGTTCATCATCTTCAAATCCTCTTCAAAAAAAGATTGAATACCTATGCTTAAACGGTTTATAGGGCTTTTAGATAATTCGAAAATTCGTTCTGGCGACAAATCATCTGGATTTGCTTCTAGAGTAATTTCAGGATTTTCGATGACTTTGTAATGCTTGTAAACTTCAGAAATTAGAAAATTAATTTCTTCATTACTTAAAACCGAAGGCGTTCCGCCACCAAAATAAATCGTTTCAATGATATTGTCATCCTGAGCAGAGTCGAAAGGTTTACGCATACCAATTTCTTTGGCTAAAGCCAAAACCATATCGTCTTTCTTTTTCATAGAAGTCGAAAAATGAAAGTCGCAGTAATGACAAGCCTGCTTGCAAAATGGTATGTGAATATAAATGCCCGACATAATAAAAAAAGAGCAAGGTAAATCTTGCTCTTCAATATTCAATATTATTTGACGAAAAAATGCTTTTAATTCTATTTTCTTTCCTTGAATGTACCATTTGTAATGGTAATTTTTGCTTTGGTTACTGGATGTGTCGCAGTAAGGTTAAATGTTCCTGTCACGTAAAAATCATTTATGGCCGTGTAATTTATTGTTCCTGAAACGATGTAATCAATATTTTCATGAGTTGCAACATCATATTTTTGGAAAGAAATTTTGTATGCCGAATTATTTGTGAAAGTATAAGTTCCAGCTTTAGCGCCAGAATAAGGAAATGTTATGTTAATTGAATATTCTCCATCATTTTGAGCATACAAAATATAAGATTCCATATTTTCAATTGTAGATGACATCACTAAACCATGCCAGTCTTTTCCATCTAATTTAGCAGAAGTACCTTGTCCTTCAAAATCGGATGCGATTTCTTTGTATGGAATTTTAAAAGAACCGCTTACATTGATGAAATCAGATTGATAATCGTATTCGTCTTCATAAATTTTGCCAGAAAATTTTACCTGAACAGTTTTGTCCGTTGGATTTAAATTTTCTAAAGTAAAAGTAAATGTGTTCGAACTGAAATTTCCTAATGCATAATGATTTGGAATTGTACTTGTTATTGATGTTGAGTTCGTAATAGCTTCGTACAAATTTCCATAGGTATTGAATTTAAAATCAATAGCAAAGCCTTCTTCAGATGTACCTAAAACTTCTATAAAATCACCTTGTTTAATTGCTTCCCAGGTTTTGACTTTTTGTGTTTTGTTGTTATAAGTAAAGTTGAAATAAGCATCCCCAGATTGGCTTCCATCACCGCTTTCGTCTGAAGAACAGGATGAAATAAGGATCGTAAATAAAGCAAGAGCAATAAGTTTAAGGTTTTTCATTTGTGGTATTATTAGGTTAGATTTTAACCCAAATATACTTATTTTCTTATTTTATCCTCATTTTGTTTCACAAAAGCATCCCAACCGGAATAACTTTTTCCAGCAACGACTTTTCCCGAATTAAAATGGTGGCAAACTGCAGCTGCCAAACCGTCTGTTGAATCTAGGTTTTTTGGCAATTCTTTTAGGCCCAAAAGTTGTTGCAGCATTTTTGCAACTTGTTCTTTACTGGCATTTCCGTTTCCGGTAATTGCCATTTTTATCTTTTTAGGTTCGTATTCTGTAATCGGAATACCTCTTGAAAGTCCCGCAGCCATTGCCACACCTTGCGCACGTCCTAATTTCAGCATCGACTGAACGTTTTTGCCAAAGAAAGGTGCTTCAATTGCGATTTCATCAGGACAATGCGTTTCGATAAGTTCGATGGTCCTTTCAAAAATAATTCTTAGTTTTTGGTAATGATTGTCGTATTTGGAAAGTTGCAATTCGTTCAATTGCAGAAATTCCATTTTTTTATTGGTCACTTTAATCAATCCGAAACCCATAATTGTGGTTCCTGGGTCAATACCTAATATGATGCGTTCTTGTGTCAAGAGAGTTTTTGTTTCAAGTTTAACGTTTCAAGTTTCAAGTTTTTTGAAAATCAAAACGATTCATTTTCTAATTGCCACATTTCCTAATTTACAAATTGCTTACTTTTGCGGCATGATTTCAATTCCACACAAAGCTAAGCAATTCCTAGTTCTTCTGGCCAAACTTTTAATTGTTGGCGGTGCATTTTATTTTATTTATAATCAGCTGGCTAACAATGACAAATTAGACTGGCAGAAGTTTATTGTTTTGTTCAAGAAAAATCAGTCGGTTTTAGGGATTGGATTTATCTTGCTGTTGAGTGTTTTGAACCGTTATTTCGAGATTTTGAAATGGCAGAATCTGGCGCAAGTAATTCATAAAATATCGGTTTATGAATCTACAAAACAGGTTTTAGCCGCTTTAACAGCAGGAATTTTTACGCCAAATGGAGTAGGAGAGTACGCCGGAAAAGCTTTGTATTATCCAAAATCTGAAGCCAAAAGAGTGGTTTTTTTAAACTTGATCTGCAACGGAATCCAAATGATTTTGACGATTATTTTCGGGATTTTCGGATTGCTTTATTTCAATGCAGAATTCAATGTGATTACAACCCAAACCGTTCTCATTCTTTTTAGTGGATTTGTATTAATTTTAATTATTTTATTTTCAATTAAAAAGATAAAAGTAAAAGGATATTCGATTGAAAAACTGATTCATAAAATCAATGAAATTCCGAAATCAGTTCATCGAAAAAATATTTTTTTAGGAATTTGTCGTTATTTGGTTTTTTCGCATCAGTATTATTTTTTGTTTTTAGCTTTTGATGTCGATTTACCTTATTTGACTTTAATGGCAGCGATTACATCAGTTTATTTTCTAGCTTCTTCATTGCCAACATTTCAGTTTTTAGATTTTGCTGTAAAAGGTGGCGTAGCGATTTATTTCTTCGGAATTCTGAAAGTAAACGAATGGATTGTGGTTTTTATCAGTACTTTAATGTGGTTTTTAAACGTGGTTCTTCCAGTAGTTTTAGGAAGTTATTTTGTGTTGAATTTTAAAACTAAAACAGCAGAATGATTTTGGAATTATTCTTCATATTAGCCATTTATAGCTTCAGCATTGCGTTGCTCATTTATGGTTTTTTCAGAATAAAAGCCTATCAAAAAAAGGAATTACAACCGAAAACGAGTTTTACGATTATAGTTCCGTTTCGGAATGAAAAGGAAAATCTGCCAATACTTTTAGAGAGTTTTTCGACTTTAAATTATCCAAAAAATCTATTCAAAGTTATTTTAGTAGATGATAATTCGGAAGAGAAATTTCACATTTCACATTTCACATTTGACGTTTCACAAATTGAGAATATTCGAGTTTCAAAATCTCCCAAAAAAGATGCGATTACAACTGCAATGCAACATGTAGAAACCGATTGGGTTATTACAACCGATGCTGATTGTATTGTTTCAGAAAACTGGCTTTTGACATTTGATAATTACATTCAGGAAAACAAAGTTTCAATGTTGGCGGGTGATGTGACATACAACTGCGGAAATTCTTTTTTAGATCATTTTCAGCAATTAGATTTAACGAGCCTGCAGGGAGCTACAATTGGAAGTTTCGGAATCAATAAAGGATTTATGTGTAATGGAGCCAATTTTGCCTACACAAAATCATTGTTTGAAAGTTTAAATGGCTTTGATGGAAATGACAAAATTGCTAGTGGTGATGATGTTTTTTTACTCCAAAAAGCCATTGAAAAGTTCCCAAATCAAGTTCATTATTTAAAAGCAGATGGCGCCATTGTCATCACAAAACCAACTGAAAACTGGAAAACATTATTTCATCAAAGAGTACGTTGGGCAGCAAAAACAAGTTCGTATAAAAGTGCTTTTGGAAAGTTCTTGGGTTTAATTGTTTTCTTTGGAAATTTAAGTTTTGTAATTGGATTTTTCTTTCTTCTTTTCGGAATTTGGTCGTATCCTATTTTTGTAGTTTTTGCTTTTTTTAAGTTTGCAATTGATTTTGTTTTGCTTTCCGTTACCAATAAATTTTTGACAAAAACTAAAATCAAAAGCCTTTTGCTGAGCAGTTTGCTATATCCTTTTTTTAGTTCGGCTGTGGCTTTGTATAGCTTGTTTGGTTCTTATGAATGGAAGGATCGACGCTTTACGAAATAAATTAAAACCATATAAGTTATATAAGAAATTTAAGTTGCAAATCACTGTCACCTTGCAGTAAGTTTAAATGAACTTATATAACTTACATGGTGAAAAGTTATGGTGAAAAAACTATTCTTTAGCTTTTAAAATAACAGGCAAAATAAATTGCGTTTTTACCGGAATACCACGCTTGATAGCTGGATTTACTTTAGGAAAATCAATTAAGCGTGCGTGCAGAATACTATCTACTTTGATGGTGTCATAAGCAACAGAATCTTTAGGGAATTGAGGCTCGAATTTCATTTTTGAATTCGGAAAAACAGTTACTTTTACCTGAATGGTGTCCAGTTCAGGATACAGAATTGACAGACTATCGATTTGTAGTTTCTCTTGAATAAGTTGTGCCATTACATCAAAAAAACATTTTTGGCGTTGTTTTTCATCTGCAATACTTTCGCATTCGGCGACGGTAGGATATTCATCAACTTCTTTCCAGTTAATGGATTTTAACTCTTTTTGAAGCAATTCTTTCTCAGACGGAACCTTCTTCTCAAAATATTGACAAGAGTTCAAAAGTAGGAAAGCTAAAAAAATGAAAAACTGCTTCAAGATTTTGAGGTTGAGTTGAATAAAGTGCTTTTGTGGTATAAAAATACGATTATTTTTTTTGTGAACCTTTGTATTCTAAATAATCTTCATAGCTTTCAGAAAGCCATTGTTGTTTATTTTGCGCAGCAAGTTCTTTTTGGTCAGGATATAAAGAGGCAAGCCGATCTGAAAATGTTGCGATCTGAACGGTGTAGGTGTAAAATTCGGCTTTTGTAAGTACAATATTTGGATCTTGTTTGCGATTAAAGAATTCAAGAAAAAGTGTGTCAAATTCCTTGAGAGAAAAATTTAATACTTTTTTCTTATTACTTTTATAAATGCTGTCCTGCATTAAAAGATCATCTAAAGGAAGTTTTTGAGTTTGAGCACATACGTTTGAATGGATTGAAAGAATCAAATAGAAGAATGCAAATATTTTCAAAAATCGTCTCATAGCTTGTTTTTTCTAGGGATTTGCAAATACAATTTACAAAAAATATATGGATTTAGTATTGTTGTTGCTCGGTTTTATCTGTATGATTATCGGTATTTTTGGCAGTTTCTTGCCTGTTTTGCCTGGCTTGTCAAGTTGCTGGGTCGGATTATTGCTTTTGTATCTCACAAAGGCTGTCGAAAATAATTACTGGATTTTGGGCATTACATTTCTCATTACAATCGTGATTACAATTTTAGATTATATAATTCCGTCAAAAGGAACTAAAAAATTTGGAGGAAGCTCTTACGGAGTGTGGGGAACAAACATTGGTTTAATAATTGGCATTTTGGCTCCCATACCTTTCGGAGTTATTATTGGACCATTTGTTGGGGCATTTATTGGAGAACTTATTTATGATTCAAAAAACCATCACAGGGCATTAAAAGCGGCTACAGGATCGTTGCTTGGATTTCTTGCTTCAAGCTTTATTAACTTTATGTTTTGTGTTATTTTTCTTGGAATTTTTCTGCATGTAACATGGGAATATCGAAACATTTTATTTTAATTCTGTAAAAGTACTTAGGATTTTTCTTATTTTTTGTAGGTTTTTGAAAAATATTCAAAAATTTGTAAAATTTTTTTCCATTTCCTTTTGATAACGAAAGCATTATGTTTACTGATATTGGCAACAATTTATGTTAATAACCTGTTAATCGGGTATGTATATTCTTAACTTATTTTTTGGAAATGTTAAAATATTTTATATTTTTATCCTGATAAACGATAAAAAGCCTCACTTTATCGATTATTTCGAACAATTATAAATAATTATTTTATAAGTTATGAGTATGACCCCAAACCTACAAATTGAACTTAGACGTTTTATTTCTTCTAATGTTGTTTCTAAGCTAAACAAGTTTTATTTCGAAAACGATGCACTTTTAATCAAGGGAATTGATGTTTCAATAGGCACAATTTTAATGGGCCTATATAACAAAGCCGAAGAATTAGGCTTTTATAAGGAAGTCATCTCTTTGATCGAAGACGATTCAACCTTTTATCAGGAAGTCGATTTTACTTCAGGCCGAATCTTATCAGTTGACGACTGTTACCGAATTGAAGGAAACGCAATTTTAAAAGAAATCTTCACCAACAAAAAAGGCAGAATTTCTGAAATGATTTCAAATGAAGTCGGAATCAAGAGTGAAACTGCCAGAGAAATACTTAACTTCTCAGCACTTCTTGTAGTCTCTTATCTTAAAAATAATATCCAATTATTAGACAGTTTAAAACTTCTTTTGGAAGAACAAAAAAGAGAAATCCTGAACAGCATCCAACCTGGAATCAAAATCATACTTGGTTTTTCGAATTACGAATCAGTTGAAGAAAAAAACCAAAACATCGGAAGATCAATCTTCACACTTTTTGGACATAACTTTTTCAGTTTCTAAAATAAAAAAATCCCGTCTTACAAAAGCAAAACAGGATTTGATATTTAATCTAATTTGAGAAACTTAAGAGTTTTTCAAATTGATAATTTCTTGGTCTGTCAGAAAACGCCAGTTTCCTCTAGGCAGATTCTTTTTAGTTAAACCAGCAAATGAAACGCGGTCAATACGCAAAACATTGTAGTCAAAACTTTCAAAAATAGAACGAACAACCTTAACGTTTGATGTACGTAATTTAAGGCCGACTTCGCTTTTTGCTTCTTTTTCAATATAACTGATTTCCTCAACAGAAACACGGTGTCCTTCAAGAACTAAACCTTTGCTGATTTTTTCCAAATCCTCAAACTTCAAGTTTTTGTCTAGCGAAACCTGATAAATTTTTGATGATTTTTGATTCGGCAATGAAAACTTACGAATCATATCAGTATCATTAGTAAACAAAAGCAATCCCGTTGTATTCTTGTCCATACGTCCTACAGGAGCAATTTTTGCATTTGTAGAACCACGAACAAGTTCCAATACATTGCGATATTCCTGACCTTCATCAAGAGCAGTAGTAAAGTTTTTCGGTTTGTTCAGTAAAATATATTCTTTCTTTTCTGGAGTCAAAACAACGCCATCAAAGTTTACAACATCATTGATTTTTACTAAATATCCCATTTCAGTAACTGGAACGCCGTTAACTTTAACATTTCCAGACTGAATATAAATATCGGCATCACGACGTGAACACACTCCAGAATTTGAAATGTATTTGTTCAAACGAATTTCGTCTGAAGCTTTTTGTCTCTTAGCCGGCTGATTTTGTTTTCTGAATTTTTCAGCAGCAGCTTCCTGAGCAGCTTTAACTTCAGGTTTCACTTTTTTTGGCCCCTGAGCGCGTTTTTGCATAGGAGGTTTTGGCTTGCTAGAGTTTGGTCTTGAGCTATTTGGTCTCGATCCGCCTCTTCTATTATTGCCTTCCTTGTTGTTCATAAAGTCATTAATTTGTGCAAAGATAGTTTTTTCCTGCCAATAAATCTTAAGTTCAATGTTCTTAGATTAATAGCGTTGATTTTTAAATAGATAAGGAGTAATACATAAGGCTTTTTTTAGCGGTTTTCCAGTAAAATTTTTTGTGCCTTTGTTTTTAAAGAATAGATTTTAATTCTGTTGTTTGTTATTTCTTTTTTAAATTCCTCAATTGTTCTGCAGAAAAGATCGGCACCTCCAATTCCAGAAGGAGACATTCTGTTTTCTTCCAGAATATGGTCATTATCAAGAACTATATATGCGGTTTGCGTTTCATCAAAAGTCAATTCATCTTCATTAAGAACATAATAAATGTCCTGAATTTTAGCATTGTAAATAAGAGGTTTCCATTTGTTAGTAATTGATTTAGAGCCTTTTTCAATAATGGAGTTGTCAAAATATTGATCACCTGAAAAAGGGAAGCAAATTATTCCGTTTTCTTTTAGTTTTATAAATGTTAGGCATGTATCCAGCCAATTATTGATTCCATCTTGTCCGTATTGTATTTTGACTTCCAGAATTTTATCTCCAAGCAATAAATTAATATCTCTTTTGAACTCAATTGATTGATTGTTAGCTTTTGAATTTTTAAAGAATGAAATAATCCTTTTAATCATATAGCTAATAATTAGAAATCAATTCTCTTCCGTGCCACAAAACACTCGGATTAATCAAAACAATGCAGAAAACGCCAGAAACGATCAAGAATTTCAAAACATTATGAAGCATTAAAAATTGTTCTTTAGAATTTGATCTCCACAAATAAAGAAGGAAAAACAGCAAAACAGCAAAACAGATATAAAAGTAAATATCCATATAGCCAACATCATAAACGTTGACTAAAATATAAACAGGAATTATCGTTAAAAGGGTCAAAAGTGTTATAATCTGCTTAGAAGTTTTCTCGCTGTAAAGTATCGGAATCGTTCTGTAATCATTTGCCAAATCGCCTTTCAGATTCTCTAAATCCTTGATCATCTCTCGAATCAAAAGCAATAAAAACAAGAAAACCGCATGTGCCGAAATGACCATAAAATGACTCATATGATTTTCAATTTCTTCAAACGAAATCGAATTGTAGAAATACAATAATATCGCAAAAAACGGAATTACTGCCATAAGCGCAGCGGTCAGATTTCCAATAAATGGATATTTTTTTATTTTATGCGAATAAAACCAAATCAGGAAAATGTAAGCAGAAAAAAATAAAAACGCACGCCAAGAAACAATTGAAGCCATCAAAACCGCCAAAAAATTCAAGCTGAAATAAACGGACAATTTTGTTTTCTGACTAACCAAACGATCCAGCATCGACTTGTTAGGCCTATTGATCAAATCTTTCTGACTGTCGTAAAAGTTGTTGATGATATATCCCGAAGCAATTGTAATTGCCGAAGCAAAAACAATCAGAAATAAATAAAAATCCAAGATAATGTCAAGTGCTCTTTTCTCTGGAGCCAAAATAAATATCGCCGACAGATACTGCGCAATAACGATAATAGGGATGTTATAACCGCGTACCACAGAAAACAAACTAACAATTTTCATTACTATAAGTTTGTGTTGTCTGCTTAACATAAATTACAATTGTGATGGATTAGATTGTGGAAGTTAAAAAGATATTTTTGACTTTGAAAATTTGAGGTTTGTTTTTTAACAATACTTTAATTGCAAACCAATGTACAACGAACAGATTTTAAGATATCTGAAATGTCACAAAACAAAGCTTTTTTATGCTAAAAATACTTTTCATCAATAAATCTATTCTGAAATAATTTGATGAAAAGTACTTGTTAGTTGCTTTTATAAAAAATATTAGAATTGATAAACAACTTCTAATTTGTAGTCTTTCAAAGAAGCTTTTGCGCGTTCTAGGTCTTCGGTGAAACCAAGAATATAACCGCCACCGCCAGAACCGCAAAGTTTTAGGTAATAGTCATTGGTGTCAATTCCGTGTTGCCAAATTCCGTGAAATTGTTCTGGAATCATTGGTTTAAAATGATTTAAAACAACTTTCGAGAGTTTTTTGGTATTGGTAAACAACGATTTCATATCGCCATGCAAGAAGTTTTCTACGCAAGCGTCAGTATATTTAACAAACTGATTTTTAAGCATAGCACGGAAACCTTTATCTTTTAGGTTTTCCATAAAAATGCTAACCATTGGAGCAGTTTCACCAACGATTCCTGAATCTAACAAGAATACGGCGCCTTTTCCATCAAAACTTTGAGTTGGAATTCCGGTTGCTTCAATATTGTCTTTAGAATTAATCAAAATCGGAATACTCAAATAACTGTTCAATGGATCCAAACCAGAACTTTTCCCGTGGAAAAAGCTTTCCATTTGAGAAAATATATTTTTAAGCTGTAATAGTTTTTCACGAGTCAAATTCTCCAAAACCGTGATTTTGTTTGTAGCATATTTGTCATAAATAGCAGCAACAAGTGCACCACTGCTCCCAACGCCGTATCCTTGCGGAATACTAGAATCGAAATACATTCCGGTTTCAACATCATTTTTTAAAGTTTCTAAATCGAAAGTAACCAATTCTGGTTGTTGCGTGTGCAATACTTCAAGATAAGAAGCAAAACTTCTTAAGCTTCTGTTTGATGCAATCGCTTCAGCCGAAGGTTCTTCGGATTTCTTCAATGCACCGTTGTAAAAGTTATAAGGAATAGAAAGTCCTTTAGAGTCGCGGATAATTCCGTATTCTCCAAAGAGTAATATTTTTGAGTAAAATAGGGGTCCTTTCATGATTTATTTTATGTCTTTCTTTATTTTTATTTGGGGCTTGAATGATTCTAATTTTTAATTTTCGAATCTTAAATTTTAATTAAAGATACGGAAAATTACAATGCAATTGCACCGCTTCCAATTTTGTCGCAAATGTACTGACCATTCTGACAAAAAACAACTAATTCACCCTGAATAAATTGTAATACTTCTTCGCTAACGTTTTCAGGATAAAGTACATGAACATTTGCTCCAGCATCAAGCGTAAAACATACTGGAATTTGGGTTTCATTTCTGAATTTCCAAATCGCATTAATGATTTGCAGCGTATTTGGTTTCATCAAAATATAATACGGCATCGAAGTCATCATCATGGCATGCAAAGTCAAGGCTTCGCTTTCTACAATTTTGATGAATTCGTCTAAATTTCCATTTTCAAAAATGGCAATTAATTTATCTAGATTTTCATGCGCTTGCGCAAAACGTCTTTCGGCATACGGATGATTGTGCATTAAATCGTGTCCGACTGTACTTGAAACTTGTTTTTCGCCTTTGTCAACCAATAAAATCGTGTCTTGGTAATTCTTGAAATTTTCGTGAATGGTATAAGGAAATTCAACTCCAAATAAATCCGTACTTCCTTCAATATTAGCTTGATTTCCCCAAACTACTACATTTCCTTTTACACTTCGGCACGCACTGCCAGAACCCAATCGAGCCAAAAATGATGCTTTCTGATAGAAATAATCGTCGGTCATTTCAGGATTCAATTTTCTTTCTAAGCTCATAAAATTCATTGCCAAAGCGGCCATTCCAGAAGCAGAAGAAGCAATTCCTGAACTATGCGGAAAAGTATTTTGGGTGTCGATTGTAAAATGATAGTCTTTCAAAAACGGCAAATAAACTTCAACCCTTTCTAAAAACTTCTGAATTTTCGGTTTGAAATCTTCTTTTGGTTTTCCTTCAAAAAGCAAATCAAAAGAAAAATCATTCGTTAAAGCCGAAGTATCTTTTTTAGAAAAAGCTAATTTCGTAATCGTTTTACAATTGTTAAGCGTAAAACTTACTGATGGATTTGCTGGAATCTGGTTGGCTTTTTTCCCCCAGTATTTTACCAATGCAATGTTGCTTGGAGCGCTCCATTCAAAGTTTCCGTTTTCGATTGTTGAAGTATATGGATTTGGAATAAAATCAGTTGCTGTAAACATGAAATAAAATTTTGGCAAAGATAACTTTTTCACCATATAAGTCATATAACAAATTATAAGTTGGGTTTGCTAAAATGAACTTACGTTACTTATGTGGTTTAAATTTTTCTTTTGATTATTTTTGACTACAAAATATGATAAAATGAATAAGTTCGTAAAAATCGCTATAGCTTTAGTAATCTGTTTAACAGTAGGGTATTCTGCAAGTTTGGTTACAAGGCCAAGCATAGAGACTTGGTATGTAATGCTTCAAAAACCAGTTTTTAATCCGCCGAACTGGATTTTTATGCCGGTTTGGTCGTTGCTTTATATTTTAATGGCAGTTGCTGCGGGATTAGTTTGGGACAAAATAAAAGGGAATTCGGAGGAAATAAAAAAAGCATTGCTTTTCTTCATTATTCAATTGATTTTAAATTCAATTTGGTCTTATATATTCTTCGGATTAAAAAATCCGATGTTGGCTTTAATCGAAATTATTCTTTTATGGTTGTTGATTTATGAGACGTATTTGAAATTCATCAAAATCAATAAAACTGCCGGTTATTTGCTGATCCCTTATTTGGCATGGGTAGCTTTTGCAACGGTTTTGAATGCCAGTATTTGGTGGTTGAATAAGTAGATTTTTGTTTCAGGTTTCAGGTTTTCTTTGTTTCAAGTTTAATCAATCGTTTGCTCTATGAATAGATTTAAGTTTTTTATAATTGTTTTGGTTTTAATTTCATTTAAGACTTTTGCTTGTTTGAATGGCGAAACTAAGATTCTTAAAAATGGAGAATATGTTTATATCGATTACAGAGGATTAGTACCGCACGGGCATCATTTTGCTATCAATGATTTTCCTAAAGTTATAAAACAACTTGACAGCGCATATACAAAGACTAAAGACATTGATTATTTGTCTGACAAAGGTTACCTCTTGATTGTTCAAAAGAAATATGCAGAAGCCTTAAACTTGTATTTGAATATTGAAAAAATTAGCCCGAACAGATACTCAACAGCTTCTAATTTAGGAACGCTTTATGAATTGATAGGCGAAAATCAAAAAGCATATACTTGGATTAAAAAATCTATTGGAATTAATCCTGAATCTCATAATGGTTCTGAATGGCTTCATTTGAAAATATTAGAAGCAAAAATCAAGAATTTAAATGATGTTTCGGGACAGTTTTTAATAAATACAGATTTTGGGAGTTCAGGCGTACCTCAAACTAATTTATCAAAAGAGGAAGTTGATAAATTAGCGAAAGCTGTTTATTTTCAAGTAAATGAGAGAATATCATTTATTGAGCCTAAGGATAAAATTATTTCGATTCTGCTTTTTGAACTCGGAAATCTTGTGGAGTTGATAGGAGAACATGAAAACGCTCTTCGCATTTTTAAGAGTGCAAGAATTTATGGTTATAATAAGGATATTCTCTTTGAAAGGGTAATTAACAGTGCTCGAACTGATAATGTTTATTTTCGTGAAAGAGCTGTAAAATATGGTTCTCAACTTCGAGCTTTAAGAGAAAGTAAAGGAAACATATATTCTAATTATATCTCTCAAATAGAAACAACTATTGTTATTCTTTCAGGAATAATAATAGTTTTATTAATTTTCTCAATCGTATTTTTCTTAAAATGGAAAAAGCTTAAGAATATTACTTCAGCTTCTTAAATTCTTCATTTTTAGTATAAAGAAAATCCATAACTGCCAAAACATTTGGGTTTTCCAGAAGCGTTTTCGATTTCGGATCTGACTCGCAAAAATCAATAAAAAGTTCCTTTTCTTCGGGTTTTAGTTTTAGATTTTTGGTGAAAAAATCGGGAGGGCAATAAGCAAATGCTAATTTCTTAAAACGATCATCGCTAAGTTCAATTTTTTTCTTCGGCTTACCTTTTAAAGGGAATGAAACTCGAAGTGCTTCTCTAATTGTATTATCACTAACTCCTGTATTCCAGAATAAATTTTTGGCATTTTTATCGATTAAAATAGCTGCGGTAGCATCAGCATCAACCTTGACTTTATCAAATTCGACCTTCGTTATTACAACTTCCTTCAATTCTTCAGGCTTCAGAACCGTATTCACGATTATAGTATTCTGATTAATATTTTCCTGAGAAATTTTCAACCTTGAGAAAAAAGAATCTTTATAGAAAAAAATAAGACTGTCTTGCGCTTTTGCCAAAATTGAAAATTCTCCCAACTCATTTGTTTTAGTGCTGATTTTAGTGGTCTTATTAATTACTTCCACTTTGTTAAGTGGTGTATTCTGAGAAAGAACTTTTCCGTGTACTAATTTTTCGGTTTGAGAAATACTGATTTGATAAGTGAAAAAAGAAATTGTAGTAAGTAATTTTACTTTCATTTAAACGATTTTAGTTTTTGCTTTCAGCATTTAGTTTTTGAAACTCTTTGTTTTTAGTGTGCAAAAAATCCATGGTGTAGAGTAGATTTTTTTGTTTTACAAGAATTTTAGCTTTAGGATCGGCATCACAAAATTGTAGAAACAAATCTTTCTCTTCTGGATTTAATTTTAAATCATTTGTGAAGAAATCGAGTGGAACCGTTGCTTCTGCCAGCTTTTTAAAATCTAATTCTTTGAATTTTTCTTCAGCTTTTTTATGCTTTTTTCGAAATAAGCTGAAAATGGCCATTAAATCGACTCCACCTGCTATCGTTCCGTCGTAAACGCCAGTTGATAGCGGAGGTCTTGGGACTATAATTGAGTTTTCGTCGGCTGGACCAACTTTAGGAAAAGTAATTTTGGTAAGAACCACTTCGTCAAGTTCTTCAGGCTTTAAAACCATATTGACCGTAATATTGTTTTGATCAATAGTTTCTTGCCAAACTTTTAATCTTTTGAAGTAATAATCTTTAGAGAAAAATAGTAAACTGTCTTTTGGCCGAACCAAGATAGAAAATTCTCCGAGCTCGTTTGTACGTGTACTCGTTTTGGCAGTTTTATTAATTACTTCTACTTTATCAAGTGGAACATTCTGCGATAGCACTTTTCCCTGAAGTAATTTTTCGGTTTGAGAAATGCTGAGTTGATAGGTGAAAATAGAAATTGTGGTAAGTAATTTTACTCTCATACAGGATTAATTAGTTGAGAGTAAAATTATTAGAATAGTCTTAATGAAAACTTACAGATTCTGTAAATTCTTGTTAATTAAACAGGGTCGAGTTGCTGAATTTCTTCAATTCGCCATTATTAAATAGAACAGGACCATGGCCAAAGCACAATATTTTCGGCTGTAACGAAGCTAATTTTAGAATCGATTTTCTATTTGTTTCTTGGTTTGTAGTAAATAAATGTGGTGGTTCGTGAAGACCGACTTTTGTAGTCAATAAATTCATATTGGTCATAACATCGCCTACAATTAAAACGCCATCTTTTTCTCTAAAAAAAGACAAATGACCTTTTGAATGTCCAGGAGTTTCAATAACTGTAAAACCGCCAATTTGATCCCCTTCTTTTAAAGTTTGAGAAACCGAATGTCCTTTTCCTGCCCAGAAATTCTTCTGAAATTTTGAAATAATATGATTCGGATTTGGGTATTCTGTAATTACGTTCCCGTTTTCGGCGAATTCTTTTTCAGGTTCGCTGCATAAAAGAGGAATGTTCAACGTTTCACAGATTATTTTACTGCTTCCTTGATGATCGGCGTGCGCGTGCGTGAGCGCGTGTTGGGTAACCGATTTGTCTTTTATTGACTTTAATATTTTATTGGCAGAACTTCTAATTCCGGCATCAATTAAAACATCTTCGATCAAATAGCAATTGATGGCGTTGCGAGGAAACAGTGGAATTTGGTAAACGTCTTTGGCGATATTCTTCATCTTTACAAATTTTATTTTGACAAAGATTCGAATTCGGTTTTTCAATCCACTTGATAAATGTTAAGAAATATCCTGACGGATTCTGCTCAACGATTCTGGAGTAATTCCGAGAAAAGACGCAATATAAATTAAAGGCGTGCGCTGAATGATTTTGGCTGGAGCCGAAGTTAAAAATGTCTGGTATTTTTCTTTAGCTGGAATCATTTGAAGTTTTAAAACTCGGTCTGCCATACAAAGATAATTCTGCTCCGCTAAAATTCTCCCAACACGTTCCCAATTCGGAATTTCGTGATACAGAAACTGCATTTTTTCGAAAGTAATCGAAAGCACTTCGCAATCTTCAATACATTGAATATTTTCAAAAGATTGGGTTTGATTGATAAAACTGGAATAGGAAGCGATAAAACCTTCATCACAACTTAAATAGGTCGTAATTTCTTTTCCATCTTTTAAATAATAAACTCTCGCCAATCCGTTAAGGATGAAAAAAATCTTCTTGCTGATTTTTCCCATTTCCGAAAGATATTCTTTGGCATTAAACGTTTCATATTCAAAACAAGAAGCAATTGTCTCGATTTCATTTTCAGAAAAAGAGGCAATTGCTGTGATTTGTTTTTGTAATGAAAGATGCATTTTTATAGAATCTCAATCAATTCTGAAGCCGTATTGACAACCAATTTTGCACCGCTGTTTTTCAATTCGTCTTCTGTTCTGTAACCCCAAGTCACGCCAACAGGAAACATATTCGCGTTTACAGCCGTCTGCATATCAATATCAGAATCTCCAACAAATAGGATTTCTTCTGGCTTTAAATTCCATTTTTTACCAATTTCTAAAGCTTCAGACGGATTTGGTTTTTTTAGTGCTTCTGTGCTTAAACCAACCGCTTGATCAAAATGATTTGGGAATATTTCTGATGCTATTTTCTTTGTCAATTCATCGGCTTTGTTGGAGAAAACCGCCATTTTGATGTTTTGCGAAGTCAGGTTTTCTAACAACTCGACAATTCCATCATAAGGTTTGGTTTTGAGTGTGCAGATTTCACGATATTCGTTAATCATTCGATCAAAACAAATTTCGATTTGTTCGTCTGAATTGTCGGTTGCCGGAAGTGCTTTGCTTACTAAATTTCGCAAGCCACTTCCAATAAAATATTGATAGGTGTCGTAAGTATGAGTGGGGAAATTTAGACCTTGAAGCACTTTATTCATCGCATCTGAAATGTCTTCTAATGAATTGACTAATGTTCCGTCTAAATCAAAAATAATTCCTTTAAATTTCATTTTGTCTTAAATATTTTGAGCCAGAATAAACCCGCTTGTCCAGGCATTCTGAAAATTAAATCCTCCAGTTATGGCATCGATATTGACAATTTCGCCAGCAAAATAAAGGTTTTCGTGAATTTTGCTTTCCATTGTTTTAAAGTTGATTTCTTTTAAATCGATTCCGCCAGCTGTTACGAATTCTTCTTTAAAAGTGCTTTTTCCGTTAACTTTAAATTCGGCTTTTGTTAATTGTGAAGTCAGATTTTGCAATTGATTTTTAGATAAATCTGCCCATTTGGTTTCGGTTTCAATTCCCGAAGCCAAAACCAAACTTTCCCATAAACGATTTGGGAAATCGAAAGGAGATTTCTTAGAAACTGCTTTTTTAGCGTGTTCTTGTTTTAAGTCTTTTAGGATTTTCTCTGCATCTTCAAAATCTACATCATTTAGCCAATTTACAAAAATCGTAAACTGATAGTTTTTATCGTGCAGAATACGCGCGCCCCAAGCCGAAAGTTTCAAAATCGCTGGTCCGCTCATTCCCCAATGCGTGATTAACAAAGGTCCTGTCGATTCCAATTTGGTGTCTTTTACGTTTACGGTAACTTGTGCAGCAACTCCCGGTAATTCTTTAATTCGCGGATCTTTGATGTTAAAAGTAAATAGGGAAGGGACAGGACTTACAACAGCGTGACCGTGTTCTTGAAGCATTTCCCAGATTTTTGGATTGCTTCCCGTTGCCATTACTAATTTTTCTGCAGCGAAATTGTCAGATTGTGTGTCAATTTTCCAATGATTTTCTTTTTTGAAAATGGATTGAACGCTTTGTCCTGTCAATACTTTGATGCCTAATTTATCAGTTGCTTTTAAAAAACAATCGATTATAGTTTGTGACGAATTGGAAACAGGAAACATTCTTCCGTCTTCTTCGATTTTTAATTCGACACCGTGTTTTTCAAACCATTCAATGGTATCTCCAGAACAGAATTGGTGAAATGGTCCTCGAAGTTCTTTTTCGCCTCTTGGGTAAAATTTCACTAATTCGTTGGGTTCAAAACAAGCGTGTGTGACGTTGCATCGTCCGCCACCAGAAACGCGGACTTTAGAAAGCACTTCTTTTCCTCTTTCTAAAATGGCGATTTTCAGTTTCGGGTTTTTCTCGGCAATATTAATTGCGGTAAAAAATCCTGCAGCGCCTCCGCCAACGATGATGATGTCGAAATTTTTAATCATATTTTATCTGGATTATCAGAGATAATTCCGTTTACTTTATAACTTTTTACTTTTTGAATGTCTTCTTCTGAGTTTACTGTCCACGGGAAAACTAAAAATCCTTTTTCCTGCATTTGCTGAACGTTTTCTTTATTCAACAACTGAAAATCGGGATGAATTGCTTTTGCTTTTATTGATTCGGCGAAAGCCAAGGCGTCTTCAATATTTTCTTCTGTTAAAACTCCAATTGGAATGTTTGGATTTAAACTTGAAGTTTCCTGAAGCATATTCCAATCGAAACTTGAAATTATAAAATTATTGTAATTCCATTTTTTTTCTGAAATATATTCCTCAATTAACCGGACAACTTTAGTAGCAGTTCCTAAACCTTTTAATTCAATATTGATCAGACATTTTTTGTCTACCAAATCAAAAACCTCGTTTAAAGTTGGAATTTGGTATTTTCCATCAATCAGAAACGATTTTATTTCAGATAATGAAAAAGTATTTACCAAACCTTTTTCGTTAGTTGTTCTGTCTATAGTTTCGTCATGAATTACGATAATATGTCCGTCGGAACTTAAGTGAACATCAAGTTCAATTCCGTCTGAATGCAAGTCTAAGGCTTTTTGAAAAGCTTGAAGTGTATTTTCAGGTTCGTATGCTTTTGCACCTCTATGAGCTATTTTTAGCATTTTCTGCGTTTTTTTCTAACCGCAAAGGTCGCAAAGTTTTACGCAAAGGTCACAAGGAATTTAAAAAATAAATAGCCACGAATTCACGAATTTTTATTTTCAAAGATTGTCAAAAAATAATTCGTGAATTCGTGGCTAAAAAACCTTTGCGTGCTTTGCGTAAAACTTTGCGTCTTTGCGGTTAAATCTTCTCTAATAAAACAATTCCAAATTCGCTGTCAATAATCACTTTTCCATCAACAACTTCTGTTACTTGATTGGAAAAACCATCTCGTAATTTAGTTCCGTTTTCGAAAAGAGAATACACAGAAAGTTCCTTACGACCTTCAGGTAAATCTAAACCAATTAATACTTTGTCTGCAAACAATCCTTTAGAATACGTTCGTGAAAATAAATAAGGCTGACTGCTTAATTGCGTATGAACGCCCGCGCCAACCGCAGGATGATTTCGTCTAAACTGACCTAATTTTTGCCAGTGTGAAAGCATTTTCTGCGTATCAGGATTGTTTTGGATATCATCCCAATTCATATTCGAACGTAAAGTTGCATCACCTTGAGTTCCTTCAACAACCAAAGAACGATTCGATTCGTCTCCGTAATAAACTTGTGACATTCCTGGTGAAAGCAAGAGTTTTGTTCCTGCTTCAAAACCTTTTACACGATTGGCGTCAAAAGGTTGTCCGTCGTCGTGAGAAGACATATAATTAAGGACAGAATAGCCTTTTAAGTCGTTATTCAAATGATTCGAATATTTCGAAAATAAAGTTTCATAATCGCTTTGACCGGCATTCCATTTAAACTCAAAATTGATCATGCTGTTGAAGCCATTTTGGAAATAATTGACTTTTCGATCCCCAAAATCATAATCCTGTCCTCCACTAATTCCATACCCATAAACTTCGGCGATGGTGTAAAATGGGTTTTGATCTAAAACTTGCATTGGATGGTGTTTTTTCCAAGTTTCAAACGCGTAGTCACATTCTTTTTTGAAATCGGCCCAAACATCTTCATTAGTATGTTTTACGGTATCGGCGCGGTAACCGTCAATTCCGAATTCTAAAATATAATCAGTAAGCCATTTTATGATGTAATATTTGGGTGTTTTTGGATAACCAGTTCTTTTGAAAAATTCGTCTAACGAAGCGATTTCTTTTTCGTAACGCCCTTCTTTTTTCCATTTTTCAATTAAAAAGGGAGGAAGTTGAACTTCTTGATCGCTTTCGGTTCGCACATCTGGAAGATTATCCACCAAAGTACACATTGTAGTATTGTCAAATGATTTGTAATCGCAGACAACACCAGTTCGAACCCAGTCAGAAGGCCAAATTGGATCTTCTGGAGTTACCGGACCTGTATGGTTGATAACGCCGTCTAGAATTATTCTGATTCCCTTTTCGTGCGCTATTTTTACCATTCTGGCTAAATCTTCTTTTGTTCCGAAGTTTGGATCTAAAGCCGTCCAATCTTTTGCCCAATAGCCATGAAAGCCATAACTCAATCCAGTTCCTTCATCAACGCCATCATGAATTTGCTCTACAATTGGCGTAAGCCAAATGGCATTGATTCCTAATTTTTCAAAATATCCTGATTCGATTTTTTTGGTGATTCCAATAATGTCTCCACCTTCAAATCCGCGCAGTTTTCCGGGCGTTTTAGTTCGGTTGAAATTTAAATCGTTTGATTTGTTGCCATTGTAAAAACGGTCTGTAAGTAAAAAATAAACATTTGCTCCTTCCCAAACGAAAGGTGTTTTCGAAGTATTTTCGTTATTCATTGTAACTGATTTTGAGCCAGAACAACCCATTATGAATACTAAAGATAAAAAAAGGAAAGTGTATTTTTTCATTATTTAGGAATTAATTATTAAAAAAAATAGCCACGAATTCACGAATTATTTTTTGACAATCTTTGAGTGTGAAAAATCGTGAATTTGTGGCGGAAAATTTTTAAACACATAGAGTCATAGGCTTTACTTTGTCTTTAAAAGATTTAAATAAATGATTTCAATCATTAACACATAGTTTGAATATTACAACTATGTTTATTTAAACAAGTGAAACGCCTTTATTGAGTTTTAAAATCTATGTTTCTATGTGTTTAAATAAAATTTATTCCAATTCTAAAACCAGAGCTGATTTTGGTTCTAAAGTAATTTCAGATGCTAAATCAAATGTTTTTCCTGTGATAACATCTTTTCCTGATTTAAAGTTTTTGATGTTTTCTTTGAAACGGTTTGTTTTTAAAACTTGTTCCTTTGCATTGTTATTGAAAACTACCATTACGGTTTTGGCGTCATTATATCTGAAATAAACATAAGTATTGTTTTCTGGAATATAATGCGTCATTTTTCCTGTATGAATCACTTCATTTGATTTTCTCCAGTTGAATAATTTCGAACTGAAATCATAGAAAGAAGCTTGTTGGGCCGTTCTTCCTGCTGCAGTAAAAGCGTTGTTTTTGTCGCCAGCCCATCCGCCTGGGAAGTCCTGACGAATATCAGCATCGCCTTTGCCTTTGTCTCCGCCCATTCCAATTTCAGTTCCATAATATACCTGTGGAATTCCGCGAATAGTTGCGATCAAAGTCATTACCATTTTGTATTTCGCCAAATCATATTTATACACTTCGTTGATACGGTTTGTATCGTGATTTTCAGCAAAAACTAAGATGTTGTTGGTATTTGGATACAAATAATCCATTGCAAAATTGTTGTAGAATTTAATCAATCCGCTGTCCCAATTTGGAGTATCTTCGTTGAAAACAGAACCAATTTGATCTTGCAAAGTGAAATCCATTACACTCGGAAGATTTGAATTATAATTTTCAATCGCTCCAATTTTACTGTCTTTTTGCCAATAAGCCAAACTCGCCTGATTGTGCATCCAGATTTCTCCAACAATATTGAAATTCGGATATTCGTTCGTAATCGATTTTGCCCAATTTGCCATAGCAGTTGGATCAGAATAGTTGTAAGTATCCACGCGGAATCCGTCAAGATTTGCAAATTCAATCCACCAAATGGCATTTTGAGTTAAGTATTTTGCAACAAGAGGATTTTTTAAATTCAAATCAGGCATTGAAGGCACGAACCAGCCATCAATACAAATTTCCTGATCTAATTTTGAAGCGTGTGTATCTGGAATTACTTCACGTCTATGGTGTGTTTGTGTGAAAGTATCGAATTGGTTGAACCAAGTTTTTGTTGGAATATCTTTCATCATCCAGTGGGTAATTCCCCAATGATTTGTAACATAGTCCATAACCAATTTCATGTTCTTTTTATGCATTTCTGCAGATAAACGAGCGTAATCATCGTTCGTTCCGTAACGCGGATCAATTCTGTAAACATCAGATTGTCCGTAGGTGTGATACGAATGCTGTTTGTCGTTGTCTTCGCATAAAGGCGTGCTCCAGATTGTAGTTGCACCAAGAGACGAAATATAATCTAAGTTTTTGATGATTCCTTCGATATCACCACCGTGGCGTCCGCCTGGTTCTGCGCGATTTCCTTTTTCAGTTAAAACTGGATCGCTGTCGTTTTTCGGATTTCCGTTAGCAAAACGATCTGGCATGATCAAGTAAATCAAATCAGATGAATCGTAGCTTTTTCTGTTGGCAGAATTCGCTCTTCTTTCTTTCAAAGCATATTTTTGAGTAAAAGCCACTTTGTTTTTCAATTTAAATGAAAAAGTTAGTTCAGAAGCTTTAACATCTTTTGTATCGATAGTTACGAAAAGGTAGTTTGGGTTTTCCGTTTTTTCGACGTTTTTAATCGCAACATTATTTGAAACCGAAGCTTCATATTGCGAAATGTTTTTTCCGTAGAACATAATCTGAAGTTCCGGATTGTTCATTCCGGCATACCAGAAAGGTGGTTCTATTTTTTGGATTTGCGCTTTCGCGGAAGCGGAAAACAATAAAACCACTAGAAGTAATTTATAAAAAGAATGATTTAAGAAATTCGTTTTAAGGTTTTTCATAGTTTATTTTTTTTGATTTAATAAATAGCAATTCTTACCAGATTTTTGAAGCCTTAATGAAGAATTGATTTGAGAGAAATGACTATTTTTTGAAAAACCTTTTTGTGAAATTTTTTTAGTCACATGGAATTCCAAATAAATCTAAGCCATCTCCCCAGTATACTTTTATAGGTTTATCTTTTTTTACAATATATATCGCTCTTCCTGGGAAATCACATTTTGATTTTTGCGGATATTTTCCCCATAGAAAATCATCATTATATGTAAAATAATAATCTCCAATATTTGCGAATACCTTGGTTTTTATTTCGTCTTTGTAATCATAATTTTTGCTTTCCTTTTCATTGTATTCGCGTATTTTTCTCTCAATATCCGAATAGTTGTTTTGATAGTTTATTTTAAGCAATTGTTTTGAACAAAAAATTGGATTGCCATTTTTAGCTGTATCAAAATTTTGAATTGGAAAAGCAATAATATTTGTGCGACACTCATCAAGTCCGCAAACGACATTGTTTATGTTCATTTTCGAAAATCCTTTCGTGCCATAAACATAATAGCTGTTATCGACTATTTTTTTGATCTCACTTTCTAATGCTTTGTTTCTTATGAGTTTGTAACTTCCTAAAGTGTCAAAATATTCAAAATTTCTAGCTTTTGTTGTGTCTGTTTCTAAAACATTATACAAAGAATCTTTTGCATTGATCTGATTGAATATTTTATCAAACTGATTGGCATTATTGGAATTTGAGTCATCTAGATTCACAACAATTGCTATCGTTGTTTTTGATAAATTATAAACCGAAAATAGTTTTTTGTCTATATCAGGATTCTCTAAAGAATCTATTTTTGTATTTTGACTGTTTGTTTTAGTAATCTGCTCTTTTCGCTGATTGCATGAAATCAGTAAAATTGTGAAAAGAATAACGGCAATATTTCTCATTTTATTAATTTGTTTTTTCATAGAATTTCGGTCGTCGAAATTTTGAACAAATGTAATTAAAAAGACAAATAAATAAGTTTTTTCTTTCTTTTTTAAATCTTAAAAATTTTTTTAGTTGAAAATGTATTTTATTTGATACGTTATAGTAGTAAAATAGAATTTAGACCATATAAGAAATGCAAGAACAATTAAGAAAAAAACTGGGGAGATTTTAATTTTAAATGAACTTACATTTTCTTATATCGCTAATTAAATTATTTATTTAGTTTCAATAACACTTATCGCATATCCTCCTCCAGGAGCAGAAAACTGAGATAATTTAGATTTGTTTGTTACAGCAATTTTCTTGATCGTATAAGCTTGCGGATTTGTTTTGTAATGCGCATCTTTTGCATCAGCGTAAATTGTTGCTGTATATTTTTTACCTTTTTCAAGGAAACTGAAATCGATGTTTGAAGTACGAGGCGTTTCTCCGTTTACGTTTCCGATAAACCAGTTGTTTGTTCCTTTTGCTTTACGAGCCACAGTAATGAAATCTCCAGGTTCAGCCTCGATATATTTACTTTCTGACCAATCTACAGCCACATCTTTAATGAATTGGAATGCATCAGGAAAACGGTTGTAGTTTTCTGGAGTATCAGCTGCCATTTGTAATGGACTGTACATCGTTACATATAAAGCTAATTGATTACAGATTGTACTGTTTACATGTGATTTGTTATCAGGATTCATTTTGCTGATATCCATTTCGAAGATTCCAGGCGTATAATCCATTGGGCCACCAATTAATCTTGTAAAAGGTAATACCGTTACGTGATTTGGTTTAGAACCACCAAACGCTTGGTATTCTGTTCCTCTTGCAGCTTCGTTTCCAATTAAGTTAGGATACGTTCTTGCGATTCCTGTTGGGCGAACTGCTTCGTGCGCGTTCACCATGATTTTGTAATCAGCCGCTTTTTCAATTGCGTATTGATAGTGGTTTACAATCCATTGATCGTAATGATTTTCACCACGAGGTAAAATATCTCCAACGTAACCGCTTTTTACAGCATCATATCCGTTGTCTTTCATGAATTTGTACGCAGCATCCATGTGACGCTCGTAGTTACGCGTAGAACCAGAAGTTTCATGGTGCATGATGATTTTTACACCTTTAGATTTTGCATATTCGTGAAGTCCTTTTACATCAAAATCTGGGTAAGGAGTCAAGAAATCAAAAACATAATCTTTTGAATGTCCGAACCAATCTTCCCAACCTACATTCCATCCTTCAACCAAAACAGCATCAAAACCATTTGCAGCAGCGAAATCAATGTATTTTTTTACGTTAGCATTGTTTGCTCCGTGAGTACCGCTTGGTTTTGCTTTTGAAAAATCAGAAACTCCCAATTGAACTGTTGGGAAATCATTTGTGTATGACCAAGAACTTTTTCCTGTAATCATTTCCCACCAAACACCAACATATTTTACTGGTTTGATCCAAGAAGTATCGTCAATTTTTGATGGATCGTTTAAGTTATAAGTCATTTTTGAAGCCAAGATTTCTCTAGCATCATCACTAACCATAATGGTTCTCCAAGGCGAATGACTTGGCGCTTGCATATACCCTTTATCACCTTTTGCATCTGGAGTCAACCAAGATTCGAAAACTAAGTTTTTATCATCTAAATTCAAGTGCATACAAGAATAGTTGATCAAAGCCGCTTCGTGCAAGTTAATGTAGATTCCGTCAGCCGTTTTTAACATTAAAGAAGTCTGAACTCCTGTTGGTGAAAAAGATTTTTGAGAAACGTTTGCAGTGTATGCTTTTTGAGATAGACCTCTAATTTCAGACAATTTAGATTTTGTATAATCGTATTCTTGAGTATCGTAATCTCCAGGGATCCAGAAAGCAGTGTGATCGCCAGTCATTGCAAATTGAGATCTTTCTTCTTTGATTACAAAGTAAGTAAGATTCTTTTGCGCTGGGAATTCGTAACGGAAACCTAAACCATCTTCAAACAAACGAAAACGGATAATGATTTGTCTGTCTGTGCTTTTTTGGTTTAAAGTTACTGCTAACTCATTATAATGATTTCTGATGTGATCAACTTCTCCCCAAACTGGTTTCCAAGTTTCATCAAAAGTTGAAGTTTTTGTGTCAACAACAGTAAAGTCGTTCAATAAAGATTTTTTATCATCTTTAAGTTCAAGACCTAATTTACTGGTTTTTACAACTTCTTTATTTTTATATTTTAAATTGTAAGTTGGAGTTCCGTCGCTTTGAAGCGAAAATTCCATTACGAACTTTCCTTCGGGAGATTTTAATTGCTGCGCCTTAGCAATCGTGCTAACCGCAAACAAAACTAAACTTGCGAAAAATAAGTTTTTCATGTTTTTTAGAGTTTTAGTGTATTGTAATTTAATTTATTTGTACAAATTTACTTGCAATTACAGGATTTCCATTAACTACAATTGTTAAATCTTGATCGCCGTCTACGGTAAAAGTGGTTTCGTTGTGATTTACAGAAACTTTCAAAATTTGGTTTCTGAAATTGATTTTAAACGAATAACCTTCCCATTCTTTTGGAATTTTAGGAGAGAAATGAAGCTGGTTGTTTTTCACGCGCATTCCTCCGAAGCCTTCCACGATACTCATCCATGTACCGGCCATTGACGTGATGTGACAACCTTCTTCTACTTCTTTGTTGTAATCATCCAAATCCAAACGAGACGTCCTTAAATAAAAAGTATAAGCCATATCCATTTTATCTAAAACTGCAGCTTGAATCGAGTGTACGCAAGGCGAAAGCGAACTTTCGTGTACTGTAAATGATTCGTAGAATTCGAAATTGCGTTTCAATTCTTCTTTCGAAAAATGATCTTCGAAGAAATAGAAACCTTGTAAAACATCGGCTTGTTTGATGTATGGCGAACGTAACACACGATCCCAAGACCATTTTTGGTTGATTGGACGCTGTGATTTATCTAAATCTTTAACAGGAACTAATTCCTTGTCTAAGAAACCGTCTTGTTGCAGGTAAATTCCAAGTTCTTCAGAAACTGGGAAGTACATATTATCAGCTACTTTTTTCCATTCCTGAATTTCTGCTGGTGAAAGAGCAACTTTTTCCATCACTCTTTTGTGATCTGCAGGATATTCTGAAGCTACTTTTTCAATTTGTTCCGAAGCAAAATCAATACACCATTTTGCAATATAATTCGTGTAGAAGTTATTGTTGATGTTGTTTTCGTATTCGTTTGGACCTGTAACTCCAAGAATTACATATTGGTTTTTGTCTTTAGAAAAAGAAGCTCTCTGATGCCAGAAACGCGCAATTCCGATTAAAACTTCTAAACCTTTTTCAGGAATATAAGAGTAATCTCCCGTGTAACGGTAATAATTGTAAATCGCAAAAGCAATCGCTCCGTTTCTGTGGATTTCTTCGTGCGTGATTTCCCACTCGTTGTGACATTCTTCACCATTCATGGTCACCATCGGATATAAAGCTGCGCCGTTTTTAAAACCTAAATTGTCTTTCGCGTTTTCAATCGCTTTGTCCAATTGATTGTAACGATACGTCAATAAGTTTCTTGCAACCTGCTGATCTTTTGTAGCCATGTAAAACGGAATACAATAAGCTTCAGTGTCCCAATATGTTGATCCACCGTATTTTTCTCCAGTAAATCCTTTTGGACCAATGTTTAAACGGCTGTCTTTTCCTGAATACGTTTGGTTCAATTGGAAGATATTGAAACGAATTCCTTGTTGTGCTTTAACATCACCTTCAATAGTGATATCTGACATTTCCCAAACTTTTGCCCAAGCATCAATTTGGTTTTGAAGCAAAGTGTTGTAGCCTAGCGCCACAGCAGATTTAATTACTTTTTCTGCTCCGGCCAAAGTATTTTCGTGGTTTAAAGAAACCGTATAACCTCCAATTTTTTGGATCGTTGAGGTTTGTCCTTTTGCGATAATAGTTCCGTAAGTGTACTGAACTTTATCAGTTGTTGAATCGATTGTCGACGGAGAAACATTGATATTTTCACCATTTGCCAAAATCGTATTGTGCATGAAAGTCGTAACTTTAAAATGCGTTTTGAAAGTCTGTGCCGTTACAAAAGCTTCGTTCGTGCCTTTTTTAACTTCAAGAGGTTCCCAGAATTTTTCTTCCCAGTTGGCATCTTCATTCGTTACACCCGCATCTATGTACGGTTTGTAAACGATTTTTGCATCTTTATTTAAGGGCGTAATATCGTATTTGATCACTCCGGCTTCGTCTAAATCCAAAGAAAGAAAACGACGGATATTTACCGAAATTTCAGTCCCGTTTTTAAGAACAGCTTCAAAAGAACGGTTGTACCATCCTTCTTTCATATTCAATTCTCTACGGAAATTTCTAACTTCGGTACAATTGTGTAAATCAAGGTTTTCTTCGTTGATTTCGATATCAATTCCAATCCAGTTTGGGGCATTCAAAACTTTGGCGAAATATTTCGGATAACCGTTTTTCCACCAGCCCACTTTTGTTTTGTCTGGATAATAAATACCTGCAATATAACTTCCTTGGAAAGTTTCGCCAGAATATTTTTCTTCAAAATTCGCACGCTGTCCCATAGCACCGTTCCCGATACTAAAGAGACTTTCAGACGATTTTACTCTTTCGACATCAAATCCTTCTTCTATTATGGACCAATTGTCTGGTTTTATATAATCTTGATTCATCTTTTAAATTAGATAATTTGGCAATTTGGTAATTAGATAATTGCCTTGGTTTCTTATTAACTTTTTACATTCATTTGATTAATTAAAGCATTAGAATATTTATCGACGAGATTCATTTTCTCATTGACACATTTTCTAATTACCTAATTAATTTCTCAATAAAGCCTGGTGTGATTTGGGTAAAATCTTTAAAAATATGATCAGCTTCATGTAAAATTGTTTCCTCACCAATTCCAACACTTACCATTTCTGCAATATTTGCTGCCTGAATTCCGGCAACAGAATCTTCAAATACAATTGAATTTTTTGGATCAATATTTAACGATTGAGCCGCTTTTAAGAAAACTTCAGGATCTGGTTTTGCATTGCTGACATCGTTTCCGTCAACAATAACATCGAAGTAAGATAGAACTCCTGTTTTTTCTAAAATTGGTCTTGCATTTTTGCTGGCAGAGCCTAATGCAATTCCTTGATTAAGATCTTTTAATAGTTGTAGAATTTTCAAAACTCCTGGAAGAATCTCACTTTCATCCATGTCAACTAAATAAGATAAATAATCTTCGTTTTTTTGAATCAGCCATTTGTCTTTGTCTTCTTGCGAAGCTTGAACATTGCCTAATCCAAGTATGATGTCTAAGGAACGAACTCGGCTAACTCCTTTTAAAAGTTCGTTGTCTTCGTGTGTAAAGTTTATATTTAATGACTGAGCGATTTTTTGCCACGCCAAAAAGTGGTATTTAGCGGTGTCAACGATTACACCGTCCAAGTCGAATATAAATGCTTTTTTATTCATGAATTTCAATTTTATTTCTGTTGTTCACTCTTAGTGTCAGCAATCCAGCAAGTATCATAGATACTCCTCCAATAATCAGAGCGTAAATAGGTTCACTGTTGAAGAATTGTTTTATTATAAATCCTAATATGGTTGCCGCTACAATTTGCGGAATAACTACAAAAAAGTTAAAAACACCCATATAATATCCCATTTTTGCAGCTGGCAAAGCACCAGAAAGCATGGCATAAGGCATTGACAAAATACTGGCCCAAGCGATACCAACGCCTAACATTGGCAGAATTAGCATTTGTTTATCACCAATGAAATAGATTGAAATTAAACCAACACCTCCAGCACAAAGGGCTAATAAATGTGTTGCTCTAACGCCAACTTTTTTTGCAATAATTGGCAATAAAAAGGCTACTGCCGCAGCGACTCCGTTATAAACCGTAAATAAGACAGAAACCCAGTCGGCAGCGTCATTATATAATTTTGAAGTGGTGTCGGTTGTGCCAAAAATGTGTTGAGTAACGGCTTGAGTTGTGTAAATCCACATAGAGAAAAGCGCAAACCATGAGAAAAATTGAACCCAAGCTAATTTTTGCATTGTTTTTGGCATATTCAATAAATCGGTCATGATTATGGTGAAACCATTTTGGACTTTTTTAGTGCGTAATTGTGATGCTATTACAAATAAAACACCCATAAAAATCAATCCAACAAATAGAATGTATAGTTCTTTTGCTAGGCTATTTTCAAAAATTAAAAACGAAATTAATCCCCCAATTGCAGCAAATACAATTCCTAAAGTCAATTGTTTTTTGGTTGTAACGCCGGTTTCTGTTTCAGAATTTTGAGTGTTGTTTTCAGAATCTTTTTTGCTTTTGGCTTCAAAGGCATGAAGTTCTTCAGGAGTATATTCGGTTGTTTTAAAAACAGTCCACAAGACAGAAAGTAGAAAAACAATTCCGCCAATATAAAATGACCATTTTACTGCATCAGGAATAATACCTTTTGGCGCAACGTTGCTTACATCAAAGACATTTGTGAAAAGATAAGGCAAAACAGAACCGACAACAGCCCCAGTACCAATGAAGAAACTTTGCATTACAAAACCTAGTGCGCGTTGTTCATCGGGCAAATTATCTCCAACAAAGGCGCGGAAAGGTTCCATGGAAACATTTATAGAAGCATCCATTATCCATAAAGTTCCTGCAGCAATCCACAAGGTAGGAGAGTTGGGCATAACGAATAATGCCAACGAAGACAAAATAGCTCCAATTAAAAAATAAGGACGGCGTCTTCCTAAACGAGTCCAAGTTCGATCACTAAAATAACCAATAACAGGTTGAATGATTAATCCTGAAACGGGAGCCGCAATCCATAAAATTGGAATTTCGTCAATTTTAGCACCTAGGGTTTCAAAAATTCTAGAAGTGTTTGCGTTTTGCAGTGCAAAACCGAATTGTATTCCTAAGAAACCGAAACTCATGTTCCAAATTTCCCAGAAACTTAATTTACGCTTTTCCATTATCGTAATTTGAAAAATTATACGATAAGCGCTTTGCTTATCAAAACTTGCTGTTTTTTTCGAAGTAAAACTAAAAGCCTTGACGGGCGTAAAAGTATAAATTATTTTTTTATTTACGCTAATAAAAAAGCCATAAAAATTTTTTATGGCTTTAGAATGTATTGATTTTAAGAAAATTAGTCAGTGGATTCTCTTTTTATTAAGTGGGTTTCGATGACCTCAGTTGTGTAATTTTCATTTTCATCATCGTCTTCGTCATGTTCCGCTTCTAGTCGTTCGATAAGCATTTTAGCAGCCTTATTTCCCATTTTTTCACCGCTCTGACTTACGGTTGTGATGCTTGGAGTTGAATATTTTGAAATAATTCCATCAGTAAATGCAATTACGGCTAAATCTTCAGGAACTTTTAATCCCATTTTTGATGCGGTTTTGATAATTGTTACCGCAAAAAGTTCATTTACGGCAAAAACAGCATCAAAAGCTCTGGCGTGCAAAAGCTCAGAAATAGTGATTTCGCAAGTATCTACATCTTCAATTTTGATGATTAAGTCTTCGTTGAAAGGAATTCCGTTGTCTAAAAGTGCTTTTTCGTAGCCATCGGTTCGCAGTTTTCCAACGCTTACATAATCTACGGTAGTTACTAATGCAATCTTTTTTCGGCCGTTATCTATCAGACTTTGAACGGCTTCATAGGCTGCTGCTTTATCGTCAATGATGACTTTATCGCATAAAATATCATTGGTTACACGGTCAAACATGACAACCGGCATTCCTTGATTGATGACTTCGGTGATGTGGTGAAAATCGCCTTTGAACTGTGTTTCTTTAGAAAGCGACATGATAAAACCGTCGATACTTCCGTTGGCTAGCATTTCCATATTCAAAACCTCTTTGTCAAAAGAATCGTCTGATAAACAGATTACTACACTATATCCGTGTTCATTGGCAACTTGTTCCACACCGTTGATTACGGTAGAGAAAAAATGATGTACAATTTCAGGTATAATAATACCGATACTCTTGGTTTTTCGGTTTTTAAGACTCAGGGCAATATTGTTGGGTTTATAGTTGTAAAACTTCGCAAAAGCCTGCACTTTTAAGCGTGTTTCTTCGCCTATTTCTAGACTGTTTCGTAGTGATTTTGAGACAGTTGAAATAGAGACATCAAGTTCCTTTGCGATCTGTTTTAAGGTTATTTTACGTTTCATAGCGCTTTTTGGAAAAAATCTAATTGATAATAAAGGTGGTTATAATTTTTGGTATTGGCAATTTTTGACTTAAAAGATTACAAAAAATAGAAAGTTTTCAACACTACCACGTTTTCGTAAACCAATAAAAATTGCCACCGGTTGTTCGTGTTAATAAATTCATAATTTTGAAATTCGAAGTAAAATTAAAAACTTAACTAACAATCACAAACTCAAACTAATTTAAACAAAAAGTATGAAAACAATTTACAAAAAGTTGTTATTTTTATTCCTACTGCTGCCGTTTACTGTGTTAGCTCAAAGCACATTAAATGGAACTGTTGTCGACAAGGCAACTGGGCAGCCGATTCCGGGAGTAAATGTTAATGTACAAGGCTCAAAAGCAGGTACTTCTACAGATTTTGATGGGAAATTTCAATTGCCAAACTTGAAGAATGGCGATAAAATTGTCGTGTCATTTATTGGTTATGTAAGTACTACTGTTACTTTTTCTGGACAAAAAACAGTAAGCGTTTCGCTAGAAGAAGACACCAACCAACTTAAAGAAGTTGTTGTACAGGTAGGTTATGGAACTGTTAAGAAAAAAGACGCGACAGGAGCTGTAACAGTATTATCAACAAAAGATTTTAACAAAGGACCAGTAAGCTCTGCAGATCAAATGATCCAAGGTAAAGTAGCAGGTTTACAGATTATTAACGGTGGTGGTTCTCCTGGAGCTGACCCAATCGTTAGAATCCGTAGCGGATCTTCTCTTAGTGCAAACAATGATCCATTATATGTAATTGATGGTATTCCTGTTGCAAACGGAGGAGTTGAAGGAGGAAGAAATCCATTATCTACAATCAACCAAAACGATATCGAATCGATTTCTGTATTAAAAGATGCTTCTGCAACTGCAATTTATGGTTCTAGAGCTTCTAATGGGGTAATCATTATTACAACTAAAAAAGGAAAAGCTGGCGATATCAAAGTAAGCTACAATGGAAACTTCCAGGTTTCAGAAGTAACACAGCAAGTTGATGCTTTATCAAGCGGACAGTTTAGAGATTTCGTTAATGCTCATGGAAGTGCATCTCAAATTGCTGCAATGGGACAAGCGAATACAAACTGGCAAGATGAAATTTACAGAACCGCTATGGGTACTGACCAAAACATCTCTGCAAGTGGTGGAGCTGATAATGTTGCCTATAGAGCTTCTGTTGGGTATACTAATTTAAATGGTATTTTATTAAGAGATAACTTTGAAAGAACAACTTTAGGAGTTTCGTTAACTGGAGACTTTTTTGACAAACACTTAAAAGTTCAGGTAAATAACAATACCTCTATAATTAACAGTAATTATAGTAATACAGGAGCAGTTGGAGCAGCTGTAGGTTTTGATCCAACTCAGTCTGTAAAAAATGCTGATGGAACTTACTTCCAATGGATGACATCTCCAACAGAATTTAATCAATTGGCTGGAAAAAACCCACTTGCATTAATTAACCAACAAAATAACTTAGGTACTTTTAATAGAAGTATTGGAAATGTCCAATTAGACTATAAAATGCACTTTTTACCAGAATTAAAAGCTACAGTGAATTTAGGTTACGATCAAATGAGCGGTAGAGGTTTTGGAGGAACGAATGGAGATTATTTATATGGTCTTAAAGGTTCTGGATACAATAATACTTATGAAAATATTGAAAAGAGAAATAACAAGTTAATGGACTTGTATTTGAATTACAATAAATTGTTCGAAAGTATTAAAACGCAGGTTGATGTAACAGCAGGTTATACATATCAAGATTTTAGAGAAGAAAAAAACAAATCAAACTATAATTTTGAAAATGATGTAAATACTGTAGAGTTGTTTACTCCAACACATATTAACTTACAGTCTTTCTTTGGTAGAGCTAATTTCACAGTAGCTGATAAATATTTAGCAACTGTTTCTTTAAGACGTGATGGTACTTCTAGATTTACAGAACAATATCGTTGGTCAAATTTCCCAGCTGTTTCTGTGGCATGGAAATTAAATGAAGAAAGTTTCTTAAAAGATGTTGCAAGCATTAACTCTTTAAAATTAAGAGGAGGATGGGGTATCACAGGTCAACAAAATATCGGAAATGCTTATCCGTCTATTCCATTGTATTTAGCATCAAATAGTGCTGCTCAATATCAAATCGGAAATACATTCTACACAACTTATAGACCACAACCTTATAACAGCAACCTGAAATGGGAAGAGACCACTACAATAAACGTAGGAGTTGATTTCTCTCTTTTTAACAATAGAGTTTCAGGTACTGCAGATGTTTATCAAAGAACTACAGATGATTTATTGTTATATACTCAAAATCCTGCTTTCTTCGGATTTTCTAATTATGATAACTACAATGTTGGTAGTCTTAAAAACAAAGGAATTGAGTTATCTGGTGAAGTTATTCCAATTCAAAAAGATAATTTAGAATGGAGAATTGGTGGAAATATTACTTTCCAGAATTCAAAAATTACAAAATTAACAACAACTCAAGATAATACTCCTGGATTAGAAGCTGGAGATAATATATCTGGAGGAACAGGAAATAAAATTCAAAACAATCAAGTAGGTTATGCACCAAATTCATTCTATGTATTTGAGCAGGCTTATGATGCAAGCGGAAAACCAATTGATGGTGTTTATATTGACCGTAATAAAGATGGAGTTGTAAATGAGCAAGATATGTATCGTTTTCATAAACCAGCTGCTGATGTTTTCTATGGTTTTTATACAAGCTTGACATACAAAAACTGGGATTTCTCTATGAACTGGAGAGGTTCTTGGGGGAACTATATGTACAATAACGTAGATTCAGGTAATGGTACATATAACAACATCTTGATCAGACAAAATGATTTGTCAAATGGAGTTGAGAATCTTTTAGAAACAGGATTCAAACAAGGAAGTAATTTCCAATTAAAATCTGATTACTATGTTCAGGATGCATCTTTTGTAAAATTGGATAATGTTACCGTTGGATACACTTTTAAAGAAAAAATAAAAGGGATTTCAATGTTAAAATTAACTGGGTCAGCACAAAATGTTTTGACAATCACGAAATATGAGGGATTAAATCCTGAGATTTCTAATGGTATTGATAACAATATTTACCCAAGACCAATTACGTTCATGTTAGGACTAAACGCTAACTTCTAATTCAAATAACAAGAATAATGAAAAAGATACAAATAAAATTATTAGGTATTTCTTTGTTTATGATGACGATGCTGGTTTCATCATGTACAGACGATTTAAACCAATCGCCAGATACAGGGGATTCTGTTAGCGCTGATGAGCTTTTTAAAGATCCAGCGTCATACAAAGAGAATTTATCAAAACTATATGCAGGTTTTGCAACAACTGGTCAGCAAGGACCTGCTGGAAGTCCTGATATTTCTGGAATTGATGAGGGAACAAGTCAATACATCAGAGGTTTTTGGATGATGCAAGAATTAACAACTGATGAAGCTGTTATTGCTTGGAATGACGGAACAATTAAAGATTTCCATTCACAAACATGGTCATCTGCAGATTCATTTATTGCGGCAACTTTTGCACGTTTTTCTTTTCAAATTGTAAACTGTAATGAGTTTTTAAGACAAACTACAGATGCAAAACTAGCATCAAGAGGAATAACAGATGCAACAGTTTTAGCTGATATTAAAGCATACCGTGCAGAAGCTCGTTTTTTAAGAGCGATGACGTACTGGCATTTAGTAGATACTTTTGGAGCGGGGTCTATAGTAACAGAAGATTCTCCAACTACATTCTATTATCCAGAATATGCTTCAAGAGCTGAAATTTATAAATTTATTGATGAAGAGCTTACTGCAATTGAACCATTATTGAAACAACCAAAAACAAACGAGGCATATCGTATCGATCAGGCAGCGGCTTGGATGTTGCATGCTAAATTGTACATGAATGCAAAAGTTTATATTGGAACTGATCATTATGCTGAGGCACTTCCTTTAATTGATAAAGTAATCAATTCTGGTTACACACTTCATAATAATTATAATCAGTTATTCTTAGCTGATAATGATAAAAATGGTGCACAGAAAGAATTTATTTTTACAATTGGTTTTGATGGAATCCACACTCAAACTTATGGTGGAACAACATTCTTAGTTCACGCTCCAGTTGGTGGAAGCATGGTGGCTTCTGAATATGGCATCAACGGAGGTTGGGGTGGTATCAGAACAACTTCAGCTTTTGTTGACAAGTTCCCTGCTGTTACTACTGATACTCGTGCTCAGTTCTATACAAACGGACAAAGTAAAGAAATTGCAAACATTGGAAATTTTACTGATGGATATGCGATTATGAAATTTAAAAATGTTGATGTTAATGGTGTTCAGGGATCAGATAAAGCAGGAAATTTTGCAGATACTGATTTTCCAATCTTCAGACTTGCAGATGCTTACTTAATGTATGCGGAGTGTGTTGTTAGAGGTGCAGGCGGAAGCTTAGCAACGGCAACTACTTATGTAAATGCGTTAAGAACAAGAGCAAAAGCAAATATTATTACTCAAACTGATCTTAACTTGAATTTTATCTTAGATGAAAGAGGAAGAGAGCTTTACTGGGAAGGACACAGAAGAACAGATTTGATCCGTTTCGGAAAATTCACAGGTGGTTCATATTTATGGCCTTGGAAAGGAAATGTGGCTGCAGGTACTTCTACACAATCTTTCAGAGATATATTCCCGATCCCGGCTGGGGCTTTAGGAGCAAATCAAAATTTAAAACAAAATCCTGGATACTAACTAACTAAAAATATACCAAATGAAAAATATAACTAAATCATTAATTGCTTTATTAGCATTAGTTGCAATATCATGCAGCGTTGAAGATGTACAAGACAGACCTGTTATTGAGGGAGTTGATTCTCCTGTTTTAACTGCTCCTCAAAGTGGTGCAGCATATGTTTTAACTCCAGATGCGGCAGACAATCAAGCAGAACGTTTTACATGGAATTCTGCAAATTATGGCGGAGATGTTGTGATTACTTACGCAGTTGAGATGGACAAAAAAGGAAACAGTTTCAAGACTCCTAAAGAATTAGGAACTGTACAATCTCAAAACCAAGTTTCAGTTTCTGTTGGTAAATTAAACACTGCTGCCTTGGCTTTAGGTTCAACTCCATATGTTGCAGGTGACTTTGAAGTGAGAGTAAAATCTACTGTGAGCACAAACATTATGTATTCAAATGTTGTTGGAATCGTTGTAACTCCTTACACTACTGAAACTCCAAAATTATGGGTTCCTGGTGGATACCAAAGCACAAGTGGTTACGGTTCAGATTGGACACATTCTTCTGCTCCAACATTATTAGCTGAAGGTTACGGAAAAACTGCTTTTGAAGGTTATGTATATTTTGCAACTGCACAAGATCCAACACAAGATGGAAAAGGATACAAATTATCTACTGAAGCAGGTTGGGGAGGTACAAATTATGGAGCTGGTGCTACAGCAGGAACATTAAGTTCTGCTGGAGATGCTAAAAATCTTGCGATCACGACTCCAGGATACTATAGAATTAAAGCAGATACTGATCCTACAAAATTATCAATCGCTACATTAAAAACTACATGGGGAATTATTGGTAACGCAACTCCAGGAGGATGGGATACTGATACTCCAATGACTTATGATCCTGCTACTAAAAAATGGACAGTTACTGTAGTTTTAACTGCTCAGTCAGCTCCAGACAATGGATTGAAATTTAGAGCTAATGGTAACTGGGATCTTAACTACGGAGATACTGGGGCTAATGGTAGTCTAGAAGAAGGTGGAGCTAATATTGGAACTGCTGCTGGAACATTTGTAGTTACATTGGATTTAAGCAATCCAAGAAACTATACTTATACAATAGTAAAAAAATAATTTAAATAAAAGAAAGAGGCTATCTACGGATAGCCTTTTTTAATAACAAGATCATTTTATGAAAAAAACTTTACTATTATTTTTTCTTTTGTTGTCAGGGAGTTCATTTGCACAACTTGCACAAACAGTGACCTATTCTGTAAGCCCAGCCGCTTTTGAAGAGACTACTTCCATTACTATTACAATAAATGGAAACAGTATCGATGAATCAAGTTGGAGTGTAACAGATAATTCGCTTTATATGTGGGCATGGGCATTTGATACAAATGATACCACTCAAAAAGGAACACCAAACAACGGTTCGTGGGAAGCATCAAGCGATGCAAGTAAATTCACATACAATGCAGCAAACGATACTTATACAAAAACAATAACACCAACAATTTACTACAATACAACAGGAATCGGAAAAATTGGTTTTTTAATTAAAGCCAAAAATGGAACTGGAGACAAAAAATCGCAAGATATTTTAGTTGAAGTTGGCTCTTTTCAAGTAACATTGACTTCTCCAGCAGAAAACAGTACTACAATATTAGCATCAGGTTCTAATTTTAATATTGCAGCGACAAATACAAATGGGGCAGCAAGTTATACTTTAAAAGCAAACGGAACTACAATTGATACTAATGCAAGTACTGCAAGTTATTCTTATGCAGCAAATAATCTTACTAATAATCAGAGCTATGAATTAGTTGCGGTTCAAGGAGCTGTTACGATTTCTAAAAAGTTTTCGGTTGTTGTGAACCCAAATACAGTTTCTGAGGCAATGCCTGCAGGCTTAATTGACGGAATAAATTACAATAGTGCTGATGCAACAAGAGCAACTCTAGTTTTAGACGCACCTTTAAAAGATTTTGTTTACGTTGCCGGAAGTTTTAATAATTGGCAACCAACAACTTCTTATGCCATGAAAAAAGATCCTTCTTCGGGGAAATTTTGGTTGGAATTGACAGGGTTGGTTTCTGGAACAAATAATACGTATCAATATTGGGTAGGCGAGAGCACGCCTTTGGCAAATTCTCCTGCGTTGGTAAAAACTGCAGATCCATATTCTACTTTGGTTTTGTCGCCTTATGATGATTCTTCGATTCCTGCAGCTTCTTATCCAAATATGCCAGCTTATCCAACAGGACAAAATTTTGAAGTAACAGTTTTGAAAACGGGGCAAACGCCATACAATTGGCAAGTAACTAATTTTACAAAACCTGAAAAAGACAAATTAGTGGTGTATGAACTTTTGGTTCGTGATTTTGATGCTAAAAGAAATTACCAAACATTGATTGACAGAATAGATTATTTTAAAACACTTAAAATAAATGCTATCGAATTAATGCCGGTAATGGAATTTGAAGGCAATGAAAGCTGGGGATATAACACTTCGTTTCATATGGCTTTGGATAAATTTTATGGTACATCAGATAAGTTAAAAGAGTTTATCGATCTATGCCACCAAAACGGAATAGCTGTAATTCTTGATGTTGCTTTGAATCATGCTTTCGGAAGAAATCCAATGGTAAGAATGTGGATGAACGATCCTGACGGAGATGGTTTCGGATCACCAACTTCTGAAAATCCATATTTTAATACCGTTGCAAAACATACGTATAGCGTAGGTGAAGATTTTAATCATGCCTCTCCAAAAACACAATATTTTGTAGAACGCGTTGTGAAACAATGGATTGAAGAATATAAAATTGATGGTTTCCGTTGGGATTTGACAAAAGGATTTACGCAAGCATGTACCGCTTCAGATGAAACATGTACAAACGCTTATCAACAAGACAGAGTTGATATTTTGAAGAAATACGCTGATTATTCTTGGAGTCTTGATCCAACACATTATACGATTTTTGAGCATTTAGGATCTGATTCTGAAGAACAGCAATGGGCAAATTACCGTGTTGCTGAAACGCCAAGCAAAGGTGTTATGATGTGGGGAAAAATGACAGATCAATACAATCAATTGTCAATGGGATATTCATCAAGTAGCAATATTTCAAGAATGATGAGCTCTAGCCGTGGTTTTACAGCAAATCGTTTGATGGGTTATGCTGAAAGTCATGACGAAGAACGTTTGATGTATAAAAATGTACAATACGGAAACACTTCAGGAACTTATAATGTAAAATCATTAAATACGGCTTTGTCAAGAATGTCTGCAATTGGAGCAGTTTCACTGTTGATTCCTGGTCCAAAAATGATCTGGCATTTTGGTGAATTAGGTTGGGATGATTCAATTTATACTTGCAATGACGGAACTGTAAATGATAATTCTGCAACGATTTCTGGAGATTGTAAATTAGATACCAAACCACAGCCACAATGGTCAGAAAACTGGTTGGGCGATACAAATCGGAATAAAATCTATTATGATTGGGCAAAAATGATCAACATGAAAGTGACTGAGCCTGTATTTTTAGGAACAGCAACGATGGCAAGTGCAAATACGTTGACGGTAAACATTAAAATTACGAACAGCAATTTGGCGGCAACTCAATTAAAAGATGTTTTGATTTTGGCCAATTTTGATGTGACGCCACAAAACGTTGCTACAGGTTTTCAATATACTGGCACATGGTATAATTTAATGGATAATTCTTCGATTAACGTTACTGATGTGAATGCAACGATCAATCTGAATCCAGGAGAATACAGAATTTACGGAAATAAAACGGCTAATTTGGCGATTCCAGATTTTGATAAAACAAGTTCAGTTAATTTATATCCAAATCCGGTTTCAAATTATTTTACTTTAAGTGTTGTAGCTTCTAAAGTTCAGGTTTATTCTATAACAGGCCAACTGGTAAAAAGTTTCACTTCAAATGGAAATGTTGATTTTCAATATAATGTAAGCGATTTGAAAACAGGTTTGTATGTTGTAAAAGCAATCGACGAAAACAATAAAGTTCAAGTAATGAAATTTATAAAAAAATAAAAGAAAGTAATTGAAATTTGGTTTTTTAGTAATGTAAAAGGGCTGTCTATTTGATGTAGACAGCCCTTTTTAATTAAGTCGTTTTGGTTATTTTTTCTCGTTGTATTCTCCAATCAAAGAAAAATAGCCAAAAGTTCCTAAGCCTAGAACGATTAATGGGGTGAGAATGAAAAGGATGATAACTCCAAACACCAAGTCATCCTGCTGGTCTGATAAAAATTTTGGCAAGCCAAATTCAAAGATGCAGAAATAAGCGGCAAGAATGGAAATTATAATCCACAAAACACCTAAAATTTGTTTAACGGTATTCATAATTATAAGTAGGTATTAAAGGTGATTCGTTTTGTTTTTATTGTCAATATAAATCATTCCAATTACAAAGCAGATTGAAGCAATAATAATTGGGTACCAAAGGCCGTCAAGATAAAACTCTTCTTTTTCATTTGCTTTGGCATGTGTTACAAGATAAGTTGAAATTGCAGGCAGCAAACCTCCAAAAATTCCATTTCCTACGTGATAAGGAAGCGACATTGAAGTATATCTGATTTTAGTTGGAAACATTTCCACTAAAAAAGCTGCAATTGGACCATATACCATTGTAACAAATATTACTTGAATGAAAACCATGAGAATTAGCATCCATTCGTCATTTGAATTTATTTTAATCGTAACACTGCTTTGTGGTTCTTTTTTATCGGCAAAAACAGTTTTCTTTTCCATATACGAAGTTCCATCCGTATAGGTTTTAGAAATTGTAGTTACAACATCGTTGTTTTCTTTTGTCTCGGTATTTTGGGTTGTTTTTTCAGTAATTTCTATTTTTTGTTTTACGTCTGTTGTGTTGTACATCTCTCTATAGATTGGTCTATAAAAAAATATTGCCAAGAACATTCCGGTCATCATGATGTATTTTCTTCCAACTTTATCGCTCAGCCATCCAAAGAAAATAAAAAATGGTGTACCTATTAATAATGCAATTCCCAAAAGTCCATCAACTTGCGAAGAGTCAATATTCATTACCGTTTTCATGAAACTCATGGCGTAAAATTGTCCCGTGTACCAAACAACGCCTTGCCCCATCGTCGCGCCAAAAAGTGCCAATAAAACAAACTTTAGATTGTATCGATTTCCAAAACTTTCCTTTAAAGGATTAGCGCTCGTTGTTCCTTCTTTTTTTGCTTTTGCAAATACAGGCGATTCGTCCATATTTTTTCGGATCAAATAAGAAACGCCAACCATTACAATGGAAACCCAAAACGGAACGCGCCATCCCCAAGTATCAAAATCTTCAGCAGAAAGTATGCTTTTTGTTGCCAAAATAACCATCAACGATATAAACAAACCTACAGTAGCCGTAGTCTGAATCCATGAAGTCCAATATCCTTTTTGCCCAACAGGAGAATGTTCAGCAACATACGTTGCAGCGCCACCATATTCCCCACCTAAAGCAAGGCCTTGCAACAAACGAAGAACTAATACTAATAAAGGAGCTAAAAAGCCAATAGTTTCATAACTCGGAATACAGCCTATCAAAAAGGTCGAGCCCCCCATTAATAATAAGGTAGCCATAAAAGTGTATTTTCGGCCAATAATATCACCAAGTCTGCCAAAAAATAAAGCACCAAAAGGGCGAACAACAAATCCAGCGGCAAAAGTGGCTAGTGTCGACAAGAATGCTGCTGTTGGATTACTGCTCGGAAAAAATTTGGTTGAAATAACAACAGCTAAACTTCCAAAAATATAAAAATCGTACCATTCAATCATAGTGCCCATTGAGGACGCTGAAATAACTTTCCAAATACCTTTAGTAGAAGTTTTGCTCATAAAACTGATTCGTGTATTTAATAATTATTAAATGATAAAAATATAGTTTTACGAATATAGAAGATATTTTGTTATTCACTTAATACTTTTTTAACAAAAACTATTAATTTGTTGACATTGTGAATCGCGATTCAAAATTTTAATCAGAACAATTTTATATTTGAAATAGTTTTTAAATTTTAGTAAAAAATGAAACAGTTTTCAATAGTGTTTTTTTGTATGATTTTTATTTCTTGCTCAAATAGAAAAAATACTGTTTCTGAGGATAAGAGTAATTGTGAAATTAAGTTAGGAACCTCAGAGGAGTTGCAACAACAATATTTACATTTTACAAAAGATTGCAGTTTTTGTGAAAAGGAATTTGAAAACTTTAAAAAAGTAAAAAAAGGAGTTTTACTTTATCATTGGAAAGAGGGGATTGGAAGCAATCAATTTTTAATAGTTGATTTTGATAAAGGCTTTAGTTTTTTTATTAAGTCGGAAGATTTTACAAAACAAAAAGATTTTATTTTAGAGGATAAAAAGAAGCTAAGTTTTATTTTGGAAGCTTTGGAAAAAGGAAATTATTATCAAAGTTGTGAGGGATTTGATGGACATTCTGATTTATATGTATTAATTGTAAGGAACAATGATGAAATGAAAGTTCAGTATTTCTCAGGTTTTACAGATCTTTATAAAGTAAAAACAGCAGACATAAATGTGAGCTCAATTAAAGAAGTTTTTGAAATAATGGAAAGAAACTATTATCGAAGTATACCAATAAACAAGAAATAGAAGTTTCGAATAAACTTTGCTCCCCATGGCTATCGGGATTGCGTAAAATACTTAGCGCACTTTTCGGCTAAACTCAAAAAAGTATAAAAAACAAAAAACCCGAATATTGCTATTCGGGTTTCGTGGTACCTCCAGGGATCGAACCAGGGACACATGGATTTTCAGTCCATTGCTCTACCATCTGAGCTAAGGTACCGTCTTGTGCTCAATGCGGGTGCAAAGATAGAATCATTTTTCGTTTATCCAAAACATTTTTTTAAAAAAATCAATTCGTATCTTCGCAATGGTAAAAAAATAGATATGATTTTAACTATTGATGTCGGAAACACGCGAATTAAAGCGGCTGTATTTGAGGGAAGTAATGCGCTAGAAAATTTTGTTTTTGAGAAAAATGATCTCGAAAAAAAAATTAAAGAAATTTTAGAAAAATTCCCAAACTGCTCAGATTTGGTTGTTGCTTCTGTCGGAAATGTCGAAAAACAATCTTTTTTGGCTTTTGAAAAGCAACTGAATATTCATTTTTTTACGCATGAGGATATTTTTCCTTTCCATAATAAATATGCAACGCCAAAAACGTTAGGAATTGACAGAATGATTTTAGCTGCAGGGGCAACTTTGCAGTTTCCTACAAAAAACAGATTAGTAATCGATGCGGGAACCTGCATTACCTATGATTTTATCGACGAAAATGACAATTATCTAGGTGGAGCAATCTCGCCCGGACTTAGATTGCGATATGAATCTCTGCACCAATTCACTGCCAAACTGCCTTTGCTGACTTTTGAAGAGCCAGAAAATTATGTAGGAAACTCAACTCAACAAGCCATTCATTCAGGTGTTGTCAATGGGTTCGTCTATGAGATCGACGGTTTTATCGATGAATATCGAGCTGAATTTTCAAATTTTATAATAATTTTAACGGGAGGTGATGCAGAATTTTTGGCTAAACGATTAAAAAATACCATATTTGCCAATTCAAATTTCCTACTAGAAAGTTTGAACCAAACATTTCAATATAAAATCGACAATGATTAAAAAAATTATAATAAGTGCTTGTTTACTTATCTCGTTCGTTTCATTTGCTCAGCAAGGTACAGCTTCACCGTATTCTTTCTACGGAATTGGAGATGCAAGATTCAAAGGTACTCTAGAGAATAGATCTATGGCTGGGGTTTCAATAGAGCAGGATAGTATTCACTTGAATGTTGATAATCCGTCAAGTTATGCTAGTTTAAGACAAACTACATTTACAGTTGGTGGAAGTTTTGGTACAGCTACATTAAAAAATTCTGATCACTCAGAAAAAGCGCAAAGAGCGACTTTTGATTATTTGGCAGTAGGGATTCCTATGAAGAGATTTGGAGCAGCTTTTGGTTTAGTTCCATTATCGTCTGTTGGATATAAAATCATCAATGATAATACCGCTACAGAAGGCGCAACAAGCAACCAGTTTCAAGGAAAAGGTGGTGTTAATAAGGTGTTTTTTGGTTTGGGTTATAAAATTAGACCAAACTGGAATATTGGAGCAGATGTACAGTATAATTTTGGATCAATTAACACATCAAGTGTTGAGGCCATTACAGGGGTGCAAAATGCAACTAGAGAAACAAATGAATCTGATTTGTCAGGGGCTAATTTTAATCTTGGGACAATGTATCAAACCAAGATTTATAAAAAAACGATGTTGTTTACAAGTTTGAACTACACATTTGCTAGTACATTAAAAGCAAGTAATGTTAGAACTATTGAGGTAGATACAGATCCAGATCCAATTATAGCAGACCCAGTTGAAGCAAAAATAAAACTTGGAAGTAAATTGACCATCGGAGCGGGGGTAGGTATTCCTAGAAAATGGCTTGTTGGAACAACGCTTGCATTTCAAGGTAGCGGACAATATGCGAATTATTACAATTCAAGTGATGATGTTCGTTATGAAAAATATTCAAAATATGCGCTTGGAGGTTATTATATTCCTAATTATACTTCATTTACAAATTATTTCAGCAGAGTTACTTATAGAGCTGGTTTGAAATATGAAAAAACGGGACTAGTAATTAATAATCAGGAAATAAATGATGTCGGAATGACGTTAGGAGCTGGTTTCCCAATTACAGGTTCGTTCTCAAATGTGAATATCGGAATTGAATTTGGAAAAAGAGGTACTACTTCTGCAGGTTTGATTCAAGAGAATTATTTGAACTTTAGTGCAAGTTTCTCTTTCAACGATAGATGGTTCTCACAACGAAAATTTGACTAATACCTGAGTTATATTTTTCTAAGCTCACTACAATTTACTACTTTTGGCAAATGAATTTACCAAAAAGATATACTATAACCGTTGTCACAGCTCTTGCTGTGACACTGTTTTTTGGATGCGAAAGTAATTTTAAGGAAGTACAAAGAAGTAATTTTGCAGAATTTGTTCCAGGAAGCGATGTTGATACGGTAAATATAAAATATACAGATTCTGGGCGCATAACCGGTGTTTTGATTAGTCCAAAAATGCTGGATTATTCAAATCTTGAATTTCCTTTTACTGATTTCCCAAAAGGAATTGATGTGACTTTATATGACAAAAAACAAAAACGTACTTTTATTAAATCGAATTACGCAATCTCATATAAGGCAACCGGAATTATTGATTTGCAAGGAAATGTAAAAATTACTTCGGAAACGGGACAAATGTTGGAAACCGAACAGCTTTATTTCGATCAGAAAAACGAATGGTTTTATACCGAGAGAAAATTTAAGCTTACAGATGCCAAAGGAGTGTCTACAGGTCAGGGAATAGATTTTAGTAAAGATTTTAAAATGATCAATTCACAGCGAATAAGCGGTGAGATTGAATCAAACGAATAAAAATAGTATGGGTTATTTAAAATACACACAATACGTATATATTGCATTTGCAGTTTACTTTATATATGACGGAATTACAAAAATGAATGAAGGCAATGAATCTTATGCCTTAAGTTTTGTAATTGCTGGAATGGCAGTATTTATGTTTTTCTTCAGAAGAAAATTTGTCAAGAAATTTGACGACCGTAACAAAAAGCAGTAAAAATGGAAATTAGTATTATAATATTGTGTTTAATACTATCAGCCTTTTTTTCGGGAATGGAAATAGCTTTTATTTCTTCTAATAAAATTTATCTTGAAATCGAGAAAAAGCAAGATAATTTTTTATCAAAAATCCTAACCAGACTTACTCAGAATCCTTCAAAATTTATTGCCGCAATGCTTATTGGCAATAATGTCGCGCTCGTTATTTATGGGTTTTACATGGGAGATTTGCTTCTGGAATGTATGGCAGGTCTGGGATTTCAATTTTCAGATTTGACAAGTTTGTTGATTCAAACGGCACTTTCTACTTTCATTGTTTTGATAACGGCAGAATTTCTTCCGAAAGTCTTCTTTCAAATTTATGCCAATTCATTAGTTAAGTTTTTTGCTGTTCCGGCTTATCTTTTTTACAAGCTGTTCTATTATATTTCGACTTTTTTTATTTGGATTTCTGATTTCGTTCTAAAGAAGTTTTTCAAGACCGAAGGTGATCAGGTGCAATTGTATTTTAGCAAGGTAGAATTAGGGAATTATATAACCGAGCAGATGAATGCTGTTGAGGATGACGAAGAAGTGGATTCAGAAATTCAGATTTTTCAGAATGCATTAGAATTTTCGGGCGTAAAAGCACGTGATATCATGACGCCTCGTACTGAAATCGTCGATGTTGATTTGTTTGACAGCGTTTCAGATCTAAAAGCACTTTTTATAGAAACAGGCTATTCAAAAATCATCGTCAGTCAAAATTCTCTTGATGATATAGTAGGTTATGTGCATTCTTTTGATTTGTTCAAAAAGCCTTCTACAATCAAATCAGTTTTAATGACAGTCGAGTTTGTTCCAGAAACTATTTTGATAAAAGATGCTTTAAATCTTCTTATTAAAAAAAGAAAAAATGTCGCTGTAGTTCTTGATGAATATGGAGGGACATCTGGAATTATTACCATAGAAGATATTGTTGAAGAACTTTTTGGAGAAATTGAGGACGAGCATGATCTTGATGAAGAGCTTGTTGAACAGGAATTGGGAGATGGAAAATACCTTTTTTCTGCCCGATTGGATGTTGAATACTTAAATGAAACCTACAAATTAGAAATTCCAGAAGAAGATTCATACGGGACATTAGGAGGTTTTATAGTGAATTCCACTAAGAAAATTCCGCAAAAAGGAGACGAAATTGTAATCGATAGCTATCATTTTGTGATCGAAGAGGCGACAAACAAGAAAATTGAATTGGTGAAAATGTCCATAAAAGACTGATTTTTTTCAATAATTAAAAAAATTGTGCAAAATAAAACGCTAGTTGTATTGTTATTAACTAGATAATTGTATTTTCGCAAACTGAATATAAAATTAACGATAATAAAAATGGCAGTTTTAGCAAAAATTAGACAGCGTTCCGCTTTATTGATAGGAGTTATTGCACTTGCATTATTTGCATTTATAATACAAGATCTATTCACAAGAGGGACATTTAGTCAAAGTTCAAAAGATGTGGGAAGCATCGACGGAAAAGATATTTCATTTGAAGACTTTAGAGTTAAAGTTAGCAATGTTGAAAAAAGTGGTCAAGGAATTACTTCCACTGAAGCTGCAAACAGAGTTTGGGATCAAGAGGTTTCAATCGCATTATTATCTACTCAATTTGAAAAATTAGGATTAAGAGTAGGTGAAAAACATTTGATTGAGGTTTTAAAAGCAGATCCAAATATTGGTAAAAATCCAATGTTTTTAAACGCGGCAGGAATATTTGATGTTGTAAAATTCAAAGAATACTTCAAAACTAATCCTGAAGCGGCTCAATATATTTCTCAAAAAGAAAAAGATGCTGAGTTGAATGCAAAATTCCAAATCTACAATACATTAATCAAATCTGGACTTTACACAACTGCTAGTGAAGGAAAGTTGAAATATGAAATGGAAGCGAACAAAGTAAACTTTAGTTATGCTGCAGCTTTATATTCTTCTATTAAAGATAGCGACGTGAAAATCTCTGATGATGAGATTGTAGAATACATGAAGAAAAACGAGAAAAAATTCAAAGCTGATGAAACTCGTGAAATTCAATATGTTTTAGTTGAAGACAAAGCTTCAAAAGAAGACGAGGCTGAAATTAAAGCTAAAATCACAGGATTGTTGAACGGAAGTGTTGTTTACAATGCTAAAACTGGTAAAAATGATACTTTGCCAGGATTTAAAAACGCTACAAACATTGCTGATTTTGTAAACTCAAATTCTGATGTTCCTTACGATTCTACTTATGTTCCTAAAAACGCTTTGCCAGCTGTTGATGCTGACAAATTATTCAGCTTGCCAGCTGGAGCAATTTATGGTCCATACGTTTACGGAAGATATTATGCTATCTCTAAATCTTTAGGATTTAAAGCTGGTGTTAACGCAAAAGCTAGCCATATCTTAATTGGTTACGAAGGATCTCAAACGCCTAACCAAAAAGAGAAAAGAACTAAAGAAGAAGCTAAAGCTAAAGCAGAAGAAATTTTAGCTCAAGTTCAAGCTAATCCAGATAGTTTCATGATGCTTGCTTTCACAAGCTCTGATGATTCATCTGCTCAACAAGGTGGTGATTTAGGATATTTTGGTCAAGGCCAAATGGTAAAACCATTCAATGATTTTGTATTCAACAACGGAATTGGTAAAGTTGGATTAGTTGAAACTCCATTCGGTTTCCACATCATCAAAATTACTGACAAACAAGACGGTATTCGTTTAGCTACAATTGCTCAAAAAATCGAGCCTTCTGAAGCTACTTCTGATAAAGTATTTACATTGGCAACTAAATTTGAAATGGATGCTGCTGATAAAGATTTTGCTGCAACAGCAAAAGAATTAGGTTTAAAAGTTGCTGCTCCAGTAACTGCTAAAGCTATGGATGAAGCGTTTGGTCCTCTAGGAAACCAACGTAACATTATCAGATGGGCATTTGACAAAGAAACTAACATTGGTGATGTAAAGCGTTTTGAATTAGCAAATATCGGACACGTAATTGCACAATACAAAAGTGAAAACAAATCAGGTTTAGTATCTGTAACTTTAGCTAGACCTTATGTTGAGTCTATCTTGAAAAACAAGAAAAAAGCTGAAATGTTAAAAGCTAAATTAACAGGTTCAACAATCGAAGCTGTAGCTAAAAGTGCTGGTGTAGCAGTTCAACAAGCAACTAATGTTACTATGGACAATCCTGTTTTGCCAGGTGGAGTTGGACAAGAGCCTAAAGTTGTTGGAAATGCATTTGCTTTAGCAGCAAACAAAATTTCTGCACCAATTGAAGGAAACACTGGGGTTTATGTAGTGAAAAACGTAAGTACAGTTAAAGCTCCTGCAATTGCAAACCACGCAGAGTATGTGGCTAAATTAAAAGCTCAAAGCGCATCTGACGCAGGTAGAGTTTTACCAGCTTTGAAAAGCAATGCTAAAATCGAAGATAATAGATTACAATTTAACTACTAGTTTTAGAAGTTAAACCAAAATATAAAAACCCGAAACATTTAAATGTTTCGGGTTTTTTGTTTTAAAAAAAAGGAAGAAACGTATTTGTTTTGTAAGGCAAACAGTAACTTTTTTTGTAAGTTATATAGGAATAATAGAAATATAATTTAAAAAATTTGGGTTATTAGAATTATTGCATTTAATTTGTTAAAGTTTTTATTTAAACAGAATAAATTTTATCCGTACGATATTTAAAAAATTGTGAGAGAAAATGAATGAGTACTTTAATAATCAAATAGTTAATGTTTTTTTCGTTTAACCCTTTTAGAAGAAAAGCGAGAGTATATTCCAAAATTGAGAATCATATTTACGGAATTATTATTGAGCTTTTGAAAGTAAGCAGTACTGACATCAATGTTGATGAATTGGGTGGCAAATACTATTTAAGCAACGAGGAGCAACATTTTAAAGTTACAATATTGAGCAATGATTATGTGATTAGATTAACTAATACGCGTGATTCTGTTGCTGAAAAATATGACAAAGGATTTGTTGAAGATGTTTTGAAAGCGGTTAAGGAAGAAAAACATCGAAGAATGGAACTTGTTTATGAGTCGATCAATAATAGCATCGAAAAGATGGCGGAGCGTCTTCATAATACGCTTATTGAATCTAATGAATTAGAGAATCAAAAAGTTCGTCATTTGCAATCTGAACCTTCTGAAGATAAAAAGGTAAATTCTTAAGTTTTATAAAATCATTTCTTCATACGTAAGAATCGTTGGATATCCTTTTGAAAGAAAATAATCTTTCGGGTCTTCTTTAGAAATAACCATCACAAAATCGCCTCCCCACGCGCCAAGACTTTTAATTGTACCATTAAAATCAGGAAAGACTTTTTCCTTAATTGTGCTTAATTCAAGAATATCGCTTAAATGATTTTCATGTCTTTCAATTGCGTGTGCAAACTCTTTCAACGTTTTGGCATGCAGGATTGCATTTGTGATTTTATTGTTTTCGGCAACGTTTTTAGTTAAGTTCTGATTTTTATGTTTGTTGTAGGCATGAATGGCTGTTTTGCTGTTCTGCTTTTTATTTAGATAAACAAAATATAAGTTTTTTGTAAAATCAGGATTGAAAGTTACAGGCTCAACAGCGTTGTTTTCTATTTTGTAAAGAATAGGCGTATCGTTTTGTGCGCAGGCAATGTCGTAACCGCTTCCGCCAAAGCTATTTCGCAATAAGGTAAAAGCATTGATTTTCGTCCATTGTGCAATGTTGTTGATCAAAGTCGACGAAGTGCCTAATCCCCATTTTCTAGGAAAAGTAAGGTTTGTAGTGATTTTATACCCTTCCGATTGATTAATGAAATCTGGATTTAGCAAATAAGCTTCATGTAAAATATTGATCAGAGTGGTTTTTACCGTTTCAATTTCTGAATTCACATTATTGATAATTTCGTCAAATGTGATTGTGTTTTCAAACCAAAGTGTGTTGTCAAAATCATAGCTTTTCCAATCAATGATTTTATCTTTTGCATTTTCAACAATCAAGTTCTGTCCAAATTTAGTTGGCAAAGCAAAAGCATCTGCACCGTCTAAAACTAAATATTCTCCAGATATGAATAATTTTCCGTTACTGTAAAAAGTTGTTTTCATGCTTCAATTTTTTAAAAAACCAATATCTAAATTCCAAATTCCAATTATTTTTGGAATTTGGAATTTTATTTTGACGTTATAAATTCTTGGAATTTTTATTTATTTTATTTTCTTAAATTTTCAATAAACTCAACTACTGCGCTGTGGGAAACGGCAGTTTTCTTAAAATGAGTTTTGATCAAATGGCGTTCTTCTGCTGTTGCTTCAAACTGATTGATAATGTTGTTCAGGTGCATTTTCATATGTCCTTCCTGGATTCCTGTTGTAGTCAAAGAACGCAATGCCGCAAAATTTTGCGCCAATCCGGCAACGGCCGTAATTTCCATTAATTCTGTTGCTGAAGGTTTTTCAAGTATTTCTAAACATAATTTGACCATTGGATGCAACGAAGTCAATCCACCGACTGTCCCGAGTGCTAAAGGGATTTCCATCCAAAAAGAAAAAATTCCGTTTTCGATTTTTGCGTGAGATAAACTTGAATATTGGCCATTTCTTGATGCATAAGCATGAACTCCTGCCTCGATTGCTCTAAAGTCGTTTCCAGTTGCTAGAACAACGGCATCGACTCCGTTCATGATTCCTTTATTGTGTGTAACGGCTCTAAATGGCTCCACTTCGGCAATTTGCACTGCTTGAACAAAACGCTCGGCAAATTCATGTGGATTCGTAATGTGTTTTTCTGATAAATCTTCAATTGGACATGAAACTTCAGCTTTAACAAGGCAATGCGGAACGTAATTCGATAAAATACTCATAATTACTTGCAGATTGTCTTCTTCGGAAAATAAATCAGAATGCTGAAATTCATCTTTTAAAGTTGAGGCAAATTGCTCTAGACAGGAATTGATGAAATTAGCGCCCATGCTGTCTTTGGTCTCAAAAGTGGCATGAAGCTGAAAATAATTTTCAAGCAAATTTCTTTTGTCTTTTAATTGTATGTCCAAAATTCCACCACCACGCTGTTGCATGTTTTTGGTGATGTTTTGGGTTTCAGAGAAAAATTTTGGCTTTATTTTGTCAAAGAAAGAATGCAGTTTTTCAGCATTTCCTCTGAAAGTAAAATGAACTTGCCCAATTTTTTCGGTATTGATTATTGTAGTTTTGAAACCGCCACGTGTTGACCAGAATTTGGCTGCTTTTGATGCTGCGGCAACAACTGAACTTTCTTCAATTGCCATTGGAATAGTTTTGTACTTCCCATTTATTAAAAAATTGGGTGCAACTCCAAGGGGAATATATAAATTGGTGATTGTGTTTTCAATAAATTCATCATGAAGTTGTTGAAGCTTCTCGTCTGAATTCCAGTAATTTCTTATAATATTTAGCGCCTCTTCGGGTGTAGAAAAATATTCGTTGGCGATCCAATTAATTTTTTCTTTTTTGGATAATTTAGAAAATCCGGAAACAGCGTTGTTCATTCTCAATGTATTAAATAATATTGTGTGCACAAAGATACTATTTTAAGAGTTTTGATTGCAATCTATTTCATACATGAAAGTACGCAATCGTTATTTTTTTTAACATTTAACACTTAAAATGTGTATTATGTTTATTTTTTTTACTAAAATTGGGCTCTTTTTATATTTAAAATAATTATAATGAATACAAGTAAATTTACTGCAGTACTTTTATTTTTAACTGCGGTTGTTTTTGGACAGCAGAAAATAACTGTCGAAAACATTTTTGGAGGTACGTTTCGGGCTAAAGGAATGGACCAAATGCAATCCCTAAAAAATACTAATCAATATACTGTTTTAAATGTCGATCAGGCAAGCAGAAGCATGCAGGTTGATTTATATGATTTTGCAACTTTAAAGAAAGTTTCGAATTTAATTGACACAAAAAACTTTAAAGAACTTGCCGACGGAATTGATAGCTACACTTTTGACGCTTCTGAAAAAAAGATGCTAATTGCTTGTAATTCAAATAAGATTTTCCGTCACTCTTTTACTGCTGATTATTTCGTTTACGATATTGCAGGAAAGACTTTGACAAAATTGGTTGATTCTCAAATTCAAGAACCAACTTTTTCACCTGACGGAACAAAAATCGCTTACGCAAAACAAAACAACCTTTATATCTATGATGTAGCTTCTAAAAAAGCAGTTGCAGTTACAACAGACGGTAAAAAGAATGCTGTAATAAATGGTATTACGGATTGGGTTTATGAAGAAGAATTTGCATTTGTTCGGGCATTTGACTGGAGTAAAGACAGTAAAAAATTAGCTTATATTCGTTTTGACGAAAGCCAGGTTCCTGAGTTTTCAATGTCAAAATTTCATAAAGATTTATACCCAACGATCGAAACGTTCAAATATCCAAAAGCGGGAGAGAAAAATTCAGAAGTTTCATTGCATATTTTTGATGTAGCAGTTTCGACTTCTAAAAAAGTGGATTTAGGAAATTATAATGATTTCTACATTGCGAGAATGCAATGGACAAATGACAATAATATACTGTCGGCTCAAGTTTTAAATCGCCACCAAGATAATTTAGATTTGTTGTTTATCGATGGAACTACAGCTGCTGCAAAAGTGGTTTTGAACGAAAAAGACAAAGCTTATGTTGATGTTACTGATAATTTGACTTTCTTAAAAGACAACAGTTTTATCTGGACAAGCGAAAAAGACGGATTTAATCATATTTATGTTTATGATAAAACCGGAAAACTTAAAAATCAAGTTACTAAAGGAAACTGGGAAGTTACTAATTACTACGGTTTCGACGAAAAAACAAAAACTATTTTCTACCAATCTACAGAAAATGGTTCTATCAACAGAGCAGTTTACCGTATTTCGTTAGACGGAAAAAACAAAACAGCTTTAACTACTAAAATTGGAACAAACGCTGCGACTTTTAGTCCAAATTTCCAATTTTTCATCAATACATATTCTAGTGCTTCTCAGCCAACAATTTATACTTTGAACGAAGCAAAATCTGGAAAAGAAATTCAGGTTATTGAAAACAATCAGGCACTTTCTGATAAATTGAAATCGTATGATCTTCCGACAAAAGAATTTTTTGTTTTAAAAACGGCTAAAGGAAACGAATTGAACGCTTGGATTATGAAGCCAAAAGATTTTGACGCTTCAAAAAAATATCAAGTATTTATGATTCAATATTCTGGTCCAGGTTCACAACAAGTAGTAAATGGATGGGGTAGTTCAAATGAATATTGGTTCGAAATGTTGACACAGCAAGGTTATATCGTTGCTTGCGTAGATGGAAGAGGAACTGGATTTAAAGGTGCTGCTTTCAAAAAAGTAACACAATTACAATTAGGTAAATATGAAGTTGAAGATCAAATTGATGCTGCAAAAGTAATTGGTTCATATCCTTATGTTGATGCTTCAAGAATTGGTATCTGGGGATGGAGCTATGGTGGATTCATGGCATCTAACTGTATTTTCCAAGGAAGTGATGTTTTCAAAATGGCAATTGCTGTTGCTCCAGTTACAAACTGGCGTTTTTATGACAGCGTTTACACAGAAAGATACATGCAGACACCACAGGAAAATCCAAACGGATACGATCAAAACTCGCCAATTAATCACGTTGAAAAATTAAAAGGAAAGTTTTTATTGATTCACGGTTCAGGTGATGACAATGTACATGTTCAGAATTCAATGCAAATGATGGAAGCATTGATTCAAGCGAACAAACAGTTTGATTCTCAAATCTATCCAGATAAAGATCATGGTATTTATGGCGGAAAAACGAGAATTCAGCTGTACAATAAAATGACTAACTTTATCAAAGAAAATTTATAATCTAAATCTAATAACTTAAATTAATACTGAATAAATATGGAAGAAACTAAAGTAAAAACTGGGCATCCAAAAGGGCTATGGGTATTGTTTGGAACGGAGATGTGGGAGCGGTTCAATTTTTATGGAATGCGTGCTTTATTGACTTTATTTCTTGTAAATTCATTGTTGATGAAGGAAGAAGAAGCTTCATTGATTTATGGAGGCTTCCTTGGACTTTGTTATTTAACTCCAATGCTTGGAGGATTTATCGCTGATAGATATTTCGGAAATAGAAATTGTATCATATTGGGAGGTTTGCTTATGGCGCTTGGCCAACTTTTGCTTTTTACCAGTGGAAGTGTTTTTGAAGGAAATCAGGATTTGGCGAGAGTGATTATGTTTTGTGGTTTGGGAACAATTGTGTTTGGAAACGGTTTTTTTAAGCCAAATATTTCTAGTATGGTTGGTAGCTTGTATCCAAAGCAAGAGAAAACAAAACTAGATTCTGCTTTTACAATTTTCTATATGGGAATCAATATTGGAGCCTTCTTGGGGCAGTCTATTTGTCCAATTTTAGGAGATGTTAAAGACGCGTCAGGTTTTAGAGATGTTCATGCGTTTCGATGGGGATTTTTAGCGGCTGCTATCGCAATGCTTTTAGGAACGATTTTATTTTATTTTTTAAAGAATAAATATGTGGTTTCTCCAGAAGGAAGGCCATTAGGAGGATTGCCGTCAAAAAATGTTGCTGAGGATTTTGAAGAAGGAGAAGCGCAAAAAGCTAATTTTTCAAGCCAAGCATTAACAATTGCAGGAGTGGCATTTTTAATTTTAGGAGCAATTATTCATTTTGTTTTTGGCCAGAATTTAATCTATACTCTAATTTATTCGAGTGGTTTGGCCTTGGCTGGATTGATTATTTCAGATAAATCTTTAACAAAAGTTGAGCGTGATAGAATTTTTGTAATTTACATAGTTTCATTCTTCATTATTTTCTTTTGGGCGGCATTCGAGCAGGCAGGTTCTTCTTTGACATTTATTGCAGACAATCAAACTGATAGAAACTTCTTTGGATTTTTAATGCCGGCTTCTATGGTTCAGATTTTTAATGGAATGTTTGTAGTGATATTAGCTTTGCCTTTTAGTATTTTATGGGATGCTTTAAGAGCAAAAGGAAAAGAGCCAATTTCTCCGGTAAAATTAGCATGTGGTTTAGTAGTAATTTCTATAAGTTTCTTTATGATCGCTACTCAGGTTTCTTACATTGGAACTTCAGGTTTGCTTTTAGTTAAATGGCTGATTTTATTATATTTCTTAAATACTTGCGCAGAATTATGTTTATCTCCGATTGGTTTGTCATTAGTTGGTAAATTATCTCCAAAACGTTTTGCTTCTTTATTATACGGAGTGTTTTTCTTGTCTAATGCTTCAGGATATGCATTGGGAGGAACTTTAGGGGCAATTTTGCCTGCTACTGGTGATAAATTTGCTAAAGCAAAAGAGTTAGGTATTGATCTTCAGGCTGTTTTGGACAAAACGGTTACACCTACAGCAGAGCAATTAGCATTGTTGGAAAAAAATCAAATCAGCGCCGCAAATCACTTTTTTGCAGGATTTGAAATTCATAATCTTTATGAATTCTTTATGGTATTTGTTGTGCTTACGGGTATCGCGGCAGTTGTATTGTTTGCTTTGACTCCGCTTTTAAAGAAAATGATGCACGGGGTTAGATAGTTAGAATGGAAAAGAATATTACTTTAGAAGAAATTCAAAATTTTAAAGGCAAATATCCAAAGCAATTATGGTATTTGTTTTTAGTTGAAATGTGGGAACGTTTTTGTTTCTACGGAATGAGAGGGGTTTTGGCATTTTTTATGGTTGACCAATTAGGCTTGCTAGAAGGAAAAGCAAATCTTCAATATGGTGCCATTCAAGCTTTTGTTTATGCATTTACTTTTATCGGTGGAATTTTTGCTGATAAAATTTTAGGATTCAAAAAATCACTTCTTTTTGGAGGAATCATTATGATTTTGGGGAATTTGCTTATTGCGGCTTCTCCACATGATTTCTTTTATTACGGAATAACACTTTCGATTATTGGAACAGGTTTTTTCAAGCCAAATGTTTCGTCAATGGTTGGTGAATTGTATCATGAAGAAGATGGAAGAAGAGATGCTGGTTACGGATTATTCTATGCCGGAATCAATATTGGAGGAATGTTGGGTGGAGCTATTCCTATTTATTTAGGGAAAAACTATTCATGGAGCCTTTGTTTCTTGTCTTCGGCAATTGTAATGATCATTGGAGTTGTGACATTTTTGCTGATTAAAAAACATTTAGCGCCAATTGGAAATTCTCCTCTTGCAGATGCCTTGCCTTCAAAAAGGAAAACGTATGAAATTGCGGTTTACGTAGGATCGTTACTAGTTATTCCACTTATTTATATAATGGTGATCAACTCTGATTTCACAGATTATTTCATGTACACAATCGGAGCTATTGCGGTGGGCTATTTTATTTTTGAATTAATATTGATTAAAGATAGGAATCAGCAATATAAATTATTGGCAGCATTTATCTTTATTTTTGGGTATTTTATGTTTATGGCTATTTCTGAACAATCTGGAGGATCGTTGTCATTGTTTGCGAAGGATAATTTAACTAACAATTTGTTGTTTTTTAATATCGATCCAAATGTTGTAAATAATAGTATAAACTCTTTATACGTAATTATCTTTAGCCCACTAGTTGGTTTTCTTTGGATATTTATGGGGAAGAAAAAAATTGAACCAAACACTGTAATTAAATTTGGATTCTCATTTGTTTTATTGGCAATAGGATTTTTTGTTTTCTATAGTGCAAGATTTTTTGTGAATCCAGAAGGATTAAGTTCTTTAAATGTTTTTGCATTTGGATATTTGGTTTACACACTTGGCGAATTATGTATTGGGCCAATTGGAATGTCGGTAATTACGAAACTTGCTCCGAAACGTTTGTTTGGAATGATGATGGGGCTTTGGTTCTTGTCAAGTGCATTCGGACAATTAGCGGCAGGGAAACTTGGATCTGAAATGTCAGACGCAAATACCGGAACAACTTTAATGTCTAAGCTTATTGCATATACTGATGGATACTATCAATTAGCGTTATATTCTTTAATTACAGGTATAGTGTTGATCGTTATTACTCCATTGATTAAAAAATTAATGCAAGAAGTAAAATAGAAGATGTTTTTCTGATTCCTTTTTTGTTTAAATTTGTGGAAAAATATAGAATATGAAAAAATTTTATTTAGTCGCTTTGTTTTTCATCGGAGCTATTGCAACTCAAGCGCAGGAACTTAAATGGTACACTGATGTCAGAGAAGCTATTACGGTAAGCAATACTGTACACAAGCCAATGCTGATGTTTTTTACAGGAAGTGATTGGTGTGGATGGTGCATTCGTTTGCAGAATGAAGTTTTGAAGACACCAGAATTTAAAAAATGGGCAACTGATAATGTTGTTTTGGTTGAATTGGATTATCCAAGAAGAACACCTCAAACGCCTGAAATTAAAAATCAGAATAATGAATTGCAACAAGCTTTTGGAATTCAAGGTTTTCCGACTATCTTTTTCACAAGTGCTGAATCTAAAGATGGAAAAGTAAATTTTAAAGGTCTTGGTCAAACAGGTTACGTTGCTGGTGGTCCAACTGCATGGTTGACTGTAGCTGATGGAATAATAAATCCGAAGAAATCTTAAAGATTAAAATATAAAAATTTAAAGCTCCTTGTGCTCTTTGCACAAGGAGCTTTTTTTTGTTTAGTAGGAAAGTTTTTATATTAGTGATGGTTGAATTGTGTATTTGATATTTTATTGTGTATAAAAAAACACATTATGTATTTTTTGTATTAATAAAAATTGGATAATTAAAATATTATGTTAATTTCGTCAATCTAATCTAACCAAAACCAATTATAATATGACCAAAAAATTACTTTTCCTACTATTTTTTTTAGGTTCATTTTTTATGCAGGCGCAAAATCTTCTTTGGAAAACAAATATGGCCGATGCAATTGCAATGAGTAATGAACAAAGAAAGCCGATGTTAATTCTTTTCACTGCCTCAGGTGTACCAGAGAATCTTCAAAATGAAATTTTTAAAACGCCAGATTTTGCTGTTTGGTCACGAGACAACGTGATTTTAGTGAAGCTTGATTTGTCTGATAATTCGGCATCTGATAGTGATAAAGAGCAAAATCTTAGATTAAAAAGTGCTTTTGGTGTTGACGAACTTCCTCAGGTTTGTTTTGCCAGCGCATCGATCAGAAAAACTAAAACTACTTTCAGTGCTTTAGGAAAAATATCTTATAAGCCAGGAGGAGCAAAGGCTTGGATCGCCGAATCTAACGCGATTTTGCACCCAAGCGAGTAGGTAGAAACTAAAATTTCTTGTGATATTAATCCCTTTTTACAATGTAAAAAGGGATTTTTTTATGATAGCTATAGCTAGTTTGATAATTTAGGACAGGTTTTTTTTTCATTTTTATATTTATTTAACTTTTAATTAGCAATTTCGATTTTCTTAAGTTTTTTTTCATTTTTTTGTTTAAAGATGGGCTTTTTAGTGGGATATTATATTACTTTAGTCGAAATTAACCTACTCCTAAAACCCAAATTATTATGACTAAAAAAACACTTACCCTGTTATTTTTACTTGGTTCGTTTTTTATGCATGCGCAAGGATTAGTCTGGAAAACTTCTATGACTGATGCAGTTGCAGCAAGTATGGAACAAAAAAGACCGCTATTTATTTTCTTTACAATTGCGGGTGCCCCAACAAGACTTCAAAACGAAATTTTCAATACCCCAGATTTTGTGGTTTGGGCTAGAGATAATGTTGTTTTGGTCAAACTAGATTTATCTGATACGACAATATCTGATGCTGAAAAAGAGCAAAATGTAAGTTTGAAAACAGCTCTTGGTGTCGTTGAATTGCCACAGGCTTGTTTGACAATAGCTGCCGTGCGAAAAACTAAAACGACCTTTAATTTATTGGGCAGATTGCCTTATAAACCCATAACGGCGAAAGCATGGATTGCCGAGGCTAACATTATGATGAATCCAGACTAAAAACTTTATTTTAACTTATAATATCCCTTTTCAGCAGTGGCATGAAAAGGGATTTTTTTTTTGAGACAGCTTCTTTTCCATTTTTTTTGAATTGTGTTTGAATTTGAAGCATCGGCGATTATTATTCGTGGATGTATTTCTTGTAAGACTCGATCTAAATTTATTTTTGGAGATTGAGTCAATAATAAAATATCAGGTTGGATTTTATTTTTATAAATGCCTGAACTATCAATGATGAAGATTTTTTTGCCATTGTAAAACAATACATTCTTAATTTGGTTGGCCGATTTAATTTTGCCGAAATTTCCAACTAAATAGGAATTCAATATGTTGTTTTTTGGATTGGCTAACATGGATTTATTATTGGTAAAAAGTGTAATATTTTTCCCTGAACACATTGTAATCAAGGTTTGCTTCTTTGCATTGTAAATAATCATTTCGTTTTTAGTCTCGTTTTCCTTTTTGGTATAAATGAAAGAAATCTGTAACACGATTATCGAAATCATAAACGTGACTAATTTGGGATAATCGGGTTTTTTAAGCCAGATAATGATCGAAATTATTAAGAGGTAAAAAGTAATTAAGAAATAAAAATTAAAACTGATGTCCAAAATGACAAATGATTTTATCGAAGCGACACTATGAATGATTTGGTTTAAAAGATAAATGCTTTTTTCTAGTATTTTGGCCAGAAATAGTGGAGGAGGATCAAAAACAGCATAAGTCATCACTAGAATTCCAGCAATCATTACAAAAGCCAAAACTGGAATAATAGCAATATTGGTGACGAAAAATAATCCAGGAAATTGATGAAAATAATAAAGGCATAATGGAAAAGCGCCAATTTGTGCTGCAAATGAAACAGTTAAAGCGTTCCAGATGTAAAGTGCAATTTTGTTTTTTGGACTCCATAATTTTTTTAATAATGGCTGAAGCCAAAGAATAAAAAATAGGGCAATATAGCTTAACTGAAAACCTGCATCAAATAAGAAGTAGGGCTCAAAAAGTAAAATCAGAAGCATGGAAACTAGTAAGGTATGGTAAATATTTCCTGTTCGGCGGAGATGATTTCCAATTGCAAGGAAGGAAAACATAACAACAGAACGCAAAACAGAAGGAGATAAGCCAGAGATAATGGCGAAAAAACTTAGAGCAATTAAAACGGAAATCAATTTTATAAACGAACCTTTTCTTGTGTTTGGAATTGGTTTCAAAATAAAATTTATGAGAAGCATTATAAAACCAACGTGCAATCCTGACACGGATAAAATATGCGTTGCGCCCGAATATTGGTAATCTTGGATAATATCTGAAGAGATTTCTTGTTGTTGGCCAAGAATTAATGCAAGCGCGACATTCATTTCGGCAGGATTAAAATGCGATTTTTCTAGATTTTGAATGATGCGCTGATGAAGACAATCGGAGTAATACCAAATATCCTTTTTTATGTTTTTATTGATTTGGATCTCTGTTTTGTTGAGATAAACTTGTGCGTAAATTTGACGATCGGCCAAGTATTTGTCGTAATCAAATTGATTTGGATTTTTGTTCGAATTGTTTTTCTGTAATATGGTTTTTGCTTTGATATAACTGCCAATTATGAACGAATTTTTGAGACTGTCTTTTGCAATATTTACAATGATTTTTCCAGAATGTGTCTTTCCTTCAATTGTTTGTATGAGTGCAGTAAAGCGATCACTATAGGAATTGCTTTTGAGTTTTTCGCGTAATACAAATGTTATTTCCGTTGGAACTTCAAAAGCTTTTTGGCAATGAATATAATTTGATTTTTGAAGCGAATTGGTGTGTGCAATAAGCGTAATTCCGCCAATAAAAAACGAAATGAAATATGTGCTGATGCCAAAAGATGAAATGAATATTCTATTTCTGTTGCTGAAAAAATAAGAAACAAAAAATAGTAGGACGCCTAATGCCAACGCTATTTCAGAGATGAATAACGGGATTTTAATATAGTAGAAAAATATAATGCCAAGAACGAACCAAGTGGTAATTCGGGTCAACGGAAAATCTAATACTTTCATGGTATAAAAGTATTAAAATTTTGTAAGAAAAAGAATATAAAATTTTTATTCCAGAATTCTGTTCACTTGAGCAAATGAATTTTGGTAATAAGGTTCTTTTGTTGAAGAGATAATGACACCTTTCGAGGTTGAAGAATGGATGAATTTGATCTCCGAAGCATTTACTTCTGTAATCAACCCAACATGATTTATTTGTTTGCTTTTATTGGTTTTAAAGAAAATCAAATCCCCTTTTTGAGCATCTTTCAACGGAATAACGGTTCCAATTTTTGCTTGTTCGAATGAACTTCTAGGCAATGTTATGTGCTCTGATTCAAAAGTCGTATAAACAAGTCCGGAGCAATCAAAACCATTTTTAGTTGTGCCACCGGCCTTATATTTTACCCCAAGATTATCTGATGCTGTTTCAATTAAATGATTGACAACAGTCTTGTTTTCTCGTTTTGTCTCCTTTTTGCTGACAGTGCTTGAAGAAGATTTACAAGACACAAAAACGATTGCTAAAAGCAGTAAAACAATTATTTTTTTCAAAATTAAAATAGGTTTAGGCTTGCTTTAAGTCGGCAACTATTAGTTTAGCGGTTTTTTTGCTTGCGCCAACACCACCAAGTTTTTGTTCTAAAATATCGTAATTCTTCAATAGTTTTTCGCGATATGTTGGTTCTAATAACTTTTGAAGTTCTTCTTTGATTCGTTTTGTGTTACAGTCATTTTGAATCAATTCGGTTACCACTTCTTGATCCATAATTAGATTGACAAGCGAAATGTATTTTAACGTAATAATTCGTTTTGCAATTTGGTATGAAATCTCGCTTCCTTTGTAGCAAACCACTTCTGGAACTTTAAAAAGAGCAGTTTCAAGAGTTGCTGTCCCTGAAGTTACTAATGCCGCAGTCGAAGAACGCAATAAATCATAAGTTTTGTTTGAAACAAATGCGATATTTTTATTCTTTAAAAACTGTTGGTAAAATTCATATTCCTGACTAGGCGCGCCGGCAATTACAAATTCATAATCTTGAAAATCATCAACAACGCTCAACATTACGCTCAGCATTTTTGTGATTTCTTGTTTTCGGCTTCCCGGAAGAACAGCAATAATAGGTTTTTCACCTAAATTATTTTTTTTTCTAAAAACAGTTTCGTCAAATGCGGGCTGATTTTGAATAGCATCAATTAATGGATGTCCAACAAAATCTACCGGGAAATGATGTTTGTCTTCATAGAAACTTTTTTCAAACGGAAGAATCACAAACATTTTGTCAACGTCCTGTTTGATGGCTTTGATCCTGTTTTCTTTCCAAGCCCAAATTTGAGGTGAAATATAATAGTGCGTTTTGTAATTTAGAGCCTTCGCCCATTTTGCAATACGCATATTAAAACCTGGGTAATCAATAAAAATGATTACATCTGGCTTGAATTCAGAAATGTCTTTTTTGCAGATTTTGATATTGTTTAAAATGGTTTTCAAGTTAAAAATAACTTCAACAAACCCCATAAAAGCTAAATCACGATAGTGTTTTACTAAAGTTCCGCCTGCTTTCTGCATTAAATCTCCGCCCCAAAATCTGATTTCGGCTTGCGGATCTTCTTCATACAAAGCTTTCATTAAGTTAGAACCATGCAGATCTCCAGAAGCTTCCCCAGCTATTATGTAATATTTCATATCAATTTTTTTAAAAGTACGCTTCAATTATTGAACACGACATTTTTGCGCACAAAGATAAGGTTTATATAAATAAAGTTGAAATTGCTAAAACAATCACGGCAAATACAACGCCTCGAGCCATTAATTCTTTGTTTCTTTTTAATAGGAATAAAAACAAAAGCAGGTCTAAAATAGTTCCTAGCGTAATGACTTTTCCTAAATATCCATATTGTTTTATGGTTTCAAGTCCATTTGAGAGATCAAACGAAGTAAATAATTTAATGAAAAGATAACTTCCAATAAGTGAAGTGATGATTCCGAGAATGAAACCAATTAATAGGTCTATTTTATTCATTTAATTTCCAAGTATTAAGTTGTTGCATTGAATGATGAGCGGTTAAATCGAACTGAACGGGAACTACAGAAATATATCCGTTTTCCAAAGCCCATTCGTCTGTATCTTCGCCTTTGTCTTCATTGGTGAATTTTCCCGTAAGCCAGTAATAATCTTTTCCGAACGGCGTTTGGCGTTTGTCGAATTTTTGCGCATAATAGGCTTTCGCTTGGCGGCAAATTTTAATTCCTTTGATTTCGTTTTCTTTTAACTTCGGAAAATTGACGTTTAAAACGACGCCAGTAGGTAATTTATTGGCAAGCGTTTCTAAAACTATTTTTTTGACGAAAGATTTTACAGGTTCAAAATCGGCATTCCAATCGAAATCCAAAAGTGAAAATCCAATTGCCTGAATGCCTTCGATACCAGCTTCAACGGCGGCACTCATTGTTCCTGAATAAATTACATTGATGGATGAATTTGATCCGTGATTTATTCCAGAAACACAAAGGTCTGGTTTGCGTTTTAAAATTTCATTTACAGCAAGTTTCACACAATCTACAGGAGTTCCAGAACAGCTGTACTCGGTGATTGCATCATCTTCTTTCGAAATTTTATCTAAAAATAAAGTGTTGTTTATGGTAATAGCGTGCCCCATGGCGCTTTGAGGTTTGTCTGGTGCAACGACCACAACTTCGCCAATAGTTTCCATAACGCTGATCAAAGCTCTGATTCCAGGAGCAAGAATTCCGTCGTCATTGGTCACTAAAATTAAGGGTTTTTCGTCTTTCATGCGCTGATGTTATTTTTTAATTTTTCAAAATTAAGGCTTATTTAAGCAAATGTAGTAACAGATTTTGGTAGAATACTAACAAATAAATAAAAATTGCAAACTAAATCTTAAAGGACTTTTGAACAACAAACTATTTTATATCTTTAACAAAAAATTATAGTGAGCTTGGCTTTGTTGGCACAGTTTTTACCGTAACTTAGATTAAAAAATTTGATGAATGCTATTATTAAGTTTATGAAAAGAAATTATAAAATACTTATAGCCGTATTATGTTTGTCAGTTACCTTGTTTGCATTTAAGATAAATGCTGATAAGTCTGAAGATCCGGATCCAAATAGAGACAAAACGCTTTTAGAATTGCTTGCCTTTGTTATTGAAAAAGGACACTATAGTCCGGCTGAGATTAACGATGAGTTTTCTAAAGGTATTTTTAAGGATTATATCGATGCACTTGACCCTTCAAAAAGGTTTTTCCTGCAATCGGATATTGACGAATTCAAGCAGTATGAATTACAGCTTGATGACCAGTTTTTGAATAAAGACTTGACGTTTTTCAATCTTACTTATACAAGATTGATGAAACGTATGGAAGAAAGTAAAAAACGCTACAAAACGATTTTGGCACAGCCTTTCAACTACAATGTTGATGAGACTTTCAATGCCGATTACGAGCATCTTCCTTATGCTAAAAATGCTACTGAAATCAATGAAAGATGGAGAAAACAAATTAAATTGTCTACACTTTCTTCATTGGTTACAAAACAAAAATTAGAAGAAGACAAAAAGAAATCGGATCCTAATTATAAAGAAAAATCTTTTGAAACATTAGAGAAAGAAACTCGTGAGAGCTCTCTAAAATCATTGGATGACAATTTCAGTTTAATTAAAGATTTGAACAAAGAAGATTGGTTTTCTGTATATGTGAACTCAATCATGACGCGTTTTGATCCTCATACAAGTTATTTTGCTCCAGAAGAAAAAGATCGTTTTGATGTTAACATCAGTGGAAAATTAGAAGGAATTGGAGCTCGTTTGACTAAGAAAAATGATTTTACTCAAATTGACGAATTAATTTCTGGCGGACCAGCTTGGAAAGGAAAACAGCTTGAGGCAGGTGATATGATTTTGAAAGTTGCTCAAGGAAACGAGGAGCCTGTTGATGTTGTTGGAATGCGTCTAGATGACGTTGTGAAAAAAATCAAAGGTCACAAAGGAACTGAAGTGAAACTTACAGTTAAAAAAGTTGACGGAAGTATTAAAGTGATTTCAATTATTAGAGATGTTGTTGAAATTGAAGAAACATACGCAAAATCTAGTATTGTTGAAAGAAATGGATTGAAATACGGAGTAATTTACTTGCCTAAATTCTACATTGATTTTGAAAATAAAGATGGCCGCGATGCCGGAAAAGACATTGCTCTTGAAGTAGAAAGATTGAAAAAAGAAGATATCAATGGTATCGTACTTGACGTTCGTGATGACGGAGGAGGATCTCTTTCTACAGTTGTGGACATTGCAGGTTTGTTTATTGAAGAAGGACCAATTGTACAGGTAAAATCTGCTGGTAAAAAGAAAGAAGTTTTATACGATAAAGATAAAAAAATCGAGTGGGACGGGCCATTAGTAATTATGGTTAACAGCTTCTCGGCTTCGGCTTCAGAAATTTTAGCAGCTGCAATTCAAGATTACAAGCGTGGTGTAATTATTGGAAGTAAACAAACTTACGGAAAAGGAACAGTACAAAATGTTCTTGATTTAAACCAATTTGTTCGTAATGCAAACTACGGTGATCTTGGAGCTTTGAAAATTACAGGACAAAAATTCTACAGAATCAACGGTGGTTCTACTCAATTAGAAGGTGTTCATAGTGATGTTGTGATGCCAGATCGTTATGCTTACTTGAAAATGGGAGAGCGTGATATTGACAATGCAATGCCATGGGATAAAATTGATCCAGCTGATTACAGCACTTGGACTTCTAATGAAAAATTCAACCAAGCGATCAATAATAGCCGAAACAGAATTGCAAACAATGATCAATTCAAATTGATTGAAGACAATGCAAAATGGATTGATATCAAAAATAAAGAGAACACTTATAGTTTGAATATCAAAAACTTTAAGGCAACTCAAGAACAAGTTGAAAGTGAAGGTAAAAAATACAAACCAATTGCTGATTACAAAAACAACTTAGTTTTCAAATCATTGCCTTACGAAGAACTTGAAATGAAAAACGACGCTACATTAAAAGAAAAAAGAGATGCTTGGCACCAAGCATTGGCAAAAGATGTTTATGTAGAGGAAGCTTTGAATGTTTTGGATGATTTACAAACTAAAAGCTACGTAAAAAATACAGTTGCTCCTAAAATGAAAAAGGATAAACTAGTTAAATCTTAATTCAATACAGAATTAATTTGTTATTAAAATGCTCCATAAATTTTATATTTGTGGAGCATTTTTTTTGTAAGCTTATTTTTAAATAAAATTAAAATTGATGAAGAAGTATATTGTTTTGGGATTGATTGGATTGGGGTTGTTTTCGTGTAAAAAAGAAAATATTGTGAAGGAAGAAATGACACAGGAAAAGCCGACTTCGTTTGCAACTACAAATTATACTTCGGATTCTTCGTACCCGATTGCATATTTACCGACATCAACTACTGGGCAAATTGTGAAGCATACTTATTATACGCTTTCGTATAATGAAAAATACGAACAAGCTGAATGGGTTGCTTATGAATTGAAAAAGGAATATTTAAAAAATGGAGATTATAAGCGTCCTTATTTTATTGAAGATCCAAAAGTGACAACAGGTTCTGCAGATTGGAGAAATTATAAAAATTCAGGTTATGACAAAGGACATCTTTGTCCAGCTGGAGATATGGAGTTTAATAAAGAGGCTTATAACGATACTTTTTATACTTCGAATATTTCACCTCAAAAGCACGATTTTAATAGCGGAATTTGGAATAGGATTGAGCAAAAGACACGTTATTTTGCTCAAAAATACAACGATATTTATGTTGTAACGGGTGGAATTTTGAAAGATTCAGATAAAAAAATAGGGACAGAAAATGTTGCTGTCCCTAAATATTTTTATAAAATTGTCTTGACTAAATCTGGAAAAGAACATAAAGCAATTGCATTTTTAGTTCCGAATGAAGACAGTGATAAATCAATTTATGATTTCGTGGTTCCGATTGAAACTTTAGAAAAAATGACCGGAATTGATTTCTTCCCGAATTTAAAAAACTTAAAAAGCAGTAAGGACTTTTAATTCGGCTATTGTATTAGTTGGATTTTCAGCCTTAAAAACAAAGCTTCCTGCAACTAAAACATCAGCACCTGCTTCTACTAGTTGTTTTGCATTTTTGCTTGTTACGCCACCATCAATTTCGATTAAGGTTGAAGCATTTTTGCGTGTAATTAAAGCTTTTAGCTTCTTTACTTTGTCATAAGTATTTTCAATGAAAGACTGTCCGCCAAAACCAGGATTCACACTCATAATGCAAACAACGTCGATATCATTAATGACGTCTTCTAGTAAATCAACGTTTGTGTGAGGATTCATGGCAACTCCAGCTTTCATTCCTTCGGCTTTAATGGCTTGAAGTGTTCTATGCAAATGCGTGCAAGCTTCGTAATGTACTGTTAATCCATTTGCGCCTAAATCAGCAAAAGTTTTAATGTATCGATCTGGATCAATAATCATTAAATGCACATCAATATATTTTTTTGCATGTTTTGAAATGGCTTCTAAAACAGGCATCCCAAAAGAAATATTTGGAACAAAAACCCCGTCCATGATATCAATATGAAACCAATCGGCTTGACTGTCGTTGATCATTTCGATATCGCGCTGCAAATTGGCAAAATCTGCCGCAAGAACTGAAGGAGCTATAAATGTATTTTTCATTGTGTAGTTATGTTTATGCAAATATAAATTTTTAACCGCAAAGAGCACAAAGGTTTACGCAAAGAGCGCAAAGTTTTTTATTTTGAATTTATGTCAAGTTTATAAGGCTAACAAGGCTTTGCGAACTTTGCGTTTGAAATAAATTTAGCTTAAATAATCTTTGCGTGCTTTGCGATTAAATAACAAAAATAAAAAACTCCGGTAATCAGCCGGAGTTTCAATCATCAATCAAAAAACGAACAGTCAATCAAACTGTTGTTTGGGATAAAATTCCAAATTATAAATTCCAAATCCCAATTAGATTGGAATTTGGGATTTTAAACATTGAAATTTAATATTGTTTTATCCTAAGTATGTTTTAAGGATTTTACTTCTAGAAGTGTGTTTCAATCTACGGATTGCTTTTTCTTTAATCTGACGAACACGCTCACGAGTTAAGTCGAAAGTTTCTCCAATTTCTTCAAGAGTCATTGGGTGTTGGTCGCCAAGGCCAAAATACAAACGAACTACATCAGCCTCTCTTGGAGTCAATGTTTCTAATGAACGCTCGATTTCAGTACGAAGAGATTCGTGAATTAATTCTCTGTCTGGGTTTGGAGATTCACCAGAACGTAATACGTCATAAAGGTTAGAATCTTCACCTTCAACAAGAGGTGCATCCATAGATAAGTGACGTCCAGAGTTTTTCATAGACTCTTTTACGTCATTTACAGTCATGTCAAGTTCTTTTGCAATTTCCTCAGCAGAAGGTGGGCGCTCATTAGATTGCTCTAATAATGCATACATTTTGTTGATTTTATTGATAGAACCAATTTTGTTCAAAGGTAAACGAACGATACGAGATTGTTCTGCCAATGCCTGAAGAATCGATTGACGAATCCACCAAACGGCATACGAGATAAATTTGAAACCACGAGTTTCATCAAAACGTTGCGCAGCTTTGATAAGACCTAAGTTTCCTTCGTTAATTAAGTCAGGAAGAGTTAATCCTTGGTTTTGATATTGTTTAGCAACCGATACTACGAAACGCAGGTTGGCTTTTGTTAATTTTTCTAATGCTCTTTGATCACCCGCTTTAATTCTTTGTGCTAATTCTACCTCTTCATCTGCGGTAATTAGGTCAACTTTTCCGATTTCTTGTAGATATTTATCTAACGATGCAGTTTCACGATTGGTTACCTGCTTGGTGATTTTAAGTTGTCTCATGTTTTTGTCTCCTCAATTTTTAAGTGTACAAATGGTTATACGTACGAAGTATCAAAAAAGTTACAACTAATTTAAAAAAAAATTAAAACTTGTATAAATTACACTTTTGAATCGTGATAAATTATACAAGTTTGTTTTTAGTTTTTATTGTAAATATCTTGTAGTCAGTCTTTTTTTTGTGTTTTGCCTGTCTTTTTTTTGGAGGGGATTTAATTACTTTCTTTTTCTTTTATTTCTATAAAATCTTTTATAAAAACAGGTTTTCCAGAAGCAGAAAATCCTTCAAGCGTTACTTCATATTTTCCTGAAACATCAGAAGCATAAAATTTAATGTTTGAGTTTGTTTTGCTCAAATCAATGCTTGGTTGCCATAAAAGCTGATGTCTGTAATCAGGAATTCTTGCATTCTTGTTATCTGTGTAATCAGGGCTAAAATAATTTTTCTTTACTTCAGGTCTTAAAATTTCAGGTCTCACAATAAACTTGCCTTTAAGCTTGGTGTCATAATCGCCATTTTTTGTTGTAAACGAAACAATACCGTTGAATGATTTTGAGCCATAATAGTAAAGCCCTCTAACTACATTTACTTTATAAATACTTTTAGGAGTAAAGGCAAAAAACTCATTCAAATCTTCAATAATTAATCCGTCAACAACAATTAATGCTGGCAACGCAGATTCATAATTTTCATCATAATCGAAAACATGAATGGCATATTGGTTATTGTTTTTTCTGTAGTAAACGCCTTTTATAATTTCAGTAATCGTTTCTTCCATATTTGGGAATCGCGTATAATCATCCAATTTGAATTCTTCAGATGATGCCCCAAAAAATGGAAGAGAAGCGCCAGGGGGAAGTAGGCTGTCTTTTTTGACATCATAATAAGCATTTTCAACTTGAGTAGAAATTAATCGGTCTTTTATGTTTTGTTTGAAATCTGAATTGAATTGAACAGCAGGGAAAGTTACATTAGAAAAATTTATATCTTTTTGTTTGTCGATTTCAATTACATAATCTTCTTTTCCACTTTCAAGTACTTGAACAATAATATTTGAATTTGGATTTTCTTTCTCCAAAATAAAATAGAATTTGCCTTGCTCATCGGTTTTTGCAATTTTCAAGTCAGAATTTTTTCCAACAATTGAAAGTGCTACTTTCTTGTTTTTAATTTCAGCATTTGTTGAAGTTATTTTTCCTGTTATGATTTCACCACGCAGTTCTGGAAGTGCAAATTGACCGTTTGTTATTTCACCATTTTGATTTGTGATGTTGCTGAAAGTGGATTTGCTTTGAACCAAATAACCATCTGTTTTTCTAACTGAAACCGTGTAATTTCCTTTCGTAAATTCTTCTGAACCAGCTTTGATGTTTAGTTCAATCAAATCACGGGTGTTGAACGATTTGGTTTTTATATCAAATGAAATATTGCTGTTTTGTATAGCTTCAGAAGAAACGGCATTATAAGAAACAGTATTGCTGCTTGGATTTTCTTTATATGGATTTACAATATAGATATCCGCAGAAAAATAATCTGGAGCATTTTTATTCAACATCCAGTTTGTATATCCAATCAATTTATAGCTTCCGGTTTCTAAGGTTGTTGGAATAAAAAAGTCGCCATTTCCTGTTGCTTTGTTAAGGAACAATTTATGTGTAAAGACTGTTTTCTTATTATTGTCAATCAACTGCACATAACCGATTTTGCTGAAAATTGAAGCAGTATTCGTTATTTTGTCAATGCAGAATAATTTGTAATACAACGTTTCACCTGTCAAAAATGAATTTGCATTTGTGCTAATGTAAATTGACTCATTAATTTTTTTGTCAACTTCATTCAGTTCGCTTACAGAATTGTTTTTTTGAGCCAATACAATCTGCTGGCCACTAAAAACGAGTGCTATGAATAATATGTATCTTAATCTATCCAAAATGGTGGTTTTATGTTTGATGAAAATGAAGTGCAATCGCCGCATTCTATTGGGTATAAAATGTAACTTGTAGGGAATTCGGTAGGGAAATAAACTTTCTCACCACTTGATAAAAAGTTTAAAATGGCCTCTCCCTGACATCCAAATGCTGGATTTTTGTTGAAACAGTAGCTAAAAATATAGTCGCCTACATTCTGTTCTGTAAATTCTATAGGGCAATTATATTGATACGCCGGAATAGGTTGCCCATTTAGTAAATCTTTGAAATTAAAAAAGATTCTTTTTTCTGAATAAGAGGACACATCAAAATAGCCAATAACTTTTTCTGAAGGATTTTCAACAGATTTTATGTTTCCGTAGAAAAAACCAGGTTGTGTTTGTGATAAAATGCTTCCTGAATTTGAAATTTCTTTAAGTGTTTCAGAAAATGTATGAGCAGCGAGACTTTGAACATATTGCTTAACAAGTATGCTGTATCTATTTCTGATAATTGGATCAGTGCTAGGAATAAATCGCACTGGAAAATTCGTTACTCTATCTTCTGATAAATCATTTGTACTGGTTAAAAGTAATTCTGTAGAACTCTGGCTCGAAAAACAAACTTTTGCTTCTTCAGTGCGATCTTCAATAACAACTTTTCCAGGAGGGTAAGTGCCCGGTGGGAAATAAACGGCTGTTGCTTTTTGAGGATACCAGTTTGGAGCTACAATTTTATAGGTCTCGTCATATTCGTATCTATAATAGTGTGAGCTGTTTGTTGGATCATAACTATTTACGGTGATTTCAATACCAAGTTGTTGACCTTTGGTTTTTGCATTAGCTTCTACACTTTCAATTTCGGTTTGTTGTGGCAAAGTTTCTGCACTGGAAATATAAGATCTACCATCTTTTGTACGTACGTGTAATTGATACTGTTTGTTAGGCGCCACCTGAAAAGAGGTTACTGAAGTATATTTGTCAGTATTTTGTTTGAAATCGTATTTGTTGCCGGTATTGTCTGTAACATATACGGTCGCTCCGGCTTCAAAAATTGGTGCTTTATCATCAAGTTTATAAGCTCTTGTAATTTTTACTTCTTGTGTTTTATTTTGATTTGTGATTGTTGATTCAATTACAATAATATCTTCATAGCCGCTGCTAGCTTGGTAATCATAAGGTGTTGTACAGCCAAATACCGCAACGAGTAGTGTTGTTATTAGAAATCTAGTTAAAAAGATTTTTTTCATAACGATTAAAATTTAAAATTATAAGTAATAGTTGGTACTGGAACTGCAAAGATTGAGGTTTGATAAGCTTTTATCTGGCCGTCTTTCGTTACAAAAAATACGGAATACGGATTGTTTCTTCCTAATACATTATAGATTGATATGTTCCAGAAACTATGCGCTAATTTTTTTATTTTGTGATTTCCTTCGATGTTTAATCCGATGTCTAAACGGTAGTAATCGGGAATTCTGAATTTATTTCGGTCTGTGTACAAGGTGTATTCTGCACCGTTATAATAATATTTTCCAACAGGATAAGTGATTGGTCTTCCTGTTTGATATACAAAATTAGAAGAAAAACTGTAACGATGTGTAAACTTGTAATTCATTACAATGCTGAAATCGTGCGGTTTATCAAAATTACTTGGAAAATATTCCCCATTATTGACTTTTTCATCATTAAACTGACTGTCTAATTTTATGAAAGATCTTGAATACGTATAGCCAATCCAACCATTAAGTCTTCCGATTGATTTTCGTAATAAAAACTCAATTCCATAAGCTTTTCCATCACCTTGAAGCAATTCGGTTTCTAAGTTTTGATTTAGTAAAAGTTGCGATCCCACTTTGTAATCCAAAATGTTTTTTGACGTTTTGTAGTATCCTTCAAGGCTTAATTCAAGATCGTTATATTCTAGCTTTTTGAATATTCCCAATGAATATTGCAAACCGCTTTCTGGCTTCACATTCAAATCAGATAATTTCCAAGTATCAGTTGGCGATTGCGTTGTGTTGTTTGTAAGCAAATGAATGTATTGGTAGTTTTTGTCAAAACCAGCTTTTACAAAAAGATTTTCGTTGAAAATATAACGCAAACCAACTCTCGGTTCAAAACCGCCGTTTTTAGTGATTACTTCATTGTTGCCATACGTTTTCTGTTCGATTACGGTTGCTGGAGTTTTAGGCACGCCATCTGCATAAATATTTTGTGTTGATGGGCCAAGAGCCATATAATAGGAATATCGCGCTCCAACATCTAAGAGTAATTTTTCAGAAATTTGAAATTTATCAGAGAGAAAAGCGGCAGATTCCAGACCTTTTTCACTCTCTATAGTAAGTGGCGTGACTATTGAATTTTCGCCATTTGGTGATAATTCTCCTGGATTTACTTTGTACAGTTTGCTTGAGATTCCGTACGTTAATTTATGTTTGCTGTTAAGTTCGCTAGTAAATTTAAAAACAGCCTGGCTTTCGTTTATTTTATACTTTAAAAGAAACGATTCCGGATTTACAGATTGGTAATTAATGCTGTATTTGTATTCACTATTTGTAACATTAAATTCGCTATTGTTTTTTTCATTAAAAGCATGTTTCCATTTCAATGAAATTAATCGGTTGCTGTATTTAAACAACGAGTCTGGAGTCAACGTATAAGAATCCTTGCTGTAATAACCTGTTCCTTCAACTGAGTTATTTTTATTGATTTTATGATTGTATTTTGCAAATAAATCATAAAAAGAAGCGTGGCTGTTTTTCAATCTTTCATCATCCAAAGTTTTTAAGATCCAATCCGAATATGTTGCACGTCCGCCAACAAGCAAACTTGCTTTGTCTTTTACAACGGGAACAGAAAGAGTAAGATTGCTGGTTACCGGGCCAATTCCTCCTTCTCCAGAAATTTTTTCTGTATTTCCGTTTTTGGAAATAATATCAAAAACAGAAGATAAACGTCCTCCAAATTCAGAAGGAATACCGCCTTTGTAAATATCTACTTTATTAATTGTGTATGGATTGATCGAAGAGAAAAAACCAAACAAGTGCATCGGATTGTAAATTGTTGCATTGTCTAATAATACTAAGTTTTGATCTTCTTTTCCTCCTCTAACATTGAATCCAGAAGATCCTTCTCCTGCGGTTTTGATTCCAGGAATGGTTAAAGCGACTTTCAAAATATCTCGCTCTCCAAGAACTAATGGAACAGTTTTTACACCTTCGGCTTCAATTGTGGTAACTCCTGTAATAGCAGTCCTGATGTTTTGGCTGTCTTTTCCTTTAACTAAAACTTCATCTAGTTGATTAATTTTTTCAATTACTGAAAAGTCTAAAGTACCATTGCTGTATATCATTATTTTTCTGGAAGTACTGTTGTAAAATAATGATTCAACTTCAATTGTGCTTAATCCTGTTGGAAGTTTAAAGCTATAAAAACCTTCTGCATTCGTGGTCGAAACGATTGCTGTATTTTTTACTTTGACATTAATATCTGCCAAAGGTTTGCCATCTTTTAAGTCGGTAATATGACCTGATAAAGTATATAAATCTACTTCTGAATCCGTAGCTTCTTTACCAATTAATGCAATTGGTGCAGTTGTTCCAGATTTATCTTTTTTGACCGAATCGTATTGCTGGAAAAAGATTGGAGCATTTGCATCTTTCTTATTGTTTTGAAATTTATCATAAATGATGCTGTTTTTTGTCAATATGATTTTGTTCTTACTGATGTAAAAATTAAGCTCGGTATCTTCTAAAACTTTTGACAAAACCTCTTCAATTGTTTTGTTTTGATAATCTCCAGAAATCAATACTTTTTTATCAAACCAATTGTCTTGGAAATAAAATTTGTATGAAGTTGAGGCTTCAATTTTCTCCAAAACAGCAACTCTGTTTATGTTGCTAAAAGTAATGTTTATTGTCTTTTTTTCGCCTTGTGAATGCAGTAACTGATTAAAACCGAAAAATAGTAAAAGGATAGTAAATATTCTCATTTGTATGTTTCTTCGAGGTTTAATTGTTGATGTATTTCATTAAGTTTTTCATGAATAATGATGTGTTTTCCTTTCTCAATGTTCTATTCATAAGATAGTAGTCATTTATTTTTCGTTTGCTTTCTGGAAACATTTTTATCAGCGCATTTTTGTCATTGATTAAATTGAATTTGTTGTCTTTCCATAAAACAAAGTCAAATCGAGGAATGTATTCGATCAGATTCATTTCTACTTTGGCGTTTTTCTTCTTCTCTTTATAATACTTGATGTATAATGTTTGATTGTTGCTAAGATTGATTTCTTCGTAGTAACCACTTCTAAAAGCAGTATTGCTCAATTCTTTTAAATTGACAAAGGTTTCAGTGCCAATTTTAAAATAAGAAATGTTTGATTTTACGAGATTTATTTTTGTTACATTTTGCTCGTCATAAGGACGCCAAACGAGCTCATCAGCGTAGATGTCGTATTTTAGGGACAAATCAAAGTAATTTTGACCGTTGTATGTAATGTTTCCTTTTTTGAATTCATCTGCACCGTAGTATCGATGCTGATTATCGACCGTTTTGTCAAAGTTTAAATGCGCAGGCCCATTTTTAATATCTAATGATTCTACACTTGCATTTTTGTCAAACCAATTGAATACTTCTATTTCTTTGACGCTTTGACTGTGTATCGAAGGAATGTTTAATAATAATCCAAATAAACATGGGAATATTATCTTTTTTTTGGAATTTTTCAAAAGATTGGTGGATTTTTGGTTTTGTTTCGGTTAATTTCAAAAGTATTAAAAAAAAGTTATAAATGGCAGTCAAAACTGTTAAAATGTGATAAAATGTTTTGGTTTTGTTTTAAAAAACAGCTTAATGTTTAAACAAATAACAAAAGCAATTGTAGGGTATTTGATCTTTGCGCCTTGATTTTAGAGATTTTGGTTTTGTATGAACTTAGTCAAGGCACAGCTGCTTTATATTATTTTACTTCAAAACTTTCTTTTAATGAAACCGGGATTCCATCTTTTGTAAATCCTTCTAGATTTATTTCATATTGCCCAGAAACATCAGAAGTGAAAAATGAAATCGTCTTTTCTTTCTCTTCTAATGATAACTCAGGTTCCCAAAGCAATTGATATCTATAATCGGGAACACGATCAAATTTGGTTTCCGAATAATCTTGTTTAAAGGGTATTATTTTGTTTAAAGGTCTTTGAATTTCTGTTTTTAAAATATAAGAGCCTTTCTCTTTTGCGTTGTAATCATTGTTTTTTGTGGTAAAGCTAATAATGCCATCAAATGCTGTAGGGCCATAAAAATAAATGCCGGGAACTAAACTAATTTTGTAAATATTATCCATTTTAAGGTCGATTAGTTCATTTGTATTTTGAACCAACAAACCATCTACTAAAACTAAAGATGGCTCTGAGAAAAAATTAATATCACGATTGATATCTCTCACGTGCAAAGTGAAATTTTTGCTTTCTTCGCGATAGTACATTTCCTTAACTATTTCGATCGTAGTTTCTTTTAAGGTTGGAAATCGTGTATAATCGTCGAGAATATATTCTTTTTGTAATGGATGAAAAAACGGAAATGTCTTTGCGTCTGTTTGAACGCTATCCTTTTTTAAATGATAATAAGCATTCTCGATTTGATTAGCAATTGATCTTTCTTCAAGGCTAGTTTTGTAATCTGAGGTAAGATAAAAATCTTCATCTTGTTTTATTTCAGCTAAATTATATCCGTAGTTTTTGTCGATTTCAACAGTATAATCATTTCTGTCATTCTCAATAACCTGAATGATTGCATTAGAATAGTTTGGACTTTTGTCTAGAATAAAATTGAATTTCCCATTTTGATTAGTTTTTGCAACTTTAAAAGCGAAAGCTTTTCCAGGCAAAGATAATGCGACATTTTTGTCAGCTATTTGGTTAGGGTCTTTATTGTTCTTAATCGTTCCCGATATTATTTCACCTCGTACTTCAGGTAAAAATGTTGCGGGATTATTTGAATTGTCTTCAGTGTTGGATTTTGCAAATTCATATGAATTTATTTGCTTTTTAAAGGGCAAATTGTTTGTTTTTTTAATTGAAAGAGAAAAACTTCCTTTATTATCAAGGTTGTTTAATGACTTTATTTTAAGTGTAATTTGTTCTCTTTTCGAAGCCGTTTTTTTGTTTATTTCTAATGCAAAAAGTTGGTTTTTAGTAGAAGAATTTATTGTAGTAGATTGACTTTCGGTGCTTTTTTCTTTGTTTTCTTTGTTTTCTTGTGTTGAGGATTGCGTTTGTTTTTTGTTGCTTGTTGTATAAGGGTTTATAATGATAAGATCAGTAATAGATGCTTTTGATATTTTGTTATTCAGCATCCAATTTGTGTAGGCAATAAGTTTGTAGTTGCCTGTTTCAATTGTAGTTGGAATAAAAAAATCGCCTTCGCCCGTACCATTTTCAAGATAAACTTTATCGCTGGAAATAATTTGTTTCTCATTATTGACAATTTCGACACGAGCAATTTTGCTATTAGAACTGAAATTATTCGTAGGTGCGTTTAAGCAGTAAAACTTGCAATGCAACGTTTCTCCCGCGACTAAGGTTGTGTTATTTGCGTGAACAAATATATTTTCGTTATATATTTTCGTTTCATTTTTTGGCAATGAACTATTCTGCCCAATAACCATGTTTACGGTTACGAGCATCATGATGCGTATTATTTTTTTTAATCTATCCAAAATAAAGGTTTAATGTTAGATGAAATTTTGGTACAGTCCGTACAACCTGGCTCGTAAAATATCATGGTCATACCATCTTCGGCATAAAATACTTTTTCAGGTGCAGGTGATTTAATTAAGGCAAGTATAGTTGCTCCGCTACATCCTTTTGAAGTCCAGCAGTTGGCTAATAATGATGGACGGCATTCTGAATAAAATGGTGGATATTGATCATCTGGAAACAGATCTCTGAAATTAAAAAAGATCCTTTTTGATGAAACGGATGATACTTCAAAATAGCCAATTATTTTTTCATCAGGATTATCATCGGACTTTAAATTGCCATAATTAAATCCAGGCTGTACTTGTGACAAAACACTTTTCGAAGATGAAAGGCTTTTTTGTGTAGTATAGTAAGTGTATGACTCTAAATTTTGAATATATTGTCGTACAATAATACTGTAACGCTCATTAAGGATAGGATTTTTGATATCGATGAAACGAATGGGAAGATCGATGCGATCTTCGCTTGAGCCAACTGTACTAAGTAGGATCAAATCATCTGATTTTTTTGTTGTATAACATATTCTAGTTTCGCCTTCTCTAGGAACGACCAGGAAATTTGGCTGTTCTTTATTGGGGCTATTTGGATCTACAATAAGTTTGTCGGCGCCCCATTGAGGAGATATTATTTTATATGTTTCTTCATATTCGTATCGGTAGAATTTTGATTTTGCACTTGGGTCATAATTAGTTACTTTAATTTGAACTCCTTTGTATCCATCGATAGTTTCTACTTTTGGTTCTACCTGAACATCACTGACAGCCGTCAAAGTTTGTGTTGCTGATGAATAGGATTTTCCATCTTTTGTCGTAATGTGTAATACATATGATTTTTCCGGAAGTGCTTGAAAAGGAACTTTTGAAACGTATAATCCTGAATATTCTTCAAATTCAAATTCGTATGTTTTGTTACCATCTTCACTAATATAAACATTTGCGCCCGCCTCCATTGTTGGAGTGGCTTCTCCCAAACGAAATGATCTGGAAACTTTTATTTCTTGTGTTTTGAGCTCATTCGTAATTCGAGCTTGAATTACAAGTATGTCTTCAAAAGTGTTAGATTGAAAAATATATTGTTCTGTGCAACTGCTCATGGTGATACAGAAAAGTACAAGAAATATTTTCTGGCATAAGTGTTTCGTATATAGTGTTTGAAATTTCATTTCGTTATTGATGCTTAAAATTTGATATTATAAGTTATTGTCGGAATCGGAACAGAAAATATTGAAGTTTTGTAGGCTTTTATTTGTCCGTCCGTTGTCACGAAAAATATTGAATAAGGGTTATTTCTTCCCAAAACATTGTACACCGAGATATTCCAGAAACTATGTGTTAGTTTTTTGATTTTATGATTTCCTTCGATGTTAAAACCAAGATCTAATCGATAGTAATCTGGGATTCTGTATTTATTACGATCACTGTAAATAGTGTATGACATATCATTATAAACATAAGTTCCAATAGGAAAGGTGATTGGTCTTCCAGACTGATAAACAAAATTGCTTGAAAAGCTATATCGTTTAGTGAGTTTGTAGTTCAGAACAGCGCTTACTTCATGCGGTTTGTCAAAATTTGTTGGGAAATACTGACCGTTGTTCACTTTTTCATCAATAAAATCAGTGTTTATTTTTATAAATGTTCTGGAATAAGTATATCCTAACCATCCGTTAAGTTTTCCAATATTTTTTTTGACTAAAAACTCAACTCCGTATGCTTTTCCTTCACCTTGCAAAAGCTGGGTTTCAGTGTTTTCACTCAGCATTAAATCAGAGCCTACTTTATAATCCAAAAGATTATTTGATTTTTTAAAGTAGCCTTCGACACTTAATTCTAATTCGTCGTCATTTAGGTTTTTGTAAAATCCTAGTGAATATTGTCGTGCTTCTTGTGGCTTAATATTTAGGTCAGACAATTTCCACGCATCTGTAGGCGATTGTGTGGTGTTGTTTGTTAGCAAATGAATGTATTGATACGTTTTGTCGAAGCTTGCTTTTACAGAGAAATCGTCATTAAACAAATAGCGCATGGCAATTCTTGGCTCAAATCCGCCATAGGTTTTGATCACTTCATTGTTTTTATAATAATTTGTGCCAATAACAGTATTATCGTTTACCGGAGCATTTGGCTGATAAACGCGCTGCGTAGATTCTCCCAACGCCGAATATGTCGAATAACGAAGTCCGAGGCTTAATAATATTTTATCGTTCAAAGTATAATTGTCCGAAAAATAAATCGCCGACTCTAATGCTTTTTCGCTGTCAATTTGTACGGGTACAATAGTCGACTGCGGACTTTTTGGATTTAAATAACCGGGGTCAACATTGTAAAGTTTGCTTGAAATACCGTAGTTAAAAGCATGTTTAGAATTCAGTGAATAATTGGCGTTGGCAATAAATTGAGTGTCATTTAATTTGTATCCGTAATCAAATGAATTAGGAGTTCCGTTGTCAAAGTCAATATTGAATTTGTAGTTGCTATTTGTAAATATGAAGTCGGCTTTGGTTTTTTCGCTAAATACGTGATTCCACTTCAATGAAATTAATGCGTTGCTGTATTTGTAAACAGAATCAGAAGAAATGCTAAAACGGTCTTTGCTATAGTATAACGTTGATTCAATGTTGTTTTTAGGATTTATTTTGTGGTTATATTTTATAATGCCATCAAAAAAAGCGGCTTGACTGTTTTTTAAATCTTCATTGTCGAGCTTCTTTAAAATCCAATCCGAATAAGTAGTTCTGAAACCTACCAATATACTGGCTTTGTTTTTTATGACTGGAGCTCCAATGGTTAGGTTGCTTGTAACAGATCCGATGCCACCTTCGCCTGAAAATTTTTCTGGATTGCCATTTTTAGAAGCAATATCGAAAACTGAAGACAGTCTACCTCCGAATCTTGCCGGAATACTTCCTTTGTAAATATCAACTTTGCTTGTTGTATATGGATTTACAGCAGAGAAAAAACCTAGAAAGTGTGATGTGTTGTAAAGAACAGCATTGTCCAAAAGGATTAGATTCTGGTCATCTTTTCCCCCTCTCACATTAAATCCTGCCGAGCCTTCACCGGTTGTTTTAATTCCCGGCAAAGTAGTTGCAACTCTAAAAATGTCTCTTTCGCCTAGAACTAAAGGAACATTTTTTATTTTTTCGACATCAATTGTTGAAACTCCGCCTATAACATCTTTTACATTTTTGTTAGCGCTAGTTTTAACAACAACTTCATCTAATTCATTAAAACTTTCATCAAGAAATAGGTCAAGTTTTCCATCGTCATAAACCATTACGGTTTCTGTGGTTTTTTTATGATTGACAAGTTCTACATCAATATAATTAAGGCCGTAGGGTACAGCAATTTTATAATTTCCGTCATTGTCTGTAACGGTACTGCTGTTTTTTCCACGGACTCTTATGGTTGCATTAGAAAGAATATTTTTTGTTTTTCCATTTTTTACAGAACCAGAGAGCGTGTACGATTTTAGTTCGGCTCCCTTTTTTTCTTTACCAATGTATACGATTCCTGATACATTACGATTTTGTGTTATAGTATCGTATTGTTGATGAAATACTGGTTTTGCAGATGGTTTGTCTGACGGGGATGTAGTTTTGTCAAAATAACCTGCAGGCAGTGAACTATGGATTGTGCTGCTTTTAGTTAGAATGATAATGTTATTATTTATATAAAAATTTAAAGTTGTAGTTTCGAAGAGATCATGCAATAAATCTTCAATAGAAACATTGTTATAGGCTTTGTTGATTAAAATTGGCTCGTTTTTAAGCCAGTTTTCATCAAAATAAAACTTGTAATTTGTTGTTTTTTCAATGCTTTCTAAAGCTGTCTTTAGATCAGCATTCTTGAATTCAATGGAAATTTTATTGCTTTTTTCCTGACCGAATGTTATTGTGCAAAAAGCTAATAAAAAGATGACAAGTATAATTTTTTTCATTTTTAATTCGATTCAGTGGCGTGTAAATTGCTGATTTCTTTTATCAGATTTTCAATAAAAATTTTATTGTCCGATTCTTCTAACCGATAATTACTACTGTAATAATTTTTTATTTTGCTTTTATATTCTGGGAAAATTTTGATGAGATCGTTCTTAGAAGCTATTTTGTAGTAAATGTTTTTAAGTTTTAATACAAACTCATTTTTTTCTGTAAATGAATCTGTTGTAGATTGCGTGGTTCCATCTGCAACAGATTTGTCCATTACGGTTGATCTGTTTTTATGGTGTTTGATATAGAGTGTCATTTCAGGAAAAGTAATTTCCTGATAATATCCATTCATAAAATCAGGACATGAAGGATTGTTATAATTTATATTGATGAATTTCTTATCGTAAATTTTAAAATTGGCAATATTTTGTTTTATGGTATTGATGCCGAGAAAATCATATTTACCGATCGGTTTTAGGACTAAAATATCGTTGTTGATGTCGTATTTCAAATCGACATTGGCGTAGGTCTGATTTTGATAATCGAGGTTTCCAGAAGTATAGTTGCCAGATATATAGTAACAGTGTGTATTGTCTAAAGATCTATATTGATTTACATAACGAGATCCATTGTAAATAGGCAGATTTTCATTTCCAATCGTTTTGTCAAACAGGTTTTGAATAGGTGTGTTATTACTGTTATTTTGGCTGTAGATTGATAGAATGTTTAAGGATAATCCAAATAAGATGAATATGATATTCTTTTTTTGGTAATTTTTCAAAGGATTAATAGGTTTTTGGATTTATTTCGGTTACTTTCAAAAGTATAAAAAAAAAGTTACAAATGACACTCAGGATTGTTAAAATGTAATATTTTTTCTATTTTTTGTTTAACAAGAATTTGATTTTATTGAACAAATCTAAATATCGAAAATTGAATTTTCAATAATGAAAAGAAACGAAAAACCCCAATTCAATTGAATGAATTGGGGTTTCCTATGAATAAACCTTTAGTAAACTAAGATCTGATTACTCTTTTTTCTCCTCACGTGGAGGTCTTGGAACAAGTGCTTTTTTAGACACTTTTTCTTTTTTAGTTTTAGGGTCGATTCCTAGGTATTTAACTTGGAAAACATCTCCCATTTTAACTACGTCAGCAACATTTTCAGTGCGCTCCCAAGCTAATTCAGATACGTGAAGCAATACTTCATTTCCTGGTGCAGCAGTATATTCAACTACAGCTCCAAAATCAAGCATTTTGATCACTTTTACTTCGTAAGCTTCTCCAACTTGAGGTTTGAAAGTTAATGCATCAATTTTAGCCAATACAGTTTTGATACCTTCTGGATCAGTTCCTAAGATTTCAACAACTCCTTGTTCGTCAACTTCATTGATTACGATAGTAGTTCCAGTAGCTTTTTGTAATTCTTGAATTACTTTTCCTCCAGGTCCGATTAATGCTCCAATAAAGTTTCCAGGAATAGTTCTTGTAATGATTTTAGGTGCATGAGCTTTAACATCTGCTCTTGGAGTTGCGATAGTTTCAGTTAATTTTCCTAAAATGTGCAAACGTCCATCACGAGCTTGAGCCAAAGCTTGTTCCATAATGTCATAACGCAATCCTTCGATTTTGATGTCCATTTGGCAAGCTGTAATACCGTCAGCAGTTCCAGTTACTTTAAAGTCCATATCTCCTAAGTGATCTTCATCTCCTAAGATATCAGACAATACAGCAAATTTCTCACCATCAGTAATCAATCCCATAGCAATACCAGAAACTGGTTTTGTCATTTGAACTCCGGCGTCCATAAGAGCCATTGTTCCAGCACAAACTGTTGCCATAGAAGAAGAACCATTAGATTCTAAAACCTCAGAAACAACACGGATTGTGTAAGGACAATCTGCAGGAATCATATTTTTTAAAGCTCTTTGAGCTAAGTTACCGTGACCAACTTCTCTTCTTGAAGTTCCTCTTAATGGTTTTGCTTCACCAGTTGAGAAAGGAGGGAAGTTATAGTGTAAGTAGAATTTTTCTTCACCTTGCTCAGATGGAGAATCGATTTGGTTAGCTTCTCTAGAAGTTCCTAAAGTTACAGTAGCCAAAGCTTGAGTTTCTCCACGTGTAAATAAAGAAGATCCGTGAACAGATGGCAAATAATCAGTTTCACACCAGATTGGTCTGATTTCTGTTGTTTTTCTACCGTCTAAACGAATTCCTTTTTCAAGAATTACGTTACGAACTGCTTCTTTGTTTGTTTTGTAGAAGTATTTTCCAACTAAACCTGCAAGATCTGCATTCTCAGCATATTCTTCTTCTGTAAATAAAGCTTTTGCTTCTTCTTTTACAGCTGCAAATTTTTCACCTCTTTCTGATTTTCCAGAAGCTTCTTGAGCAATTGCATAGCATTTGTCGTAAGCAGCAGCTTTTACTTTAGCGTAAACAGCTTCGTCTTCAACTTCGCCTTCGTAAGTTCTGTATTCTTGAGAGTTTAATTTTGCTCTTAATTTTTGTTGAGCAACAATTTGAACTTTAATAGCTTCGTGAGCAAATTTAATTGCTTCAACCATTTCAGCTTCTGAGATTTCTTTCATCTCACCTTCAACCATTGCAACAGAATCCATAGAAGCTCCAATCATCATATCGATGTCTGATTTTTCTAATTCTTCTCTGCTTGGGTTGATCACTAATTTTCCGTCGATGCGTGCAACACGTACTTCAGAAATTAAGTTGTAAAATGGAATATCTGAAACGGCTAATGCAGCAGATGCAGCTAAACCAGCTAATGCATCTGGCATAACATTTTCGTCATGAGACATTAATTGAATCATAACTTGAGTTTCAGCGTGGTAATCGTCTGGGAAAAGCGGACGTAATACACGGTCAACTAATCTCATTGTTAATACTTCGCTGTCGCTTGGTCTTGCTTCTCTTTTGAAAAATCCTCCTGGGAAACGTCCTGCAGCAGCAAATTTTTCACGGTAATCTACCGTTAATGGTAAAAAGTCAACACCTGGGTTAGATGTTCTTGCAGAAACTGCAGTTGCTAAAAGCATACAGTTTCCTAAACGTACAACAACTGAACCATCGGCTTGTTTTGCTAATTTACCAGTCTCGATTGAGATGCTTCTTCCATCTCCCAAATCGATAATTTCTTGTGAAACTTGTGGAATCATAAATTTTTCCTTTTTGATTATACAATGGGTTTTAGTTGTGTTGTAGTTGTTGTTGTGTGTAGTTGTTGTTATCTAAAACCCAATGAAAAACCAAACTTTTTTTCTTGTAATATGCTTATTATAAACAGTTCTAATGTAAAAACAAAAAGAGGCACTCTCGCACCTCTTTTCTATATTGATTATTTTCTGATATTCAATACTTTGATAATCTCACGATATCTGTTGATATCTTTCTTTTTCAAGTAGTCCAACAAAGCTCTTCTTTTACCTACTAATAGGACAAGAGAACGCTCAGTGTTGTAATCGTGACGATTTTTTTTCAAGTGTTCAGTTAAGTGAGAAATTCTGTAAGTGAACAATGCAATTTGACCTTCTGCGCTTCCAGTGTTTGTTGCACCACCGTGTTGTGCGAAAATCTCTTCTTTCTTTTCTTTAGTTAAATACATTCCAATATTATTTAATGATTTTTATGTATGTCAATACAACTTTTGTAAGACGGGTGCAAAATTAGGGTAAAAAAACAAAAGAATCAAACAAAAGTAAAAGAATCTGAGAAAAAGATCGCTTATTAGAAATTTTTGAGTAATTGGTCTTGGTAATTGTTTATGTTGTTTGTTCCTGTTGGATACGGCTGAATTGAATTTGTTTTATTTGTTGCGGTTATTGTTATTGGTATCGAATATAATACGCTTTTTGGAATTCCTTTGAATTTTCCAGGAATCCATTTTCCGTAACCTACAATTGTTCTAATGGCTTCTTCTCCTGTTCCGTAGCCAATATCTCTTAAGATTTTTAGTTTGGTAGGATTGCCATCTTTGTCAATTACAAAACTTATGTATATTTTTCCTTGAAGCCCTTCGACTTTTGGCGTTTTGAAAGTTCTTCCAATATATCTGTAAAAATTCTCTAATCCTTTTACGGGAAGAGGTTTTTCAAATGGATCTTTGTAGTCGTGTGAAATATTGTTTTCGTCGATGCTGGTTCCTGAAATTAACTCTCCGTCATTGTAAGTTTCTTTAAAGCTATATTTTTCCTTACTATTTTTGCCTTCCCAAACACCATTTTTTTCTCCGTTTTTTATTTCTCCTTTTTCATAGAAATATTCGCCGGATTCTTCAATATATCCATTGCCATTTGTAACGGTTTGCTCTTTTTCCGGATTCCAAAAATGATTGATTTTAGAATTGGTTTTCACATCCTTATTGTCGAAATACTCCACTTCCGACTTCATGTTTCCGTTTTCATACCAATTAAATTCCTTTCCTGTTTTTTTTCCGTTTGAATAAGTTGACATTGACTTTTTTTTGCCATCTTCATAGTAAGAGATAAATTGTCCATCTCTTTTTATAATGTCCTTGTCTAGAGTAGAACCAATACATTTTATTTTTGAAGATTTGTAATATTCCTTGAAAACATAACTTTTTTTAGCCGAAAAATAGTCTTCAACAACTCTTGTGTATTTAAAGTTTTCTGGGGTACTTTCTGCTTCAGTCGAATCTATATAAATTAATTTTCCAACCGGAGTAGAGGCTTGCGGGAACAGCCTAAAGGAAATAAAAAAAAAGAAGAAAAGGCGTAAAATAACTTTCATAAAATGACTAGTTGATTATTACGCCAAAGTAATATTATTAGTACAATTTGGCAACTTCTTGGTTCACAAATTCTAAAAATCTTTCGTCTGCTTCAGTAAATGGATCAATAACGTGGCTGTCAATGTCGATTTGGCCAATGTTTATGCCGTTTACAAACAAAGGGACAACGATCTCTGATTTTACAGTTAAGCTGCAGGCAATATAATTGTCTTGTGCTTTAACATCTGGCACCACAAAATTAGCATTGCTTTCGGCAACTTGTCCGCAGATTCCTTTTCCAAACGGAATAACAGTATGATCTGTTTCAGCTCCAACATATGGTCCTAAATGAAGTGTTTTGTTTTCGTGATTAGCAAAATAAAAACCAACCCAGTTGTAATACGCTACATTTTCATTTAATAATTGACAGATCGCCAATAATTTTTCGTCTCTAACGGTATTGTTTTCAGCGACAATAGCGCTTATTTTTGGTTGTAATTCTTGAAAAGTCATGATAAATAAATTTTATACAAAAGTATTTAAAGCCTGACTTAAAAAATACATAAATTTGAAAAAAAATTCCGTTGAAAAAATATTTAGTACAATTTAAACCTTTCCTGATTTTTATAGGCACTTTTTTCTCCGCTTATATTTTACTTACAATTGTTTATAAATTCTATTTGAATAGTTTTAGCCCGATTGATCTTGACGGAATTTCAAAGTTTGTCGGGAAAAATGTCGAACAGTTGATGTTGCTTTTTAATTGTAATGTCGATATTGTAAAAAGCCTTTCGCAACCTGCTTTGGAAGTTTGGTACAACAATAAATTTACAATTCGAATAGTCGAAGGTTGCAATGCAGTAAGCGTGATCATTTTGTTTGTTTCGTTTATAATCGCTTTTTCTGGAAAGTTCAAAACGACTTTATTGTTTATTCTCTTCGGAACACTTTTTATTTATGTTTTAAACATTTTCCGCATCATGTTTTTAACGATCTTGCTTTTTAGATATCCAGAAAATGAACATTTTTTGCATGGTGTTTTATTTCCGCTGATTATTTACGGACTGGTTTTTCTTTTATGGGTTATTTGGGTAAATAAATTTTCGAAGTATGCTAAATAGTCTGTTGGAACATAAATTTAAAATTTTGATTTCAGTTTGTATTGTAATTTGTTTTGGAATTATTCGTGCATTTGAAAACAGTCTTTTTTATGATCCTTTTTTAGAATATTTTGAGAAAGATTTTAAAAATTTGCCCTTTCCTGAAATCGATACGATTAAGCTTTTTTTTGGACTTTTTTTTCGATATTTTTTGAATACAATCCTTTCTGTGGCATTGATTTATATACTGTTTAGGGATGTTGATATTTTTAAATTCAGTTCCTTTCTATATGTCTTTTTTGGAGTGATTCTTTTCGTAGCATTTTTAGTGATTTTGGAGTATTTTCCAAATGCAAATTGGCTTCTTTTTTACGTTCGAAGATTTATAATTCAGCCCATATTTGTATTGCTTTTTATTCCTGCATTTTATTATCAGCAACAAAATTTAAAAAAATAACAAATCATTTAAATATTTTTTCGGTCTTTTTGAATAGTTTTGCAGTATGAATTTAAAAAAGTGCACAGGATTATTTTTAGCGTTCCTATTGTTGGTCTCCAACATTGGGTTTGCTTTTGATGTGCATTATTGCGGGGGCGAAATCGCTTCTGTGTCTTTGAATACTTCAGTAAAAGCTTCTCCAGAAAAAAAATGTTGTGGAGAACAAGAAAAAAAATCTTCTTGTTGCAAAGACAAAGTAGTTCATATTCAAAAAAAATCAGACAATGCTACTTTTAAGATATTCTTTTTCCAGCTTGATTTTCCGGCTGCGATCCAAGAATATAATACAATTGCTTTTTTATCAATACCAAATTTCAAAAGCAATCAAATAACTTCGTATTATTCTGATGCGAATGCGCCTCCTTTTTACAAGTTATATAATCAATACATTTTTTATTCCTGATTTTAATGTTTAGAATCAAGCCGATTTTTCGTGCTTGAAAGTCGCTGTTTGTCTTAAATCAAAAACAGCTTTTCTAATAACATTAAAATTATTTATATGCACAAAAATATACTGCTTTTTGGCATGATTTTGTTGTCTGCTACTGCTTTTTCGCAGGAAGATTTGCAGGAAGTCAAAGTCAGCAAGAAGCAAAAAGGAATTAAAAAATCCTATACACTTACATCCAATACATCTGTTATTACGAGTAAAGAACTGCTAAAAGCGGCATGCTGTAATTTGGCCGAAAGTTTTGAAACAAACCCTTCAATAGATGTCAATTTTTCGGATGCTTTAACGGGAACTAAACAAATCAAAATGCTAGGTTTGACGAGTCCTTATTTAATGATTACTGAAGAAAATATTCCTTCGGTTCGTGGGGCTTCTCAAGCTTACGGATTATCATTTACGCCGGGAACTTGGATCGAAAGTGTTCAAATTACGAAAGGCGCGGGGAGCGTTATTAATGGTTACGAAAGTATTTCGGGTCAAATTAATACAGAACTTTTAAAGCCTTTAAGCGATATTCCGTTTTTCTTAAACGTTTATGGTTCAACAGATGCACGTTTTGAATTGAATACACATTTCAATAAAAAATTATCTGATAAATGGGCGACAAGCCTTTTTGTTCACGGAAATACACGAGTTGCCAAAAACGACATGAACGATGATGGTTTCCTAGATAATCCGTTAGGAAAACAAATCAATGTTTTAAATCGCTATCAGTATTATGATCCAGAAAGTGGTTTGGTAAGTTTTATCAATTTCAGATATATGAATGATAAAAAACAAACGGGTGAGGTTGATTTTGATAAAGATGTTGATCGCGGTACTACGAATCATTGGGGTTCAGAAATCAATACGGAGCGTTTTGATGTTTCTACAAAAATTGGATATGTTTTTAAAGATATGCCTTATCAAAGTATCGGGTTTCAAAATGCTTTCAATAGTCATAATCAAAATTCTTATTTCGGGTTGAATTTGTATGATATCAAACAGAATAGCTTTTATTCGAATTTGATTTTCAATTCGATAATAAACAACACGATGCATAAATTTACGACTGGATTAAATTTTGCATACGATCAATATCAGGAATTTGTGAATACTGTAGATTACAGCCGAATCGATAATTCAGTTGGAGCATTCTTTGAATATACCTATGATAACACGGATAATTTTAGTTTGATTTTAGGCGGAAGAGTGGATAATCACAATAGATTGGGCTTTTTTGTGACGCCTCGCTTGCATATGAGATACAATCCTTGGAAAAATGGTGTTCTTCGTTTTTCTGCCGGAAGAGGAAAACGTTCAGCTAATATTTTTGCAGAGAACCAGCAACTTTTTGCTAGTTCTAGAACGTTCTCAATTTTAGATTCAAATGGAAAAATCTATGGGCTAAATCCTGAAATTGCGTGGAATTACGGAATAAGCTTTTCGCAAAAGTTCAAGATTTTCAATAAAAATGCTGAAGCAGGATTTGATTTCTACAGAACTGATTTTCAAAACCAAGCTGTAGTAGATTTAATGCAAAGTCCACAACAAGTTCTGTTTTATGATTTAAAAGGAAGTTCCTTTGCGAATAGTCTGCAGGTAGAATTTAATTATGAGTTGATTCATAACTTAAATTTGAGAACAGCTTATAAATATTATGATATTCAAACAGATTATTTACGAGGAACATTTCAGCGTCCGTTGCAGGCAAAACACCGTTTTCTTGGAAATTTAGAATACGAAACTACATCTGACAACGGAAGACAATGGAAGTTTGATTACACGTTCAACTGGACTGGAAATCAGCAATTGCCTTATACAGCGTCAAATCCTGCTGAAGATCAATTTCCTGATTTTTCTCCTTCTTATGCAGTTATGAATGCACAGGTAACAAGAGTTTTTTCAGACGTTTTTGAAGTGTATATTGGCGGCGAAAACATTGGGAACTATAAACAGAAAAAAGCAATTTTAGGAACTGAAGATCCGTTTGGACCAAATTTTGATGCCTCTATAGCTTATGCACCAATTTTTGGGCAAATGTATTACGCAGGTTTACGATTTAAAATAAAATAATAAGGCAAATAACAATAACAATAACAATAACAATATCAATATCAACAACAATATCAAATATTTTAAAAATGAAAAAATTAATTTTAATAGCAATAATTGGGTTTTTGGGATTTTCAGCGCAAGCTCAAACCAAAAAGAATAAAAATTTAAAATATACTACAGAAGTAAATGGAAATTGCGAACAATGTAAGAAACGTATTGAAAAAGCGGCTTTTAGTGTTCCAGGCGTAAAAACGGCAAATTGGGATATCGCTTCGCATCAGCTTTCTGTAATTTTAAATGAAGAGAAATCATCTCCAGCTGATTTGAATAACGCAATTGCCAAGGTAGGACACGATACCAAAGATGTGAAAGCTACTCAAACTGATTATGATAATTTGCACAGCTGTTGCAAATACGTAAGAGAATAATAATATTTGAAGCCTCAGGAATTATTTCCTGGGGCTTTTTTTATAGTTAATTTATCTTTAAAATACCGCATTTTATTGTGGTTGAACTAAATTATTGTTACTTTCACAAACTTAAATTAAGTATAACCAAACCATTTTTATGAATAATTTTGATTGGACACAATTAGTCAACCCTGAATTTTATATTACTTTAAGTATCGGTGGTTTTCAAATTGGTTTATACATCGTGCTGTTTATTGTTTTTGCCGAAACTGGGCTTTTTGCTGGTTTCTTTCTTCCTGGTGACAGCTTGCTTTTTTTATCAGGTATTTACAGCCGTGACCTAATCGAAAATGTGGTTTCTATTCCGAGTGATTTTATAAATGTTTTTATCCTGTCAACATTAGTTGCCATGATGGGTGTTTTTGGAAACATGACTGGATATTGGTTTGGTGCAAAAAGCGGTTATTATTTGTTCAAGAAAGAAGATACATTTTGGTTCAAGAAAAAATATTTGCTTCAATCTAAAGACTTTTTTGAAAAATACGGCGGGAAAGCAATTATTTACGCTCGTTTCCTTCCAATATTTAGAACTTTCGCACCAATCATTGCTGGAATAGTTTCTATGGATAAAAAGAAATTTATGTTCTATAATATTTTGAGTTCATTTTTATGGTCTTTCGTATTGATCTTTTCAGGACATTACTTATATGGAGTGTTTTTAGAACACGGAATTGATTTGAAAGAACATATTGAAGTAATTGTAATAGGAATTATAATTGTGTCAACGTTTCCAGTTTTCTTAAAGCTGATCAAGAAGAGAACAAGCGGAGAGAAGGTATAATCATAAAGAATAAAATAAAAAAGTCCGAAGTTTTAAGCTTCGGACTTTTTTATTGGAATTCATTCATTTTAATGTGAATGAAATTATTTTGAATCAATAATTAAGATAAAATTCGATACTCTTTTTTGGATGTGAATTTTGGAATTCGATGCTTTACATTTGGAATTTAAATTACCATTCATTCACTTTATTAGCGTCCATTTTTAAGAAGATAAACAGCAAAATAGTGAATCCCCAGAGTCCAGAACCTCCATAAGAAAAGAACGGCAAAGGAACCCCAATAGTCGGGAAAATACCAATAACCATGGCAATGTTTACAAAGAAATGGATAAACAAAATTCCGGCAACGCAATAACCATAAACACGGCTAAATTTAGTTTTTTGTCTTTCTGCCAAATAAATTACTCTTAAGAATAAACCAACAAAAAGCGCAATAACAACTAATGAGCCCACAAAACCCCATTCTTCACCAACAGTTGTAAAAATATAATCGGTATGTTGTTCTGGTACAAAACCTCCTTTGGTTTGTGTTCCTTGTAAAAAACCTTTTCCTAGCCATCCGCCAGATCCAATCGCAATTTCAGATTGGTTGGTGTTATATCCAATACCTTTCATATCGACAGTTTTACCAAGCAAAATATTAAAACGGTCTCTATGGTGCTGTTTGAAGACATGTTCAAAAACGTAATCTACAGAGAAAACAAAAGCCGAAATAATAGCTAAAAGGATACTGCTCATTAATAAATTTCTGTCAACAACTCGGCCTTTAAAATGTATGATTGCAAGAACAACTGCTGCTAGAATAATAACAACATACGGTTCAAGAACTAATGTTAATACAAACAATAAAATAGTAATAAAACCAGTCCAAACGTACCAAGATGGCAATCCTTCTCTATATAAAACAATTATAAAAATACTATAGATCAAGGCGCTTCCCGGGTCTGGTTGCGGTAAAATAAGCATAACAGGCAAAAACACAATGGCTAATGCTTGTATTTGCCTATTGACATCTTTGAGGTTGATTTGTGTGTCACTCAAGTATTTTGCCAATGCAAGCGAAGTGGCGGCTTTGGCAAATTCAGAAGGTTGCAGAGTGAATCCTCCAATCGCGTACCAGCATCTTTGCCCAGCAATGGTTTTTCCAAAAAGGAATAATCCAGCCAGCGACAAAAGTGAGACTACAAATATGATACTGGCATATTTTTCATAAAATTTTCCGTCAACAAAAAGAACTACAAAAATCAACGGAATGGTACATCCAATAAAAATCAGCTGTTTTTGGTATGTTCCTTCAGTTGATAGTAAAGAAGAGGAATAGATATTCAACCACCCTAATATCACTAACGTGCTGTAGATAAAAACACTTATCCAGTCAATATTATTTTTTACACTTTGATTTTTCATTTGAAATAATCTTTGTTAGTTCTCTTGGGTGGAGTCAATGGTTACTTTTTTAACGTCTGTTTTAGTTGGTACTTTTGGAGTAACAATTTTTGCTTTTAAAACAGAATCTTTTGGCGTTGTTTCAATTGCACTAGCATCGGTCATTCCTCCTAATTTGGCATATTCGCTAACCAAACTTTTATTTAGAACACGAACTTCTAAATCAGTTCTTGTGATTTTTTTTCTTAAATATTTTTCAATCATCAAACTCGCAATAGGCCCGGCTACATTTGCACCAAAACCTCCATTTTCAATCATAATTGCAATGGCGATTTTAGGATTGTCTTTAGGAGCAAAAGCCACAAAAATAGAGTGGTCTTTTAGTTTTGTTCTAACTCCGTTAATTTTTGCATAGTTTTCGGCAGTTCCTGTTTTTCCACAAATATCAATACCTTGAACTTTAAGCGCATAAGCGGTACCTTTGTTATAAACGTCAAATAATCCGTTTATTACAGGCGGAAAATATTTTTTGTCAATCGTGGTTTCGTGTCTTGTCGTAAATTTTGCGTCAATCTTTTTACCTTCGATTTTTTTGATGATATGAGGCGTATAATAGTAACCTTGATTTGCAACGGTTGCCATCATGTTTGCCAATTGAATAGGAGTCATTAAAACTTCTCCTTGTCCAATCGCATTAGAAACAATTGTTGTACTTCTCCATCCGCCATTTGGATATATCTTTTTATAGGTTTTAGAAGTTGGGATGTTGCCTTTTCTTCCTGTTGGCAAATCATAACCCATAAATTGACCTAGTCCAAAACTTTTTACGTGATTACTCCATACATCAACAGCATAGCCTGGGTTTCTGTATTTGTTAATTGTCAACATATACGATTGTGCAAAGTATGTGTTGCAAGAATTGTATATACCATTATTCAGTTGATGCGGACCAAAACCGTGGCATTTCATAAATCGGCCTCTACCATAACTGAAACCATGATGACACATAAATGTAGTGTGCTCATCAATAACTCCTTCTTGAAGAGCAACCAATCCTGTTAAGATTTTAAATGGAGATCCGGGAGGATACTCGGCTAAAAGTCCTCTGTCGTATAATGGTTTTGCAATAGAATCACGATATAAAAGCGTATAGTTTTTAGATCTTTGTCGTCCAACTAAAATGCCAGGATCATATGAAGGAGCAGTAACAAGGGCTAAAATTTCTCCTGTTTTTGGCTCTAGCGCCACAATTCCACCTCTTTTGTTGATCATTAATTCTTCGCCATATTTTTGAAGTTCAGCATCAATTGTTAAATTGATATCTTCTCCTGCCACGGCGATGGTATCGTATTTTCCGTCTTTATAAGAACCTATTTCACGATTGTATTTGTCCTTCTGAATGTATTTTACACCTTTTATACCGCGCAAAACTTCTTCATAGCTTTCTTCTACACCTTGTCTTCCAATTAAGTCACCGCTATTGTAATACGGATTTTTGGCAATCTGGCTTTCATTTACCTGAGTGACACCTCCAAAAATGTTTGCACCATAGTCTACTTCGTAATCTCGAAGTGATCTTTTTTGGAAATAAAAGCCTTCGTATTTTCTGATTTTCTCTTGAAAAGCGGCAAATTCATTTTTGTTCAATTGTGCCAAAAATACAGATGGAAGCCTTGGGCTGTAAACTTTTGCCTTGGCTATTCTTTTATCGTATTCTTCTCTTGTAATGTTTAATAAAGCACAAAATTCAGTAATATTCAAGTCCTCTTTGATTTCGCGAGGAATAACCATGATATCATAAGAAGCCTGATTGGCTACTAGTAATTTGCCGTATCTGTCGTAAATATAACCTCTTTCAGGGTAGTCATACTGTTTTTTTATTGCGTTGTTTTCCGATTTTAGCTTAAATGAATCGTCTACAATTTGCAAATAAAATACCCTGATCACCAGTAAAGATCCTGCAATGATAATTAAAGCGGGCAGCAGAACTTTTCTCATCGTTTATTGGGCTTAATAAGATAAATTATTATGATTGAAGTTATTATTGTGAATATTGAACTAAATAATGTTCGGAGTAAAATGTCCCAGATAAATTTAAATTGAAACGCTTCTAAAACAAACAATATAATATGATGCAGCAAAACTGATACCAAAATAAATGAAAACCTTTCCGGTGTTAAAGATTCGTTTAATTTGATGGTTTGATATTCATAACTCAGTCCAAACGAAAACTTAAATATATATGGCCTGTAATAAGCGAGAATTACACATGCTGTCGCGTGGATTCCGCCCGAATTGCAAAACATATCCATTGTCAATCCAAGTAAAAAGCTTGAAATAATCAATCCTGATTTATTGCTGTTGACAGGATAAAGAATGATATATAAGATATACGGAAAAGGACTTATGTAGCCTAGAAAGTTCATATTGTTGAAAATAACAATCTGAATTGCCAGTAACATAATAAATCGAAAAATATTGACTAACAATGCGCTATTCATCTTTTTCCTTTTTTTCTAAATTAATAAGTTCTTCTCTGTCTTTGCTTTTGATAATATAAACATGTCCAAGATTTGTCATATCGTTAAATAGTTTAACTTTTATGACATAGAAACTTGTCTGTTCTTCTTTATAAACGGTTTCAACGGTACCAATGTTGATTCCTTCAGGAAAAATTACAGATTGTCCTCCTGTTACAATGGTGTCGCCTTTTCTAACAGTAGCCAATCTAGGAACATCTCGTAATTGTACAAAACCTGTACTTTTTCCATCCCAAGTTAAAGAACCAAAGTGATTTGATTTTTTAAGTTTGGCATTGATCTGTGACTTCATGTTCAAAATACTAACTACAGTAGAATATCTTGGAGATGTATTATCAACTACTCCTATAATTCCTAAACTGTTGATTACACCCATATCTTGTTTCACGCCGTCATTAGCTCCAGAGTTTAGAGTAATGTAGTTTTCGTGTGTGTTATAAGTGTTGTGAATTACTTTAGATACAATTATATCAGCAGGTTTTACTCCTTTGATTGTATCAGGCAAAGGTAATTTTGTTGTGTCTTCCTTATTGAATAAAAGACTTTTTAATCTTGCGTTCTCAAGTACAAGTTCGTCGTTTTCAGCTCTTAAATTCAAATATTCGTTCACATGATTAATCCTTTCGTAAACACCTCCGCTTAAGAAATTGGCAGAACTGATTACTTTGCTTCTGTGATAGGAATGAGATTGAATAGTGAGTCCTAACGAAATACCTAAAAGCAGCAAAAACAGCAATCGATTACTGTTTCTTATAATGAAATTAAATATTTGCTGCATTTCTTGTCTGGTTATTTTGTTTCAGGATATGCTTTAGGTTTCAAGTTTTATAAAGGTCAAATCATACAAATTTGACCTTTATAAAAGTAAATTAGTTTGTTATTTCGAATCTTATTTGATTAAGATGCTTTTAAATTTTGCAATGTTTTTAAGCGCCATTCCGGTACCGCGAACAACAGCTCTCAATGGATCTTCAGCAATATAAACTGGCAAATCTGTTTTTTGAGAAATACGTTTGTCAAGACCTCTCAACATAGATCCACCACCTGCTAAATAGATACCAGTGTTGTAGATATCTGCTGCTAACTCAGGAGGAGTTTGTGATAATGTTTCCATTACCGCATCCTCGATACGCTGAATAGATTTGTCTAATGCTTTTGCAATCTCACGGTAAGATACATCTACTTGTTTTGGTTTACCAGTAAGCAAATCTCTACCTTGAACTGACATATCTTCTGGTGGTCCATCTAAATCCTCGATAGCCGCACCAATTTGAATTTTGATTTTTTCAGCAGTACTTTCTCCAACGAAAAGGTTGTGTTGCGTACGCATGTAATACACGATGTCATTTGTGAAAACGTCACCCGCGATTTTTACAGATTTGTCACAAACAATTCCGCCTAATGCAATAACAGCGATTTCTGTAGTACCACCTCCGATATCTACGATCATGTTACCTTTTGGCTGCATAATATCGATACCAATACCAATTGCTGCCGCCATTGGCTCATGAATCAAGTAAACTTCTTTTCCGTTTACACGCTCACAAGATTCTTTTACTGCACGCATTTCAACCTCAGTAATTCCAGAAGGAATACAAACAACCATTCTTAAGGCTGGTGTGAACATTCTCTTTTTTAACGCAGGAATACTTTTGATGAACATGTTGATCATCTTTTCCGAAGCATCAAAATCGGCAATAACACCATCCTTCAAAGGCCTTATGGTTTTGATGTTTTCATGCGTTTTACCTTGCATCATGTTGGCTTCTTTACCAACAGCGATGATTTTGCCTGAAACTCTGTCGCGTGCTACGATAGAGGGGCTGTCAATAACAACTTTATCATTATGAATGATTAAAGTGTTTGCGGTACCAAGGTCTATTGCAATATCCTCGGTCATGAAATCAAAAAATCCCATAAGTTTTTTAGGGGTTTAAAATGTTATAAATTATTTATCGAACAAAGTTAAACAAATTAATGTTTAAAATGACGAGTTCCTGTAAATACCATTGCAAGATTATTTTCATTGCAATAATTTATGCTTAATTCGTCTTTTATCGAACCTCCTGGCTGAATTACAGCAGTTATTCCCGCTTTTTTAGCTAATTCAACACAATCCGGAAATGGGAAAAATGCGTCACTTGCCATCGAAGCTCCAGTTAAATCAAATCCAAAAGCTTTTGCTTTGTCTACAGCCTGCATTAATGCATCAACTCTAGAAGTTTGACCTGTACCTGAAGAAATCAATGTTCCGTTTTTAGCAAATACAATTGTGTTTGATTTTGTATTCTTGCAGATTTTAGAAGCAAAGATCAAATCTTCGATCTCTTGAGCAGTAGGTTCTGTAATGGTAACGGTTTTTAAATGCTCTTTATTATCTGTAATATTATTTCTGTCCTGAATTAACAAACCATTAAGACAAGTTCTTACTTGACGAGCTGGTAGTTCAACTTCATTTTGGACTAAAATAATTCTGTTTTTCTTTTCTTGTAAAACTGTAACAGCCTCATCATCATACGCTGGAGCGATTACCACTTCGCAGAATAATTTGTTGATTTCTTGTGCAGTTTCTAAATCAATTTTTGTGTTTGAAATCAAAACTCCACCAAAAGCAGAAGTTGGATCACAAGCTAAAGCTGCTAAATAAGCCTCGCTGATTGTTTTTCTTGAAGCCAATCCGCAAGCATTGTTGTGTTTTAAAATGGCGAATGTTGGTCCGTCAGTTTTAAATTCAGCAATTAAATTAACTGCAGCGTCAACATCTAATAAATTGTTGTATGATAATTCTTTACCGTGAAGTTTTTTGAACATAGCATCAAAATCTCCAAAGAAGAATCCTTTTTGGTGAGGGTTTTCACCGTATCTTAAAACTTGACCGTTTGCAATACTTTCTTTGTAAATAGTCTCGTCTGTGTTGAAATAGTTAAAAATAGCTCCATCATAGTGAGATGAAACATGGAAAGCTTTAGTAGCAAACAATCTTCTGTTTTCAAGAGTTGTGCTTCCGTTTTGCTCTGTAATCAAATCCAAAAGCAAGCTGTATTCGTTAACAGAAGCCACAATTACAGTGTCTTTGAAGTTTTTTGCGCCTGCGCGGATTAATGAAATTCCACCGATATCAATTTTTTCAATAATATCTTGTTCGCTCGCACCTGAAGCAACAGTTTTTTCAAAAGGATACAAATCAACAATTACCAAATCAATTTGAGGAATGTCAAATTCTTTCATTTGCTGCACATCGCTCTCGTTGTCCTGGCGGTTTAAGATTCCTCCAAAAATTTTCGGGTGCAATGTTTTTACTCTTCCTCCAAGAATTTCTGGAAATGAAGTAATATCTTCAACAGGAACTACAGGAATTCCAAGATTTTTGATGAAATCTTCTGTTCCTCCAGTAGAGTAAAGTGTTACATTTTGTTCGTGTAATTTTCTAACGATTGGCTCTAATCCGTCTTTAGAAAAAACCGAAATTAGTGCTGATTGTATTTTTTTAGTTGTGCTCATTGTGTAGTTATGATTTTCAGACTGCAAAAGTAGTTTTTTTATATATTATTTTAAAGAAAATTAATGTAACATTATGCTAAAAAAATCTACTGATGAGTAAGTTAAGTTTTATTAGGTTTTTGAATTTAAATTATTGAATTTTACTTTATTGAAAAATACTATTATATGTTTCTTTACCTCCGATTATTAAAAGAAAGTTTCAGTTTTGCCATAAATGCGTTGCGAAATAATAAATTAAGAACTTTATTGTCTTTGCTGGGCGTTACCATTGGTATTTTTTCGATTATTGCTGTTTTGGCTGCTGTTGATTCTTTAGACCGAAAAATTTCTAAAGATTTGAGTAGCTTAGATAAAAATACGATTTATTTAATGAAATATTGCTTTGGACCATCCGAAATTCCACAATGGAAAAGAGAGCAGTTTCCAAATGTAAAATATGACGAATATGTTGGGCTGAAAAATTCGCTGAATAATACGGATCAAGTGGGGTATCAGCTTTTTGTGGCGAGAGAAACTTTAAAATATGATTCTAGAACAGTTGCCGATGTAAATATTATTCCGTCGTCATTTGAAATGGTTGACATTGACGGATTGAGTTTTGATAAAGGAAGATTTTATAATGAATCTGAATCAAATTCAGGAACAGCAGTTATTGTTTTGGGATACGATATTGCCGAAGGGCTTTTTGGAACCAGCGATCCGTTAGGAAAAAATATTCGTTTGTACGGACAGCGTTTTACTGTTATTGGCGTGATTGCAAAACAAGGAGCTGGATTTTTTGGAGACAGTAATGATACTTCAGTTTATTTACCTGCTAATTTCCTTCGACGAATGTATGGCGATAGCGATTCAATGACGCCTGTAATTGTTTTGAAACCTGTAAAAGGAGTTGATATGGAAGCTTACAAAGCCGAAGTTGCTCAAAAACTTCGTGCCATTCGTGGTATGAAAGCAGGTGAAATGGATAATTTCTTTGTAAATGTGCTTTCGGGTTTTACGGATTTTATTGACGGAATATTGGGGTCTTTAAGAACTGCTGGAATTTTCATCAGTATCTTTTCTTTCTTGGTTGGCGGTTTTGGAGTTGCCAACATTATGTTTGTATCGGTAAAAGAGCGCACCAATTTGATTGGTATCCAAAAATCTTTGGGAGCAAAAAATAAATTTATCTTATTTCAGTTTTTATTTGAAGCTGTGATGCTTTGCTTGATTGGGGGCGTAATTGGCTTGCTGATTGTTTGGTTGCTTTCGCTTCTTCTGACCAATTTATTGGAATTTGAATTTGTTTTAAGTTTCTGGAATATTTTCATTGGTGCAGGACTTTCTATTTGTGTTGGAATAATTTCGGGGATTTTACCGGCAGTTTCAGCAGCAAATCTCGATCCGGTTGAAGCAATTAGAACAGGAATGTAATATTGTTTTTGTGTTATTTTACTGTAAATTTTGATGACTCGAAATAATTAGATATTTTTGATAGACCAAGAACATAAACCACTAAATAAATGAGCTTTAACCTTAAATCTGTTGACACTGTCGAGTCTATTTCTAGAGAAGATTTTAAAAAGAACTATTTAGATAAAAGAAGGCCTTTAATTATAAAAGGACTAACGAAAGATTGGCCTGCTAGAGAAAAGTGGTCAACCGAATATTTTAAGCAGATTGCAGGTGATATTGAGGTTAAATTGGTTGATAATTCAAAAGCAGATCCTTCAAAAGTAATTAATGCTTCGATTGCTAGCATGAAATTTGGCGAATACTTGGATTTGATCAAAAGAGAGCCAACACAATTGCGTATTTTTTTCTTTAATCTTTTCAAGCACAGACCCGAATTAATTGATGATGTAAAAATCCCAAAAGAATTAATGGGCGGTTTTATCGAAAGTATGCCGGCAATGTTTTTTGGTGGTTCAAAAGCAATAACTTTTTTGCATTACGATATTGATTTGCCACATCTTTTCCATACTCATTTTGGAGGCCGAAAACACATTATATTATTCGATAATAAATGGAAAAAAAGACTTTATTGTCTTCCGAACACTACGTATGCATTAGAAGATTATGATGTCGCCAATCCCGATTTTGAAAAATTTCCAGCCTTAAAAGGAGTAGAAGGGTATGAAGTTTTTCTGGAGCACGGAGATACCTTATTCATGCCAACAGGAATGTGGCACTGGATGCGTTATATAGATGGTTCTTTTTCGCTTACACTTCGCGCATGGGATCAATCGGTGTCTAGAAAAGTAGCAAGCGTTTGGAGCTTGTTTATGCATGGCGCAGTTGATAGTGCTATTAAAGTCGTTTTCAGAGAGCGTTATGCGGCTTGGCGCGAGAAACTGGCTTTTAAAATTGCTGAAAAAGAGTTGAGAAAAGACTTGAAGAATGATTTGAAAAAAGCGAGCTAAGAATTAAACAATAAAAGAAAATTCCGTAGGAATGAAATTAGGTAGCAATGGAATTTATTCCGTTGAAATTGATCGTTCGTCAAAATGGAGTTCCGTAGGAACGATATATAAAAAATCCCAAGAAATTATTTCTTGGGATTTTTTGTTTCCTCTCTTTTTGTAACAAATTTTAGTTGTTTAGGAAATTTAATTTGTTCAGGAAATTTAATTCTTGTGCTATCCCATTTAATGTTTTTAGAGTTGTAGTAGGAGTTGCTTTTTTTGTATTTTAGAACAGTATCTTCCTCTTGTGTTGTTCTTCTGATGATAACAAAATCTCGATCTCTTTTAAATTTGTTTAAAGAATTGTTTAAATCAAAGAATATTTTCGACTTCAATGTATCAGATTGAGAAGCAATAAAAGTTTGATTTCTGAAATCATCTTTATAGTTTAATTTTATAAAATCATAGATATTTTTATTTGAGATTTCAATTATTTCTATAGGTTGTAAGTTTGTAAAATAAGGGATTGTATCAGCTGTTGGGGTTCCGCAGACTACCGCCATTCCTTTTCTTTGAAAATAATATGCTGTGGAATCTGAGTTTATGATGAAAGTATTAGTTCCATAAAATAGCCAACCAGGAATTGGCGGCGGCGGAACAGTGTCTTTGCCGCGAATTATTTCCTTATTATTCTGTGAGATGATATAAGGAAGATCTTTTTCTTGATTTTCTTTTTTGCTACAACTCAAAAGAAGAAAGCAAATCATTAAGTCAATAAAAATTCTTTTCATAGAAGTGAGATTTGAAATAAAGATATAAAAACAGAATTATAATGCTTACAAGGTTTTTAAAACCTTGCAGGAAAAGCTTGACTGTGCTTATATGACTTATATGGTTTAAAAGCAAAAAATCCCAAGAAGCAATTTCTTGGGATTTTCTATTTTAAATAGTTTTAAAACTATCGAATATCATTGTTTTGAATCAAATCGATGTATAAGTTGATCTTATCTTTCAATTCTTTTCTTGGCGTGATAAAGTCTAAGAAACCGTGCTCTAATAAGAACTCAGCAGTTTGGAAACCTTCTGGCAAATCTTTTCCTGTAGTGTCACGAACAACACGCGGACCAGCAAAACCAATCAAAGCGCCTGGCTCAGAGATGTTGATGTCTCCTAACATAGCGTATGATGCTGTTGTTCCTCCAGTTGTTGGGTCTGTACAAAGAGAGATATAAGGTAATTTAGCTTCAGCTAATTGAGCTAATTTTACAGAAGTTTTTGCTAATTGCATTAACGAATAAGCAGCTTCCATCATACGAGCTCCACCAGATTTAGAAATCATAACAAAAGGCAATTTGTTTTTGATCGCGTGATCAATACCTCTTGCAATTTTTTCCCCTACAACTGCTCCCATAGATCCACCAATAAAAGCGAAATCCATACAGCAGATTACAAGTTCTCTTCCTTTAGATTTTCCTACTCCAGTACGTACAGCGTCTTTAAGGTGAGTTTTTTCCATTACATCTTTCAAACGCTCTGCATATTTTTTTGTGTCCACAAAATGCAAAGGATCTTTAGAAGTCATGTTTTTATCTAACTCAACAAATTCGTTGTTGTCGAATAAAATTTCAAAATAGGTTGCGCTTCCAATTCGAACGTGAAAATCATCTTCAGGGCTTACGAATAAATTTCTCGCTAATTCGTCAGCATCAATAATTTTTCCAGTAGGAGATTTGTACCACAATCCTTTCGGAACGTCCATCTTGTCTTCTGTAGCGGTCGTAATCCCTTTTTCTTGTCTTTTAAACCAAGCCATATTTTTAATTGATAATTGATAATTGACAATTGATAAATATTATCAATTGTCAATTGTTAATTGTTAATTACAACGTGTTTACGTTATTTAAGTCTGCAAAAGCTTGCTCCAATCTTGCGTTGAATGTAACTTCACTTTCACGTACCCATCTTCTTGGGTCATAGTATTTTTTGTTTGGAGCATCTGGACCTTCTGGGTTACCAATTTGAGATTTTAAATAATCTAAATTTTTAACCATATAGTCACGAATTCCTTCAGTGTATGCAAATTGTAAATCTGTATCAATGTTCATTTTGATAACTCCGTAGCTGATACCTTCTCTGATTTCTTCAAGTGTAGAACCTGAACCTCCGTGGAATACGAAATCAACTGGATTGTGTCCTGTGTTGAATTTGTTTTGTACGAAGTCTTGAGAATTTTTTAAGATTTTTGGAGTTAATTTTACGTTTCCTGGTTTGTAAACACCGTGAACGTTTCCAAAAGCAGCAGCAATAGTAAATTTAGGACTTACTTTAGATAATTCTTCGTAAGCGTAAGCTACTTCTTCTGGTTGAGTATATAATTTTGAGCTGTCAACATCAGAGTTATCAACACCATCTTCTTCACCACCTGTAATACCAAGTTCGATTTCTAATGTCATACCCATTTTGCTCATTCTAGCTAAATATTCTTTACAGATCTCGATGTTTTCTTCGATTGGCTCCTCAGACAAATCGATCATGTGAGAACTGAATAATGGTTTTCCTGTTTCTGCGAAATGTTTTTCAGAAGCATCTAATAAACCATCGATCCAAGGCAATAATTTTTTTGCGCAGTGATCAGTGTGTAAAATTACAGTTGCACCGTAAGCTTCAGCTAAAGTGTGAATATGTTTTGCTCCAGCGATTCCTCCAGCGATTGCCGCTTTTTCACCTGCGTTAGATAATCCTTTTCCAGCGTTGAATTGAGCTCCTCCGTTAGAAAATTGAATAATAACTGGTGCGTTTAGTTTTGCTGCAGTTTCAAGTACACCGTTGATTGTGCTTGATCCAGTAACGTTCACTGCAGGAAGTGCAAATCCTTTTTCTTTTGCATAGTTAAAAATCTCCTGAACTTGGTCTCCTGTAGCAACTCCTGGTTTGATATTGTGTGCCATTGTAATTTTTTTTATAGTTGTTTTTAGTTTTTAGGTTGCAAAAATAAGAATTAATTAGCATTAGAAAGGATAATTTATTCCAAAATTTAAAACAGAGTGCCCAAAATTATATTCTTTAAACCATCTGTCTCCCTTCTCATGCGCCGGATTATAAGTCTTGAAGCCTAAATCTAATCGCACAACAAAAAAGCTTAAATCGTATCGTAAACCAAATCCTGTACCCAAAGCAATTTCAGCTAAATCGTTTACGTTGTTGAATCTCGCCTTTTCATCAATAACATTATCGAGCACATTCCAGATATTTCCGGCGTCTGCAAAAATGGCTCCTTTGACATCTCCAAGAATTTTAAAACGATATTCGGCGCTTAATGCGATTTTCATGTTGGCCTCATTAAAATCATCCATGGCATCTGTACTTCCTGGACCTAATGAATAAGGTTGCCACGCACGGTTATCGTTTGAACCTCCTGAATAATAACTTCGTGAAAACGGAATATAATTTGAATTTCCAAATGGAATTGCGATTCCGAAAAAGCTTCGTACGGCTACTACATTTTCTTTACCAAAATCCCAGTGTTTGATATAGTCAAACTCGGTTTTAATGTATTCTGAATATTCTAAATTGAATATTTCGTAGTTGCCATTTGTGTTTTTAGGCAATTTGGCAATCTCTGAAATGGCAGATAATAAACTACCTGCAGATTCTATTTTGGTTTTAAACTGATAGAAAGTATTGTCGGCGAGATCTTTTTTAGTTGTTTTGGTAAAGCTGTAACTTGTAGATAGAATAAAGTCGTTTTCGGTCAAACGCACTCTTCTTTCTTCAATACTTTCAACATCTTTGTATTGTGGGTCGCCAGGTTGTAGGGCAGTACTGTTCGATAAAACGTCATTTGTAAAACCTGTTGTTCCCTTAGGTATAGTTAAGTCTTTTCTGGCTTGTTCTTCTGCTGTGGTTCCCCAGTTGTCCGGATTGATGTTATAATCTTTTCCAATGCCATTCAACTCATCGTAAGAAGAGGTGTATACATTAAAATAATTGTCAGGATTTAAGTTTCGTACATATTGTGCATTAAGCAATTCCAATTTTGCTGTGTTGTGACGTTTTGGAGACCAATTGTATGCAATTCCTCCTGTGAAATTTTCTTTATCCAAACCAATATTTCGCTGTTTTGAGAAACCGCTTGAGATTGAAGTGTACGGAATCATTCTCTTCGGAATAATTTTTTCGGTTCCAAAAGGAAGCAGAATCCTTGGGAAATTCAATTTCATGTCCAATCCGTATTCAGAAACATTGAAGAAATTATTGTTTGGATTTGCCATGTCTTTTGAAGATCCAACATTGACACGTGCTGATATTTCTAATGTTTCGGCTCTATTGAATACATTTCGAATGGTTTCTGAAATACTCGCTCCAATACCAAAATCCTGAATATTAGAATGCGTCACGTCTAGCGTTGCACCAAAACTGTATTTTTTTCTTGGCGTTAAATAAACATTAGCAATTAATGACTGAGCGGTAGAATCTCTTTTGTCGACTTCATATTGTATGGAAGGATAATTGAAAATTTTTAAATTGTTCAAATATCGAGAAGAAAGTGTTGTTCTTGTATCGGAGAAAATGCTTCCTTTGGTTATGAATATGGCGTCGGTAATAGCTCGCGGTTTATATTTGATTTTTTTGTAACCGTATAAATTGAAGTTATTGTATGAAATACTATCGCTAATTTTTGCTTTGGCATTAGCTGCTGAATAATCCGTATAAATATTGACATCACTGATTTTATACAATTTAAAAGGTTCGGTTCTGCTTGAATCTCTTTCTTGTATACTATTGTTGTTGATGATTAAATTTACGTCAGCTTTGTCTTTTTTGCCAATGGTATCTATGTCGAAAGTCACATAAGTTGGCTGGAAAAAATAAGCGCCATTGTTTCGGAAGTAAGTTGTAATACGATTTTTTTCTTCTTCAAAATCAGTGGTTTTGTATTGGTTTCCAGATTTTAAGATTGAAGGTTCTCTGCTGTTGTTGTACAAAGAGTCAAGAGCGGGAGTCATAATTGTAGTTCTAATAGAATCTAATGTATATGCTGGACCCGTTGTTATGTTATAATTTATTTTGGCTCTTTTAATTCCAACAGTGTCAATAGTATAATCTGTTTGCACTTTGAAAAAGCCATTATTTAAATAGTAATATTTTAAACGAAGCAAAGACTTTCTTGTTTTAGCAGTGTCTATAATTACAGGAGGTTCACCAGTGTTTTTTAAGAAATCATTTAAGCCTTTGTTTACAAAAGACTGACCAAGACGATCAACCTGTTTTGCCGATAATAATTTTGACCAACGCTCATATCTGCCAGGATGATTGTCGAATTTTGCTTTATAGGTAGAGTCTGGATTTAAATTGGCTAAATTGTATAAATTCAAACGCAATTTAAAACCTAACAGTTTTCCGTTCGGTTTTTGGTACATTTGATTCGTGGCAATTTCATCATTTGTCGACTTTCCGTTAACTAGAATATTATTTTTTACAAGAAGATTTTTTCCATCGGGAACTCTTTTTACGGCATTACAAGCACAAATAAGTGTTGCTATTAGAATAAATGCTGTTATTTTTGTGGAATTATTTTTCAAGTGTTTATAAATATTTAATTCAAAAGTACATTATTTTATGGTTAGTAAAAACCAAATAAAACTTATCTCAGGCTTACATCAAAAAAAACAACGTTTTGCAAATCAATTATTTTTTGCCGAAGGAGTAAAAGTAATTCAAGAATTGTTGCAATCCAATTTTGAATTAGAGCATTTATACACCACGCAAAATGATTTTGAAGCAGTTCAATCTTCAAAACGTACTCTTATTAATGAACAGGAGTTAAAGAAAATAAGTGCTTTGTCAACTCCAAATACTTGTTTGGCTGTATTCAAAATCCCTGCCGAAAATAAAATAATCGAATCAGGATTGATTTTGGCTTTAGACGACATTCGTGATCCTGGAAATTTAGGAACCATTATGCGTCTTTGCGATTGGTTTGGCATCAAACAAATTATTTGCTCCAAAGAAACTGTAGATATTTATAACCCAAAAGTGGTTCAGGCTACAATGGGATCTATAACTAGAGTAAATGTAAGTTATGTTGATTTGAAAAGCTTTATCGCTCAAACAAAACTGCCAATTTTTGGAACCTTTATGGATGGCGAAAACATTTATAAATCAAATTTGCCTGAAAATGGAATCATTATTATGGGTAATGAGGCCAATGGTATTTCAGAAGAAATTGAAAAAATGGTCACAAGCCGACTCACAATTCCGCGATTTGGAGAGCTACAAAAAACCGAAAGTTTAAATGTAGCTACCGCAACAGCAATTATTCTCAGTGAATTTAAACGAAATAGTTAGCTATTTGTTTTAATGAAAAGTGAAATTTATTAAAATAGCTCTAGATTTCATAGAATCGATATTTCCTGTCCAAGGGCTGTTTGGATCATTATCTCTGATCAATTCATCAGTAATGCCAAACATTCCTCTGATTGATGGAGAAAAAATGAAATATTCTGTAAAGAAATCAATCCCAACACCCATTTCATAAGCCGCTGTCCAAGGTTTTACTCTGAATTTTTGTTGCGAGTTATCATCTTGAGATTTTGAATTGCTTGATAAATTCAGCGTTGTTGACATTCCGCCAACTAAATAAGGACGGATGTTTCCTGTGCGTAAAGAAGAGAATTTCAGCAATAGAGGGAAATGAATATACGTACTATTTACTTCTCTTAAATAGTCATTTTGAGAAGAGAAATTTGGGTAATATAAATCGCGTTTTGTATAATATAAACCTGGTTCAAAACGCAGGTTTATATATTCTTGTAATCTTAAATCAGCTACAACACCAACATTGAATCCGGTAGTTTTTTTGACTTGGATATCTTGATTTACAACGTTTTTATAGTCGAATTTAAAGTCAAAACTATTGAATCCTAAATAGTAACCAAAATAAAGGCGTTGCTTTTGCCAGTTTTCAAGGTTTATAATGGGATCTTTGCTAAACATGCTTTTAGCAAATTGTGAATATCCTTTTGTCGATAAGACTAATAAAATTAAGATTACTGTTTTTTTCATACTATTTTTTAGAAGCAGAATAAATGGTTGCAACTCCAAAGGTTTGAGGCATAGCCACAACATCTATAAACCCGATTTTTCTCAAAATATTGTTTAATGCTTCTCCATAAGGAAAAACAGCAGCAGATTCTGATAAATAACCATAAGCAGAATTATCTTTAGAAAATAATTTCCCGATTATTGGGAGTATGTTTTTGCTGTAAAATTTATATCCTTGTTTGTATGGAGTTTTATCTGGGACAGAAGTTTCGAGAATTACAAATATGCCATTCGGTTTTAAGACTCTTAAAATTTCGGCAAATCCTTTTTCTAAATTTTCAAAGTTTCGAACACCAAAACCAACAGTTATGGCATCAAAATAATTATCCTCAAAAGGAATGTTTTCAGAATCTCCTAGAACTAAGTCAATAGTATTTGAAAGATTTTTTTCGGCTACTTTCTTTTTTCCAACTTCAAGCATTCCTGCCGAAATATCTAAGCCTATTATTTTTTCGGCATTAGTTTGTGCCATCAAAATAGCAAGATCACCAGTTCCTGTAGCAATATCAAGAATGATCTTTGGTTTTGTGTCAGATACTAATTTTAATACTTTTTTACGCCATTTCACATCAATCCCAAATGAGATGACACGGTTCAAATTATCGTAATTCCCAGAAATGTTGTCAAACATTTGGGCAACCTGCTCTTTCTTCCCTAAAGAAGAGTCTTTATATGGAGTTATTTTTTCAGACATTTTTTTTATTTAGGCAAATATAATACAATCTGACTTAACTGTAATTGGCTTTTTTAATTTGTAAATCAAATGTTTTAAAAGTGAGATTTTTGGCAATGCGAGCTCACTGTTTTTTGGTAGTTGCAATGCCTCACTGAAAGTGGGTATTTTGAAAAAATCACTAAAAGTTGGTATTGTGTAGTGCTGGATTTATATACAACTTTGTCAAAGAAAAAATGATGAAATTTTAATGATTGATTGAAAAATATGACTTAAATCAAATGATTGCTTCTTTTGCACTGGTAATTCAGTTGTTCTTGTAAGTAGTTTTGAAATGCTGTTCTTAAAAACAGCATCATTTTAAAAGTGCAAAATACGTTCTTAGGATTAAATTTGTTTTTGGAAATTTTAATTTTCTTGCCTTTAATATCTTAGTGGTATTTGTTATTAAAGGCGTTTTGAGACTTGTTCTCAATTAACATTTATGTTATTCAGTTATTTCAAGTGTTTACACATTTGTGATTTTTTTTACCAAAACTATTTCTCGAAAGAGTCAAAATCTTAAAATCAATTGTTTAAAAAACATCCTTCAAAAGAGGATGTTTTTTTATTTGCGTATATACGTTTCATAAGTGTAATCGTAAAGATGTTTGTCATCCTTAAAATTCTCTTCTGATTCTACCAACATCCATTCATTGTCACTGATTTTTGGAAAAAAGGTATCTGCGTCAAAAGTATGGTGCACTTTGGTTATTTCAATGATATCAGCATAAGGCATTGCAAGATTGTAAATTTCTCCACCTCCAATGATATATGAATCTTCATTTTCAGGACAAACCGCGATTGCTTTTTCGATACTGTCAACAACAATGCAACCCTCAGGCTTATAATCGGTTTGACGAGTTATGATAACATGAGTTCTGTTAGGCAAAGGTTTTGGAAAGCTTTCAAAAGTCTTTCTTCCCATAATGATATAATGATTTGTTGTAAGAGATTTGAATCTTTTAAAATCATTTGGCAAATGCCATACTAAATCATTATTTTTTCCGAGAGCATTGTTTTCGGCTACAGCCGCTATCATTATAATCATGGCATTCTAAACTAAATTTTATTTTTCAGTATCCGCATTTATTTTGGATTCTAATTGACTGATTCTTTTTTGCTGCAGCGCAACAAGTCTGTCAATTTGTTCTCTTTCCCATTTTTTATTCATGAATCGATCTGTAATATAGACTTTTATAAAGTGTAAAATAAACAAAAAGAGCCATATCGTAATTCCCCATATACACCAATTTTGATTTGTTCCTGCTCCAAAACCGAAAAATCTATTGGCAACAAATAAAAATAAGCTTCCTATTAGAAAAAGTACAAAATGAAAATACAGGATTTTCTTCTGTCTGAGTCTTCTTCTGGCATATTCATACTGTTCGTGTACTTCTTTTTCCATAAGGTCTTAAATGAAATGAGGTTATAAAGTTAAAATTTATTTTGAAAACAAGGAATTTTGATTCTATAATATTTGCCTTTGAAGTAGTTAAGAATTTGAAATCAAAAAATTATCAGTAATTAATTTATGGATATGATTAAAAAAATAATACATTTTTGTTATTGTCGCAAATCGGATATTGAGTCATTGAAAGTTAGATGGAATTTGCTTAATTTAGAGGTATCAATCTAAAAACTAATTAGTTATGTCTTTAAAGAAACAATTTATCAAAACAAAACCAGTGTGTAAGGTTACCTTTTCTATAGAAGCAAAAGATGCAAATTCAGCAGCTGTAGTTGGAGATTTTAATAATTGGAATCCGGAAGAAGGGACTTTGAGCAAGTTAAAAAATGGAACATTTAAAGCGACTTATGACTTGGTAAAAGATGCTATTTATGAGTTTAAGTACTTAATTGACGGAGTTTATGTTAATGAACCTGAGGCAGATTCATATAAATGGAATGATTTTGCCGGAAGCGAAAACAGTGTTCTAGCAGTATAAAAAAATCCGCTTAAATTCTAAGCGGATTTTTTTGTGTTTTTATACAGCGACACTTCCTTTTATGGCAGGATGCGGATCATAATCTACAAGAGTGAAATCATTATAATCAAAATCAAAAATGTTTTTAATCGCAGGATTCAAAATCATTTTTGGAAGCGGTTTTGGTTCTCTTGAAAGTTGTAATTCCAATTGCTCAAAATGATTGTTGTAAATATGTGCGTCTCCAAAAGTGTGAATAAACTCGCCAGCTTCAAGATCGCAAACTTGAGCAATCATCATGGTTAATAATGCATAAGAAGCAATATTAAAAGGAACTCCTAAAAAGATATCGGCACTTCGTTGATAAAGCTGACAAGAAAGCTTGCCTTTTGTTTCGCCTTTTTCAATATCGGGACTCGACACATAAAATTGAAAAAAGGCGTGGCAAGGTGGCAAAGCGGCTTTATTGTTTGCTACGTTTTCTTCAAAAGATTTTTTGGTATCTGGCAAAACCGAAGGATTCCAAGCCGAAACGAGCATTCTGCGGCTGTTTGGGTTTGTCTTCAATTCAGTGATTAATTCAGATATCTGGTCAATTTCTTCACTGTTCCAATTGCGCCATTGATGACCATAAACAGGTCCTAAATCGCCATTTGAATCGGCCCACTCGTCCCAGATTTTAACTCCGTTTTCTTGAAGGTATTTTATATTTGTATCTCCTTTTAAAAACCAAAGCAATTCGTAAATGATTGATTTTAAATGAAGTTTTTTAGTGGTAACCATTGGGAAACCTTCACTTAAATCAAAACGCATTTGATAGCCAAAAACGCTTTTAGTTCCAGTTCCGGTTCTGTCTCCTTTTTGATTGCCGTTTTCTAAAACGTGTTTTACTAAATCTAAGTATTGTTTCATTTTTGCTTTAGGCTTTAGGCTTTAAGCTTTAGGCTTTTTCCTAATGCTTAAGCTTGTTTTTTATATTTACGGCAATATACTTTAAGCTTATAGCCTAAAGCTTATTGCCTATAGCGAATAGTTATCTTTTTGAGATTTCGTCTCTGATTTTTGCGGCTTTTTCGTAATCTTCTTGAGAGACTGCTTGATCCAAAAGCTCATTTAATTCTTGCAATGAATGTTTTGCGTATACATCGCCAGATTGATTGCTTTCTTCTTCATGTCCAAAAGTTTCTGGATTAGAAAGTACATCGTCGATTTCTTGAGAACCTTGGTCGCCATCTCCAGAATTTGATTTTAAATAAATTCCGGCTTTGTCCAAGATGTTTTTATAGGTAAAAATTGGTGCGTTGAAACGCAAGGCTAGTGCAATTGCATCTGAAGTTCTTGCATCAATAATTTCTTCGATTTTGTCTCTTTCGCAGATCAAACTAGAATAAAAAACACCGTCAACAAGTTTGTGTATGATTACTTGTTTTACCACAATGTCAAATCGCTCTGCAAAGTTTTTGAATAAATCATGCGTTAATGGACGGGGAGGTTTGATCTCTTTTTCTAAGGCAATAGCAATCGATTGGGCTTCAAAAGCGCCAATTACGATAGGTAATTTTCTTTCGCCGTCAACTTCATTCAAAATTAAAGCATAAGCGCCATTTTGAGTTTGGCTGTATGAAATTCCTTTTATGGATAATTTTACTAGACTCATATATGATTGAAAAAAGGGCACTTAGCGCCACATTTTAATACTTTTTTTGATTGGAAAATAAAGGTGCAATTTTAATCAAAAAATATCGAACAAAAAAGCTGCCTTAAAACAAAGATACGATTATCTTGTTTTTAGGCAGCTATATTATTTAAGAATTCTTTGATTAAGAATGCTGAGCTTTAAAAGCTTTAAGTTTCTCCGTTAATTGAGGAACGATTTCAAAAGCATCTCCAACAATACCATAATCAGCAACTTTAAAGAAAGGAGCTTCTGGGTCATTATTGATTACCACTTTTACTTTAGAAGAGTTGATTCCAGCAATATGTTGAATTGCTCCAGAGATACCAATCGCAATGTATAAGTTTGTTGCAACTGGTTTTCCTGTTTGACCAACGTGCTCGCTGTGAGGTCTCCATCCTAAATCTGAAACAGGTTTAGAACATGCCGTTGCAGCACCTAAAACTTCAGCTAGATTTTCAACCAATCCCCAGTTTTCCGGACCTTTCAATCCGCGTCCGCCAGAAACTACGATATCAGCATCAGCGATAGAAACTTTTCCAGTCACTTTTTCAACAGATTCTACTTTTACACCAAAATCATTGTCTCCAATTGTTGGGTTAAAATCTTCTGCTGCTGCAGCTCCTGCGCTTTCAAAAATTCCGTAAGAGTTTTTAGCAAGTCCGAGAACTTTTACATCTGTATCAATTTGAGTGATGTTGAAAGCTTTGTTTGAGAAAGCATTTCTTTTTACTTGAAAAGGAGAAGTGCTCACTGGCAATCCTACAACATTTGAAGCAAAACCTGCATTTAAAGCTACTGCAACTAATGATGAAAGATAAATACTGTCTGTTGTAGAAGAAAGCAACACTACTTTTGTTCCTTCTTTTTCAGCAGCTTGTTTAATAACATCGGCGTAAGCCTTAGCTGTAAAGCCAGCCAATTTATCATTGTTTACTTTTAGAACTTTATCAACTCCGTATTTTCCTAATTCGCTTACATCGCTAATGTTTACAGTCAAAGCTGTAACTGTAGTTCCTAATGATTCTGCTACTTTTTTAGCGTAAGAAGCTAATTCAAAAGCAACTTTTTTAAATTTTCCTTCTGCAGATTCTGCATATATTAATATTGACATAATAATTTTAGATTTTAGATTTTAGATTTCAGATTTTAAAATTGAAATCTAAAATGATTATTGATTTTAGATTTTGAAGTGAATCAAAATGTAGATTTAGTATTGCAATCTGCAATCTAAAATCTACAATCTTAAATTACCTTCGCTTCGTTGTGTAATAAATTGATTAACTCATCTAAATTATCTGCAGAAACTAATTTCACTGCTGATTTTGGAGCTGGTTTTTCAAATTTCACCGCTTTTGTATTTACTGCTGCATCAACTGGCTCAAGAATAGTCAAGGCTTTTGTTCTTGCAGTCATGATTCCTCTCATGTTCGGGATGCGTAAATCTTTTTCTTCAACAAGACCTTTTTGTCCGCCAATGATTAATGGTAAAGTTGTGCTTACAGTTTCTTTTCCACCGTCAATTTCACGAACTGCTTTTACGTTATTTCCGTCAACAGTTATTGCTGTACAAGAGTTTAAAAAGTTAGAACCTAAAATTCCTGCAATCATTCCAGGAACCATTCCTCCATTATAATCTAAAGATTCTTTTCCAGCGATTACAAGATCGTAACCACCATTTTTAATTACTTCGGCAAGTTGTTTTGCAACAAAAAATCCGTCAGTTGGGTTAGCGTTAACACGAATCGCTTCGTTTGCACCAATTGCTAACGCTTTACGTAAAGTTGGTTCAGTATCTGGTCCTCCAACATTAACAACAGTTACCGTTGCTCCTTGTTGTTCTTGAAACCAAATGGCACGTGTTAAACCAAACTCATCATTTGGGTTGATTACATATTGTACACCATTGGTATCAAATTCTGAGTCACCGTTGGTAAAGTTAATTTTTGAAGTAGTATCAGGCACGTGGCTGATGCAAACCAATATTTTCATAAGTATATATTTTGAATTTAATAATATGCTTTGACAAATTTAGAAATTAAAATCGGAATAATATACTATGCATGCATAATATTTTTTAAAAACTATTACGTTTTCGAAGATTTTGAAATTTGAAAGTGCTTTTGTCTGGTTGTAGAATTGAAAATTCAGTTATTTTGCCTGATTCTTAGTAAATTCGCAATGGACGAAAAGATGCAAACTGTTAAAATTAGAGCAGATTTATACTAGATTTTGATTAATTCCGTTTAAGTAGTCGAATTTGAATAAATCAGAATTCAACAAATAGAGTTGGATTTGTATGAAAAGTGTTTTTCGGCAAAGAATAATAACAATTATATCGATTTCGTAAATATCACAATAAGTTTTAAAAAGTTAAAAGCAGAAGAATAGGATAAAGTTCATGAGATTTTAAATTCAATTTATGCTTTTAAGTGATTTAAAATATTTATTTTTGCTCTTCAGAAAATTCAACATACAATATAAATATGAGAACAATACAATTTAGAGAGGCCATTTGCGAAGCGATGAGCGAAGAAATGCGTCGCGATGAATCCATATATTTAATGGGAGAAGAGGTTGCAGAATACAACGGAGCTTACAAAGCTTCAAAAGGAATGCTTGCTGAGTTTGGTGAAAAGAGAGTAATCGATACTCCAATTGCTGAGCTTGGTTTTTCAGGAATTGCAGTAGGTTCTGCAATGAATGGAAACCGCCCTATTGTAGAATATATGACATTCAACTTCTGTTTAGTTGGTATTGATCAAATTATAAATAACGCAGCTAAAATGCGTCAAATGACAGGAGGGCAATTCAATGTGCCAATCGTTTTCCGTGGACCAACAGCTTCTGCGGGTCAATTAGGAGCGACTCACTCACAAGCTTTAGAAAACTGGTTTGCTAATACTCCAGGTCTTAAAGTTATTGTTCCTTCAACTCCTTATGATGCAAAAGGACTTTTGAAATCTGCAATTCGTGATAATGACCCTGTAATCTTCATGGAGTCTGAGCAAATGTACGGTGATAAAGGTGAAGTGCCAGACGGAGAATATACAATTCCAATTGGTGTTGCTGATATTAAACGTGAAGGAACAGATGTAACTATCGTTTCTTTCGGAAAAATCATCAAAGAAGCTTTCATTGCTGCTGACGAATTAGCTAAAGAAGGAATCTCTTGCGAGATCATTGATTTAAGAACAGTTCGTCCAATGGATAAAGATGCAATTCTTACTTCTGTTAAAAAAACAAATCGTTTAGTAATTCTTGAGGAAGCTTGGCCAGTTGCCAGCCTTTCTTCTGAGATCACTTATCTTGTTCAAGAGCAAGCTTTTGATTTCCTTGATGCGCCAATTCAGCGTATCACAACTGCTGATACTCCTGCACCTTACTCTCCTGTATTGCTAAAAGAATGGTTGCCAAATGCAGGTGACGTTGTAAAAGCAGTAAAGAAAGTAATGTACAAATAAGAAATTCAACAATACTTAATAAAACTTCATCAGTCATATTAATTGATGAAGTTTTTTTTTGCCAAATGATAAAAAGAATAATTTTACTCAGCCTATTTTTTGTATTCGCCTTTGTGAATCTTGGAACTGCACAAACAAAAGTGAGTGGAATTGTTTTGGATAAATCAAATCAGCCAATTCCTTTTGCGAATATCGTTTTCAAGGGTTCAAATACTGGAATTGTTTCTAATGAAGATGGCCGATTTTATCTTGAATCGCCGAATACCTATACCGCATTAATTGTAAGTTCAGCAGGATTTTCAGATAAAGAAGTTCCTTTGGAAAAAGCAGTCAATTATAATTTTAAAATTGTTCTTGGCGAAGCCGAAGCACTTAACGAAGTTGTTATTTATACCGGAAAAACTTCTAAAAAAAATAATCCAGCCTTAGACATTTTGAGGAAAATTTGGGAAAGAAAACGTAAAAACGGACTTTACCAATTCAATCAATATCAAATGCAAAAGTACGAAAAAGTCGAGTTTGACATGAACACGATTGACAGTGCTTTGATGAAAAATAAGCTTTTTAAAGGAATGGAGTTTATCTTTGATCATGTTGATACTTCTGATGTTACAGGTAAAACGTATCTTCCGATTTTTATCAACGAATCAGTTTATGATGTTTATGGCGATAATAAAATAAAGAAAGTAAAAGAGAATTTGACAGGAAATAAGATGTCTGGTTTTAATGGAAATCAGCAAATTTTATCCTTTGTAAAAGACCTTTATTCTGATTATAACATTTACGACAATCACCTTAAATTTTTCGATAAAAGCTTTACAAGTCCGCTTTCAAAAACGGGAATTGACGTTTATAACTATGTTCTAAAAGACAGTGCATTTGTCGATAAAAAATGGTGTTATAATATTGTTTTTTATCCGAGACGTAAAAATGAATTGACCTTTAAAGGAGATTTTTGGGTTAATGACACCACTTTTGCGATCAAGAAAATTAATATGGGCGTTACTAAAAGTGCCAATATTAACTGGGTAAAAGACATTTACATTGAGCAGGAATTTGAAGTAGAAAATGATTCTATTTTCCTTTTGACACGTGATTATATGATGTCTGATTTTGCTTTGAATAAAAAAGAAAAATCAAAAGGAGTTTATGGAAAACGAACGACTTTGTATCGTAATCATAAATTCAATATTCAGAAACCAGAGAAATTCTATAAAGAAGAAGTCAACTTTATAGACAATGCCGTTTACGATCGACCGCCCGAATTTTGGGAAGAAAATCGTTTTGAGAAATTAAATAAAGACGAAAAAGGGATTTATAAAATGCTCGATACCTTGCAAACGGTCAAGCGATTTAAGCAATTGTATAGTCTCGTCTCCATTTTAGGAAGTGGTTATGTCGAGTTTAAAAACTTCGATTATGGCCCGATTTTCTCCACTTTTGGTTATAACGAAGTCGAAGGCTTGAGAGTTAGAGTTGGAGGAAGAACCTATTTTGGACCAAATGATCCGTGGCGTATTCAAGCTTATACGGCTTATGGTTTTAATGATAACAAATTCAAATACGGAGTTTCTGGAAAATGGATGGTTGACAAGAAAAACCGAATCATTATTTCTGGAGGAAACAGGCGCGATATTGAGCAAATTGGAGCAAGCCTAACAACCACAAATGATATTTTGGGACGAAGTTTTGCGTCTTCTGCTTTGTTTACAACGAGCAGTAATGGGAAATTAACCAATATTAATTTGAGTAATGTTTCGTTTGAAATTGAAGCCAAGAAGAATTTTATAATTCAAACTGGTTTTTCATACAGAACACTAGAATCTGCATCGCCAACATTTAGTCTAGATTATTATAGTACTTTGCCTAGTTCATCAAATCCAGCTGGAGTTATAGAAAGCAAAGTGAGACAATCTGAGGCTAATATTCAGTTTGAGTATATGCCAAACCGCAAAACCATTGGTTACGGAGTTGAAAGAGATTTAGTTGATAGTCCATTTAGCCATTTCTTTGTGAATTTCAGTTATGGATTAAAAGGCGTTTTTGAAAGTGATTTTGCCTACGAGAAAATACAAGTTTACTATAAACAACCTATTATCATTGGACCTTTAGGAAGATCTAATATTATTGTGGAAACGGGTAAAACATTTGGTACAATTCCGTTAGGTTTGATGAGTGTTGTTCCTGGAAACCAAACCTATTGGACAATTGAAAATACATTCAGTAATTTGAATTTCTACGAATTCATTACAGATCAATATACAACTTTGCAATGGAATCATGATTTTGGCGGAAGATTGTTTGCCAGAGTTCCGTTTATGAGAAAATTAAACTGGAGAGAATTTGTTGGTATAAAAGCAGTTCATGGAACGATTTCAAATGCCAATAGAGAAATAAACGCTTCGGGTCAGCCGTACAATGCACCCGAAAATGTGTATTGGGAATACAACGCCGGAATTGGAAATATCTTTAAAGTTTTCCGCATCGATTTCTCATGGAGAGGAAGTTACCTAAACATGCCGGATGCTAATAAATTTGCAGTAAAAGGATCTTTTGGGTTTTATTTTTAAGGTTCAAAGTGACAAAGTAACAAAGTCGCAAAGGTTTCAAATCTTTGCGACTTTTTTTGTTCTCGTAGATTTCGCAGATCGGACAGATTTTTTTATCAGCTTAATCTGCAATCCCGATGGCTATCGGGGGCGAGATAAAAAAACTTTGAGACTTTGCGACTCTGCTTGAACTAACTTCATTTTTCTTAATTTTGATTTACCTTCAAAATCTAAAACCATGCAAGAAGCCATCGATTTTCTTTTAGCTCAAAATCCAATCTTTCAAGAAATTATTGATAAATATGGATTGCCACAAATTCCGAGACGTCCTCAAGGTTTTGAAACTTTGGTTTTATTAATATTAGAGCAACAAGTTTCTATCGATTCGGCGAAAGCCACATTCTTAAAAATAAAAGCGTACAAAGCCTGTAGTCCAGAAAATATGGCTGTTTTGTCTGATGAAGAGTTTAGAAGTCTTGGCGTCAGTCGCCAAAAAACAAAATATATTAAAATTTTGGCAGAAGCCGTTTTGAGCAAAGAATTAGATATTGAAAGTTTGCCTTTAAAATCGGCGAAAGAAGTTCGGGAAGAACTTATAAAACTCAAAGGAATTGGAAATTGGACTATCGATATCTATTTGATGTTTTGTTTAGAAGAGCCCGATTTGATTCCGCTTGGTGATATTGCAGTCGTTAATACAATGAAGGAATTGTTTAATATTCATGATAAGCAAGAAATGGAAATCCATGCCGAACAATGGAGTCCGTACAGATCTTATGCAACATATTTACTTTGGCATCATTACTTAAAAAAGAGAAATCGAACAATTACCTATTAAATGCTTGTTTTTTAATAGATAATACAGATAATTTAACCTGTTTTTTTATTGTAAAAATAGAATGTTTGGTTACTTTTGCAACCGAAATTATAAGATATAATAAAAAACGAAAATGACCGCAGACAAACTAACAACTTTCGATGTATTAATCGAAATACCAAGAGGAAGCAGAAATAAATATGAGTACGATTTTGAAATCAAAAGAATGCGTTTCGACAGAATGTTATTCTCTTCAATGATGTACCCAGCTGATTATGGATTTATTCCAGAAACTTTAGCTTTAGATGGTGACCCTCTTGATGTATTGGTTTTAGTAAACGAACCAACTTTCCCTGGATGTGTAATGGAAGTTAAGCCAATTGGTGTTTTCCACATGGCAGATGATAAAGGACCAGACGAAAAAATTATTTGTGTACCTGTTTCAGATCCAATCTGGAATTCATTAAACGATCTTTCAGATATCAACCCTCACTTAGTAAAAGAAATTGAGCACTTCTTCCAAGTGTACAAAGATCTTGAGAACAAAAAAGTTGATGTTGAAGGATGGGGAGACGTAAAAGAAGCTTATGCAATTATTGCAGAGTGCACAAAACGTTTTGATGACATTGAAAATAAACCAGCAGGATTATTTAGCATTAAATAATTTTAGCATTCATATTTTATAAAAAAAGCAATACTTCGTTAGGAGTATTGCTTTTTTGTTTAAATTCGTTTTAGTTAGATTGTTGACTATTAACCAAAACCATTAAAATATTATGAATGCATTTATGATTTACCTGCCAATTATTATGGCAGTTTTAGGATTACTTTTCATGGGAATAAAAAGGACTTGGGTTTTAAAACAAGACGCTGGAGACGGTAAGATGAAAGAGATTTCAGATTACATCTACGAAGGAGCCTTAGCCTTCCTCAAAGCCGAATACAAACTATTAACCATCTTCGTAATTATTGCCAGTTTAGCTTTGGCAGGAATTACTTTTATTCCGGGAGTAAAAACCCATTTATTAATCGTAGTAGCATTTATTTTTGGAGCATTATTTTCGGCTTATGCTGGAAATATCGGAATGAAAATAGCAACCAAAACAAACGTTAGAACTACTCAGGCTGCACGTACAAGCTTGCCTCAAGCTTTAAAAGTTTCTTTTGGCGGAGGAACTGTAATGGGACTTGGCGTTGCAGGTTTAGCTGTTTTAGGTCTAACAGCTTTCTTTATCATTTTCTTTAATTTATTTTCTGGCGGAGTTTGGAAAGATACCGATACAATGACTGTTGTTCTAGAAACTCTAGCAGGATTTTCACTTGGTGCAGAATCAATCGCTTTGTTTGCTCGCGTTGGAGGCGGAATTTACACAAAAGCGGCCGATGTTGGTGCTGATTTAGTAGGTAAAGTTGAAGCCGGAATCCCAGAAGATGATCCGCGTAATCCTGCTACAATTGCAGATAACGTAGGTGATAACGTGGGAGACGTTGCGGGTATGGGAGCTGATTTATTTGGTTCTTATGTTGCGACGGTTTTAGCTGCAATGGTTTTAGGGAATTATGTGATAAAAGATATGGGCGGAAGCATTAACGATGCTTTCGGCGGAATCGGACCTATTTTGCTTCCAATGGCAATTGCTGGTTTCGGAATCTTGTTTTCGATTATCGGAACGATGTTGGTAAAAATTTCAGATGATAATGCCAGAGAAGCGCAAGTACAAAAAGCATTAAACATAGGTAACTGGGTTTCCATTGGTTTAACTGCAATTGCTTGTTTCTTTTTGGTGCAACATATGTTGCCAGAAGTAATGACAATGGAATTCTTTGGAGAAGGATCACAGCAAATTTCTTCAATGCGTGTTTTCTATGCAACATTAGTAGGTTTAGTTGTTGGTGGCGCGATTTCATCAGTAACAGAATATTATACAGGATTAGGAACAAAGCCAGTTTTGGCAATCGTTCAAAAATCATCAACAGGAGCAGGAACAAATGTTATTGCAGGTTTAGCAACCGGAATGATTTCTACTTTTCCTACGGTATTATTGTTTGCAGTAGCAATTTGGATTTCTTATGCTTTAGCAGGATTTTATGGAGTTGCTTTAGCGGCTTCTGCAATGATGGCAACAACAGCTATGCAATTAGCAATCGATGCTTTCGGACCAATTTCTGATAACGCAGGAGGAATTGCTGAAATGAGCGAATTGCCAAAAGAAGTTCGTACAAGAACCGATATTTTAGATTCAGTTGGAAATACAACCGCAGCAACAGGAAAAGGATTTGCAATTGCTTCTGCAGCTTTGACTTCGTTGGCTTTATTTGCTGCGTACGTTACGTTTACAGGAATTGACGGAATCAATATTTTCAAAGCACCAGTTTTGGCAATGTTATTTGTCGGAGGAATGATTCCGGTTGTTTTCTCAGCTTTAGCTATGAATTCTGTTGGAAAAGCAGCAATGGATATGGTTTACGAAGTGCGTCGTCAGTTCAAGGAAATTCCAGGAATTATGGAAGGAACTGGAAAGCCTGAATATGGAAAATGCGTTGAAATTTCTACAAAAGCCGCTTTACGCGAAATGATGCTTCCGGGAATTTTGACAATTGGTTTTCCTATTGCAATTGTATTGATTGGGAAGTTAGTTTACGCAGACAATAATCAACTTATTGCTGAAATGTTAGGAGGATATATGGCTGGAGTTACGGTTTCTGGGGTGCTTTGGGCAGTTTTCCAAAACAATGCCGGAGGTGCTTGGGATAATGCTAAAAAATCTTTTGAAGCTGGTGTAATGATCAACGGTGAAATGACTTATAAAGGTTCTGACGCGCATAAAGCTGCAGTTACTGGAGATACTGTTGGTGATCCATTTAAAGATACTTCAGGACCATCAATGAACATCTTAATCAAATTAACTTGTTTGATCGGACTAGTTGTTGCACCAATTTTAGGTGAGGGACATGCGACAGCAGGTATGGCAGAAAAAGGTTCTTGTTGTGTAAAAATGGAAATGCACGCAGATGGTGTTTCTAAATGTGGCGATTTGTCTGGAATGACTAAAGAAGAATGTATTAAAATGTGTAAAGAAAAAGGATGTACAGCAGAAGAAACTGCAAAATGCCTAGCACATTATGATGCAAACGGAAAATATATGCACCAAAAAACAGATTGTTTTGATACAAGCAAATATGAGAAAAAAGCCCTTAAAGTAGAACTGAGAAAAGAAAACGGAAAAACCATTGGAACTGTTACAAAAACTGAAAATGGCAAAACCACAACCGAAGTTTACGAAGGAACTGAAGCGGAAGTAAAAGCTAAAATTGATGCTGTAAAATAATGATTACTGATAACTTTGTCAAAGTTTTAAACTTTGACAAAGTTGCTTAAAATAAAAAAGCCTCTAAAATTTTAGGGGCTTTTTTGTATTTCGGATAAATTGATGTTCTAAAACAACCCGTTCAATTCAGCATCAATTCTATTAATGATATTTCCTAAGTCTTCAGGATTGTCAACAAAATTAATATTGTCAACATCAATGATTAATAATCTTCCTTTTGTATAAGTTTGAATCCACGCTTCATATCTTTCGTTCAAACGGCTTAGATAGTCAATTGAAATTGAGTTTTCATATTCGCGTCCGCGTTTGTGGATTTGCCCAACAAGATTCGGGATAGAACTTCTCAAATAAATCAATAAATCTGGTGCCTTTACTAGCGATTCCATTAATTCAAACAACGAAGTATAATTTTCAAAATCACGACTCGTCATCAAACCCATAGAATATAAGTTAGGAGCAAAGATGTAAGCATCTTCATAAATCGTTCTGTCTTGAATGATTTTTTTCCCGCTTTCGCGAATTTGCTGCACCTGACGAAAACGGCTATTCAAGAAATAAATCTGCAAATTGAACGACCAGCGCTCCATTTGATGATAAAAATCGTCTAGATATGGATTGTCAACCACATCTTCGTAATGAGGCTCCCATTTAAAATGTTTGGCTAATAATTTAGTCAAGGTAGTTTTTCCTGCGCCTATATTTCCTGCTATTGCTATGTGCATTACGGTGTTACGATTTTATAATTTACAATTTCTTTAGCTGTAAAAATAGATAAAATTTGGTCTTTGTAATAGAAATTATCAAACGATTTTTGTAAAATTTCAATTTCAGAAATTACATCCGTTTTCTCTTTGCTAATGTCTCTTAAATACAAGCGATTACCTTTGCTAAAAATGTATTTTTGCGCATCAATTATTTCGATTTTGTCAAAATCTGGGATATTTCCAAGACTGGTAATTTTTCCGAAAATATCACATGAAAACCAGTTATTTTTTTTATCAATCCAATAAAAAGTATTGAAATCCGTGTGGTAATACTTGATCGTTTCTGTTAGTGGAATAGAAACTGTTTTATATTCGTTTTTTAAATAATCAAACAATCCAATTTGTTGGTTCAATGTATTGTAAATCCATAATTGATTTTGTGTTGACATTCCGATGGCGCTTACAACTATTGGCGTAGCGTTTAATGTAAAATTGATTTCGGTAATTTTATTTAACTGATTGTCCAATAAAACAACCGAATTGAAATCTTCATAATACAAAACCATTTTCAGCGGATTCTGCAGGTCGGTTCTTGTAATGCTTCCTAAAGAAACATTTTTGTATTCAAAAATCTCTTTCCCTTTGATTTTGCTGAAAACATTGTTGTTTATCTGATACATAAAACGAAATGAATCATAGCCTAAAAAAGTATCGGCATTAAGAACTGTTTGAGAAATTGAAACCGGATTTATTTTTAAATTTTGTGCCAAAAGAACAGACGGAAAACCGGACATTAAAACAAAAAATAGAAATGTAAGTACCTTTTTGGTCATGATTTTTTAGGTTTCTGTAGAGCCAAATTACAAAAATCTGCATTATTGAGGACTAAAAAAGTGCGTTTTTGCCGATTTTGTAATTTAAACCTTTTTAAAACGTAATAGTCTAAATAATAGTGCATTTTGTCTATGCCTTAAGAGAACTGATATATTATATTTTTAGTATTTTAAAATAAATAATACATTTGAGTGTAAGTTTTATCGGATTTACCAATTTAAATAAAATGAAAATGAAAAAAGTGTTTTTTTATATGTCTTTAATGCTTGTTTTTTCTCAAATGCAGGCGCAAAAAGATTTTCAGGGAATGGCTGTTTATGAGTCAAAAACCCAAGCTCCAAAATTTGACGGAATGAGACCGGGAAATCGCGACATTACGCCAGAAATGCAGAAAACAATGGAAGAGCGAATGAAAAAAATGCTTGAAAAAACGTTTATTTTAAATTTTGACAAATCGGCTTCTATTTATAAAGAAGAAGAAAAACTGGAAGCTCCAGGGCAACAAGGTGGAGGCATGCGCATCATGATGAATTCGTTCATGGGTGGCGGAGGCACTTTTTATAAAAATGTAAAAAGCAAATCTTATACAGTTGACAAAGAATTCATGGGAAAAGAATTTCTGGTTGTGGATTCTTTGCCAAAATTAAATTGGAAAATGGAATCTGAAACCAAACAAATTGGTGGTTATACTTGCTACAAAGCAACAGCCGTAAAAGAAGCCAGCAAAACCGATTTCAGAAACTTCAGACCAAAAAACAACGACGATAAAAAGCCAGAAGAGAAGAAAGATGATGTGAAGAAAACTTCGGGCGAAACGAAAACAAATTTTCAAGACAACTTCGAAATTCCGAAGGAAATTATCATTACCGCTTGGTATTCTCCAGAAATTCCAGTGAACCAAGGACCAGAAAATTATTGGGGTTTGCCAGGTTTGATTTTGGAAGTAAATGATGGAAGAACCACTATTTTATGTTCAAAAATTGTTTTGAACGCCAAAGATAAAGTTGAAATAAAAGCACCTACAAAAGGAAAAGTAATTTCTCAGAAAGATTATGACGAAACCGTAATCAAAAAAATGGAAGAATTCAGAGAAATGAACCGTGGTCGTGATGGCGGTCCGGGTGGTGGTCCAGTAATGATCAGACGATAATTTTTGCATATCATCCTTTAGATTTTCTCCATGAAAAATATACTTTTTTTCGTCATTTTTTTAATGACCTCGATAACTTTTGCGCAAACCGTTCGTTTTGATGGGATTATTCAAGACGAGCAAAAAAATCCGTTGGAAATGGCCAATATTATGGCGGTCAACAACGGGACAAAAGCAATGGATTCTTATGGCATTACAAATGATAAGGGTAAATTTCAGCTTACTTTAAAACCAAATACTTCTTATACGATCAAGATCAGTTATCTTGGAATGAAGTCTAAAGAAATGGCAGTTTCGACCAATACAGAAAATATGGTTCAGAATATCGTTATGGACGGCGCTGGAATAGAATTGGAAGGCGTTGAAATTGTTCGTGAAATGCCAGTTTCTATAAAAGGAGACACGATTGTTTATAATGCCGATTCTTTTAAATCGGGAACAGAAAAAAAACTGGAAGATGTTTTGAAAAAATTGCCTGGCGTTGAGGTTAATGCCGACGGAGAAATTGAAGTCGAAGGAAAAAAAGTCAGCAAATTGATGGTCGAAGGAAAAGATTTTTTTGACGGAGATACCAAACTCGGCGTTAAAAATATTCCTGCTGATGCAATTGACAAAGTTCAGGTTCTTAGAAATTATAATGAAGTAAGCCAACTGAAAGGTTTGGAAAATGATCAGGATAATGTGGCGATGAACATCAAACTGAAATCAGGAAAAAAGAATTTCTGGTTTGGCGATGTTACTGCCGGAATTGGCGTTGCAGAGCTTGACAGTCGTTATATTATCAATCCGAAGTTGTTTTATTATAGCCCAAAATATAGCATCAATTTAATCACCAATTTTAATAATATTGGTGAATTGCCTCTTACGGCGCAGGATTATTTCAAATTTACCGGAGGTTTCAAAAACATGATGAAAAAGGGCGGAAGCAACTTTAATGTTTCCTCAAATGATTTGGGAATTTCAGTTTTAAGAAATAATCGTGCTAAGGAAATCGAAACCAAATTTGGCGCAACGAATTTTTCGTATAATCCAACAAAAGCTTGGAATATTAGTGGTTTCGGAATTCTTTCGGTTTCAAAAACAGATTTAGAAACGAAATCACAAACCACAATTTTAGATTCTGGCGATCAGCAAAAACGTGATGAAAATACACATCAAAAAAATAATCTTGGACTTTTTAAATTGAGTTCGAGTTATAAGCCAAATGACAAGTTTCAGTTTGACTATGATATTTTGACCAAATTATCAAAACAAGATGAAGATACAGATTTGCTTCGTGAATCGGTTGTGAGCAATGTTTCTTCTTTAGAAACTATTTTGACACAGAAAAAGCAAGATCCAACATCGGTAAATCAGAATTTAAGTTTGTATTATACACAAAGCGATAAAAACATTTTTGCTTTCGAAATGCAACATTTGTATCAAGACGAAAATCCGTTTTATAATGCCAATTTGCGTTCACAACCTTTTGATTTGGCGGGATATATTTCGGGACAAAATCGAAATGACTTGAATCAGGATCGTTTTGTGAAAACAAATAAAGTTGATGCAAAATTGGATTACTATTATATGGTGACGCCAAAAAGTAATTTCAATGTTACTGTAGGAAATACGTATTCCTACCAAAATTTCAATTCTCATATTTTCCAAATGTTGGACAACGGAGATAAAAACGACTTGAATGAGCCAGAAAATAATAACGATGTTGATTATCGATTTAATGACGCATTTTTAGGATTTCATTACAAAATACTGACTGGAAAATTTACTTTTACGCCAGGAGTAAGCCTGCATTCTTACAATATGACAAATGCGCAATTGGGAACAGATTATTCACAAAGTTTCACAAAAGTCCTGCCTGATTTCTTCGCTTTGTACCAAATCAAAAAATCAGAAACATTGACGTACAATTTCTCATTATCAAATGATTTTACCGATATAAATCAGCTTGCGGCGGGTTATGTTTTGTCTGATTATAGCAGTTTGTTTAGAGGAAATCGTTTCTTGGAAAATGCGACTTCACAAGTGCATTCGCTTCGTTATTTTAAATACAATATGTTCAATTTTGAAAATATTTTTGCCAATGCGACTTACACTAAAAAAGTAGATGCAATAAAAACGAAAGCTAATTTTGACGGAATTAATCAATCTTCAGTTCCGTATAATTCTAATTTAGCCGATGAAACTTTAAGCGGAATGGGAAGCTACGGGCGTTCTTTTTTAAAGAATTACAAAGCATCGGCGACGGCAAGTTTGAATTGGTCAAAATTCAATAATATTCAGAATAATGTTTTAGCCACAACCGAAAGTTTTACCCAAAGTTATACGGTCAAAGCGGCAACAAATTATAAAAATCTGCCGAATTTAGAAGTTGGATATAATGCTTTGATCAATCAGTATAGTGGTTCGACTTATTATACAGATAAACCTTTTGCGAGATTGGATTATTATTTCTGGAACAGTTTTTCATTTGTTTCAGAGTATGAATTCTATCACTATTATAATGGAAACAAAACAGTTGATAACGAATATGATTTTTTAAGTGCGAGTTTAGTTTATCAGAAAAAAGACAGTAAATGGGAATACAAAGTTTCGGCAACCAACTTGTTGAACACAACGTATCTTAATGACGACAGCTTCTCGCAGTTTTCTACGCGAGTTTCGCAATATACCGTTCAGCCTCGTTACATCATCTTTTCAATGAAATATAATTTGTAGTATTTTAATTGCAAAAATTTGCCTTTTTGATGCTTTATTTCGTAAGAATCAAATATCTTTGCGCTCAATATCAGCAGTAAAAATTAATAGCTATGCGCAATTTTATTTGGAGCTTATTGCTCTTGTTTTCAGGAATATTTGTTTCCTTTTCTCAGACAAACGGAATCGAAAAAGGAACGTATTTATCCACTAATAAAGGTGGAAAAATCAAGCTGAACTTGTTAGATGATAATAAATACGAGCTGGTTTTTTATACAGGTAATTATGAAATCAAAGGTGATTCTTTAATCTTTATTCAGAAAGAAAATGCTGAAAACGGTTTTGATCTTGCTTTTGCAACCGATAAAAAGGCAAAAAAAATTAAAATCAAGTTTTCAGATCCATCGTATTATTCTTTTTATATAGGAACACAAAAAGGAAATGAAGATGTTGTCTATCAAAAACTTTCTGATATTAAAACCAAACTTGATCCGAATTGGGAAAAAGCAGATTTAGAATTTGATATCGAAAAAACCGATTATTTATATCTGGTTTATGAAAATTATGATGGCAAAAGTAATGTTTGCAAATATGCATTGCCAAAAGATGTTTCTGAGGTAACAATAAAATATGATTTTGCACTTCTAAGTGATTTAAAAATTACAGGTTTTTTTGATAGAAAAACAAATGAATTAAAAGTTTCTGAACAATCAGGAAAGGATCCATTAGTATTTGTAAATGAAAAAAATACACAGCCAGAAAAAGTAAAGAAAGTAATTCCTCTTGAAAACCAATTAATCTCAAATTGGTCTTATCCAGGAAAAGAACCTGTTTTGGCTACCGAAGATTATGGTTCAGATACCATGGTAGTTGATAGCGCAGCCGTCGTAGATTATGCAGTTGCACCTCCTGCCGTTCCTGCGCAATATGATTTTAAATTAAAAATAGAGAATAATCTAAAAAATGCGTTAGCAGCAACAAAAGAGGCAAAACTCAAATTTTTAATGTTTTATGCTAATAGCAAAGATAAACTTGCAAAAGAGAATTTTGATGCCTTTGTAAAAGATCAAGAAACCCAAGCTGGATATAATATGTACGATGCATACAACCCAGTTTACGATGTTTATAATTATTATTTTGCTGGAGCCGATGATAAAAAATGGCTAAAAAATAATAAGATAACTGATGATCCTGCTGTATTGGTTTTAAATGGTGAAGGCGATATTTTGGCGAAAGCCAAATCTGATTTGTCAGACAAGAGTTATCAGTTTAGTTATTATGGAGATTTGTATAAAAAGTTGCAACGTGCCAATGCTTTTGTTTACATAAACAAAACATTCAAAAACAAAAAAGCAACGGATGCTGATTTGATAAGAGCTTTTAATAGAGCCGCAGTTTTAGAAATTTCATACGATTATGATTCAGATGATGCAGTAACTGATCCTAATTCTACAGATTTTGTCGTGACAAAATCTTCTGTCGATAAGAAAGAAGTTGCCCAAATATGGAAAAACGTAATCGAAGCGCATCAAAAAGATACAAAACCAGATATGTATTTGGTGGAAACAATTACGAGAGAAATCAAAAATCAAGGTTTTACAAAACAGCTTTTTAATGAAGAAAGAGTTTTGAATGATACTGATTTTCTGGCTATAGATTATCTTTTGAAACATGCCGATAGAATTGAAGAGAATCGTGTTGAGTTCAATAATAAAGAAGGAGAAGTACACAATTTAGGAAATGTGATTTCTGAAATTTCTTCGGCTTTGCAGTCGAATACTTATGTCGCTCAAGATAAATCTTCTTCGGATGTGAATAAGGACAGAAATATTAAGGTTTATAAAAAGATAATTGCTTCAGGAAAAGGAAATTTTGAATCGTACCGAAATTATTTTGATTACCTAAGCCAAATGGAAGAAGATTCAAAAGCTAATTATTTAAAGGAATTCAGTACTTATTTTGATACAAATTTAGCCACTGCAAATCCAATTGAAAAATTGGATGAAATATATTCTTCATTAGATCCAACTTCTAGTTACCAGTATGACGGATGGAATTCTTTTAAAGATTATCACTCCAATTTGTGTAACAATGCGGCGTGGGAAACAGTGCTGAAACCTGAAAATGCTAACTTTTTAAAAGAAGCGATTAAATGGTCAGAATATAGTTTAGTAGTAACAAAGAACAATCCGTATTATTTAGATACGTTGGCACAATTATATTATAAAGATGGTCAAAAGCAAAAAGCGATTGAAACACAAACTTTAGCGGTTAAATTCTTAAGCGCCGTTACAGAACCAGAAACGGCTGCTGATATTCGTGATACTTTATCCAAAATGCAAAACGGAACGTATTAGAATTTAATAGTTATGAAAAATGCAATGGCTGTCTATATGGACAGCCATTTTTGTTTGAAATTTGCTATTAAAGACTGTTTTTGATGTTAAAAAACCAAAAATTTTGATGTGAAATGATTAAGTTTGGATTAATAAAATTAAAACACATGAAAAACAAAATGATCCTTGGTTTGCTTGCCTCTGGAGCAATGACTTTTGCACAGGCAGTGAAAAAACCATTAGTTGCGGCAATAACTGATAAAGATCTAAAAACGGATATGTATCAAATGGCCGGAGACCACTTTAACGGCCGTGAAGCAGGTACTCTAGATGAATTGAAAGTATCAATGTGGCTGGCGAATAAAGCAAAAGAAGCAGGAATGGCACCAGCAGGAGATGACGGAACTTATTTTCAATTTTTTGATTTGTACAGACACCAAGTGACTCCAAATACAAAATTTAAAATCGGACAAAAAGAATTTAAACTTTGGAAAGAAGTATTGGTAGCCGAAACAACTAATATTAAGGTAGAAGGTTCATTAGTATATTTAGGTGCGGCAACAAAAGAAGAAATCGAGAAAGCTGACGTTAAAGGAAAAGCAGTCGTTTTATTAGCTTCAAAAGAAGGAATTGCGGATGATATTTCGCTTTTTGACAGACGTTATCCAGGTTTGGTTCGAAATAAATATTATGATCTTGTAGTTAAAAAAGGTGCAATCGCACTTATTATGGTTGCAGATGAATTAGCGGAACAAAGCTGGTCTCAAGTGGAACCGCAAATGACAAGAGGTATTTATGGAATTGAAGGTTTCCGCGATAAAATTGGTTCGACAATGCCAGTTTTCTGGGTTCACGGCGATCAATTGAATTATTTGAAAACAACTAAAGATTTGTTGTCTGCTGAGGTTGTTTCTGAAACGTATAAATATCCTTCAGTAAATGTTGTGGGAACAATTGCAGGAACTGATCCTAAATTAAAAAATGAATATGTGCTTTTCAGCGGACATCAAGATCACGATGGAGTACGTCAAAAATACGGTCAAGACTCTATTTATAATGGAGCTGACGACAATGCAAGTACTTGTGTAGCAATGTTGGCAATCGCGAGAGCTTATAAACAACAACCGGGAAAAAGAACTTCTTTATTTGTGTTTCACGGTTCAGAAGAGCGCGGTTTATTAGGATCAAGATGGTATGCAGCGCATCCTACAGTTCCAGAAAAAGATATTATCGCGGTTTTGAACGGAGATATGATTGGAAGAAATAATGTAAATCAAGCGGCTTTGCTAGGTTCTTCTTCGCCTCATGAAAACTCTTCAGACTTGGTAGCAATTGCTAAAAGAGCAAATGACGAAGGACCAAAATTCGACTTGGATAAACTTTGGGACAGACCAGAACATCCAGAATATTTTTACTTCCGTTCAGACCATTTGCCTTATGCAAGAAAAGGAATTCCTTCAGTTTTTTACACCAGCGTTTTGCACAGTCAATATCACACACCAATGGATGAATCTGAAAATATTGATTTCGTGAAATTGCACAAAATGACAGAGTGGATTTATCGTACAGGCTGGATTTTATCTAATGATCCTAATCGTCCTAAAACATTACCAAATGTACAATTAGAAAGATAAACAGCTAATAAAAAACAAAACCCGATTTCAATTAGAAATCGGGTTTTTTATGTTTAAGATTCAGATTGAATTACAATCCAAATGCAGCTTTTACTTGGTCAACAAAATCAAGTTTTTCCCATGTAAATAACTCAACAGTAACTGTTTTTTCGTTTCCACCTGGAGCAGAGAAAGTTTTAGTTACAGTTTCTGGTTTACGTCCCATGTGTCCGTAAGCAGCAGTTTCACTATAAATAGGGTTTCTTAATTTCAAACGTTGCTCGATAAAGTAAGGACGCATATCAAAGATAGCTTCAACTTTTTTAGCGATTTCACCGTTAGTCAAGTTTACTTTTGAAGTTCCGTAAGTTTCAATGAAAATTCCCATTGGTTCAGCAACTCCAATTGCGTAAGAAACCTGAACTAAGATTTCGTCAGCAACACCAGCAGCAACTAAGTTTTTAGCGATATGACGCGTTGCATAAGCAGCACTTCTATCAACTTTACTTGGATCTTTTCCAGAAAATGCACCACCACCGTGAGCACCTTTTCCACCGTAAGTATCAACAATGATTTTTCTTCCTGTCAAACCAGTATCTCCGTGAGGTCCTCCAATAACGAATTTTCCTGTTGGGTTAATGTGGTAGTTGATTTTATCGTTAAATAAATGAGCATGCTCAGGATTTTTAGCGATAATTCTAGGAATCAAGATTTCAATGATATCTTTTTTGATTTTAGCCAACATTGCAGCTTCTTCGTCAAAATCATCGTGTTGAGTTGAGATAACAATCGCATCAATACGAGTTGGTTTGTTATCGTCGCTGTATTCTAAAGTTACTTGAGATTTAGCATCTGGACGTAAATAAGTGATTTCTTTGTTTTCACGTCTTAAAATTGCTAATTCTTGTAATAATTTATGAGATAAATCTAATGCCAATGGCATGAAGTTTTCAGTTTCATTTGTAGCATAACCAAACATCATTCCTTGGTCACCAGCACCTTGCTCTTCTGGCTTAGCTCTGTCAACACCTTGGTTAATATCTGCAGATTGCTCATGAATTGCTGAAAGAATTCCACAAGAATTTGCTTCAAACATATATTCACTTTTAGTATATCCAATTTTGCGGATTACCTCACGTGCAATTTGCTGTACATCAAGATAAGTATTTGATTTTACTTCTCCTGCTAAAATTACCTGACCTGTTGTAACTAATGTCTCACAAGCTACTTTTGAGTCAGCGTCAAAAGCCAAAAAGTTGTCAATTAATGCATCCGAAATTTGATCTGCAACTTTGTCTGGATGCCCCTCACTAACAGATTCTGACGTAAATAAATAAGCCATAATAATGATTAAATTTAAAATTAAGCGAGGAAAATAATTGCTAAAAAGGGCTAAAGGAGAGTGTCTGCTTTAGCATTTTTTACTGCCGAAATTAATCTCTCAGCACTCATAACGAACCATTTCATTATGAAGAGGTTGCAATCAGTTCAAATTTTTCCTCTGTATTCGGGTGCAAAGGTATAAAACCATTTTGATTTCCAAATTAAAGTTCAACTTTTTTTATTTTTTTAAAGAGAAATTTAACAGTAGCATACTAATCTGATAGGGTAATGGAAAATATTTTTAATTTTGTTTGGCAGATTCAAAAATAGTTCTCAACTTTGCCTCGTTGAAATAAAAAAGAAACAAAAAATGAAATTTACAATTTGCAATATGATGTCTTGTATGATGCCGGAATATGCCGCAGAGACACTATTGTGATTTTTTTTCAGAAAAATAGATATAGAACCTCTGCAGACCGCAGAGGTTTTTTTTTGGTCCAAACAGAATTTAAAACGGTAAGAAAATAAAACTTGATTTTTAATTTGGTAGATAAAAAAATACTTATTACATTTACTCTATCGAATTAGTCGAATTAAAAAAAGAAAAATAATTTTAATTGAAATGAAAACAATAGCAAGAAAAAATATGATGTGTTGTAGTATGATGCAAATGTGCATCCCAACTTGCTGTTGCCAAAAGTGAAAGATAAAATCTTTGTTATAGTTTCAACTATAAGCCCTTTTGGTCGCCATCCGAAAGGGCTTTTTTATTTACCATTTAAAATTAAAATCATGAAAACATTAAATTCCATAGCAGTAGAATATTTATTGAGAAACGATTCTCAAAACAATAATAAGTCAGAAGAAATCGCAAGAGAAGTGAGCAGAATAAATTCTGAACAATATGCGAGAAATCAAAAATCATTACTGCTTCAAATGTATGAATTGGAAGAAGGCGACTTTTTTGCTTAAGCCAAATTCAAATCAAATATAATTTCAAAAATCAATTACACTATAATATAGTATTAACAATATCTAAAAAACTAAGAAATCATGAGTACACAAAAATTTGCAACAAACGCATTACACGCAGGACACGATGTTACTAAAAACGCAGGAACTAGAGCAGTGCCAATTTACCAAACTTCTTCATACGTATTTAATAATGCAGATCATGCAGCCAATTTATTTGGTCTTGCCGAAGCTGGATTTATTTACACACGTCTAAATAATCCAACAAATGATGTTTTGGAACAACGACTTGCGGCGCTTGAAGGTGGCATTGGAGCAGTAGTAACAGCATCTGGTGCATCGGCAATTTCTACAACTTTATTAACTTTATTAAGAGCTGGCGATCATATCGTTGCTTCAAATAGTTTATACGGCGGAACTTACAATTTACTAAGTGTGACTTTGCCACGATTAGGAATTACAACCACTTTTGTAGATCCTTCAAAACCAGAAAACTTCACTAAAGCTGCAAAAGAAAATACAAGAGCCTTTTTTGTAGAATCATTAGGAAACCCAAAACTTGATGTTTTGGACTTAAAAGGAATTTCGGCGGAAGCCAAAGCATTCAAAGTGCCGTTTATAGTAGATAATACAGTTGCGACACCTTATTTATTAAACCCAATTAAATATGGTGCCGATATTGTAATTCATTCCTTGACTAAATATATTGCCGGAAACGGAACTTCATTAGGTGGCGTTATTATCGATGCCGGAAATTTTGATTGGGCAAACGGGAAATTCCCTGAATTTACAGAGCCTTCTGCCGGATATCACGGATTAGTTTATCATGAAGCCCTTGGAAATGACGCTTTTATTGCAAAAGCAAGAATTGAAGGATTGCGTGATTTTGGGGCAGCCTTGAGTCCGTTTAACGCTTTCCAGATTATTCAGGGATTAGAAACTTTGCCAATCCGAATTAAGAAACACAGCGAAAATGCTTTGGCCTTGGCTGAATGGCTTGAAAAACAAGATGAGGTTGTTTGGGTAAATTATCCAGGATTGAAATCAAGCAAATACCATGATTTAGCTAAACAATATTTGCCAGAAGGACAAAGCGGGATTATCACTTTTGGATTAAAAGGCGGATTTGATGCAGCGAAAAAAGTAGTTGACGAAACTAAATTATTCTCATTGTTAGCCAATATCGGTGATACAAAATCATTAATCATACATCCAGCAAGTACGACGCACCAACAATTGTCTGAGGCGGATCAATTAGCAACTGGAGTTTCTAAAGATTTGATCCGACTTTCTGTTGGAATCGAAGATATTGAAGATTTAATTGCTGATTTGCAAACTGTTTTCGAAAGCATTACGCAAGCGCAGTACAGTATCAATAAAAATTAGGTTTTTTTGTTTTTTGTTTGAAAAATTGCCTTTAGCGGTGTGGTGCCGCTAAGGGTGATTTTTTATGAATAAAACCACTATAAAATTTTTAAACCATATAAGGAATATAAGTCCATTTAAAGTGGACGCTCAAATTTGGAGGATTTACTTGGACGCATTGCTTGCGTCGTTATTGCGCATCTTTACTAAAATGAACTTATATTACTTATATGGTAAAAAACAAAAAATGCGAGAAATTATGTCAAAGCTTAAAATAAATATTATTCTTTTTGGGATTGGGAACATCGGAAGCACTTTAATCAATCAGATTATTGAAAGTCAAGAGTTTTTTCTGCAAAGCAAAAATGTCGATTTTCATTTTCCAATAATAACCAATTCAACAGTTGCTTTTTTTGAGAAGGAAGGTGTTGGGTATTCGTGGGAAACCAATTTTAGAGAATTGGCCGTTCCTTTTAGAGTCGAAGATATTGTTCAATTTGCAAAAGAAAATGAATTTGAGAATTTGATTGCTGTTGACGCGACAGCTAGTGATGAACTCATTGGTCATTATAATACACTGATTGAAAACGGATTCAATATTGTGGCAGTAAATAAAAAAGCCAACACGCTTCCAATTGATCTTTATAAAAAGCTTAGAGAAAATCTAAAAAAGTACGACAAGGAATTTTTGTATGAAACTTCAGTTGATACCGGATTTCCGGTTTTGCAGACTTTAAGAGATTTGTATTATTCGGGCGAAAAAATCACGAAGATCAGGGGTGTTTTTTCAGATCATCTGAGTTATGTGTTCAATAGATATTCTGCAGAAGAAAATTCTTTTTCAGCAATTTTGAAAGATGCCAGCCTCCTCGGATTGATGCGTTCTACTTTTAAAGAAGACTTGTCAGGAAATGATACCGCTCGAAAATTATTGATTTTGACGCGCGAAATTGGAAGAGAGTTCGAATTAGCCGATATAAAAATCAATCCTATTATAAAAGAAGAACATTTAGAGAAAAACGGAATACTAAATAAAGAGGCCATTGACAAATCGTATAAAATAGCAAAAATCACTCAGGCCGAAAATCATGTGTTGCGATATGTAGGTGAATTTGATGTTGCGAAAAACAGGCTTGAGGTGAAATTGGTTTCAGAACCTATTACATCAGCAATTGGTCAGTTGAAAGGATCAGATAGCATTTTTGAAATTTATACGCAATCTTATACGAATGTTCCAATTGTAATACAAAGCGCATCACCTACAAAACAGGCAATTTCAAGAGGAATAATTGCAGACATTTTAAAAGTTGCTGAAAAAATTAAAAATAAGGAAGCAGTCTGGCTTTAAGTGGTTTTTCGATATTAGGAAAAAAAGTTCTTTGAAAGATTGAAACAGAAAAAGTTAGTTAATTTTTGTAAGACAAAACTGTTATTTTGTTAAAATGTGATTTTGTAAGATGTTTTTTGACGAGAAAAAGATGTTTTTTAACGTTTTTTTAGAAAAAATAAGCTTTTGTAACTTGGTTTATTCAAAAAAAAGTCGCAAATTTGTAAGACAAGTAAGGTATGTTAAAAACAGGCGCTTAATTGTTAAAAAATAAATGACTATTTCCTTTTAGATCTTAATCAAATCTAAAAGTTTATTAAAGAAAAGTAAATGCAAGATTTTATTAAAATAGAATTCAAATCACAGATGAATAAGTCCCTACAGATGAACAAGATGTTTAACGTCGCACGTATTTGTGTATGCGTCTGTTGATACTAAAAGTATATATAAGTTTCTATAAAAACTTAAACCCTTTTGGTATTAAAAATCCAAAAGGGTTTTTTTATTCATTTTGATTACCATAACACAGATTTAAAGAAAAAGTAAAGATTATAAAACGCAAACTAACTTAAACTTAAATATCATGAGCACATTAAACTACTTAAGAAAAAAGATTTCAACTTTCAAAAGCATCAAAAATGAAAGAAACAATCCGCCTCCAACAAATGAGTTGATCCACCCAAGTTTCGGAATCACGGAAACAGATAAAAAAGAAGTGAGAAAAGAACCAAATTCTTTATTATTCTTGATGTATTCAAAAGAAAATGAAACGCTTTTTATCTAAATCAAAAAGCATCATAAAATAGGGTAAAACCCGCTTAATTTTACTGGGCAGTTTGTTCGGTAATTTTTTGCGTATAATAAATTCTGATTTAAGTATGTTTAAGAAATTATAGAATCAGTTTCGATAAAATTTGCTTGTTTAAGAAATTAGTAGTTAATTTGCACCTTTAAGTTCAAAAACGTATTGAAAATGTTATAAAGAAAGGAGGAGGGATTAGACCCGATGAATCCTTAGCAACCCTTCGTTAATTCGAAGAAGGTGCTGCATTCTACCACGCCCAAACGTGGAAAGATAACAACAAGAATTTTTCTAGTTTCAAACTCTAGACTTTCTTTCTAATATTTCCACATACAAATCAATAATAAAAAGATTTGAAATTGGAAAATATACCCAATCCTATTATAATTCAAGATTTCATCACAGAAAGTGGTGCAATATTTTCATCATTACCGTTAAGTTTTACGCTTTCTGGCTTGCCTTTGCATACAGCGCCAATTGTTTTGGTCAATCATGCTTTGACAGGAAATGCGCAAGTAACTGGCGAAAACGGATGGTGGAATGATTTGATTGGCGACGGAAAAACAATTGACACCAACAAATACACCGTTTTAGCATTTAATGTTCCAGGAAACGGAAATGATTCATTTCTAATCGATAATTATCAGGATTTTACAACCAGAGATGTTGCGCGCATTTTTATCAAAGGTTTAAAAGCGTTAAACGTTGAAAAAGTATTTGCAGTAATCGGCGGTTCTGTTGGTGGCGGAATTGCTTGGGAAATCTTGGCATTGGAACCAAACATCACAGAACATTTAATTCCGATTGCAACCGACTGGAAATCGACCGACTGGATGATTGCAAATTGTTACCTGCAGGAACAAATTTTGAACAATTCATCCCGGCCAATTGAGGATGCCAGAATTCATGCGATGCTCTGTTATCGATCTCCTGAATCATTCAAAGAAAAATTTCAGCGAACCATCAATCAAGATCTTTTGATTTTTAATATCGAAAGTTGGCTCGCACACCACGGAAAAAAATTGCAACAAAGATTTCAATTGGCATCCTACAAATTGATGAACCAATTGCTCAAAACCATAGACATTACTCGAAATAGTGAGGATTTTGAAACCTTAATGTCTAAAACGCCGGCATCGATTCATATTATCGGAATCAATTCGGATTTGTTTTTTACGCCAAAAGAAAACCTGGAAACGTATCAGGAATTAAAAAGGTTTAAAGACAATGTTTTTTACAGCGAAATTGATTCGGTTCACGGACATGACGCTTTTTTAATCGAGTACAAACAATTAGATCATTTACTTGCCGATATTTTTAAGGCAGAAACAATAGCAAAATAAAAATGAAAGTATTAAAATTTGGAGGTAAATCGTTATCGAATGGAGAAGGACTTAACAAAGTCGTTTCAATCATTTCAGACAAAGTAAATCAAGGCGAGCAAATTGCCGTAGTTGTTTCTGCACGCGGTAACGCGACAGATGAATTAGAAGATATTTTAAGAATTGCCGCTAAAAACGGAAATTATAAGCCATTATTGGAAAGTTTCAAAGCGTATCAAACTTCAGATTATCCAGAAGTTGATTTGTCTGAAGAATTCAATATTTTGGATAAACTTTTTGAAGGAGTGAGCCTTATTGGCGATTACAGCAGTAAAATTAAAGATCAGATTCTGTCGAAAGGTGAATTGCTTTCGGCTAAATTATTGACTGCGATTTTGATCGAAAAAGGAATTCCTGCGAATTTTGTTGATACAAGAGAATTATTAAAAACTGATTCGAAATTTGGTGATGCGCAACCTTTGGAACAACTTTCAAAGAAAAACGTAATCAATTATTTCAAGCTTCATAATGGAGAAACGGTGAATATCGTTACAGGTTTCATTGGTTCAAACAACAATAACGACACTACAACTTTAGGAAGAAACGGAAGTAATTATACGGCTTCGTTAATTGCGAATTATTTAAATGCTGAAGAGCTTCAAAATTTTACGCACGTTGACGGAATTTACACAGCGAACCCTGATCTAGTTGCTGATGCTAAAAAAATCGAATATTTGTCGTTTAATGAGGCGAATGAGTTGGCGAATTTTGGTGCAACAATTCTGCATGCAAAAACGATTATTCCATTATTGGAGAAAAACATTCCGCTTCGTATTTTAAATACATTCAATCACGAAAATCACGGAACTTTAATTACGTCAAATTCTCAAAAAGAAGGAATTAAAACACTTTCTGTTTTAGAAAATGTTTCTTTAGTAAATCTTGAAGGACGCGGATTGCTTGGAAAAGCGGGAGTTGATGCTCGTATTTTCAAAGTAATGGGAGATCATAATATCAGCGTAAGTATCATTTCGCAAGGTTCTTCAGAAAGAGGAATTGGATTGGTTGTAGCAAAAGACAAAGCAACACTTGCAATGGTTGAATTAGAAAAAGAGTTTGAAAATGACTTTTATTCTAAAGATGTAAATCAGATTACGGTAACAGATAATGTTTCGGTAATTTCGATTATTGGACAAGATTTAAGTACGTTCCATAAACCATATACAGCTTTAATCAAAAACAAAATTGTTCCAATTTTATTCAACAACACGGTTACGGGTAAAAACGTGAGTTTGGTTGTTAAAAAAGAAGAATTAAACAAAGCTTTAAACGTAATTCACGGAGAGATTTTTGGAGTTTCTAAAAAAATCAACATCGCGATTTTCGGCCACGGATTAGTTGGTGGAACTTTGATCAATCAAATTTTAGAGTCGGCTTCGTCAATTGAAAAACGTAAAGATGTTAAACTGAATGTTTTTGCAATTGCCAATTCTAAAAAACTGCTTTTAAATAAAAATGGCGTAACTTCAAATTGGAAAAACGACATTGAAACTAAAGGACAAGCTTATACATTGAATGATATTATTGCTTACGCGAATGAATATCATTTAGAGAATTTAATTGCCGTAGATAATACAGCAAGTGCATCATTTGTAGAAAATTATATTCCGCTTGTAGAAAGTAGTTTCGATTTGATTTCTTCTAATAAAGTGGCTAATACATTAAGCTATGGTTTCTACAAAGAATTAAGAAAAGCTTTGACAGAAAACCAAAAGAATTATTTATACGAAACCAATGTTGGTGCAGGATTGCCATTAATTGACACGATTAAATTATTGCATCTTTCGGGAGAAAATATCACTAAAATCAAAGGGGTTTTCTCAGGAACGTTGAGTTATTTATTCAATAATTTCTCTGCAAAAGACGCTCCGTTTAGTGAAATTTTGCAAGAAGCAATTGATAACGGATATACAGAACCAGATCCGCGTGAGGATTTATGTGGAAATGACGTTGGAAGAAAATTATTGATTTTAGCGAGAGAATTAGATTTACAGAATGAGTTTGAAGAAATCTCAATTCAGAATTTAATTCCGGAACATTTAAGAGAAGGGAATGTTTCGGATTTCTTGACGAAATTAAAAGAATTTGATCCAATTTATGAGAAAATAAAAGCAGAACAACAGCCAAATCACGTGTTGAGATACATTGGTGAATTGTCAGGAGATTTGCAGAATGATAAAGGAAATTTAGAAGTAAAATTAGTTTCAGTACCAAAAGACACTGCCCTTGGCGGATTAAAAGGTTCTGATTCGTTCTTCGAAATTTACACAGAATCTTACGGAGATCGTCCAATCGTTATTCAAGGAGCTGGTGCAGGTTCTGCGGTGACGGCGAGAGGAGTCTTTGGAGATATTTTGAGATTATCTGATAAAGGATAATTGAATTTTAGATTTTAGAATTCAGATTTTAGATTTGCTGTGTCATTTCGAGGAACGAGAAATCGCACTCGAAACTCCGCAAAGAAAAGTTTAAAATCTTTGTCGACATACTAGTGCGATTTCTCGTTCCTCGAAATGACAAGATTGCGCAAAATTGAATAAAAAACAAAAAAAAAATAACAACACAATGAAAGTAACTTTAAACAGAGTAAATGACGCATTTCATTTCAAAGTAAAAAATGAACGCGGACACGTAGTTGACGTTGACAGCAGAGCCGAATTTGGCGGAAGCGATTTGGGAGCAAGTCCAATGGAATTAGTTTTAATGGGAGTTGCAGGATGCAGCGCTATCGATATGATTTCAATTTTGAAAAAACAGCGTCAAGAAATCACTTCTTTTAATGCTGAAGTTGAAGGTACAAGAGTACAAATCGAAGAAGCAAAACCTTTTAAAGAAATCGATGTGGTTTTTTATTTAGAAGGAGAAATCAATCCTGAAAAAGCAAAAAAAGCAGCACAACTTTCTTTTGAGAAATATTGTTCAGTTGCCAAAACAGTTGAACCAACAGCAACAATCAAATACAAAGTGGTTTTAAACAACGAATCTTTGTAATGATTAGAAAATAAGTCAATTAGAGAATTTCTCTAAACGGTTTGAATTTTAAGTTTGGTAACAACTTGAAACATGAAACCTGAAACAAAAAAAACAAAACAACACAATGAATATAGAAGAATTTGGTTTTGAAACACAAGCCATAAGAACACATTTAGAAAGAACACAATTCCAGGAACATTCAACTCCTTTGTATTTATCATCAAGCTTTATATTTGAAGATGCAGAGGATATGAGAGCTTCTTTCACGGAAGAGAAAGTCCGCAATATTTATTCTCGTTTCAGCAATCCAAATACAACAGAATTTGTTGACAAAGTTTGTGCAATGGAAGGCGCCGAAGCGGGTTATGCTTTTGCAACGGGAATGGCGGCGATCTATTCTACATTTGCTGGATTATTAGAATCAGGAGATCATATCGTTTCGGCGGGAAGTGTTTTCGGGTCTACACATGCTTTATTCATGACGTATTTTCCAAAATGGAAAATCGAAACTTCGTATTTCGATATTAATAAACCAGAAACAATTGAAAGCTTTATTAAGCCAAATACTAAAATTCTTTATGCTGAAACACCAACAAATCCTGGTGTAGATGTAATTGATTTAGAATTGTTGGGTCAAATTGCAAAAAAACACAATCTGATTTTAATTATTGACAACTGTTTTGCTACGCCATACATTCAGCAACCTATCAAATACGGAGCGCATATCGTTGTGCATTCGGCTACAAAATTAATGGACGGACAAGGTCGTGTTTTGGGGGGAATTGCAGTTGGAGACGCTGAACTAATTCGTAAAATTTATTTGTTTTCAAGAAATACAGGACCGGCAATGTCGCCATTTAATGCATGGGTTTTGTCAAAAAGTTTAGAGACTTTAGCTGTTCGTGTTGACAGACATTGCGAAAATGCTTTAAAAGTAGCTGAATTTTTAGAAACACACCCAAATGTAAATAGTGTGAAGTATCCTTTCTTGAAATCACATCCAAAATATGAAATCGCCAAAAAACAAATGCTTTTAGGTGGTAATATTATTGCGATTGAAATCAAAGGCGGTCTTGAAGCAGGGCGAAACTTTTTGAACAAAATTAAATTATGTTCGCTTTCTGCTAATATTGGGGATGTAAAAACAATTGTTACGCATCCAGCATCAACAACGCACAGCAAATTGTCTGAAGAAGATCAATTGGCGGTTGGAATTACGCAAGGTCTGGTTCGTGTTTCTGTTGGACTAGAAAATGTAGAAGACGTAATTGCCGATTTGAATCAGGCATTATCTTAAAATATAATCATGAAATGAAAAGGGCTATTTGTTTTAAATAGCCCTTTTTTGTTATCTTGAAATTGCTAAAATTGGAAGTTTGATTAAATATGATAAAACCAAGATTGATTTTGTTGTCGGATTTATTTGGCGGTAATCCAGAATGGATTCAGCATTATATAGAAATCTTAGAGCCTAAATTTGAGATCCAATATTACGATGTTTTAAAATTAGCTCAGATTGATTCTTCAGCTGATGAAAAGGAAATTCATAATCAATTTTTAAACGGAGGGATTGAAAGGGCTGTAAACAATTTATTGGATTATGAAAAAGGCGAAGTAGCCGTTTTAGGTTTCAGCATTGGCGGAACAATTGCTTGGAAAGCTTCGTTAAGAAGTTTGAAAACGAGCCAATTGATTGCTGTTTCTTCAACAAGATTGCGTTTTGAAACTGAAATTCCAAACTGTGAAATTAAACTTTATTTTGGAAGTAATGATTTTAATAAGCCCAATCAGCAGTGGTATTCAGATTTAAAACTAACGAATAACATTTTTGAAAATGAGGATCATCAGCTCTATTTAAAGAAACAGAATATTTTGTTGATTTGTAGTAATTTTTTGTAATTCATTCGTCAAAAAGTATATTTTTGCCAATACCAAAATTAAAATAAATTATTAATCAAATTAACTTAACCAACCATGAGTAACTCTACCTATATTCTTGATGACAAATTAGTGGCTTCAAACGGGCAAAGATTTGCTAATTACATTTTAGACACTGCTATAGTTTTTGGCTTAGTGTTTTGCTTCGCAATTTTTTTAGCTTTATTAGGAACCTTACTTGGCTTTCAAGGGATTATTAGCTTGGCTTGAAAATATAAGCACATTAGAAGATAGATTGATTTTTATTCTTATAAACATTCTGTATTATGTTTTTACAGAAGGGCTTTTTGGAAGATCTTTCGGTAAATTAATTACAGGGACAGTTGTGGTGGATGAGAACGGGTTAAAGCCTTCTTTTGGAACAATTGTAAAAAGAAGTTTTTGCCGTATAATTCCTTTTGACGGTCTTTCGTTTTTTGGAAGCAGAGGTTGGCATGATTCAATGTCGGATACTTATGTTGTCAATAAAAAAGCGCTTGACGAAGAATTAAAAACATTTCACGAGTTTAATTTGATCGGAAGTGATGAAGTAATCTGATAGGCTAAGTAGAATTTAACTACTGTTCTTTTATTATTCTCATTTAAAAAGCCTATTTTTGTTGCAGAAATAAATGTGTCAATTACAAGACATTATATATTTAGAACTAATATTTTGCAATTTAAAATTTAAAGATGCTTTCAAAGAAAACAAAATACGGAATTAAAGCTTTGACTTATTTGGCGAGAAGAGAGAACAATGAACCTGTTCAAATTGCTGAAATTGCGAAAAATGAACATATTTCGATTAAATTTTTAGAAAGTATTTTATTGCTTTTAAGAAACTCTGGTTTTCTTGGAGCCAAAAAAGGAAAGGGTGGAGGTTATTACCTGATAAAAGACCCGAAAGACATCAGCATGGCGAAAGTTTATCGAATTCTAGAAGGGCCAATTGCATTGTTGCCTTGCGCTAGCCATAATTTCTACGAAAGATGTGATGATTGCGATGATGAATCTACTTGTGCCGCACGACGACTAATGACAGAGGTTCGAGATAATACGCTTAAAATATTAGAAAGTAATTCTTTGGCAGATATTGCTTTTTAATTTTTAAACCATATAAGTAATATAAGTTCATTTAATAAAGCTTAGCTTTAATGCAAAGTATAAAATGAACTTATATTACTTATATGGTTTATTTTTTTTAAAATATCAATTTATATCCTGCAAAGAAAAGCATTACAGCAATTGCGTTTCTAAGAAATTGATCAGGCACTTTGCCGCTCAACATACTTCCACAATATATTCCAGGAAGTGATCCCATCAATAATTGGCCCAATAACCCTATATCTAAGTTCCCCATAGAAGCATGTCCAAGACCTGCAACTAAAGTTAATGGAACAGCATGCGCAATTTCAGTTCCAACCAAACGAGGCGTTGGCAATAATGGATAAAGGAAAAATAAAGTTACAGTTCCAAGTGCTCCAGCTCCAATAGAAGTCAAAGTTACGGTTGCTCCCAATAAAACTCCAATTCCAATTGTCAGCATATTTTGAGTAGTACTTTCGTTATGAAATTTATCTCCGGCATGTTTTTGAGAAAAAACTAAAAGTTTCTTTTTGAATATAATCGCTACGGAAGTAAACAATAAAGCCCAGCCTAAACTGTACTTAATTACACTATTGACTTTTTCAATATCGGTTTTAATACTATTTAAGATCCAAAGTGTTACCAATGCAGCAGGAACGCTTCCTAAAGTCAGCCAACCTGTGATTTTCCAATTGATATTTCCTTTTTTGTTGTGTACAAATATACCGCCAGCTTTTGTAAAAGCAGCATAAAGCAAATCGGTTCCAACAGCCTTTGTTGGTGGAATTCCAAAATACAATAAAATAGGAGTCATTAAAGAACCTCCTCCAACACCTGTTAACCCAACTATAAATCCGACAACTAAACCTGCTATTACAAGACCAATTTGAAAATCCATAAAAAATAATTTGCTGCTAAAGTAAAAACAATTTTATAATTATCCTATAGATTTGGTAGAGATTTAAAATCTATTTAAAAAACAAATCTTTTAAATCCTTTTATTGTTTAAATATCAGGGTTTAAGGTTTTATTTGTTATAAAATTGAGAAACTATCTTAAGAGCCTCTTTAAATGTAATTTAAGGGTTTAAAAAAATAAAAATATTGCTTTGATATTTAGAAATAAGTAGTATTTTTGCAAAGTAATCTATTAACCCGATAGGGTAATGGATTTTCAAAAGAAAAGAAACTCTTTTGATTTGGTTATAAAACTGATTTTTTAAAATAGGATCTGAATTATTGTAAAAGATAATTTTAGAAAGGAAGATAGATTATGAGTGCGAGTATTGTACAAGAATTATTAGAGAAAACAAAAGATTTTTCGCTTGACGAAACCTTAGTTTTTTTAGCAAAAGAATTTCCGGGAAAAGTAATTTTTTCGACTTCTTTCGGTCAGGAAGATCAAGTGATTACAGATTTCATCGCAAAAAGTAATACAGATATTAAAGTATTCACTTTAGATACTGGAAGATTGTTTCAGGAAACTTACGATGTTTTTCATAAAACATTAAAAAAATACAAAAGACCAATTGAAGTATTTTTTCCAGAAGCAGCTTCAGTTGAAAATCTTCTGAAAACAAAAGGGCCAAACAGCTTTTACGATTCAGTTGAAAACAGAAAAGAATGTTGTTTTATTCGAAAAGTAGTTCCGTTAAGAAAAGCTTTGGCGGGAAACTCAGTTTGGATTACAGGTTTAAGAGCAGAACAATCAGAAAACAGACAAGATTTAAGTTTGTTTGAATACGATGGAGGTTTCGAAATCATCAAATTCAATCCGTTATTAAAATGGACTTTAGAAGAGGTTGAAACCTATCTTTCAGTAAATAATGTTCCGCAAAATGCTTTGCACAAACAAGGTTTCGTTAGTATTGGATGCGCACCTTGTACCAGAGCAATTTTCCCAGGCGAAGATATCAGAGCCGGAAGATGGTGGTGGGAATCAAGCCATAAAGAATGTGGACTTCATAGTGCTAAGAAAGAGTAAGTAGAAGAAAGAAGCAAGAGGCAAGACTCTTTAGAGAATAGAATATAGATTATAGAATAAAGAAGTGGAGATTTTTAGATGAGGTAACAACTTGAAACCTGAAACCTAAAACTTGAAACAAATAAAATATCAAACAAAAACACAATGAGTTCAGTATTAAAAACAAACGCTTTAGAGAGTGAAGCGATATACATTTTCAGAGAAGTAATTTCACAGTTTGACAAACCGGTTTTACTTTTCTCAGGAGGAAAAGATTCTATTACATTGGTGCGTTTAGCGCAAAAAGCATTTTTCCCTGCTAAGATTCCGTTTCCTCTATTGCACGTTGATACAGGACACAATTTCCCTGAAACAATTGCTTTCAGAGATAAATTAGTAGAAGAATTAGGTTTAGAGTTGATCGTTCGTAATGTTCAGGATGCTATTGATGAAGGAAAAGTAGTTGAAGAAACTGGAAAATATTCAAGCCGTAACAGCTTGCAGACTACAACACTTTTGGATGCAATTGAAGAATTTAAGTTTGATGCTTGTATTGGTGGTGCGCGTCGTGATGAAGAAAAAGCAAGAGCTAAAGAACGTATTTTCTCTGTTCGTGATGATTTCGGACAATGGGATGAAAAAAATCAGAGACCTGAGTTGTTTGATATCTTGAATGGAAAAATCGAAAATGGTCAAAACGTTCGTGTTTTCCCAATTTCAAACTGGACAGAATTAGATGTTTGGAGCTATATCGAAAAAGAACAAATCGAGATTCCATCAATCTATTTCTCACATAAAAGAAAAGTTTTTTTGAGAGACGGTTTAATCTGGTCGCATTCTCCTTTTGTGTACCAAGAAGAAGACGAACAAATCGAAGAAAGAATTGTTCGCTTCAGAACCGTTGGAGATATGAGTTGTACAGCTGCTGTTGAATCTTACGCAGCAACAATCGAAGAAGTTGTGGGCGAAATCAGATCATCAACTATTTCTGAAAGAGGTGCCAGAATCGACGATAAACGTTCTGAAGCTGCAATGGAGAAAAGAAAACAACAAGGATATTTTTAAGTTGTTGGTTGATAGTTTTTAGTTGATAGCTGAAAACTTCAATAATTACAACAATAACATAAAGAAGAAGATTAAATATTTTGATGGTTTTAGTTGATGTTTTAGAAAAACCAACAACCATAAACCAACAACCAACAACATAAATAGAATGGACGTTTTAAAAATAGCAACAGCAGGAAGTGTAGATGACGGAAAAAGTACTTTGATCGGAAGATTATTGTACGATACAAAATCATTGACTACAGATAAAATTGAAGCAATCGAAAAGAGCAGTAAACAAAAAGGATACGATTATTTAGATTTCTCTTTGGCAACTGACGGATTAGTAGCAGAAAGAGAGCAAGGAATCACGATTGACGTTGCGCACATTTATTTTTCGACTGCAAAGAAAAGTTACATCATTGCCGATACTCCAGGGCACGTAGAATATACACGAAACATGGTTACGGGAGCTTCAACTTCTCAGGTTTCGATCATTTTGATCGATGCTAGAAAAGGCGTTATCGAGCAGACGTACCGTCACTTTTTCATCAACAATTTATTGAGAGTAAAAGAAGTAATCGTTGCCATCAACAAAATGGACTTAGTAGATTACTCAGAAGAAGTTTTCAATAAAATTAAAGCTGATTTTGAGGCTTTAAACGCAAAAAGTACTTTCAAAGAACAAAACGTAAGCTACATTCCGTTAAGTGCAATCAACGGTGGAAACGTTGTGGACAAATCGGAAAATATGCCTTGGTACGAAGGACAAACCGTTTTAGAACATTTAGAAGGATTACATTCTCATGATGTTTATGAGCCAGGAAAAGCACGTTTCCCAGTTCAAACTGTTATTCGTCCAAAAACTGAAGAATACCACGATTTTAGAGGTTACGCAGGGAAATTATACGGAAACTCAATTAAAGTTGGAGATGCTGTAACGGTTCTTCCTTCTTTAACAGAATCAAAAGTTACTAAAATTCACTTTTTCGATAAATCATTTGACGAAGCTTCTGCAGGTTCTTCAATCACAATCGAATTAGAAAATGATATCAATGTAACGAGAGGTGATATGATTGTAAAATCGGACGAACTTCCAAGAATTGAAAAAGACATTACAACGACAGTTTGCTGGATGGATAGCAAGAAATTGGTTCCAGGAACTAAATATTTAGTACAGCACAATACGAACAGGGTTTTAGCAAAAGTAGAAAGCATTAAAAACACGATTGCAACTGATTATTCAGGAACAACAGAAGCTTCACAATTGGCAATAAACGAAATCGGAGAAGTAAGCATCAAATTAAGCAAGCCTTTATACTTTGACGCTTACAATGAAAACAAATCAAACGGAGCTTTTATCTTAATTGATACAGCAACGAACACAACAGCAGGAGTAGGATTCATTCGCTAGTTGATAGTTGATGGTTTTTGGTTGATAGTTAATCTGCCAGCAAACCAACAACCAACAACTAACAACCAACAACTAAAGACAAAATGGAAAGTTTTAGAACAGAAATAGAAAATCCGGTAGTTCAGAAGGAGATTATCGAATTAGAAAAAAAGATTCACTTATTCCGTGGAGGAAAAATTGATGATGAGCGTTTTCGTAGCCTTCGTTTAGCGCGCGGAATCTACGGTCAGCGTCAGGAAGGCGTTCAGATGATTCGTATCAAATTGCCTTATGGTAAAGTGACCAGCGAGCAATTGAGAAGAATTACAGAAGTTTCAGATAAATATTCTACAGGACGTTTGCATATTACAACACGTCAGGATATCCAGATTCACTATGTGAGTTTGGACAGAACGCCTGAACTTTGGTCAGAATTGGCTAAAGACGATATTACTTTGCGTGAAGCTTGTGGTAACACGGTTAGAAATATTACAGGAAGCGAATTAGCTGGAGTTGACGTAAACGAACCATTCGATGTTTCGCCTTATGCACACGGTTTGTTCCAATACTTATTAAGAAATCCAATCTGTCAGGAAATGGGACGTAAATTCAAAATTTCGTTCTCTTCTTCAGACGAAGATACGGCGCTGAGTTATTTACACGATTTAGGATTTATTCCGAAAATCAAAGACGGACAAAAAGGATTTAAAGTAGTTTTTGGAGGAGGTTTAGGATCTCAGCCAGCGCACGCCGAATTACTTTCAGAGTTTATTCCAGTTAACGAAATCATTCCAACAGCAGAAGGAATCATCCGTATTTTCGACAGATATGGTGAACGTGCCAAAAGAATGAAAGCGCGTATGAAATTCTTAATCAAAGAAATGGGGAAAGATGTTTTCCTTGATTTGGTTGAAAAAGAGAAAAAAGCAATCGCTTTTGAAACCTACGAAATTGACACCACTGCTTTTGACGGTCCAATTGCAGAACCAGTTTTAGAAGTGCCACAAGTTACAATCGAAGACACAAAAGCGTATGAAGCTTGGAAAAAATCGAATGTAATTGCACAAAAACAAGCAGGATATTATGCTATCGGAATCAAAATTTTATTAGGAGATTTTTATACTGATAAAGCGAGATTATTAGCAGATTTAATTAAAAATTACGCAGCAAACGAATTGCGTTTTTCATTGCGTCAAAATATTGTAATACGTCACGTAAAAGAGGAAAATCTTCCTTTCTTTTATCAAGAATTAGCTAAACTTGACTTTGTTCATTTAGGATATAATTCGGTTGGAGATATTACGGCATGTCCGGGTACTGATACTTGCAACTTGGGGATTGCAAGTAGTACCGGCATAGCGGAAGAATTAGAAAGAGTTTTAAGTGCAGAATATCCTCAGTATTTAAACAACCGCGAAATTGAAATTAAAATTTCAGGCTGTATGAATGCTTGCGGACAACATAATATGTCTGCAATTGGATTTCAAGGAATGTCTATCAATTCAGGAAAATTAGTGGCTCCGGCTTTACAAGTTTTATTGGGTGGAGGAAGATTAGGGAACGGAGAAGGACGTTTTGCTGATAAAGTGATCAAAATCCCTAGCCGTAGAGGACCAGAAGCTTTGCGTACCATCTTAAATGATTTTGACGCTAATGCGAATGGAGAAAAATTCCTGAATTATTATGATGCAAAAGGAGAGAAATACTTCTACGAAATCTTAAAACCATTATCTGATGTAACAAATCTAACAGAAGCTGATTTTGTGGATTGGGGTAACGCAGATAACTACGTAAAAGCAGTTGGAGTTGGAGAATGTGCCGGTGTTGTGATCGATTTAGTAGCAACTTTATTGTTTGAAGCTAAAGAGAAATTGATTTTGGCTCAAGAATCTTTCGACGAGAAAAAATGGTCAGATGCTATTTATCATGCTTACGCAGGATTTGTAAATGGAGCAAAAGCTTTATTATTGGCAGAAAACCAAAAAACAAACCACCACGCAGGAATCGTTGATTTGTTTGACACTGTTTTTATTGATACGAATAAAATCGAATTGAATTCAACTTTTAAAGACTTGGTTTACCAAATCAATAAAAATGAACCATCTGAAGCTTTCGCTAAAGATTACATCGCGCAAGCAACTGTTTTCTTTGATAAAATCGAAACATTCAGAGCACAAGAATTAGCAAATGCTTAATATAAAACCAAAAATAACTTTAGTCGGTGCAGGTCCGGGTGATCCCGAATTATTGACGCTGAAAGCTGTAAAAGCACTGGCTGAAGCTAATGTGGTTTTATACGACGCCTTAGCCAACGAAGAAATTCTTGATCATGCACCAAAAAATGCGATCAAGATTTTTGTTGGAAAACGAATTGGAAACCATGCTTACACGCAAGATCAAATCAATCAATTGATTATCGATAATGCGCTAACGTATGGAAATGTAGTGCGATTAAAAGGCGGAGATCCATTTATTTTTGGAAGAGGAAGCGAAGAAATAGAATACGCAGAAAGTTTCGGAATCGAAACGATTGTCGTTCCAGGAATTTCATCTGTAGTGGCCGTTCCCGCAAGTCAAGGAATTTCGATTACAAAAAGAGGCGTTTCAGAAAGCTTTTGGGCGATTACAGGCACAACATCAGATAGAAAATTATCTTCAGATGTAGCTTTAGCGGCACAATCTTCTGCAACTGTTGTAATCCTGATGGGAATGCACAAACTACATCAGATTATCGATTTGTTTCAAAAAGAAAACAAAGGAAATCTGCCAGTTGCCATTATCCAAAACGGAACAACAGCAGAAGAAAAAGTGGGCGTAGGGACAGTCGATTCGATTTTAGAAATCGTAAAAGAAAAAGAATTGGGTTCTCCGGCCATTATCGTTTTAGGCGAAGTGGTAAAAGAAAGCCACAAACTAAAAGGATTTTACGAAGAATTTTGTCAAAAAAAGGAGTTAGATAAAATGTTCCGTCAGAACCAATTTATTGGAAAAAAATAAACGGTTTGATGATAAAGTTCCGAAGGAACGATTCATATTGTAGCGTCGGGTTTCAACCCGATGTAAGCAAAGAATTCGCAAGATAAAATTCGTCATATATGAAAAACATAACCCAAGGTTTCAACCTTGGGAAACGTGAGATTCATTAATTTTGATGAAACAAAAGATTAAAATGGAACAAAACGAATTATATCCAATATTTCTAAAGCTTCACAATTTAAATGTATTAATTGTAGGTGGGGGAAATGTCGGTTTGGAAAAGCTTTCATTCTTGCTTAAGTCAAGTCCGAACGCAAATGTTGAGGTAGTAGCAAAAGAATTTCATTTAGAAATAAAAGTTCTGGCAGAGAAACATCCTTCGATAAAATTGACAAAATCGAAGTTCAAAAAGAAAATGCTCAAAAAGCGCCATATGGTAATTGCTTGTACAGATAATCTTGAAGTCAATAAAAGAGTGTACGATTTAGCCAGAAAGCGTTATTTGATTTGCAACATCGCCGATACGCCAGATTTATGTGATTATTATTTGGGCGGCATTGTAACAAAAGGAAATGTAAAAATTGCCATTTCAACCAACGGAAAATCGCCAACAACAGCCAAAAGGCTTCGGGAGTTTTTTGAAGAAGTAATTCCGGAAGACATCAATCAAATGGTTGAGAATCTGAACGAATACCGAAAGACGCTAAAAGGCAATTTTGAAGATAAGGTAAAAAGAATGAATGAAATCACTTCTTCATTAAAAAATAGAGAGTAAAAATTTCCAAAGAAATGAATGATAAAAATCATTGAATAAAGAATAAATTATTCGTTTCTTTGTATTATTAAGAATGATTATAAACAACAACCATAATGATTAAAACAGATATACTTATAATTGGAGCAGGACCAACAGGTTTATTTGCCGTTTTCGAGGCAGGATTATTGAAATTAAAATGTCATATCTTAGATGCTTTACCGCAGCCAGGAGGACAGCTTTCAGAATTATATCCTAAGAAGCCAATTTATGATATTCCTGGATTCCCAGAAGTTTTAGCCGGAGATCTTGTAGACGGACTAATGGAGCAAATCAAACAATTTGAGCCTGGTTTTACTTTAGGAGAGCGTGCTGAAACAATCGACAAGCAAGAAGACGGAACTTTTATTGTGACGTCTAATAAAGGAACTAAATTCCACGCGCCAGTTATCGCAATCGCAGGAGGTTTAGGAAGTTTCGAGCCTCGTAAGCCACTTATCGAAGATATCGAGTTTTATGAAGACAAAGGAGTAAAATACTTCATCAAAAATCCTGAGAAATTCAGAGATAAAAGAGTTGTTATTGCAGGAGGAGGAGATTCAGCATTAGACTGGTCAATTTTCTTGGCAAACGTAGCTTCAGAAGTAACTTTAGTTCACCGTAGAAATGAATTTAGAGGAGCTTTAGATTCTGTAGAAAAAGTACAGGAATTAAAATCAGCTGGAAAAATCAAATTAATCACTCCAGCAGAAGTTATCGGAATCAACGGTGCTGAGCACGTAGAATCTTTAGATATCGAAGAAAACGGAGCACACCGTAAAATTGATTGCGACTATTTCATCCCACTTTTCGGATTAACGCCAAAATTAGGTCCAATTGGAGACTGGGGATTAGAAATCGAGAAAAATGCCATTAAAGTAAACAATGCATTAGATTACCAAACAAACATTCCTGGAATCTTCGCAATTGGAGACATCAACACATACCCTGGAAAATTAAAATTGATTCTTTGTGGTTTCCACGAAGCAACTTTAATGTGTCAGGCTGCTTATTCAATCATCAACCCAGGTAAAAAATACGTATTGAAATATACTACAGTATCTGGAGTAGACGGTTTCGACGGAACTCGTAAAGAGGCGCCGAAGGCAGTTGTTAAAGCGATAGTCTAAGTTGCTGAGATGCTAAGTTTCTAAGCTACTAAGATTTTTATATAGAAAGCTCAAACTATAAGTTTGAGCTTTTTTTTATGAAACAAAATTTTAAACTTAGAGTCTTAGTCGCTTTTCAAAAACTTAGAAACTCAGTATCTTAGAATCTTAGCAACTTAAAAAAAAACATTTGCAAATCGTATTGCCATTTCATACCTTTGCACTGTTCTTAAAATTTATTGTTCGTTATCACGAAAGGCGGAGGGATAGACCCAATGAAACCTTAGCAACCCTTTACTATAAAGAAGGTGCTAAATTCTACTTTTTACCGTAAACACACGGTATTTAAGATAGATAACACAAATACATTCTCGTATTTCTCAAAACTTTTCTAAACAACTTACAAATAATTTACTGAAAGCAATTTCGGTAAGGAGCGAATCATTGGCGCATTTTTGCAGTCAATAGTTCCCGCTTTCGCCTATATCTCTCCGCTTCACTGCGAGGATACCGGCTCAATCGGGGCTAAAGAGCCAGCAATAGTGCACTTTTGGAATTAATAATATTAAAAAGAGCTTTGTGCCTTAGTGCCTTAGCGACAAAAGAGAGATGTCGACAATTCAAGAAGCAATAAAGAAAAATATCCTAATCCTTGATGGAGCAATGGGAACTATGTTACAACGCTACAACTTCTCAGAAGAAGATTTTCGTGGCGAGCGTTTCAAAGATTTCCCGCATCCGCTAAAAGGAAATAACGATTTATTATCCCTGACACAGCCACACGCCATTCGTGCCGTGCATGCTGCTTATTTTGATGCAGGAGCAGATATCGTAGAAACCAACACATTCTCAGGAACTACAATCGGTATGGCCGATTATTTCATGGAAGATTTGGTTTACGAACTAAACTACGAATCGGCTAAATTGGCGAGAGAAGTTGCGGATGAATTCACAGCAAAAAATCCAGAAAAACCACGTTTTGTAGCCGGTTCAATCGGACCGACAAACCGTACGGCAAGTATGTCACCAGACGTAAACGATCCAGGTTACAGAGCCGTAACTTTCGACGATTTGCGAATTGCATACAAAGAACAGGTAGAAGCTTTAATGGATGGCGGTTGCGATTTACTTTTAGTAGAAACGATTTTCGATACACTAAATGCAAAAGCAGCACTTTTCGCCATTGAAGAAGTAAAAGAAGAACGCAATATCGATATTCCAATCATGGTTTCAGGAACGATTACTGATGCTTCAGGAAGAACACTTTCTGGGCAAACGGTTGAGGCATTTTTGATTTCAGTTTCGCATATTCCGTTATTGAGCGTTGGTTTCAATTGCGCTCTAGGAGCCGATTTGTTGAAACCGTATTTAAAAACATTAGCTCATAATACAAGTTTTAATGTTTCAGCACACCCAAATGCGGGATTGCCAAACGCGTTCGGACAATACGATGAAACTCCAGAACAAACTCAGGCATTCATCAAAGAATATTTAGAGGATAATTTAATCAATATCATTGGTGGTTGTTGCGGAACAACTCCAGATCATATCCGATTAATGGCAGAAGTAGCGAAGGATTATAAGCCACGTGTAGCGCCGGTTTTTGAATAACTTGTTTTTCGATTTAAATTAATATGACAGTAGGAGCGTTAACAAGTATCAGCATAATAGTAGTAATGTCTATACTTGCAAAGATTTTTCCATATAAAAAGCCAGAAGGTAATTTAAACGTTGATATAAATACTTTAAGAGGTAAGTATCAAATTTGGGATTTATTTTCTGCGGTTTTGATATTTATATTAATTCCAGGAATAACATATTTAATAGGTTCGCTGTTTTCGATTATTTTTTATTCGACTAAAGTGAACAATCCTGAAATTATATATCATATTGGTACAAGTAGGTTAATGTGGTATATGCCAGCATTAGTTTTGTCTTTTGGATTAATTAGAATTCCAATGACGTTAATTTATAAACTTATTTTTAAAGAAGACTATAATCAATTTATGTTGTATTCAGATTTAAAAACGGGTGTTGATGGTATGAGAGTATTAAATTATATGACTTGGATATCAGGAATAGGATCGGTTTTGCTTTTGATTTTACTATCCGATTATTCGGTTGATATTTATAAAGAGAAGATTGTATTAAATGATTTTTTAACTTTTTCAGATAAGTCATATTCATTGTCTGAAATACAGTCTATAAATTATATTCAGCCTATAAATCCAAATACACAACAACCTGAAAAAGAATCATATTTTATTAGATTTAATGACGGTGGGCATTGGGATACAGCTAGAGGTCTTGAAGATGATAATAATAGACAGAGTGAAATTATTAATTTTTTATCTGAAAAAACAGGATTAAAAATTAACGAGTTGCAAAAGAATCCAGAATAATAAAATAATTATCCTTAGGGTTTTGGAAACCTTGCAGGAAAGAAATAAGAATAAAAAAACTTAGAACCTAAGCCTCTCAGAAGCTTAGCAACTTTAAAGAAAATGACTGAAAAAAGAAGAGACCTTGTATTATCAGGATTAGAACCTTTGATTATTACGCCAGAAAGCGTTTTTGTAAACGTTGGAGAGCGTACGAATGTAACGGGTTCGCGAAAATTCCTTCGATTGATCAAGGAAGAGAAGTATGACGAGGCACTTGATATTGCAAGACAGCAGGTAGAAGGAGGAGCGCAAATCATTGATATTAATATGGATGAAGGAATGTTGGATGGTGTAAATGCCATGACCAAATTCCTAAACTTAATTGCTGCAGAACCAGATATTTCGAGAGTGCCGATTATGATCGACAGTTCGAAATGGGAAATCATTGAAGCAGGTCTGAAAGTAGTACAAGGAAAAAGTGTTGTAAACTCGATTTCGTTAAAAGAAGGAGAAGAAGCTTTTATTCATCACGCTAAATTAATTAAGCGCTACGGAGCAGCTGCAATTGTCATGGCATTCGACGAAGTAGGTCAGGCTGACAATTACGATCGTCGTGTTGAAATTTGTGCGCGTTCTTATGATATTTTGGTCAACAAAGTAGGTTTCCCTCCACAGGATATTATCTTCGATTTGAACATTTTCCCAGTGGCAACAGGAATGGAAGAACATCGCCTGAATGCTTTGGACTTTTTTAGAGGAACAAGATGGGTTCGTGAAAACTTGCCTCACGCACATATCAGCGGTGGTGTAAGTAACGTTTCATTCTCATTTAGAGGAAATGATGTGGTTCGTGAAGCGATGCACTCAGTATTTTTATACCACGCGATTAAAGAAGGAATGACGATGGGAATCGTGAATCCAGAAATGTTGACGATTTACGATGATATTCCTAAAGACTTATTAGAACACGTTGAAGACGTTATTCTAGACAGACGCGACGATGCGACAGAAAGACTTTTGGATTTTGCAGAAAATGTAAAAGGTGAAGTAAAAAGCGACGAAAAAGCCGTTCAAGAATGGCGTTTAGGATCGGTTCAGGATCGTATTACGCATTCGTTGGTAAAAGGAATTGATGCTTTTATTGAAGAAGATGTTGAGGAAGCGCGTTTAGCAGCGACAAAACCAATTGAAGTTATCGAGATCAATTTAATGGCCGGAATGAATGTCGTTGGAGATTTATTCGGGAGTGGAAAAATGTTCCTGCCTCAGGTAGTTAAATCGGCTCGTGTAATGAAAAAAGCAGTTGCTTATTTATTGCCATTTATTGAAGCAAGTAAACAAGCTGGCGACAAACAAGGAAACGGAAAAATCCTGATGGCGACTGTAAAAGGTGACGTTCACGATATTGGAAAAAACATCGTTTCGGTAGTTTTGGCTTGTAACAATTACGAGATTGTAGATTTAGGTGTAATGGTTGCTCCGGAGAAAATCATTGCAGCGGCAATCGAACATGAAGTAGACATTATTGGATTAAGCGGATTGATTACACCTTCGCTTGACGAAATGGTGTATTTAGCCAAAGAATTAGACAAACAAAATATTAAAATCCCGATTATGATTGGCGGGGCAACAACTTCGCGTGCGCATACAGCCGTGAAAATTGCACCTCAATACAGAGAAACTGTAATTCACGTAAACGATGCTTCGAGAGCCGTAACTGTTGCAGGAAATCTTTTAGATCATAACCGAAAAATATATGCAGCAGATATTCGTGCAGAATACGATTCTTTTAGAGAAACGTTCTTAAATCGTTCAAGAGATAAAAACTTCTTAACGATTGAAGATGCGCGTAAAAACAAATTGCCATTGGATTGGAGCGAATATACTCCAGTTAAACCAAAAGTAATCGGCGCACAAACTATAGAAGTAGAATTGGATGTTTTGGTTCCATACATCGACTGGACACCATTCTTTCAAACTTGGGAATTGTACGGAAAATATCCAGCAATTTTAACCGATGAGGTTGTGGGCGAACAAGCGACTTCTGTTTTCAATGATGCTCAGGCAATGCTGAAAGTGATTTTAGAAGAGAAAAAACTAAAAGCAAAAGGTATTTACGGAATTTTCCCTGCGAATCAGGTAAATGATGATGATATCGAATTGCGTGATGAAAACGGAAAAGTTTTGGAGAAATTCTTAACGCTTCGTCAGCAATCACAAAAAACGAAAGGTGCGCCAAATATCGCTTTAGCCGATTTTATTCTGCCAAAAGAAAGCGGAATCGAAGATTATATGGGAGCTTTCTGTGTAACAACAGGTTTTGGTGTAGACGAATGGGCGGCAGAGTACGAAAAGAATTTAGACGATTATAATTCGATTATGGTTAAAGCGCTTGCCGATCGTTTTGCTGAGGCTTTCGCCGAATATCTTCACGAAAGAGTGCGTAAAGATTTCTGGGGTTACGACTCAGAAGAATCTTTAACTAACGAAGAATTAATTAAAGAGAATTATAAAGGAATTCGTCCTGCTCCGGGTTATCCAGCTTGTCCAGATCACTTGGAGAAACCAACAATTTGGAAACTTTTGGATGTTGAAAAGCAAACAGGAGTGAAGTTGACAGAAAGTATGGCGATGTGGCCAGCTTCTTCAGTTTCAGGATACTATTTCGGAAATCCAAAAAGCAGGTATTTCGGATTAGGAAAAATAAAAGAAGATCAAGTTACAGATTACGCAAAACGTCGAAATGTACCGCTTGATTACGCAATGAAATGGTTAAATCCTAATATAGCAGATTAATTTGGTTGATGATTTTTGGTTGATGGATTGACTATCAGAACCTATAAATTCAATGGATTGAATGGTTGATGTTTTTTAGATGATAATTGAACATCAAAACCAACAACCATCAACCGACAACTAACAACTAAAACAAAAATGGAATACAGTAAATTGGATGTGTGGCTGGAGGCAAGGAAGTTGGTGAATTTATTGTATGATTTTTCAAAATTGTTTCCAAAAGAAGAATTGTTTGGATTAACGAATCAAATGCGAAGGGCATCAATTTCAGTACCTTCAAATATCGCAGAAGGTTGTGGGAGACAGACATCAAAAGAAACAATACATTTTCTTCATATTTCAAGAGGATCATTATATGAATTGGAAACTCAATTTTATTTAGCTTTTGATCAAAAGTATATTGAGGAAAATAATTTTAACATCGCACTTGAACAGATTGAAACCTGCAAGAAGTTATTAAATGGATTTATTAATTATTATAAAAAAATAATGTAGTTGAAGTTGTGATTGTAAAGTTCCGCAAGAACCATCAACCATCAACCATCAACCATCAACCAAAAATAAATGAAAGTAACAGAACATATAGAAAACGCCAAAGGAAAAACATTATTCTCATTTGAAATTATTCCGCCTCAAAAGGGGAAAAGCATTCAAGAATTATACGATAATATTGATCCGTTGATGGAGTTTAATCCGCCGTTTATTGATGTAACGACTTCTCGCGAAGAGTACATTTATATTGATAAAGGGAATGGACTTTTGGATAAAAAACTGACTCGTATGCGTCCGGGAACGCTTGGAATTTGCGCTTCTATAAAACACAAATACAATGTGGACACAGTGCCGCATTTGCTTTGCGGTGGTTTTACTAAAGAAGAAACCGAGTATGTGCTGGTTGACTGTCATTATTTAGGAATCAACAATGTAATGGCACTTCGTGGAGATGCCATGAAAGACGAGCAGTCTTTTGTGCCGAAAGCAGGTGGAAATCATTATGCAATTGATTTGGTAAAACAAATTAAAGATTTAAACTCTGGACAATATCTGCATGAAGTAATCGATACTGATAACAGAGCCGATTTTTGTATTGGAGTTGCAGGTTATCCGGAGAAACATTTAGAATCTCCTTCTTTGCAATCCGATTTAAAAAGATTAAAAGAAAAAGTAGATGCAGGAGCTGATTATGTAGTAACGCAGATGTTTTTTGATAATGCTAAATATTTTGCTTTCGTAGAAAAAGCGAGAGAAATGGGTATCACAATTCCGATTATTCCTGGAATTAAACCAATTGCTGTTCAAAGACATTTACAAGTTTTGCCACAAATCTTCAGAATCGATTTACCAGAAGATTTAATAGATGCAGTTGACAAATGCAAAAATAACGCTGAAATCAAACAAGTCGGAATCGAGTGGGCAATTCAGCAGTCATTAGAATTAAAAGCGGCTGGAGTTCCGTTTTTACACTATTATTCAATGGGTAAATCTGAGAATATCCGTCAGATTGCTAGTCAGGTTTTTTAATGACACACGCATAGAACTTTGTCAAAGTTTTAAACTTTGACAAAGTTCTTCACGTTTTGTTTGTAAATTGGAATTTGGATTTTTTTTAAATTTGGAATTTAAATCTTGTTATCATGAAAAATGAAGAATTACAAGCTATTGCCTCTCAATTAAAACATCCATCAGGAGAAAAAGGAATTGAAATGGGAAATATGATGAACGAAACGAACATCAATATGACCAAACATTCCATTCAAAATCTAAATATTTCGGCTGCAAATAAAATTCTAGAATTAGGTCACGGAAACGCAGGCCACGTAGAATTTCTTTTCGAACAGGCAGATAACCTAAAATATTACGGACTTGAAATGTCGGAATTGATGTTTCAGGAAGCGCGCCAGATCAACAGAAATTTTGTTTCTCAAAAACAGGCATTCTTTTCGCTTTATGACGGAAATAAAATTCCTTTTGAAGATGAATCTTTCGATAAAATATTTACCGTAAATACGATTTATTTTTGGCAGAAGCCAGAAAAATTACTTCTGGAAATCTATAGAGTTTTAAAACCAAACGGAAATTTCTGTTTGACATTTGCTGAAGAAGATTTTATGAAAACGTTGCCCTTTACTCAATTTGAGTTTGAGCTTTACAGCACCGAAAAAGCAAAAAATTTGATTGAGAAAACCGCTTTTAAAATTGTTTATACCGAAACGCAGACCGAAAAAGTGAAAAGCAAAACTGGAGAACTTGTCGATAGAGCTTTTACCACATTTGTTCTCGAAAAATAATAAAAGAAAGAGTATTAGTTTTAGTACTCTTTTTTTATTTAATTTTAATTCCAGTCTCTAATGCCTTTTTACAAATAATGGAAGTCAAAAAAATCAATTTTCTACAAAGTTACAGCAGCATTTTAATGCTTCTTGGCGGTATTATTATCGGCAGTATTTTTGGTTTAATTTTCAAAGAAAAAGTTGAGGTTATTAAACCTTTAGGAGATATTTTTCTGAATTTGCTTTTCACAGCAATTATTCCGTTGATTTTCTTTACAATTGGTTCTTCAATTGCAAATTTGGAACAGAAAGAAAAGTTAGGGAAACTGTTTTTTATTATGGTTTTGGTTTTTCTTTCAACGATTCTTATTTCTGCAATCGTAATGATTTTTGCCGTCTATCTTTTTCCAATTCACCAAGATATTGCTGTTGCGAAAGTTCCGTTTGAAAATATTCAATCTGGATCTGTCGGCGATCAAATTGCTAAGTTGGTTACGACAAATGATTTCTTCGAATTATTGTCCAGAAAAAGCATGTTGGCACTGATAATATTCTCGTTTTTAATTGGTTTTGCGACTTTACAATCAGGAGAAAAAGGAAATGCTTTCAAGAGTTTTCTGGATTCTGGAAATGAAGTCATGAAGCAATTGCTGAATATCATCATGAAATTTGCTCCAATAGGTTTAGGAGCTTATTTTGCTTATCAAGTTGGTATTTTCGGGCCACAATTATTTGGCGTTTATGCAAAGCCTATGGCGGTTTATTATGCCGCTTGTGTGTTTTATTTCTTTACATTTTTCAGTTTGTATGCGATTGTTGCTGGTGGAAAAAGAGCTTTCAAGGTTTTTTGGAGCAATAATATTACGCCTTCTTTAACTGCAATTGGGACTTGTAGCAGTATCGCAACCATTCCTGCAAATCTAGATGCTGCACAAAAAATGGGAATTCCAGCACATGTCCGAAATCTAGTAATTCCGCTTGGAGCGCCTTTGCATAAAGATGGTTCGAGCATGTCATCTATTTTAAAAATTACTTTTCTGTTTGCCATGTTTGGAAAAGATTTTACAGAACCTTCAACGATTCTTCTCGCCTTAGGAATTACCATAATTGTTTCGATTGTCGAAGGCGGAATTCCGAACGGCGGTTATATTGGAGAAGTTTTGGCCATTACCGTTTATGGTTTTCCGATGGAGCAAGCTTTGCCGGTTGCGATGATTTTAGGTACTTTGGTTGATCCAATTGCCACTTTACTGAATGCAAATGGTGATGTAATTTCATCGATGTTAGTCTCCAGATTTTCTGAGAAAACGAAATGGTAGACAATTTTGATTTATAACGAAATCTTTGGTAGATAATAGATTTAAATACATCGATTCTTTCTTGGGATTAGTATAAAACTTTAAGCCGTTATTTTATTATAAAGTAGTTTTACCGAGACAAAAACATTTGGTTTTGAATCGTAAAGCTGTCTTATTTATAATTTTATTTTTTCTTGTATTAAAAATACAGGCACAATTGTGTACTGGAAGTTTAGGTGATCCTGTTGTAAAACTTGATTTCGGAACAGGAACGGCTTCACATGGAACTGCCCTTGGAACAAGCATTACGAGTTATAATTGGACCACTGCAGACTTTCCAAATGATGGTTCTTATACCATCGAAAAAACAACGAATACGCCAGGAACTTGGTGGACAACTACCGATCATACTGGTGGCGGTTATATGATGGTGGTAAATGCAAGCCTTTCTACAACCGATTACTTTTATAAAAATACGGTCACTGATCTTTGCCCTGATACAACGTACGAGTTTGCAGCGTGGATTATGAATCTGTTGCGTTCAAATGATACTAGCCCGCCAAATATTACTTTTACGATTGAATCAACTTCTGGAACTATTTTAGGAACCTATAATACTGGAGATATCAGTTTAAGTTCAAGCGCGGTTTGGAAACAATATGGTTTCTTTTTCACCACTCCAGCTGATATTTCTACCGTTGTTATCAGAATGCGAAATAACAAAGCGGGTGCAGCACCCGGAAATGATATCGCCTTGGACGACATTACTTTTCGCGCCTGCGGTCCAACAGTTACTTCATCTGTTCAAAACAATACCAATACTAGTTTAACAATTTGTCAAGGTGATTCTCAAAGTTATACTTTGACAGGAACCGTTTCTTCAGGTTATTCGAATCCGGCGTATCAATGGCAAGTAAGCAATGATAATGGAACGACCTGGTCTGATATTTCTGGAGCAAATTCATTAACGTATTCTTTTGTCCCAAATGCCGCAGTTGGCACCTATTTATATCGCATGGCGGTTGCGCAAAGCGTGAATATTTCCTCGGCTTCTTGTAGGGTCGTATCAAATACTATCAGCTTTAAAGTAAATGAAAGCACCGTAGTTCCAACTTTCACTACTGTGCAGCCCACATGCGATGTGCCAACTGGAACTATAACTATTACTGCAACAGCAAATACCACTTACAGTATTGATGGAACAAATTATCAAGTTTCGGGAGTGTTTTCTGGTTTGGCTGGTGGCGATTATAATGTTACAGCAAAATTAAGTTCAGGTTGCGCGTCAACGCCTGTCATAGCACATATTAATTCTGTTGCTTCATCAAGTGCAACACCATCATATTCAGTTATTCAACCTGTTATTTGTTCAAATCCATTGGGGACAATTACGATCACAAGTTCAGATTACGAATATAGCTTTGATAATGGAACGAATTGGTCAACAAATAATGTGAAATCTGGTTTGGAGGCTGGAGATTATCTAATAAAAACCAGAAATAGCTCAGGTTGTGAAACAACCGCAGTTTCTGTTGCGGTTTTAGTGCCACCGGGATATCCGCCAACGCCAACCGTTTCTATTATTCAGCCAGATTGTTTGTCTTCGACAGGAACAATTACAATTTCTGATTCGGCAACATCTTATAGTTTTGATAATGGGGCAACTTGGATCAATTCAAATTCAAAAAATAATTTAATAGCGGGAATTTATAAAGTTCTTATAAAGAATAATTTAGGCTGTGTTTCTTTACTGCCGAATGAAGCCGAAATCAAGGCTTACATTAATATGGAGCCACTTCCTTCAGCAACAAGTCCGCAGGCTTTTTGTGTACAACAAAATGCAAGCTTGCAAAACATTTCAATCAGTGGGCAAAATATAAAATGGTATGATGCGCTGGTAAATGGAAATCTTTTGTCAGATGCTACAATCTTAGAAAACAAAACTTATTACGCATCGCAAACAGTTAATATCTGTGAAAGCGAGCGAATTCCAATTATTATAAATATTCAAGATACACCAGCTCCAACAGGAGATTCAAATCAAAATTTTTGTACTTCTCAAAAACCGACAATCGGAAATTTAATTGTTGAAGGAACAAATGTTGTTTGGTATGACAATATAGTCAATGGTGCTATTTTATCGGCATCAACAAGTTTGGTAAATGGGGCAACTTATTATGCTTCGCAGACCGTCAATAGTTGCGAAAGTGTAAATCGTTTGGCAGTTTCGGTTTCTATAGTTGCTCCAAGTTTACCATTAAATGATGTTGCTGCAAATGTTTGTGATGAAATAAATGATGGGACAGAAGTCATAAATCTCGGAGATTATAATTCACAATTAGTAACATGTACTTCTTGTGTTTTCAATTATTATACAACATTGGCTGGCGCCGAAAATCAAACTTTAACCGATCAAATTACAGCCGTTTCCAATTATAATTTATTGGCTGGAACAACTACAATTTATGTGAGAATTGATTCTTCGGATAAGTGTTTTCAAGTAGCAGAATTGAAATTGACTTTGGTAAATGTCCCCGTAATTTCAATTTCAGATGTGGTTTCATTGTGCCAAAATAAAGATGTTGAAGTTCACGCAGGAGTTGGTTTCGACAGCTATTTATGGTCGAATGGAGCTATTTCAGAATCAATTGTAATTACAGAAGCTGGATCTTACTCCGTAACTGTGACTCAAAATCATGGAAATGTTGTCTGTACTTCAACAAAAGATTTTCAAGTAAAACTCTCGAATAGTGCCACAATTCAGAATCTTGCCATTCAGGATTGGACGGATTCAGAAAATGTGATTGAAGTTCAGTTGGCAGATACGAGCCTTGGAAATTATGAATATTCAATTGATGGAACGTCTTATCAGGACAGCAATATTTTTTCAGGTTTAGCAACGGGTGATTATGTGGTGTATGTGCGCGATAAAAATGGCTGTGGTATTGTAAATCAAGAGGTATTTCTACTCAATTATCCCAAGTTTTTTACTCCGAATCAAGACGGTTTTAATGATACTTGGGGAATAAAATTCTCTGAAACCGAACCAACAATCAATACTAAGATATTTGATCGTTATGGCAAGTTTTTAAAAGAATTAAATGCATATACTACTTGGGACGGTACTTACAATGGAAAAGAGCTTCCGGCTTCCGATTATTGGTTTGTGGTTACACGCGCCAATGGGAAAATTTATAAAGGGCATTTTAGTATGAAGAGATAAGGTTTTTTGGCTTTTTTTCTCAGAAGAATCGAGATTATTCCTTAAATTCGAGAAAACATTTTAACGCAGAAAAAATGAACTCAGCATTACAAAATGATCTTAACAATTTTGAGAATATTTTAGAAAAAACAAAACAACAAGGGATTGATTTTTTGAATAACCTTGATACTATTCCCACTTCAAATAAAAATACAATTGATCCAAAAAGCATCTTAAATGAATTTGGTTTAGGCTCGATTGAAGTTTTAAAAGAATTCAATGAACGATTAGCTCCATTAATGGTTTCATCTTCTGGACCTCGTTATTTAGGCTTTGTAACTGGAGGTTCTACACCGGCATCTATTGTAGGTGATTGGCTGGCTTCGGTTTATGACCAAAATACGCAGGCGGTGAAAGCACAGGGAGGTGTATCGGCATTGATTGAATTTGAGACTATTAATTTGCTTTTGCAATTGCTGGATTTGCCAGATTCATTTCTTGGCGGATTTGTAACGGGAGCAACAATGTCAAATTTTACCTCTTTAGGTGTCGCCAGACAATGGTTTGGAAAGCAATTAGGAAAAGATTTTGCTAAAAACGGAATTTCTGAAACCATTAATATTCTTACTGCAACACCACATTCGTCTTCCATTAAATGCTTGTCAATGCTCGGAATTGGAAGCCAAAATTACACGGTTCTAAAAACAATGGAAGGCAATCGTGAAGCCATTGATATTGCAGATTTAGAAGAAAATATTAAAAAATTAGAAGGCAAACCTTTTATCCTGATTTCAAGTGCAGGAACAGTAAATACCGCAGATTTTGACGATTTTGAAGCAATTGCTTCGCTAAAAGAAAAGTATAATTTTTGGTGGCATATTGATGCCGCTTTTGGCGGTTTTGCGGCAGTTTCAGAAAAATTCAAAAATTTGGTTGAAGGTTGGGAAGGAGCAGACAGTATTACAATTGATTGCCACAAATGGCTGAATGTACCTTATGAAAGTGCATTTTATTTGATTAAAAAAGAACATGTCAATCTGCAAATTGAAACATTCCAGAATTCAAATGCACCTTATTTAGGAAACCCGCTAGAGAATTTTAATTATTTAAATGTGCTTCCTGAGAATTCGCGTCGTTTGAGAGCACTTCCAGCTTGGTTTTCTCTCAAAGCTTATGGAAAAGATGGATTTAAAGATATTGTAGAGAACAGTACAGCATTGGCTATGCATTTTGCAAATTGCTTAATTGAAACGGGAAGTTTTGAATTATTGGCTCCAATCAGGTTAAATAATGTTTGTTTTACTTTAAAAGGAAATCATAATCAAGATAAAGTAAGCGAGTTTTTGACGATTTTGAATGATAAAGGAAAAGTCTTTATGACGCCAACAGTTTATGAAGGCCGAAAAGGAATTAGGGCTTCCTTTGTGAATTGGCGCACAACAGAAGAAGACGTGAAAATTATTATAGAAGAATTAAAGGCGTCAATTCTAGACTTAGAAATATAATTGAATGTGAACTGAAATATAAAAGAGCCTGCTAACTACAAACAGGCTCTTTACTAACACAAAAAAAAACAAAAAACAAGAATCGAAAGGTTGATTAACGTATAAAATTATGACGTTTCCGGATGCAAATATAATACTATTTATATCAAGTCTAAATAAAAATAGTTAAAAATAATCAATAAAATGTTAATCGTTTGAATACGAGTTGATAAGAAATGCTTGAAATAGTGGAAAAAGAAAAGCCTATTTATTCTCTTTAGAATAAATAGGCTTTGTTCGTATAGATAGTAAAGATTTTATTTGGTAATTTCTCTAAAAACAGCTTCCAGATTTTTGTTCTTCTGATTTAATTGAAGTGTTTTTAAGCCATTTTCATTAGCAAAATCAAATATTGCCGGACGCATATCCTTTTCGGTTACAAAAGTAAGCTCCCATGTCATGTCATGGGTGTTTACGTATGAAGTAATGTTTTCGAGTCTAGCCAAAAGTTGTTGTTCAACTTGGTAATCAAACTCAACTTCAATTACTTGCTCTTTTGTATCGGCAACTAAATGATCTAATTTATTGTCGGCAACTATTTGTCCTTTGTCAATAATTATGACACGATCGCAAATCGCTTCAACTTCTTGCATGATGTGTGTTGATAAAAAAACGGTTTTGTCTTTCCCGACATTTTTAATCACATTTCTAATTTCCATTAACTGATTCGGATCCAGACCTGTAGTAGGTTCGTCCAAAATTAAAACATCTGGATTATGCAATAAAGCATTCGCAAGACCAACGCGTTGGCGGTATCCTTTTGACAATTGGCTTATCTTTTTATGGCTTTCCGGTGTCAGTCCTGTCAGTTGAATAACTTCTTCAATTCTTGATTTAGGAACATTATAGACATCGGCATTAAAAGCCAAATATTCACGAACATACAAATCCAAATACAACGGATTATGCTCAGGCAAATATCCAATTGAGCGCTGTACTTCTTTAGCGTTTGTCATGACATCATGGCTATTTACAAGGGCTGAACCGCTATCGGCAAGTAAATAAGTGGTCAAAATTTTCATTAATGTAGATTTTCCGGCTCCGTTTGGGCCAAGAAATCCCACGATTTCTCCTTTCTCAATTTTAAAAGAAATTTCATTTAAAGCTTTTTGCGCTCCGTAACTTTTTGAAATACTGTTTACTTCTATCGACATGGACATTTTATTTCCTGCAAAAGTAACGAGAAATAGTTTCGATTGCTACAATTTGTCTTTTAAAGTATTTATAAAAAAAATCGAAAGGCCTGAATTCACGGCATTGTTGTTGTTAAAGGAAACATAAATTTTAAAATAAAACCCAAATCATGAAAAAAATTTTAGTGATGGCTGCTTTAGCTATCTGCAGTTTTGCAAACGCACAAAAAGGTACAATCTTAGTTGGTGGAAACATTGGTTATACTTCTGAAAAATCGGAATACCAATTCAGCGAAACAAAAACAAGCACTTTTAGCTTTTCTCCAAAAGTAGGATACCAGTTTAATGACAACTGGACTGTAGGGGGAGAATTTACTGTTGCTTCGTCTAACGATGACAACGGAAACATTGAGTACAAAGACAATAGCTTTAAATTAGGTGCATTTGTACGTTATTCTGTGCCATTGAGCCAAACTTTCTCTGTTTTCGCAGATATGGGAGCAGGTTTCCAAAACTTAAAAAATAAAACTTACGGTCCTGGAAATGCTTATTCAAAAGATAAAGCTGACGGAATGTATGTAGGTGTTACTCCAGCTCTTTTCATCAATATGAAAAAAGGTTTCGGATTAAACTTCAGTATTGGTGGTTTAGGATACGAGACTTTAAGCTTTGATAATAACGGAGCAGATTACAGCAAATTCTACTTCAACTTTGGTCAAACATTTAACATTGGAGTTTCTAAAAACTTCTAATCTTAAAGTTTATATTCAATTTCAGAAAGCACTCCAATTTGGAGTGCTTTTTTTGTTTTGTAAGATTTAAAAAGTTTGTAATGTATTGTTTTTTAGTGTTTTTGTTAAAAAAATAGTGGAAAATCTTATTGGCATCTTTCTTGTTAAATTGATTCTAAAATTTAACAAATATCACTTATGAAAAAAATTCTAGTTATTGTTGCGCTGGCAATGTCCAGTTTTGCAAATGCCCAAAAAGGGTCGGTTTTAGTTATGGGAAGTGTTAGTTATTATTCTGAAAAAACTACGAGTCCAGGCTCAGAGAGTAAACAGGATGTTTTTAATTTTGTTCCAAAGGTTGGTTATCAATTTCATGACAATTGGACTGCTGGTATTGAATCTGCGTATTCAAAAACAAATCAAGATTTTAATACTGGTAATGTATACAATTACAGCACATTTTCTGTTGGTGGGTTTTTACGCTATTCGAAAGTTTTAAACCAAACTTTTTCTGCCTATGCTGATTTGGGAACTGGATTTCAAAATAAAAAAGAAACAAGTATTAATAATGCTGGAGAGCGATATCCTGATAAAGGAAACGGATTTTATGTTGGAGTAACGCCAGCACTTTTGCTAAATGTTGGAAAAGGTTTTGGTCTAAATTTTAATATAGGAACAATTGGTTATAATACTCTGAATTTTGATAACGACAGAAAAGTTAAGCAATTTAATTCTAGTTTCGGGCAATCATTCGGGATAGGATTATCTAAGAATTTTTAATGCCGAAATGATATAATATCAAAAAGCACTTCAATTTGAAGTGCTTTTTTTATTAATAAAGTTCTTTTGAAAATAAAAACTTCTCGACTAGCCCCGATAGAAGCGGCATCCTTTTTCTGGCTTCTTTAGCCAGGAAAAGATATAGCGGATAGCGGGACTGAACTTGTTTTGAAAACAAGAATTTCTGCTTCTAAATTTTTACGAATTAATTTAAACACAACAATTTGTGTTAATTCGTGAAATTCGTGGCGAACAAAAAACATTTAATATTTTAAATCAAATTAATCTGTGACCTATTTTTATTCAATATTATCCTAAAATAAAATGTATTTTTGGACTGAAATCTAAAATCAGAAATCTGCAATTAAAATGAACTGGGAACAACTTTTATCATTAAAACGACAAGGCGATACAAGCAAAAGATTACGTGTAGAACAAGATGACACGCGATTGGGTTTTGAGGTCGATTATGACCGAATCATATTTTCGTCGGCATTTAGAAGTTTACAAGATAAAACTCAGGTTATTCCGCTTTCAAAAACAGATTTTGTTCATACGCGTTTGACGCACAGTTTGGAAGTTTCTGTTGTAGGACGTTCGCTAGGGCGTTTGGTAGGAAAAAAGATTATTGAAAAATATCCTTATTTAAAAGAGGTTCATGGGTATCATATGAACGATTTTGGAGCTATTGTTGCGGCGGCATCTTTAGCGCATGATATAGGGAATCCTCCTTTTGGACATTCTGGTGAAAAAGCAATTGGAGAATATTTTTCAAGCGGAAAAGGTTTAAAATATAAAGACAAACTTACTGCAAAACAATGGCAGGATTTGATTGATTTTGAAGGAAATGCAAATGGTTTTTCAGTGCTTACGGCAAGTCGTCCAGGAATCGAAGGCGGACTTAGAATTTCGTACGCAACGCTTGGTGCTTTTATGAAATATCCAAAAGAGAGTCTTCCAAAAAAGCCAACAAACAAGATTTCAGACAAAAAATACGGCTTCTTTCAATCGGATAAATTATTTTTTGAAGAAGTGGCTCAGGATATGGGTTTGATTGCTAATAAGGAAGATGGCGATATTGGTTTTGAAAGACATCCGCTAGCGTATTTGGTTGAAGCGGCAGATGATATTTGCTACACAATTATTGATTTTGAAGATGGAATCAATTTAGGTTTGGTTTCTGAAGATTATGCTTTGGAATATTTAATCAAACTGGTAAAGGATAATATTGGTGTTGCCAAATATAAATTGTTAGAAACAAAAGAAGACCGAATCAGTTATTTGCGTGCTTTGGCAATTGGCGCTTTGATCAATGATGCAGTTGATGTTTTTATTGAAAATGAAGAAGCGATTTTGGCTGGTGATTTCCCTTTTGCGTTGACTGACAAAAGCAAATACAAAGCTCAGATGAACGATATTATCAAATTAAGTATCGAAAAAATTTATCAGAGCCGTGAAGTTATTGAGAAAGAAATTGTGGGTTACCAAATCATCCAGACTTTATTGGATAAATTCATAACAGCATTTAATAACAAATATGAAGGAACAGCATCAAATTACGATAAGCTGATTCTGAAAATGCTTCCTGAAAAACATCATTTAGAAAAAGGTAATTTATACGAGCGTTTGCTTCATATTTGTCACTATGTTTCGCTATTGACAGATGGAAATGCCTTAGAATTATATGAGATGATCAGCGGTCGAAAAAAACGCTAATTCAATTATTGGAAAGCGTAAACTAAACCAACGCCAAGAACTTGACGTAACTGCATTCTTGGTCCATCGTTAACCTGTGTTTTTGCTCCAGTTGTTGGGTCGATAACATCTTTTTTGGTTTTGATGTCGTCATCATAAACAAGATGGATGCCGATATTAGCTTTCACATAAGCATTTACGACAAGATCTAATTTAGTGTCATAGTCGACATCGACATTTCCAAATTTATTTAAATAATCGGTATATAAGCTTAAACGGTTTTCGTAGAATACATTTTTGTAAATTTCACTTTTCATGTAACCTGTGAAAAGAATACCAAATTCGGCTTTTACTTTCTGGCCTTCTTCCACCAGGATTTTATTGTTTGGATCAGCAGGATCAGTGATATAAACGGCTTTTTTAACCCCAAATGCTCCTTGATTTGCTAAATCTTGGTCTAAAACTAAAGTAGTTTTTAACGTAATTGGTGAGAAATAAAAGGTTCTATTTTTCTTTTTGTTTGAATTCTCAGCTCCGGCTCCAAGGAAAATATAAGCTGGTGCAAATGGTTTCGAAATTGCTACATCTCGGTTTGGATAATTGTAACCGTTTGTAAACTGTGTGTTGAAATTTAATTTTGAAGAATAATACCAGTTTGAAATCGTATCTTTTCTAAAACCGTAAGTAGAGTTGAATTGCAAGGCGTCATCGGTTTTTCTTAATTCAATTCCGTCTTGTTTATTTAAGCCATATTTTACGATAAGTTCGTTAACCCATTTATGATTTCGCTTGATGTATGTTCGCCCAAATTCACCTTTAAAAAGCCCTGAAATCGAGCTGGTTCCCCCTGCGCTCCAGTTTACAAAAGCAATCTCTGAAATGTCAAAACCAAGCTGATTTTTTTTAGTCCAATAGGTCGGCAATTTTGGAAGTTGCGATGGATCTAAAGTAGTTTGGATGATCTGGGCAAAGTTATTTGACGTACTCAGTAGCAATAACAGCAAAAGGGTAGAACGCAATAATTTCATTAGGCTAATTTTTGGTTTTTTTGGTTGTGCAAAATAATTATTTTGGACCGTTAGAAAAAAGATTTACCAAACTTTTAACGTCTATTTTACACAAATGTTGTAGCTGAGACACGCTTCCATGCTCAATAAAATGGTCAGGAATTCCTAAAATTTCAACATTTTTTTTGAAATTTTGTGATGCTGCATATTCTAAAACAGCACTTCCGAAACCGCCATTTTTCACCCCATCTTCTATTGTAATTACGCCCTCAAATGATGAAAATATATGGTTTAATGTGTTGATGTCTAAAGGTTTGATGAAGCTAAAGTTATAGTGGGCAAATTCGTCAGCGTTGTTGCATTGTTTCAGAGCCTCAATAACATTATTTCCAATCGTTCCGGTCGAAAGCACAGCAATTTTCGTACCATCTTTTAAGCATTTTGCCGGACCAATTTCAATTTTTTCATAATGTCCGAAATTTTCTACTTCCCAATTTGGCAGAACACCTCGCCCGCGCGGATATCGAATTGCGATGGGATGATTCAAGCCTAATTGCGCAGTGTATAGAATATTTTGAAGTTCAATTTCGTTGAGTGGTGCATGAATAATCATGTTTGGAATTGCTCTTAAATAAGCAATATCAAAAACACCATGATGCGTTGCGCCATCTTCGCCAACCAAACCAGCTCGGTCTAAACAAAATATGACTGGCAAATTTTGTAAAGCCACATCATGAATAACTTGGTCGTATGCTCGTTGTAAAAAAGTCGAGTAAATATTGCAAAATACAATCATTCCCTGAGTCGCCATTCCTGCAGAAAGCGTTACAGCGTGTTGTTCAGCAATTCCAACATCAAAAGCGCGTTCTGGCAATTCATCCATCATGAATTTTAATGAGCTTCCAGATGGCATTGCGGGCGTGATTCCGATTATTTTTTCATTCTTTTTAGCCAAATCCAAAATGGTCAAGCCAAAAACGTCCTGATATTTTGGAGGAAGATTTTCTTCCGATTTAAAATGAATTTCGCCAGTAGAAGCATCAAATTTTCCAGGCGCATGATATTTGACCTGATTTTCTTCTGCTTGTTGCAAACCTTTTCCTTTTGTGGTTACAATATGAAGGAATTTAGGTCCTTTTATCTTTTTTAACCGATTTAATTCTTTGATTAATTTAGGGAAATCATGCCCGTCAATTGGTCCTGAATAATCAAAATTCAACGATTTGATAATGTTATTCTGCTTCGGATTTTTTCCGTTTTTAACTGCGGTCAGATATTTTTTCAAAGCGCCCACGCTAGGATCAATCCCTATTGCATTGTCGTTGAGAATAACCAAAATATTAGCATCTGTAACTCCGGCGTGATTTAAACCTTCAAAAGCCATTCCGCTTGCAATAGATGCATCACCAATTACGGCAATATGTTCTTTTTCAAAATCGCCTTTTAGTTTAGAAGCAATCGCCATTCCTAGTGCCGCAGAAATAGAAGTAGAAGAGTGGCCTACGCCAAAAGTATCATAAATGCTTTCGCTTCTTTTCGGAAAACCAGAAACGCCATCTATTTGTCTGTTTGTGTGGAAATTTTCTCGTCTTTCGGTTAAAATTTTGTGTCCGTAAGCTTGATGTCCAACATCCCAAACCAATAAATCATCAGGCGTATTAAAAACATAATGCAAAGCAATTGTCAATTCTACAACGCCCAAACTTGCACCCAAATGACCTTCTTTTACAGAAACAATATCAATGATAAAATCTCGTAATTCTTTTGCCAGTTGCGGCAATTGACTTTCGTCTAGTAAACGTAAATCGGCTGGATTGTATATGTTTGAAAGTAAATCGCTTTTCATTGTAAGGTAAAAAGCAAATTTACGGTTTTAAATTTAATTTTGTTGTGCGATCTATTCTAATGTGATTGGCAAAGAATATTGCATCTTTATTTTTTTTCCGTTTGATTTTCCTGGTTCCCATTTCGGACATAAACTTAAAACTCTAATGATTTCTTTCTCAGTTGCAGCATCAACTTCTGGTGAACATTGAAGATACGATACCGATCCATTTTTTTCGACGGCAAACGCTAGAGTTGTCTTGGTCAAATTAACGCCTTCTGGCTTCTTAAATTGTTTGGCAAAAAAGTTATAAAATTGCTCAATACCACCAGGAAAATCTGCATTTGTTTGTGTTGCTACACTAGTGGTCATCGAACTTTCTTCTTCGACAGTTTTTTTTGAATCAGCTTTAGTAGTTTTTTCCTTTTTAGCATCAATTACGGGAGGCTGTACAAATTTAACCTGATCAACTTTTGGAGGTGGTGGAGGTGGCGGTACAGGATTATGAATGGAATCATCTGGATCAATACGAACATCTCCAACAGTTATATTTTCTCTTGCAATTGTATCGGTTACAATTTCAACTTTATCAATTTTTTGCTTCTTTCCATCTTTATCTTGACAGCTAAATAAAGTAGTTCCCATTGCAACAAATAAGGCTAGAAAAAACATTTTTCTATAATTTGTTTGGGCATATAAAACTTCTCTTGGGATTTGAATATCGACAGTGTCTAATTGCGAATTTTTAAATCTTCCGCAAAGGCTTTTGTTTTTGTTTTGAGTAAAAAAATGCTGTATTTCATTTGGGTTCATAACAGTGAAATCAACAACTGTTTTTGAGCAATTCATACAGAAACGGCCATTTTCATTTGGCGTCATTTTATTCCAGTTTTCTGGGCAGGGACTGGGAACAGTAATTTTATGATTTATCTTCATCTTCAAGTGATATTGGGAAACTGTATTTTTCTCTTGTTTTTTTGCCGTTTTGTTCACCGGGAATCCATTTAGGAGACAGATTTAAAACGCGTGTTATTTCTGATTTTAATTGGGAATCCACCTCTTTTGGGATTTCAATTGAGGATAATGATCCATCTTTTTCGATGACAAATGAAATGACAATGCGGCCTTTTACGTTTTCAATTTCTTCAGGCATTTTAAATTCTTGGACAAAAAACTCATAAAATGAATTGATGCCATTTGGATAATCTGCTTTTGTTTCTATTGCGGCCCCAGTAACATAAATTTCGTTGTCTTCTTCTACGACAGAATTTTGCGCAGTCGTTTTTTCACAATTTGTTGAAGCGTGATTGATTTTCGAATTATTTGTTTTTGTTTTTGAGTTTGGATTGTTTTCCAAAATTACTTCACCCGTCGTTCTTTTAATAAGCTTTTCAGTATTTTTTTGATTGTCTTGTTTTGGCGGTGCTGGTGGAGCTGGCGGAATTTGTTCTACATTTTCATCTTGCTTTCCATCCTCAACAACTTCAATGGTGTCAATTTTTTGTTTGTTTCCTTCTTTATCTTGGCAACTAAACAAAGTCGTTCCCATTGCAACAAATAACGCAAGTAAAAACATTTTATGATAATGCGTTTGCGAATATAAAACCCGACTCGGAATTTGAATTGTGATGGTTTCTAATTGTGATTTTTTAAATCTTCCGCAAATTTTCTCATTTCGATTTTGAATGAAAAAATGCTGAATTTCCTCCGGAAGCATTTTTGAAAAATCAATAACCGTTTTAGAACAACTCGCACAAAAACGACCATTTTCATTTGGCGTCATTTTGTCCCAGTTTTCGTGGCAAGGTTCCGGAATGGTTATTTTGTGTTTCATTTTTTATTACTTAAATGGAATTTCTAAAGTATAAGTAGAGCGAACAATTCGGTCTTTTTGTTTGCCCGGATTCCAATTTGGTGCTTTTTCTAAAACTCCGATAATATCTTTTTTGCTTGCAGAAGTTGTATTTTTAAGGATATTAAAATTACTAAGACTTCCATCGCCTTCAATTACAAATAAAATCGATATTTCTCCTTGTTTTGCAGTAGTTAGATTTTTTGAAAAATAAGAATAGAATCGTTTCATTCCTTTTTTTGGAGTAGGTAAAACATCTAAATGACTTGGGTCATGAACAATTCCATAAATTCCGTATTCCCTAGGTTTGGCGTTTAGTGTGTCACTATTAATTGCAGGAAGTCCTGTAAGAACTTGTGGTTCAGGTTTGATATCTTCTACAACTTCAACCTTGTCAATTTTTTGTTTATTTCCGTCTTTATCTTGACAGCTAAATAATGTTGTTCCCATCGCTATAAAAAGCGCTAATAAAAACATTTTTCGATAATGGATTTGGCTATATACTATTTGAGACGGAATCTGAATATTTATCTCACTTAATTGTTCACTTTTGAATCTTCCGCAAACATTTTTATTTGAAATAAAATAATGCTGAATTTCATCTGGTAGCATAGACGTAAAATCAACCACGGTTTTTGTACAGCTGAGGCAAAATCGTCCATTTTCATTTGGCGTCATTTTATCCCAGTTTTCGTGGCATGGCTCAGGAATGGTAATTTTCAGATTTTTTTCCATATTCAAATTTCAGAATTTAAATGTAATAAAAATAATGTGTAAAGTTTTACTTTTGCACTTATGGAAAATCCTTTCACCGACGAATATTTTATGAAAAAAGCACTGCAGGAAGCAGAAGAAGCCTATTTAAAAGGTGAAATTCCTGTTGGAGCTGTAATTGTGGTTGCAGATAAAGTCATTGCTAGAAGCCACAATTTAACCGAATTATTAAATGACGTGACTGCTCACGCCGAAATGCAATCTATAACTGCGGCGGCAAATTTCTTGGGCGGAAAATATTTGAAGGATTGCACGCTTTATGTCACTTTAGAGCCTTGCCAAATGTGTGCTGGAGCTTTGTATTGGAGTCAGATTTCAAAAATTGTTTTTGGCGCCCGCGACGAACAACGCGGATTCCTGAATATGGGAACAAAACTGCATCCCAAAACTACAGTTGTTTCGGGCGTAATGGCAAATGAAGCTGCCGATTTAATGAAACGTTTTTTTCTGGAAAGACGTAAGTAGTTAAAACAAATAGCCTCCCAGATAAAAACAGATAAATATCATAAAGGAATTAAAACAAACAATATTGAAAAAGGTGTTTTGCGAAAAACCTTTTTCCGAAAACATTATTTTTAGGCTTATTCCTAATGAAAAAAGTAGGATAATAAATGAGTAAAATGAAATTCCGTTGATGCCTAATCCGCTAGAAAGTAAGTCGGTATAATCTTTTTTGTCAGACTTTACAGTTGTTACAAATTTAAACAATAAGGAAGTTTCAATTGAAATGTTGCCTTCTTCAATAAATTCTTTTGTTGTAGAAAAGGTATATCCTTTTTGTGTAAAATAATGATAAGAAACCTTTTCTTTTGATTTTCCAGAAGTTCGAACTAAGTACTGGGTTATTATATCATTTGTCTTTGAAGAAGGCAAAACATAATAATCTGCAAAAGCGATCAGAATAAAAAATGATACTGCACCCAACAGATAAATAATGATCTTTTTGTTTTTTACAATAAATTCATTTTCAGCAGAATATGCATTCGAATTGTTTGACATTCTTTTTTAAATTTAGAAGTATGAATATAGCATTTTAAAAATTTGTTTTTTGCAAAACTTCAACAAAAGTTAAAAAACAATAGTAAAGAAAATTCTTCTTAAAACGACACAAAAAATATTTTATATTTACTACAATATAACTATGATTTGTTAGTTATGGTTTTAACAGTCAAATGTTAAAATGTTCTCTGATTTTTTAAATTTTGTAACCCATTAACTCTAAATAAAAGTGAAAGCAAAAGGATTAGTTTTCGTGTTTTTTGTGTTTTTTATTTTTCAATCTTGCGGCAGAAAATCAGCAGCCGATTTTAATTCTGATTTTTCATTATTTAAAGAGTATATAGTCAGTTTCACGGGAGGAATAGTCTCGTCGGAATCTGATATAAGGGTGGTTTTGGCTTTTGATAAAAAAGAATGGAAAGCCAATCAAGAATTAGACAGCGATTTATTTGATATTTCGCCAAGCGTCGACGGGAAAGTGGTGGCACTTTCGCCAAATACAATTGCATTTATTCCAGAAAAAAAGTTGAAACCCGGTACCGAATATCAGGTGACTTTGAAGTTGGATAAATTGATTACACTTCCAAAAGAGAAAGAAAAAACACTTTCCGAATTCAATTTTACAGTTAAAACCATAAAGCAGGATTTTACGATTAATACAGCTGATATTCAGTCGTACAGTAAAGAATATCAATATTTGAACTGTGTTTTGAAAACAGCTGATAATATTGATATTGAAACGGCAGAAAAGTTAGTTGAAGCCAAACAAAAAGGGAATAATCTTAAGATTAAGTTTGATAACAGTCCAGCTTCGGGCAAAGAATTTCATTTTATAATTGATAGCATTCAGCGTTTTTCTGAAGCTTCAAATCTGGAAATTTTATATGATGGAAGCGATTTTGATATTGAACAAAAAGGGCAAATCGATTTTCCGATTACCAATATAAATGAGTTTAAAATTGTAAAAGTTGAAGTCCCAGAGGGAAGCAATCAATCGGTTTTGATAAATTTTTCTGAACCGTTAGAAAAAGGACAAGATTTTAAAGGTTTGGTTTCGATTCAGAATACTAATAATCTAAAATTTTCTACTGATGGAAATTTGTTGAAAGTGTATTTTAATAATGAAAAAGAAGCTCCTGCCAAAAAAGAAGAAGTTATTCCGGTTGAAGAAACGGCAGTTTCACTTGTAGATTCAACTGTGGCTATAGTTGATAGTGCTGCGGCGGTAGTTTCGGAGCCAGTTGAAGTGGTTCAAGAGGAAGAAGCTGAACCGGAACCAGAACAAATTACGGTTGGTGATTTATTGATAGAAGTTTTTCAAGGAATTGAAAGCCAGTATGGCAAAAAAATGGATGCAAATTATTCGGAGAAAATTTCTTTTGATCAAATAAAACCAAGCGTTCGTTTTATTAAAAACGGAACAATTCTGCCAAGTTCAAACAATTTGAAATTGAATTTTGAAGCCGTAAACTTAAAAGCTGTTGATGTAAAGGTTTATAAAATTTATAAAAATAATATTCTGCAGTTTTTGCAATACAACGAATTGAATGGAGGCCAAAATCTCAAGAAGGTCGCCCAGCCTGTCGCAAAAACAACGCTAAATTTGGTTGAAAGCAAATTAACGAATCCAAGTAAATGGAATACTTTTGCATTGGATTTATCCAAAATTATAAAACCAGAACCAGGAGCAATTTATAGAGTTGAATTTGAATACAAAAAGAAATATTCGCTTTATAAATGTGAAACATCCGATGGCGATCAAGACGAAAGTGAAGACGAGGAAGAAGTTGATGAAAATGATGTAAACTATAGCGGAAACTCGTACGACGACTACTATTATGATGATTATGAGTGGAGAGAAAGCCAAGATCCTTGCTCGAATTCCTATTTTTATAATGCAAAAATTGCGACCAATATTTTAGCTTCAGATTTAGGAGTTATTGCCAAAAGAGGAGAAAATAAATCGTATTTATTTGCCGTAAATAATATCGTTACGACAGAACCAGTTTCGAATGCGAGAGTTGATTTGTATAATTTCCAACAACAAAAAATTGCTACAGAAGCGACAAGCAGTGAAGGTGTCGCGTCTTTTCAATTGAATAAATTCGCCTATTTTGCAATTGTTACTTTAGGCGATCAATCGACCTATGTGAAATTAGATGACGGACTTTCATTGTCGGTAAGTAATTTTGACGTTGCGGGTGAGACTTTACAAAAAGGCTTAAAAGGATTTATTTACGGAGAAAGAGGTGTTTGGCGTCCGGGGGATAATTTGTATTTGTCATTTATTTTGAATGATGTGGCAAATAAACTTCCGAAATCACATCCGATTAAATTCAGATTAAACGATCCAAACGGAAAAACGGTTTATCAAACAGTTCAGAAAACAAACGAACTGAATCATTATGCTTTTACAGTTCCAACAAATCAAGATGCGCCAACAGGAAACTGGGAAGCGATGGTAAGCGTTGGAGGCGCAAAATTTTATAAAAGTATCAAGATTGAAACGATAAAACCTAATCGTTTAAAAATCAAAAATAAATTTACAAGAACGACACTTTCATCATCGTATCCAAATACAGATAATTTAGAAGTGACTTGGCTTCATGGCGCAATTGCGAAGAATTTGAATGTTGAAATGCAAGCCAAATTTTCGCAACAAACGACAACTTTTAAAGGTTTTGAAAAATATACGTTTGATGATTTAGTTCGTCAATTCAGCACAGAGGAGATTAATGTTTTCTCAGGGAAATTAAATGAAAGCGGAAAAGCTTCTCTGAATATTCAGCCTAAATTACAAGGTCAGGCGCCTGGTATGTTGCGCGCTTCGTTTATTACAAAAGTATATGAAGAAGGTGGAGATTTTAGTACTGATGTTGTGGCAACGACGTATTCTCCATATAAAACATATGTCGGAATCAAATCGCCTGAGCTTAATAAATACAACATGCTTGAAACCAGAACAGATAATCGTTTTGATATTGTTACGGTTGATGAAAATGGAAGACCAAAATCGGTAAGAAATTTGGAAGTAAAAGTATTTAAAGTAGATTGGCGTTGGTGGTGGGATTCTTCAAGCGATAATTTGTCAAATTACAATTCTTCTAACGCAACGACTTCGTATAAAACATTTATAGTAAATACAGATTCAAGCGGAAAAGGAAGCATTCATTTTGCATTAACCGATGAAGAGTGGGGACGTTATTTGATTCGTGTTTCGGATGGTACAGACGGTCATGCAACAGCTCTGACCGTAAATATTGACTGGCCAATTTGGTCTGGAAAAACAAGAAACAGAGATGCTTCAACCGCAAATATGTTGGTGTTTTCTACCGACAAGAAAAATTATGCTGTTGGAGAAAAAGCACAGATTTCTTTCCCTTCAAGCGAAGGCGGACGCGCGTTGATTTCAATAGAAAACGGCTCAAAAGTAGTGCAAACGCTTTGGGCAAAAACCAAAAATGGAGAAACCAAAGTTGAGGTTCCAATTACGGGAGCAATGGCGCCAAACGTGTATTTCAATATAACATTATTGCAACCTCATGCTTCAACCAAAAACGATTCGCCAATTCGTATGTACGGAATCGTGCCAATTGAAGTGGTAGATAAAAACACCATTTTGGCACCAACTCTTACTATGCCAGATGTATTAAAACCTGAACAAGCTTTCACAGTAAAAGTAGGTGAAAAATCAGGAAAAGAAATGACCTACACCATTGCAGTTGTTGATGAAGGACTTTTGGATTTAACTCGTTTTAAAACTCCAAATGCTTGGGACAGTTTTTATGTTCGTGAAGCTTTAGGCGTAAAGACGTGGGACGTTTATGATGATGTAATTGGCGCTTATGGCGGAAAAATAAATCAGATTTTCAGTATTGGAGGTGATCAGGATTTAGGAGGCGGAAAAGCTAAAAAAGCAAACCGATTTAAACCAGTTGTATTATACTATGGGCCATTTAAATTAGAAAAAGGACAAACTAAATCGCATCAATTAAAATTGCCAAAATACATTGGTTCAGTTCGAACAATGGTCGTAGCAGGTGATGCTAATACAAGCGCTTACGGAAGTGTTGAAAAGGCAACTCCAGTTAAAAGTCCATTGATGGTTTTGGCTTCGTTGCCGAGAAAAATTTCGCCTTCAGAAAAAGTAACGCTCCCAATAACAGTATTTGCAACTGAAAATAAAATCAAAAATGTTTCAATTCAGGTAAAAACCAGCAACGGACTGAAAGTAATGGGAAGTGCGGTTCAAACATTGAATTTTGCACAGCCAGACGAGAAAATGGCGTATTTTAATTTGGTTGTAGGATCTGCTACCGGAATTGCAAAAGTTCAGGTAATTGCAACATCAGGAAGTGAGAAGTCAGTTTATGATGTCGAAATTGATATGACTAACCCGAATCCGGTTACGAGTACTTTTACAGATGTTGTTTTGACTCCAAATAGTTCTAAAACAATCTCATGGAAAACATTCGGAATTGCGGGAAGTAATAAAGCGAGATTGGAAGTTTCGTCAATGCCGTCAATGAATTTGAATGGAAGAATGCAATTCTTGATTCAATATCCTCATGGATGTGTAGAGCAAACAACTTCATCAGTTTTTCCGCAATTGTATTTAGGTGATGTGGCTGATATTGATGCCAAACGCAAAAGCCTGATTCAGAAAAATGTTACGGCAGGTATTGCAAGATTGGGCAATTTCCAATTATCAAATGGCGGTCTGCCTTACTGGCAAGGAAATGCAGTTGCAGATGATTGGGGAACTTCTTACGCAGGACATTTCTTGATTGAAGCAGAGAAAAAAGGATATTTATTGCCAATTAATTTCAAATCAAAATGGTTGTCCTATCAGCAGAAAGAAGCGAAGCAATGGCGTTTTGAACCGAAATACGGAAATGATTTAGCTCAGGCATATCGTCTATATACTTTGGCTTTAGCCGGAAATGCCGATTTATCGTCAATGAATAGATTAAGAGAAACAAAAGGGATTTCAAATGAAAGTATGCTTCGTTTGGCGGCGGCTTATGTTTTAGCAGGTCAAAAATCGGCAGGACAAAGTTTATTCTTAAAGACAAGTATTGACGGAAGTTCAGACGGCTACAGCTATTACTATTATGGCTCAAGCGAAAGAAATAGAGCAATGGCTTTGGAAACGATGCTTCTTTTGGATCAAAAGCAAAAAGCCTTTGTGACAGCAACCAAATTGGCTAAAGAAATGTCGGCTAATCAATGGATGAGCACGCAGACAACGGCTTATTGTTTGTATGCGATGTCGAAATTTGCAGTGAGCAACGGTCCAAGAGGAATCAATATTCAGTTTAGTAAAAATGGAAAAGGAGAAACCATAAACACAGGAAAATCTGTTGCAGATCGCAGTTTGTCTGTTGCTTCTGGTGCAAATAGTATTACGCTGAAAAACAATAAAGCGAATACAGTCTATGTTCGTGTATTAAACACTGGAACTCTGTCAATCGGACAAGAAAATGCAGTTCAAAGCGATGTTACGGCTTCTATTGTTTTCAAAAATAGAAAAGGAAGCGTGATCAATGTTTCGAAAATTAATCAGGGAACTGAATTTGTTGCTGAGGTTACGATTAAAAACCAAAGAGGAGAAAGCGTTCAAAACGTTGCTCTATCGCAAATTCTTCCCTCAGGATTCGAAATTGTAAACACTCGTTTTACTGATTACGGAGATGCAGTAAATAATATTGCAGATTATATCGATATCCGCGATGATAGAACGAATTTCTATTTCGGAATGAAAGCCAGAGAAACCAAAGTTTTCCGTATTCTACTGAACGCATCGTATTTAGGAAATTATTACCTGCCAGGATTACAATGTGAAGCGATGTACGATAATACATTCTTAGCAAGAACAAAAGGATTTTGGGTTGAGGTTGTGAAATAATTTAATGGATCACTGATTTTACGGATTAAACAGGTTCGCACGGATTTTTTAAAATTATGCTGCGTAAATCCGTTTAATCCGTAAAATCAGTGGGCTAAAAATCTTTATGGAAAAGTTCTCCCGCAGATTTTGCAGATCAAGCAGATAAAATAAATCCGTAAAATCTGCGAGATCTGCGAGAGAAAAAACTTTGCGAACTTAGTGTTTTACTTAGCGCATTTGCGGTTAAAAAAAACAAGCATTGAAAAATAAATTAAAGGCGTTTCTTCAACGCATTATAAACTGGATAAAAAAGAATAAAATAAAATCAGCAATTGCATTTCTGCTCTTGCTGATTTACTATTTTTCGATACCTCGAACATTATTCCAAGAACCATATTCAACCGTAATAGAAAGCAAAGAAGGAGAATTGCTCGGCGCTAAAATTGCTCGTGACGGACAATGGCGTTTTCCGGCGCAAGACAGCGTTCCGGATAAGTTCAAGAAATGCATTGTTTATTTTGAAGATGAATATTTCTATAAACATCCGGGCTTTAATCCCGGCGCAATGGTTAATGCTTTTAAACAAAATAGAAAAGCTGGCAAAGTGGTTCGAGGAGGAAGTACGCTAACGCAACAAGTAATTCGATTATCTCGAAAAGGGAAGAACAGAACTTATTTCGAAAAAATAATAGAAATTATTCTTGCGACAAGATTAGAATTAGGGTATTCTAAAAATGAAATTCTTGAAATGTATGCAGCGCACGCGCCATTTGGAGGGAACGTTGTAGGATTAGAAATGGCTTCATGGCGTTATTTTGGAGTTCAATCAAATCAGCTTTCATGGGCAGAAAATGCTGTTTTAGCTGTCTTGCCGAATGCGCCAAGTTTGATTTATCCGGGAAAAAATCAAATAAAATTATTAAACAAACGAAACCGACTTTTATTAAAGCTCCATCAGGAAGGCATAATCGGCAAGCAGACATACGAACTTTCGATAGAAGAGCCATTGCCTCAAAAACCGTATGATTTACCTCAAATCGCTCCACATTTGCTTCAGAGAGTGGCTAAAAACGAAGAAGGAACAAGAGTTAAAACCACAATTGATTACGCACTACAAAACAGAGTCAATCAAATTGCGAGATATTACTACAATCAATACAAACAGAATGAAGTTCATAATCTGGCGATTTTGGTCATTGATGTTCAGAGCAGGAATGTAATGAGTTATGTTGGAAATTCTCCAGCAGATTCAGACCATCAAAAGGATGTAGATATTATTGATGCACCAAGAAGTACTGGAAGTATCTTAAAACCACTTTTGTACGGAGCAATGCTTGATGATGGCGAATTACTGCCGAATACTTTAGTTGCTGACATTCCAACGCAAATTTCGGGTTATACACCGCAAAACTTTAATCTTACTTTTGACGGAGCTGTTCCTGCACATCGTGCTTTATCACGTTCGTTAAATATTCCAGCCGTTTTAATGTTGCAGGATTTTGGTGTAAACAAATTTTATGAAGAATTGCAGAAGTTCAAATTAAAGAACATTAATAAAACACCAGATCATTACGGTTTATCTTTAATTCTGGGAGGTGCAGAAAGTAATTTGTGGGATTTATGCCGAACGTATGCTAATATGTCTTCTACGGTCAATTATTACACTAAAAATAAAGGACAATATAGAGCCAACGAATTCACAGAACTTAATTATAAAAACGATTTTAAACCCGATTTTGGTTCAGAAACCAATCAAAAGAATATTTTGGGCGCAGGATCAATTTGGCTGACTTATAACGCCATGGAAGAAGTCAACAGGCCAGAAGGAGACGAAGCTTGGAAGTTTTACGACAGTTCGCTTAAAATCGCTTGGAAAACCGGTACCAGTTTCGGAAACAGAGATGCGTGGGCGATTGGCACCAATTCTCGATATGTAGTTGGGGTTTGGGTTGGAAATGCAACAGGCGAGGGAAGACCAACTCTAACGGGAGTTACCAGCGCCGCGCCAATTTTATTTGATGTTTTTAATTTATTGCCAAGACAAAGATGGTTTGATACACCATATAATGATTTGGCTGAGGTTGAGGTTTGCCGATTAAGCGGTTATCTAGCAAAAGATAATTGTCCGAAAATCAAACAATGGGTTCCTAAAAAAGGGAAATCGACCAAAGTTTGTCCGTATCATAGAACCGTTCATTTAGATAAAACAGAACAGTTTCAGGTTAATAGCAGTTGTGAAAGTGTAGATAATATTGTAACTAAAAATTGGTTTGTACTGCTTCCTGTAATGGCATGGTATTATAAAAGCCAGCATATTGAATATCTGCCATTGCCACCGTTTAAAGAAGGTTGCGAAGGAACACAAACCACAACAATGGATTTTATTTATCCAAAAGCAAATAGCAAAATCTATTTAACGAAGGATTTTAACAGCAACGTACAGCCTGTTATTTTAAAAGTAGCTTATTCTGAAAGAGATAAAGAGTTATTCTGGTATGTTGATGATGTGTACAAAGCTACAACCAAAACGTTTCATGAATTACCAATCACTCCAACAACCGGAACGCATTATATTACAGTAGTTGATGCTTCTGGAAATGAAATTAGAAGAAAAATTGAAATAGTTCGTGAATAATTTTTCCGCCACGAATTCACGAATTGACTTTATAATTCGTGAATTCGTGGCGGAAAAAAAATAAAAAAGGCACAAAAAAACCGCCAATCTTTCGAAAGGCGGTTTTTGTTTTTATTCTGAAATAACATTTCCTTTTTTGTCGTAGAAATGGTATTCTAAGTACGTGTAAGCGTCACGAGGTATGATTTTCACCCATTTCTTATGTTCAAAAAACCATTTTGAACGTAATGATGGAAAACCTTTGCTGAGGTATGCAGCCACAAATGGGTGTGTATTAAGCACAACCTTATTGTGGGTTTTTAAAAGTCTTTCTAAATCAGCGGTGATCTTATCAATGATCAAAATTGGAGCTTCAATTTCGCCATTGTGTTTGTTAGGATCTTCCTCTCTGGTTTTGATATTCACTTCTGGTCTTACGCGCTGTCTTGTAATTTGGACCAAACCAAACTTACTCGGCGGTAATATTTTATGCTTTGCTTTATCGTCGCTCATTTCTTCTCGCAAGAAGTCGAACAAAACTTTCCTGTTTTCTGGATTAGACATATCGATAAAATCAACTACGATAATACCGCCCATATCACGAAGACGAAGTTGTCTTGCGATTTCTGCTGCGGCGATCATATTTACTTCCATGGCTGTATCTTCCTGGTTGGTTGCTTTGTTTGAACGGTTTCCGCTATTGACGTCTATAACGTGCAATGCTTCAGTGTGTTCAATGATAAGATAAGCACCTTTACTCATGGAAACAGTTCGGCCAAAAGAAGTTTTGATTTGTCTCTCTATATTGTATTTCTCAAAAATCGGAGTGTCATTTGATTGATAAAACTTGACAATTGATTGTTTTGAAGGCGCAATTTCTTGCAGATATTCCTTCGTTTGATGGTACAACTCTTCATCATCTATTTGAATACCGCTGAAGGTATCGTTGAATACATCTCTTAATATTGAAGAAGCTCTATTGAGCTCTCCTAATACTTTTGATGGATGATGAGCAGTTGGTAATTTTTTACACATTGCAGACCATCTGCCAAGCAGGTTCTGCAAATCTTTTTCTAATTCGGCTACGTTTTTGCCTTCGGCTACTGTACGAACAATAACACCAAATCCTTTAGGTTTGATCGATAGAACAAGTTTTTTTAGACGATCCTTTTCTTTTTTGTCCTCTATTTTTTGAGAAATAGAAACACGGTCAGAGAAAGGAACTAGAACAATAAATCTTCCGGCAAGAGAAAGCTCAGCACTTATTCTTGGGCCTTTGGTTGATATAGGTTCTTTAACTACTTGAACTAAGACAGATTGATTGGCACTTAAAATATCAGTAATGATGCCATCTTTGTCAATCTCTTTTTCAAACTGAAAGGTTTTTAGGGAGAAATCTTTTAATTTACCTGCGCTTACAAGTTTTATGAATTTCAGCTGAGAAGCTAGATTTGGACCCAAATCGTGATAATGTAAAAAGGCATCTTTTTCGAAGCCTACATTTACAAAAGCGGCGTTAAGTCCAGCAACTGGTTTTCTGATTTTGGCAATAAAAATATCACCAACCTGAAAGTTGCTTTTTTCTTCTTCTTTGTGTAATTCAATTAGTTTTCCATCTTTTAATAAGGCAAAATCTACTGCTTCAGAACTAGATCTAATGATTAATTCTTTATTCACACTGTAAATTTTTATCTGTTTTTTCAGAAAATAGAAAAAGAGAGAAGAGTATAGATTAATAAAAATCTAAAATCTTAAGTCTAAAATCTAAAATCTTATCTACAGATGGATTAAACAATATTTTAACAGGTATTGAACCCGGGGAAAATCAGCTTGCAGTTTGTAGTTCTAAGTAATCAGTAGACTGAAGACTAAAAACTGATGACTGAATACTAATTTTCAATTTCAATGAACGTTTAAAAAGAAAAAAGTAGTTTAAAACTACTTTTTCTTTTTGTGGCGGTTAGCTCTCGCTCTTTTTTTACGTTTGTGAGTAGCTACCTTATGTCTCTTTCTTTTTTTACCACTTGGCATATCGTGTCAGATTTTATGTTAATTAATAGTATTATTTTGCTTCGTTGTTCGTTTTTACTCCTTCTACAAAAACTTTTGCAGGTTTAAACGCAGGGATGTTGTGTGCTGGAATTTTGATAGTAGTATTTTTAGAAATATTTCTACCAGTTTTTTCAGCTCTTGTTTTAACGATAAAGCTTCCGAAACCTCTTAGGTAAACATTGTCTCCTGTTTCTAATGAAGTTTTAACTTCTTCCATAAAAGTTTCTACTGTTGCTTGAACATCTCCTTTTTCAAGACCTAGTTTCTCTGAAATTTTCGCTACGATATCTGCTTTCGTCATTTTCTTTCCTATTTTATTTTATAAATGATGTACTATTTTTTTGAGTTTGCAAATATAGGAATTAAAAAAATAATTAATCAAGCTAAATCGTTAAATTTTAATTACATAAACATTTACTTTTGTTTTCTAAGTATTTTCAGATGGATTTTTATAACATATTGATAAATTGGTATTTACAAAATAAACGCGATTTGCCGTGGCGTAAAACAGCCGATCCGTACGTGATTTGGCTCTCAGAAATAATGCTTCAGCAGACTAGAGTCGCGCAAGGAATGCCTTACTTTTTTGCATTTACGAAGGAATTTCCTACCGTTTTTGATTTGGCAAATGCCTCAGAAGAGCAAGTTTTGAAACTTTGGCAGGGATTAGGATACTATTCTCGTGCTCGAAATTTGCATAAAACGGCTCAATATGTTGCAAATGAGCTAAACGGTGTTTTTCCTGAAAACTATAAAAGTTTATTAAAATTAAAAGGCGTAGGGGAATATACTGCTGCCGCAATTGCTTCTTTCTCTTATAATGAGGCAGTTCCGGTTGTTGATGGAAACGTCTTTCGAGTGCTTTCGCGCTATTTTGATATTGAATCAGATATTACCTTGCCAGCCACAAAAAAAGAATTTGCCGAATTGGCTTTTGAATTAATGCCAAAAGACAATCCTGCGATCTTTAATCAAGCTATAATGGAATTTGGTGCTTTGCAGTGCGTACCTAAGAGTCCAAATTGTTTGGTATGTGATTTTAATACAAGTTGTGTGGCTTTACAGAAAAAGAAAGTTTCAGTTTTGCCTGTCAAATCAAAAAAGACAAAAGTGACGAATCGATTCTTTAATTATTTGGTTTTAGAAGATGCTTTGGGGAATACTTTGATTCAAAAAAGAACCGAAAAGGGAATTTGGCACAATTTATATGAGTTTCCGCTATTGGAAACTGATGATATTGTGGGTTTTGAAGTGATTTCAAAAGCTGTTCAAAATGATATTTTTTCATCCTATACTATTATAGGTATAGAGGAATGTGCTGAAACTGCTGTCTTGCATAAACTTTCGCATCAACATCTCCATATTCAGTTCTGGAAGGTCAGAATTAGCGAATTGATTGAGAATGGTTTGAGTTACAGTGAGTTAAAAAATAATCCGTTTCCAATTGTGATATATAATTTTATTGAAAAGCAAGAATTAAATTGCTAAAAAAATGTATCTTTGGGAGAAATACTACCAAAAACTATGAACGGAACATTAAATAAGGTTATGCTAATTGGCCATTTAGGCGATGATGTAAAGATGCATTATTTTGACGGAGGGAATTGCATCGGGCGATTTCAATTGGCTACAAATGAAGTTTATATTAATAAAACCACCAATGAAAAAATAACTTCAACAGAGTGGCATAATCTAGTTGTGCGCAATAAAGCTGCCGAAATTTGCGAGAAATATTTATCCAAAGGAGATAAAATTTATGTCGAAGGCCGAATTAAATCGCGCCAATGGCAAGCAGAAGATGGCACCACAAAATATACTACAGAAATTCAGGTGACGGAGTTTACTTTCTTGACTACCAAAAAAGAAACCGGAAATCATAAGCCAAATCAAGAGCAGGAATCAGCAAAAAATGCTACCTTTGATGCATCTAATGAAGGTTTGCCTATAAACGACTTGCCTTTTTGATTGTTTAACTAATCTTTTTTAATTTGGACCCAGAGCCCAGTTTACTTTTATCTACTACTTTAGACATCAATTTAATTATTGGTTTTGTCGGAATATTTATTTTGCTGTTTTTATCAGCGATTGTTTCAGGTGCCGAAGTTGCGCTTTTTTCATTATCACAAAAAGATATCGATGAAACTTTGCACGAAAACCTTTCCAAAGGAAAAATCATTTCCAACCTTTTGGATAAACCTAAAAAATTGCTTGCAACGCTTTTAGTTGCGAATAATTTTCTAAATATCGGTGTTGTTATTCTGTTCTCTTTTATTGGTCGAGATATATTTTCACATATTACTTCACCCGCTTTTAAATTCTTTTTAGAAGTTGTTCTAGTTACTTTTCTGATTTTATTATTTGCCGAAGTTTTGCCGAAAGTTTATGCGAGCCGAAACAATATAAAATTCGCTAAACGTGTTGCTTATCCCATTGCTTTTTTAGACAAATTACTTTCACCTATAAGTTTGCCAATGCGTGCTGTTACCTTATATTTGCAACGTAAATTGGGAAAACAGAAGAATAATTTTTCAATAAATCAAATTTCGCAAGCATTAGAACTGACAGATTCTGAAGGTACATCGACTGAAGAACAGAAAATTCTGGAAGGAATTGTCTCTTTCGGAAATACAGATACAAAGCAAGTTATGAGTCCGAGGATTGATGTTTTTGCTTTGGAAATTTCAGAAACATTTGCAGAAATTTATCCGAAAATTATTGAAAGCGGTTTTTCAAGAATTCCGATTTATAGAGATAATATAGATCAAATTGAAGGTGTTTTGTTCGTAAAAGATTTACTGCCTCATATTGATAAAGAGGAATTTGATTGGACAGCCTTGATGCGAGAAGCGTTTTTTGTTCCTGAGAATAAAAAATTGGACAATTTATTAAAGGATTTCCAAAGCCTTAAAAGCCATTTGGCGATTGTGGTTGATGAATATGGTGGCACTTCTGGATTAGTTTCTTTAGAAGATGTTATTGAAGAAATAGTAGGGGATATCAGCGATGAGTTTGATGATGAAAATGTGAATTTCTCGCAGATAGATGAAAAGAATTTTCTTTTTGAAGGAAAAATAAATCTGAAGGATTTTTACAGAATAGTGGATGTGGATGAAGATGTTTTTGACACGCGCAAAGGCGAAGCCGAAACATTAGCCGGATTTATTCTGGAAATCTTAGGGAATTTCCCGAAAAAAGATCAAAAAATAGCTTTTGAAAATTGCGTTTTTACCATAGAAACAGTAGATAAAAAGCGTGTAAAACAAATAAAAGTAACGATAGATTAAAATGTTAAAAAAGATAATTTCAACGGCAGTAATTTTACTGACTCTAACTTTGGTAAGCTGTAAAGATGATGTTTTGCCAAAACCGGCAAGTTTTCTGCGTTTGGATTATCCGGAAGCAAAATACGTTCATTTTGAAAATAATTGCCCGTTTGCTTTTGATATGAATGAAACGGCAATCATTAAAGGCGAAAAAGATTGTGGTTTTTCAATTACCTATCCAAAAATGAAAGCTACGATTTATTTGACATACAAGCCTGTTCACGGAGATATCAATAAATTGTTGAAAGATGCTCAAAAACTAACTTATGAGCACGTAATTAAAGCAGATGATATTCTAGAACAGCCGTATTTAAACGCTGAAAGAAAGGTTTATGGAATGTTTTATCAAGTAGACGGAAATGCCGCAACAAACTCACAATTTTACGTTACAGACAGTACAAAACATTTTATAACAGGTTCAATGTATTTTTATGCAAAACCTAATTTTGATTCGGTTATGCCGGCGGCGAGTTATATCAAAAATGATATGCAGCGATTGATGGAAACTTTGAAATGGAAATAAACAATAATAAAAAAAGGCGTTCAAATTTATCTCTTTCTATTTGTCTTTTATTGAGCTTTAAAAAACTTTTGACTTGCCTTAGTTTTTCAAATTAGGTTGTAAAATAGAATTGCTATGTAAACAAAAATGGAAGCAAAACTTGATTGTTTTTATACGTACAGATTGCATATTTAGGTTTCTAAATATAGAATAAACTTAATATAGGATCTAAATAATAATTAAGGTATCTGGCATTAAATCCAATCTTTTGTCTAATATTTTTTTAATTTCTCGTGTAGATTCTAAGCTGTAAATTCTATTTATTTTCTTGGAGCTTCCATCTTGATGTATATCCATTCCTACATAAAAAATTTTATTGAAATGATAAATAGTTATTTTCTGTACAAGCATTTTATTTCGTGTAAATAACTTTGCGTAAAAGTTTCCTTCATTTACATCAGTTATATATATACCTCCTTTTATACTATGAGGTGTCATTGTTGCTATAACATCACGAAATAGGAGAGAAACAGTATAATCTGATTGACTAATACTGCTACCCTTTCCAGCCACTTTAATTATTTTTGGCTTTAACTTATCAAAATTATATACTTCAACTTTTGTATCATATACTGGTAATTCAAAGTTGTTAGCTACTTGAAAAGACATTTGATTTACATTATTTGCTCTTGATACCGCAATTATATCTAACTGGGGGTATGCATCACCCCCCGAAATATAGCTTTCAATGAATTTGATTTTTTCCTTTAAAGTGCTATCGAGTTCATGAATTTTTTTTTCTTGTTTCTCAATAATTTCTTTTTTATCATCTTCAGCACCTTGTGCTTGTTTAATCGAAAGGACAATTGCAGCTATTCCTCCAAGAAAAATAAAGAAATATGACACATTTGTAATTGTAATTAAATCCATATACTTTCTAATCATATTAATTATTTTGCATTTTTGTAAAAATACTTTTTTTCAGATTTCGATTGTTTCATTTTTACAAACATACACGTTTAATCTTGAAAAAATAAATTTCCGTTAGCGCAGATTTGCAATCTGTGCTCGCAAAGATTGGATTGGAATTGGCTGCTTGTTTTACTGCACGGCACAGATTGCAAATCTGCGCTACTGATTGTAAATTTATTTTTTAGGATTGAAGGAGTCTGAATTTGTTCCGTCAGGCCAAACTCCAAATTTTGATTTGAACTCTTCAGGAGTATCTGGACAGCTCATATTGCCGTAAAATAAATGAGGATCTTCTTCTAACTTTTTGCGAAATTCTTGTTTCTTTTGTTCATCATTGAGTTTTTCTTCTTCAGTTAATTGTGATTTCTTTTGTTCCGATTCTAAGTGTTGTATCTCAATTTTTTTCTCCATTACTTTTTGAATCTTTTCTAAAGACAATAAGTCAAAAATTTTGTGCCACTCTTTTGATTGAGGAATTTCATTTGCCATTTTTGCTAAAATGTAAATTGTTTCGTCATCAAGGATATTGGGCAGATCTTCAGGATTTATATGTGTTTTCATAATGATTCGATTAAATCTAAACTAAAACAAATATAAATTAAAAAAGGCGTTCAAATTTGAACGCCTTTTTTAATAATTGAAATTTCGGATTTAAGATTTAAAATTCGAAACCTTATATGTTTTTCCGTCTCCAGTTCCTTGAACAACTGTTGTCAAAGAGTTTTCGTTTTGAATGGTTTTGTCAAAAGTTACCGTTGCTGTTTTTTTGTCGAAATCCACTGTGGCTTTTTCTACACCGTCAAGATTTGATAATTCTTTTTCTATTGTTTTAGCACATCCCATTGCGCAAGTCATTCCTTCGATTTCAAAACTTGCTGTCTGCACATTTTCAGGAGCAATAGCTTTGTGTTCTTTAGCGACTGTTTCTTCTTTTTTGAAATTAGCTAGATTTTTATCTTCTTCTTTTTTACAGCTTACCAAAACCAAACCAGCGATGGCAAGTGATGCTATTATTTTAGTGAATTTCATATATGTAGTTTTAAATTGTCAATATGTTTGTTGCAAAATTAATAAAAACCGAGAGGTCAGTCCGCAAAATTATTACAAATTTGCAGTAAAATGCAATTTATGGACACAAAACAGTTAAAGTGGATATACTTAACGATTCTTTCTCTAATCTGGGGAAGTTCCTTCATTTTAATAAAAAAAGGATTGGTTGGTTTGACCGCGATTCAAGTTGGTTCTTTCCGAATTATTTTCGCAGCGTTGTTTTTGCTAATTGTAGGATTTAAAAGCCTGAAAAAAATCTCCCGCCGTCAGTGGAAATATGTCGCCATTACTTCGCTTTTCGGAACTTTTATGCCGGCTTATCTTTTTGCAATTGCAGAAACGCAGGTAAATAGTTCTATTGTCGCTATTTTGAATTCGCTAACGCCTTTAAATACTTTGATTTTAGGAATTATAGCATTTGGGATTCAGTTTCAAAAGCGACAAGTTTTAGGGGTTTTTGTAGGGCTTGTGGGGTGTCTGCTTTTAGTTTTGAATGGTGATTCGACGAGTGGCACTCAAAATTACATCTATGTTTTGTTGGTTGTTATTGCAACCTTGAGTTATGCCATCAATGTGAATTTAATCAAGAAATATTTGCACGATCTTAATTCAGTCAGTATTACGACAGGAAATTTTGCGGTTTTATTTTTGCCTGCTTTGATTATTTTGAGCACAACCGATATTAGTGCTAAAATTCAGTTAGTAGAAACACAGCATTCCATATTTTTTGTAATGATTCTAGGTGTTTTGGGAACTGGAATTGCGAATATTTTGTTCTTCAAATTAATCCAAATGTCTTCTCCGGTATTTGCGACATCAGTAACGTATTTGATTCCGATAGTGGCTTTTTTCTGGGGATTATTAGACAATGAATTTCTAACGCCAATTCAGTTTTTTGGAGCGTTTGTCATTTTGATTGGCGTTTATCTTTCAGCTAAGAAATAAAAAAAGCTTTGTCAAAGTTTGAAACTTTGACAAAGCCTATGAGTAAAAAAACTTAGCATCTTAGTAGCTTAGTCCATTAGTATCTTTCTATAAAAAATCTGCATCAGAAACACCTTCGTTTATTTTAATGTCAGACATTTTGATGTCCAATTCAAAACCAACATTCTGAACTAGATTAAAAGGAACTTTCACGCCTTTTACTTCTTTGTAATCATTGAAATTGGTGATTTGCGTCATCGATTTTCCGCCTTGTTCGCGAACTTTGGATTCTGCAACTTTTAATCCGGATTTAATATCGTAGAAATACGTTGTTTTTCCATCCTTAATCGCATAAGCGTCGCTTCCGTTGATTGGTTCGATACCGTCAACTTTCAAGTCGGTTCTTTTTACCAATTGTAATTCCTCAAATGGAGCTGCATTAGCTTTCATGTCTTTTAGGTCATCGCCTTCTAGATTTTTGCGTTGTCCTTGTTGTTCAATATAAGCGCCTTTTTCATTCACAACCTGTTTCATCAAATTCATAGTTCCCATTGAAAGTGAAACCAACATTTTTCCTTTAGAATCTAATTTTGAAGTAAAAGTCAATGGAGTAGGAGCTTGTGGAATTGTCGTGCTTCCGTTCATGAAAAGTGTTTTTACAGAAGTAACGGCTTTTTCACCTCCAATTGCTTTGATGTAATTTTCGAAAACTGTTTTCGCAGTAACACTTGCAGGAGCTTCTTTTTTAGTGGCTGGTTTTTCAACTGGATTTCCATATTTATCGAAATAGTAAATCGGAATTTGAGTTTTTTCCAAGCCAGCAATCACGTCAGATCCTTTTCCAGCAATAACAATTCGCATATTGTCAAGCAAGAAATATTTGTTTGCTACACGGTAAATGTCATCAGCGGTTACATTGTTTATGGTCTGAATGTATTTTTCGTAGAAATCAGCAGGAAGTTTTTCTGTTTCAATGTTCAAAGCATAACGTGCAACAGCTTGTGGTTTCTCAACTTGCATTACAAAACGGCCGATATATCCTGCTTTTACATTTTTCAAAACATCATCAGATACTTTTTCCGTTCTGATTCTTTTGATTTCTTTGATAAATTGAACAACTGCACTATCTGTAACTGTATTTCGAACTGCAGATGAAGCTTTGAATTTTGTTACATATTTTCCGCTTCCAATGCTTGAATTTGCACCATATGTCCACGCGTGTTGTTCGCGCAAATTCATGTTCAAGTAACTGTTGAAATCCCCTCCTAAAATTTGATTTGCAATTACCGCAGGGAAAAAATCAGGATCGCTCATTCTTAAATTCACGGTGTTTACCAATGAAATTTCAGACTGAACTGCATTTGGAACATCTACAAAATCAATTTGAAGTTTAGATGCATTTTCTGGATTCGGATACGTGTTTTTTGGAGCCGCTTGTTTTTTCCATCCGCCAAAAAGCTTTTCAACTGCTGGTTTTACATCTTTGAATTTTACATCTCCAATGATTACTAAATAAGCATTTTCAGGAACGAAATACGTGTTGTAATTTGCTTGAACATCAGCAAGTGTTACATTTTTTACTGTTTCTTCAGAAAGATATTCTCCTGATGGGTGATTTTTGCCAAAAGCCAAAACATCAACGACACGATTGGCGATTGCAGGAACGCTTTTTTCCTCTGCTTTTAAGCCTTCAAGTAGTTTTGCTTTTTCTTTGTCAAATTCGGTTTGAGTGAAATTTGGCTGTAAAGCACCTTCTGCCAAAAGTTCTAAAACACGTCCAGAATATTTAGAAAGCGAGCTTGCAAAAGCGCCTTGCGAAGTAAAATTGATGTTTGCGCCATAAAAGTCAATTTCTTCGTTAAAAGCTTCTTTGGTTGTTTTTTTTGTTCCGTTTCCAATTAAGCTGCTGGTTAAATCATCAACACCTTTTTTGTTTCCTTCGGTAAAAGGAGCATTGTCTAGTGTCAAATTGAAGCTAACTCTTGGTAATTTATGGTTTTCAACAACTAAAACTTTCATGCCGTTTGCCAACACAAAAGTTTGTGGCTTTTTAATGTTGACTACTGGGGCGTTTCCTGGTTTTGGTTGTGGACGATCTTGTGCTATCATAATTCCGCTTAGGAAAAAAAGGATTAAAAAAGGATATATTTTTTTCATGATTCGATACTTCTTAGTTTTGTGATTTTGCAGTTGGAATGTAATCTAAAATCAAACGTTGGTTCGGATTTAAATATTTCTTCGCAACTTCTCGGATTTCTTCTCTGGTGATAGAATGGTAGATATCAATTTCAGTATTGATCAAATTTACATCTCCATAAAGTAAGTAATAAGAAGCAAGATTTTCTGCAATTCCCTCGACGCTTGAATTGGCGTTCACAAAATTATTATCGAATTTATTTTGTAATTTTTCGTAATCTTTTTCAGAAATCAAATCGGTTTGGATTTTTACGATTTCTTCATCCATTTCTTTTAGAATGTCTGCTGTGGTGTTTGGGGCCATTGGCAAGCCATATAAAATATAGGTTCCGTAATCTTCTTGACTAAAACCAACTGCTCCAATTTGAAGCGCCATTTTTTTGTCGTCAACTATTTTTTTGTAAAGTTTAGAGCTTTTTCCATCACTTAAATACGAAGAGATTAAATCTAAAACTCTTGCGTCTCTAGTTTTCATTGACGGCGTTCTGTAAGCAGCAACAACCATCGGAATTTGGATATTTGGATCTTCGTAAGTTGCTTTTATAGTTTGTGTTATTGGTTCTTCCGTAAAAGTCTGTTTTTTCAGCACTTCGCCTTTCGGAATTGGTCCAAAATATTTCTGAACCCATTCTTTAGCTTTTGTTTTGTCGAAATCTCCAGCAACTACCAAAACTGCATTGTTCGGGGTATAGAATTTTTTATTAAATGCCTGAAATTCTTCAAGAGTTGCGGCATCTAAATCCTTCATAGACCCGATAGTTGTCCAGCGATACGGATGGTTTTTGAAAATGTTCTTTTTAACCTCTGGAAGAATATTTCCGTATGGCTGATTGTCATAACGCATTCTTTTTTCTTCTTTTACAACTTCATTTTGCGTGTCAACTCCAATCTTATTAATGATAGGATGCATCAATCTTTCAGATTCCATCCATAAACCTAATTCTAAATTGTTTGATGGAAAAACTTCATAATAATACGTTCTGTCGTCAGAAGTATTGGCGTTGTTGACACCTCCGTTTGCCGTAACGATTTTCATCCATTCGCCACGTTTTATGTTTTGAGTGCCTTCAAATAATAAATGTTCGAAGAAATGTGCAAAACCAGTTCGGTCAGGACGCTCGTCTTTTGAGCCAACATGATACATTACAGAAGTAATGACAACAGGCGCCGATGGATCGTTGTGCAAAATAACATGCATTCCGTTATCCAAATTATATTCTTCAAAAGCCACCTTTTGAGCATGAGCTACTCCGCCAAGCATTAGTGCCGCACTTAACATCATTATCGAATTTTTCATATAAGATTAATAAATTTATGATACCTAAAAAGAAATAGGTAGCTAAAAGTTGATTATAGTTACTTCAAAAATAGTCTTTTTTGCGAAGTATTTTAAGGTTTATGCATATATCATTTAAAATTAACAAAAAAATACTTATAATTAGGATTGTAGAATTATTTAAAAGACTTGAAAAACAGCCCCTAAACAGGAAAAAAATATTTTTGCTTTTAGGGATTGCGTAGTAAATTATTAGTTGTATATTTGCAACCTTAAAAATCAATAAATCAATTTGATATGTATGCAATCGTAGAGATAGCAGGGCAACAATTTAAAGTAAGCAAAGACTTAAAGGTTTATGTTCACCGTTTGGCTAATGAAGAAGGTTCAAAAGTTTCTTTTGACAAAGTTCTTTTATTAGATGATAATGGAAATGTAACTTTAGGCGCCCCAGCTATAGAAGGTGCTTCAGTAGAAGCTAAAGTGTTACAACACTTAAAAGGTGATAAAGTTATCGTTTTCAAAAAGAAAAGAAGAAAAGGATACAAAAAAAGAAATGGTCACAGACAATATCTTACTCAAATTGTAATTGAAGGTATTACTGCAGCAGGAGGAACTAAAAAAGCAGCAGCTAAAAAAGCGGTTGTAGCTGAAGAAGCAGCAACTGAAGAAGTTGAAGCTCCAAAAGCAAAAAAAGCAGCTCCAAAAGCAAAAAAAGAGACTACTAAAGAATAATAACAATATTTAAACTCATACGTCATGGCTCACAAGAAAGGTGTCGGTAGTTCGAAGAATGGTAGAGAATCAGAATCAAAACGTCTAGGCGTTAAGATTTATGGTGGTCAAGCTGCTATTGCTGGTAACATCATCGTTAGACAAAGAGGTTCTAAACACAATCCAGGTGAAAATGTTTACATCAGTAAAGATCACACACTACACGCAAGAGTAGCTGGAGTTGTTAAGTTCCAAAAGAAAAGAGATAACAAATCTTATGTTTCTATTATCCCATTCGAGGCATAATAATCACAAAAGATTACTTTTTATAAAAAACCCGTTCATTATTGAACGGGTTTTTTGTTTTCTGCATATTGTGGAGAATGTCATTGCTAGGAACGAAGCAAGTAGTTCTTTGCGGTATGACTTTTCGATTTTCTGTTGTGCTTCTTAGTTTGTCATCCTGAGTGAGGAATGAAGGATCACATTAGTAGTTCCGCAGTAGTTAAGCTGTGGTGAATTCCGCGTGCGATTCTTTGTTCCTCAGGATGACAAACTGTTGATTAAATTAATAAGTAAAAAAAAACCTTTGTCAAAGTTTTAAGCTTTAACAAAGATTAATCAGTATCGATAAATTGGGATTTGGAATTTTTAAATTGAAATTTAATTATTCAGTATCCTTTGTTTCTTCTAAATCTTGGGTTTTCTTGCCGACTTTTATTTTTGGATTATCCTGCGTTCCAGTAACCGTAAGCGGAATTCCGAAGATACCCAAAGGAGGCAATCCTAAACGCATTTTTAAGTTCAGTTTTCCGTCTAAGCTTGTTGTGCCTTCAATTCTTGGTCTGAAGCCTGCAAATTTGAATTTAAAGCGTTCTACAGTCATGATATTGTTTTTGATTGTGGTTTTGATATCGACTTTTGAGACGTCAGGATTTTTCATGGACTCCGAATTGGTTTCCTTGCTGACTGCGCTGAACATTTTCAATCCTCTAACTTTTACATCTTTTACAGAAAGCGTTCCGCCACCAACAAGTGAAGGATAAACGGGTTCCATGTTTCCATTCAAACGGCCTTTTAATTGATAATCCAAAGAGACAATTCCTTGCGCTTTTTCAGCAGCGCTGGCCATTTTTCTGAAAACTTCAACTTCATTATAAGCTCTTTTGATGTCAAAATCTGTTGCTTTTATGGCGTAGTCGAAATTTGCTTTTTGAGGCGTTATTGCTTGGTAATTGGCATTCATTGTAACATTGCAGCCAATTAAATTGAAACCTGTATTCTGCATCGTCAATTTGCCATTTTTCATATTTAAATGTCCAGTTGCATTTTGCAGATTTAATTTGTCAAAATTAACTTTTTGAGCATTTGCAGTAAACTGCAGATTCAAGTTTGACGGAATGATAATCACTCCGGTTTGTTTTGTTTCGGTTTGTTTCGTTTCAGTTTTAGGTGCCGAATTTTCTTTTACAGAGGCGTTTGGATCTGTATTAGACATGAATTCGTCAACATTGATGTATTTTGAAGAAGAGGTAAAAGCGCCTTTTAAAATGCCTGTATTTGTTGTAGCATAATTAAACACATTCTGTAAATATCCATTCATTCTAAAATCGGATTGCCCGTATGATGCCAAAAAGTTATTGAAGGACATTTTATCTTGATTGATCTTAAAAATACCTTCTTTAATGATGAATTTTTTAGGAAGATATTCAGATGAAATGCCAATATTTCTTAGCTCAAGTGTTCCTTTGTTATGAAGCTTGCTGTAATTGCCTTTTTCAGCATCGCTTTGTTTTCCTTTTAAAACAACATCGGCTTTTACAAAACCATCTAGGTCAAGTCCTTTTTGCGAAAAAACTTTGTAGATTTTATTTACGTCTAATTCTCCTTTGGCTTTTATATCGTAGGCTAAATCATTGAAATTGCTCAAATCAGCATCGACAAAAACAGGTTTTCCTTCAAAAGTAAACTGCGCAGGTTTTAGCTTTACTTTTAAATCATCATAAGTTCCTTTTTGATTGTTGATTTGAGATTTTACAACAATATTTGTAATTGGATTTGGGTAGTATTTAGTTTTTAAATATCCATTTTCCAAATTAATGCTTCCGTTCGTAACTGGAAAAAGTTTGTTTTTTTGATCAAACTTTCCATCGGCTTTTATATCAGATACCAAACTTCCTTTTAGTTCTAAATCAGGAATTCCAAGTGCTTTTGTTAGCTTTTCAAGATCAATTTTTGCTTTAAAATCGGCATTGATATCTGGTGTGTTTACTCCTTTTACGTAGAATTTGGATTTTAAATAATCCTGATTGATATTTAAGGATATATTTTTAGCGTCAATAATTGCCAAATCAGGGTTTAGTGATGGAACTCTTGTTTTAACATCCAAATTTAAATTTGAAACCGGAAACGCGCTTTTGTTGTAATTTACAAAACCACTGTCGATTTTTACGTCCAAATCAAGTTCCGGGGCAATATTTTGCGAAGCAATATAATCGCCTTTTAATGTTAGTAAAAGATTGGTGTTTCCTTTCAATTCGGTTTTAGAAAGCCATGTGATGTATTTTGGCGGAAACGCTGTAAAGACATCATATAAGTTGCTGTTGTTTGATTTTATAACAAAATCCATGTTGTAGCCATCTTTCAAAAAGTCAAATTTCCCTTTAAAATCTACAATAAGTTGATTGATTTTCAAGTTGTTTTGTTGGAAGAAAAACGATAACGAATTCACATTTACTTTCGTAATCAAGTCGGCATCAACCTTTTTGTTCATTAAGTAAGGTTCATCTTCATAAATCACATTCAATTTTTCGATTTTGGCCTTCGAATATAAATCAAAAACAGATTGATTTAAATCTCCTTTTCCTAAATAATTAAATCCAAACGCATCCAAATGAACTTTAGTCGATTGATCGTCATAAATTAATTTGCTGTTTAGAATTTGAATACGTTCCAGTTTTAAAGCGGTTTCGGTGCTGTCTTGCGGTTTTGAAGAGGCTTTAGATTTGTAAATGTTGTAATTTGCTTCACCGTTTGCATTGACTTTTACGTTGATAAACGAATCTGATAAATAGATCTGGTCAATCTTTACCGTTTTGCTGAAAACCAAACTCGCAACATTTATTCCGAATGAAACTTCTTTTGCTGTGATGAATTTTTCATTAGCATAAGGCGCAGATCCATTCAGATTTAAGTCGCTTAAAGTCAGAGTAAGTGATGGGAAATGATGGAAAAACGAGACCGAAACATCAGAATAATTCAGTTCTGCGCTCAATTTTTCATTTGCTGTTTTCTTAATTTGTTCTTTAATCTTATCTGCAAAAATAATCGGAGTCAAAAAAAGCAGTGCTAAAATAACCACGAAAGTTATTCCAAGATATTTTGCAGTTTTTAATAAAATGGATTTGGTTTTGCTTTTGGACATGATAAAATATTTAGATTAGAAAAAATGATGAAAAACATGGATTTTATTTATCCATGAACAGTTTCGTTTTTACCATAATTGGTAATAATCGAACCTTCGTATTCAATCCATTCTTTCCAGCGTTTGTCAATGTTGATATTGTCTTGGTATTTTCGGGCAAATCCTAAAAATGTGGTATAATGCCCTGCTTCAGAAATCATCAAATCACGATAAAATTTAGCCAATTTTTCATCTTTAATGTTTTCAGAAAGTACTTTAAAACGTTCACAGCTTCTTGCCTCGATCATTGCCGAGAATAATAAGCGATCGCAAAGTGCGTCTCGACGACTGCCATCTTTTTTCATGAATTTAAAAAGTTCATTTACGTAATGATCTTTTCTTTCGCGTCCAAGAGTAAGTCCGCGTTCTTTTATGATGTTATGAACCATTTGAAAATGCTCCAATTCTTCTCTGGCAATTTCAAGCATTTCAGTTACTAATTCCTCTAATTCAGAGTTATAAGTAACAATGCTAATGGCATTTGAAGCGGCTTTTTGTTCGCACCAAGCGTGATCCGTTAAAATTTCTTCGATGTTTGATTCGACTATGTTTACCCAGCGTGGGTCTGTGGCTAATTTTAATCCTAACATGACAGCGGTAATTTTATATGCTGCAAAATTAGTCTTTTTTTACCACCAAAAGTCAGGAAATATGGTGCAAAAACGTTCAAAAAAGCATTATTTTGTAAAATGAAACCAAATAAAATGGAACAGCAAAAAAAACTTTTAATTATTGGCTTTGTGTGGCCTGAGCCAAATTCTTCGGCCGCGGGTGGGCGAATGATGCAGTTGATTTCGATTTTTAAGCAAAGCGGATTCGAAATTACTTTTGCCAGCGCAGCACAGGATAGTGATTTTATGGTTGATTTGTCTGAATTTGGAGTGACCAAAAAGAGCATCGAACTCAATTCTTCGAGTTTTGATGATTTTGTTTTGGAATTAAATCCAGACGTTGTTTTGTTTGACCGCTTTATGATTGAAGAGCAGTTTGGATGGCGTGTGATTGAGAAATGTCCAAAAGCAATCCGAATTTTGGATACAGAAGATTTGCATTGTTTGAGAACTTCTAGGCAAAAAGCTTTTAAAGAAAACCGAACTTTTGAAATTCAAGATTTATTATCTGAAGAAGTGGCAAAACGAGAAATAGCAAGTATTTTAAGATGCGATTTGTCTTTGATTATTTCTGATTTTGAAATGAATGTTCTGAAAAATGTTTTCAAAATCAATGAAGAATTACTTTTTTATCTTCCATTTTTGGTTGATGAGATGAAAGAAGGAGAGCTTTCGGAATTGCCTTCTTTTGAAGAAAGGAAAAACTTTGTTTTCATTGGGAATTTTCTTCATGAACCAAATTGGAATACCGTTCAATATCTAAAAGAAGCAATTTGGCCTTCTATAAAAAAAGATTTTCCAGAAGCTGTTTTAGAAGTTTATGGCGCGTATCCTTCGCAAAAAGTACTGCAATTGCATCAGCCTAAAAATGGTTTTTATATCATGGGAAGGGCGGAAGATGCTAATGAAATTGTGAAAAAATCAAGAGTTGTTTTGGCGCCAATTCGTTTTGGGGCCGGTTTAAAAGGAAAATTATTAGAAGCCATGCAATGTGGAACTCCGAGTGTGACCACTTCAGTTGGTTCTGAAGCTATGCATGAAAATTTACCTTGGAATGGTTTTATTGAAGATAATCCTGCAGAATTTGCTAAAAAAGCAATTGCACTTTATCAAGATGAAAATCTTTGGAAACAATCTCAAAAAAACGGAATCGCAATGATCAATAAATGTTATCAAAAAAGTGCTTATTCTGAAAAATTGATTGCATTGACAAACTCACTTTTGACGGATTCTGAAAATCATCGTCTACATAATTTTATGGGAAATTTGCTGCAACATCATGCTTATAAAAGCACAATGTACATGTCAAAATGGATTGAGGAGAAGAATAAAAATTAAGCCTGCATTTTTCCAAAACCTACTGTTTCGCGATACATCTGTGGTGAAACATCAGCATTGGTTTTAAAGAAACGGCTGAAATAATGTTCGTCATCATAACCCAATTCGTATGCAATTTCTTTGACTGTTTTGTTGGTGAGGTATAATTCTCTTTTGGCTTCGATAATAATTCGTTCCGAAATTAAATCGGTCAACGTTTTGTTGAAATAATTCTTAGATAATTTGGCCAAAGCTTTAGGAGAAATATTTAATAAATCAGCATAATTTCCTGCCGAATGTTTGGTTTTGAAATTCAGTTCAATAGCGTCTTTTAAGTTTTGAAGAATAATAGGCTCTTTAGAATCTGGAACCGATTTCATTTCTTCTAATTGCTCTGTTTTTAACCTTGAAGCTGTAATTAAAAAGATTTTTAAATACGAAATAAGCAGTTCATATTGCGCTAATTCTGCATTCTGAATTTCAGTTTTCATCTGGTCAATAACCATATTAAAAGTTAATCCGGCTTGCTCTGTAACTTTTACATAAGGTGGCTGATAGATATTGTTAAACAAAACGCCATTGCAGGAAACTTCTTTTTGATGCATGTGGATGCAATAAAAATCAGGGTGGAAATGAATTGCAATTCCTTCAATTGGTTCGCTCACGCAAAGCATAAATGGCTGATAGGGTGAAAAGGCTAGAAGTGAGTTTTCTTCAAAATGATGTTCTGCAAAATCTGCTTTTACTTTGCCTTTTCCTTTGGTTACCCAAATTAAAGAGTAGTAATTGTTGCGCTGTAAATGATCAAAATGGCTGTTGTCATCAAAAGAAAGAATCTTAAAAGCTAAATTGCCATTCTGCGGATTTATTAAAGTAAAAACATTTTGCGAACTCATGATTTATTTCATTTTTAGAAAATATAAAGATAATCATGAAATAAATTCACAACTATCTTTATAAATTGATTTTTGTTATAGTGATTGCGTAAATCTTGATTAAACTGTTGGAAAGTCAATTTCAGTATTTGCCACATTATTGAAGTAATTTGTCAGAACGTTTAATGCTACATGACCAATAATTTCTGCAATTTCAGCCTCAGAAATTCCTGCGTTTTTAGCTTTGTTTACATCTTCGTCATTTACTAAACCATTTTTGCTGATTAAAGTTTTAGCCAACTGTAAAATTGCTTCTGTTTTAGCATCATCAGAATTTCCTAATCTTGCCGCTTTTAAAACTGCTGGATCTGCTTTAATTAATTTTTCTCCAATGAAAGTATGAGCTGCTAAACAGTAATCACAAGAATTGCTTTCTGAAACTGCCAAAGCTATTAATTCGCCAGTTTTTGCACTTAATTTTCCGTGGCTTAATGCACCACTTAAATTTAGATAGCCTTCAAGAACTGCTGGAGAATTTCCCATTGTTCTCATCATGTTTGGAACAACGCCTAATTTAGCTTGTACAGCGTTGAATAAATCTTTAGTTTTTCCTGTTACTTCTTCTGGGTTTAAAGCTGTTAATCGTGTCATTTTATTTGATATTTAATTGTTGTTATTTGTTGTTGTCTTTTGACATTACAAAGTTGCAACGATTACAGATTTTAGAACATGGAGGATTGACGCTATGTGATGGATAATTTTCCCTAATGATTTTGGGAAATAAAAAATCCGTCAATTACAATTTGTAATAGGGATTAACAACAATTTTATCCTGTAGGGATTACATATTGGTAGAAAAACGGTTGCATTAAATAATTTGTCCCGTTAGGGACTACACATTCCGGAGAATTGGTGTAGTCCCTAACGGGACAATAAAAACGATCGGAAATTTTTTCTACCAATATGTAATCCCTACGGGATATTATTTTAGGATTCCTTCAACAGCTTGAATAGTCGTAGCATGATAACCAGATTTTGCTTTTTCAAAAACCTGTTTTGCCCAAACTTTTCCTTCTGGCGTTTTAACCATTTCTTTATAAAGCATCATTACAGATCCAGTTCTGCTGATTCCAATTAAGAATTGCTCAATTGCAGGATAAGCCGGTGTATATTGATGACGCAATGCTTGAACAAACCACTGGCGTTTGATGATAAAATTGCCACCTTTTGTAAAGTTGAATTCTTTGTCAATGGCGTCCATTTCCGCAACTGTAATATCAGCTGGAAGATGATCTATAAAGTGTTGTTTTTCTGCTGTAGTTGTGATTTTTTTGCTTAATCCAGCAACGCCAGTTTCTCTCCAGCTTTTTTGGATAGCGTCAATCGCATCAAAATCGGGAGAACTAACTGGAAGAATGTTTGATGGAATTCCTGGTTTGTAAATCCAATCATCTAATTTGATTTTATCTGCTAAAGTTTTGTCTCCTTTAATTAAATTTTCATTCAAATATTTAACGAAATCCTCTGTTGTAATGGATTGGAAAGCATGAGAATCAAAGTAATTTTTAATAAACGGATCAAATTTGTCACGTCCAACGGCATTTTCAATAACTCTCAAAAATGCATATCCTTTTACGTAAGGAATCTGGCTGATTCCGTCGTCAGGATTTCTTCCAGTCAAACTAACTTTTAATCTTGTGTCTGGATTTGTATCGCCGAATTCAGCAACATTATCAGTCAATTCTTTGTTTGTGATAACATTTTGCATTTCAAATTCTTTCTTTCCAAAAATAGCTTCTCCAATTCTGTGTTCTACATAAGTGGTGAAACCTTCGTTTAACCAAATATCATCCCAAGTAGCATTTGTAACTAAGTTTCCGCTCCAGCTGTGTCCTAATTCGTGTGCTAATAAACTTGTTAGTGAGCGATCTCCGGCAATTACTCCAGGAGTCAAGAAAGTAAGGTTCGGATTTTCCATTCCGCCATAAGGGAAGCTTGGTGGTAAAACCAAAACATCGTAACGTCCCCAACGGTAAGGTCCGTATAATTTTTCGGCTGCATTCACCATATTTCCAAGTTCGGCAAATTCCCAAGCTGATTTTTTCAACATTGATGGTTCTGCGTAAACTCCAGTTCTTTTGTCTATAGCTTGAAATTCAATATCTCCAACAGCAATAGCCATTAAATAAGACGGAATTGCTTTGTCTTGTTTGAAAGTGTAAACTCCAGTGTCATTTTTCTTCTGCGGATTTACAGCACTCATTACGGCTAATAAATCTTTAGGAACCGTAACTTTTGCATTATAAGTAAAACGAACTCCTGGCGAATCCTGACATGGAATCCAAGTACGAGACCAGATGCTTTCTCCTTGAGAGAATAAAAATGGTTTCTTTTTGTCTGCAGTTTGTTCTGGCTTCAACCATTGTAAAGCAACAGCATCTTTCGTTGTGTTGTAATAAATGTTTACTTTAGTTGTGTTTGGTTCGATAGTTACGTGAAGCGGTTTTCCGTGAAATTCAGTGTCTTTTCCAAGTTCAAATTTGGTTTCTTTTTCGTCATCACCCAAAGTTACTTTTGTAATGTTTAGAGTGTTTTCGTCGAAAATAATTTCGTTTCCTTTGCTGATGTTATCGATGGTCCAAGATGCTTTTCCTGAAATAGTCTGTGTGTCAAAATCGACTTTGATGTCTAGATCAAGATGTTTTGCAATAGCAAGTTCTGGTTTAGAATAGCTGTGTTCATCAACAACAGCAGTTGTTTTTTCGGTTTGTTCTTTTTTCTGGCAAGCAATCGCTGTAAGAAATAAAGCAACGAGGATTAGTTTCTTCATATTGTGAGGTATTGAATTTGAAGATGAAAATTAAACAAAAAATCCCGTTTTGAATAAACAAAACGGGATTTAATTATAAAATTAACAAAGATTACGCCAACATTGTAACTGGGCTTTCGATGTATTGTTTTAATGTTTGTAAGAACTGAGCTCCAGTTGCACCGTCAATTGTTCTGTGGTCACAAGCTAATGATAACATCATTGTGTTTCCAACTACGATTTGACCGTTTTTAACCACTGGTTTCTCAACAATTGCACCTACAGAAAGGATTGCAGAGTTTGGTTGGTTGATGATTGAATTAAATTCAGTAATACCAAACATTCCTAGGTTAGAAACTGTAAATGTGCTTCCTTCCATTTCTTGTGGTCCTAATTTTTTGTTTTTAGCTCTTCCAGCAAGATCTCTTACGCTTCCGCCAATTTGAGATAAACTCATAGCATCTGTAAATTTTAATACTGGAACTACTAATCCGTCTTCAACAGCTACAGCAACACCAATGTTTACGTGGTGGTTGATGATGATAGCATCTTCTTTCCAAGTAGAATTGATTTTTGGATGTTTTTTCAATGCTAAAGCACAAGCTTTGATTACCATATCGTTGAAAGATACTTTTGTGTCAGGAACGCTATTGATAGCGGCTCTAGCTTGCATTGCTTCGTCCATACTTACTTCAATCACTAAGTTGTAGTGAGGAGCAGTGAATAATGACTCAGATAAACGTTTTGCAATGATTTTACGCATTTGAGAGTTTTTGATCTCTTCTGTGTAAACTTCTCCAGCAGGAACAAATACTTTTGGAGCTGCAGGAGCAGATGCTTCTTGTTTAGCAGCAGGAGCAGAAGCAGCAGTTTGTGCTTGAGCAGATGGAGTAAAGTTCTCGATATCGCTTTTTACGATACGTCCGTTTTCTCCAGAACCTTTAACTTGAGATAATTGGATTCCTTTGTCAGAAGCAATTTTCTTAGCTAATGGAGAAGCTAAAATTCTGCCTCCGTTTGAAGTTTCAGCAACAGCTTCTGTAGCTTGAGCAGCAGGAGCAGCAGTTTTTGTTTCTTCAGCAGCAGGAGCGCTTGCAGGTGCAGTACCTCCAGCAGTATAATTTTCAGCAATTCCAGAAATATCAGTTCCTGCAGGTCCGATGATAGCTAATAAGCTGTCAACAGGAGCAGTGTTTCCTTCTTGAATTCCGATGTATAATAAAGTACCAGCATTGAAAGACTCAAACTCCATAGTAGCTTTGTCTGTTTCAATTTCTGCTAAAATATCACCTTCAGCTACAGCGTCGCCAACTTTTTTCAACCAGCTAGCAACTGTACCTTCAGTCATAGTATCGCTCAAACGAGGCATAGTTACAACTACAACTCCTTTTGGCAATTCAGCCGCAGCTTTTGCAGGAGCTGCAGTTTCAGTTTTTGCTTCAGCAGCAGGAGCGTCCGCTTTTGGAGCTTCAGCAGCAGGAGCATCACCACCAGCTAAAAGAGCAGAAATATCTTCTCCTTCGTTACCGATGATTGCTAATAATGAATCAACTGGAGCAGTTTCTCCAGCTTGAATTCCGATATGTAAAAGAGTTCCTTCATTAAAAGATTCGAACTCCATTGTTGCTTTGTCTGTTTCAATTTCAGCAAGGATATCTCCTTCGCTAATTTTGTCGCCTACTTTTTTTAACCAAGTCGCTACCGTTCCTTCCGTCATAGTATCGCTCAAACGAGGCATTGTTACTTTAATCGCCATGATGTTATAGTTTATGAGGTGTAAATGGATAGTCTTCTTGTGCGTATACTACATCGTATAATTGTTGTAAGTCTGGGTATGGAGATTCTTCAGCGAATTTCGCACACTCTTCAACCAAGTCTTTAACTCTTTGGTCGATTACTTCGATTTCTTCTTCTGTAGCATATTTTTGATCCAAGATTACATCAAGAACTTGTGTAATTGGGTCAATTTTTTTGTATTCTTCAACCTCTTCTTTAGAACGGTATAATTGTGCATCAGACATAGAGTGTCCTCTGTAACGGTATGTTTTCATTTCAAGGAAAGTTGGTCCGTCTCCACGACGCGCTCTTTCAATAGCTTCGTGCATAGCTTCAGCAACTTTAACTGGATTCATTCCGTCAACAGGTCCGCAAGGCATTTCGTATCCTAAACCTAATTTCCAAATGTCAGTGTGGTTTGCAGTTCTTTCTACAGAAGTTCCCATTGCGTAACCATTGTTTTCAACGATAAATACAACTGGAAGTTTCCATAACATAGCCATGTTGAAGGCTTCGTGTAAAGAACCTTGTCTAGCAGCACCATCACCAAAATAAGTCATAGTAACACCACCAGTGTTGAAATATTTGTCTGCAAAAGCAATACCAGCTCCTACAGGAATTTGAGCTCCTACGATTCCGTGTCCTCCGTAAAAACCATGCTCTTTAGAGAAAATGTGCATAGAACCTCCCATACCTTTAGAAGTTCCAGTTGCTTTTCCTAAAAGCTCTGCCATTACGTTTCTTGGATCAACGCCCATACCAATTGGCTGAACGTGGTTTCTGTAAGCAGTAATCATTTTGTCTTTAGTCAGGTCCATAGCGTGAAGTGCTCCCGCTAATACAGCTTCCTGACCATTATATAGGTGTAAAAAACCTCTAACTTTTTGTTGAATGTATAATGCTGCAAGTTTGTCTTCAAACTTTCTCCAAAGTAGCATGTCTTCGTACCACTTTAAATACACCTCTTTTGTAACTTCTTTCATCTGAATTCTTTCTTTTGCTAAAGTTTGTTTGTGTTATCAATTGTTGCCTATAACGCAAAATAGTTTCCTCCCACAAATTTGCGCCCGAAAGGTCGGGATGCAAAAATAAGACATTACATTTAAGAACTAAAATTTAAACGCTACTTTTTGGCTTTTTTTTACAAGAACTTTTTATCGAACATAAAAGGAAGCAAATTTTTAAGGGATGCCGATTTGTAAACTTCGCCAATTTCGCCCATAAAATAGATTTCTATAGGGGTGTCTTGCTTAATTTCGTACTCTGCAATTGATTGACGACAAGAACCGCACGGTGGAATAGGAGCAGTGGTTTGATTTGTGTCTGAAGCTGCTGAAATGGCAATTTTTAGAATTTTGGCTTCGGGATATGCACTTCCTGCGTAGAAAATAGCAGTTCTTTCGGCGCATAATCCTGACGGATAGGCGGCATTTTCTTGATTAGATCCTAATATTATTTTTCCATTATCAAGAAGCAGTGCTGCTCCAACTCTAAATTGAGAATAAGGGGCATAAGCTTTTTTACGAATTTCGATTGCCTGATTCATTAAATCCTGTACATCTTGAGAAAGCTCATTGATGCTGTCGTAAATTGTAAAGGATGATGTAATGCTTATTTCTTTCATTGTTTTTATGGGAAAAAAAATCCAAATTCCTAAAAATAGAAATTTGGATTGTTATTGTTTTTTATTTAGATCGTTTAATATTCTTCATATTTGTCTCCAAAGTTAAACGTTAAAGAAAAACGAAGTGTGTTTTCTAACGGATTTTTAACTTTTGAAGTTGAGAATAAGTACGAAACATCAACTTTTACGATGTTGTATTTGAAACCAGCGCCTAAAGAAAAGAATTGTCTTGCTCCTTTTTGCGGGCTTTCATGAAAATATCCTGCACGAAATGCAAAAGAATCTTGGTACATATATTCTCCAGCTAGGCTATAAGTAACCTCTTTTATTTCTTCGCTAAATCCGCCTGGAGCATCTCCAAAAGATTTAAACATTCCTTGGAACCAACCTATATCATTGTATTTGTTGTAGGCGATTGTGCTTTGTTCCTGTGCGCTTTCTCCTGGGTCTGTAAAATCACCATCTCCGTTTAAATCTACCGCCTCTTGTTGTCCTGGAGGAGTTGGCACAAGTAATTTTGTAAATTCAAGACTAACTGCAAATTTGTTGTAGTCGTCAAGAATAAAATCAAATCCTCCTCCTAAACGCATATTGGCAGGCAAAAAGTTTTGGCTTAAATCGTCATTGTCGTAACTGATTTTTGGCCCCATATTCTGAAAATTGAAACCTGCTCTCCATCTACCGTTAAAATTAGTATAAGCGATTTCTTCAGATTGGTAAAATCCGGCAACATCAACAGCAAACGATGTTCCAGCAGTGGCATCTACATCTTCTGAGGCAACTTTTAAATTAGAGCGAATATATCTTGCTCCAACAGCCATCGAAAAGGTTTCGCTTAATTTTTGTGAATATGATCCATCTAATGCAAATTCATTAGGTGATACAATATTTGGAACTTCGTTTGGGTCGCCAGTTCTTCTTAGCTCGATGTCTCCAAACCCGAAATAGCGAAAACTTCCTGCAAAAGCGCTTCGGTCGCTAAATTTATTGTAATACGTTAATTGTCCAAGTGAAATGTCATTGGCCAAATCTGTTAAATAAGGGGTATAGCTGATAGAAAGTCCTTGTGCATCTGTAGAAAATGCATATTTAGCAGGATTCCATTGCTGAGAGAAAACGTCAGACGATGTAGCTACACCTTGGTCTGCTAGACCTGCGGCTCTTGCGTCAGCGGCTACTAATAAAAAGGGAACACCAGTGGTTATTGGTCGATCCTGGGCTTTTGCGTAGGATATAATTAAAAGGCAAATTAATAAAAGTGATAGTTTTTTCATTTATGGGACTAATGTTTTTGGTGGTTTTGGTGGTGCAAATATATATATTATTATAAGATGACAAGCTTTTCGTACTTTTCTGCTTTTTTATTTGTTAAATTTGATTTGACTGTCAGTTTATAAATGTAAACTCCTTTGCCTATTCTATCTCCATAATCGTCTTTTCCGTCCCAAGTAATTTCTCTTGAAAGAAATCCTTCTGTTGTAATAATTTGGTTTGTCGTCCAGACTACTTTTCCTGTAATGGTCATAACCTGTACTTGCACTTCTAATGGTTCATAAGGCCTGTTGTGCGAAAACCAAAATTGGGTGTAGGTTGAAAAGGGATTTGGATAATTAAGAACGTGGGTTAAAGATAATGATTCATCTCCAGCGACAACAAATTGTATTTCACTAGTTACAGGATTGTTGTAAACATCCCAAGCTGTAAAACTTATTGTATGCAGTCCTGCTTTTAAATTTCGAAGCGGGAAGCGTAAATTTCCATTAGTATAATCGTCTAATTTTGTTTGATAATAATCATTCAAAATATAAGGATTGCTGACGTCTCCATCTAATATCGCTACTATGTCATGCCCAATTCCACTAGCTGTATTAATTCCATTTTCGTCTTCAAGAAACGCTAAAAGAAACGGATTTTCATTTGTTATACCACCAGAAACAAATGTTTCGTCGTTCATATATAACTTAACTTTTGGACTAATATTGTCTTGAGGAGCATTTTCATTTATGCCTCCTATTTTAATAGTAGTGTTGTAGCCAGATTGATTTTCTAGGCCTTGGGTTTTCTTCGAATAGAAACTAATTCGGCCGTAATCAACAGGAATTCGAATGTCTCTTGGCACAACAAAGCTAAATTCAAATTGGCCATTTGTGACAGATGCATTTCCTCTAAAGATAGTTTCGCCAAGGGTCTTGAATGACATTGCGGGGCTAAATCCATCATTGTTAAGGGTGGAAGTTGTAATTAGCTTGTCAAAAATTGCAGTTGCCAATTCGCCGTTGTAATTGCTTAAAAGTGTGTTGTTTTCGTCTGTGATTTCTCCTGAAATCTTGATTTTTGAAAGCGATTTCAAGTCTGGAATCGCCTGCGAAATCACAATGTCGTTTATTTTTGTTAAATTAATTCGCGGTTTCGGGATTGCAAGCATTAATGCAGGGTCTCCAATGTAAAAAATCACATTGCTTGAAGAACTTGGATTTTCATTTTTTGAAATTCGAAGGGCTTCAGAAATAGTGGTGTATTGGTTTGATCCATACGAAAGCAAATTTTTGCTCAAACTATCATTGAAATTCTCTGCATTAAATTGGCCAATTGATCGAATTGTCGTCAACATTGAGATTGCGCCTCCTTTTGGATTCCAGTACGTGTATTCGCCGGCGGTTGGTCGCGTTGGGTCGTCAAATCGGGAGAATTCACAAGTAATGGTGATAAATAAAGGATATTTGTATTGATTGTTTAAATTTTGCCCATCTGACTTTTCCCAAATTCTTTCGCTGGCCAATCCATCCTCGCCACCATGTCCTAAATAATTAAAAACTAGTGCGCCTTTTTCAAAAGCGTCAAATAAATCAGTTCGTGCTTTTGGATATCGTGATCCACCTGCAGAGGCTTCTTGAGTATAAGAGTCTAAAATGATTTTGTCAATATTGAAAAAAGGCTTTTGAGTGGCGATGACGTCTGCAAGTGCATTTTGGCGCGATTGAAGTGTCGCATCTGAGCTTTGGTCTGAATCGTCACTGATCAAAACAAAATTGTTTTTCCAGCTTCCATAGGATTTGGCATCATGATATTCTAAGACTTTGTTAACCATTTCGCTGGCCTGAGCATTGTCAGAAACTAGCATACGGCCTGTTGCAATATCGATTCCGCCAAAGAAACTGGTAATGTTTCCTTCGTCGGCATCCATTAAGCCATAAAAATCATCAGAAGCAAATGAAGCTTCTCCTGTAGAGTTGCTAATGATGGAATGATATATAGGTACAATATTAGTGTTATTTGAAATTCTGTCCTTATAATCGTAGGAAGCATCTCCAAATAAATTTACGTATTTGATTCTTTTGTCTGTTGAAGATGCGTTTTCGTAAATATATCGAATACAGTTTCTAATAGCGGCGATGTCCTGCTTTCCCGAAGAAAATTCCTGATAGATGTTTTCAAGCGCAATAACTTTCACATTTAAATTAGAATAATTGCGGTGAAAAGTAGCTAATTTTTCTGCTTGAGAGCTTAAAGATTTAGGTGAAATAATAACGTAGTCTATGTCTTGAAAGCTGTTTTGGGCATTTTTAAAAAGAGTTCCTTTCAAATTTTGATTGGCAACTTTTGATTGGCTCTCTTTTAAAGGTGCTAAATAATCTGAGGCATCAATGGCAATATATTTTCTGATTTCGCCCAAAGAAGCTTTAAAGCTGAAAGTAGCTTGATTTGTATTTTCAACTTTAGATGTATTGTAAATATCGGTAATATCCCAAATTTGAGATATTCCTGTTGCGTTTCCTATGGTATAATTTACAATTCCCGCAGTAGATCCTGCTTGGTCATATTGAAATTTGAATTGTTTTCCGGTTCCAAGGAGTTTCCTTTTTGCAACAATATTGATGTAGTCAAGATATCCTTTTGACCCTGGAACACCATTATTATTATAGGTAAGCTTTATTTTTGTGTTTTCAGAGCTTGAAAATGTTGTGTTTGCAGGCAGTTTTCCGGTATAGAATTTAATATCTGAACTTGAGGCTAGTGCATTAAAATTGATGTTTCCAATGTTTTGTCCATTTGCGCTTATCGCGAAAGAGGTAGATGTAAAAGCTGCAGAAGCTGCGACAACCTCTATTTTTATTGGAATTGATGTGTCAAGATTTGGAAATGTAAACGAAAATTCTTGTTCTTGATTGATGTCAAATGATTCTCCAAACCATTGACGCCCTAAATGAGCAATGTTTGTTTGGTCAATTTCATGGTATTGATAGTCATCAAACGTGTTTAGTTCTAAAGTTGCAGTGCCAGAAGGTTGGCTTAAGTTTGCGATTCGCTTTCCATCGCCGCCAGTGGTGGTTACGTAATAATAAGATTTCGAGTCATATAAATTAAGGTTGGTCTGGCTTTCTGAATTCCAGTTTTCAACTCCTTCGGCATAAAATAGAATGTAATCGTCATTGTTGAAGATTCCGTCGGTTTCTCCAATAATTTGGATGGCATTTTCTGTTAAATCATCGGGATAATATATGTTGTTGGCTAAAGGAAGCATTTTGCCACCGTTTCCGTAGATTTTAATTCTTCTTGGGTCAGTTTTGCTGGGATCAAAACCTAGGCTTTGCAAAAAAGCTTTGGAGATTTTATAAACACCAGATTTTTCAACATAAAAGCGATACCAATCTCCTGAAGCCAAAATGGAATTAGTGACTGCCGCAGTTTTTTGAAAAGATGAAGTATTGCTGTTTTTTGATGTTGCGTTAGTAGAAGAATACGAGAAAGATTTGATTCGTTTGTATCCATTACCGTCTTTTAGAATTGGTGAAAGCGATAAGAAAAGTTGCTTTTTGTCTCTTGACGAAGCAGATTTTAACGTTTCATTTGGTTTTTCGGGAATGTTTTCGAGAGATAAATCGCCAAGTTCGTTCGTTGAAATTCCTTCGTAAATAATGTTCGAAATTTGGACAGAATTGCTCGCTGTAAAACCCGAATCACTTAAATTAAGAAGCAATGTTAGGCTTTTTTTAGTAGTGTCGTATCGAAAACTGCTTCCAGAAAAATAAGGAATAATAGTTTTGAAATCGCCAAAACTCATTTCTTTTTTGCCTTGCCAATCTATCGTGAAGCTCCCATTTATCTGAGAAAAAGCAAAAATCGGAATTAAAAAAAAATATAAGATTAAGACTTGTTTCATAGGTAAAGAAAACGAAATTGATTGCAAAATATTTTAGTAAGTAAAAATATAGTATTTCATGTTATAGTAAATAATAAAAAGTATATTTTTGCGTTCGTAACTATAGGTTATTTTCTGGTAAAAAACAGCTAAATAAAATTATTAGAACAGATGTTGCTAATTAAATGTTAATTATTATATTGCAGCACCTAAATTTATCACCTAAGAATGAGTATGAAAGTAAACAAAATTGTAGTCTTGCAATTAATGATGTCAATGGTATTGATGTTGGGCACGGCTAGTTGTAGCAAAAAATCGAGTTCCTCTCACGCTTCTCGAGCGACTGGGTGGGATGTAGATAGTCAAAATGGAACGGCTGCTAGAAATGCAGGAAAAAAACAACAGGCAGGTCCTGGTTTAGTTTTTGTTGAAGGAGGTACATTTACAATGGGTAAAGTACAGGATGATGTTATGCATGATTGGAATAACACACCAACTCAACAACACGTTCAATCATTCTATATGGATGAAACCGAAGTTACGAACGGTATGTACTTAGAATACCTTGAATGGTTGAAAAAAGTTTTCCCTCCAACTGAAGAAAATTACAAAAACATTTACGAAGGAGCATCTCCTGATACATTAGTATGGAGAAATCGTTTAGGATATAACGAAACTATGACTAACAACTACTTAAGACACCCTGCTTATGCTGAGTATCCTGTAGTTGGAGTTAACTGGATTCAAGCTGTTGAATTTAGTAAATGGAGAACAGACCGTGTGAACGAAGCTGTTTTAGAAAAAGACGGATACATTAAAAAAGGTGCTAAAACTCAAGATGTAAGCGCTGAAAGTTTATTTAATACTGAGGCTTATTTAGCATCTCCATCTACTTCTTACGGAGGAAGTGAAGAAATTGTATTAAAGAAAAACCCTAGCGGAAGAAGACCTAAAGCAGGTAAAGATGGTGTAGTTCCAGAAGAGAAAAACGTATATGCACAGCGTTCTTCAGGTGTTATTTTGCCTGAGTACAGACTTCCTACTGAAGCAGAATGGGAGTATGCAGCTGCTGCTGATGTTGGACAAAGAGAATACAACATCTATAAAGGACAAAAGAAATATCCTTGGTCTGGAGATTACACTCGTTCAGCAAAACGTAAAAACAGAGGTGATCAATTGGCTAACTTTAAGCAAGGAAATGGTGACTACGGTGGAATCGCTGGATGGTCTGATGACGGTGCTGATATTACAAACAAAGTAAAAAGTTACGCTCCAAATGATTTCGGATTGTACGATATGGCTGGTAACGTTGCAGAATGGGTAGCCGATGTTTACAGACCTATCATTGATAACGAAGCAAATGACTTCAACTACTTTAGAGGTAACCTTTATGCTAAAAACAAAATTGGCAAAGATGGTAAAATTGAAATCGTTTCAACTGCTAACATTAAATACGATACTTTAAGCAACGGTAAAATTATTGCAAGAAATCTTCCAGGAGAAATTGCTCAAGTTCCAGTTGACGAACAAGAAACTTATTTAAGACAAAACTTTAGCCAAAGCAACAATATCAACTACAGAGATGGTGATAAACAATCTTCTAGATATTTTGACTTCGGAGATTCAGAGTCTGGACCAAAAGCTGACCAAGCTATGTACAACTCTCCTAAACATAATGTAACAACTGACAGTTTAGGAAAAATGATCAGAAAATACGATAGCTCTAGCAAACGTACTACTTTAATCGATGATAAAGTAAGAGTTTACAAAGGAGGTTCTTGGAGAGATAGAGCTTACTGGTTGGATCCAGCTCAAAGAAGATATTTCCCTCAAGATATGGCAACTGATTATATTGGTTTCAGATGTGCAATGTCAAGAGTAGGATCTAAAACTGAAAAAAGAAAATCACCAAGGAATTAAGATTTAGAAATTCCAATATATAAAATTCCAAATTCCAAAAGCTGAATATTCAGTCTGGAATTTGGAATTTTTTTATTGTTTTTTTTCTACTTTTATCATCTATAAAAAATAATATAAATGAATATTCAGGACATTCATAATCTGTTTTTGCAATGTAAGTCGCTTTCAATTGATACTAGAAAAATTGAAAAAGATTCAATGTTTTTTGCAATTAAAGGAGAGAATTTTGATGCCAATACTTTTGCTGAAGAAGCTTTGAAATTAGGTGCTTTATTTGTTGTTATAGACAATGAATCGTACTTTATAGACGAGAGGACTGTTTTGGTTGAAAACAGTTTAGAGACGCTTCAGGAATTGGCCAAATTTCATCGTTCTTATTTAAAATTGCCTATAGTTGCCTTGACGGGAAGCAATGGTAAAACAACAACCAAAGAGCTTATTAATGCTGTTTTATCAAAAAAATATAAAACTAAAGCCACTGTTGGGAATTTGAATAATCATATTGGTGTTCCATTAACATTATTGTCTTTCACGAAGGAAACAGAAATTGGGATTGTGGAAATGGGAGCAAATCATAAAAAAGAAATCGAATTTTTATGTGAAATCGCCCAGCCAGATTATGGTTATATTACCAATTTTGGAAAAGCGCATTTAGAAGGTTTTGGCGGTGTTGAAGGAGTGATTCAGGGAAAAAGTGAAATGTATCAATTTCTTGCAAAAAATGAGAAAGTTGCATTTGTAAATTTGGAAGATCCAATTCAGATTGAAAAATCGGCAGGAATAAAGTCGTTTACTTTTGGTCTGAATAAAGAAAGTGCTGATGTCAATATCAAAAAGATCGAAGCGAACCCGTTTGTTGTGATTGATTATGAAAATTTCAGTGTAGAATCTCATTTAATAGGCTTATACAATTCAAATAACATAAATGCTGCAGTTTCTATTGGTCATTATTTTAAAGTGAATGATGAGGCTATAAAGGCAGCGATTGAGAATTATATTCCGGAGAATAATAGGTCGCAATTATTGAAAAAAGGCTCAAATCAAATTATTCTTGACGCATACAATGCTAATCCAAGCAGTATGGCGGTCGCGATTGCAAACTTTTTACAGCTTGATAGCCAGAATAAAATAATGATTTTGGGTGATATGTTTGAATTGGGCGTTGAAAGCCCACAAGAGCATAAAATCATTGTTGAATCACTATCCGATCAAAATAAATCTGAATGCTATTTGATAGGGAAATCATTCTATGAAAATAAAATTTCAAATGATAAACTTCATTTTTTTGAAACTTTTGATGACTTTTCTAATCATTTAAAAACGCTTCATTTTGACAATAACACTATTTTGATAAAAGGATCCAGAGGAATGGCTTTGGAACGAACATTAGAATATATTGCATAATAAGAAAGCCATTCACTTCGAATGGCTTTCTTATTTTTGTTAAATACTCATCAAAAATCCGATTAGATTTTCTTTTTTATTCAGGCCCAGTTTTTTTCTTAATCGATATCTGGCTAATTCAACTCCACCAGTTGAAATATTCATGATTTCGGCGATTTCTTTTGTAGACATATTCATTAAAAGATAGGTAGACAAATCTAGTTCACGGGGTGAAATCGTCGGGTATTTCTCTTTTAATCTCTTCAAAAACTCGAAATGAACGTTTTTGATATGTTTTTCTAAGTCTTTCCAGCTTTTATCGGTATTGACCTCTTTCACAATGCTTTTGTTGAGTTTGCTGACTTGAAATTTTGTTGAATCATCAAGCGCTTCAATGTCAATCTCTTTTAATTTGTGAATAATTCCGTTTAAGATCTTGTTTTTCTTTACAACCTGAAGCGAATTGTTTACCAGCTCTTTGTCTTTCGCTAAAATTTTAATTTGAAGTTTGTCATTTTTCAGTTTTTCAATCTCTTTTTCAAGATCATATTGTTCTTGTCTAATTTTCGACTCTTTTTCAAGATATAATCGTCGTTGCTCAATTGTTTCGTAATATTTGTTCTTTCTGATTTTCATTTTAATTCTATCAGATATAACATAAATAGCAACTATGATTAAAATAAAATAAATCATCAAGGCCAGGAAGTGTCTGTACCAAGGCGGAGAAACCGTAAATGAAATGGTTGATGGCTCAGATTGGATTCCGTAGCTGTTTCTCACTTTTACTTTCATCATATATTCGCCTTCACGAAGGTTCGTATATTCTTTTATAGAAATAGTTGACCAGTTGCTCCATTTATCGTCAAAAGGCTCTAATTGATACGAAAACTCGACATTTTCAAGATTTTCATATGTTGGTGACGAAAATGTGAAACGTACATGGTTTGAAGAATAAGGAATACGAATGTTTTCGATCTTATTTTGATTGTTTCCTAAGATAATAGTGTCGCCAGGAAACGAAAAGCTTCTAATGAATGCTTTTGGTTTGGTAACAAAATTATTCAGCAGTTCTGGATTATAATGCGCCAATCCGTCTGTTAGTCCGATAAAAATATTTTTTGGATCAATTGTGTTTACAGATAGATAATTACTAACCAAATTTCCTGTCAAATTTGAGAATGGAGCGACAATATTAGTGTAGTAATTGTTCGTTTTCATTAATACGCCAATTGATTCATCAAAAGCATACCATAAATTAGATTGTGAATCCTCACTTAAACTGTTTATTACAGGAATATTTTTGAAGAGTTTTGACAGATTTTTATCTTCATAAAATAGATCTTGCTCTTTAGAATATTTATAAAAATGATTGTTTGTTTGAAAATACAGTTGATTGTCAATTTTTTGAATGCTTCCGATATTTTTAAACTGAGATGTTAGCTGATCTATTTTTTTAATGGATGAAAATCGCGTCAAATCACTGTTTAAAGCCATTCGGTAAATAGATTCGTCTTTTTTAAGCCACAAATAAGAGTCGTCAAGCTCAAAACTGTTTGACGATTTATCAAACCCGATAACTTGATTTTTATAAATTAATCCGTTTGCCGTCTTTTCAAAAACAGCAAAACCTTCATAATTAGAGCCAATTAAAAAGCCAGGATGATTAGGGATTTTTTTAAATCCGAAATAACCTTTAGAATCTATCATATTCGTTACAGCACCGCCTTTAATAACTAGTGCTCCACGGTTATTGGAGCAAATCAATTGATTGTCTATCACTTGAACATTCCATGATTGGGCCGTAGTTCCTTGCACCAGCTTGAAAGTGTCTTCTTTGAAGCTGTTATTCCATGCATGATAAAACACGCCTTGGTTTGTTGCTACATATAAATTTCCTTGATAGATTACAGATGCATAAACGGTACTAATATCATAACTGAAGCCAAAATAAGTAAAAGGAGATCCTTCATTTACAAACGCAATACCATTATCTAGGCCAAGCCAAAGGTTGTTTTTGTTGTCAATAAACGAAGTAAGAACCGTATTGTTTTGCAGGCCTTTTTTGCGATTCAAATGCTGAATTATCTTGCCGTTATAATCGCAAATTACAATTCCATCCAAAACTGAATTTAGAACGATGAAGTTGTTGTTTATTGTTACACCTCCAAGAGAGTTGTTTTGTTTGACAAAATTATTAGCCTCTGTATTCCATGGTTTTACAACATTGTTTTCGTAAACAAATAAGCCTTTTTCTAGGGTTATTATTAAGGTCTTGTCTTTTGTTAAATTGTACATTCCCCAAATTTCAGTATCGTTGAGGCTTGTAGTGTTTGGCAGGGAATAAAGTTTTCCATTTTTGTATTCAAGAATTCCCTTTTCAATGTCTTGAAAATAAAGTTTGTTGTTAACGATAAAAGAAAATTGAAATCGTTTAGGAGCTTCTAATATGGTAAGCTTGTCATCTTTTACTATATATGCTCTTGCAAATGACTGAAAAATGGTTTGATTATTAAAGGTGTGTATCTTCCAGATGAAATCTATTATTTTGATTTTATTACGGTCTACTTTTTTAGATAATGAAGTGTATTGAAGTTTTCCCTTTTCATTTGGTTTAAAATAGCCAAACTCATTATAACCGCCCACAAATATTCTTCCATCATTCGCAATCTTTAAACATCTTACAGATGTTAAATTAGGAAGCGGATATTTTCTCCATGATGATCCATCGAATTGCAAAAGGCCATTATTGTTGGCAAAATATAGATTTCCGTTTTTATCTTGGTCAATACTCCAATTTTGAGTTCCTCCTTTATATTCATTTCGTTTGTAATTTCTTACATCTGGAAGCCCAATGTTTTTAACTTGTCCAAAAATATTAATTGATAATAATGTAAAAAAAATAATAATAAAATATGATTTTGTCAATTTCATAAATTTTTAGGCTTTTTGGTGTGTTGGAGTCTTAATTGTCTTATTTGTAGTGTTTTACAATAGTTTTTTCTCTACTATCACGTTGTAGAAACACATTTTATTGATAAAAATAAGGAATCTTATACAACTGTAGTGTTTATTTTTATAATTAACATTTTGATAACATCTTAAATTTTATTTTTAAATAATTGTAAATCAAATATTTGTAAAAAAAATGATGTGTTTTTGTAATGTGTAAAAATTTGTTTTGATGTGTTTTTGTAGTGAATTTTACTTGTTGATAGTAAAAAAATAACATTATTATTGCATCAAATTACTAATTAATTAACCAAAATTTTTAGAAAAATGAAATTAACAAAATTACTTGTTTTTTGTATTTCATCTCTGTTATTCTCGGTTATAGCTGTGGCTCAGGATGTCACTGTAAACGGAATAATAAATGATGAAAATGGGATGCCAGTTCCTGGTGCAACTGTTGTATTAAAAGGTACAAAAAAGTCTACTGCATCAGACTTTGATGGGAAATTCCAAATTCAGGCGCCTTCAAATGGTGTTTTGACAGTTACTTTTATTGGATACAGCACAGTTAGCGAAGCTGTAAATGGAAGAACAAAAATTACATTCCAATTAAAACCAGAATCACAATCATTAAATGAGGTTGTGGTTGTTGGATACGGTACTCAAAAGAAATCAGTAGTTACTGGAGCAATTTCTAGTGTTAAAGCTGCAGATTTAGAAAAAGTACCAAACGGACGTGTTGAACAGTCATTACAAGGTAGAGTAGCGGGGGTTTCTGTTGCTTCTACTTCTGGACAACCTGGTTCAGCTTCGAAAGTACGTGTTAGAGGGGTTACTACATTCAGAGAAGGAGGAAATGATCCTTTATGGGTTGTTGATGGTATCGCTGTAGACGCTGGAGCAATTGGTTTTATTAACCAAAGCGACATTGAGTCTATCGAGGTTCTTAAAGATGCTGCTTCTGCTGCTATTTATGGTACGCGTGCTGCAACTGGGGTTATCTTGGTTACGACTAAAAAAGGTAAATCAGGTAAGATTTCTGTAAACTATAATGGTTTTGCAGGAGTTTCTGCACCAGCAAAAACATTAAATATGCTTAATGCTACTCAATATGGTGCAATTATGAATGAGAAATCTTTAGCAGATGGTGGTCCTATTAAATATGCTGACCCAACAGCTTTAGGTAAAGGTACTGATTGGCAAGATGCTATTTTCAATCATTCAGCTTTTAGATACACTCACGAATTAAGTATTAGCGGTGGTGGTGAAAAATCTACTTTTTATGCTTCTTTCGGAATTCAAGATCAAGAAGGTATTGTTGCAACAGAAATTTCAAACTATACTAAAAAGAATTTCCGTTTAAACTCAACACACAAAATCTCTGATTATTTTACTTTTGGACAAACTTTTGGATATACACACCAAAAATCAAAAGGAATTGGAAACACAAACAGTGAGTTTGGAGGACCTTTAAGTTCTGCAATCAATTTAGATCCAATTACTCCATTAGTTGAAACAGATCCTACTAAAAATACAGTTGGTTTCTATGCAAATCCAAATGTTATTAGAGATGCAAACGGAAATCCTTACGGAATTTCTACTTTAGTTCAACAAGAAATGAGTAACCCATTAGCGTATACTCAAACAAGATTAGGTGGTTATAGCTGGTCTGATGATTTTGTTGGAAATGCTTATTTAGAGGCAAACATTACTAGCCACTTAAAATTCAGAACTACACTTGGAGGTAAATTAGCTTACTGGGGAAGTGAAGGATTCACACCAGTTTTCTTCTTAAATCCTAACATTAAAGCAGATAGAAACAATTACAACCAAAATAATGAGAAATCATTTGCTTGGACTCTTGAGAATACTTTAGCTTATGCTAATAAATTTGGAGATCATAACCTTAGCGTTTTAGCTGGACAAGGTGCTTATGTTGAGAATATTGGTAAAGCTGTTAACACTACAATGTTTGGACTTCCAATTACTAGTTATAAAGATGCTTCTTGGAATTTTAACGTTCCTCAAACTGATAGATCTACATCAACAAGTGATAAGACACAACACAAATTGGCTTCTTTATTCTTACGTGCAAACTATGATTACATGGAGAAATACCTTTTCACAGGAATTGTTCGTCGTGATGGATCTACTCGTTTTGGTGAGAACAAAAAATGGGGTGTTTTCCCTTCATTCTCTTTAGGTTGGGTTGTTTCAAAAGAAGGATTCTGGAAAGAAAACAATGTAGTTAATACTTTAAAAGTACGTGGAGGTTATGGAGTTGTAGGTAATGATAATATCGATGATTTCAAATATAGAGCTGTAGTTGTTGGTGGATATAACTATGCAGTTGGAACTTCAGGTGATATCACAACTGGTTACGGAAACTCTACTTTGCCAAACCCTGATTTAGGATGGGAAGAAACATCTCAAACTACAATTGGTATTGATGCAAAACTTTTTAATGACTTTACATTAACTGCTGATTACTACAAAAAAACTACTAAAGGAATTTTAAGAGATGTTGTTATTCCTGGATATGTTGGAGTAGTTACTGCACCATCTGCAAATATCGCAGATATGGATAACAGCGGTTTTGAGATTGAATTAGGTTACAAGAAAAGACTTGGTGAATTTAACTTAGGAGTTAACGGTAACGTTGCTTACTTGAAAAACGAAATTACTTACGTAGGTTCATCTACAAATTACATTGTTGGAGATGCTTCATTCCAATCTATGGGACCTGTTACTAGAACGCAAGTTGGTCACTCATTCAATGAGTTTTATGGTTACAAAACTGCTGGAATTTTCCAAAATGAGGCAGAAGTTGCAGCTTACAAAAATGCAGGTGGTGGTTTAATCCAACCTAATGCTAAACCTGGGGATTTCCGTTGGGTAGATACAAATGGCGATGGTGCTATTTCTGATGATGACAAACAATTTTTAGGATCAAACTTGCCTAAATATACATTTGGTCTTACCTTGAATTTAGATTACAAAAACTTTGATTTAATGGCGTTTGCTCAAGGAACTGCAGGAAGCAAAATTTTCCAAGGTTTAAGAAGACTTGATATCTTGAATGCAAACTACCAAACAAAAGCTTTAGAGCGTTGGGTTGGTGAAGGAACTTCAAACGATTACCCAAGATTAAGTAATAACGATCCAAATAAAAACTTCACGAACATGTCTGATTTTTATTTAGAAAATGGAAATTACTTACGTTTAAAAATTGTTCAGCTTGGTTACACATTGCCGCTTAATTTATCATCTAAAATTGGAGCTGACAAAATTCGTTTTTACCTAACAGGAGAAAACTTAATCACTTTTACAAAATATACTGGATATGACCCAGAAATTGGTGGTCAAGTTTACGGTGTAGATAAAGGAGTTTATCCACAAGCAAGATCTATTCTGTTTGGAGCAAACTTTCAATTTTAAAAATTAAAGAATTATGAAAACTACAAAATTAAAATATATATACGTTGCATTGGCATTTGCCGCTTTAGGAGCTTGTTCTGAAGATTTTGTAACAATTGACCCAAAAGGACAATTTGACACAGATACTTATTTTTCTAACGAATCTGAGTGTTATGCTGCTTTAGTTGGAGTTTATGATCCGATGAGAAAAAATACTGGTGGTTTTGAAAACATGGTAGCAATGTTAAACGCTGGATCTGATGATTTCTACGCTGGTGGAGGAGGTCCAACAGATGGTACTGGAATTCAGAATTTCTCAACACACTCACTTACATCTATTATCATTCCTGGAAGTTTCTGGAGTGATCATTATCAAGGAGTTTCTAGAGCAAATCTTTTGTTGGATAAACTTCCAGCAGCTTCTATGGATAATAATAAAAGAACTAGGTTTGCTGCTGAAGCAAAAACACTTCGTGCACTTTACTATTTCAATTTAGTAAGATTGTTCAAAAACATTCCTTTGATCTTGCAACCATTGAATACGAGTACAATTTATACTCCAGAGCAAGCTAAGCCAGAAGAAGTTTATGCACAAATCGAAAAAGATTTGTTAGAAGCAATCCCTGCTTTGCCAAATACTGTAGTAGCATCAACTGAAGCAGGAAGATTTAATAAAGGAGCCGCTCAAGCTTTATTAGGAAAAGTATATTTATTTGAAGGTAAAAAAGCTGACGCTGCTGCAATTTTAGCTCAAGTAAATGGAACACCTGGGCAAGCTAACCAATACGGAAATAAATTGTTGGCTAAATTCAGTGATTTATGGGTAGTTGCTAACAAATTCAATTCAGAGTCTTTAATCGAAGTATCACACTCAAGTGCTGGTAACTCAAACTGGGATTTCTGGGGTTCTGGAAGAGATGAAGGAAACTCTTTAAATGTTATGGTTGGACCAAGAGGTTACTCTAAAAAAGGTTCTAATGCACCAGATCTTCCATCAGGATGGAGCTTCAGTGTACCAACTCAAAAATTGTATGATTTCATGAAAAACGACCCTCGTTTTGCTGCTACAATTCTTGATGTTAAAGCACTTAAAGCCGCAGGTGAAGCTGATTATATCGGTGGATACCAAGATACAGGTTATTTCTTGAACAAATTCCTTCCAAGAACGGGTGACGTTCGTACAGGTGGAGGTGCTGCCGAGTTAAACTACAAACAAGATTCTTATGTTATCAGACTTGCTGATACGTACTTAATGGAAGCTGAAGCATTAGGTTCTGGCCCAAGAGCACAAGCATTGCTTGATGCAGTAAGAGCTAGAGTTGGTTTGGCATCTGTTCCAGTAACATTAGATGCAATCAAAAACGAAAGAAGAATGGAGTTAGCTGGTGAAGGACATAGATTCTTTGACTTAGTAAGATGGGGAGATGCTGCTGCAGCATTATCTGATAGAGGTTTCAACGCTGGAACTGACGAGATTTTCCCAATTCCATATACTGAGTTAAATGGAACTAAATTGAAACAAAATCCTAACTACCAATAGTAGAATTAACCAAAAAAACGCAAAAAAATGAACCTAAATATAAATTTAAAAAGAAGTGTATTCCTAATGCTAGCTATAGCATTAGGTACACTATCAAGCTGTAGTGACGATGTAAATCCTAATACATTAATAGCTTCAAACGTTGATGCGTCATTTACTTTAACTCCTGTAGCGGGTGCGGTAAATACTTACCTAGCAACAGCACAGACTAAAGGTGTTATCTCATCAATGTGGGATACTGGAACTGGTGCTTTACCAGGAAAAATGACTCAAACTATTGTTCTTCCAGATGCAGGAACGTATACTATTACACATACTGCTATTGGAGCAGGAGGTGCAACGGGAACGGCAAACACTCAAGTTGTTGTAGCAACTTCAGACCCTGTAAAAGGTAACCTTGTAAAAGGTGGTTCTTTTGCAACTGCAGCAGATCAAGCTAACTGGAAAAAAGTTATCTATGGTGCTGGTGGAGACTGGACTTACAGCTCGAAAGGTGCTACTGTAAGTGGAGGTCATGCTGGAATTTATCAAGCAATCGATGTTGTTAAAGATAAAGAATACACTGTTGATATGGTTGTTTCTGGAGGAGCTTCAACTGATATGTGGTTCGAAGTTTATGCAGGTAAAACAGATCCAGCTACAGTTTCTGGAGATTATAATGACGGTGGTGCTGTAATGGGATTAAATACTTGGAATGGTTGTGGAAACTCTGTTGTTTCTGGTAAATTATCTACAGTAGGGTGTGTGAAAAACGCTCGTTTAAATACTATCAGCAACGTTGTAAAATTTGATATTACAGGTAAAATCTATTTAATGATTAGATGCGGTGGTGGAATTGCTCCAGGCGGTATCACAATCAAAGCTGTAGAATTACGCGGAAAATAATAAAGATTAAGTTAAGTTTAAGTTTGGTTGTAAATAGCCCATAATCGTTATGAGTATGGGCTATTTTTTAAATCCTTCCTTAAGCTTGTCAGAAAATGAGTTTCTGAGAACTTGTATTTAGAATCAATATAATAAGGAAAGAATGAAAAATAATAGTTTAAAAATTCTATGTTTTTTGTTTTCAGTGGCAGCTTTTGCCCAGCCTAAAGCAAAAAAAGAATTTACAACCAACGGAAAAAAAATTACCGTATATACTACAGCTGAAAATTCTAATTTAAGATTAACTTCTACAGATAATTTAACTTTTTCAGCATCAAAGCAACCTCTTGAAATAGAATCTTCTGTTTTTGTGGAGCCATCAAAAAAATTCCAGACTTTCATGGGAATAGGCGGGGCTATCACAGATGCGAGTGCCGAAATTTTTGCTAAACTTTCAAAAGAAAAACAAGAAGAATTTTTAAATGCATACTACGATAAACAAAAAGGAATCGGCTATTCTTTGCTAAGAACAACAATTCAAAGTTCTGATTTTAGCAGTGGAAGCTATTCTTATATCAAAGAAGGCGACAAGGATTTGAAAACTTTTTCTATTGAACATGATAGACAATTTCGCATTCCGCTGATTAAACAAGCTATCGCAAAAGCAGGCGGAAAATTGACAACTTATGTTGCTCCATGGTCACCAAATGCTTTTATGAAAGACAATAAAAATGTTCTAAAAGGAGGAACATTATTACCAGAATACTACCAAACTTGGGCTAATTTTTATGTAAAATTCATCAAAGCTTACGAGAAAGAAGGTATTCCAATTTGGGGAACTTCAACTCAAAATGAGCCAATGGCAGTACAAACTTGGGAATCTTGTATTTACACAGCTGAAGCTGAAAGAGATTTTATTAAAAATTTCCTTGGGCCAACTTTGAAAAAAGAAAAATTAGGAGATAAAAAAATCATCGTTTGGGATCATAACCGTGATTTGATGAATTACAGAGCCAACGTAATTTACTCTGATCCAGAAGCTTCAAAATATGTTTGGGGTATGGGTTTTCACTGGTATGAAAACTGGTCTGGTGGCGCTTCAATGTTTGACAATGTTGGAAAAGTAAATGAAGCTTATCCAAACAAAGGGCTTTTGTTTACAGAAGGTTGTGTTGAAAAATTTGATGCAAAAAAATATCAATTCTGGGCTAATGGCGAAAGATATGGTATTTCGATGATTAATGATTTCAACAATGGAACAGCGGGTTGGACAGACTGGAATATTCTTTTAGATCAAAACGGAGGTCCAAATCATGTTGGTAATTTTTGTTTTGCTCCAATTCATGCTGATACTACAACAGGTGAGTTGATTTACACGCCATCTTACTATTACATTGGACATTTTTCAAAATTTATCCATTTAAATGCAGTTCGCGTGAGTACTGCTGTAAGCAGAAGTGCATTATTGAGTACTTCATTTTTGAATACTGATGGCACAATGGCAACAATTGTCATGAATCAATCGGATAAAGAGATTACTTATAACTTGATTATAGCTTCTGAAAAGACTGTAGTTAAGATTCCTGCACACGCAATACAAACGCTTGTATATTAATATTTTATTGGTAAATGCCGAGGGTTGATCTGAATCATCCGTATTGACCCTCAATTTACTTTTTAAGTTAAATCGTTTTTGAAAGTACAATGAAAGCCATAAGCAGCATTTTAATCGCCCCAATATTAGTATTGCAATTTAGTTGTAATTCATCAAAAATTGCAGATGCTTCTGTGGTTTCTGGTTCCAAATCAAATAAAAAAATAGAGGTTTATACTACAGCCGAAAATACCAATTTGAAATTGACTTTATCAAATAATTTAATTTCAAACAACACATCACAACAAACAAATTCAACAGTGTCTATCAATGTAGATGCTGCACAAACAGATCAGACTTTCCTTGGAATTGGAGGAGCAATTACAGATGCTAGTGCCGAAGTTTTTGCCAAATTATCACCAAAAAAACAACAGGAATTTCTAAATGCTTATTACGATAAAAATAAAGGAATTGGCTATTCTTTAGCCAGAACCAACATACATAGCTGTGATTTTAGCAGCGATACTTACACTTATATTGCAGAAGGTGACAAAGAATTAAAAACCTTCAATATCGATCACGATAAAAAATATAGAATTCCACTTCTTAAAAAAGCAATTGAAACAGCCGGCGGTAAATTAACCTTATTTGTCAGTCCGTGGAGTCCCCCAGCTTTTATGAAAGACAATAATGATATTTTGCACGGCGGCGTTTTATTGCCTGAATTTGCACAATCATGGGCAAATTATTACGTGAAATTTATCAGAGCATATGAAAAAGAAGGTATCCCAATTTGGGGACTAACCATTCAGAACGAGCCAGCGGCAAAACAAAGATGGGAATCTTGTATTTATACACCTGAGGCTGAAAGAGATTTCTTGAAGAATTTCCTTGGGCCAACTTTAGCAAAAGAAGGACTTTCTTCAAAAAATGTAATTATCTGGGACCATAATCGTGGTGAAATGCTTGAAAAAAGAGCCAGTCTTGTTTTTTCTGATCCTGATGTATCAAAATTTGCATGGGGAATTGGATTTCACTGGTATGAAACATGGAGTGGTGGCCCACCAAGATTTGAATCTGTTGGCGTGGTTCACAAATCTTTTCCAAACAAAGGACTTTTATTTACAGAAGGCTGTATTGAAAAATTTGATGCTTCAAGATTTCAGTTTTGGGGAAATGCAGAACGCTACGGTCTTAACATGATTAATGATTTCAACAACGGAACTGTAGGCTGGACAGATTGGAATATTCTTTTAGACCAAAATGGAGGTCCAAATCATGTTGGTAATTTCTGCTTTGCACCAATTCATGCCGATACCACAAAAGATGAATTAATCTATACACCGATGTATTATTACATTGGACATTTTTCAAAATTCATTCACGCAAATGCGAAAAGAATAACACAAACAATAAGTGATAAAACCCTCTTAAGTACATCATTTAAAAATACTGATGGAAAAATTGCCACTATTGTCATGAACCAAACCGATAAAGAGATTGTATACAATTTAACCAACAGCTCTTTAAAAACTACTATTACGATCCCGGCACACGCTATTCAAACTATTGTTTACTAGTGGTACTATTAACTAAAAAACTAAAAAAAAATGAACTTTAATTCTAAAACCACCATAAAAGCATTATTTCTTGCTTTGACTATTTTTACGCAAGTAAAATGTTCGTCTTCAAATGATGCAACAGATCCAACACCGGTGACTCCTCCGGTTGTGACCCCACCAGTGACTGTAACAAACGATGTCGATTTTTGGTTAACAAAAGGAGATCAAACTGTTCTTTTGGCTAAACAAAGTACAACTTTAGGATTTAATACTACATATAATACATACCCAAATATCATTGTAGATGATGCACTAAAATATCAAACCGTTGATGGTTTTGGTTACACGCTAACAGGTGGAAGTGCTGAAATGATAAATCAGCTGACTCCAGCAAAAAAGAGTGCGCTTTTACAAGAATTATTTGGCTCAAGCGAAACTTCAATCGGAATAAGTTATCTCCGAATCAGTATTGGCGCTTCAGATTTACATGGATCTACATTTACTTATGATGATCTTGGAACTGGCGAGACTGATATGGATTTGGCTAAATTTAGTTTAGACAAAGACAAAGCCGGTGTAATTGCTCTTTTAAAAGAAATTTTGGCAATCAATCCTAAAATTTTGATTTTGGCAACGCCTTGGTCAGCGCCACTTTGGATGAAAGATAAAAACAGTTTTGTTGGCGGAAAATTGCAAACTCAATATTATGATGTTTATGCAAAGTATTTTGTAAAATACATTCAGCAAATGAAAGCTGAAGGAATTACAATTGATGCTGTAACACCTCAAAACGAACCATTGCATGACGGTAATAACCCAAGTATGTATATGTCTGCTTTAGAACAGACTAATTTTATAAAATCAAGTTTAGGGCCTGCATTTAAGGCAGCTGGTCTTAAAACTAAAATTATTGCTTACGATCATAACTGCGATCAGCCTGGTTATCCAAAAGCAGTTTTGGCAGATGCTGATGCGTTTCCTTTTGTAGACGGTTCTGCATTTCACTTATATGCGGGAGATATCAGCGCACTTTCAAATGTTTACAATGCTTTCCCAACTAAAAATGTTTATTTCACAGAACAATGGACTTCATCAACTGGTGCATTTGACGGAGATTTGAAATGGCATCTTAAAAATGTAGTTATCGGTTCAATGAGAAATTATAGCAAGAATGCCTTAGAATGGAATTTAGCTAATAATGGTGCTTTCGAGCCTCATACATCTGGTGGATGTACACAATGTAAAGGAGCGCTAACTATTACATCAAGCGAGACTTTTCAGCGTAATGTTGCTTATTATATTATTGCTCATGCTTCAAAATTTGTTCCGGCTGGTTCAGTTAGAATTGCTAGTAATATTAGCGGAAATCTTCAAAATGTCGCTTTTCTTACACCAACAGGTTCTAAAGTTTTAATTGTTGAAAATGATGGTTCTGGAGTAGAAGTCTTCAATCTTAAATACAATGACAAATGGGTAACCATTACATTGGATGCTGGTGCAGTGGGAACATTCACTTGGAAATAATTTTGAACAGAAAACAGTTTTCAGCATGAAAAAAATAATTATTGCCGTACAGCTTTTATTTACAGTTGCTTCATTCGGGCAAGGATTTTTGCATCGAGATGGCCAAAATATAGTTGATGGAAACGGCAAAAATATAATTTTAAGAGGTTTAGGTCTTGGCGGCTGGATGGTTCAAGAAGGATATATGTTGCAGACACAACCATTTGCAAGTCCGCAGTATCAAATCAAACAAAAAATTCAGGATGTTGTTGGTGAACAAGGAACAAAAGAATTTTATGCGGCTTACAAAGCAAACGGAATCACAAAACGTGATATCGATTCATTAGCCAAATGGGGTTTCAACTCTGTTCGTCTTCCAATGCATTACAATCTTTATACGCCATCCATTCAAGAAGAAAAAAATGGTGAAATTACTTGGCTCGAAGAAGGCTTTGCTATAACTGATAATTTAGCAAAATGGTGTGCCGAGAATAAAATGTATTTGATTTTAGATTTGCACGCCGCGCCAGGAGGGCAAGGAAATGATGCCGCAATTTCGGATTACGATACGACAAAACCATCGCTTTGGAACAGTGAAGCCAATCAGAAAAAAATGATTGCTTTATGGAAAAAGCTGGCTTCTCGTTACAGAGACAATCAATGGATTGGCGCATATGATATCATCAATGAGCCAAACTGGAATTTTACTGGAACCAATAAAAATGGTTGTGATGAAAATTCAAACGGACCATTAAGAGATTTGATGGTTGCAGTTACAAAAGCCATTCGCGAAGTCGATCCAAACCACTTGGTAATTATTGAAGGAAACTGTTGGGGAAATAATTACAACGGAATTTTTCCTTTATGGGATGAAAATATGGCATTGAGTTTTCACAAATATTGGAACTACAATACGATTGGTTCACTCCAAAAAATGTTGGATTACAGAAAACAATATAATGTGCCTATTTGGATGGGAGAAAGTGGCGAAAATTCGAATGTTTGGTTCAAAGATGTTTTGACTTTAGTGGAAAGCAATAATATTGGTTGGGCTTTTTGGCCAATGAAAAAAATCGAAAATATTGCTGGTGTTACTTCGGTAACAAAAATTCCAGAATATGATGTTTTGTTGAAATATTGGAAAGATGGCGGGCAAAAACCAACTCCAGAATTTGCAAAGAAAACTTTAATGAAAATGGCTGATAATTACAAAATGGAAAACGTAACGGTTAAACCAGATGTGATTGATGCAATGTTCAGACAAGTGCAAACAAATGATACAAAACCATATAAAAAACACTTAATTCCTGGAAAAATTGCTGCAACTCAGTATGATTTAGGAACAAATGGATACGCATATTCAGATAAAGATTTTATAAACTATAGAGTAGAAACTGGAAATTTTGACCAATGGAACAAAGGAAATACCATGCGAAATGATGGTGTAGATATTTTACCATGTAAAGATGTTGGATCAAATGGTTATCAAGTTTCATTTATCGAAGATGGTGAATGGTTGCAATTTACTTCTGAAGCAAAAAAACAAGGAAGCTATAAAGTAGCTATTCGTTACTCAAGTGAAAAAGCAGAAGGCAAAATTTATTTTGAAACTGCAAATGGTAAAAAATCAGAAGCGATTGTGCTTCCTGCAACGGGAGGAAATGATAAATGGAAAACAGTTGTTTTGTCTGGAATTCAATTAGAAGCAGGAACAAACAAAATCAAAGCCGTTTTTGAAAAAGGAGGCTTTAATCTGAATTATTTGGATTTTTCTGAAGGGAAAAAATAAGCTTCAGAAATAATTATTAATCAAAATTGAAATCCAATGAAATTATACAATTTAATTAAGAAAACAGGTTTTTTATTGGCTTTGTTGCTTGTCGTGCAGTCATGTAGCGGTGGTACTGATTCTGGTGATGATACGCCAGTTGCAGTAGGACCTTCTAATCTTTCTGTTCAAGTCGAAGTAATCGGGAAAACAGCTGATAAGCCTGATGGCGATGGAAGCGGAAAAATTAAACTTACGATTACGGCAACTAATGCTACATCGTTTAAAGTTTTAATCGATAACCAATTAAAAGAAATTACTACGGGAGATTTTACTTATGAATTTACAGGTTCTGGAACTAAGAATTATCCAATAGTGGTTTCAGCTTATAACGGATTGAAGTTTATAAGCACAACAACTTCTGCAAATGTTTTTGTTGCAAGAAAACTGCTTTGGGCGGATGAATTTGATGTAAACGGTGCTCCAAACACTTCAAAATGGGGATATAATACAGGAACTGGCGATGGCTGGGGAAATAATGAATTAGAGTATTATACCACTCGCCCTGAAAACGTAATTATTGAAAATGGAATTTTAAAAATAAAAGCAATCAAAGAAGATTATATGGGAAGCCATTATACTTCGGCAAGAATGCTTACAAAAGGAAAATTTTCATTTAAATACGGTCGTGCAGAAGTTCGTGCAAAATTGCCAGTTGGCGGCGGAACTTGGCCAGCTTTCTGGATGTTGGGCGATAATATTGATACTGCTCCTTGGCCGGCATGCGGTGAAGTTGACATTTTGGAATCAGTTGGGAATAATCCGAATGTAAATCATTCGTCATTGCATTCTCCTGGACGTTCGGGAAATACGCCAGATACTGCTATTACTACAGTTCCAAACTCGGCTACAGAATTTCACGTTTATGCTGCAGAATGGAGTGCTGAAAGTATCAAATTTTATGTAGATGATAATTTGTTTTATACCTACGGAAACAGCAGTTCAACTCCATTTAATGCTAACTTTTTCTTGATTTTGAATTTAGCAATGGGAGGAAATTTTGGTGGAAAAGTGGATCCAAATTTCACTAGCGCAACTTTCGAAGTGGATTACGTTAGAGTGTATAATTAACATAATTTTTAAATGATTTATTTTTTGTAAAGCCTCGGAAAACATAGCTTTACGGGATTAAATTTTTTAAATATGAAAACAATAAGTAAAATAGTTTTAGCTGTAATGCTTCTTTTGGCAAGTCAATCTTTTTTTGGTCAAAATCTGAAATTGATGACGTATAATATTCGTTTGGATGTTGCTTCTGATGGCGAAAATGCGTGGGGAAATAGAAAGGAGTATTTTACTTCTCAGTTGCGATTCTATAGTCCTGATATTTTCGGGATTCAAGAAGGATTACCAAATCAAGTAATTGATATTGCATCGGCTTTGCCAAATTATGCCAAAATTGGAATTGGCAGAGAGGAAAACGGTACGGGAGAAGCTTCTGCGATATTTTATAAAAAAGATCGTTTTCAAGTACAACAATCCAATACATTTTGGTTGTCTGAAACACCAAATCAAGTTTCGAAAGGCTGGGATGGTGCTTGCAATAGGGTTTGTACCTATGGGCTTTTTAAGGATCTAAAAACTAAGAAAACGTTTTGGGTTTTTAATCTTCATTTGGACCATATCGGAGAAGTTGCTAGGGTAAAAGGAGTAGAACTTGTTTTGTCGAAAATTGCAGAACTGAATACCAAAAAGCTTCCTGTTTTTTTAATGGGAGATTTCAATTCAGAACCTGATACGAAACAAATTTTAGAAATAAAAAAGGTTATGGATGATACTAAAGATGTTTCAATAGAAAAACCATTTGGGCCTTATGGAACTTTCAATGGATTCAACCATGACAAACCAGTAAACCTATTGATCGACTATATTTTTGTGTCGAAAAATAGCGGACTTAAAATTCAAAAACATGCAGTTTTAAGTGATTCGAAAGATTTAAAATATCCATCAGATCACTTTCCTGTTCTAATAGAAATAGATTGAATATGAAAAACATCAACAAAAAACTTCAAATTTTACTTTTACTGCCTTTGATTGCAGTTCAAATAAAATGCGGGTCTTCAAAAAACACAGCGACCAATTCTGGTAAAGCCGAATCTTGGATTACTACCACAGATGAAACATCAAAATTGAAAAAACAGCCAGATTTGGTTTTTAATTCTGATGCAAATTCAAATCAAACCATTACGGTTGACGCTTCGCAAAAATTCCAAACTATCGAAGGTTTTGGATTTTCTTTGACAGGAGGAAGCGCTCAAACTATTTTGAAATTGGATAAAGCTAAAAGAGAAGCATTGCTTCAAGAGCTTTTTTCGAGAAAAAATGATGCGATTGGTATAAGTTATTTAAGAATCAGTATTGGTGCTTCAGATTTGAATGAAGTAGTTTTTTCGTATGATGATATGCCAGAAGGACAAACCGATTTAAAGTTGGAACATTTTAACCTTGGACCAGATTTAAAAGATGTCGTTCCGGTTTTAAAAGAGATTTTAGCTATAAATCCGAAAATTAAAATTATGGGGTCGCCGTGGTCGCCACCAGTGTGGATGAAAGATAACGGAAGCTCAAAAGGCGGTAGCTTACAGCCAAAATATTATCAAGTTTACGCCGAATATTTTGTGAAATATATTCAAGCAATGAAAGCGCAAGGAATTGTAATTGATGCCATAACGCCTCAAAACGAGCCTTTGCATCCAGGAAACAACCCAAGTATGTTGATGTTGGCAGAACAACAAGCAGATTTTATCGGGAATAATTTAGGACCAGCTTTTAAAGCAGCGGGAATTAAAACTAAAATTATCGTTTACGATCACAATTGCAACAAACCAGAATATCCTTTGACAATTTTGAAAGATGCAAAAGCGAATCAATATGTTACGGGTTCAGCATTTCACTTGTATGAAGGTGATATCAGCGCTTTGACAACAGTTCATGATGCGTTTCCTAACAAAGATTTATATTTCACAGAACAATATACGGGGTCAAAAAGCAGTTTTGAAAACGACTTGAAATGGAGTGTAAAAAATGTCGTGATTGGTTCTATGCGTAACTGGAGTAAAAATGCGCTTTCATGGGGATTGGCAAATGATGAATATTACAAGCCATTTACTCCAGGAGGTTGTTCGACTTGCAAAGGTGCTTTGATGATTGATCAAAATCAAAACATCAAGAGAGAAGTTGGATATTATATTATTGGACATGCTTCAAAATTTGTTCCTGAAGGTTCAGTTAGAATTGGAAGTAATATAGCAGGAAACTTGCATAATGCGGCTTTCAAAACGCCATCAGGGCAAATTGTTCTAATTGTAGAAAATGATGGAATTGCAGCAGAAACATTCAATATCAAATACAATCAAAAACAAATTTCAACTACTTTAAATGCAGGTGCAGTAGCAACTTACGTTTGGTAACCAAAATCAAATTCATGAAAAAAATAACCACATTTGCCTTGTTGATGGCCACATTTTTTGCGACGGCCCAGCAACAGACAATAGATCAGAAAGTAAATGATTTATTGAAGAAAATGACCATTGAAGAAAAAATTGGTCAGCTTAATCAATACACTGGTGATAATCAAGCAACAGGACCAATTACAATAAATCCAAATAAAGAATCTGAAATCAAAGCTGGATTGATTGGTTCGATGCTGAATATCATTGGAACAAAATATACAAGACAATACCAGCAATTAGCAATGCAATCACGTCTTAAAATTCCGTTGTTGTTTGGTCAGGATGTTATTCACGGTTACAAAACAACATTCCCTATTCCTTTGGCGGAAGCGGCGAGCTGGGATTTGGCTGCCATTGAATTAGCGGCTAGAGTTGCGGCTACAGAAGCATCGGCAAGCGGAATTCATTGGACATTTGCACCAATGGTTGATATTGGACGTGACCCACGATGGGGAAGAGTAATGGAAGGTGCTGGAGAAGATACGTACTTAGGTTCTAAAATTGCTTACGCTCGTGTAAAAGGTTTTCAAGGAAATAAATTAGGAGACTTGAATTCGGTTATGGCTTGTGTGAAACACTTTGCAGCTTATGGAGCTGGTGTTGGCGGAAGAGATTACAACTCAGTTGATATGAGTGAGAGAATGTTGTTGGAAACGTATTTGCCACCATTCAAAGCGGCTTTAGATGCTGGAGCAGCAACTTTCATGAATTCATTCAATGACTTAAACGGAATTCCTGCAACTGGAAATGCGCATTTACAACGCGATATTTTAAAAGGAAAATGGAACTTTCAAGGTTTCGTAGTTTCTGATTGGGGATCAATTGGTGAAATGGTAGCGCACGGTTATTCAAAAGATTTGAAAGAAGCTGCATATTCTGCAATCACTGCAGGAAGTGATATGGATATGGAGAGCAATGCATATCGTTACAATCTTGCTGCTTTAGTTAAAGAAGGAAGAGTTTCAATTGATTTGATCGACGATGCGGTAAAACGTATTTTACGCAAGAAATTCGAATTAGGATTATTTGATGATCCATACAAATATTCTGATGATAAGAGAGCTGAAAAAGTTTTAGGAAATCCTGAAAACAGAAAAGCAGCGCTTGAAGTTGCTGAGAAAAGTATTGTTTTGTTGAAAAACGAAAATCAAACTTTACCACTTTCTAAAAACCTGAAAACTATTGCTTTTATTGGTCCAATGGTAAAAGAATATAAAGCAAATATGGGATTCTGGGCTGTTGAATTACCAGAGGTAAATTACGATAAATGGGTAGTTTCTCAATGGGATGGTTTGCAGAATAAAGTTGGAAAAAATACCAAATTGCTTTATGCAAAAGGTTGTGATGTTGATGGAGATAGCAAAGCTGGTTTTGCAGAAGCAGTAGCAACAGCAAAACAAGCTGATGTTGTAATTTTGAGTATTGGTGAAAGACACAATATGAGTGGCGAGGCAAAAAGCCGCAGTGATCTTCACATTCCTGGCGTTCAAGAAGATTTAGTGAAAGAAATTATGGCAACAGGAAAACCGGTTGTAGTTTTAGTAAACGCTGGTAGACCGCTTATTTTCAATTGGACAGCAGATAATGCTCCGGCAATTCTATACACTTGGTGGTTAGGAACTGAAGCTGGAAATGCAATCGCTGATGTTTTATTTGGAGATTACAATCCGTCTGGGAAATTACCAATGACTTTTCCTAGAGAAGTTGGGCAAGTGCCAATTTATTACAACCACTTCAGTACAGGAAGACCTGCAAAAAACGAAGATTCTAAAAACTATGTTTCAGCTTACATCGATTTGAAAAACTCACCAAAATTTCCTTTTGGATATGGTTTGAGTTATACAAAATTCAATTATTCTGATTTGAAATTATCTTCAACAAAAATCAAGAGCAACGAAACAATTAAAGTTTCTTTTCAATTATCAAATGTTGGAAAAGTAGCTGGCGAAGAAGTGGCGCAATTTTATTTAAAAGATAAATTTGGTTCTGTAGTGCGACCAGTTTTAGAATTAAGAGATTTTCAAAAAGTAAAATTGAATGCAGGAGAATCTAAAACAATTGAATTTACAATCGATAAAGAAAAACTTTCTTTCTACAATAATAAATTAGAATGGGTTGCTGAACCAGGTGATTTCGAAGTAATGATCGGAGCTTCTTCAGCAGATGTAAAACTTAGAGCAGACTTTGAATTAGTACAATAGTAAAAGTCAATTTAAATTTTGGCGTTGTGGATTTTATAAAGGTTTTGAATTATTTCAAAACAGTATTTATAAAATCCATAGCGCCAATTCCTTTATATGAGGCATACAAAGCTTTGTCAAAAGCCTCGCGTTTTGCTTTTTTATCCTTAGCTTCAGTTTCAACGATCATTTGATTGAAAATTTTCTCCTGTTGCTGGCTGTATTTTATGGATTCCTCCAATAAATATGTTTTTGAAACAAATCCGAAAGAAGTCCAGATTTTTGTTCGTATTCTTTGATTTATATTTTTTAATGGATTAGTGCTCATATCTCTCACGTTGATTTACTGAATCACAAGGTAAATGTAATAATATTCTTTCTTTTTTGCTTGAAATAATAACAAATTTATTTAAATGTGTTATTATGACGCAATGTACTTATTTTTTTTATATTTGATTTTAATTTTAAGTTAAAATTGTGATAGATACACTTATTTAACAAAGACTAATTTTGATCGTAATTGTTACAATTAAATTTATTTTCATTAAAATGAAGTAAATTGCAGCGTTATTCCAAGATCAAAAAGGCGTATTTAAATGGCAAATATGTTAAAAGACATTATAGAAAATAATGAAAATTATCAGCCGGGATTGTCGATCGACTGTGTCATTTTTGGCTTTCATGACAATCAACTTAAGGTTTTGCTCATTAAGGTGGCCACAAACCCAAAATGGTCTTTGCCCGGCGGATTCATTCCCGCTGATCAAGATATTGATACAGCTGCTGTAACTATTTTGAATGACAGAACAGGTGTTGAAGGGATTTTTTTAAGACAGTTTGCCACCTTTGGAAAAGTAGGACGAAATGACCAGCATTTTGATAAGCAGGTTTTAAAATATCTAGAAATTGAAGAATCAAAAGGCAAATGGCTGATGCGACGTTTTGTGACAATTGGTTATTATGCTTTGGTTGATTTTTTGAAAACAATTCCGAAACCTTCAAGCGAATTTGAAATTATAGAATGGATTGATCATAAAGAAGTTCCTGAACTTATTTTAGATCATCGCGAAATTCTCGACAAAGCACTAGATACTTTAAGGATGGAATTGAATTTGATGCCAATTGGTTACAACTTATTGCCAGAGAAGTTTACAATGCCTGAACTTCAAAAATTATACGAAACGATTTTGGATAAAAAGTTGGACAGAAGAAATTTTCTTCGCAAAATTACGAACATCGGAATCGTAAAAAAATTAGATGAAAAGAAAAGCAACGTAGCACACAAAGCACCTAATTTGTATTCTTTTGATAAAGAAAAGTACGATGAAGTTTTGAAAAATGGACTGAATCAAGGTTGGTAAAATCTGGCTTTAATCTCTAAAAAATGATGTTATGGTTTCAATTGAAGAATTTAGAAAATTAGCGATGTCATTTCCAGAAGCAACTGAAGAACCCCATTTTGAGAAAACTTCTTTCCGAATCAAAAAGAAGATTTTTGCCACTTTTGATGAAGAAAATAATCACGCTGTTTTAAAATTAAACGAAATTGATCAATCTGTTTTTTGTTCGTCAAGCGAAAGGATTTTCTATCCAATTCCGAATAAATGGGGAAAGCAAGGTTGGACAATTGTCGAACTGTCAAGAGTAAGGCCCGAAATGTTTGAAGATGCTTTAATACGCTCCTATGAAAATGTTGTTACCAAAAAGAAGTGATTTTTTTATCTCACAATAGTTCTAAAAGTCAAATTCACCCTCGGTTTCTGAGTGCTTTTCGTTGGAGGTAATCTATGCAACCAATAGGTCTGCGTTTCATCTTTCATAACCAATAAACTCCCATGTTCCAGAATTAAGGAAACTGTTTCTTTCGTTTCTTTATGTTTGAATGCAAATTTGCGTTCAGCACCAAAACTTACTGATCCAATTGCGCCATTTTTTTTCAAATCTTTTTCAGCATCGCTATGCCATGCCATGCCTTCTTCACCCGAATGATATAAATTCAGTAAGCAAGAATTGAAATTTTCTCCTGTTTTTTCTTCGATAATACGCTTTAATTCTAAAAGCTCCTTTGTCCAAGGCAAAGCCTTTTTTGTAGTATTCGAATACGTATATTCAAATTCCTGATCGCCGTACCAAGCTACTTTTCGTTTGGTTAAAATCAATTTTCCAAAGATGATTGCCTCATCGTTTTTCCATTCAATTGTATTTAATAAAGTATCGCGATAGAAATCGGCTTCTGCTCTAGAGAAGCATTTTCCATAATAATTAACCGTTCCATCCTTCGGAAGCAAATTGGTAGTTTCGTCAGTCTGCGGATTAAATAAGTCCATTTTTCCAGTTTTTATATTCAGTTTTCATGCAATGTCCGCAAGGTCTGAAGCCATTTTCTTTGGCTTCATTTTCAGATAAAAAGAAAACTCGATTTTCACGTTTCATTCTTTTTCCCGAAGAACATTTGAGCGTTCCGTAGATTTTTAATTTTTGGTTGCCACCAAAGCAAATTTCGCCTTTTTTAATTTTATTTCGAAGAACTGAATCTTGAATTTGATTATGGTTAATCATATTTTTTGAAGATAAATTTCTCGCAAAGTCGCAAAAACGCAAAGACTTTGTCTTAATTAGAGAAGCAAAGGAAGAAAACTTAAGACGTAAAGTTAAATAGTTGCTTTTGCGACTTCGCGACTTTGCGAGAGATAAAATTATGAAAGGGCATCGTGAAAAATAATCCCCAATGTATATCGTTCACCCGAATGAACTTCACTAACGCCATGTTTCATATTCACACGATAATAACCTTTCGAACCTTTTACAGGTCTGAAATTGGTGGTAAAAATCAGAATATCTCCTTTTTTAGGTTTTAAAACAATAGCTTTCGATTGTGCTCTCGGCGTTTGTTGTGTTAAAACAAATTCACCTCCAGTAAAATCTTTGTCAGGTTCATTCAGAAAAAGAACAATTTGAATCGGAAAATAAACATCGCCATATAAATCTTGATGTAAAGTGTTGAATCCGCTTCTTCCATATTTTAAAATTAAAACTGTTGCCTTTAACTGATTATTATCGTGACATTGCTGTAATAATTCTGAATGTCTTTCTGGGAAAACTGTATTAATATTTAAGACTTTCATCCAAGAATTAGCAATTGGCGCTAATTTTGGATAAATCGCAGTCCGGATATTTTGAATCAAATCAGGCAAAGGATAATTGAAGTATTTGTATTCTCCCAAACCAAATCGATAACGTTCCATAACAACTGTTTTTCGGTATAAATTTGGGTTGTCGTAATCGAATTTTAAATCTTCGCATTGTTCATTATTTAGGATATTTGGAATAATGGCAAAGCCATTTTCGTGCATAGATTCGGTGATGCTTTCCCAGTTTTGAGAAGCAATTTTTGATTGTATATTTTGCATGATTAAATTTTCGAGATATAGAAATTTTCAATGATAATAAGTCATTGGAATTTGGAATTTAAAATTTGGATTTTTTCCTTTTAAAGATTTATTTGCGCGCCTTCCCAGCCAATGATTGCTGTTTTTCGGGTATTTCCCCACATATAACCGCCAAATATTCCCGAAGATTGGATCACGCGATGACACGGAATTAAAAATGCAACAGGATTGCTTCCAATCGCTGTTCCGACCGCACGAGACGCATTTGGTTTCTGGATTTGATTCGCAATTGAGCCATAAGTAGAAAGTTGTCCCATAGGGATTTTTAAAAGCGTTTCCCAGACTTTCAACTGAAAATCAGTTCCTTTTAAATGCAGTTTGATTTCAGATAATTTGCTCCAATCGTTCTGGAAAATGAATAATGCATTTTGTTGGTATAAATCTAGTTTTTTCGAAAATTGGGCATTTGGGAATTTGTCTTTTAAGGCGATAAAACCAGTGATTTCATCTTCGGCGAAAGCCATAAAACAAACGCCTTTTTGAGTTGACGCGACAACAATATTCCCAAACGTACTTTCAGCAAAACTGTAATTTATTTCCAGATTTTTTCCACCGTTTTTATATTCGGCTGGCGTCATTCCTTCGATATTTACAAATAAATCATGAAGTCGGCTTGTTCCTGAAAGTCCAGTTTCAAATGCAGTTTCGGAGATGGTTGCCTGATTTTCTTTGAGCAGTTTTTTGGCGTGTTCAATACTTGTATATTGCAAAAACTTCTTCGGACTCGTTCCTGCCCATTCACTAAAAAGGCGTTGAAAGTGAAACGGACTCAAATGTACTTTTTCTGCAACCTCATCTAGATTCGGTTGCTCTTTAAAATTAGCTTTGATATAATCTATAGCTTCGGCGATACGATTATAATTGATGGTTTCCTGTGTGTTCATCTTCTTTCCATTTTATAATACAAATATCGATTGGTTTTTAAAGGTATAAAATCCGAAACTTGCGGAAATCAATTTTGTTGTTTTAGTTTCAGGTTTCAAGTTGTGAACCTGAAACCTGAAACTTGAAACTTGAAACTAAAATTAAGGATTAAAAGATAATCCAACACTAAAAAAGAATCTTACTTTGTCGATATTGTTTATCCATGAAGTATCAAAATGAATTGGTCCTAAAATAGATTCATAAGAAACCGCGGCTCCTCCTGATAATACCAGACTTGGTTCAATATTATCATCCCAACTTCCTTTTGGATTGAATGCATGATCAATATAATCGTCAAAAGTGCCAAAGCCTACAGTTGCAATATTAAAATGAGGAGTCAGATAGATTTTTCCAAAAAGATTTACTTGAGAGCCCAGTTTAAGTCCCATGTATTGTGTAACATTAAGTTCGTCTTCATGAAGGCCAGGCAATTGAAAACGATTACTGCCTGAACTTGGTATTATGCCTCCTAAGAAATATTTTGAAGCATAACCAAATTCTGAAAATGAAATTTGATCTTCTTTAAGTTTGTCCTGAAAAATAAAATAAGAATCAAACCCTACAATTCCTGTGATTTTCTTTTTTAAAAGTGCCCTTTTTTCAAAAGTAAAACCAAATTTAGTATAACCATTAGTGGAACCCGAAATGGTTGTTAAATCTGGATCAGAAAAAGAGGCATTAATATCTGTTAAAAATGATCGCCCTAAATTTGATTTTATAATTGTTCCGTTTGTAGCAAAATACACTTTATCCATATCATTATAGGAATAATGCATATTGAATTCGATGTTATTAAAATTGTAATCGTTTATTGAAATAGAGTTTGGGTTATATTCGCGATCATATTTTGGTTTTACATGAGTGTAATGATAGTTTAGACCAAAACCAAAATAGCTTTTCAGAGAATTTAAATTCCGGTTTATTTCATTGTTGAATTCAAAAGCATTATAGAGCATATTGTCTGATGCTTTGCCATTGATGTAAATTTCTTGTCTTAGAAAAGCGCCATAAGCTTCAGTCATCCACCACCATTCTCTATGTCCGCCAAAATTTTTCTGATAATTGATTCTGGCTTTTGGTTGTTCTGCAATATCGGCAGTTACGAGAAGTCTGGACGCGTCTGCCAAAACGTTTCTTCCGGTGTAATTAAAAATGATGCCGACACCTCTATAAGTATCGTAATGCACTGACGTGTTCAGCTGATTTTTAGCGCGTTCGAGTCCGAACAAAGTAATTCCGAGTTTGTCTTCGTCTTTTATGAAATAACTATAGGTTATCTCTTCAAAAAGATTAGTGCCCATGGCTCGGTTAATTCCAGCAATTAAATCCTTTGTGGTATATTTTACGTGTGTTTTAAGGTTTGCTCTTCCAATTACGAGTGGCAGGTTTTCGGGGCTTATTTTTTTATACACTATTGTATCAAGAACAAATTCTTTTGGCATATCCGGCAATTTGTGTGTCCGTTGCGGAAATGCTTTTAATTTTTCAGCTAAAGCAATTAAAGCGGGAAGATTTTGATTTGTGGCTATTTTACCGTCCTTGTAGATTTCATCGCTATCGGCAAAATCAGCTGTTGAGAAACGCAGGTTGGGCAAATGATCTACTAGTATAGTGCATAAATCACGATTTGCGGGATTTTTGAGATTACTCGGAAACATGCTGGTTTGCATCAATACAGTCATAATATTATTGAGCTTATCTACAGGCTCCATTCCGCCGCCCACGTCACTGCCTATAATAATATCGGCGCCCATTTGTTTGGCAACATCAGTTGGGAAATTATTTAGAACTCCACCATCTACTAGTACTGATTTTTCATAAGGCATTGGCTTGAAAATAGCGGGCAACGACATGCTGGCTCTCATGGCATAAGCTAAACTACCTTTGCTCAAAATAACCTCCTTTCCTTCGGCAAGATCTGTCGCCATTGCTCTAAAAGGTATCGGGAGGCTGTCAAAATCTTTTACATTATAAACAGGAAAGGTTAATTCAGAAAGGTATTCTCTAAGGTTCTGATCATTTAAGAGGGAACCAATACTGTTCAATTTTCCATCTTTGATTCCAATTCCGATTAGGTATCTTTGAAATTCTCTTTTTTCTTCGGCACTTACAGATCGTAAGGCTTGTCCTCCACCAAGAAGTTTATCCCAATTAATATTTTTGGTCATTTTTTCGATACTATCTCCAGAATAACCCATTGCATACAAACCTCCAATAATACTTCCCATACTATTTCCAACGATAAGATCTGGGACAATGTGTAAAGAATCGAGTTTTTGCAAAAGCGGAATATGTGCAATTCCTTTTGCTCCTCCACCGCTTAAGACTAATACCACTTTAGGTTTTTTTTCCTGAGAAAAAGTGATTTGTGAGAGACTTAGTAAAAATAAGAAGACGATTAAATAAGTTGATTTTTTCAAGTGTTTACTGTTTAAGTATTTGAGAAATAGAATCTTATTTTAATACTTAAAAGTAAATAGATATTTGTAAACCTGCAATTTTTTGTTTGAAATGTTTTTTATAAGATATTTACAAGTTGTTTATTTATAGAAACTTACTAAAAATAAAACCCGATAGGTTTGTAAAACCTGTCGGGTTTAGAGAAATATTATTCTGTTCGTACAAATTTAGAATCTTCTACAACGAGTTGTAAATTGGTTACTTTTTTTGCACTTATTTCTTCTTCAGCTTTTGCAACTTTTAATTCTTCTTCAATTCTAGCAATTAGCTGCTTTTGCTTTTCAATTTTTTTGTCTCGATCTGGATCATTCAGATTATCTTCGAGAGTCTTTAATTTTGTTTTTTGACTCCTTAAATCCAGTTCAATCTGCCAAGATTTTTCGGCTAATTTTACGAGTTTTTTTTCTTCTCGGTCTAATTTGGCCTGCATTTTTTCTTTATAATTTTTAGAAATAGGTTTCATGGTTTCTAATCCAAGAACTTTTGGACGCTGATCCATCATAGGAAACAATGCATTTTGTGGCTGAGGCATTAGTGCTGACGGATTAAAGTTTTGTGCAGTCGCACCGAAGGATAATAGTAGTAGTAAAGTAATTAAGGGCAGTTTCAAAATTTGGTTTTTTGGGTTTAGTCTTAGATTTGAAAGTCAAAAATAACAAAATGAATTTTAGAATTACTATTAAAAACAAAACCCGACAGGTTTTTAAAACCTGTCGGGTTTGAATTATTTTAGATTTGCATTTTAATTAAAATTATAATCGTAGCCTATTTCATCAAGATCTTCTCCAAGTCTTTCCCAGTCATCAAAATTTTTATCGAGTTGTAAAACCATTTCCTTTGTTAGTTTTTTACCTTGATAGATTTGACTTATGGGGGCTATAGATGTTGGTCTTGCCTTATAATAATCTTCATCTTCGTCTTCATCCTGAGTACCATCAAAAAAATATTCGAGAGCCCAATCTGCATAGGTTTGAGGATTTCCATCGAAAATATTTAATAATTCTTCTGAGCCATCATCCTTAACCGCGATTTTCCCAGTCTTCCATTCACCTTCATTATTAGTCCACAAACAAAAGTTTATTACTGTTGAAGATGCAGGTTCTCCAAAGATAAAATCATTATAAATTTCAGGTATTCCTTGTAATAAATCTTCTCTTGTTATGCTTTTAGAATAATATTCATGAGCAAGCCCAATTAATATGCAGTTGTTTTCAAGAAAAAGAGCCATCATTTGATCTCCACAGCCATCTTTCATTTCAAAAAACTCTTCGTTTTCACTCCATTTAGAATTGTAAGAATAATATCTATCTTCCCATTCTGGCCAAAAAATAGCATCGAGAACTGAAATTGCTTTGCAAATTCTTTGAAAATCACCTTTTTGAGGCATTAATTGTATGTTTCTAGTTGAAATCATAATTCTGAATTATTTTTCCTACAAATATAGATGTTTTTTTTTATAGCAATAGTTAAGAAATAAAAAAACCCGACAGATTTTTAAAACCTGTCGGGTTTGAATATGTAATAAATCTAAGATCTAAAATAGATTAGTATCTGTAGTATTCTGGTTTGAATGGACCTTGAACTTCAACACCAATGTAAGCAGCTTGATCTTCTCTTAGAACTTCAAGTTCAACACCTAATTTAGCTAAGTGTAAAGCAGCAACTTTTTCATCTAAATGTTTTGGTAACATGTAAACTTCATTTTTGTAAGCAGCGCTGTTGTTCCATAATTCGATTTGAGCCAAAGTTTGGTTTGTAAATGAGTTACTCATTACAAAACTTGGGTGACCTGTAGCACAACCAAGGTTTACTAAACGACCTTCAGCCAAAATGATGATATCATTTCCGTTGATGTTGTATTTGTCAACCTGAGGTTTGATTTCGATTTTAGATGCACCGTGGTTTTTGTTTAACCAAGCCATATCAATTTCGTTATCGAAGTGACCAATGTTACAAACAACAGTTTTATCTTTCATTTGTTCGAAGTGCTCTCCAAGAACGATATCTTTATTTCCAGTAGTTGTAATGATGATATCAGCATTAGCAATTACAGTACTTAATTTTTTAACTTCATACCCGTCCATTGCAGCTTGTAAAGCACAAATTGGATCGATTTCAGTAACAGTTACAATAGAACCTGCACCTCTGAAAGAAGCAGCAGTTCCTTTTCCAACGTCACCGTATCCACAAACAACAACTCTTTTTCCAGCTAACATTAAGTCAGTTGCACGACGTACAGCATCTACAGCAGATTCTTTACATCCGTATTTGTTGTCAAATTTAGATTTAGTAACAGAATCGTTGATATTGATTGCAGGCATTGGAAGAGTTCCAGCTTTTACTCTTTCGTAAAGTCTGTGAACACCAGTTGTAGTTTCTTCAGAAAGACCTTTAATTCCAGGAACTAATTCTGGGTAACGATCAATAACCATATTAGTTAAATCTCCACCATCATCAAGAATCATGTTCAATGGTTTTCTGTCTTCACCAAAGAATAAAGTTTGCTCAATACACCAGTCAAATGACTTTTCGTCAAGACCTTTCCAAGCATAAACTGAGATTCCAGCAGCAGCAATAGCAGCAGCAGCTTGATCTTGAGTTGAGAAAATGTTACAAGAAGACCAAGTAACCTCAGCACCAAGAGCAATTAAAGTTTCGATCAAAACAGCAGTTTGAATCGTCATGTGCAAACATCCAGCAATACGAGCACCTTTTAATGGCTGTTCGTCTTTATATTCAGCGCGAAGTGCCATTAAACCTGGCATTTCAGCTTCAGCTAGTTCAATTTCTTTTCTTCCCCAAGCCGCTAGAGAAATGTCTTTTACTTTGTAAGCCACATAAGGCGTAGTTGTAGTACTCATTTATAATATATTATATTTGTATAATTACTTCGTCCGTTCGCCTTTACAGGCTAGGGTGTAAATTTTTTGCAAATTTAAGGAATAGCTTTTGAATTTTACTATTTTCTTTAAGATTTGTGAAATCTTTAATTTCTTAATCTCTAGAATGTTAGTTTAAGATTCGTTTTTAAACCATATAAGTGATATAAGTTCATTTAAAAAGGTTCTTAACTATTACCTTTGTTGCTAATTGCTTATATTTTTCAAATCATATAAGTAATATAAGTTCATTTAAAAAGGGTTTAAACTATTAGCTTTGCCACTAATTGCTTATATTTACTATTACATTTTTTAGCCAATAATTTATATTTTCTTATATGACTTATATGGTTTAAAATTACAATTAACCATTCATCATAATTTACAATTAAAAAGAAATGCCTTTATTTCAGACCATACAATTCAACGAAACCACTAAAATCTTAATTTGGGAAATAACAGAATCTCTCGAAGAGTTAGTAAGTAAAGTAGTTTTAAAGGAAAAAACACAAAGGAGGTTGGACGGAATGAAATCTCAAATGCATCAGCGTGCTTTTTTGAGTGTTCGTATGCTGATTCAGGAAATGGGGTTTACAGATAAAGATTTGCATTATGATGAATTCGGGAAACCATATTTTGATTGCCATAATCATATTTCAATAACGCATTCGTATCATTTTGCAGCTATAATTATCAGCCACGAAACCGTAGGAATTGATATGGAATTACAGCGAGAAAAAATTCAGAGAATTGCAGATAAATTCACGGATTTTGAATGTGATTATTTAGACCCGTCATCGATCGAAGAATACATAAAAAAACTTACCGTGATTTGGGGAGCTAAAGAAGCAATTTTTAAAATCAGAAACGAAAAAGGAATCAGTTTTAAAGATCATATCAATGTTGATGATTTTTCTTTAGAAGAAAGTCAGACTAAGGCAAGTCTTCATTTTGATAATTTGACCAAGGAATTTGATGTGCATTATCAGGAAGTTCAATCAGATAATTTTGAAGGCAAGTTTACGTTGGTTTATGCTTTTGAGAATTAGACGCAAAGCTTAGTATCGCGCTAGGATTGATTTAGCAAATGTGCTTGCGCTCTATTCGATTCGCTCCTCGCAATGATATTTAGAGCCGTTAAATCTCACTTTCCTTATTTCTATGCTGAAACATACTCATATATAAAAAAGTGCTCATTTTTCGGGCACGTCTTTTTAATATATCGGCATTTTCGCCTTCAAAATATTCGTCGATGGTTTGGAACCAATGATTCAACCAGATTCCAAACTCGTTTGTAGTGATTTTTTCGCCAAAATGAGCGTCAACTTCGTTATGAACTGCTATCGGATTTCCATTGTATTTTTTTACGCCAAATAAATTCATCTCCCAAAAATCAGTCAGTTTTTCGAGATGTGCATCCCAATCCGCAATCATTTCATTAAAATAAAAGCCGATTTCTTCATCGGCTTTTATTTTAGCATAAAACTGATGTACTAAAAAGGAAACATCGGCTCTATTTTCTATTTGCTTTTTCACAGAAAAATAGTGTTTAAAAGAATAAATAATACACTTAATACTGAGCTCAAAATTAAAAGGTTAAAAACTACTTTATGTTTCATTTGTGCCAAAATTGAAGTGTTTACAAAGATACAAGCTAAAACAATAATAGCCAGCTGAATCATTTGAAAAATTGAAGTTCCGTTAGCCAAAACATACATTGCAGCAGCGCCTCCTAAACAGCTTTGTCCAATTACTGCCATTGCAGCAGAGCCCATGTAGTTTTTATTGAAAATGTCGAATGTTGATTGATATAGTGTCATGATATACAGATTTTTATATGACAAAGATACGCTCGCAATTCAACTCCATTTTATGATTAAAATCATAAAACAAGAACTTTTTTATCGATATACTTTTCGGTTTATAATCTTTAATTCGCCTTTTTTCTCCAATGTTTTTATGGTTCTAATTACCGTTTCAACACGCAATCCAGTCAAATCTCCAATTTGCTGTCGGGTGAAATTGATAAGGTAGCCGTTTGAGTCTTTTTTAAATTTGAAATAAGCAATTCCGTGGTCAATTAATTTCAAAACTCGATGTTCTGGTTCTTGAGTTGAAATTTCTGCAGCCATAACCGATTTATAATACAAACGTTGCGCTAAATTCTCGATTATTTTAATGCTGATTTTAGGATTTTCCTCCAGCAATTTCATGAAGTTTGTTTTCGACAAAAGAAAAATTTGGCAATCTTCAACGGCAATGGCATTGGCAGGATATTTTTGGTTTAAAAATAATGGAGGTTCGCCAAAAGATTGTTCTTTATAAAATATTCCCTGAATAAATTCGCGTCCGTCATCATTGTAATTACTCATTTTGACCTCGCCCGAAAGAATCTGATAATAATTTGAGGGGAAAATTCCTTCTTCAAAAATTATTTCATTTTTAGAGAAAGTTTTCTTTATAGCGCCATATTTTTCTAGTAATTCAGGAGCAATCATACATTTATGTCTTTGGTTGTCAAAAGCGGTTGTACAAATATAATTTATTCAAAATAGTTCTTCTACCTTAAAAACTTTTACTTTTACAGCCATTATGCAGCAAAAAATACCCAACATACATCAGCAGATTTTAGAAGCTAAAAAAAGCGGACAAAAACTGCTGGCTATACTTTTAGATCCGGATAAAATTGTTCTCGAAAAATTAGATGATTTATTGCTCAAAATAAATCAATCTCCCGCGACACACATTTTTGTAGGCGGAAGTATTGTCCAAAACAATATTCTGGAGGATTTAATTGCACAATTAAAGCAAAAAACAAATCTGCCTGTTATTATATTTCCTGGTGATCCTTCTCAAATTTCTCCTCAGGCTGATGCTATTTTGTTTTTATCCTTACTGTCAGGCCGAAATCCAGATTATTTGATTGAATATCAAGTTCAAGCAGCGCCTATTCTGAAAAAAACAAATCTAGAAGTGATTTCTACTGGATATATTTTGATCGAAAGTGGCAATGAAACAGCGGTCGCGCGCGTTAGTAAAACAAAACCGCTTAATCGTGAAAACTTTGATTTGGTTTTGGCAACTGCACAAGCAGGAGAAATGTTAGGAAATAAATTGATGTATTTAGAGGCGGGAAGTGGCGCTAAAAATGCAGTGCCGCTGAAAATGATAGAGTTAATTGCGCAAAATATTGAAATTCCTATAATTGTTGGCGGAGGAATTGTAGATTTGCACGGAATTCAAAATGCGTATAAAGCTGGTGCCGATTTAGTAGTTATTGGAACTGCTTTCGAAAACAACAGCCATTTTTTTGATTCCTAAACCAACCCAAAAATAGCTTGACCAAATGATAGATTTTTTTCTAGACAGTTATAAAAATGCCCCACTATGGCATATTGCTCTTGAATTTTTAGTTTTTGTTTGCGGTATTTTAAGTGTTTGGTTTGCCAAAAAAGAAAACATTTGGGTTTATCCTACAGGCTTGATTGCAACAATAATTTCAGTGTATTTATTATATGTTGCGGGTTACATTGGTGATATGATTATCAATGGATATTTTTCGATTATGAGTATTTACGGATGGTATGTATGGGCGCGAGGAGGAACAGTTGAAGATAATTTACCAATTACCCGTACAAATTTTAATGAAAAAATAATCGGAATCTTACTGTTTATTGTAACCGTTTTTGTAGTTTTCGGAATTTATAAATATTTCGATTATGAAATCAAAAAAGACAATTATGTCGATATGATTTCGTCAGGAATATTTTTTGCAGGAATGTGGTATATGGCCAGGAAAAAAATCGAAAACTGGACACTTTGGATTATTGGCGACATTATTGTTGTGCCTCTTTATGCTTATCGCGGCTTAGGGATGCTGTCACTTCAATATTTAATTTTTACAATTTTGGCTATTTCAGCTTATTTAGAATGGAGAAAAATCTTAGACAGCAAAAAACAACTATCATAAAAATTGCTTTGTTTGGTCCTGAAAGTACAGGAAAAACAACCTTGGCAAAACAGCTTGCAGAATACTACGAAACCGAATGGGTTCCAGAGTTTGCTCGTGACTACTTACAAGAAAAATGGGAGGAGAACCAGCACATTTGCGTGGCTGATGATATGATGCCTATTGCTTACGGACAAACAGCATTAGAAAATGAAAAACTTTCTAAGGCAAACACCTATTTGTTCTGTGATACAAATTTGATGGTGACTAAAGTTTTTTCTGAAATGTATTACGGTTTTTGTGATCCCCTTTTAAATGAAGCGGCGCTCGAACACGAGTACGATTTGTTTTTCTTGACGGATATTGATGTTCCTTGGGAAAAAGACGATATTAGAGATACTTCAGACGGAAGAGAAACTGTTTTTTCAGTTTTTAAGCAAACTCTAATAGATACTAAAAAGCCATTTATAATTCTGTCAGGAGATAAGGAAAGCCGTTTGAAAAAAGCAACAACAATTATTGACGAGCTTGCTATGGCTAAAGAACGTGGTTTTTCGTCAGAAGATTTTGTGCAGTTGTATGAGCGAGGCATTTCTTTTGAAAATGTTCTGAAACAATTGAAAATTTTCAAGAAAGGAATAACTAAAAGTAATTTAATTAGTGCAGCAACAATTGATGATGGAATTTTAGCTTTTTCAGAAACAGAGTTCGAAGAAAGAGCAGCTTTTTTTGATTCGCAAGTAAAGAATCTGAAAATTAAAAAATTCGTCCCGGCTTCTGGTGCGGCAACTAGAATGTTTAAGTTTTTACGAGCTTTTTTGAATGAATTTGATATCGAAAAAGAAACAATCAACGCTTATATAAATAGAAAGAAGGATAAAGAATTGCCAATTTTTATTGTCGCAATGGACAAGTTTCCATTTTTCAAAGCAGTTGACAAAAAGCTAAAATCAATTTATCCTGATTTTGATAGTTTAGAGCGCGATTATAAAAATTATTATTTCATTAAAACATTGCTTTCACAGGATTATTTTGCTTTTGCAGATAAGCCAAAAGCGGTTTTGCCTTTCCATAAATATAAAGACCATATTGCAAATCCTATTGAAGAACATTTGAACGAATGTGCGCACTATGCTTCTTCAAATCAAGTTTCAAATCTTCATTTTACGGTGACTGAAGCGCATCAGCAATTATTTGAAAAAGAAATTGAAGTTCTTAAGGAAAAAGTAGAGAAGGATTCTGGAATTCAGATTAATATTGGTTATTCTTATCAAAATGCCAGCACAGATTCTATTGCTGTTGATACCAAAAACAGATTGGTAAGAGACAAAAATGAAGCTTTGGTTTTCAGGCCAGGCGGACATGGAGCATTGATTCAGAATTTAAATACGCTTGATGCCGATGTTATTTTTATTAAAAATATCGACAATGTAATTCAAAATCATATTGATAAAATTACATTATACAAAAAAGCGCTTGCTGGAATTATGATTGAAGCGCAACAAAAAGTCTTCAACTATTTAAATGCTATTGATGAACAAAAAATCGACGAAGCTGAATTAGAAAAAATCGTTCGGTTTTTGACAAAAAATCTAAATGTAGAAATTTCTAGTGATTTCAAAATGTTCACTTTTGAGAATAAAATTAATAAGGTGAAAGAACTTTTAGATCGTCCGATACGAGTTTGCGGTATGGTGAAAAATGAGGGAGAACCTGGCGGAGGACCTTTTTGGGTAATGAATGACAAGGGAATAAAATCACTTCAGATTGTTGAAACATCGCAAATTGATTTATCAGATAAAAAGCAGTCTAAAATTTTAGCAGAAGCAACTCATTTTAATCCAGTTGACTTGGTTTGCGGTATAAAAAATTATAAAAACCAAAAATTTGATTTACAGCAATTTGTAGATCACAAAACAGGTTTTATTGTGGAAAAAAGCGTTGAAGGCAAAACAGTAAAAAACTACGAGCTTCCGGGATTATGGAATGGTTCGATGGCGCATTGGCTGACTATTTTTGTTGCAGTGCCATTGATTACTTTTAATCCGGTGAAAACGGTGAATGATTTATTAAAAGCACCACATCAGCCACAATAATGGATATTGAAAAAATCATATCAGAACTTAATTTTAAAGCCGTACGCAGTAGTGGGTCTGGAGGGCAAAACGTGAATAAAGTTTCGTCAAAAGTAGTGCTGAGTTTTGATTTAAATGCTTCTCAAGCCTTGTCTGATGAAGAAAAATTGCTTTTGCAAGAAAATATATCGGCAAGGTTAACTTCTGAAAATATCCTCATTTTAAATTGTGACGAAGACAGAAGTCAGCTTAAAAATAAAGATATTGTTATCAAACGATTTTTGGAAATCATCAAAAAAGGATTGTACGTTCCGAAAATTAGAAAAGCTACAAAAGTTCCGAAAGCGGTAATTAAAAAGAGAATCAAAGACAAAAAGAATCTCTCTGATTTAAAGCAATCTCGAAAAAAACCTAATCTGGATTAAATTCCCAAACCTTTATCGAATTGCTGTTGGAATTTGGAATTTCACAAATTGGAATTTTAAAAGAAATTTCTTTTTTGGAGTTTTAAATATTTTAACATTACCTTTGCACTGTCTCAAAGGGGTGCTCTAAATAACGAGCTGAGATCATACCCAAAGAACCTGAGCGAGTAATGTTGCTAAGGGAAAAACGACACTATCAAGCGTGCACACTTTATTTTGTCGTGAAACACATTTATTAATTTAACAAAAGAATAATTCCCCCTTTTATTCGTAATTTTTTACGAATGAAAATTTTATTTAAAGGCGCTAAGGCGCTAAGGTACAAAGGTTCAAAGGTTGAAAATCTTGTCGGAACCAAATCAATTCTCTTTACTCTATTTTCTGTTTTCTTTACTCTATTATCTTTTGCGCAACAGCAAGATTCTACCAAAGTAAATTCACTTGATGAGGTTTTGGTTTCTGCGGTTCGTGTAACGACGAAAACTCCTGTTTCGTTTAGCAATATGGATAAAAAAGAAATCAAATTCAGAAATCTTGGGCAAGATATTCCAACTTTGATGAATTATCTTCCATCTGTAGTTACAACTTCTGACGCTGGAAACGGAATCGGTTATAGCGGGATCAGAGTCCGTGGAAGCGATGCAACTCGTGTGAATGTGACAATCAACGGAATTCCGTATAACGATGCCGAAAGCCAAGGAACTTTTTGGGTAAATATGCCCGATTTTGCTTCTTCTGTCGAAAGTTTACAATTACAGCGTGGTGTTGGAACTTCAACAAATGGTTCAGGTGCTTTTGGAGCAAGTTTGAACATGTTGACTGATAATTATGCTTCTAAAGCAACAGGCGAAATTTCGAGCTCTTTCGGAAGTTTTAATTCGCAAAAAAATACTGTGAAATTCAGCACAGGATTATTGAACGATCATTTTGAATTGGCTGGACGTTTGTCAAGAATTAAATCGGACGGTTATATTGACAGAGCAAGTTCTGATTTGAAATCGTATTTTCTTCAAGGGACTTATGTTGGAAAAACGACTTTAATTAAAGCTTTAGTTTTTGGCGGAACTGAAAAAACGTATCAATCTTGGAACGGAATTGATGAAGAAACCATGAATGATAATCGTACTTTCAATTCGGCTGGAATGTACAAAGACGAATCAGGAAATGTTCGTTTTTACGATAATGAAACGGATAATTACCAACAAGATCATTACCAATTGCATTGGAGTGAATCAATTTCTGACAAATGGAGCAGCAACTTGGCTTTTCATTACACAAAAGGGAAAGGATATTACGAAAATTATAAAGAAGATGCCGATATGGCTGATTATAATTTAGACCCAGTTGGTTCAGTTACAACAACAGACTTAGTTCGTCAGAAATGGTTGGACAATGATTTTTACGGAACGACTTTTTCTGTAAAATATAAAGATGAAAAACTGGATGTTATTTTTGGCGGAGGCTGGAATAAATACGAAGGCGATCATTATGGAAAAGTAATTTGGGCAAGATATGCTTCACAGTCGGAGCCGGGAGATCATTATTATGATGATTTTTCAACAAAGACTGACGGAAATATTTTTGCAAAAGCAAATTATCAATTCACCGAAAAGTTGAGTTTTTATGGCGATCTTCAATACAGAAGAGTACATTATAAAGCAGATAGTGCTGAAACTGGTTTAGTAGATGACACTTTCAATTTCTTTAATCCAAAAGCGGGATTGAATTATGAAATCAATCAAAAAAATACGTTGTATTTTTCATACGCTCGTGCGAATCGTGAACCAAATAGAACCGATTACGAAGGCGGAAATGTAAAACCAGAAAAACTGAATGATTTTGAATTAGGCTGGAGATTTAATTCAGATAATTTCCAATTGAATTCAAATGTTTACTATATGGCTTACAAAGATCAATTGATTTTAACGGGAACACTTGATGATGTTGGGGCTCCAATTCGCTCGAATACTGATAAAAGTTACCGTTTAGGATTGGAATTTGATGCAACGATTAAGCTTTCAGAACAATTTATTATTCGTCCGAACTTTACTTTGAGCAGTAACAAAAATGTTGATTTAGCTGTTGAAGGTCAAAATTATGGAACAACTAAAATTGCATATTCACCAGAAGTTATCGCTGGAAATATAATTGTTTATAGCCCAATTCAGAATTTGCATATTTCATTATTGCAAAAATATGTTGGCGAACAATACATGAACAATATCGAATTGCCATCAGCAAAATTGGCAGATTACTTTGTAAACGATTTGAATGTTTCGTATGAAATTAAACCAAAATCGGTTTTCAAATCTATTATGATTACAGGGATGGTGAACAATATTTTAGATAAAAAATATGTTTCAAACGGGTACATGTATGACATTTATCCATACTATTATCCGCAGGCAGGAATTAATTTCTTAGCTGGATTAACCTTGAAATTCTAAAAAATAAAAAAGCCTGAAAGTTTATTTCAGGCTTTTTTATTTAATTATATACGTGGATCACGGTTCCCGAAACTTCTACGCGATAGGATTTTAATGGATATTCTTTTCCTCCAAGTCCTGTGAATAAACTGTATTGTGCCTTGTCGCAAGAACAAACGGCATATATTCCGTCAATTGTCATTGCTGTGCAGGAATTGATTTCTTGATTTGGGCAGGCAGCATCAAAAGCATTATAACCGCTTCCGGCATTAAAAATGATAATTCCTTTTGCTCCATAATTAGGAACAATAACGCCATTACTTACAAATTTGAGGTTAGAATATGCGGGCAAATTCATGTCTACAGTTAAATTAACAGAGTAGTTTGGAATGTAAGGATTTTTACTGCTTCGTTCACTCTCGCTACAAGCAGAAAGTGCACAAACAAAGACGATTAAGAGCCAGATTTTTTTCATTATTTGAATTTGGATTAGTGAAACAAAAATAAATTATTTAGTTTTGATTTTTATATGATTAACATATAATTATGTACTATTAAAAATAATAGTATATTTGTATTACAAAATCCCGTCCCGATGGGATTTTTTCTATTTATATAAACGATGAAGTTATGAGTAAAGTATCTTATTATACCGCAGATGGTTTAAAAAAATTAAAAGATGAGTTGGAGCATTTAAAGAGTGTAATGCGCCCAAAAGCATCTCAAGATATAGCAGACGCAAGAGACAAAGGTGATTTATCTGAAAACGCCGAGTACGATGCAGCAAAAGAAGCGCAGGGTTTATTAGAAATGAGAATTGCTAAACTAGAAGAAGTTTATGCAAATGCACGATTAATTGACGAATCTCAATTGGATGTTTCTAAGGTTTTGGTTCTTTCTAATGTGAAAATCAAAAACCAGAGCAATGGAATGGAAATGAAATATACGCTTGTTGCGGAAAGTGAGGCTGATTTGAAAACAGGAAAAATCTCAGTAACTTCTCCTATTGGAAAAGGTTTACTTGGGAAATCTGTTGGAGAAGTAGCTGAAATTACAGTTCCAAACGGCGTTTTGAAATTTGAAATTCTTGAAATTTCACGTGACTAATCATTAAGTTTAACTGTTTAATCGTTAAATCGGTTAAGCGATTAACCAAATAAAATAAACGATGAGTTCAATATTCACAAAAATAGTAAACGGAGAAATTCCTGCATACAAAATAGCTGAAGATGAAAATTATTTAGCTTTTTTAGATGTAAATCCAAATGCAAAAGGGCATACACTTTGTATTCCGAAACAAGAAATCGACAAGATTTTTGATATGGATGACGAACTGTATTTAGGCTTGATGAAGTTTTCTAAAAAAATTGCAATTGCGCTAGAAAAAACAGTTCCATGCAAAAGAGTAGGAGTTGCAGTCGTAGGTTTAGAAGTGCCTCATACACACGTGCATTTGATTCCGTTGAATCATATGGATGAAATGCGTTTCATAAATAAAGTTTCGCTTTCAAAAGAAGAGTTTGAAGCTTTGGCTAAAAGCATTTCAGCGAATTTGTAGAACATAGCTTGTCAGGCTGAGTCCTTCGTTTCTCAGGATGAACTCCGTCGAAACCCGCAAAGTTTGGAACTTGATATAATAAAAAAATGCAGTAAAATTATTTACTGCATTTTTTTATTTAAAGAAATCTGAAACGTAGTTCCTTTTCCAATTTCAGAATGTAAAACTTTGATTTTTCCATTGTGATATTCTTCAACAATTCTTTTGGTTAAAGAAAGTCCAAGTCCCCAGCCTCTTTTTTTGGTTGTATAACCGGTTTCAAAAATAGTTTTGAATTGTTTTTTAGGAATTCCGGTTCCCGAATCTTTTATGTTTATTTTTACATGATGTGCATCTTGTTCGATTTGCAGATCTAAAATTCCTTTTCCTTTCATGGCGTCAATCGCATTTTTGACCAAATTTTCAATTGTCCAGCTGTAAAGCGTCGGATTTAGTTCAACTAAAATCGGTTCATTAGGCGTGTCATAAGTAAAAGTCACTTGTTTTGAAAAACGTGATTGCAGATATTTAAAAGCATTTAATGTTTCTAAAACAATGTCGTGAATTTCTAAAACGGGAACTGAACCAATTTTTGAAAAACGATCAGTAATAGTCTGTAATCGATCAACATCTTTTTCAATTTCAGTAGTTATTGACGAATCAATATTTTCTGTTTTTAAAATTTCAATCCAACCAATTAATGACGATAATGGCGTGCCAATTTGATGCGCCGTTTCTTTTGCCATTCCTGCCCACAACTTGTTTTGCGTGGCCATTTTGGTGCTTTTGTAAAAATTATAAATTAAGGCAACACACAGAAATACAATCAGCAACAACGCAATTGGATAATATTTTAATTTATTGAGTAATGCCGAATTGCCGTAATACAGAATTTGGTATTTGCCAGGAGCATATTCAAAAGTTATCGGCTCGTTTTCGTTTTTTAAATTGTTTAGAAAGACTTTTAATTTTTTCTTGTCATTCAAAATTTCGTCAGGAACATTTTTAGAGCTTACAACATTATCATACAACATCAATACAACGGGAATCGAAGTGTTGTTGCTGAAAATTTGAAGCGGCAGTTCGACATCTGTATTTTCATCTGCATTTACAATGGTAATTTGCGCATTGGCAAAAAGCTTCATTTTCAGACGCTCTTCATTTTTGAAAATTTGGAAGAAAGTATAGGTATTCCAAAGAATCAAAGTAATGATTAAAAAGGAAATAAGAATTATAACCCAACGAGTTGTATTTCTGCGTTCAGAAAAGTGCATAAATTAATTTTTGAGGTATAAATATAACGAAATATAGTCATTTTATATTTTGCAGTTCCCCAAAAGATTTTTGTTTTTATGTCTGAAACTATTTCTCTGAATTAAACCATTTCTATACTTTTGCAGTTACCAAAATGAGGTTTGGTTAAATAGAAAATATATGATTAGCATCGATCCAAAAGAGATACCGACGGTTCAATTACAAGGTTATCTACAAAGTGCTGTGGGGCCAAGACCAATTGCTTTTGCAAGTACAATAAGCGAGAAAGGGATCCCGAATTTATCGCCTTTCAGTTTCTTTAATGTATTTAGTGCTAATCCGCCAATTTTGGTTTTTTCGCCTTCAAGACGTGTTCGAGATAATACGGTAAAACACACTTTGATTAATGCCGAAGCAACGCGCGAAGTGGTAATTAATGTAGTGAATTATGATTTGGTGCAACAAACATCACTGGCAAGTACAGAATATGGCGAAGGTGTCAATGAGTTCATAAAAGCAGGTTTGACCCAAATTCCATCTGATCTTGTAAAGCCATATCGAGTAAAAGAATCTCCTGTACAATTTGAATGCAAGATTTCACAAATTATTCCGTTAGGAACAGAAGGAGGAGCTGGAAATCTGATTTTGTGTGAAGTAGTGAAGATTCATATCAACGAATCGATTTTAGATGAAAATGGAGCGATTGATCAGCACAAAATTGATTTGGTTTCACGACTTGGAGCAAACTGGTATTCAAGATCGAATCAAGGACTATTTGAGGTGCCAAAACCACTGACAACTTTAGGTGTTGGAGTAGATGCAATTCCGAATTTTGTAAAGGAAAGCCCTGTGTTTAATGGGAATGACCTCGGAAAATTAGGAAATATAGAAGCCTTGCCTACAATGGAAGAAGTTAGTATATTTGTGAAAGAAAATTTTTCTGTGAAAGGCGTTTTGAGCTCAGATGATCAGGAAAAAGTGCATTTAGAAGCCAAAAAATATCTGAATAAAGATGATATTGCTTCGGCTTGGAAAGTGCTTTTAGCTAAAAAATAAAGGAATAGAAACAATAAATAATTATAGACGAAGATGGAAGTTATAGGAAAAGTAAAAGTGGTAAATCCTGAGCAACAAGTTAGTGCTTCATTCAAAAAAAGAGAATTAGTAGTAACTACAGATGAGCAGTATCCACAGCACATTTTAATCGAATTTACACAAGATAAATGCGATTTATTAAGCAGCTATAAACTAGGTGAAGCAGTAAAAGTTTCTATCAATTTAAGAGGAAGAGAATGGGTTAACCCACAAGGTGAAACTAGATATTTCAATAGTATTCAAGGTTGGAGAATCGAAAGATTAGCGCCAGAAGGGCCTGCACAAGGTGCTCCAATGCCAACAGCAGAAACTTTTGCACCAGCAACAAGCATTAACGAAGACGAACCAGACGATTTGCCATTCTAAGAAACGGTAAATTTCAAATAATCAAATTCCAAATTCCAATTCATTACCTTGTTTTGGGATTTGGAATTTTATTTTTGAGTTAATTTTGTCATAAACGACCAAATTGCAGAAAGTTGGAATTTGGAATTTGAAGTTTGAATATGTATTATTTATTAAAAGATTTATTTTTTCCGCCAGTTTCAGAAGCTGATGAAGAAGGTATTTTGGCAGTCGGAGGAGACTTAAATCCCGAGCGATTGAAATTAGCTTATAAAAGTGGTATTTTTCCTTGGTTTAATGAAGGAGAACCAATTCTTTGGTGGGCACCAGATCCGAGAATGGTATTGTTTTTTGATGAATTAGTGATATCCAAAAGCATGCATAAGATTCTCAAAAAGAAAATGTTTAAGGTTACATACAATAAGAATTTTAGAGATGTAATTTCAAATTGCCAGCAAATAAAGCGTGAAGGACAAGACGGGACTTGGATTTCAGATGAAATGATTGAAGCGTATTGCAAATTGAATGAAGAAGGATTTGCAAAATCTGTTGAGGTTTGGCAAGATGATGTTTTGGTTGGGGGTTTGTACGGAATTGATTTAGGTAAAGGAACTATTTTTTGCGGAGAAAGCATGTTTTCCAAAGTTTCAAATGCTTCAAAAACAGCTTTTATAGCTTTAGCTTTATATTTGCAGAAAGAAAATTATAAATTGTTGGATTGCCAAGTTTATAATCCGCATTTAGAAAGTTTGGGTTGCCGAGAAATTGATCGCGAAGAATTTATGTCCATTTTAAAAAGTAAATAAAAATGAGTGCAGTTTACAGTGTAAAAGAAATTTATATTTATCCGATAAAAAGCTTAGCAGGGATTAGTTTAAAAAGTGCCAATGCTGGAGAAATGGGATTTGAAAACGATCGTCGTTGGATGCTTATTAATGCTGAAAATGTTCACGTTACCCAACGAGAATATCCAATAATGAGTCAGTTTTATCCACAAATTTTGGGAGATAAAATTCAAATTAATTTTGAAGGAGAAACGCATGAATTTTCAGTTAATGAACATTTAGGAAATGCAATAGAATCTCAAGTTTGGGATGATAAAAGTGAAGTTTTCGAAGTAAATAAAAATTCTTCAAAATGGTTTAGCGATAAATTAGGTTTCGAATGCAGACTTGTAAAAATCAATAAAATTGGTGCTCGTAAACATGAAAGTTCCAGAACAAATGAAACGTATAATGTAAGTCTTGCCGATGCTTATCCGTATTTGTTAATAGGGACCGAAAGTCTTGATTTTTTAAATGACAAATTAGAAGAAAAAATCACTATCAAAAGATTCCGTCCAAATATTGTGGTGAGTACAAAGAATGCTCACGAAGAAGATGATTTCAAAACTTTTACAATTGGTGAGGTTCAGTTTAAAAACATAAAACCTTGCGGACGATGTATTATGGTAAACAACGATCCACAAAAAGGAATTGTAAAAAAAGAACCTTTAAAAACTTTAAGCAAATACAGAAATGTAGACAATTCAGTTTTATTCGGAACTAATCTTGTGAGTTTGAATTCCGGAATTATCAGCGTAGGGGATGAGGTTGTTTTTTAAAAATTCAACCTCGTAAAGTTCCAATTTAAAGTATTAAAAAGTACCAATTCATTGTTTAAAGTTGGTAATTCGAGAATTAATTTCAGCGTTTCATGCGCCATCATATTGCCAATAATTCCGGGCAATGTTCCTAAAACGCCATTCAAATTACAATTCGGAACATCTTTTGGATCAGGCATTTCAGGAAATAAATCTCTCAGGTTTTTACTTCCATTATGATTGAAAACCGCAATTTGTCCTTCGAATTTTAGAATACTTCCGTAAACCAAAGTCTTTTTTAATGCAACGCAAGTATCATTTACTAAATAACGCGTCGAAAAATTATCAGAACCATCTACAATAATATCATATTGCTGAATGATTTTTGATGCATTTTCAGCCGTTAATTTCTCATTAATCGAAACAGCTTCAATCAACGGATTTAATTTCGAAACTACTTTTTGAGCCACAATTGATTTGTGCTGACCAATTTCATTTTCGGTGTATAAAATTTGACGATGAAGATTATGAATTTCAATGGTATCAAAATCCATAATTCCGATAAAACCAACTCCGGCGGTCGCAATGTATTGTAAAATCGGACAGCCCAAACCGCCTGCACCAATTACTAAAACTCTAGCGTTTTTTAATTTTTCCTGACCTTCGTCGCCAATTTCAGGAAGAATGGTTTGTCTGTTGTAACGAAGGAATTCTTGTATAATGCTCATTTTAATTAAGTCTTAAAGTTTTTAAAGTCGAAAGTCGAAAGTCAAAAAAAATGTCTAAGTAAAAAACTTTATGGCTTTAGACTTTTCAACTTTATGACTAAATGATCTGTCCCAATCTTTCCAAACGGGTTCGTAACCTGCCTTTTTTATTATTTTCGAAATTTCTTCTGCAGAGCGTTCATCACTGATTTCGAATTGTTCCAAAGACTGCGGGTCAACCACATAACCACCAGGGTTTGTTTTAGATCCTGCACTCATACTCGTAACACCAATTGGAATAATGTTATTTCTGAATTTTTCATTTTCCCTTGTGGAAATCGAAATTTCCAGATCTTCATTCCATAAGCGGTAAGCACAAATCAATTGCGTCAAATCTTTGTCGTCCATAATAAAATTCGGTTCGATAATGCCTTCAGCAGGGCGAAGACGCGGAAAAGAAACTGAATATTTAGTCTGCCAGTATTTCTTCTGCAGATAATCTAAATGCAACGCATTGAAAAAACTATCCGTTCGCCAATCTTCCAAACCTAATAAAACGCCCAAACCTATTTTGTGAATTCCAGCAGTTCCAATTCGGTCAGGGGTTTCCAGTCGATAATCAAAGTTTGATTTTTTACCTTTGGTATGATACTTTTTGTATACTTCCTGATGATACGTTTCTTGATAAACCAAAACCGAATATACTCCAGCATCATGCAAACGCTCATAATCTTCTGTAGAAAGTGGCTGCACTTCAACAGAAATAATCGAGAAATCTTCTTTTATTAAGTTGATCGCATTCAGAAAATAATTGATGTTTACGGTATAATTTGCTTCGCCAGTAACCAGTAAAACGTGATCAAAACCTTTATTTTTTAAAGCTTCAACTTCGAGTTTTATTTCGGCATCCGTCAATGTTTTTCTTTTGATTTTATTGTCTAAACTAAAGCCACAATAGGTGCAAATGTTTTGGCATTCGTTGCTCAAGTATAACGGCGCATACATTTGAATGGTTTTTCCAAAACGTTTCTTGGTGATTTCGTGGCATTTCTGTGCCATTTGTTCTAAATAATTTTGAGCAATAGGAGAGATCAGAATCAAAAAATCATCGAGATTGTATTTGGTTTTCGCCAAAGTTCGTTCGACATCTTTTGATGTGGTTCTATATATTCTGGATTGGATTTCATCCCAATTATATTGCTCGAAAATAGATTTGAATGTTTTCATAATGTTTAACCGCAAAGAGCGCAAAGTTTTACGCAAGGTTCGCAAAGCTTTGCGTTCTTAGCGCTTGTCTTTGCGAACTTTGCGGTTGAAAAAAATTACTCATAAAGAAAAGAAGTCAAAGGACTAGAAGCCGAAGCATAATTTTGCTGCTTCGCAACTTTAGCCTCAAAGGCTTTTCTCCCTGCAATTACAGCTTCTTTAAAAGCCTCAGCCATTAAACTTGGATTTCCAGCAACAGCAATTGCGGTATTCACCAAAACAGCATCGGCACCAATTTCCATTGCTTTTGCAGCGTCAGAAGGAGCGCCAATTCCTGCGTCGACGATTACTGGAACTGTACTTTGCTCGATTATTATTTCTAGGAAATCAATCGTTTTTAGACCTTTATTGCTTCCAATCGGCGAACCCAAAGGCATTACAGCAGAAGTTCCGGCGCTTTCTAAATGTTTGCACAAAACAGGATCAGCGTGAATGTAGGGAAGTACAATAAAACCCAATTTTGCCAATTCTTCAGTTGCTTTTAAAGTTTCAATTGGATCGGGCATTAAATATTTTGGATCGGGATGAATTTCTAGTTTGACCCAATTTGTTTCTAATGCTTCACGTGCTAATTGTGCTGCAAAAACCGCCTCTTTGGCATTTCTTGCTCCCGAAGTATTCGGCAATAAATTGATATTGGGATGTTTTAAATGCGATAAAATAGCATCAGTATCCGTTTCCAAATCAATGCGTTTTAAGGCAACTGTAACTAATTCGCTTTCCGAGGCTAAAATGGCCTGCTCCATTTCCTCATTCGAACCAAATTTTCCCGTTCCTAAAAACAAGCGGGATTTAAAGGTTTTGTCTCCTATATTAAACAATGATGTTTGCATATAATTTTTCGTTTAGTTGTTGAATCAATTTTTCTTTTTCATCATTTTCAGTGATGATTCCAGAAACGGCAATTCCGTGAATTCCAGTTTCCATTAGCGGACTCACATCTCGCAACGTAATACCTCCAATAGCATAAACCGGAATTTCAATTTTATTTTTTTTGAGTTTTTGAAGAATTTCATGATAGCCACATAACCCCAAAATCGGACTTAATTTTTCCTTTGTACTCGTAAATCTAAAAGGACCTAAGCCGATATAATTACAGCCATTTTTGACATGATTTTCGATGTCTTCAAAGGTGTTAGCAGTTCCTCCAATTACTTTTGAAGTTCCTAAAAAAGCTCTTGCTTTGTCGATTTTAGTATCGGTTAAACCTAAATGAACGCCGTCAGCATCTATTTCTTTAGTAAGATGTAAATCATCGTTTACAATAAAATTGGCGGTGTACTTTTCGCATAGAGGTTTTACCGCTTCCGCTAAAGTAAAAGCATCTTTTTGGGTTTGGTTTTTAAATCGCATTTGAACCCAATTACAACCTGAATCAAGTGCTTGATGAATATTGTACAATTGTTTTTCGATGGTTTCGCCCTGCGAGATATATTGTAGTTTGCTATACATAGTGATATCCTATTAATGTTGGTGTTGAGCTCAGGTAATTTTCGATATAGATTTTAGCATTTTTACAAGCTTCTTTTAGCGTTTGATTCAAAGCTAAATTGGAAGCAATTGCAGAAGAAAGTACACAGCCTGATCCATGTTTTTCAAAACAGTTTTTTCCTGACGGAAGCAATTCTAGAACTTCATCTTTTAGAAATAATCGATCTGTTCCTAATGCTTTTTCATTATGTCCGCCTTTTAATAAAATGTTCGTTGAAAATTCATTTTCTTTCGAAATAAAATCAGGAAACAGTATTTCGGCTTCATGATAATTGGGCGTTATCAAATCGATTTTCGAAAGTATTTTATTTAAATCTAAACGATCTTCAATACTCATAAATTCAAATTTTGTAGTCGATTTTAAAACGGGATCCCAAACTATTTTTGTAGTAGGGGAAAGCAGTTTTATGGTCGAAAGAATTCGATTTAAATCATACAAAGAAGACACAATCCCAATTTTCACCACACTGATTTTATAATTTAAAAACAGCGTTTCGATGGAACGAATTACAAAACTCAAATCAGTCCACTGAATTTCATAAAACTGATTTTCAGTCTGAATGGTATTTGCTGTCGAAATAGCAAAACCAGTTACTTTGTGCTGTTCAAAGGTTTTGATATCAGCCAAAATCCCAGCGCCTCCAGACGGATCTAAACCTGCGATTGTGAGTACGAAAGGACGATCTTTTGACATAATTTAAATTGTTTTAATGGATTTTCATTCTTCCAAATGCTTCCTAAAAGCGCGACATCATCAAACCCTTTTTCTAAAACTTCTTGAATGTTTTGGGAATCAATTCCGCCTAAAGCGACCATTTTTGTTTTATGATTTGTTCTTGATTTTATTTCTTCGAAAAGGTTTTTTTCAGGACTATAGTTTTCTTTAGAAATACTTTTAAAAACGGGACTTAGAAAAGCATAATCAAAATTTTCAAGCGAATTAAAAGCTTCAATAGAATGTGTTGATGTTGAAAATTTATACCTACAAGGTTTTGAAAACCTTGCAGGAAAATCATTCAGACTTTTCCTTTCTTTTTCAGAAAAATGAAAGCTACAAATTCCAAAATCTTCTGCTAAATCATGATGATTGTGTAAAACTAGATTGGCTCGAAACTCCAATTTTATCTGATTAAGAAACTGCGTCATTTCTAATTCTGAAAAATCAGGTTTTCTGATGTGAAGCAAAGACAATCCTTCCTCCAATAAAGAATGAAGAATGTCTATTTCATCTTCAATAAAAAAAGGATTTGTAATTACGATCATGTCTTTTCTCTTTGTTCTATTTTCTCGCCTCTTAAATGTAAATCTCTTTCCCCTGTTCAATAAATTCCTCTGATTTCTCCTGCATTCCTTTTTCTGCGGCAGCGACATCTCTAATTTCCTGAGATATTTTCATAGAGCAGAATTTTGGTCCGCACATCGAACAGAAATGCGCCACTTTTGCGCCATCTGCAGGAAGTGTTTCATCATGAAATTCTCTTGCTGTATCTGGATCTAAAGCCAAATTAAATTGATCTTCCCAACGGAATTCAAAACGCGCTTTACTCAATGCATTGTCGCGATACTGCGCTCCCGGATGACCTTTTGCCAAGTCGGCAGCGTGAGCAGAAATTTTATACGTGATTACGCCGTCTTTTACGTCTTTTTTATTTGGTAAACCAAGGTGTTCTTTTGGTGTAACATAACACAACATTGCGCATCCATACCAGCCAATCATAGCGGCACCAATTGCTGAAGTAATATGATCGTAACCCGGCGCAATATCAGTCGTTAACGGACCCAAAGTGTAAAATGGAGCTTCATGGCAATGTTCTAATTGTTTGTCCATGTTTTCCTTAATCATGTGCATCGGAACGTGTCCTGGACCTTCAATAAAAACTTGAACATCGTGTTTCCAAGCGATTTTTGTCAATTCGCCTAAAGTTTCCAATTCAGCAAATTGAGCAGCATCATTCGCATCTGCAATCGAACCCGGACGTAAACCATCTCCAAGAGAAAAAGCGACATCGTACTGTTTCATGATTTCACAGATTTCTTCAAAATGTGTGTATAAGAAGTTTTCTTTATGATGAAATAAACACCATTTTGCCATAATCGATCCGCCTCGAGAAACGATTCCCGTAACACGATTTGCAGTTAAATGAATGTAACGAAGCAAAACTCCAGCATGAATCGTGAAATACGAAACACCTTGTTCTGCTTGCTCAATCAACGTATCACGGAAAATCTCCCAAGTTAAATCTTCGGCAATTCCTTTTACTTTTTCTAATGCTTGATAAATCGGAACAGTTCCAATTGGAACAGGCGAATTTCTAATAATCCATTCTCTGGTTTCGTGAATGTTTTTCCCTGTTGATAAATCCATAATCGTATCAGCTCCCCAACGACAAGCCCAAACGGCTTTTTCAACTTCTTCTTCAATGCTTGAAGTCACAGCGCTGTTTCCGATATTGGCATTAATTTTTACCAAGAAGTTACGTCCCACAATCATTGGTTCGCTTTCTGGGTGGTTGATGTTGTTAGGGATAATCGCTCTTCCGCAAGCGACTTCAGAACGAACAAATTCTGGTGTAATTTTATTTTTCGGAGTATTCGCGCCAAAGCTATTTCCGCCATGCTGGCATTGCATTGCTTTAGTCTGCTCATTTAAAAGCTCAATGCGTTGATTTTCACGAATCGCAATATATTCCATTTCTGGAGTGATTATTCCTTGTTTGGCGTAATACAATTGTGTTACGTTAGCGCCTTTTTTAGCACGTTTTGGCTGATGTAAATATTCAAAACGAAGATGATTCAAGCTTTCATCTCTCAATCGGCTTTGGCCATAATCTGAAGTGATTTCTTCTAGAATTTCAACATCATTTCGATCTAAAATCCAACTTTCGCGTAAGCGTGGCAATCCTTTTCTAATATCAATTTCAATATTCGGATCTGTGTAAGCGCCCGAAGTATCGTAAACAGTTACGGGTGGATTTTTCTCAATTCCACCATTTGAAAGTTTGGTGTCGCTCAAAGCAATTTCGCGCATCGCTACTTTTATCGGATGAATTTCTCCATCGATATATACTTTTTTAGAATTTGGAAACGGGGCTCTGGATATTTGTTCTTCTTTCATAATATTTTTGTTTGCTTCGCCCGTTCGGCTTTCGCCTCGGGTCAAGTTTGAAGTTTGAAGTTTGATTCTGATTGTGTTTATTTTTCGCAAAGTTTTTCCGTAGAGACGCGCCGCAGTGCATCTAACGCACAGTATGAAAATTGGAATTTGGAATTTATTTTTTTGGAATTTAAATTCTAACCACCCTGTGTAGCAGAAATAATCAAAATATCGTCAGTTTCGTGTACGAAGAATTCGTTCCATTTGGTTTTTGGAACAACGGTATTGTTAACAGCAACGGCGATTCCGTTTTGTTTTAGCGGAATTTCGAGATCGAGCAATGATTGAACGCTTAGCGATTCAGCATTGAATTTTTTGGTTTGTTGATTGATTTTAAGTTCCATTCCTTTTGAGTTTAGTGTATAGATACACCTTAGGAATGGCTACAAGAACGCATAAAAATGCGCGCAGAAGTCATCTTACTTTTCCCTACGCTAGTATGAACTAGATCAGGTTCAGAGGGTAAAATCTCAGCCTACAAGTTGTAGACACCCCTAAAGTGTGAAGCAAATGTAATAAAATTTTTGTTTGAAAGTTTAAAAAAGTTTCAGGTTTCAGGTTTCAAGTTGTCGGTAGGACGAAGTTTTTTGTGCCTGTTGCAGTTGCAGCATAACTTGAAGCCTGAAACCTGAAACAAATTTTTACTTTGTTCTTGTAAAGCAGTTTTCTACGTGATCATTGACCATTCCGGTGGCTTGCATGTGAGCGTAAATAACGGTTGAGCCCACAAATTTAAAACCGCGTTTTTTTAAATCTTTACTAATTTCATCTGAAAGTGGAGTAGTAGCCGGAGCATCTTTTGAATTTTTCAGATTGTTTATAATCGGTTTCCCATCAGTATACTTCCAAATATAATCAGAGAACGTTCCAAATTCTTCTTGAATTTTCATAAAAGCTTGAGCGTTAGATACAGCCGCTTTAATTTTTAATTTGTTCCGAATAATTCCAGTATTCTGCATTAGTTCTTCAATTTTATCTTCTGAATACTGTGCTACTTTTTTGTAATCAAAATGATCAAAAGCTTCTCTGAAATTTTGTCTTTTGTTTAAAATCGTGATCCAGCTCAGTCCCGCCTGAAAAGTTTCCAAAATTAAAAATTCGAATAGAGTTGGGTCGTCATAAACGGGAACGCCCCATTCTTCATCATGATATTTTTTATATAAATCACTGGAAGTACACCAGCTGCATCGAATAATATCGTTGTTTTCCATTATTTTCCAATTTGCCATTTGTATCCTTTCACACTCGGAATGTAAGCCGAGCGTCCAACGATAACTAAATCAGTGTAGATTTTGCGGTTGTATTTTATGCCAATTGCATTGCCGGAAGTATACATTTTATTGGCTTTAAAAACGACTTTCATTTTGCCATCTTCAAGCTCGGCATCGGATACTTTTTCTACAAACCATGTTGATTGCCATTTTACGGCTATTTCATTTTCGGCAGTTTTGGTAACGCTCTTTACCAGTTTTACCGCTTCTTCTGGAATTTCAAAATTTTCAGTAAGCTGTTTTTGAGTCATCGTTTGTCCCATTTTGCAATTGGCAAGGATTTTTCTAATGTTCACAAAATTCAGCAATTCCTCGTTTACCTGCTTTTTGATGTTAATGCTTGTATTTTCGGTTTTGCTCACCGTGTTGTGCGAGTCATGCGGATTGTGAAGTGGTACAATTGCAATTGGGGTTTTTACAGCAAACGGATTTTGAGTTGGTGCTTTTTTTTGAGTTCCAATTTCTTTAGGGGCTTTAATAGTTTTTGCTGCAATTTTTGCTCCTTTTTTTACAGGTGCTGGCTTTAGCATATTAACAGGCATTACAGTTTTTTTAGCTGGCTTTTTTACATCTTCGCCACAACTAAAAAATAAGCAGATTATACAGGATAAAATAAGCAAGTTAATTTTTTTCATGGCCCTAAAGTTTTTTATTCTTGATGAGAATTATCCTCTTCCAAATATTTTTTTATCAAATGATGTCCTGCATAAATTAGCGGTGTCAACAATATTGCAATTGATAGTTTAAACGTATATCCAATTAACGCAGAAGATAGAAATGTGTCAAAATTGATTTTTCCTGGGAGCCAAAAAGCAATTCCGAGAACAATAAATGAATCGAATAATTGTGAAATTACTGTTGATCCTGTTGTTCTAAGCCAAATCTTTCTTTCACCAGTTCGTCTTTTAAAGAACCAAAAAATCCACACGTCAATTAACTGCGATGCCATAAAAGCAATCAAACTTCCAACAATAATCCACATACTTTGTCCAAAAACAGCTTGAAATTGATCGTCATTTACAGGACTTATTCCTTTTGCTGCGGGAATAATGATGGCCATAAATAAAATTAGAAAAGCATAAGCAATCAAGCATGCCGTGATAAAGGAGAGTTTTTTTACTCCTTTTTCTCCAAAATATTCATTAATCAAATCGGTTGTTAAAAAAACGACAGGCCAGGGCAAAATCCCGATACTCATTACAAATGGACCAATCTGGATCAGCTTGCCTCCAATCAATTCAGCCACAACGGCGTTAGTTATAAATATACCTGCTAGAATAACAAAGACAATTTCTTTTTTGGTTTTAAACATGTGAACTTATTAAAATCTGTTTTATTCAAAGTTAATTATTTTAACTAAATTAACATTTAGCATCGATCAATATTTCTTTTTTTGATTTTCTGTGAGTTAATAATCTTACTCTGAATTTGGGGTTTTGTTTAATAGATATTTTCTGATTGCAAGCATTTATTCATCTTAAAAATAGAATTGTTTTATTTGTCTCATTTTTTTAACATATTGTGATATGCTGTCGATTGGTAAATTTTAGGTATTTTTGGAGAAGAACAAGTTTCTATTATTTATAATCAAATTAATGAGAATGAAAAAATTAATGTCAATTTTTATCATGAGTACAACTTTTTTTGCGGCTTCCGCACAAAGCAATTCTGATAATCCGTTGCTAAAACCATGGCCAGGGCCATACGGAGGAGTTCCTGCCTTCAATGAGTACAAAGTTTCAGACTTTAAACCAGCGATTGAATTTGCTATTCAGGAAAAACTAAATGAAGTAGATGCTATTGCAAATAATCCAAAACCAGCTACTTTTGAAAATACAATTGTTGCTATGGAACGTTCAGGGCAAACAATTGAAAGAATTATGACTGTTTACGGAATCTACAGATCTAATTTGAGCAGTCCTGAGTTTAGCGCTATTGACAGAGAAATGTCGCCTAAATTTTCTGAGTTTTCAGATAAAATCAATCAAAATAAAAAATTATTTACCAGAATCGAGACGGTTTATAATTCAAAAGAAAAAAGTAAACTTACTGGTGAACAACAACGTTTAATTTGGTTGTACTACACCAATTTTGTGCGTCAAGGTGCTCAACTTAATGACGCAGACAAAGCAAAAGTTGCAGGAATCAATAAAGAACTTGCAACATTGTTTACACGTTTCAGCCAAAATTTATTGGCAGAAGAACACAATCAATATGTTGAATTAAAAACAGAAGATGACTTTGCTGGTTTACCAACCGAAGTTAAAAATGCGGCTATTGCTGAAGCAAAAGAGAGAAAATTAAATGTAATGGGATGTGTTGCTAATACACGTTCTTCAATTGAGCCATTTTTGACATTTTCAACTCGCAGAGATTTAAGAGAAAAAGCATTTGACATTTTTGTAAAACGTGGCGATAACGGAAACGAAAATGACAACAATTCAACACTTGTATCGATCTTGCAATTACGTACTCAAAAAGCAAAATTATTGGGTTATCCAACATTTGCTGACTGGAGTTTGTCTAACAAAATGGCAAAAGATCCTAAAAAGACTTTGGCTTTAATGGAATCTGTTTGGGAGCCAGCTGTTGCGCAAGTTCACAAAGACGTTGCTGAGATGCAAAAAATCGTTGACGCTGAAGGCGGGAATTTCAAAATTCAGCCATGGGATTACCGTTTTTATGCTGAAAAAGTTAGAAAAGCAAAATACGATTTAGATCAAAACGAAGTAAAACCTTATCTTCAATTAGAAAAATTACGCGAAGGAATGTTTTGGGTTGCTGGCGAATTGTTCAACTTCAATTTCAAGCAAATTACAAATGTACCAGTTTATCATCCAGATGTACGTGTTTGGGAGGTTAGCAATAAAGTAACTGGAAAAGTGGTTGGATTATGGTATTTTGATCCTTATGCACGTGCAGGAAAACGTTCTGGTGCATGGATGAATGCTTACCGTAATCAAGAAAAATTAGACGGAAATGTACTTACAATTGTGTCTAACAACTGTAATTTCGTTAAAGGCGCTCCAGGTGAGCCAATTTTGATTTCTTGGGAAGATGCGTCGACTTTATTTCACGAATTTGGACACGCGCTTCACGGATTATGTTCAAATGTAACGTATCCGAGTTTAGCGGGAACTTCTGTAGCAAGAGATTATGTTGAGTTTCCTTCTCAATTATTAGAGCACTGGTTAGCAACTCCAGAAGTGTTGAATAAATTCGCTTTACATTACAAAACAAATCAGCCAATGCCTCAGGCTTTAGTGGATAGAATTGAAAAAGCGGCGAATTTTGGTGAAGGTTTTTCTACAGTTGAAACAATTTCAAGCTCTTTAGTAGATATGAAACTTCATTTAACTACTGAGCCAATTGATCCTCATAAATTTGAAAAAGAAACGTTAGATGCATTGCATATGCCTTCAGAAATTGTAATGCGTCACCGTATTCCACAATTCGGACATATTTTTTCAAGTGACGGATATGCAGCTGGATATTACAGTTATTTATGGGCAGATGTTATTAATGCAGATGCTTGGGAAGCTTTCCTAGAAGGAAAAGGCCCTTATGATAAAGTGGTTGCAAAAAGACTTTACGATACTGTATTTAGTGTAGGAAACACTATCGATCAGGAAAAAGCTTATGAAAACTTTAGAGGAAGAGCTCCAAAATCTGATGCGTTAATGCGTGCTAGAAACTTCCCAATTAAGAGCAAAAAATAATTCGGAATTATTATAAAATTAAGACTGTCAGAAATGGCAGTCTTTTTTTTGTCGTTTGTGTCTTGGCTTCGAGACGTTTAAAACTTGTAAATAGAGATAAGTGTCTCACAGGGTTGTTATTCCGACGAAGGAGGAATCTTCGCAAGTAGCTCCGTAAAGTATGCCAATCCTTGTCGATCTGGCAATGAAGATTCCTCCTTCGTCGGAATGAAAAGATTGTTTTGTATTGTTTTGAGAAAATAGATCCCAAGTAGGATTTAAATAAGCAAAGAAACTTTATAAAAGTCAAAAAAGAAAAAGGCTGTCCAAAAAGACAGCCTTTTATATAATAAAGTAATGATATTTTTAAATATCAATAAAGAATTAGATTAACCTAAAGTAACTCTTTTGAAACCAGTGATTTCAACATTGAATCCTTTAACATAATCACCAACTTTTTTACTGTCATCTTTGATGAAGTTTTGATCTAGTAAAGCTTTTTCTTGATCTAAAGTAGTGTTGTCAGAAATGAAACGTTGAACTTTTCCTGGAAGAATTTTGTCCCAGATTTGCTCTGGTTTTCCTTCAGCTTTTAATTCAGCTTTAGCATCTTCTTCAGCTTGTTTGATAACTTCAGGAGTTAATTGAGAGAAAGAGATGTATTTAGGAACATTTTTCAAAGTTTTCCCTAAACGTTTTGCTTCTTCGTTGTCTTTTTCGATTACAGCAATACGAGCAGCAAGTTCAGATTCAACGAAAGCTGGATCAAAATCTTTGTAAGATAATGTATCAGCACCCATAGAAGCAACTTGCATAGAGATGTCTTTTGTTAAAGCTTCAGCGTTAGCAACTGGAGCAGAAATTGCAGTTAAAGCAGCAATTTTATTAACGTGAACATAAGATCCAACGTAAGCACCTTCTAAAATTTCGAAACCACCGATTTCGATTTTTTCACCGATAACACCAGTTTGCTCGATTAATTTCTCAGCAACAGTAATTCCGTTGAAATCAGAAGCTAATAATTCTTCTTTAGTAGAGAAGTTGATAGCTTTTTCAACTAAATCTTTAGCTAAAGTTACGAAAGCCTCATTTTTACCTACGAAGTCAGTTTCGCAGTTTAAAGTAAGGATAGCTCCTTTAGTGTTGTCAGCATTGATAAAAGAAACAGCAGCTCCTTCAGAAGACTCACGGTCAGAACGGTTAGCAGCAACTTTTTGTCCTTTTTCTCTAAGGATTTGGATTGCTTTATCGAAATCTCCTTCAGCTTCAACTAAAGCTTTTTTACAGTCCATCATTCCGGCACCTGTAGATTGTCTTAATTTATTTACGTCTGCAGCAGTAATTGTTGACATAATATTTTGAATTTTTAATGTTAAAAGTAAAAAATTCCAGCTTTTAAATCCCAAACTCCAATTTTAATAAATTATCAACATAACGTTTTTAATTTTGTATTTGGATTTTGGAATTTAAAATTTGGAATTTAAATTTTGATTTATTCTTCAGTTGCAGGAGCAGCTTCAGCCTCAACAGCAGGAGCTTCTTCAGCAGTTTCAACTTCTTTTTCAGCACCTCTGTCAGAAAGACCTTCGATTACTGCAGTAGTTACTAAAGATAAAATTTTGTCAATTGATTTAGAAGCGTCATCATTTGCAGGAATCACGTAATCAACCTCTCTTGGGTCAGAATTCGTATCAACCATTGCGAAAACTGGAATGTTTAATTTTTGAGCTTCTTTTATTGCGATGTGTTCAGCTTTGATATCTACTACGAACAATGCTGCAGGTAGTCTAGACATATCAGCAATTGAACCTAAGTTTTTCTCTAATTTAGCACGTAGACGATCAACTTGTAAACGCTCTTTTTTAGATAAAGTGTTGAAAGTACCATCTTTCTTCATTTTATCGATAGAAGACATTTTTTTAACTGCCTTTCTGATAGTTACGAAGTTAGTCAACATTCCACCTGGCCATCTTTCAGTGATGTAAGGCATGTTTGCAGCTTTTGCTTTATCAGCAACGATGTCTTTTGCTTGTTTTTTGGTAGCTACGAATAAGATTTTTCTACCTGATGCAGCGATTTTTTTCAAAGCTTCGTTAGCTTCTTCAATTTTAGCTGCAGTTTTATATAGATTGATAATGTGAATACCATTACGCTCCATATAAATGTAAGGAGCCATGTTTGGATCCCATTTTCTAGTCATGTGTCCGAAGTGAACACCTGCTTCTAGTAATTCTTTTACTTCTATTTTGTTTGCCATTTTTGTACTAGTTTACGTTCTGTTGATTAGCAATGTATAAATGGCGATTTCTCTGGCTTTATACATTTAGATGCTAAACTATATCCTACCTCGGTAGGAGAGCAACAATAACTGTGTTTTTTAATTTCAATAAATAATTGATAATGTCTTGTCCCATCTGAACAAGACAGGTAATATTAACGTTTAGAGAATTGGAATCTCTTACGAGCTTTCTTCTGACCGAATTTCTTACGTTCAACCATTCTTGGGTCTCTTGTTAATAAACCTTCTGGTTTAAGGATTCCTCTGTTTTCAGCGTTAACTTCACACATTACGCGAGCTAATGCCATTCTTACAGCTTCTGCTTGACCAGTTGTACCACCTCCGTAAACGTTTACTTTTACGTCAAAGTTGTTTTCATTTTCTGTCATAGATAATGGTTGTAACACTTTGTAACGTAAAGTTGCAGTTGGAAAGTAAGTTGCGAATTCTTTTTTGTTTACAGTGATGTTTCCAGTTCCTTCAGAAACGTAAACACGTGCAACAGCGGTTTTTCTTCTACCGATTTTGTGAATAACTCCCATTACTTAAGATCATTTAGGTTAACAGTTCTAGGTTTTTGAGCTCCGTGTTTGTGCTCAGCTCCTACAACAACATTTAGATTTCTAAAAAGTTCAGCACCTAATTTGTTTTTAGGTAACATACCTTTTACCGCTTTTTCTACTAATAATGCAGGGTTTTTAGCTTGCAATACTTTAGCAGTTAAAGTTCTTTGTCCTCCTGGGTAACCTGTATGACGCATGTAAATTTTGTCATTCATTTTTGTACCTGTAAGGTTAATTTTTTCTGAGTTGATAACAATTACGTTATCTCCACAGTCAACGTGCGGTGTGTAACTTGGCTTGTACTTACCTCTTAAAATCATTGCAACTTTAGAAGCAAGACGTCCTAAGTTATGACCTTCAGCGTCAACAACAATCCACTCTTTAGTTACAGTGGCTTTGCTTGCTGAAACTGTTTTGTAGCTTAATGCGTCCATAATATTATTTTAATTAAACATTCCATCCCCAATAAAGGGGATGCAAAAGTACAATTAATTATTTTAAAACCAAATACCTGAAAGAATATTTTATCTGCTGAAAATCAGGACTTCAGTTTTTTAATTAATTAGGGAATAAAAAAACCGTCTCTGCAATAAAGTAAAGACGGTTAAATATTTAGGAAAAAAATCTATTATATAATAAAAATATTGGCAATATCAACTACTTGTTGCGTCGTAAGTGGCTCATCATAAGCCTCGGAGCCTGCAGAAGCTCCAAAAGCAGCAGCAGTATTAAATCCTGCCTGCATAGTTACACCTTCGCCATCATAGACTGCTTGTGTTGCTGCCGGCATACCAGTTCCTCTCTCTGAATTGGAAATCCATCCTTTTAATCCGCGCAGTCGTCTTACTTCAGATGCATGTCGCGCTTCGACAGAATGAATCTGCAATGCAGCGGTTAGTAAATCTGGTGTGGTTATTAAATTTGCTGCTTGACCTTTGTAGGCTCGTACGCCTGTGTCTTCAAAAGCTTGTGCCAAAGCTAAAAATGTTGGATAATCGTGAAAAGGGTCAAAAGCACCTCCAACTGTAAAGTCAAAAGTGGGTTTAGCAACAAAGTTCGGACTCATTGTGCCACCAAGTCCGTTAATTAGGAATTTAACATGGTCAGATTCATGCGCCGCAATTTGTTGAAATACTTTTAGATCGCGTCCGCCATTTTCAGAAGCTGGAATTACTCCAGAATCTAATGCCATGGCGTAAAATTCGTTTTCCAAATATTCAAGGGTCAAAGCAAATTGCAAAGCACCAATGGGTGTTGCAGGTGTTGCAGTAATGTCTTTCGCGAAAGCTTTATTAGTAAGAGCCGACAATCCGAAAGGGATTGATGCTAAAGCTAAATTTTTTCCGATATTCCCAAACTGCGTAAAACTGTCTCTACGAGAACCAGTACTATTCATTAAATTGTCATCAGTAAAGGATTCTATAAATTTTAAAATGTTCATAATTTCTAAGTTTTAACGGTTAGGATTAAGGCAAGTATTTAGCTGTAAATTTTGTGGTAATAAAATTGGCAGCAATCGGCAGGATTTTAGATGGATCTTTGGCATCATCTAAACCTGTTGTCATATTTACAATATCATCTCCGGCAAAATCTTTAGAATTCGGATTAATTAAACTTCTTATTGCAGAAGCATGTCTGGCTTCAACAGAAACAATTTTTCCAGCTAATAATAGATAATCAGCACTTTTAATTAATTTTCCCGCACCATTATATGCAGCAACTCCAGTGTCTTCAAGAGCTTTTGCAGTAGCGAGAACTTCGTTTCGGCTGTTGAAATTCAAAGAACCATAATTGAAAGCGAGGGAAGGAAGCAATTGTGAACTTGGATCTGGAAGGGCTCCAGTTAAAGCGGCTTTGAAAAAATCGCGATGAACGACTTCATGATAATATAAATCCGTCAAGACTTGTCGCTCGGTGGCATTAAAAGTGGCATTAAAACTTGAAGCGTTTACAACTTTGGTATAAAAATCGGCTTCTAGTTGTTCTAGAGCGTACGCATAAGTCAATACGCCAAAATCTCCAGAACCCAAATCAAATACTCCATTTCTGACTCCTGGCAGGGAATTGTCGGGCATGTCATCATTGTTGTCATCGTTGCTGCAACCAGCTAGAATTAAGCCTGTAGTTGCCAGGGTTAATCCGCTGAGCTTAAGAAAGCTCCTTCTGCTATTCAATGAAGGATCAACTTCATGAATTTTAACTTCGTTTTTCATAATCTAGTTTTTTAAAAGTTAACAACATTGGTCTTTAGTTCTTTGATATTTAGTTATTAACGAAATTTTTGTAAGCACGGTTTTAAAAAATCGGCGTTTCTTAGATTTATTTTAAAAAAGAGGTATAATTTTAAATAGTGGTAGGGCTTTTTTGTTTTATTTTAGGTAATTCTACTATATTTGTATTAATTACGTAAAATTCAATTAGATGAAAGCTAAAGCAACTCTTAAACAAATCGCAAAAGAATTGGGTGTTTCTGTGTCAACAGTGTCTAAGGCATTGAATGACAGTCCAGAAATTAGTGAGCAGACGAAAGTAAAGATTAAGGAGTATGCCAAACTCAAAAATTATAAGCCGAATGTTATTGGTCTGAATTTAAAAAACAGAAAGACTAAAACTATTGGTGTAATTATACCTAATATATTGAACTCTTTTTTCGCAAAAGTTTTCAGTGGTATTGAAAAAGTAGCCGATAAAAAAGGATACAATGTGATTACTTGTATTTCAAATGAGTCTTTGGAAAAAGAGATTCATACACTTGAAATGTTGAGTAACGGAACTATTGACGGTTTTATTCTTTCGGTTTCTGAGGAAGCGCAAAAACTTCAAGATTACAATCATTTTTCAGAAATTATAAACGACGGAACGCCAATCGTGATGTTTGATCGTATTGCAGATGAAGTAGATTGTGATAAAGTTGTTGTTGATGATTTTGATTCAGCTTTAAACTCGACACAACATTTAATTAATCTTGGGTGTAAAAATATTGCTTTGATTTCGTCTGTAGATAATTTAAGTGTTGGAAAATTAAGAGCTGATGGATATTTGAAAGCTTTGGCAGACAATAATATTCCAGTAAACGAAAAAATTATTCTTCGTACGGATTCTGAAGATGATATGAAAGCTAAAATCGACGGACTTTTCGATAATAAAATCGACGGAATTTTTGCTTTGGATGAAAATGACTCAGTTGCCGCTTTAAGAGTGAGTTTGAAAAAAGGATACAGAGTTCCAGAAGATATTTCTATTATTGGTTTTGCTGATGGTATTTTGGCATCAAGACGTTTGTCGCCAAGTTTGACAACTGTAAGCCAACACGGAATCGAAATTGGTGAAGTTGCCGCTAAACGATTAATCAAAAGATTAGAAGAAAGCGAAGAAGAAACTTCAGATTATGAAACCATCGTAATCAAAACGGTTTTGAAAGAAAGAGAATCGACAAGAAAAGTAAAATAATAAAAAAACCACCAGCGCAACTGGTGGTTTTTTTATAATTCAATTTGATCCGTCGAAGCCGTAGGAATCGCCATAACCATTTTTACATTCTCTAAAGAATTCTTTTGGCAATCCTTTTTTTAAATTAATTTTAGAAGCTACCTTTTTGTCGCATTCGGGATCTGTATTTTTAAATATTAGAATTCCATTATTCAATTCTGTAGGTAAGTCGGTAATCATTGTCACAGCATAATTGCCTAGATATTGATTGTTATTGTTAAATATTAGAATTCTATTTGTGGCTCTATGTGCGCCCCAAATCAATGTCGAATTCATGACTTTATATGTCTTTCCTTTTTCTGTGCGCACATGTCCTAAATAAGTTAAATGTGTTTCTGTTTTTCCCTCTTCATCACATTTTCCAAAAACAAATTCTTTTCCGATTTTATTTTTGGAAAGAACTTTTAGTCTGATGCTTTTGTCATTTTGTTGAGCATTGCCAAACATTGGAATGATCGCTGTACTTAAGAAAAAAGATATCCTAATTAATATTGTTGCTTTTTTCGTCAAATTTACAATAGTAGTTTTGTTTATAATCTAAAATCAACAATCTGAAATCTAAAATTAGATCAATGCGCTTCTAACCAATCTTTTCCTAAACCAAGTTCAACTTCCAATGGAACTGCCATTTTAAAAGCATTTTCCATTTCGTGTTTAATCATTGGCTGGATTTTTTCGAGTTCGTCATTGTGAACATCGAACACAAGCTCATCATGTACTTGAAGCAACATTTTTGATTTCCAGTTTTCTTCCTGCAATTTTTTATGAATGTTGATCATTGCAATCTTAATCACGTCCGCGGCACTTCCTTGAATTGGTGCGTTTACCGCATTTCGTTCTGCGGCGCTTCTAACAACAGCATTTGCTGAGTTGATGTCTTTCAAATAACGGCGACGGCCTGAAATAGTTTGTACATATCCTTTTTCTCTCGCAAATTCAATTTGTTCACTTATGAAAGATTTCAATCTCGGATACGTTTTGTAGTAGGCATCGATTAAAGCAGCACTTTCACTTCGAGATAATGAAGTCTGACTGCTTAATCCGAAAGCAGAAACGCCATATATAATTCCAAAGTTTACTGTTTTGGCATTGCTTCTTTGTTCGCGAGAAACATCTTCTAAAGCAACATCAAAAACTTTTGCAGCTGTCGATCTATGGATGTCTTCTCCGTTTTGGAAAGCTTTAATCATATTTTCTTCGCCACTTAAAGCGGCAATGATTCGCAATTCGATTTGAGAATAATCGGCAGAGATTAAGGTGTAGTTTTCATCACGTGCGACAAAAGCTTTACGAATCTGACGTCCTCTTTCTGTACGAATCGGGATGTTCTGCAAGTTTGGGTTGTTTGAACTCAAACGCCCTGTCGCAGCAACGGTTTGCATATAATCGGTGTGAACACGCAAAGTCTTTTTGTCAACTTGTTCTGGCAAAGCCAAAATATAAGTGCTTTGTAATTTCACCATTTGGCGCCAGTCCAAAATATCTTTTACAATCGGATTTTCGTTTGCTAAATACGTCAAGACTTCCTCACCGGTTGCATATTGGCCTGTTTTGGTTTTCTTTTGTTTTGCACCACCAATCTTCATTTTTTCAAATAAGATATCTCCTAATTGTTTTGGAGAAGCCAAATTGAATTTCTCGCCAGCAGTTTCGTATATTTTTTGTTCCAAAGATTTGATTTCGACATCCATTTCAGATGACATTCCTTTTAAGAAATCAACATCTAAACGAATTCCTTCGGTTTCCATAGCGGCTAAAACGCTTACTAACGGAATTTCGATTTCATCAAATAACTTTTTAGTTTCGGTTTTGTCTAATTCTGTTGTGAAGATTTCCTTTAATTGTAAAGTAATATCCGCATCTTCAGCAGCATATTCTTTAATATCCTCAAGAGGAACATCGCGCATCGAAAGCTGATTTTTTCCTTTTTTGCCAATTAAATCTTCAATTGGTTTGGGAGAATATTTCAAATACGTTTCGGCCAAAACATCCATATTATGACGCATATCGGGATTGATCAGATAATGCGCAATCATCGTATCAAAAAGTTTTCCTTTTACTGTAACGCCATAGTTAGCAAGGATTTTTAGGTCGTATTTTAAGTTTTGCCCAATTTTCTCGATGTTTTCATTTTCGAAAAACGGAACAAATTTGTCAATCAAAGTTTGAGCTTCTTCTTGGCTTTCCGGAAACGGCACATAAAATGCTTTTCCTTTTTCATATGAAAAAGACATTCCGACTAATTCAGCGTGCAAAGCATCAATTCCAGTAGTTTCGGTATCAAAACAAACCGAAGTTTGATTTTGCAAATTCTGTAATAATAATTTCACACCCAAATCGCCTTGAACAATCTGATAGGAGTGAGGTGTATCTGCTAATGTTCCGTAGAAAGAAGTTCTAGGGGTTTCTGCATTTTCATCTGCGGAAGCGCTTCCAAACAAATCAAATTGATCTTCGTTTTTTGGCTGTGGTTTTTTGTACAACTTCGCATCAGAAACTTCAGGAGCTGCAGTTTGAGATCCATCTGTTTTAAATAAATTATCAAATTGTTCCGCCATTCTTCTGAATTCTAATTCCTGAAAAATAGCATCTGTTTTTTCGATATCTGGACGCGTCAATTCATAGTCAGTTTCATCAAAAGTAACCGGACAGTCTAATAAAATAGTTGCCAATGTTTTAGAAAGCAATCCTTTTTCTTTGTTGGCTTCAATGTTCTCTTTCATTTTTCCTTTCAGCTTGTCTGTATTTGCCAAAAGGTTTTCCATTGTACCAAATTCTTTCAAAAGTTTTTTGGCCGTAACTTCACCAACTCCAGGAAGTCCAGGAATATTATCGGCAGCATCACCCATCATTCCAAGAAAATCAATTACTTGCTCAGGTCTTTCGATTTCAAATTTTTCTAAAACCTCAGGGACGCCCCAAATTTCGATTCCGTTACCCATTCGGGCAGGTTTGTACATAAAGATGTTTTCAGAAACTAATTGTGCAAAATCCTTATCAGGCGTGACCATAAAAACTTTGTAATTCTGTTTTTCGGCTTGTTTTGCAATAGTTCCAATTAAGTCATCGGCTTCAAAACCTTCTACTTCTATAATAGGAATATGCATTGCTTTTAAAAGTTCGCATATATAAGGAACAGCAATTTTGATTGCTTCAGGCGTTACGTCTCGATTCGCTTTGTATTCTGGAAATATTTCGTTTCGCATTGCGCTTCCGCCTTTGTCAAAAGCAACAGCTAAATGGTCTGGTTTTTCTCTTTTAATGACATCCAAAAGTGAGTTCATAAAACCCATAATTGCAGATGTATCCAATCCTTTTGAGTTGATTCTCGGGTTTTTTATAAAGGCATAATAACCACGAAAAATTAATGCATAAGCATCTAGAAGAAAAAGGCGTTTTTGAGTTGACATATTAAAAATATTAGTCTGTAAAAATAAACAATTGGGTTTTAAAAATGATTCGGCTCTCGAAATAAATTTTTTAAAACCAGTAGAGGCGCACTGCAGTGCGTCTTAATATTTGACATAGACGCACTGCAGTGCGTCTCTACAATATGGTTCAAAAAAAGCCCGAAAGTTAATATCAAGTTAAAAAATGATTCCTGTAGGATTTCTTCACTTTGGCTTCATTTTACGAAGGTAATTTTGAAGTGTAAAATAAAAGGTATTAATTTTTAAATCTTAGAAATCATGAGAAATTTATTGATGGTATTAGTAGCAGTTTTAGGCGCAAGTGCAATGGTTCATGCATTTCCTGCTAAAAATCAACAAACAGCACCTGTAAAAGAAGTTACAGCAACAAAACACCCAAAAAACAAAGCTGATAAAAAAGCAAAATCAGAAAAAACTGTAGCTCCAAAAGAGGAAAAAGCAAAAGCAAAAAAATAAGAGAAACATTTTAAAAGAATAAAATCAATTAATTAAAAAACTTAGAAATCATGAGAAATTTATTTATGGCGATCGCCGCAGTTTTAGGAACAAGTGCAATGGTAACAGCAGCTCCAGCTCCAGTTAAAAAAGCTCCTGCTAAAGAAGTTAAAGCAACTCCTCAACAAGATACAAAAGCAACTCCTTCAAAAGAAGAAAAAGCAGCTAAACATTCTAAACATCATAATAAAAAAGCAAAATCAGCAAAAACTGAAGCTCCAAAACCAGAAGCTTCAACAATGAAATAACAGAATTTGTTTTTGATTTGTTTTCAGATTCATGGTTAGGAAACAAAACAGGAATAATGGTTATGAACAATGCGGTTGGAAAAGCTGACGAAGAAATTTGTCGGCTTTTTTTAATCGTTAATTTTTTAATAATTGGTATCGTGATTTTTTAAAATTGCTTAAATTTAATTGCGCTTAATAGCTACAGATTATGAATATTTTGATTGTTGAAGACAATAAGGAACTTGCAGTAGAAATTTATGATTTTTTGTGCAATGCGGGGTACATATGCAAAATTGCACATACCTGTGAAGATGCTCTTGAAGAGGTGGCAAGCAACGATTTTGATGCCATGCTTCTTGATTTAGGGTTGCCAGATGGCGATGGATTTGAGATATTGAAGTCTGTTAGGAAAACACAATCAAAAATGGCGGTTATTGTTTTGACAGCACGCGGCGAGCTCGATGACAGAATTAATGGCCTGCATTTGGGCGCCGATGATTATTTGACAAAACCTTTTGCGCTGACCGAACTCAGCGCGAGATTATTTGCTGTGATTCGCAGGATGCATGGTTTTACCTTGAATAGTTTGAGTATTCACGGATTTTTGTTGCAACTTCAAGATTATAAAGTTAGTTACAATGAAGTGCCGCTGAGTTTGACCAAAAAAGAGTTTGATATTTTTCAATATTTGGTTCTGAACAAAAACCGCGTTATTACCCGACTGCAATTGACAGAACATATTTGGGGGGATATTCTAGAGGTTAATTCCGATTCTAATTTTATTGATGTTCACGTTCGGAATCTTCGAAAAAAATTGGACAAGCATACTACAATTGATTGGTTTGAAACGGTTAGAAATGTTGGTTATCGCATCAACGAATAAAAAGAAAATTTGTGAAAATAAAACACCAATTGGCTATTTTTAATGCACTGACAAGGCTGTTGGTGATTTTGATTTTATGGCTGATGTTGCCCATACTTGTTGAAAATGTGGTTTATCGGCATATTAATAACGGGTTGGTAGAAAAAAAGAAAAAATTCATTGACCATTTGAATAAAAAGGAAATCGACGATTTTATTCAGAATGCCGATGATTCGACCGAAACCTATTCTCAGTTTTCGACGCTACACAGCGAATTTTTGGTTTTGTCTAAAATTCCGATAAAAGATAACGAGAAAAAGACTTTCTTTAATAATGAATACCGAATTATTGAAGGTGAAGAAAATGAATATCGAATTCTGCAATATCATTTTACTTATGAAAATCAAGGTTACCAACTTGAAATTGGAAGTAGTCTTAGCGAAGTAAACGACCTTACATTTATTATCCGATTTTTTATTATTATCGTTTTGGTTGTAATTCTGCTCGTTACTTTTTTAGCAGATACCGTTTATATTGAATATCTTTTAAAACCTTTTTATAAAATCATTGACACAAAAATTAGGCGTGTCAATGAGCCCGAAGGTTTTGATCATACTCCGATAAAAGCAAATTCTAGAGATTTTAGAGAACTTGATTTGGTGCTCAACCAAATGATGGATCGCATTACAGAACTTTTTAAAAAAGAAAAACAATTCATCTCAAATGTTTCGCACGAATTGCTGACTCCAATTGCATTGCTGAAAAATAAATTTGAAAATTTATTGCAGAATGAATCTTTAGATGACAATGCCGTTGATAAAATAGTAAGCTCCTTGAAGACATTGGATATGCTGAAAAAAATAATCAATAATTTGTTGCTGATTTCCCGAATTGAGAACAATCAATATGAAGCAAACGAAGAAATTAATTTTCATGAAATTGTAAATGATCTCCAGGAAGATTTAGAAGATCGAATTGAAGATCGAGAAATTGAGTTTACAAATAAAATGGAGCATGATTATGTTTTTACAGGAAATAAAACGCTCATTCATATTTTGATTTATAACTTGGTTACAAATGCGATAAAATATAATCGTCCAAACGGAAAAATTATTGCCGAAGATGGTTTTGAAAAAGGACATTATTTTGTTTCCATAACAGATACTGGACTAGGAATGAGTGAGGCGCACATTGAAAAAATATTTAATCGGTTTGCAAGAATCAGTTCAGATCAGGATGGGCAAGGTTTAGGGCTTGCAATTGCTGAAAGTATAGCCTCTTTTCATCATATTGAAATAAAAGTTGAATCGCAAATTAATGTCGGAACAACATTTACTTTAATTGTCCCAGAACCCATAAAACATAATTAAAAGTTAATTTTTATTGAATGGTTTAATCTTCATTTTGTCTTCATTTAGTGATTCTATCTTTGAGGTATAATAATAGAAGTAATAAACAAATCAGTAAAATTTTTAATTATGAAAAAAATAGTAATGCTTGCAGTAGCTGTTCTAGGAACAGTAGCAATGGTAAATGCACAAACTACTCCAGCTCCAGCTAAAACAGCTCCAGCAAAAGAAGCAAAAGCACCTAAAAAAGATAAAAAAGCAGATCAAAAAACTAAAAAAGCAGAAGCTCCTAAGCCTGAGGCAGCTAAAACTAAAAAATAGAAAGTATAAGTTTGCTTTGGCAGGCTTTGTGTGGATTATAAAAGGTTTTAAAAAATTTGGTAGAGAAAAAAGCTGGTGGAGAAATCCGCCAGCTTTTTGTTCTTTATTTTTGAGTTAAATTTTTGATAATAAAAAGCAATTAAATTTTCATTCTTTGTTACTTTGCTTAAAACTATATCTAATGTTCATTCGTTTTCTAATTCTTTGCGCCCTTTTTCTGCTTATCGAATTTTATTCCTATCAAGCCTTTCGTACTTTAATTAAAACGAGATGGGTTTTGGTAAGTTATCAAATTATAAGTTTTTTGCTTTTAGCATTCATCATTTATTCTTTCACTCAGTTTGACCGTTCAGTAGGGCAAACCAAACAGACTATGTTTACAATGGGGCTTATGCTGTTGGTTTATGTTCCAAAAATTGTGCTTACCTTAATCATGTTTGGGGAAGATATTTTTAGAATTGGTGCAAGTCTTTTGAATTACTTCATGTACAATGCGCCGAGAAAAGAGATGATGCCAAACAGAAGAAAGTTCATTAGCCAAATTGCATTAGGTTTGGCGGCAGTGCCATTTTTGTCATTGATTTATGGAATTTTTGAAGGAAAATATAATTTCAAAGTAATTAAGCAAACTGTCTTTTTTCCTGATTTGCCAGATGCTTTTGATGGTTTTAGAATTACACAGATTTCAGATGTCCACAGCGGCAGTTTTGATAATCCAGATAAAATAAATTATGCGATTGATTTGATTAATGAACAAGAAGCCGACATGATTTTGTTTACCGGTGATATTGTAAATACGCATGCAAAAGAAATGTATCCTTGGTTGGAAACTTTTAGCCGAATCAAAGATTATAAATACGGTAAATTTTCAGTTTTAGGAAATCACGATTATGGTGAATATGTAACTTGGCCATCTGAAAAACAGAAAGCAGAAAATTTTGAGGAAATCAAAAAGCTTTATGGGAAAATTGGTTTTAACCTAATGCTGAATGAACATACTTATATTCAAAAGGGCAATGATAAAATTGCATTGATTGGAGTAGAGAATTGGGGAGTGAATTTCAAAAAAGCCGGAGACTTAAACAAAGCTTCTGAAAATGTTGCTAAAGAAGATTTCAAAGTCTTGATGAGCCACGATCCAAGTCATTGGGATGCAGAAATCAAAGATCATCCTAAAAACTTTCATCTAACATTAGCAGGACATACACACGGAATGCAGTTTGGAATTGAAATTCCAGGTTATTTTAAATGGAGCTTGGCACAATATATTTATAAACAATGGGCTGGTTTATACGAAACTGCTGGAAGATACGTTTATGTTAACCGTGGATTTGGTTTCCATGCCTATCCAGGACGAGTTGGTATTATGCCTGAAATAACAGTAATCGAACTAAAAAAAGGCAAGAATGTGGCTTAATTCGTTAAAAATGCTACATTTGTAGAATATTTGTCTCTTTTAAGTAGATTAAAAAAATTAAATTTTTGGTTTTATGTCAAAATTTGGAGAACTAATAAATGCTCAAGTCCCTGTGTTGATTGACTTTTACACAGATTGGAATGAATCGTCAGTATCTATGCATCCCGTAATTAAGGATGTTGCGGCTGCGCTTGGTGATAAGGCCAAAGTAATCAAAATTGATGTAGATAAGAATCAAGAACTAGCTGAGGCTCTTCGTATTAAAGGCCTTCCGACGTTAATGATTTATAAAGAAGGGCAAATGATCTGGAGGCAATCAGGCGAGCTTGATGCAAATACAATTATAGGAATTGTTCAAGAACAGTTCAATCATTAATAATCTTTTTACGATGTCGCTTTAGTGAATGACATCAAATGCATATCCATTTTCTTTTAAAAAATGTAATGTTTTCGGCAATGCAAATTTTAAATTTTGCGATGCTTTAATACTGTCATGAAAAACAATTACACTTCCTGAAGTTACATTTTTAGTCACATTTTCAAGGCATTTCTCAGGCGTAATCGATTGGTCGAAATCAGCGCTCAAAACATCCCACATTACTATTTTGTAGCCCAAACCACGTAATATCTTTGATTGTGCTTTTTTGATTTTTCCATAAGGAGGACGAAACAATAAACTGTTCAGTTTTTTCTCATTGGCTAAAATTGAAGCACAATTTTTTACGTTTTCAATATAATCATTGGTTTGGCTTTTCCATCCATTGATGTGATTCATGGTGTGGTTTCCAATAGCGTGTCCTTCGGCAATCAATCTTTCAAATAAAGAAGAGTTTGCATTGATGTTTTTTCCAATGCAGAAGAAAGTGGCTTTGGCATCGAACTTTTTTAATTCAGACAAAACCCAATCTGTAATTTCTGGAGTAGGGCCATCATCAAAGGTGAGGTATATTTTCTTTTCCTTGTTCGGAATATCCCAACAATACTTAGAAAACACCGTTTTGATGAAAGCGTTAGTTTTGACCCAATAAAAGCTCATTTTGAAATGGATTTACAGATACTGTAAAATTAAAAAATGCAGTGCTATTTATCTAACAGCACTGCATTTTTTTAATCAGTATATTTTTCGTATCTTATTATTCTTTTTCACGCCCAAAACGTTCGAATACATTTACATATGTATTAAAGGTCTTTTTGTGTTTTTCATAGAACGCTTTGTCGTTATTGCGATCCATTACTTGTAAAAGACTTCTGTAGCGCTCAATATCAGTAATAATGTCGATTGCTAGATCAGTTTGGTCTCCAGGAGGCAATGTTGCGTAATAGTTTAGGTTTTCATTGTATTTTTTAACCAATTTATTAAGCAAGTCTTGTGCTTTTGCAGTTTCTCCAACTTTGTAATACCCGTTTGTAAAAGGTTCTACTAATGAATAATAACCAAATTTATCCAAAGGCATTTTTGTAATTGCTAAATTGATTACGTTTTTAGCTTTGTCAATTTTGCCTTCAGCAATAAGCTGATCCATTAAACGAGATAAGTTCGTACGGTACGTAATACTGTTTCTTCTCGTTTCAGGATCGTGATAAATTTTATCACTTTCGCTATTGCCCCAATCCCATTTCATTACAATATCATACATTTTATCGGCGTCAATTTGTCCCATATCCATTGGTCCGCCATCTTTAGAAGGAACATTTCTAATCGGAACTAATTTGTAAACCATACCATCTAATTGCAGATAGTTTTTCAGCCATAAATAATCTTCATCGTCAAAAGCACCACCACTAAAGTAAATTGGACGCTTCCAATTGTTGTTAGCCAAGATATCAAGCATCATTAAGCGGTTTTTGTAGATTGCGCTTCCTTTGATGTCGATATCCAAATAAGGGACAATAGAATCGTTGTATTTAGGATTAATAACCTTGTTTTTGATGATAACATCTTTATCTACAGGAACTCTGATTTTATTTGTTGGGTAAAAGTGGATTGTTTGTCCATTTTGTAAACCAACAGTTGATTTTGGATTTTTAATAAAATCGATAAAATCATTAATGTTCCAACGCGTGTCAATTTTTTGAATAAAAGCTACATAGTCCAATTTATCTCCTACATAGTCGTCATGTGTGAACGATATTGGCAATGGATTTGATTCATAAGCTTTGGCTTTCATTTGATCAATGTACCAATCGGTCATGAATAAACTCGTATTTACGATTTTGACATCGGTTCTAAAGTGCTCAATTTCCTGAGCATACCAAAGCGGGAACGTATCGTTATCTCCGATGGTAAATAAAATTGCATCTTTATCACATGAACTCAAATACGCTTTTGCCATTGCAACTGCTGTATATCTTTCAGATCTGTCGTGATCGTCCCAGTTTTGAGAAGCCATTAAAATAGGAGCGGCAAGCAAACTTCCTGCAATAATCACTGGTCCTGCGATTTTTGGCGCAATGTATTTTTGGATGCTTTCGTATAAAGAATAAACTCCAAAACCAATCCAAATGGCAAAGACATAAAATGATCCTACAAGCGCATAATCTCTTTCGCGAGGCTCAAATGGTCTTTCGTTCAAATAAATTTTTAATGCAATTCCGGTAAACAAGAACAATGCTAAAAGAACATAAAAACTCTTAAGGTCTTTATTTGCATGATACATTATTCCGATAAGTCCTAAGATGAAAGGAAGGAAATAATAAACATTACGCCCTTTGTTGTTTAAAACATCTGAAGGCAGATTATCTTGAGAACCTAAATGAAGTGAATCAAGTGGTTTGATGCCGCTGATCCAGTTTCCATCAAGATTGTCGTATTTTCCTTGAACATCGCTTTGGCGTCCAACGAAATTCCACATTAAATATCTCCAGTACATGTATCCAAATTGATATTCGAACATAAAACTGAAATTATCAGTTGTTGTTGGTTTTTCAATAATTAAGTATTTTCCGTAACTCTTTAAGAATTTTATATAACCTTCGTTGTCAATTTGTTTTTGAGCGTAGGCTTTTCTGAATTCAGAAACTGTTTTTTCAACTTCGTTTCTTAATTGAGCAGTTGCTTTATTGTATTCATCTTCACTTAATTGGCTAACGTCAATTCCGTATTCTCCTAAATCTTCTTCGTAATTGTAATTTGGGTTGATTTTGAATTTAGGCGGATTTGTAAAGTTGATATAATTTTGAATATGAGCAGTTTCAGTGCTCCACATTCTTGGCAGAATCGTTTTTTGATTGTCGTCAGAATTTTGATCTGCGTTTTTATAATTGTTGGTAATAACGTATTTGCCAGTTTTATAATCTCTTTCGTAGTTTGGTTTTTTGTCTAAATAAGGTGTTTTTTCATCAAGGCCAGAAAAAACTTCAGTGTATTGTGGACCATAAAACAAAGGATTTACACCATATTGCTCACGATTGTAGTAAGCCAAAACCTCAGTAGCATCAGATGGTTTGTTTTCGTTGATTACCGTGTTTGCATTTGCACGAACAGGTAGCATTAACCAAGTTGAGAAACCAATAAGAATAAATAAAACACACAATATTATAGTGTTGTAGAATATTAATCCTTTTTGCTTTGTGAATTTTAATCCAAAATAAAAGAAAGCAACAAAAAGCAACGCCACAAAGATAGTTCCTGAGTTAAAAGGAAGCCCCATGTTGTTAACCATGTAAATTTCGGTTTTTCCGAAGAAAGCCATAGTCAAAGGCAAAAGCAATTTGAAAATGAATAATAAAATTCCAATTACCACCACATTGGCAATAATGAAGTTTTTAATAGTAACTTTTTCGTAATGCTTGAAATAGTAAAGAAAACCAATTGACGGAATTGTCAATAATGCCATAAAGTGAACACCAAATGAAAGTCCGACAACCAATGAAATAATCAAAAGCCATTTGTTTCCTTTTGGTTTGTCCATGTCTTGCTCCCAACGAAGACCAAGCCAGAAAAGCAATGCAATTAATAAAGATGCCATTGCATAAACTTCTGCCTCAACTGCATTGAACCAAAAACTATCTGAAAAAGTATAAGCTAGAGCGCCTACAAATGAACTCCCTAAAATAACTATTGAATTGTTTTGGTCAATTTCAGCAAAACGAGCTACAATCTTTTTTAAGATCATAGACGAAGACCAAAACATAAATAAAATTGTAAATGCGCTAGAAAAAACAGACATCATATTAACCATTACAGCTACGTGTTGTGCGTCAATGGCAAACATGGCGAAGAAAGCTCCCATCATTTGGAATAAAGGTGCTCCTGGCGGGTGGCCAACTTCAAGTTTGGCAGCTGTGGCAATATATTCGCCGCAGTCCCAAAAACTCATTGTAGGTTCGACGGTTAAAGTGTAGGTAATTAAAGCGATTGCAAATGCAAACCAACCAATAATAGTATTCCATTTATTGAAATTGAATTGTGCCATATTTAGGTGTTAAAATTTTGTATGTTTTCTATCCTACAAAGAAAATGTTTTTTTATGTAAAGAAACGAGCATTAACAAAAAATTCTGTAAAACTCTACGTTAAAAGTAATGTGTTGTCAATGAGATGATTCTGATAATGATTGGGATTTAAATGTGAAAAAAAGCAAAAAAAAATGATTTTTTTGTTCAAAAAGTTTGCGAAAACTAAATAAAGGCTTAAATTTGCACTCGCTTTACAGCACTGCTGGTCTATGGTGTAATGGTAACACTACGGTTTTTGGTGCCGTCTTTCTAGGTTCGAGTCCTAGTAGACCAACAGAAAAGCCTCTCAGAAATGAGAGGCTTTTTTTTATGCAAAAAAGTTTCAAATAAAATTTGCATAAGATAAATAAAGTTCTAATTTTGCACCCGCTTAACCGCACTGCTGGTCTATGGTGTAATGGTAACACTACGGTTTTTGGTGCCGTCTTTCTAGGTTCGAGTCCTAGTAGACCAACAGAAAAGCCTTTCAGAAATGAGAGGCTTTTTTTATGCCGTTATTTTTGGTAGGTTTATTTGTGATTTAAAGAAGAAGGAACGATTCCGAATTTCTTTTTAAATGAAAAGGAGAAATGAGATAAGTCTTCAAATCCAACACCTATGTAAACCTCTGATGGCGGATTACCTTGGCTGATCAAATAATAAGCTTCTTGAAGTCTTTTGTTTAGCAACCATTTTCCAGGTGCTTGCTGGAATATCTTTTGGAAATCTCTTTTAAAAGTTGCTAAACTTCTTCCTGTTAGATAAGCAAATCGATGCATTTGTACATTGAAATGGAAATTTTTGTTCATAAATGCTTCCAAGTCGATTTTGCCAGGCTCGGTAAAATCGAATAAAATATCTTTTAATTCGGGATTTACTTTTAGTAATAAATGAATGGCTTCTTTGATTTTTAAATTGAACAAAGCTTCGTTGCTTTCTTGTTCAACCTCCAAATAAGATATAAGTGATTCCATGAAAGATTTATAAAGCGGATGTGGAGCTAGTGTGATCATAGCTTCAGAATCAACTTTTTTAGTTACTTTATGGTTGTATTCTTTGTTTACTTCGCGAAGGATTTCCTGGTCCAAAAAAAGTGAGATGGTTCTGAATTCACCGTTCTCTGGTGGGATTTTGGTGAATTTTGCCAAATGATTCCTTTTGCTGAAGCGAAAATCTCCCGGTTTTGATTGAAAAGTATTTTTGCTGTCTGAAGCCGTCATTTCTCCAGAAATTTGGTAGCTGAAAACATGTTCTGGAATAAAATGTTCTCCTTCTCGGCTACGGGCATAATAGCAGGAGTATAGTATTTTTGGTTTCGGATTTGATTTTGTCGTCATGATGGTAAAATTACAAAAGATCCGGAAAATTTTTTCATGAAAACTTTCCGGATTGTAAATGATTATAAAGGTTGAATAAGTGCTTTTGGTTCCAAATAAGCTTCAAGCCCAATAGTTCCAAATTCGCGACCAATTCCTGATTGTTTGAATCCACCGAAAGGCGCCATAGGATCATGTCCGAGTCCGTTTATCTGCACGCGTCCGGCATTGATTTGTGAAGCAACTCGGTGTGCTCTTTTTTCGTCTGATGAACTAACGTATGCTTGAAGTCCGTAAGTAGTGTCGTTTGCAATTTCAATTGCTTCTTCCTCGGTTTTGTATGTGATGACAGTTAAGACTGGTCCAAATATTTCTTCTCTTGCAATGCGCATTTGGTTGTTTGCATTTACAAAAACAGTTGGCTTAATAAAATTCCCTTTTTCAAGACCTTCTGGTTTTCCTAATCCTCCAGCAAGAACTTCTGCGCCTTCGTTAATTCCAATTTGGATGTAATCTTGAACACGCTGAAATTGTTTTGTGCTGACCATTGGGCCAACTGCTGTGTTGCTGTTTTTTGGATCGCCAACAATTACGTTTTCTAAAGCTTTTCTAAGGATTGTTTTGGTTTCTTCCAATTTGGTTTCTGGAATTAAAAGTCTGGTTCCGGCGATACAAGCTTGTCCGCTGTTCATAAATGCGGCGCTCAAAGCAAGCGGAATTGCTTTTGAAAAATCAGCATCCTCTAAAATAATGTTTGGCGATTTTCCTCCAAGTTCAAGCGTAACTCGTTTCATGGTGTTTACTGCTTCTTTAGCAATGATTTTCCCAACGTTTGTTGAGCCAGTAAACGAGATTTTTGAAATATCAGGATTTCTGCTGATTTCTGCGCCTACAATTTCTCCTAATCCGTTTACGATATTTACTATGCCTTTTGGAAGTTGTGCGTCGTGTAGGCATTCCAGCATTACCTGCGTTTGCTGTGCGCTCATTTCGCTAGGTTTTATAACAGTTGTGCATCCCGCCGCGATTACTGTTGCTAATTTGCTGGCAATAAAACCATTGCTGGAATTCCAAGGAATTATGATTCCGACAACACCAATTGGGGTCATTTGAACTTCAGATTGTCCCATTGTTCGTGTAAAATCGTAGCTGTTTAATAGTTTGATTGCTGAATCGAATCCCTTTACCATGTATTCGTAACTTACCGAAGCAAATTGAAATGTTCCTCCGTATTCTTCAACCATTATGTTTATAAAGTCATTTTTTCTTTTTTCGACAGCTGTTTTTATGTTTTTCAAATACTGAATTCTTTCTGAAGTTGAAGTTTTCGAAAAAGTTTTGAAGGCATTTTTGGCGGCTTCAATGGCGTTTTGAGTGTCTTCGGTATTTCCTAAAAGAACTTTTCCAAGCTTTTCATTTGTGGTTGGGCTTATAAGGTCAAAATATTCTGTTCCTTGAGGCGTTACAAATTCTCCGTTGATGTAAATTTTGTCTATTGTTTTCATGTTGTTATGATTTAATGAATTTTTATTTGACAAATTTCCGGATTAATGTCGTGGCCGACTTTGTTGTAAAGCTCAATTGAACTTTGTTGTGAAGCTCATGGTTTGTTTGTTTCTGTGAAAAAAAAAATAGCTTCTCGATGGAGAAGCTATGGTTGTAAAAGTAATTTTGTTTTTAAATCTTTAAAGTGATGACAGGTCTGACGGCGTGGTTTACTAATCCTTCGCTTATACTGCCATTGAAGAAGTGTGCAAATCCAGTTCTGCCGTGCGTGCACATTCCTATGATATCTGCGTTTATGCTGTTTGAAAAATTCAGAATTCCTTTTTCAATATTTGTATCGTTGTAAATTTGGGTTGTAAAATTGGTAATGTTGAATTCGGTTACGAAATTTTTCATTGCTTTTTCCATAACATGAGTCGGTTTGAAACTGTTAGGCGTGCAGATGGTTACTAGGTGGATTTTTGCGCCAAAGAATTTGGTGAAGTTCAATAGTTTGTTGAAAGGTTTTTTTGTCTCGTCAGAAAAATCAGAAGCAAAAACAATATCAGTGACTTTAAAGTCAGAAATATCTTTTTTGATGACCAAGACTGGGATTTCCGAATTTCGAACCACTTTTTCTGTATTTGAACCAATTAAGAGTTCTTCAACTCCAGAAGAGCCATGAGATCCCATTATGATTAAGTCAACTTCGTAATCCTTGCTTACTTGTAGGATTCCGTGAATTGGTTTGTCCATTTTTACGATTTCAGTTACCGAGATTCCGTCCAGATATGGTTTTGAAGATACTTCGTCAAGTGTTTCGTTTGCTTTTTTCATGAAAAGCATAGTTTCAGGTATGCTTGCGCCTCCAAGTATGGCATCGTTCATTTGGTGCGGCAATTCGAGCATATGCAAAATGATGATTTCTGAATTGTTTTTTTTAGCAATTTGCGCAGCCACTTTTAACGCATCTTCAGCATGTTCTGAAAAATCAGTAGGAACTAAAATTCGTTTCATAATTTTTTGGGTTAAATTATTAGAATAATCTGTTTTTGAATGCTTCCATAAAGATAAGAAATATTTTTAGAGCAATCAATTTATTTTGATTTATAAAAAAATCACTATATTTGCATCGTTATTTATTAAAATCTAAATAATGAGGGGACTAAGTGTCCCCTCTTTTTATAAAATTATGACATTTAAGGAAAAAGTTAACGAATTAATTACAGAAGCACTTCTGGAAAAGCCATCGATCTTTTTGATCGATCTTGCTGTTTCGGATTCTTTTAAAATTAGTGTTGGTTTAGACGGAGATAATGGAGTTGCGTTGCAGGATTGTATTGATATCAGTCGTGCCATCGAAAACAATCTGGATCGTGAAGAGCAGGATTTTTCGCTTGAAGTAGCTTCGGTTGGAGTAGGATCTCCTTTAAAATTGATTAGACAATACAAGAAAAATATTGGTAGAACGTTGATTGTTACTACAAATAATGAAAAAATTGAAGCAGAATTGGTTGAAGCTAACGATGTTTTCATAATTTTGTCTTGGAAGGCAAGAGAACCGAAAAAAGTAGGAAAAGGAAAAGAAACAGTTCAAAAAGAGCAACAAATACCTTATACAGAGATTAAAGAGGCAGTTGTTACGGTAACATTTTAATTTTAATTAAAAAATTCGCATGGAAAATTTAGCATTAATCGATTCATTCTCAGAGTTTAAAGATAATAAACTTATTGATCGTGTAACGCTTATGGCAATTTTAGAGGACGTATTTAGAAATGCATTAAAGAAAAAATACGGTTCAGATGAAAATTTCGATATCATTATCAATCCTGATAAAGGCGATATGGAAATATGGAGAAGAAGAGTAATTGTTGCCGATGAGGATCTTGATTTTGAAAATGAAGAAATTACATTGACTGAAGCAAGAAAAATTGAAGCGGATTTTGAAATTGGTGAAGAGGTTTCTGAAGAAGTAAAATTAATTGATTTAGGAAGAAGAGCTATTTTGGCACTTCGTCAAAACTTAATATCTAAAATTCACGAACACGATAATACAAATCTTTACAAACAATTTAAAGATATTATCGGTGACATATATACAGCAGAGGTGCACCACGTACGTCCAAGAGTAGTAATCTTGGTTGATGATGAAGGAAATGAGATTGTGCTTCCAAAAGAAAAACAAATCCCATCTGACTTTTTCCGTAAAGGAGATAATGTTCGTGGAATTATTGAAAGCGTTGAATTAAAAGGGAACAAACCTCAAATCATTATGTCTAGAACTTCTGAAAAGTTCCTAGAAAAATTATTTGAACAAGAAATCCCAGAGGTTTTCGACGGATTAATTACAGTGAAAAATGTAGTGCGTATTCCTGGTGAAAAAGCAAAAGTAGCTGTAGATTCTTATGATGACAGAATTGATCCAGTTGGAGCTTGCGTTGGTATGAAAGGTTCTCGTATCCACGGAATTGTTCGTGAGCTTGGAAATGAAAATATTGACGTAATCAATTATACAAACAATATTCAATTGTTTATTACAAGAGCATTAAGCCCTGCAAAAGTTTCTTCTATCAAAATTGATGAGGATAACAAAAGAGCTGAAGTTTTCTTGAAATTAGAAGAAGTTTCTAAAGCAATTGGTAGAGGTGGTCACAACATCAAATTAGCTGGTCAATTGACAGGGTATGAATTGGATGTTATTCGTGAAGGCGATGTGGCTGGAACTGTTGCAGATGAAGACGATGTTGAATTAACAGAGTTTTCAGATGAAATCGAAGAGTGGGTAATTGAAGAGTTTGCAAAAATAGGTTTGGATACTGCAAAAAGTATCTTGAAACACGACGTAGAAGATTTAGTAAGAAGAACAGATTTAGAAGAGGAAACGATTCTAGATGTTATGAAAATACTAAAAGAGGAGTTTGATAGCTAGAAAATAGCTGAATATCTGCTCTAACAACACAACTAAAAAGGTAATAATAAAAAGGTTATATGTCTGAAGAGAGAGTAATAAGAATAAACAAGGTTTTAAGGGAATTAAATATTTCGTTAGAAAGAGCTGTTGATTATCTAAAAGATAAGGGAATTGCTATTGATGCAAATCCAAACGCGAAAATTTCTGACAGTGAATTTAATATCCTACAAAGCCAATTTGCGGGCGATAAGGGGAATAAGGAAGCTTCTAAAGAGGTAGGAGAAGAGAAAAGAAAAGAAAAAGAAGCATTGCGTGTTGAGCGTGAAAAAGAAATTGAAGACAAACGCAGACAAGAAGAGGAGCGCCAAAAACAGCAAGAAATAATTAAAGCGAGAGCGGTTGTTTCGGGACCTGTACAAGTCGGTAAAATTGACTTGAATCCTAAAAAACCTGCCGTTACTCCTTCTGAGGAACCAGCTAAGGTTGAAGAACCAAAAGCTGTTGTTGCGCCTACGCAACCAGAAAAACCAGTTCAGCCTGAAGTTGTAAAAGCTGAGCCTGTTGCTGCAACTCCGGTTGTAGAGGCAAAAAAGGAAGAACCTATTATTACGGAGAAAAAAGAAGTTAAAACAGAATCTTCGAAAGTTGCTCAGGAGCCAATCGTGTCTACTGATCCAACAACTTCTGAAGAAACTATTACTACTCAATATCAAAAGCTTTCAGGAACTACTCTTACTGGCCAAACAATTGATTTGTCTCAATTTAATAAGCCAAAGAAAAAGAAAGAAGATCCTAAAGCGGCTCAGAATAAACCTGGAGTTCCAGGAGCGGGTGGAGGAAATAACGCAAATAAAAATAAGCGTAAAAGAATTGCTCCTAAGCCAGGAACGCCTGGTGCACCAAAACCTCCTACAGGTAATAACAACAATGCGCCAGGAACACCAAATCCCAACAAGATTACTCCAAATAATAATAATAATAATAGTGGAGGTGGTTTCAATGCTAACAGAAGCCAAAGACCTGGTTTTGTAAAAGGAAACCGTCCTGCAATTGTAGCTAAAGTTGAGCCAACGGAAGAAGAAGTAAAAAACCAAATTAGAGAAACTCTTGAAAAACTTCAAGGTAAAGGAGGAAAATCTAAAGCGGCAAAATATAGAAGAGATAAAAGAGAAACACACCGTCAAAAATCTGATGACGAGCAAAGAGCTCTTGACGAAGGAAGTAAAACTATTAAGGTTACAGAATTCGTTACTGTAGGTGAAATTGCAATCATGATGGATGTGCCGATTACTAAGGTGATTGGAACTTGTATGTCTCTTGGAATCATGGTAACCATGAACCAACGTCTAGATGCTGAAACATTAACTATCGTTGCTGATGAGTTTGGTTACGATGTTGAATTCATTACAGTAGATATCGAAGAAGCAATAGAGGTTGTAGAAGATAAAGAAGAAGATTTAGTAACTAGAGCGCCAATTGTTACTGTAATGGGTCACGTTGACCACGGTAAAACATCTTTGCTGGATTATATCCGTAAAGAAAATGTTATCGCCGGTGAGTCTGGAGGTATTACACAGCACATTGGGGCGTATGGAGTTACTTTAGATAACGGACAAAAAATTGCATTCTTAGATACTCCGGGTCACGAGGCGTTTACCGCGATGCGTGCACGTGGAGCTCAAGTTACGGATATTGCTATTATTGTGGTTGCGGCTGATGATGATATCATGCCACAAACAAAAGAGGCGATTTCTCACGCACAGGCTGCGGGAGTGCCAATTATATTTGCAATCAATAAAATTGATAAACCAAATGCTAATGTTGATAAAATTAAAGAGCGTTTGGCTGGTATGAATTTACTTGTTGAAGATTGGGGTGGAAAAATTCAGTCACATGATATTTCTGCAAAAGTTGGAACAGGTGTTAAAGAATTATTAGAGAAAGTTTTATTAGAAGCTGAAATCTTAGATCTAAAAGCAAATCCAAACAAAGCTGCTCAAGGAACTGTAGTTGAGGCTTTCTTGGATAAAGGTAAAGGATATGTGTCTACAATTTTAGTACAACAAGGTACTTTGAAGATTGGAGATTATATGCTTGCTGGAAAAAATCATGGTAAAGTTAAAGCTATGCATGATGAAAGAGGGCATGCTGTTTTAGAAGCTGGTCCTTCGACTCCTGTATCTGTTTTAGGTTTGGATGGAGCGCCAACAGCGGGGGATAAGTTCAATGTATTTGAAGACGAAAAAGAAGCAAAACAAATTGCGTCTAAACGTTCTCAATTAATGCGTGAACAATCTGTCCGTACACAAAGACATATTACACTTGATGAAATTGGACGTCGTATTGCTCTTGGTCAGTTTAAAGAATTGAACGTAATCCTTAAAGGAGACGTGGATGGTTCTGTTGAAGCGTTGTCAGATTCGTTCTCTAAACTTTCTACAGAAGAGGTTCAAATCAATATTATTCACAAAGGTGTTGGTGCGATTACAGAAACAGATGTTAACTTGGCTTCTGCTTCAGATGCGATCATCATCGGATTTAACGTTCGTCCTGCAGGGAATGCTAGACAGTTAGCTGATAAAGAAGAAATTGATATCCGTTACTATTCTATTATCTATGCTGCTATCGATGACTTGAAAGATGCGATGGAAGGAATGCTTGCTCCAGAGATGAAAGAAGAAGTTTTAGGAAATGCTGAAATTCGTGAGATATTCAAAATTTCTAAAGTGGGTTCAATCGCTGGGTGTATGGTGACAGATGGTAAGATTTTAAGAACTTCTAAAATTAGAGTTATTAGAGACGGAGTTGTGGTTCATACAGGTGAGCTAGTGGCGTTAAAACGTTTCAAAGACGATGTTAAAGAAGTTACTAAAGGTTACGATTGTGGTATTCAAATTAAAGGATTCAACGACATCGAAATCAATGATGTTATTGAGGCTTACCATGAAGTAGCTATCAAAAAGAAATTGAAATAATATTTAGTTAATATATTGAAGGCCCCAATGACAATTGGGGCTTTTTTTATGAAGTATCTTGCTTGAAAAATGCTTTTTGAGTAAGTTGTTCCTTTTTCGAAAATTTCGTTATTTTTGATTAAAATTATTTGATCATGAAACAGTTATTATATTCAGCTTTGTTTTTTATTGGAATTTCTAATTTTTCTTTTGCTCAAGAAGCTGTAGAAAAAAGCGCTCCGCCGGCAGGAAATGCTGCAGTGGGGGATTATTATGGAAATGATGTTTTTGGTATTGCTTTGAATAAAGCAATCTCTGTTGAAAAACTAGAGGGAGAATTTAAAGATCAAAAAAAGCTAGAAAATGTTGCTGTAAAAGGAGTAGTGACTGATGTTTGCGAAAAAAGAGGTTGTTGGGTAATCATTAAAACGGAAAATGGATCTTCGTTTTTTGTGAAAATGAAGGACTATGCATTTTTTGTTCCGACAGCTTTAAAGGGGAAAAATGTGGTTTTAGAAGGGAATGCAGAGAAGAAAATAACTTCTGTTGATGAGTTGAAGCATTATGCGAAAGATGCTAAAAAATCACCAGCTGAAATTAATGCTATTACAGTGCCAAAAGAAGAAATTCGTTTTATGGCAAGCGGAATAAAAGTGGTAAATTAACTAAGGAAAATAGCTGATTTAGAGCAAAAAAAAAGAGCGAGATTTAATCTCGCTCTTTTTTTTGTTTTAATAATTATTTTATTTGCCTGGCTTAAGTAAAAAGACATTTTTGTATCTGTTTTTTATGTCAGCCAAATTTCGTTCTGCTTCGATTCTGGTTTTGAAATTTCCAACGATTACTTTATAGTTTGGAGTGTTGAAAATTATAGTTCCGTCAATGTTGCTGTATTCTCTTTTGAAATCAGATAACGTTTTCTTTGCTTCTTCGCTTTTGCCGCTAAAAATTTGAATTCGGTATGTGTCGTTTGTGCTTATTGATGTGTTAATTTTGCGTTTCTCAGTCAGTAACTGCTCAAATTTTGGGTCTTGGTTTACTGTTAAATTTTGATCCTGAGCGTGAATGTTATATGCTAATGTGAATACAGTCAGCGTGAAGAAAACTCTTTTTGAAGGGGTTAAAATTCTCATAATGTGATGGTTTTTATGCAAAAATACTATTTAAAGTTTGTGTGGAAAATTTTAATATTATTTAGAATTGATATAAATTGATATTTAAGACTATTTTAAGGTTTTGAGAATAGTTCATAAGTCGTATTTTTGTGCAAGTTTTAAAAGAGGGTATTAGTTTTTACGGATTTATCACAGTAAAAATCATACCAAAAATTAGTAGATAATTATTATACTATATGAAAAAGGTGGGTAACCATAATTCGATCTCAAGAAAATTGCTCCTTAGCTTATCGCTAACGCTTATTTTCTCCCTAACTTCATTTGCTCAAGATCCTGCTGCAGCTCCTGCGGCACCTGAAGCTGCTGCTCCGGCTGCGACATCTGGTGGAGATCCGGTAAAAGGGAAAGAACTTTTTAATGCAAATTGTGCTGCATGTCACAAATTAGATGCTAAATCAACAGGTCCTGCTTTAAGGGGCGTTGCTGAAAGGCATGATATGGCTTGGATTTACAAGTGGGTGCACAATAGTTCTGATATGATTAAATCAGGCGATGCTGCTGCTGTTAAACTTTTTGAAGAAAACAACAAAGCAGTAATGACTCCATTTCCTCAATTATCTGAAGGAGATATTGACAATATTATAGCTTATACTTCTGAGAAAAAAGCTGAACCGACAGCTGCTGTAGCTGGTGGAGCAGCAACTCCTCCGGGGACTAACGTAGAAAGTGGTTCTATTTCTAATAATGTTATTTTAGGAGCTCTTGCTCTTGTAATGGCTATTTTGGTAATTATGTTGTTCATGGTGAACAAAGTATTGACTAAAGTCGCGAATAAAAACGGTATTGAAGTTGGTCCAAAAGAAGAAAGATTGCCTATTTGGAAAGCTTTTGCTAAAAACCAATTCTTAGTATTAGTTACTTCAATTTTCTTGCTTTTGGCTAGTGGTTATTTTGTTTACGGATACTTGATGCAAGTTGGTGTAGATCAAAACTACGAACCAATTCAGCCAATTCACTATTCTCATAAAATCCACGCTGGAGATAACGAGATCAATTGTAAATATTGTCACTCAGCTGCTCGTGTTAGTAAAACTGCAGGTATTCCTTCTTTGAATGTTTGTATGAACTGTCACAAGAATATTTCTGAAGTTGCTGAAACGACTGCTACTGCTGAATACAGCAAAGCTTTCTATGATGCTCAAATTCAAAAATTATATGATGCTGTTGGTTGGGATAAAACTAAACAAGCATATACTGGAAAAACGCAACCTGTAAAATGGGTTCGTATTCATAATCTTCCTGATTTTGTTTACTTCAACCACTCACAACACGTTTCTGTTGCAGGTATTGAATGTCAAACTTGTCACGGTCCAGTACAAGAATTTGAAATCATGAAGCAATACTCTAAATTAACAATGGGATGGTGTGTTGATTGCCATAGAAAAACTGATGTTAAGATGGAAGGTAATGCTTACTATGACAAAATTCATGCTGAACTTTCTAAAAAATACGGTGTAGAGAAATTAACTGCAGCGCAAATGGGAGGTTTAGAGTGTGGTAAATGCCACTATTAATCGATTTATTAAGATTTTAATATATATATACAATGTCATCAAACAAAAAATACTGGAAAAGTGTTGAGGAGCTAGAAAATAGCTCTATTGTTGAGGCGCTTAGAAATAACGAGTTTGTTGAAGAAATTCCTACTGATGAGTTTTTAGGTAATGCTGATGCTTTATCTACATCTGGGACTTCACGTCGTGACTTTTTAAAGTACGTAGGGTTTAGTACGGCGGCTGTAACATTAGCTGCTTGCGAAGGTCCTGTGCACAAGTCTATCCCTTATGTTTTACAACCAGAGCAAATCATTCCTGGTGTTGCTGATTACTACGCAACTACAGTTTTTGATGGTTTTGATTTTGCAAATCTTTTGATTAAAACTCGCGAGGGTCGTCCAATCAAAGTTGAAAACAACACTATTGAAGGTGCTAAATTTGCAGCTAATGCTAGAATTCACGCATCTATCTTAGGATTGTACGATAGTGCTCGTTTGAGTGAGCCAAAAGTAAAAGGAGAAAAAAGCAGCTGGTCTGCTGTTGATTTGAAAATCAAATCAAGCCTTGCTCAAGCAAAAGCAAAAGGAGGACAAGTGGTATTGTTGACAAATACATTAGCAAGTCCATCTACTGAGAAATTGATAGGTGAGTTTATTGCTAAAAACCCTAATGCAAAACATGTCGTTTACGATGCTGTTTCTTCTTCTGAAGCGTTAGATGCATTTGAGGCAGCTTATGGTGAAAGAGCTTTAGTTGACTATGATTTTTCAAAAGCTTCTTTAATTGTATCTGTTGGTGCGGACTTCTTGGGAGACTGGCAAGGTGGAGGATATGATTCTGGATATGCAAAAGGTAGAATTCCTTCTGGAGCTGATGGGGCTAAAGTAATGTCTCGCCATATTCAGTTTGAATCAAATATGACTTTATCTGGAGCAGCGGCTGATAAGCGTGTTCCAATGACTACAGCTGATCAAAAACAAGCTTTAGTTCAAATATATAATATTATTTTAGGTGCTTCTGTACCTGTTTCTTTAGAAGGTAAGCTAAAAGATGAGGCAGTAAAAACTGCTCAACAATTGAAGCTTGCTGGTACTAAAGGAGTTTTAGTTTCAGGAATTGAAGATAAAAATGCTCAATTGTTAGTTTTGGCTATCAATCAGAAAATAGCAAGTGAATCTTTCAGTACTGCTGGAACAAGACAAATTAGAAAAGGTTCTAACGCTGCTGTTGCTCAGTTGTTGAAAGATATGAATGCTGGAAGTGTTCATACTTTGATCATGAGCGGAATCAATCCTGCTTATACATTAGCTGATTCAGCTTCTTTTGTTTCTGGATTGAAAAAAGTTGATACTTCAGTTGCTTTTTCTTTAAAAGAAGATGAAACTGCTTCTATTGCAACTATCGCTGCACCAGCACCACATTATTTGGAGTCTTGGGGTGATGTTGTAATTACTAAAGGAACTTATGCTTTAACGCAGCCAACTATTCGTCCAATCTTTAATACAAAACAATTTCAAGATGTTTTATTGTCTTTAAATGGTGTTGGTGGAACTTTCTACGATTACCTTAAGGCAAATTCAGCTAGTTTAATTGCTGGTTCTTCTTGGAATAAAGTATTGCATGATGGCGTTTTAGTAACTGGTTCTGCTGCTTTAGCTGGCGGATCTTATGATTTTGCTAGTGCTGCAAGCGCGCTTTCTAGTGCAAAATCTGCAGGAGGTTTAGAATTAGTATTGTATACTAAAACTGGTATGGGTGATGGACAACATGCAAATAACCCTTGGTTACAAGAGTTTCCAGATCCGATCACAAGAGTTTCTTGGGATAACTACATTACAGTTTCTAATGCTGATGCTAAGAAATACGATTTATCAAATGAAATCGTTGCAAATGGTGGTTTAAACGGAAGTTATGCTACAATTACAACTGCTGACGGTGTAAAACTTGAAAATGTTCCAGTTATTGTTCAGCCAGGACAAGCTGTTGGAACTATTGGTCTTGCAGTTGGATATGGCCGTAAAGCATCTTTGAAAGAAGAAATGCAAGTGGGTGTTAATGCTTACGCTTTATATAAAAACTTCAATAATGTTCAGTCTATCACTTTAGCTAAAGCTAATGGTGTTCATGAGTTTGCTTGTGTTCAAGGACAAAAAACATTAATGGGTAGAGGAGATATCATTAAAGAAACTACTCTAAAAGTATTTAATGATGAAGATGCAGAACATTGGAATGAAAAACCAATGGTATCTTTAGATCACCAAGAGGTTGAAGCTACAACAGTAGATCTTTGGGAATCATTTGATCGTACAACTGGTCACCATTTCAATCTTTCAATTGACTTAAATGCTTGTACTGGATGTGGGGCTTGTGTTATTGCTTGTCACGCTGAAAACAACGTTCCAGTTGTAGGTAAAGCAGAGGTAAGAAGAAGCCGTGATATGCACTGGTTACGTATCGATAGATATTATTCTTCTGAAAGCACTTTTGAAGGTGATAATAAGAGAAAAGAAGGAATTGCAGGTTTATCTAGTTCATTATCTACATTTAATGAAATGGAAAAAGCAGGAGAAAATCCTCAAGTTGCATTCCAGCCTGTAATGTGTCAACACTGTAATCACGCACCTTGTGAAACAGTTTGTCCTGTTGCTGCAACTTCTCACGGTCGTGAAGGCCAAAACCATATGGCTTACAACAGATGTGTTGGTACTCGTTACTGTGCTAACAACTGTCCATATAAAGTACGTCGTTTTAACTGGTTCTTGTATAACAAAAACAGCGAGTTCGATTATCACATGAACGATGATTTAGGCCGTATGGTATTAAATCCTGACGTTAACGTACGTTCTCGTGGTGTTATGGAGAAATGTTCTATGTGTATCCAAATGACACAAGCTACTAAATTAAAAGCTAAAAACGAAGGCCGTCCAGTAAGAGATGGTGAATTCCAAACAGCTTGTTCAAGTGCTTGTTCTTCTGGAGCGATGATATTTGGTGATGTAAATGATAAAGAAAGCCAAGTTGCAAAATTAGCGGCTGACGAAAGATCTTACCACTTATTGGAGCATGTAGGAACAAAACCTAATGTGGTTTACCATGTTAAAGTTAGAAATACTTAGTAAATTATTAATTAAGAAACAATATAAAGGATTATGTCGTCTCACTACGAAGCACCCATTAGAAAACCTTTAGTTATAGGTGATAAATCTTATCACGATGTAACTGTAGATGTGGCAGCGCCTGTTGAAGGACCTGCAAATAAACAATGGTGGATTGTATTTTCAATCGCATTAACAGCCTTCCTTTGGGGATTAGGTTGTATAATTTACACCGTATCTACCGGTATTGGAACATGGGGATTAAATAAAACAGTTGGTTGGGCTTGGGATATTACGAACTTCGTTTGGTGGGTTGGTATTGGTCACGCCGGAACATTAATTTCTGCAGTACTATTACTTTTCCGTCAACGTTGGAGAATGGCTATTAACCGTTCTGCGGAAGCGATGACTATCTTCTCGGTAGTTCAAGCAGGTTTATTCCCAATTATTCACATGGGTCGTCCATGGTTAGCATACTGGGTATTACCTATTCCAAACCAATTTGGATCTCTATGGGTAAACTTTAACTCGCCTTTACTTTGGGACGTATTTGCAATTTCTACGTATCTTTCAGTATCATTAGTTTTCTGGTGGACTGGTTTATTACCTGACTTCGCAATGCTTCGTGATAGAGCTATTACACCATTCAACAAGAGAGTTTATTCTATCTTAAGTTTTGGATGGAGCGGAAGAGCAAAAGACTGGCAACGTTTTGAAGAAGTATCTTTAGTATTGGCTGGTTTAGCAACTCCTCTTGTACTTTCTGTACACACAATTGTATCTATGGACTTTGCTACTTCTGTAATTCCTGGATGGCATACAACAATTTTCCCTCCATACTTCGTTGCTGGAGCGGTTTTCTCTGGATTCGCGATGGTAAATACATTGTTGATTGTTATGAGAAAAGTTTCTAATCTTGAAGCATACATTACTTTACAGCATATCGAGTTGATGAACATCATTATCATGATTACTGGATCTATTGTTGGTGTTGCATACATCACTGAGTTATTCGTAGCTTGGTATTCAGGAGTAGAGTATGAGCAATATGCATTCTTAAACAGAGCTACTGGACCTTACTGGTGGGCATATTGGTCGATGATGACTTGTAACGTTTTCTCTCCGCAGTTTATGTGGTTCAAGAAACTTAGAACAAGTATCATGTTCTCATTTATTATTTCGATTGTAGTAAACATCGGAATGTGGTTTGAAAGATTTGTAATCATTGTTACTTCTTTACATAGAGATTATCTTCCATCTTCATGGACAATGTTCTCACCAACATTTGTTGATATTGGAATTTTCATTGGAACAATTGGTTTCTTCTTCGTATTGTTTTTATTATACTCTAGAACATTCCCTGTAATTGCTCAGGCAGAGGTTAAAACAATTTTGAAAGGAACAGGAGATAATTACATAAGAGAAAGAGCAAATAGTAAAGATTCACATCATGAGTAATAAAGTAATATACGCCATTTATAATGACGATGATATTTTGATGGATGCAGTAAAGAAAACTAGAGCTGCTCACCATCATATTGAAGAGGTTTTTACTCCATTTCCTGTTCACGGATTGGATAAAGCCATGGGCTTAGCGCCAACAAGATTAGCAATCTGTTCTTTCTTATACGGATGTGTTGGTATTTCTGTTGCCACTACAATGATGGGTTATATCATGATTCATGACTGGCCTCAAGATATTGGTGGAAAACCAAGTTTTAGTTTCATTCAAAATATGCCATCTTTTGTGCCGATTATGTTTGAGATGACAGTATTTTTTGCTGCCCACTTAATGGTAATCACTTTTTATATGAGAAGTAGATTGTGGCCATTTAAAGAAGCTGAAAATCCTGATGTAAGAACAACAGATGATCACTTCTTAATGGAAGTAGCAGTAAATGATAACGAAGCAGAATTAGTTTCTTTCTTTGAAGGAACTGGAGCTGTTGAAGTTAAAGTAATTGAAAAGAATTAATTGTAGCTATGAAAAGGATATATAAAATAACACTTTTAGTTGGTATAACTATTTTAGTTTCATCTTGCCACAATAATTCGGCACCGAACTATCAGTATTTCCCAAATATGTATGAGTCTGTTGCTTACGAGCCATATTCAGAAGCAAAAATATTTAAGGGAGAAAAAGAAGGACAGCTTCCTGTTGCAGGAACTATTAATAGAGGTTTTGAACCTTATGAATATGAAAATTCGACTGCTGGTTATGAATTAGCTAAAGCTAATTTAAAATCACCTTTAACTGAAGAAGAAAGAAATTCAGGTAAAGGAAAAGAGCTTTTCGAAATTTATTGTATCAGTTGCCATGGTGCTGCTGGTAACGGTAAAGGTAAATTGGTTGAAAGAGAGAAATTTCTTGGGGTACCTAGCTATAAAGACAGGGTAATCACTGAAGGAAGTGTATTCCATGTTGAGACTTATGGTTTAAATGCAATGGGTTCACACGCAAATCAATTAAGTGCCCACGAACGTTGGTTAGTTGCTGACTATGTTCTAAAACTAAAAAGCCAATTATAATTGTTGAACAAACTGATCGTAATAGATATGTATACATTTTCAAGTAAATTAAAAACTTTTTCTATCATCTTAATGGTCCTTGGCCTATTAGGAATTGGGTATGGTTTTTTAAGTGCACCTAAAGATATTCAAGAAGTTGAAAAAATACTAGCTGCGGATGCTCACGGTTCGCATGGGGCTGCACATGAAGAGGCTGCTGAGGCTTCTCATAAAGATGCTGCGCATCATGAAGCTGCTGAAGCTTCACATGAATCACACAAAGGTGGTGAGCATGAAAAAGTTGGAGCAGCAGATGAACATACTGAACACTTAACGCATGTATTGCACCAATTGCAAAATAAGCCATGGTCTGCATTATATGTTGCTTGTATTTTCTTTTTACTGCTTTCTATGGGAGTTTTAGCGTTTTACGCTATTCAACAAGTTTCTCAAGCAGGTTGGTCTCCAGTTTTATTCAGAGTTATGCAGGGTATTACTGCTTACTTGCCAGCTGGTTCAATCATTTTCTTTATTATATTAGTTTTATGCGGATTGCATTTTAATCATATTTTTGTATGGCTTGGTGAAGGAGTTACAGAGAAAGCTAGTCCAAATTATGATGCAATCATTGCTGGAAAATCTGGATATTTAAATTTCCCATTTTGGATTGGTAGAGCATTTGTCTTTTTATTAGGATGGAACATTTACCGTTATGTTTCAAGAAAGAACTGTTTAGCGCAAGAAGAGGCAAATGATGATCTTTACTACAAAAAGAATTTCAAAGCTTCTGCTGGATTCCTAGTTTTCTTCATTGTTTCTGAATCTATCATGTCTTGGGACTGGATTATGTCATTTGATCCACACTGGTTCAGTACATTGTTTGGATGGTATGTATTTGCTTCTTTCTTTGTAAGTGGTATTACAGCAATTGCTTTGGTAACAGTATATTTAAAATCAAAAGGATATTTAGAGTATGTAAATACAAGCCATATTCACGATTTAGCTAAATTCATGTTTGGTATTAGTGTTTTCTGGACTTATTTATGGTTCTCTCAATTCATGTTAATCTGGTATGCTAACATTCCAGAGGAGGTTACTTATTTCGTAACAAGAATTCAATTATATAACTTGCCATTCTTTGGTGCTGTAGTTATGAACTTTGTTTTCCCATTATTGATATTAATCAATACAGACTTCAAACGTCTTAATTGGGTTATTGTAATGGCGGGGATTGTTATCTTATTAGGTCACTATGTAGATTTCTTTAATATGATTATGCCTGGTACAGTTGGAGACAAATGGTTTATTGGTGTTCCTGAAATTGCATCTATTCTTTTCTTCTTAGGTTTATTTATTTTTGTTGTATTCACTGCATTAACTAAAGCTCCTTTGTTAGCAAAAAGAAATCCTTTCATCGAAGAAAGTAAACATTTTCATTATTAATATTTAAAGAAGTAAACAGATGACAAGTTTGTTGGTAATTATAGTTGTAGTTTTATTAGCAGTTGCATTGTGGCAATTGACGAAGATATTTGACCTTACTCAGGCAGGTACTTCTTCGGACGATTCTCAGGTTGCATCAGATAATGATAATAATGTTCAAGGATATATTATGTTTGGCTTTTTAGCTTTCATTTATATATTTACGATTTATGGTTTACTGAAATGGGGTAATTTAGCACTTCATACTCCTGCTTCTGAGCACGGACTTTTAGTAGATAACTTAATGAATATTACTTGGGTTTTGATTTTTACAGTTCAAGTTATTACTCAAGGTTTATTATATTGGTTTTCTTTTAAAAATAGAGGACACAAAGACAGAAAAGCTTTGTTTTTTGCGGATAGCAATAAATTAGAAGCAATTTGGAGTATCATTCCATCTGTAGTTTTGGCTTGTTTAATTCTTTATGGATTATATGCTTGGAACAACATTATGTTCGTTGACAAAGATGAAGATGTAATTGAAATTGAATTATATGCTCAACAGTTTAAATGGACTGCAAGATATGGTGGTGCTGATAATACATTAGGAAAAGCAAACGTTAGATTAATCGAGGGTATTAATACATTAGGTGTTGATATGTCTGATAAGAATTCTCAAGATGATATCGTAGTTACTGAATTGCATATTCCTAAAGGAAAAAAAGTTCACTTTAAAATGCGTTCTCAAGACGTATTGCACTCAGCTTACATGCCACATTTTAGAGCACAAATGAACTGTGTTCCTGGTATGGTTACTGAATTCGCTTTTGTTCCAACATATACAACTGCTGAATACAGAGAGTTGGATTTTATGAAAGAAAAAGTTGCAAAAATCAACAAACTTAGAGCTGAAAAAAGTGTTGAGTTAGTTGCTAAAGGCGGAACAGCTTTAGATCCTTATACTTTTGATTTTTTATTATTATGTAATAAAATTTGTGGAGCTTCTCACTATAACATGCAAATGAAAGTGGTTGTTGATACTCCTGAGGATTATAAAAAATGGTTAAGTGAAAAAACTACTTTAGCTCAAGATATTGCTGCAGCAAAAGCGGCTGAGAAACCAGCTGAAGGAGCTGCTCCAACTACAGATACTACTGCAAAAGTTCAAGATACTGTGAAAGCGGTTATTGATACTGTAAAGGCAGCTGTAGCTAAAGTTGCGATGAAATAATATTATTTAGAAAATTTAAAGTACACATATATGTCAGCAGAAGCGCACGGTCACGATCACGGACACGATCACGAGCACGAACATCATCATAAAGACACGTTCATTACTAAATATATTTTTAGTATTGATCACAAAATGATTGCTAAGCAATACTTGATTACAGGTATTATTATGGGAATCATTGGTATCGTAATGTCTTTGCTTTTCAGAATGCAATTGGCTTGGCCAGAGGAGTCTTTCAAAATTTTTAATGTTTTATTAGGCGATAAATTTGCACCGAATGGTGTAATGGCAAATGATATTTATCTTGCATTAGTTACGATTCATGGTACTATAATGGTATTCTTTGTATTGACAGCAGGTTTAAGTGGTACTTTTAGTAACTTACTTATTCCGCTTCAAATTGGAGCAAGAGATATGGCTTCTGGATTCATGAATATGATTTCATACTGGTTGTTTTTCTTGTCTGCTGTAGTAATGGTATGTTCTTTATTTGTTGAAGCTGGACCAGCTTCTGCAGGTTGGACAATTTATCCTCCATTAAGTGCATTGCCACAAGCAATTCCTGGTTCAGGAACTGGTATGACTTTATGGTTAGTTTCAATGGCAATCTTTATCGCATCTTCTTTAATGGGATCTTTAAATTACATTGTAACTGTAATCAATTTAAGAACAAAAGGTATGTCTATGACTAGACTTCCTCTTACAATCTGGACGTTCTTTGTAACAGCTATTATCGGTGTTATTTCATTCCCAGTATTGTTATCTGCAGCATTATTATTGATTTTTGATAGAAGTTTTGGTACTTCATTCTTCTTATCTGATATTTATATTGCTGGTGAAGTTTTACACTACCAAGGTGGTTCTCCTGTATTGTTCGAGCACTTATTCTGGTTCTTAGGACACCCTGAGGTTTACATTGTAATTTTACCTGCAATGGGTCTTGTATCTGAAATTATGGCTACAAATTCTCGTAAACCAATCTTTGGTTACAGAGCGATGATTATGTCAGTTCTTGCAATTGCATTCTTATCTACTATTGTTTGGGGTCACCACATGTTTATTTCAGGTATGAATCCTTTCTTAGGATCTGTATTTACTTTTACAACTTTATTGATTGCGATTCCATCTGCTGTAAAAGCATTTAACTGGATTACAACTTTATGGAAAGGTAACTTACAATTTAACCCTGCAATGTTATTTTCTATTGGAATGGTTTCTACTTTCATCACTGGAGGTTTAACTGGAATCATTTTAGGAGATAGTACTTTAGATATTAACGTTCACGATACTTACTTCGTAATTGCTCACTTTCACTTAGTGATGGGTATCTCTGCACTTTATGGAATGTTTGCTGGTATTTACCACTGGTTCCCTAAAATGTACGGAAGAATGTTGAATAAAAACTTAGGTTATATTCACTTCTGGGTAACAGCAGTTTGTGCTTATGGAGTATTCTTCCCAATGCACTTTATTGGATTAGCTGGTTTGCCAAGACGTTACTATACAAATACAAACTTCCCATTATTTGATGATTTACAAAATGTGAATGTTTTAATTACAACATTTGCTCTTGTAGGAGGTGCGTTCCAATTAGTATTCTTATACAATTTCTTCAGCAGTATTTTCTATGGTAAGAAAGCAGTTCAAAACCCATGGAGATCTACAACTTTAGAGTGGACAACTCCAGTTGAGCACATGCACGGTAACTGGCCAGGAGAAATTCCTCATGTATATCGTTGGCCGTATGACTACAGTAACCCAAATCATGATGTAGATTTTGTTCCTCAAAATGTACCAATGAAAGAAGGTGAAGAAGTTTTACACCACTAAAAATATTTTAAAGGCTATCAGAAATGATAGCCTTTTTTGTTTAGTTAAAGTTTTAAACCTTCAGTTTTACTATTTTACAAACTGATTACTTTCTATATCTTTGTAGGATGAATGAAAATCTAGATCCTACAACTAAAGGATATAACTCAGAAGAATTAGATCTTGAAAAAAGATTGCGTCCACTGTCATTTGATGATTTTGCCGGACAAGATCAGGTTTTGGAAAATTTAAAAGTTTTTGTAGCCGCCGCTAACCAGCGTGGTGAAGCACTTGATCATGCTCTTTTTCATGGGCCTCCAGGTCTTGGAAAAACCACTTTGGCAAACATATTAGCCAATGAATTGCAAGTAGGAATTAAAATTACTTCTGGACCTGTTTTAGATAAACCTGGTGATTTAGCCGGATTGCTTACTAATTTGGATGAACGTGATGTTTTGTTCATTGATGAAATTCATAGATTAAGTCCAGTTGTTGAGGAATATTTATATTCAGCAATGGAGGATTTCAAAATCGATATTATGATTGAATCTGGCCCAAATGCACGTACGGTTCAGATTAATTTAAATCCGTTTACTCTTATTGGCGCTACTACACGTTCTGGATTATTAACCGCTCCAATGCGAGCGCGTTTTGGAATTTCGTCTCGTTTGCAATATTACACCACAGAACTTTTAACAACAATTGTAGAAAGAAGTGCTTCCATATTAAAAACACCAATAGATCTGGAAGCCGCTATAGAAATTGCAGGCAGAAGCCGAGGAACGCCTCGTATAGCAAACGCTTTGTTAAGACGAGTTCGTGATTTTGCTCAGATAAAAGGAAATGGAAGGATTGATCTTGAAATTTCGCGTTATGCCTTGAAAGCATTAAATGTTGATGCCCATGGTTTAGATGAAATGGATAATAAAATCTTATTGACTATTATTAATAAATTCAAAGGTGGACCTGTGGGACTTTCTACTTTGGCAACTGCTGTTTCTGAAAGCAGTGAAACTATTGAAGAGGTCTACGAACCGTTTTTAATTCAGGAAGGATTTATTATGCGTACTCCTCGCGGAAGAGAAGTTACAGAGAAAGCCTATAAACATTTGGGAAAAGTTAATATAAATATTCAAGGCGGATTATTTTAAAGACACGTTATGAGGCATTACTTTTTATTTCTATTATTTGCTTGTTGCTGCTCTTTTGGCCAGACAAGTTATTTTCCACATCTTGCTTATGGAAAATCGTCGCAACAAATTTTGGATTTATATGTTCCTAGTGGAAATTTAAAAGATGTTCCAGTTGTTATTCTCCTTCATGGTGGATCGTGGTCAATGGGCGGACTTGAATACACGAATAAACATGCTCAGGATATTGCTAATAAAGGTTTTGTTGTCGCTAATGTAGATTATCGTTATGTAAATGATACAATTTCAGCTAAAGATTTATTGGCGGATATAGACGCAGCTGTTGTTTATGTTTCGAAGATTTCTAACAAATATGGATATGCTAAAAAAGGATTCCATATTGTTGGAATTAGCGCTGGTGCTCATTTAGCATTGTTATATGGTTACACCAAGAAGAACATGAAATCTATTACAGCTTTGTGCGCACCTTCTAGATTAGACTCTCCCGAAATGATAGCACTTAGAAAAAATAACGGTCGCCTTGATATTATCGAAAAATTGGCTGGAACCAAAATTAATCCAAATGGAAATAATGCTGCATTAACGAAAATAAGTCCGTTTAGTAATATTTCAAATATACCAACATTGCTAATTCATGGTAATGCTGATAATGTGGTTAATGTTAGTCAATCGCAAAATCTTTATAATGAATTAAAAAAGAAAGGTGTAGAAACAAAATTGATTATTAGAGAAGGCAAAGGGCATGATGCTGGAATGAATACACCTGAGACTGAAATTGAGAATATAAAAGATATTACAGATTGGATTCTGCAGCACAATAAATAAAACTTCATAAAAAAATAAGCACCATATTTAAGGCGGTTTGTTTAAATTTTATTCAAAATGTCTGAAAACATAAACTATAATTACCCAAATAAGTTATCGATATTAAGATTCTTTTTAGATTCAGAAGGAGTCAGAAGAAATCCTATACCGTTTCATAAAAGATATTTTGACAAATTAGGAGATTCATTTTCTTTGAAAATTGGATTTTCTAAACATTTGATTTTATCTCGAGATAATGAAATTGTTCAGTACATTTTAGTTAAAAATCAAAAAAATTATCACAAGTCAAAGTTTCAGTCGGTTTATCTTTCTAAATATTTGGGGAAAGGGCTTTTGACTAGCGATGGGGATTTTTGGCTAAAGCAAAGAAGACTTATTCAACCTGCATTTCATAAACAGAAAATGAACATGCTTGTTGAAAATATGAATAAAACAATTAGTGCTGAAATTGATAATTTGAAAGAAAATGAAGTTCTCAATGCTTTTCCAGCGATGAGCCAATTAGCATTTAACGTGGTTGCAAAATCATTATTTGAGTTTTCTATTTCAGAAGAAAAATTACATCGCATCAAATTTATAATAGAAGAAGTTCAAAAATTTTTGGTCAAAGAAATTAGGCTCCCTCATAAAGCTTGGTGGTTTTCATTGAGCGGTCAAGTCAATAAACATTTAAAGTTGGCTCAAGAAAATAATCAAATCATTCAGGAAATTATTGAAGAGCGAAATGTTTCAAATGAAGATTTTAATGATTTGCTCAACATGCTAATGGAAACTCGTTATGAAGATACCGGAGAGAGTATGTCTATGCAGCAATTAATAGATGAAATTAAGGTATTATTTATAGCGGGACACGAAACAACAGCAAATGCTTTAACGTTTACACTTCATTTTTTAGGGAAATATCCTGAAGTGCAACAAAAGGTTTTTGATGAGATTACCGAAATCGAATCACAAACGGACAATATTATCGAACAGCTTCAAAAGATGGTATATATAAATGCCGTTTTGAATGAATCCATGCGATTATATCCTCCGGCTTGGATAACAGATAGACAAAATGTTGAAGATGATTTTGTGGGTTCATATAAAATTAAAAAAGGAACTTTGATTGGGGTTTCGTTTTATGAATTGCATAGAAATCCGAAGTATTGGCAAAATCCAGATGCGTTTATTCCTGAACGATTTCTGGGTGAGCAGAAGAAAGAATCAATGCAATATTTTTATCCGTTTGGAGCGGGACCAAGAATGTGTATTGGAGCAGGATTTGCTATTTACGAAATGTGCTTAGCGATTTCGCAAATTGTAAAACGTTATGTTGTAAAATCAAATACAGATAAAGTCGAATTTAATCCGTTAGTGACTTTAAAACCCGTTAATATTGAAGTTTCATTTTCTAAAAGATGAGCATTAATTCGAAAGAAATATATTCAAAATTCATAAAAGACGAAGCCAAGAGGCTCGGTTTTCTGTCATGCGGTATTTCGAAAGCTGGATTTTTGGAAGAAGAAGCACCTCGTCTGGAAAAATGGTTAAACAATAATCATAATGGTCAGATGGCATATATGGAAAACCATTTTGACAAACGTCTCGACCCTACCTTGCTTGTTGATGATGCAAAAAGTGTGGTTTCACTTCTTTTGAACTATTTTCCATCGGAATCCCAAAATCCAGATAGTTTTAAAATCTCGAAATATGCTTACGGTCAAGATTATCATTTTGTTATTAAAGAAAAGTTGAAAGAACTTCTTCATTCGATAGAAGAAAATATAGGAGCAGTTTCTGGTCGCGCTTTTGTCGACTCAGCTCCGGTTTTAGATAAGGCCTGGGCAGCAAAAAGTGGCTTGGGCTGGATTGGAAAAAACAGTAATTTAATTACCCAAAAAGTAGGCTCTTTTTATTTTATCGCTGAACTTATATTAGATCTCGATTTAGAATATGATCATAAAGTAACAGATCATTGCGGTTCATGCACTGCTTGTATTGATGCTTGTCCCACACAAGCAATTCTTGCTCCTTATATCGTAGATGGTAGTAAATGTATATCTTATTTTACGATTGAATTAAAAGAAAATATTCCCAATGAGATGAAAGGGAAATTTGATGAATGGATGTTTGGTTGTGATACTTGCCAAGATGTTTGCCCTTGGAACCGATTTTCTAAACCTCATTCAGAACCTCTATTTAATCCAAATCCTGATTTGCTTTCTTTCTCAAAAAAGGATTGGACAGAAATTACAGAGGAGACTTTTCGTTCCGTTTTTAAAAACTCCCCAATTAAAAGAACCAAGTTTGAGGGACTAAAGCGGAATATTAAATTCTTGAAATAGAGGTACATAAAAAAACATGAATCTTAATGTACTCTTAATGTTTTCTTAAAACTACAAACAATTGAAAATCAATAAGTTATTTATTTTTTAAAAAACTCTTTTGTAAGATAAATTTGCATTTTTATTGCTGATTTTGTGTTTTATTGTTTTTTATGCAATAAATTAAGAAATTTCTTCGGTTTTATTGATAAATCATTATATTTTTTGAAAGAATTGCGCTAAGTTCCCTTGATGAATAGTGTAGTTCAACGTCTTTCTGTGTAGTTTATCGAGTAATGTAGCTAGTATTGAGGTGTTTATATATTTTCGCGACTCCAAATCTACTATCTAATCCAAAGACAACCAGTACGTCTTGAACCTTAAAATATTATGGTCCAATTACTTCGTTATTACTTTTATGATTTTGAAAAATCTTTTTTCAAATTTCAAAAATCCATTCGTTTAGTTTTTTCGTATCTGCTCTATAATCTGAAAATCAGTTTTTGGTTTTCGGACTCATTCATTTTATTTTCTAAAACTAATACCCAGTCTGTCTATGCATAACTCTACTTTTAATCGGTCTAGATTTTCTAGGCTAAACTTTTTTATTGCATTTTTATTACTGATTAGTTTCAGTGCTTCGGCCCAGTTCTATACAAAACATTATATAGCACCGGCGCCATGGCAGTATTTTAGTAAATCAAATGAAATTGTTATTGCGACAAATTCAGAAACACCAGTTAGTATTAAATTGTACAGAAGTAACGGTGTTTTAGAAACAACGTTGAGTGCAGTAAAAGGAGCTCCGGCAATTTATAGATTTCAGCTTTTAGCGAAAGATCTTCCTATGCACGCACTGAATACAGTTATTTCAGGTGCGGGACTCATTGTTGAAAGTGCAGGGCCTACATCGGTAAATATGCGAAATGTTGCTTCTGATGATAATTCGGGAGATAATAATGATGCCTACTTGAAAGGTAATGCTGCGTTGACCAGTTTTGGTGACGCAGGACTTGGAGTTCGTTTTAGAGTGGGCTACTATAGGGATGGAACTCTTGGAAGTTTTAGTACTTTTGGAGACCAACGCCCTATTTACAGTATTATGGCTACTGTAAATAATACATCTGTTAAAATCAATAATGCTATTGTAACTACTTTGAACGCTGGTCAAAGTTATTTATTTAAGGCAGCAATTGGAACTTTAGTAGAATCATCTAGTCCAGCTGTTATGAATACAGCGGCAGCGATCGATATGCCTGATGGTTGTGGGGATAGTGCTTATAATCAAATTCCACCAGAATCGGTTTTGGGAACAGAATACTTCATCGAAAGAGGAAAAGGAAATAACAAAGCAGAGCAAACCACAGTTGTTGCAACAAAAGATGACACGCACTTAGTAATCAATACTTATTCGACTTCTGGTGCTGTTGTAGGAACTACAAATGTTACATTAGCAACAGCAGGAAGTTTTCATACTTTCAATAATGGATCTTTAGATACCCCATTTTCAGCATCACGCGTTGCTGCAGATAAGAGAGTTGTTGTTTATTCAGGAACTGCACAATCATGTGAGGTTGATATCTCAACAATTGCTCCGGTATCAGAATGTGGTGGATCAAATTTCATAGAAACGGCTAAATTTAGAAATTATGGAACAGGTACATTGCCATATTTTGGGTACATTCTTTTAAGAAGCCAGAATGATCCTGTAATGGTTAATGGAACCAATATTGAAACACGAAGTGGTATTGCCGCGCGACACCAATTAGGAAACACAGGTTGGTATGTTATTAACTTTGAAGACACGCAAATTGGAAGCCCAGACGTTCTGTCTATCTCATGTGATACTAAAATGACAGTGTCAATTGTACAGCAAGGAGGAGGATTTTCAATGGCAGGATTTTTCTCGAATTTCGCTGCTCAGCCTGATGAACCAACTTTAACTTATATTTCTGGTGGTGGATGTACCAACAATACAGCAGAACTTACAACTCCGCCTAACTTTGATCCATACCAATGGTATTTTAACGGAACAGCAATTAGTGGAGCAAATTCATCTACTTATACGGCTACTAAAACAGGTAACTATACGGTAGCTTCTACTTTAGCCTGTGGGGTACAAACTCAATCAAAACCAGTTAATGTTATTTTATGTACTGATTTAGGAATTACCAAGACAGTTGATAATGCAACTCCTTGTATAGGTACTAATGTAGAATTTACGGTTAAGGTTAGTAATTTAGGAGGAAACAATGTTTCGGGAGTTTCTGTCAATGATTTGCTTCCTTCAGGTTATACTTATGTAAGTTCAACACCTTCTGTTGGAGTTTATGATTCTTCAACTGGTACTTGGAGTATTGGCGATGTAGATGCTCAAACATCTGTTACATTAAAAATTACAGCGACTGTAAAATCGTCTGGAAATTATACGAATACAGCGACATTGCCAGCTTCAATAGATATAAACACTGCAAATAATTCGGCTAGTGCCGCAGTAAATCCAAATCCTGTGGTTACTCTCGTAACTAATGCTTTTACTGCTTGTGTCTCAGGTGATTTAACAGCGGCTTCAGTTACAGCAGGAAGCAGTAATAATTTAACTTTTTCATATTGGACAAATTCGGCTGCTACATCGGCAGTGCCCAATCCGACATCTGTGTCAGGCGGAAATTATTATATAAAAGCAGTTTCAGCAGAAGGATGTTCAGCTGTAAAGTCTGTTGTCGTGACAGTAAATACTGCACCAGGAACACCTACTATTACTTCAAGAACTAGTGGTGCTACTATAAATAATGGTTCAATTAGTTGTTTTGGAGGAAGTAGTGTCACGTTAAGAGCAACTAGTAGCAGTGGGTATTTATGGTCAACAGGTGAAACTACACGTGATATTGTGGTTACTACAGATGGAACTTATTCAGTTAAAGTTTTGAATAGTTCAAATTGTATAAGTGTTAGTTCTTCTCCTGTTACGGTTACACTTGCTCCAGCACCAGTGGCTTCTAACCAAACATTTTGCTCTTCTGAGAATAAAAAAATTGGAGATTTGGTGGCCACGGGGAGTAATATAAAATGGTATAGTGCAAGTAGTGGTGGAACGGCTCTTTCTAGTACTCAAAGTTTACCGACTACAGCTGGAAATTATAATTATTATGCGACACAGACATTAGCAAATAATTGTGAAAGTCCGAGAACATCTGCAATTGTAATTACAATAAATAATACATCATCTGCACCAACGGCTTCGCCTCAAACATTTTGTAGTGCAGATAATAAAAAGATAAGTGATTTATCTCCATCAGGACCAACTATAAAATGGTATGATACAAATACTTCAACATCAGCCTTAGCGGGAACTACGACTTTAACTTCAAAAACATATTACGTAAGCCAAACTGCAAATAGTTGTGGTGAAAGTGCTAGAACTGCGGTACTCGTAACAATAAATAATATTCCGTCTGCGCCAACAGCATCATCTCAGACTTTTTGTGGAACAGATTCGAAAACAGTAAATGATTTAATTGCAACTGGTACAAATTTAAAATGGTATAACCAATTAACAGGAGGAACACTTTATAATGGTACTGAAACTTTAGCATCAGGAAGTTATTATGTGAGTCAGAGTAATAGCTGTGGTGAGAGTACAAGGACCTCGGTAAACGTTACAGTAAATAATACAGCAGCACCTACCGCATCAGCTCAATCATTTTGCTTGCCCGATGCTAAAAAAGTGAGTAATTTAGTTGCTACTGGAACAAGTTTAAAATGGTATAACGCAAGTACTGGAGGTACACAATATACAGGAAATGAGACTTTATCGTCAAACAATTATTATGTTTCTCAAACATTAAATGGTTGTGAGAGTCCGAGAACTTTGGTTGTTGTTACAGTAACAAATGCAACTGCACCAACGGCTTCATCTTTGACATTCTGTTCTGTAGATGGCAAAAAAGTGAGTGATTTAACCGTTACTTCAGGTACAAATTTAAAATGGTATACTGCAAGTACAGGAGGAACACAATATACAGGAAATGAGATTTTATCTTCAAATAATTATTATGTAAGCCAAACAATTAATAATTGCGAAAGTACAAGAACGTTAGTTTCAGTTACAGTAAATCCGACGCCAGCGACTCCAACAATTAATGCAGGAGGATCCACAACATTTTGTACAGGAGGGAATGTAGTTTTGACTTCAACTAGCGGTATTGGTTATTTATGGTCAAATGGTGCAACAACACAATCTATTACAGTTTCTAATTCTGGGAATTATAGCGTCCAAGTTACAAATGCTTCAGGATGTTATAGTGAATCTTCGACACCAGTGACGGTAACTGTAAATAACATCCCTACTGCTCCTTCAGCTTCGTCTCAAACATTTTGCGTAGTTGACGGTAAAAAAGTAAGTGATTTAGTTGCGACAGGAAGTAATTTAAAATGGTATGATGCCTCTTCCAATGGGACCTTATATATTGGAACAGAGACTTTAGTTGATGGCATTTACTATGTAAGCCAAACAACAAATGGTTGTGAGAGTAGCAGAACGGCAGTAAATGTTACAGTAACTCCGAAGCCGGCGAAAGTAATAACGACCGCTACGATCTGCTCTGGAGATACATACAACTGGCCGGCAAACTCGACTAATTATACAGCAACAGGAACGTATACGGTGTCCAACAACGGATGCACGGCGGATCAGGAGCTTCAGCTGACGGTGACTCCGAAGCCGGCGAAAGTAATAACGACCGCTACGATCTGTTCCGGTGATACATACAACTGGTCGGTGAACTCAACGAATTATACCGCGACAGGAACTTATACGGTATCCAACAACGGATGCACGGCGGATCAGGAACTGCAGTTGACGGTTACTCCGAAGCCGGCGAAAGTCATCACGACCGCTACGATCTGCTCTGGCGATACTTACAACTGGTCGGTGAATTCTACAAATTATACAGCGACAGGAACTTATACGGTATCCAACAATGGATGCACGGCGGATCAGGAACTGCAGTTGACGGTTACTCCGAAGCCAGCAAAAATCATCACGACCGCTGCGATCTGCTCTGGAGATACATACAACTGGCCGGCAAACTCGACTAATTATACAGCAACAGGAACGTATACGGTGGCCAACAACGGCTGCACGGCGGATCAGGAGCTTCAGCTGACTGTGACTCCGAAGCCGGCGAAAATCATCACGACCGCTGCGATATGTTCTGGCGATACTTACAACTGGTCGGCAAACTCGACAAATTATACGGCAACAGGAACTTATACTGTGGCCAACAACGGATGCACAGCGGATCAGGAGCTTCAGTTGACGGTGACTCCGAAGCCTGCGAAAATCATCACTACGGCGACGATCTGTTCTGGGGATACTTATAACTGGTCGGTGAATTCTACAAATTATACAGCAACAGGAACTTATACGGTGTCCAACAATGGCTGTACAGCAGACCAGGAACTGCAGTTGACGGTTACTCCGAAGCCGACGAAAGTAATAACGACCGCTACTATCTGCTCTGGCGATACTTATAACTGGCCGGTGAATTCTGCGAATTATACAGCAACAGGAACTTATACGGTGTCCAACAATGGATGCACGGCGGATCAGGAACTGCAGTTGACGGTTACTCCGAAGCCGGCGAAAGTCATCACGACCGCTGCGATATGCTCTGGCGATACTTACAACTGGTCTGTCAACTCAGTGAATTATACAGCAACAGGGACTTATACGGTGGCCAACAATGGATGCACGGCAGACCAGGAGCTTCAGTTGACTGTGACTCCGAAGCCGGCGAAAGTAATAACGACCGTTGCGATCTGTTCTGGGGATACATACAACTGGTCTGTCAACTCAACGAATTATACAGCAACAGGAACTTATACGGTGTCGAACAACGGATGCACGGCAGACCAGGAGCTTCAGCTGACGGTTACTCCGAAGCCGGCGAAAATCATCACGACGGCGACGATCTGCTCTGGAGATACATACAACTGGTCAGTCAACTCGACTAATTATACAGCAACAGGAACTTATACGGTGTCCAACAACGGATGCACGGCGGATCAGGAGCTTCAGTTGACTGTGACTCCGAAGCCAGCGAAAATCATCACGACGGCGACGATCTGTTCTGGGGATACTTATAACTGGTCGGTGAATTCTACCAATTATACAACAACAGGAACTTATACGGTGTCCAACAACGGATGCACGGCGGATCAGGAGCTTCAGTTGACGGTGACTCCGAAGCCAGCGAAAATCATCACGACGGCGACGATCTGTTCTGGGGATACTTATAACTGGTCGGTGAATTCTACCAATTATACAGCAACAGGAACTTATACGGTGTCGAACAACGGATGCACAGCGGATCAGGAGCTTCAGTTGACTGTGACTCCGAAGCCTGCGAAAATCATCACGACGGCGACGATCTGCTCTGGAGATACATACAACTGGTCAGTCAACTCGACTAATTATACAGCAACAGGAACTTATACGGTGTCCAACAACGGATGCACGGCGGATCAGGAACTTCAGTTGACGGTTACTCCGAAGCCGGCGAAAGTAATAACGACCGCTACGATCTGCTCTGGCGATACATACAACTGGTCTGTCAACTCAACGAATTATACCGCGACAGGAACTTATACGGTGTCCAACAACGGATGCACGGCGGATCAGGAGCTTCAGCTGACGGTTACTCCGAAGCCAGCAAAAATCATCACTACGGCGACGATCTGCTCTGGAGATACATACAACTGGTCAGTCAACTCGACTAATTATACAGCAACAGGAACTTATACGGTGTCCAACAACGGATGCACAGCAGATCAGGAGCTTCAGTTGACGGTTACTCCGAAGCCTGCAAAAATCATCACGACGGCGACGATCTGCTCTGGGGATACTTACAACTGGTCTGTCAACTCAGTGAATTATACAGCAACAGGAACTTATACGGTGTCCAACAACGGATGCACGGCGGATCAGGAGCTTCAGCTGACGGTGACTCCGAAGCCAGCAAAAATCATCACGACGGCGACGATCTGTTTTGGGGATACTTACAACTGGTCGGTGAACTCGACAAATTATACAGCAACAGGAACTTATACGGTGTCTAACAACGGCTGTACTGCGGATCAGGAGCTTCAGCTGACGGTTACTCCGAAGCCGGCGAAAATCATCACTACGGCTACGATATGCTCTGGTGATACATACAACTGGTCGGTCAACTCAACGAATTATACAGCGACAGGAACTTATATGGTGTCCAACAACGGATGCACGGCGGATCAGGAGCTTCAGCTGACTGTGACTCCGAAGCCGGCGAAAATCATCACGACGGCGACGATCTGTTCTGGCGATACTTATAATTGGTCGGTGAATTCTGCGAATTATACAGCGACAGGAACGTATACGGTGTCCAACAACGGATGCACGGCGGATCAGGAGCTTCAGTTGACGGTGATTAATATTGCAAGCCCAATTGTTGGATTAATAACACAACCAACGTGTACATCAGCAACTGCAAGTGTTGAATTAAGTGGTTTGCCAGCGGGATCGTGGACTATCAACCCTGGAAATATAACAGGAAATACTGCTTCAACAACAATTACTGGTTTAATAGCTGGAAATACTTATAACTATACTGTTACAGATTATTTAGGTTGTCAATCGTTGGCTTCTTCAAACGTAACAGTTCCAAGTTATATCTGTGCAGAAGATGATACGCCATCTCCAATTAATGGTGCAGCAGGTGGAACTATTTCTACTGTTTTTGCAAACGATAAAATTAATGGATCTTCATTCGTGTCAACGGATGTTATTGTTTCAACAAGTTTGCTTCCAGCAGGAATAGTTTTTAATTCTGACGGAACTATAACAGTTGCTCCTAATACAGTTGCAGGAACGCATTTGATTACGTATACAATTTGCATGTCTGCAAATTCAAGTATTTGCGATACTGCAATAGTGAAAATAATTATTGAAAGACCCGTAATCGACGCAGTTACGGAAACCACGACGGCAATCAACAGCAACAATGGAGGAACGACTGTTTCGCTTACAGCAAACGACACGCTAGACGGAAATCCGTTCGCAGTGGGTTCTGGTGCTGGAAAAGTGACTTTCACGTTGATCAGCACATTGCCGACAGGACTTACGCTTAATGCTGATCAGACGATAACAGTAGCTCCAGGCACAGCATCAGGAAGCTACGAGGTGGAATATTCGATCTGCGACAACGACCATGCATTGAACTGTGATACGGTAAAAAGCTATGTTCAAGTAACAGGTGATGTCCTGGTTGCCAATGCCGATTCTCCGGCATCTGTGACCACATCAAATACGTCCCAGACAATCATCACGGTTGTGGACAACGATACCAGAAACGGACAGCCGTTGACGGCATCTGAAGTGAAGATCACAACAACAGTTGCAGATCCTTCAGGATATTTGGTTCTGAATCCGACAACAGGAGTAGTGACACTAGGAGCAAACGCTCCGGCAGGAAACTACTCATTGACTTACTCGATCTGCGACAAGACCAATGCATCGAACTGCTCGACGGCGACAGTGAGCTTGACAGCGACAGCTCCGATTGTGATTCCAGCAATCGACGCAGTTACGGAAACCACGACGGCAATCAACAGCAACAATGGAGGAACGACTGTTTCGCTTACAGCAAACGACACGCTAGACGGGAATCCGTTCGCAGTGGGTTCTGGTGCTGGAAAAGTGACTTTTACGTTGATCAGCACATTGCCGACAGGATTTACGCTTAATGCCGATCAGACGATAACAGTAGCTCCAGGCACAGCATCAGGAAGCTACGAGGTGGAATATTCGATCTGCGACAACGACCATACATTGAACTGCGATACGGTAAAAAGCTATGTTCAAGTAACAGGTGATGTCCTGGTTGCCAATGCCGATTCTCCGGCATCTGTGACGACATCAAATACTGCACAGACGATCATCACAGTTGTGGACAACGACACAAGAAACGGACAGCCTTTAGCGGCATCAGAAGTGAAGATCACAACTACGGTTGCGGATCCTTCAGGATATTTGGTTCTGAATCCGACAACAGGAGTAGTGACCCTAGGAGCAAACGCTCCGGCAGGAAGTTATTCGTTGACGTACTCGATCTGCGACAAGGCCAATGCATCGAACTGCTCGACGGCGACAGTGAGCTTGACAGCGACAGCTCCGATTGTGATTCCAGCAATCGACGCAGTTACAGAAACCACGACTGCTATCAACAGCAACAATGGAGGAACGACTGTTTCGCTTACAGCAAACGACACGCTAGACGGGAATCCGTTTACAGTAGGTTCTGGTGCTGGAAAAGTAACATTCAGTCTAGTAAGCACATTGCCGACAGGCCTTACGCTTAATGCTGACCAGACGATAACTGTAGCTCCGGGCACGGCTTCTGGAAGCTACGAAATAGAATACAGCATCTGCGACAACGACCATGCATTGAACTGTGATATGGTAAAAAGCTATGTTCAAGTAACAGGTGATGTCCTGGTTGCCAATGCCGATTCTCCAGCATCTGTGACCACATCAAATACAGCCCAGACGATCATCACGGTTGTGGACAACGATACCAGAAACGGACAGCCGTTGACGGCATCTGAAGTGAAAATCACAACAACAGTTGCGGATCCTTCAGGATATTTGGTTCTGAATCCGACAACAGGAGTAGTGACAATAGGAGCAAACGCTCCGGCAGGAAACTACTCGTTGACGTATTCGATCTGCGACAAGACCAATACATCGAACTGCTCGACGGCGACAGTGAGCTTGACAGCGACAGCTCCGATTGTGATTCCGGTTATCGACGCAGTTACGGAAACCACGACGGCAATCAACAGCAACAATGGAGGAACGACTGTATCTCTGACAGCAAACGATACGCTTGATGGGAATCCGTTCGCAGTAGGTACTGGTGCTGGAAAAGTGACTTTCACGTTGATCAGCACATTGCCGACAGGCTTTACGCTTAATGCCGACCAAACGATAACAGTAGCTCCAGGCACAGCATCAGGAAGCTACGAGGTGGAATATTCGATCTGCGACAACGACCATGCATTGAACTGCGATACGGTAAAAAGCTATATTCAAGTAACAGGTGATGTCCTGGTTGCCAATGCCGATTCTCCGGCATCTGTGACGACATCAAATACAGCCCAGACGATCATCACGGTTGTGGACAACGATACCAGAAACGGACAGCCGTTGACGGCATCGGAAGTGAAGATTACAACAACAGTTGCAGATCCTTCAGGATATTTGGTTCTGAATCCGACAACAGGAGTAGTGACATTAGGAGCAAACGCTCCGGCAGGAAGCTATTCGTTGATGTATTCAATCTGCGACAAGACCAATACATCGAACTGCTCGACGGCGACAGTGAGCTTGACAGCGACAGCTCCGATTGTGATTCCAGCAATCGACGCAGTTACGGAAACCACGACTGCTATCAACAGCAACAATGGAGGGACGACTGTTTCGCTTACAGCAAACGACACGCTAGACGGGAATCCGTTTACAGTAGGTTCTGGTGTTGGAAAAGTAACATTCAGTCTAGTAAGCACATTGCCGACAGGCTTTACGCTTAATGCCGATCAAACGATAACTGTAGCTCCGGGCACGGCTTCTGGAAGCTACGAAATAGAATACAGCATCTGTGACAACGACCATGCATTGAACTGTGATACGGTAAAAAGCTATGTTCAAGTAACAGGTGATGTCCTGGTTGCCAATGCCGATTCTCCGGCATCTGTGACGACATCAAATACAGCCCAGACGATCATCACGGTTGTGGACAACGATACCAGAAACGGACAGCCGTTGACGGCATCGGAAGTGAAGATCACAACTACGGTTGCGGATCCTTCAGGATATTTGGTTCTGAATCCGACAACAGGAGTAGTGACACTAGGAGCAAACGCTCCGGCAGGAAGTTATTCGTTGACGTACTCGATCTGCGACAAGACCAATGCATCGAACTGCTCGACGGCGACAGTGAGCTTGACAGTGAAAGCTCCTGTTGTAACTCCAGTTTTGGTTCCAGTAATCGACGCGGTAACTGAAACTACGATAGCAATAAACAGCAACAATGGAGGAACGACTATTTCGCTTACAGCAAACGACACGCTTGACGGAAATCCGTTCACAGTAGGTACTGGTGCTGGAAAAGTGACTTTTACGTTGATCAGCACATTGCCGACAGGATTGACGCTTAATTCTGATCAGACGCTTACGGTGGCTTCAGGCACAGCTTCTGGAAGCTACGAAGTGGAATATTCGATCTGCGACAACGACCATGCATTGAACTGCGATACAGTGAAAAGTTACATCATTGTTACGGGAGATTTATTAGTATTGAAAGATGATTTAGCGGGACCAATTGCAGGAGTTAATCATCCAGTAAATGTTATTAATGTTTTAGGAAACGATACTAAAAATGGATTACCAATTACAGCTTCTGACGTAAATCTTTCAGTTACTGTAGCAGATCCAACAGGATACTTAAGCTTAAATCCAGATGGAACGGTTGTTTTAAAAGAAAATGCACCAGCAGGAAATTATGGACTTACATATCAAGTTTGTGAACTAAATACAACAAATTGTAAGACGGCTGAAGTTAAAGTTACAGTGGTTCTTCCAACAATGACAGTAACGGCAAATAGTTATTGCTCAAATGATGTTCCTTATGTATCATATAGCGTTACACCAGATAATTTTACAACAAACAATTTATTGACTGTAAAATGGATTGACAGTGATAATAATGTAGTTGCAACGCAAACGAATCTACCATTAAGTGGCAGTATTTTGTGGCCGGGAGCAATAGTAGATGGTAATGGAGTTGGAGTTGACTGGCCAGGATGGTTGTTGGCAAATGGACAATGGATTGAAGGTGCAGACGGATTTGAAAAAACTAGAACTGGTGTAACAGTAGAGTTTTCATTAAATCCTACAGTAAGTGTAGTTGTAAATTATCCACCGGCCACACCTCAATGTAATGCAAGACCAACATTTGAGATCAAAGCTAATAATGATAATGCAGGACCAATTGATGCTAAAAAAGGCATTAGTACAGCATTAAATATATTCAGTAATGACCGTTTAAACGGAAATTCATTTAATCAAACTGCAGTTGTTTTAAGTACAGTTGTTGCGAATCCAAATTTGATTTTAAATGCTGATGGATCTGTCGATGTAAAATCAGGAACGTCTTCAGGAACATATCAATTGACTTATCAAATTTGTGAAGCTTCAAATTTATCAAATTGCAGTCAAGCAGTTGTTAATGTAACAGTGGTGAATTCAGAAGATCCTGTACCAACACCGCAAATTATTACAAAAGATGATTTACAAGTAAGTGTTGATGGTGTTAATGGACAACTTGAATTTGTAAATATTTTGGATAATGATTTATGGAACGGCCTGCCGATTGATCCGACAAATGTGGTGATTTCTAATACACCAAAAAGTCCATATTTTGAATTTAATGCAGACGGAACAGTAAATGTGAAACCAAATACACCTGGAGGAACTTATACTTTAGTTTATCAAGTATGCGAAAAAACAAATTCATCAAATTGTAGTTCATCAACATTGAATGTTTTTGTTGAAGTTCCAAATATTGCGATTATCAAAACAGCGGTATTTAATGATGAAAATGCAAATGGATTTGCAAATGCAGGCGAAACCATCTCATACAAATTTAAAGTAACCAATACAGGTAACGTTGCACTAAAAGGAATTACAATTACAGATCCGTTACCGGGTGTTGTAGTTTCTGGACAAGCAATTAACTTGGAGGTTGGTGAATCAAATGAAAGTAATTTCACAGCTAAATATAAAATTACTCAAAGTGATATTATTGCAGGTAAAGTAAGCAATCAGGCGACTGCTCTTGGGAAAAGCGCAAGAGGAGTTGAAGCCGAAGATAAATCTGATGATGTAAGCAATACAGGAGATAATCCAACAGTATTGGATTTAGATGGCTGTAAGGTAAAAGTGCTGAATGCTTTTTCTCCAAATGGAGATTTGAAAAATGCGAGATTCTATATTCAAGGAATAGAATGTTATCCGGACAATACGGTTGAAATTTACAATCGTTGGGGAGTCTTGGTATTTGATATTGATCATTACAACAATGAAGACCGAGTTTTTGTTGGGTTCTCAGGAGGACGTGCAACGATAAAAGAATCAGATGGATTGCCGGGAGGAACGTATTTCTATACGTTGAAATATAAAGATTCTGATTCAAATCAGCACGAGCAATCAGGTTACTTGTATCTAAATAAATAAAAAATAATAAACGGCTTGACTTTTAGCTGAGCCGTTTTTTAAAGCTTACTAAATGAAAAAATTAATTTTAATTTTCATGTTTTTTTCGGTTGTGTGTTCCGCTCAGCAAGATGCGCAGTATACGCAATATATGTATAACACAATTTCGGTGAACCCTGCTTATGCGGGTTCGCGTGGTGTTTTGAGCGTGTTTGGATTGTATCGTACACAATGGATCGGACTTGATGGCGCACCAGAAACAAGTACATTTTCATTAAATACGCCTTTAAGCACTAACAGCAAATTAGGATTAGGTGCTTCTTTAGTCAATGATAAAATCGGACCAACGATTGAAAACACTTTATCTGCAGATTTGTCTTATAGCATTCCAACTTCTGAATCCTTTAAGCTTTCCTTCGGAATAAAAGCAACCGCAAATATTTTTAATCTTGATGTGAGCAAATTGAGTTTTGAAAATCAAGGAGAAGAACAATTTCAAGATTTGCAAAATAAATTCTCTCCAAATATTGGTGCCGGAGTTTATTGGCATTCTGATAGAGCTTATTTAGGTTTTTCTGTTCCTAACTTTATCGAAACCAATCGTTATGATGATAATACGACTGCTATTCTTAAAGACAAAATAAACTACTATTTCATGGCAGGTTATGTATTTAATCTGGATAAATTAGAATATATAAGATTCAAACCAGCATTATTGACTAAAATGGTTCAAGGAGCACCTCTGCAAGTGGACGTTTCGGGTAATTTCATGTTTTATGATAAATTTACTTTAGGTGTTGCATACCGCTGGAGTGCTTCAGTAAGTGCAATGGCGGGTTTTCAGGTATCAAAAGGAATGTACATTGGTTACGGATATGATCACGAGACAACAAATTTAAGACGATACAATTCGGGATCTCATGAGATTTTCCTTCGTTACGAGTTTTTCAACAGTTATAAAAAAATGATCTCTCCAAGATTCTTCTAATTCGATACATCATGAGAATTAAAATTTTAAGCTTTTCTGTTTTGTTTATTTGCCTTTTTTTCAATGCAAATGCACAAACGACGAACATAACTTCTGCAGATAAAAAGTACGAGGATTATGCTTACGCAGATGCCATAAAAGCATACGAAAGTCTTGTAGAAAAAGGAGTAAAAGATGAAAAGATATTGCAAAGACTAGCTAATTCCTATTATTTTTTGAGTGAGTTACAATCGGCGTTGCAGTGGTATGATGAATTATTCCGAATGAATGAAGAGCAGGAATCTGAATATTTATATCGATATGCTCAGTGTTTAAAAGCGTCAGGGAATTATCAAAAAGCAAATGAAGTTTTAGAAAAATTCAATCAAAAAGCAGGCTCAGAAAAAAGGGCTTCTTTGATTAGAAATGAGAAAAACTACCTGGACGAAATTAAGTTTAATTCAGGACGATATGAAATTGCTGATGCCGGAATAAATTCACCTTATTCAGATTATGGAAGTATAATTTATGACAAAAAAATTGTTTTCACTTCGGCCAGAGATACGGGTGGAGTTACGAAAACAAGTTTTAAATGGACAAACAAATCATTCTCTAAATTATATAGTGCGGATTTGATGCCTGATGGAAGCGTTGGTAATCCAAAGTTGCTTCGCAAAAATCAAAAGGCAAAATTCAACGAGTCAACGCCAGTTTTTACAAAAGATGGCCGAACAATGTATTTTACTCGAAATAATTTCACCGACGGAAAAAGAGGTCAAAACGACAAGCAAGTAACACTTTTAAAATTATATAAAGCTGATTTTATTGATGGTCAATGGGTAAATGAAAAAGAACTTTCTTTTAATAGCGATCAATATAGTACGGCACATCCAGCTTTAAGCATCGACGAAAAAACATTGTATTTTGCCTCTGATATGCCTGGAACATTAGGACAATCGGATTTATTTAAAGTTGCAATAAATGCAGACGGAACTTTTGGTCAACCTCAAAATTTAGGACCGATAATTAATACCGAAGGAAGAGAAACTTTTCCATTTGTTTCGGCTGAAAATGAACTTTATTTTGCTTCGGATGGTCGTCCAGGACTTGGCGGACTTGATATTTTTGTTACCAAAATAAATCCAGACAATATGATCGAAGATGATGTGCAAAATGTTGGAGAACCAGTAAACAGTAAACAAGACGATTTCGGATTTACACTTGAGGGCAAAAATAGAAATGGATATTTTTCATCTAATAGAGACGGAGGGCACGGTTTAGATGATATTTATCGTTTCACCGAAATAAAGAGATTGGTTTGTGAACAGGATTTAATGGGAACAATTTCGGATACTGAATCAAATGAGGTTTTATCAAATGTAACTTTGGCATTGTTTGATGAAAATTTAAATCTGCTTGCAACAATTGTAACAGATGAAAAAGGAAATTACATTTTCCCAAAGATAAAATGTGGCAAAAAATATTCGATAAGAGCCTCGAAAAATGATTATGTATTAAAAGATGTTTCGGTAGTGCTTAAAAAAGAAAATGGCAAAACTACTTTGGATTTTACTATACAAAAAGTATTTGTGCCTTTAGTAGCTAAAACTATTGAAATTAAAAAAACAGCAGTAAAACCGGTGAAAATTGGCCCAATAAAAGTAGGTACAGATTTGGCGAAACTGCTTCATATTCCGATGAACTTTTTTGATTTAGGAAAAGCCACAATCAAAAAAACATCAGAACCAGATTTGCAGAAAGTCGTTGATGTTTTGAATCAATATTCAAATGTAAAATTAGATATTCGTTCACATACAGATAGCCGTTCATCATCTGAAAGCAATCAGATTTTATCAGATAAAAGAGCACAGTCGACCAAAGATTGGCTCATAAGTAAAGGAATTGACGCCAACCGATTAACTGCAAAAGGATATGGTGAATCAAGATTAATAAACAAATGTGCTGACGGTGTAAAATGCACCGAAAAAGAACATCAGCAAAACAGACGAAGTGAATTTATAATTGTAGGTCTGTAATATCAAAAAAAAAGAGCTTTTTCAATTTTATGGAAAAAGCTCTTTTTTTTTGAAAACACAAAAGCGTTAAAAAAACTGATTTTTCACAAAAAACGCTCGTTATTGATTTCATTCTTTGCGGGATAATTTTGAAAAATAAAAAACAGATGTATTTTGTTTAAAATGAATGGATTAGGTTTTTAAAAAGTTTGCTTTGGCAACAAATTGTTTTAATTTTTTTATAACTTTATAAAACTAAATTTTTTCAGATATGACTGTAAATCAAATACTAAACGCAAAAGGGAGAAATGTTTATTCCGTACATTCAACTACAACAGTTTATGAAGCATTGAAAGTAATGGGTGAAAAAAACATAGGGGCAATTCTTGTAATTGATGGAACTGACCTAAAAGGGATATTATCTGAAAGGGATTATGCTCGAAAAATTGTTTTGAAGGATAAATCGTCAAAAGAAACTTTTGTACATGAAATTATGGAAAGCAATGTTATTACCGTAAATCTTTCAAATAATATTGAAGATTGTATGGAGCTGATGAGCACAAAAAGATTCAGACATTTGCCCGTTTTAGAAGATGAAACTGTGGTGGGAATTATTTCGATCAGTGATGTTGTAAAGGCAATTATTGAGATTCAAAAAGATACTATACATCACTTGAATTCTTATATTTCGCAATAAAAGAAAATCCGAAAATATACTTTTATAAATAGTCCTGATTTTGAAGGACTATTTTTTTTTGACACCTCATATTGTTATTTTAACAAAAGAAAGCACTAAAAACGCCCCATTTTAAACTAAGACTTATATCTTTGTAAGCTAGAATAAAAGCTAAAAATAATGAACAAAGAGAGTAAAAGAAGAGAAGCGCTACTGTATCACGCAGAGCCGACTCCAGGAAAAATTCAGGTAGTTCCAACAAAAAAATACGCAACCCAGAGAGATTTGTCATTGGCATATTCGCCAGGTGTTGCAGAGCCATGTTTAGAAATCGCAGCAAACGTTGAAGACGTTTATAAATATACAGCAAAAGGAAATTTAGTAGCTGTAATTTCAAACGGTACAGCTGTTTTAGGACTTGGAGATATTGGACCTGAGGCAGGAAAACCTGTAATGGAGGGGAAAGGTTTATTATTTAAAATATTCTCTGATATTGACGTTTTTGATATCGAAGTAGATACAAAAAATGTAGAAGAGTTTATCCAGACAGTAAAAAATATCGCTCCAACTTTTGGAGGAATTAATCTTGAAGACATCAAAGCTCCGGAATCTTTCGAAATCGAAAGAAGACTTATCGAAGAATTAGATATTCCGGTAATGCACGATGACCAACACGGAACAGCAATTATTTCTTCGGCAGCCTTGATTAATGCACTTGAATTAGCAGGTAAAAAAGCTGAAGATGTAAAAATGGTTGTTTCTGGTGCAGGATCGGCGGCAATTGCTTGTACAGATTTATATGTTTCATTAGGTGTAAAAGTAGAAAACATCTTAATGTATAATAGTAAAGGACTTTTAACAAAAGACAATCCTTCACTTTCAGACTTACAATTAAAATATGCTATTGATGGTCCAAAAATTGAATTAGCAGAAGCTGTAAAAGGCGCTGACGTTTTCATCGGATTATCTTCAGGAGGTATTTTATCGCCAGAAATGTTATTGACAATGAAAGATAACCCGATTGTATTTGCAATGGCAAATCCAAATCCGGAAATCGATTATAATTTAGCTGTAGAAACTCGTAAAGATGTTATTATGGCTACAGGACGTTCAGATTTTCCTAATCAGGTTAACAACGTACTTGGATTCCCTTATATTTTTAGAGGAGCGCTTGATGTAAGAGCTAGAAAAATTAACGAAGCTATGAAAATGGCGGCGGTAAAAGCTTTGGCGATTTTAGCAAAAGAACCAGTTCCAGAACAAGTTAACGTAGCTTATGGCGCGACAAAACTTGGTTTCGGACAAGAATATATTATCCCTAAACCGTTTGATCCACGTTTGATTACAGTTGTAGCTCCTGCAGTTGCAAAAGCAGCAATGGAATCTGGCGTTGCGAAAAATCCAATTACGGATTGGGCTGCTTATGAAGATAAGCTTCGCGAACGTATGGGTAACGATAATAAAATGGTGCGTTTGATTACAAACCGTGCTAAATTAAATCCTAAAAAAGTTGTTTTTGCAGAGGCTGATCAGTTAAATGTATTAAAAGCGGCACAAATTGTACATGAAGACGGAATTGGTATTCCGGTTTTATTAGGAAATAGAGAAACGATCTTAGAATTAAAAACTGAATTAGGATTTGATGCAGATTTAGAAATCATTGATCCTAAAACAAATGAAGAAGAAGAGAGACGTAATCGTTTTGCAAATTCATATTGGGAAGCAAGAGAAAGAAGAGGTGTTTCGTTACTTGATGCTCAGAAATTTATGCGCGAAAGAAACTATTTCGCTGCGATGATGGTAAACGAAGGCGAAGCAGATGCTGTCGTAACAGGATATTCAAGAAGTTATCCAAGTGTTGTAAAACCAATGCTTCAGTTGGTTGAAAAAGCGCCAGGTGCTTCACTTGTTGCTACTGCAAACATGATGCTTACGGCACGTGGACCAATGTTTTTGTCAGATACAGCAATTAATATCGATCCATCTTCTGAAGATTTAGTAAATATTGCATTGATGACGGCTAAAACAGCAAAAATGTTTGGTATTGAGCCAGTTATTGCAATGGTTTCTTATTCAAACTTTGGGTCTTCAACACATAAAAATGCTTCAAAAGTAAGAGAGGCAGTAGCTTATTTACATAAAAATCATCCAGATATGATTGTAGATGGTGAAATTCAAGCAGATTTTGCTTTAAATTCAGAAATGCTTAAGGAAAAATTCCCATTCTCTAAATTAGCAGGAAAAAAAGTAAATACATTGGTATTCCCTAATTTGGAAGCAGCAAACATTACTTACAAGTTAATGAAAGAATTAAATAAAGCAGGTTCAATTGGCCCAATCATGATGGGGCTTGGCAAACCAGTGCATATTTTCCAATTAGGAGCAAGTGTTGAAGAAATGGTAAATATGGCAGCAATTGCTGTGATTGATGCTCAAGAAAAAGAAAATAAAAAAAATAAATTAGCCCAATAGGCTACAGAAAGGATAAGAGTATTGTCTTACTTTTTATGTATATTTGGTACTATAAATTATTTTTATGATAGCACATTTGCAGGGAAAACTAGTTGAAAAGAATCCCACAGAAGTTGTAATTGATTGTGGTGGAGTGGGATACCATGTAAATATCTCTTTGCATACCTTTTCGTTAATTCCGAATGCTGATTATATAAAATTGTATACGCATCTTCAAATCAAAGAAGATGCGCATACTTTATTTGGCTTTGTAGAAAAGTCAGAGCGTGAAATATTCAGAATGTTATTGTCGGTTTCTGGTATAGGCGCTAATATTGCGAGGACAATGCTGTCTTCAATAGAACCGAAACAAATTATAAATGCTATTGCATCTGGAGATGTAGCAGTTATTCAGTCAATTAAAGGAATAGGCAGCAAAACTGCCCAGCGAGTTATACTTGATTTGAAAGAAAAAGTGTTAAAATTGTATGATTTGGATGAAGTTTCAGTAATTCAAAACAATACAAACAGAGATGAAGCGTTATCTGCATTGGAAGTTTTAGGATTTGTCCGTAAAGCTTCTGAAAAAGTAGTTGAAAGGATTGTTAAGGAAGATCCAGAAGCTACAGCCGAAACCATCATCAAAAAAGCATTAAAAAGCTTGTAACACAACTAACATAAACCAATTGTATGCGTAAAATTTGTATTTTTTTACTGGTTTTATTTTGCGGCAATGTTTTGCGAGCGCAAGTAAATCCAGCAGTTCAAGATACAACCAAAACTCAGTATTCTACAGGTAAAGTAGAACTGAAAGATCCTCCAAGCATACTGTCGGCATATAAATACGATCCAATATCTGATCGTTATATTTATACAAATTCAGTTGATGGTTTTCCTGTCAATTATCCTATTATTTTAACTCCCAAAGAATATGAGGAATTAGTTTTGAAAGAATCTCGACGAGACTATTTCAAAAAAAAATCCGATGCAATTGATGGAAAAAAAGCAGGCAGTGAAGCGGCAAAGAAGAATCTATTGCCGAGATATTACGTGAATTCAAATTTCTTTGAAAGTGTTTTTGGAAGTAATACAATTGACGTAAAGCCAACAGGTTCAGTTGAAATGGATTTGGGGATACGTTATACAAAACAAGATAATCCTTCATTCTCGCCAAGAAACAGATCCAGTCTAACATTTGACTTTGATCAACGTATCAGCATGAGTTTGATGGGGAAAGTAGGTACAAGATTAGATGTAAATGCGAATTATGACACTCAGTCTACATTTGCTTTTCAAAACTTATTTAAACTTGCCTACACACCTTCAGAAGATGATATTATTCAGAAAGTTGAAGTGGGTAATGTTAGCATGCCTTTGAATAGTACCTTGATTCGTGGCGCACAAAGTTTATTTGGTGTGAAAACGCAATTGCAATTTGGTAGAACAACAATTACGGGTGTTTTCTCTGAACAAAAATCACAAACTAAGAGTGTTGTAGCCGAAGGAGGTGGTACCGTTCAAAACTTTGATTTGTATGCATTAGATTATGATAATGACAGACACTTTTTCTTGTCACAATATTTTAGAGATAAATATGATGAGTCATTAAAAACATATCCTGTAATAAATAGCCGTGTTCAGATTACTCGAATCGAGGTTTGGGTAACCAATAAACAAAATAGAGTAAGTACAACCAGCAACAATCTTCGTAACGTAGTTGCACTTCAGGATTTAGGTGAAGGACGTCTTAGTGATGTGCCAGACAATGAAGTGGTTGTTATCAGTTCAACAACTGGATTCTTTAATCCCTCAAAACCTATTGATTCTCCTGCGGAAAATGAGAACAATGCTTATGATCCTGCGGCAATTGGCCAGCCAGGTTCATTTTTAAATTCGAATATTAGAGAAATCGTTACGGCTAAGTCTGGATTTAACAATACAAATGTTAGTGAAGGAACGGATTATTCGATATTAGAAAATGCTAGAAAATTAACAGCAAACGAATTTACTTTCAACCCACAATTAGGATATATATCGTTGCAACAACGTTTGGCAAATGACGAAATTTTGGCTGTTGCTTACGAATATACTGAAGGGGGCAAAATTTATCAGGTAGGGGAATTTGGAAGTGACGGAGTTGATGCAACTGTTGTGACGGGAAGTAATAATTCGAATCAGGCAATCATTACACAAAGTTTGATTTTGAAAATGCTTAAGAGCAATTTGACAAACGTACAAAATCCGGTTTGGAACTTGATGATGAAAAACGTTTATCAAATTCCGCAAGCTTATCAAATCAAGCAGGATGATTTTAGAATGAACATTTTATATACAGATCCTTCTCCTATAAATTATATTACGCCGGTTACAGGAACTTCTTTTCCATCCAATCCAACAGCAGATAATAAAGTAGATCAAACGCCTTTATTGAATGTGTTTAATTTGGATAAATTGAATTATAATAATGATCCGCAAACTGGAGGAGATGGTTTCTTTGATTATTTGCCTGGTATTACGGTAGATGTTCAAAATGGTAGAATTATCTTTACTACAAAAGAGCCTTTTGGAGAATTGTTGTTTAAAAAATTGCAAAACCAAGGTTCTGGCGAAACCTATAACGATCCAAGTACTTATAATGCGAATCAGCAGAAATACGTGTTTAGAAACATGTATCGTAACACACAATCGGGGGCTTTACAGGATAGTGATAAGAATAAATTCTTGTTGAGAGGAAAATATAAATCTTCAGGAAGTAGCGGAATTCCAATCGGTGCTTTCAACGTGCCTCAAGGATCTGTTGTCGTAATGGCTGCAGGAAGAAGATTGGTTGAAGGAATTGATTATAGTGTCGATTATCAATTAGGACGTGTTCAAATATTAGATCCTTCACTTCAAGCTTCAAATACACCAATTGAAGTTTCATTAGAGAATAACTCAATTTTTGGACAACAAACGAGAAGGTTTATAGGATTCAATGTTGAACATAAAATTTCAGATAAATTTGTTGTAGGTGGTTCTTATTTGAAAATGACTGAAAAGCCATTTACGCAAAAATCAAGTTATGGCCAGGAATCTGTAAACAATACAATTTTTGGATTCAATGGAAATTATGCGACAGAAGTTCCGTTTTTTACTAGATTAGTAAACAAACTGCCTAATATCGATACTGATGTTCCGTCAAATCTTTCAATCCGTGGTGAAGTCGCATTCTTAAAACCTGATGCTCCAAAAGCGAGCGATTTTGAAGGTGAAGCAACTATTTATGTTGATGACTTTGAAGGTTCTCAAACCACTATTGATATGAGATCTGCTTATGCATGGAGTTTGGCTTCGACGCCTTTTTTGGGTTCAATAAACGACAATACTTTTAATGCTAATTCTAGCACATTAGATTACGGTTTCAAACGTGCAAAATTGGCCTGGTACACGATTGATCCGGTCTTTTATTCTTCAAAACCAAGTGGGATTTCAAATGATGATTTGTCATTAAATACAACCCGAAGAATTTATAGTAAAGAGTTGTATCCAAATACAGATATTGCACAAGGGCAGATTCAAGTAATTAATACGCTTGATTTGACGTATTTCCCATCTGACAGAGGGCCTTATAACAATGATCCAAATTTTGGAACGAACAATCCGTCTTCTAATTTCGGGGGAATCATGCGCTCCTTAAACTCTACCAATTTTGAACAAGGAAATGTTGAGTATATTCAATTTTGGGTATTAGATCCTTATGTTGGAAATGGGCAAGCGCCGGCAAATAATACGGGAAAAATTTATTTCAACTTAGGTGAAATTTCAGAAGATGTTTTAAAAGATGGTAGAAAACAATACGAAAATGGTTTAGGCCCTGATCAAGTAATGGTAAATCCGCAACCGCTTTGGGGAGATGTGCCAGCTTCTCAGTCGTTGATTTATGCATTTGACACAAATACAGATAATCGTAAAAACCAAGACGTCGGTCTTGATGGTTTGCCAGATGCTAAGGAAGGTTCTATTTATACTAATTATGCAGGAGAAAATGACCCTGCAGCGGATAATTATACATATTACCTAAATACAGATGGAGATGTCATCAACCGTTATAAAAAATATAATGGAACAGAAGGGAACTCAGCTGTAAGTATCGATGACCCAAATCGTGGATCAACAACATTGCCAGATGTAGAGGATATTAATCGTGACAATACTATGAGTACGATTAATGCTTACTATGAATATAGTGTAGAGCTTAAACCTGGAATGCAAGTTGGGTCAAATTATATTACTGATATCCGTGAAGTAACCAATGTTGAATTACCAAACGGCGGAACAACAACGGCAAGATGGATTCAGTTTAAGATTCCGGTAGCATCACCTCAAAATACAATTGGAAACATATCTGATTTTAGATCGATTCGTTTCATGCGTATGTTCATGACTGGCTTTAATGATCAAATGACAGTTCGTTTTGGAGCATTGGATTTAGTGCGAGGTGAATGGAGAAAATATACAGGAACACTTGATGCAAACGATCCAAATCCAGATGATGATGGCGTTCAGTTTGATGTTGCAGCAGTTAATATTCAGGAAAACGGTACAAAATGTCCTGTAAATTATGTAATGCCTCCTGGAGTTCAAAGAGAGCAATTGTATAACAATAATACCGTAATCAACCAAAATGAGCAGGCTTTAGCCGTTCGAATTGCAGGTAGTGGATTGCAATATTTAGATTCAAGAGCAGTTTTCAAGAATGTGAGTGTTGATATGCGTCAATACAAAAAATTAAAAATGTTTTTGCACGCAGAATCATTGCCAAATGAAGCAAATTTATTAGACGATGAAATGGTTGGTTTTATTCGTTTTGGTAATGACTTTACGCAAAACTATTATCAAGTCGAAATTCCTTTAAAAGTGACGCCAACAGGAGGTTCTTGTACAATAAGCCCAGATTTGGTTTGGATGGAAGAAAACGACATTGATTTAGCGCTTGAATTATTGACTCGTATGAAAATCAAGGCAATGCCTTTGGATGTGAATTCTCCAAAAAGAGATATTAATGGAGTATACTATCCTGATGATGATCCAGATTTGATTTCAAGTGGAGGTGATGGTGACAGTAAATTGAGATTAGGTATTAAAGGAAATCCGAATTTTGGTTTGGTCAGAAATTTAATGGTCGGAGTTAAGAGTAGGACAGATCATAAAGATCTAAAGGGAGAGGTTTGGTTCAATGAGCTTCGAATGTCAGATTTGGATAATAAAGGCGGAATGGCAGCATTGTTGAATGTGGATACCAATATGGCTGATTTTGCAACAGTTTCTGCGACCGGAAGAAAAAGTACAATTGGTTTTGGATCTTTAGAACAAGGCGCAAACGAAAGAGACAGAGAAGATATTCAGCAATATAATATTGTTACCAATTTGAATTTAGGAAAATTAATGCCTCATAAATGGGGAATTAATTTGCCGTTCAATTATGCTATTGGTGAAGAAGTTATTACGCCAGAATATGATCCGTTTAATCAGGATATCAAATTAGATCAATTGATTAAAGAGACTACTGATCCGGCAGAAAAAGACAATATTAGAACTCGTGCAGTAGATTATACAAAACGCAAGAGTATTAACTTTATTGGTGTTAGAAAAGACAGAGCTCCAGAACAAAAACCTCATGTTTATGATGTAGAAAATTTCACGTTTTCACAATCTTATAATGAAGTGGCACGTCATGATTATGAAGTGGAAGATTATCGCGATCAACAATCAAATTCAGCAGTGAATTATGCGTATACTTTTCAGCCAAAAGAGGTTGTACCATTCAAGCAAACCAAATTCATGAAAAAAAGTGATTATTGGAAAATGCTGAGTGATTTCAATTTTAATTATTTGCCTTCAAATATTACATTCAACACCAATATTTTAAGACAAAGCAATCGTCAGCAATATAGACTTGTTGAAGTAGAAGGAATTGGTCTTGATCCGCTTTATAGACGAAATTTTGCCTTTAATTATCAATATGGTTTTGGTTTTAATTTGACCAAATCTTTAAAATTGACATACACAGCGGCTTCGAATAATATTGTGAAAAATTATTTGAATGAAGATAAAACGCCAAAAGAAGATTTTAATATCTGGGACGATTATTTTGATTTAGGAACTCCAAATCAGCACATACAACAATTAGTGTTGAATTATGAAATTCCGATCAATAAAATTCCAATTTTTAGTTTTGTAAAAGCAAATTATGAATACAAAGCAGATTACAGTTGGCAACGTTCTTCTACTGCAATGGCTGAATTTGTTGATGACAATGGAGTCCAGTATAATTTAGGAAATACGATCCAGAACGCAAATTCAAATACGCTCACAACAGCTTTAAATATGAATTTGTTGTATAAATATCTTGGACTTACTCCTGATGCTAAAAAAGCAGCAAAACCTAAACAACCTGTTGGTCCGCCAAAACCAGGAGAAAAGGTGGTAAATACTCAAGCTAAGCCTGCGGTAGCTAATAATAGTCCGTTTTATGACGGTTTGATTGGTGTTTTGACAAGTGTGAAAAATGTTCAAATCAACTATACTAAAAATAGCGGAACCGTATTGCCGGGTTATACGCCTAGTATTGGTTTCTTCGGTACATCAAAACCTACATTAGGATTTATTTTTGGAAGCCAAGATGATGTTCGTTATGAATCTGCAAAAAATGGCTGGTTGACAAATTATGAAAATTTCAACCAAAATTTCACACAGGTTACAAACAAGCTTTTGAAAGTAACAGCAAATGTTGATTTACTGCCAGATTTAAAAATTGATTTGGCTATGGATCGTGCTTATTCGCAAAATTCATCAGAACAATATAGTGTGATAAATGGAGAATATACGCCATTATCACCATATACTTATGGAATGTTTTCGATTTCAACGGTGCTGATTAAAACATCTTTTGCGACAAGCAATGAAACTGAATCTGCTGCATTTGATGAATTTAGAAATAATCGTCTGGTTATTGCAAACCGTTTGGCTGAAGAACATTATGGTGCGGGAGCTCCAATACCGAGATATGGAGATGCAAACAATCCAATTCCGGCGGTTGGAGATCCAAATTACGCTATTTATACAGCAAATGTTGGTTACCCAATTGGTTTTACAAAAAGTAATCAGTCGGTTTTATTGCCTTCATTTTTGGCAGCTTATTCAGGAGGAAATGCATCAAGTAGCTCAACTGATATATTTAGAAGTTTCCCGATTCCAAACTGGAGCATAAAATACAATGGTTTGATGCGCTATAAATATTTCAAAGATAAATTTAGACGTTTCTCATTGCAACACAATTACCGTGCATCGTACACGATTAACCAGTTTAGATCTAACTTTGATTATTATGAAAATCCGAATGGACAAGATGTCAATACGAATTTCTATAATCAAACCATCATGTCAAATGTCAATTTAGTAGAACAATTTAGCCCGCTGATTCGTGTCGATTTTGAGTTGAAAAATTCATTCCGTTTGCTTACAGAAGTTAAAAGAGATCGAGCATTGTCAATGAGTTTTGACAATAATTTGTTGACTGAGGTTAGAGGAGTTGAATATGTTGTTGGTATGGGATACCGTTTCAAAGATGTTATCTTCTCATCTAAATTGGCAGATAGCCCAACAGGAATTATTAAAAGTGACATTAACATAAAAGCCGATTTTTCATATCGAAATAACCAGACATTGGTGCGTTATTTAGATTATGACAATAATCAATTGGCGGCAGGTCAAAATATTTGGGCATTAAAATTAACTGCAGATTATGCTTTCAGCAAAAATTTGACAGCGATATTTTATTATGACCATTCATTTTCAAAAGCAGTTATTTCAACTTCTTTCCCGCTTACAAATATTAGATCAGGATTTACGCTCAGATATAATTTCGGAAATTAAATTTAGGATTCTGAACCAAATTTTATTAGAAGATTATTACATTTGTGACTTAATTATTAAATTATCAATTTTCAAACATACTATTATGAGCATACCAGCAAATTTAAAGTACACAAAAGATCACGAATGGGTTAGCATCGATGGAGATGTTGCGACTGTAGGAATTACTCATTTTGCACAAAAAGAGTTAGGAGATATCGTGTATGTTGAGGTAGAAACTTTAGATCAGACATTAAATAAAGATGAGGTTTTTGGAACTGTTGAGGCTGTAAAAACAGTTTCAGATTTGTTTTTGCCTTTAACAGGTGAAATCATCGCATTCAATGACGATTTAGAAAGCGCTCCAGAAACTGTAAATTCTGATCCTTACGGAGCAGGATGGATGATCAAAATTAAAATTGCTGATGCATCAGAAATAGATTCATTATTGTCTGACGAAGCTTACAAACAACTTATCGGTGCCTAAACAACTTCTTTTAATTTGGGCAATTATTTGTTCAGGTATCATTACTTATTTTTGTTTGACAAATTCAAGTAATATTCCAGCAATAGATTTCCCAAGTATAGATAAGATTGTTCATTTTTGTTTTCATTTTGGATTTACGATTTCATGGATTTTGTTTTTCAAAAAAGAACTTAAGGGGCAACATGCAAATGATTATAAAGCCTATCTGATTTCGTTTATATTTTCAGTTTTCTTCGGAATTACAATTGAAATTATGCAAGGAGTTTTGACAACTACAAGAACTCCAGATGTAACAGATGTTTTAGCCAATACAATTGGTGCGACCGCCGGAGTATTTTCGGCAATAGGTTTTAGGAAGCTGATCGATAAAATAATAGGAATATAATTACCCACTTCGGTGGGTTTTTTATTATCCAAAAATGAAGCCTAATAATAGTGCTGTTTTTTGAATTTAAAATGTATTTTTGTGCCGATCTGATGAAATACAAAAATCATGAACATTAAGCAATACCTTGATTCAACGTATCTTAAAACTGCCTCCCAAGCTGGGCTTTCGGAAGCAGAAAATAATGCTGTCGTTGTAAAAGCAATTGAAGAAGCAATTGCAGAAGGATTTAAATTGATCATGATTAGGCCGGAGCATGTTAGTTTGGCTAAAAAAATGATTTTGGAAGCTAGTTCGGCTTTGCTTGTTGGTACTGTAATTGATTTTCCAGAAGGCAAATCAGATTTGGAAACCAAAATTAAAGAGGCGAATGAAGCCATTGAAAATGGAGCAGATGATTTGGATTTTGTCTGCAATTACGAAGCTTTCAAAAATGGAGATGCCACTTTAGTCAAGAATGAGATTTTATTAGGCACGCAAATTGGCTTGGCTCATAACAAAACCGTAAAATGGATTATTGAAACGGCAGCCTTGACAGATAAAGAAATTATCCAGCTTTCTGTTTTGATAAAAAATGTAGTGGTGTCTAATTTTAAAGAAGAGAATTACGCGTCTGTATTTGTAAAGTCATCTACGGGTTTTTATAAAACAGAAAATGATTTGCCAAATGGAGCTACAGTTCCAGTAATTATTATAATGTTAGAAAACGCATCACCATTGCCAATCAAGGCTGCGGGCGGTGTGCGATCATATGAAGATGCAATAGAAATGATTCGTTTAGGTGTTAAACGAATTGGAACTTCGGCGGCAAAAGCAATTGCTGACGGAGGGAATACCCCAAATAAATATTAAATGAAAACCAAAACCTACTTAGCAAACAAAAGCGCCCTTACTTTTGTTTTATTAATAACTTCTTTATTTGCTTTTGCGCAGGAAAATAATGCTACTTCAGTTAAATCTGGATTTACGAGTGAACAGTTTCCCGTTTTTCAGAATTGTGAAAATTTAACCGATAAAAAATTAGAAGATTGCTTTTATAAAGAAGTTCATGATTTTGTTTTTCAAAATTTTCAAGTGCCAGAAAATTTAAAACAAAGCAATTATAAAGGAGAGGTAAAAGTGCTTTTTGAGGTTGATGCAACGGGCGTTTTTAAAGTCATTTATGTAAATACCGGAAATGAGGAATTATCTGAAGCGGCAAAACGTGTTTTTGCAAAGTTCCCAACAATTAAGCCTTCAACTTATAATGGAAAGCCTACGTACTCGAAATACACTATCACAATTAATATTCCTTTAAAAAGTTCGGAACAATTGGCGGCTGAAGCTTTAGCGGCATCGCAAATTTTAAAGCCTGCCGAAAAGCCGATGACGGAATTGGATAGTATTGTGTACAAAAAATACAATAATCCAGAATTTGACAGTCATTTAAATATTCCTTTTTCGCATAGTTATTACGCACAATTTGATGGCGCTATGAATCAGGTAGGAAGTAATAGTCATACTGCTTCAAAACCTTATACGTACAGCGAGGTTTCAAAATATTATAATTTAAGAGCTGTAAATGAGTCGCTTCAAAAGAAAGCAACAACTTGGTTAGGAAGAAAATGGTGGAATGAAAATTTAGTACAGATTCAAGGAGAAGATTATTGGTTGGCTTTAAACCCTATAGTTGATTTACAACTTGGAAAAGCTTCAGATCTTGATGCTTCTTATACTTATGTAAATACGCGTGCTTTAAATTTTAAAGGCGGACTTGGGAAAAAATTAAACTTTACGACGACTATCTTTGAAAGCCAAGGTCGTTTTGCGGGATATTTTAATGATTATGCTGAATCATTAAAACCGTCGGGCGGAAATCCAGCGATTATTCCTGGAATTGGTATAGCAAAACGTTTTAAAACTGATGCGTATGATTTTCCATTGGCAGAAGCTGATATTACATATGCACCTTATAAGTTTTTTGATCTTCAGTTAGGTTATGGAAGAAATTTTATTGGAGATGGATATCGTTCGTTGCTTGAAGGTGACGGAGCAAGCCCGTATCCGTATTTTAAAATTAATACGACTTTCTGGAAAATCAAATATACAAATACGTACATGTGGCTGAAAGATGTTCGTCCAGAAGTTACGGTTGATAAGACATACGCAACAAAATTCATGGCAAATCACTATTTGAGCTGGAATGTTTCAAATAGATTAAACTTAGGTTTTTTTGAATCAGTTGTTTGGACAGATACAAACAATAGAGGATTTGACGTTAACTTTGTGAACCCAATTATTTTTTACAGAACGGTTGAGTTTACGTCTTCTTCAAGAAGCGGAAATGCCATGCTTGGAATTACTGGGAAATACAAATGGAACAACAGCATCAATTTGTATTCACAGTTTTTAATTGATGAATTTTCAGTTTCTGATGTGAAAGCGGGAGATCAAAGTTGGAAAAACAAATTTGGTTTTCAAATTGGAGGAAAATATTTCAACGCATTTAATGTAAAAGACCTTTTATTTCAGGTAGAATACAATCATGTTCGTCCGTATGTGTACTCGCATAGTGCTGTAATTACAAATTATGGGCATAACAATCAAAGTATTGGGCATCAATGGGGCGGAAACTTCAATGAGTTGGTAGTGATTGGAAGATATCATAAAGGCCGTCTTTTTGGTGATGCCAAATTTAATATTGGAAAACGCGGACTTGATTTTAATACCGCACAGGATAGTTATAATTATGGAGGTGATATCTATAAAAGCTATGACGTAAAACGTCCTTATGATAAAGGGGTGAAAGTGGGTCAAGGAAATAAAACAGATGTTTTTATTGCAGATATCCAAGGAGGTTATTTGATCAACCCAATGACGAATCTAAAATTGTTTGGAAGCTTTATTTATAGAAACTTCGATCCAACTCAAGATACACCAACAACTTTTAAGCAAAGCACTACTTGGTTTACTATCGGATTGCGTTCGGATATTTTCAATTGGTATTTCGATTACTAGAATTTTATAGGATTTTTCGAAATAATTGTGTTAAAGATTTGCAAGTCCTTATTTTGTAAAGGTTTTATTGAAAAAAATCTAAATTTATAGGTTTAGATTCTACAATCTAATTTGTACATTTGCAGCACTCAAAAAAAATATACAAACAATAAAGGTTTGAACGCTACAAAAAATACAATTTCACTAAAATCAATATTTCTGGATTTCAAAGAGATTACTAAGGCTGGTTTGGCTATTAGTGTTTTGTTCTCTTCAATTGCTGGATATTTATTAGGTGTAAATGATGAACACCCTTTTAAATGGAGTGTTTTGCTTGTTTTGTCAATTGGCGGTTACTGTATGGTTGGAGCATCGAATGCATTCAATCAGGTAATTGAAAAAGATATCGATGCTTTAATGGATCGAACTAAAAATCGTCCGGTTCCTTCTGGGCGCATGTCGCCTAAAATGGCTTTGTTTGTAGCAAGTCTGTTGACGATTATCGGAATCAGTTTGCTTTATACGATCAATGCTAAGTCGGCAATGTTTGCTGCAATTTCTATATTTTTATACACAAGTATCTATACACCATTAAAAACGGTTACTTCATTGTCTGTTTTTGTGGGTGCCTTTCCTGGTGCAATTCCATTTATGTTAGGATGGGTTGCGGCTACAGGCGAATTTGGAATTGAAGCGGGGACATTGTTTTTGATTCAGTTTTTCTGGCAATTCCCTCATTTTTGGGCGATTGGATGGTTTTTGTATGAAGATTATGAAAAAGCTGGAATCTTTATGCTTCCAACAGGAAAGAAAGATAAAGGCACAGCCTTGCAGGTTATTTTGTATACAATTTGGCTTATTATAGCGTCATTGCTTCCGGTTTTGGGTTATACAGGGCAATTGTTTATTTCTCCAATTGCAGCAGTTTTGGTGTTTTTATTAGGATTGTGGATGTTGTTTTATGCGGTAAAGCTGTATCAGTTGAGAACTGCAAAAGCGGCAAGAACGTTGATGCTGGTGAGTGTTTCGTACATTTCGCTATTGCAGATCGTATTTATAGTAGATAAATTTTTAAGATAGTTATGGAAATGACAATTAAAGCAGATGATGAACAATTAAGAAAATCAAAATCGGCAAAACTGATTTTGTTATTCGCCATGGTAAGTATGACCATGATGTTTGCAGGACTTACAAGTGCATTTGTGGTAAGTAAATCAAGAGCCGACTGGTTGAAGGATTTTGAACTTCCATCAGCATTTTATTATAGTACAGCAGTAATTATCGGCTGCAGTATTACTTTTTATTTGGCAAAAAGAGCAATTCAGAAAGACAAAAGAAGTGAAGTTACGGCTTTGCTTTTGGGAACTTTGGCTTTAGGAGTTTTGTTTGTGGTATTACAATTTCAAGGATTTGGACAAATCGTTGAAAAAGGATATTATTTTACAGGACAAGGTAGCTCAATTACTACAACTTTTCTCTATGTAGTTACTGTAACGCACCTATTGCACTTGGCTGGCGGATTAATTTCGCTTTTAATTATAATTTATAATCATTTTAAACAAAAATACAATTCGACTCAAACTCTTGGTATAGAACTAGGTGCGATGTATTGGCACTTTTTGGATTTATTATGGGTATATTTATTTTTATTTTTATATTTCTTTAAATAAGAAAAAAACGTAAATTTGGGAACTTTTTAACGAATATCTTTTATGGAAGCGACAGTTACTACTGCAAATAACAACGAAAAAACTTGGGGAGGCGGAGATGATATCCAACCATTAGGAGCAAGTTATGGTAAAATGATGATGTGGTTTTTCATCGTATCAGATGCCTTAACATTCTCTGGATTCCTTGCTGCTTATGGTTTTTCTAGATTTAAATTTATTGAAACTTGGCCTTTGGCTGATGAAGTGTTTACTCACTTCCCATTTATGCATGGCGTTTCGGCTCCTATGTATTATGTAGCCTTAATGACTTTTATTTTGATTTTCTCATCTGTAACAATGGTTTTGGCTGTTGATGCAGGACATCAATTAAAAAAGACAAAGGTTGCTATTTATATGTTCTTAACTATTATTGGAGGTTTAATTTTCGTTGGTTCTCAAGCTTGGGAGTGGAAAAACTTCATTAAAGGAGAATATGGTGCAGTAGAAACAGCAGGTGGAAGTTTATTACAGTTTGTTGATAAAGATGGTAAAAGAGTTGCTCTTGAAGAGTTTGCTGTAAAATTACCTGAACAAAGAGAAGCACTTTCTAGAGCTAAAGCAAAATGGTTTATGGAAGATGCTGAAACGCAACCAACATATACAGTTGCTGAAGTACAAGCAGGTTTTAAAGCGCACCCTGAATTGTTGATAAGAACAGAACAGATTATTGAAAATAACGGAAAAAAGAGTAAAAAAATTCTAACTAGAGCAGAAGCTGAAACTCGTTTAGCAACTGCAAAATACGTAGTAGAAGGAGCAAACTTAACTAGAAACGAATACGGAAGTAAATTATTTGCTGATTTCTTCTTCTTCATCACTGGATTCCACGGATTCCACGTATTTTCTGGAGTTATCATTAATATCATTATTTTCTTTAATGTATTATTAGGAACTTACGAGAAAAGAAGAAGCTACGAAATGGTGGAGAAAGTTGGATTATACTGGCACTTTGTAGATTTAGTTTGGGTATTCGTATTTACAGTTTTCTACTTAGTTTAATTTTTTAAGATTTATTATTATGGCACACGGTCACGAATACGTATCAAATACAAAAAGAATCTGGTTTGTTTTTGCGTTACTATCAGTAGTAACTACAGTAGAGGTTATTCTTGGTATCTACAAACCTGCAGTTTTAGAAGGTAATCATTTTGTTGGTTTGAATTTGTTAAACTGGATTTTCTATATCCTTACAGTTTTCAAAGCATATTATATTGTATGGGCATTTATGCACATGGAAGGTGAAAAAAGCAGCCTTAGATGGTCTGTTGTATCACCAGTTATTTTCCTAGTTTTATATTTATTGTTTATTCTTTTGACAGAAGGACATTATATTTATGGGGTTTTTAAAGATTCTACTATTAAATGGAATTTTTAACATGATATTAATTCGAAAAGAAGCTCCGATTTACGGAGCTTTTTTTATTTTTGTACCTCAATATTTTCCCGCATAAACAATGAAAAAAAATATAGTTCTCTTTGTACTTTTTGTTTTGCCAATTGTAGCCTATTTGTTTTTTGCTTCTGGTGTAAATAGCTTTACAACACTTCCTGTAATAACACCTAAAGTGGCTGATTTTGGAAATTGGAATTCATTAAACGGAAAAAAAATCTCGCTCAATAAAAAGATTACTGTACTTGGTTTTGGAGGTACAAATATTTTAGAAAACCGAGGAAATTATTTTAATCTAAATGAAAAAATCTACAAACGTTATAACGGTTTTGAAGATCTTCAGTTTGTAGTTTTATGTCCGCTTGGAACTGAAAAAGAAGCTCAAAAAATAGTTGATGCTTTATCTCCTTTTACAGATGTCAAAAATTGGAATTTTGTATTTGCTTCAAAAGAAGAAATTCAAAAGTTTTATGACGGACTTCATTTAAAAGGGAAATTAGATCAGAATCTTGGAAGTCCAAACGTTTATATTGTTGATAAAGAAAGAAATCTGAGAGGTAGAAAAGATAAGAGTGAGTATAAGGAAGGGTATGATACTTTTCATCCGTCTGAGTTGAGCAATGAAATGCTGGATGATTTTAAAATCATTTTATATGAATATCGTGCCGCTCTTAAAAAGAATCACAACGCTACTAAACAACTTTAAATTTTATCTACATGTTTAAAAATAAATCATATATCGGAATTTCGTTTATCGTTCTTATTTTCGGAATTTATGCTGTGCCGAAAATTGTCGATAGAGTAAAAAACGGAGAAGTTGTAAAAGGAAACCGCTTGGATAATGTAGGTTTGAAAGATTCAAAAGACGCAGCTAAATTGTTGACTATTGGACCAGCTCCTAAATTTGAATTGACAAATCAGGACGGTGCAAAAGTTTCAAATGAGACTTATAAAGGAAAAGTTTATGTTTTAGAATTCTTCTTCACCACTTGTCCTTCAATTTGCCCAAAAATGAACTTGAGCATGTTGGAGATTGAAAAAACTTTCTTTGGAAATCCAAACTTCGGAATTGTTTCAATCACTATAGATCCTAATCACGATACGCCAAAGGTCTTAAAAGATCACGCGAAGTTGCTTGGAGTAAAATCGTCAAATTGGAACTTCCTTACGGGCGACAAAGCAACAATTATGGATTTGTCTAACAAAGGATTTAATTTATATGCTGGTGAAAATGACAAAGTGAGCGGTGGTTTTGAGCATTCTGGATTATTTGCTCTAATTGATAAAGACGGAAAAATCAGATGCAGAAAAGATGAATTCGGAAATCCTATTTTATACTATGATGGATTAGATAAAAAAGGAGTTAGAGAAATTCAGGAAGATATTAAAGTATTATTAGCAGAATAAAAATGGAAGATAATTCGATAGAAAAAAAATACAATAAATTTATTATTGCGGTTTCAATTGTAATACCGCTTGTTGTGGCAATTTTGTTTGGTGTCAAACTAAAAGATTTTGGGATCAATGTGGAGCCATTGTCAATGTTGCCTCCAATTTACGCAACGATAAACGGAATAACGGCTGTTGTGTTAGTTTGGGCTGTGATTTCGATTAAGAATGGAAAACGTGTATTGCATGAGCGTTTGATGACTTTTGCAATTGCTTTGTCTGTTGCTTTTTTAGTGATGTATGTTGCGTATCATATGACAGCAGATTCTACTAAGTTTGGAGATGTTAATCATGATGGAGTTCTTGATGCAGTAGAAAGTGCTAAGGTTGGATCGCTTCGATTAGTATATTTCGTTATTTTAATAACTCATATTTTGCTTTCAATAGCAATTATTCCACTTGTACTGATTACTTACGTTAGGGCTTTTGCACAGCGATTTGATAGACATAAAAAAATAGCTAAAATCACTTTTCCAATTTGGTTATACGTTGCTGTAACTGGAGTAGTGGTATTTTTAATGATTTCTCCTTATTATGCTAATTAATAAAAATAAAACTCAATATTTAAACTCAAAATTTCAAACCTTGTTTTTGGGAATTTGTGTTTTCTTTATCGGAATTTCAGCAAATGCTCAATGTGCTATGTGTCGCGCAGCATTGGCGGGAGATTCAAATACTAAAAAAGCAGAAGCAGTAAATGATGGAATTGTTTATCTAATGGTAATTCCGTATTTGTTAGTTGGTATAATTGGTTATCTGATTTACAGAATGTATCAATCTAAAAAGAAAAAAGCAGTCTAATTAGACTGCTTTTTTTATTTTAATCCGTTTACTGAAACATTCACCGTTCCGTTTATTTTGATGAAAGCTATAATGGCTTGATTGGTTAATTGGATTTTATCAAACTGAATATCTTCCATTTTTCCGTTTACAAAAACGCCTGGCATCGGAGAGTAGTTTTTAAGATACGAAGCCATGCTTTTTTTTCCTTCTTCTAAATTCGGCTGAATCGAATAACGGCAACTTTCTTCCATTTTTCTCAAGATATAACCTTGTCCAAGCCAGCTTGCAGTTCGCATCAATTTGCTTTTGGTATCCAAAACATAATCAAGTTTGTCAAAATAGATTTCTTTTGTTTGTGGATTGTATTGCGGAAAACCGTTTAGATATAAGGTTCCGTTTACTGATCCTAAAACATCTAAAGCAATAACCATTTTTCCGTCTTTATGCCAAATCGAAACATTTTTCACGGTCACCTTTTTGCTCCCGGATCCAAATTCCTGATCAGCAAAATTTTTGGTCATTATTTTTGAAGCATCCGTGTAAGTGGAAATAGCGGCAATATTAGCAGCAATTTGATTTGGAATTTTGGCAACTGGTTTCAATACAATTTTATTGGCATTGAATTTAGATTCGGGTTGTTTTCCCACAATGGTTTCCATGTTGCATTTCATTCCCATATCTAATAAAAAAGAATCATTTTTCAGCTTTGCATTTGTTGAATAAACTTCTACAGGAGCAATTCTCAACCAGCTTTCATACGTATCGCTCATTTGAAAAGGCGTACAGATTTTTTCCAAAGCAGCTAAAACATTCGGTTTGAAATCCATCGATTTTTCAATGGATTCATCTATTTTCTTTTCGATTTTTGATTTGAAAATTGAAATCGCGGGATTTATTAAATAAGTAATTGGCATGCTTTTTCCGAAAACCATCATAGTTGGGCTTTCGTTCCAATCTAATGATTTGAATTCAGTTTTAGTGTTTAGTTTCCAATTCGTCAAAGCAACATCGCTCGACAGTGTAATGACGCCATTTAAATTGAATTCACGAGTATCATAGAGTTCAACACCTAATTTTTTTGTTCCAATTCTGTATTTTACAGTTGCTTTTAAGGGTAAAATAGTTTTGATCTTTTTATCTGGCGATGCTGGATCATTTTGAATTTTAATAGGTGCCTGTTTCCAAACTTTCATTTCAATATCATCATCTTCGATATTATTGTCTTCATAAATCAATCCATTTAAAAGACCATTCGTCTGATTTTCGATATCAGCCAATTTTACGGTTATGGGCAAATTAATAAATGACGGACTCGCATCATAAACTAAAGGACTTGCGTCATCGGGTTCCGGTTTTAAAGTTTCTAATTTTTGAGATGTAGAACAGCCAGCAAGGATTGCAGAGGCAGTAAATAAAGCGAAAATTGAAGTAAGCTTCATTGGTACAATTTTTTTTAGTGACACAAAATTAAGAAAACAATTAAATAATTGTAAAAAAGTGTAACAATTGCAAAAGTATGCCGTCTTATTTAAATATTAAAATCAAATTATTAACGTTTTGTTATCATAATTTACTTATAAAAAATATTATTATTGTTTTAAAAAATTAACAATACCATGATTGAAATCAAAGATTTGCATAAATCCTATAAAATGGGTAGTTCAGAACTGCATGTGTTAAAAGGCATAAATTTTAATATTGAAGAAGGCGAGCTGGTAGCTATCATGGGATCTTCAGGATCTGGAAAATCGACGCTTCTTAACATTTTAGGAATCCTCGATGAAGCTGATTCTGGAAGTTATATTTTGGATAAAACTCCTATTAAAAAACTGAACGAAACAATTGCGTCTAAATACCGCAATAAATTTTTAGGTTTTGTGTTTCAGTCTTTTAATTTGATCAACTATAAAAGTGCGCTTGATAATGTGGCAATGCCATTGTATTATCAAGGTGTGAAAAGAAAAGAACGTTACGACATTGCAATGAAATATTTGGAGAAGGTTGGTTTGGGTTCGCACTCACATCACTTGCCAAATGAGCTTTCAGGAGGTCAAAAACAACGTGTTGCAATTGCAAGAGCCTTAGCTTCAAATCCAAAAGTTTTGCTTGCGGATGAACCTACGGGAGCTTTGGATACCAAAACTTCTTATGAAGTAATGGAACTTATTCAAGGTATTAACGATGAAGGTAAAACTATTTTGATCGTTACACACGAGCCGGATATTGCCGCTATGTGCAAGAGAAATGTGGTCCTGAAAGACGGATTAATTATCGATGACAAAAAAGTAGAACAAGTTAGAGCTTCATCTTATGTTTAATATTGAGCGTTGGCAAGAAATATTTGAAGCGATCTCCAAAAACCGGTTGCGAACATTTTTGACTGGGGTTTCAGTAGCATCTGGAATTTTTATTTTGGTGATTTTGCTTGGAGCTGGAAAAGGGCTTCAAAATGGAATTGAAAAACAGTTTGAGCGCGATGCCGCCGGACTGATTGAGGTTTGGTCTGGAACGACAACAAAAGAATACAAAGGATTAAATCCGGGAAGACAAATTCAGCTTAGAAACAGTGATTATAATCAATCTGTTCAAAAATTTGAAGATAAATTAGATTTACGTTCTGCTTCATATAATTTTTGGGGTGGTACGATTTCTTATGGTAAAGAATCTGCAAGTTATCAATTCAGAGGAGTAGATCCTGATCATGGTTCAGTAGAAAACCTTACCGTTGTTCAAGGCCGATTTATAAATAGTAATGATTTGGCTAACAATGAAAAAGTAGCGGCGATTGGGATGAAAGTAAAAACAGATTTGTTTAAAGATAAAGACGCTTTAGGTAAGGAAATCGCAATCAATAATGTCAATTTTAAAGTAGTGGGTGTCTTTACAGATCCTGGAGGAGAAAGAGAGGAATCCAGAGCGTATTTGCCTAGAACTACGGTGCAAAGAGCTTTTGGGGGAGGTGATAAAATTAGTTATATGTCTTTTAACTTAAAGAAAACAAAGGATTATGATGAAGCTTTGGCTGAATCAGAAAAGTTTACTCAAGATGTAAAGGCGCTACTTAAAAGTAAAAATATGGTCGCGCCAGATGATGATAGCGGAATTGGTGCATATAATTCAGTAAAAGATGCAAAGCAATTTTATGATTTAAATTTATATATAAGATTATTCTTTTGGTGGGTTGGTATTTGTACAATCATTGCAGGGGTTGTTGGTGTAAGTAATATCATGCTGATTATAGTGAAAGAAAGAACAAAAGAAATTGGAATTAGAAAAGCCTTGGGAGCATCTCCATTTTCTATTATTTCAATGATACTTCATGAGTCAATTTTTATTACCACAATTGCTGGCTTTACCGGATTACTAGCTAGTTTATTATTGCTGGAATTTGTCGGGCCAATGGTACAGAGTGAATATTTCAGAAATCCAGAAGTTGATTTTAGTGTAGCTTTAACTACGCTTGTATTATTGGTGTTTGCCGGAGCTATCGCTGGATTTTTCCCAGCTTATAGAGCAGCCAAAATTAAACCTATTGTAGCACTTAGAGACGAATAATTATGTTTAAGAAAGATAATTGGGACGAGATTTTACAGGCCTTGACTGCAAATCCTTTTAGGACAATCTTGACGGCATTTGGAGTATTTTGGGGAATCTTCATTTTGGTGATTTTGCTTGCTGCAGGTAATGGTCTGGAAAATGGAATTAAAAAAGGTTTTGATGGAATTGCTACAAACACCATGTTTATGTGGAGCCAAACGACGTCTAAAGCCTATAAAGGTTTGCCAAAAACACGCCGATACGATTTTAGAAATAGCGATGTCGCCGCTTTAAGAGCTGCATTGCCAGATTTATTATATGTTTCGCCAAGAAATCAGTTAGGAGATTTTAACGGAACAAATAATGTGGTGCGAGGAACAAAAACTTCTGCATTTACGATTTATGGAGATTATCCAGAACTGATTAAGCAACAGCCGATGGATATCATAAAAGGCCGTTTTGTAAACCAAAAAGATATTGAAGGTAAAAGAAAGGTCTGCGTAATTGGTCAAGGTGTTATCAGCGAACTTTATGGAAAAGAGGAAGAAGCCGTTGGAACTTACATTAAAATTAACGGCATAAATTTCATGGTTGTTGGGATTTATAAATCAAAACAACAAGGCGGAAATGCGGAACAAGAACAAAAAAACATTTTTATTCCGTTTACGACTTTTCAACAAGCATTTAATTATGGAGATAAAGTAGGATGGATGGCAATTACGGCAAAAGATGAAACTTCGATTACCGACTTAAAACCAAAAATCCTTGAAATAATTAAAGCATTGCATTCGATAAATCCTGCAGATGACAGAGCGGTAGGTAATTTTGATTTGTACGAGCAGTTTAACAAAGTACAAAGTTTGTTTAATATCTTGAAAATCATTGCTTATTTTGTTGGAATTCTGGTTCTGATTTCTGGAGTAATCGGAATTTCGAATATTATGCTTATTGTAGTTAAAGAGCGTACAAAAGAAATAGGAATTCGAAGAGCCTTAGGAGCTACTCCTGGAGCGATTCGCGGACAAATTTTATCAGAATCTATCTTTTTGACTATTATTTCAGGAATGCTTGGAATAGCCGTCGCCACCGGAATCATAGCTGTGCTAAATATGATTTTGGATTCGATGCCGGCTGACAGCAATACAATGTTCGCTAGTCCGAGTGTAGATTTAGGAGTTGTATTTGTTGCCTTATTAATATTAGTAGGTTCAGGTTTGCTGGCTGGATTTATTCCTGCACAAATCGCAATTAATGTAAAGCCAGTTGACGCTTTACGAACAGAATAATTATCAATCAAAATATAATCGATTAAACCAAAAACAAAATGAAAAAAGGAGTAACCGTAACCATTTTAATCTTTATTGCTATAATTTTCTTTGGTGCACTGTATTATTTATATGCTAAAAATCAAGAATCGCCAATTGTGTTTCAAACAGATAAGGCAGAGATTAAAACGATCGTAAAAAATACCATTGCAACTGGTAATATTCAGCCTGATGAAGAGGTCTTAATCAAACCAAATATTTCAGGAATTATTGAAGAAGTATATATCAAAGCCGGCGAGAAAATCAAGGCTGGTGATATGATTGCAAAAATTAGAGTTGTTGCCAATGTTTCAAATGTAAGCAGTACCGAAAATCAAGTACAGACTGCAAAAATTGCATTGGACAATCAAGAAAAAATTTATCAAAGACAAAAGACGTTGTTTGATAAAGATGTAATTTCTGCAAACGATTTTGATGCAGCACAAGTAGCTTACAAACAAGCAAAACAGAATTATGTGGCTGCAAAACAAAATTTAGACATTGTAAAAACTGGTACAACAACTTCTTTAGGAAATTATGCAAATACATTAATCCGTTCAACTGTAAACGGAATGGTATTGCAGGTGCCTGTAAAAGTTGGAAATCAAGTTATCGAAAGTAATAATTTTAATGAAGGAACTACAATTGCCAGCGTAGCAGATGTTGGAAGAATGATTTTCATTGGAAAAATTGATGAATCAGAAGTGGGTAAAATCAAAGAGAAAATGCCTATTGAGATTACTGTCGGAGCAATTGAAAATAAAAAATTTGACGCAACCTTAACAGATATAGCGCCAAAAGGAGTTACAGAAAATGGAGCTATTCAGTTTGAAATAAAAGCTAAATTAGAAAATAAAGGAGATACTTTTATTAGAGCTGGTTTAAGTGCAAACGCATCGATTATTTTAGAAAAAGCAGACAAAACTTTAGCTATAAAAGAATCGCTTGTGCAGTTTGACAAAAAAACTCAAAAGCCTTATGTTGAAGTAGAAACTGCTCCACAGAAATTTCAAAGAAGAGATTTAGTATTGGGAGTAAGTGACGGAATCTATGTTCAAGTTAAAAGCGGTGTGAAGGATTCAGACAAAATCAAAATCTGGAATCAAGGCTTAATCAACGAAGGAGACAAAGAGAAAAAATAATTTGATTATTTGAGGAGTTTTTTGGGTTTTTAAAACGTTAAATTTGCATGACATGTGGTTGTGCTTCATTCAAAATATATGAAAATAAATAAAATAAATAGTCTTGTTTTTGCCATGCTTTTCGGATTTGGATTGTCAGGCCAGGCGCAAACAAAACAATGGACATTAGAGGAATGTGTACGATATGCATTGGACAATAATATCACGATCAAAAATTCGGAATTAGATGTCGAAAATGCTGAAATAAATAAAAAGGATGCTTTTGGTAGATATCTTCCATCAGTAAACGGAAATGCATCACATTCTTGGAATATTGGTTTAAACCAGGATGTAACTACGGGTGTTTTGCGTAATCAGACAACTCAGTATTCATCTGTAGGTTTAAATGCTGGAGTTGATATTTACAGAGGTCTGCAAAACCAAAATACATACAGAAGAACAAAACTTGCTATTATTGCATCTCAATATCAATTATTAAAAATGCAAGAAGATGTTTCGTTGAATGTTGCGAATGCTTTTCTTCAAATTTTGGGCTATAAAGAAGATTTAAAAATCAAAACAGAACAGCTTGCAATTGATGAAAAACGTCTAAAACGTTCAGAAGAAATGGTGAGTGCCGGAACAATTCCGCGCGGTGATTTATTTGATTTGAAAGCAACTATTGCAACCGATAAGCAAAATATTGCAGTTTCAGAAAACAATTTATTGATTTCAAAATTGAGCTTAGCACAGCTTTTACAGCTTAAAGAATTTACTGATTTTGATGTTGTTGATGATACAAATGCAAAAGATGAAAATAATATCATGGCACAAAATCCAGTTGATATTTATAATAAAGCAAAGGAAACAAGAACGGAATTAAAACTGGCGCAAACCAATCTTGAAATTGCCGAAAAGAACGTAGCAATTGCTAAAGGTGCTTTTCAGCCTACTCTTACTGGCTTTTATGGTTTTAATACAAGAGCAAGTTATAGTGATCAAATAAAGTTTGATGATCAAAACCAGCCTTATACGACTGGACCAGATCCGATATTCCAACAATTTAGCGACAATAAAGGGCATAATTTTGGTTTGCAATTGAATGTTCCAATTTTCAATGGATTTTCAGTCAGAAATAATGTTGAACGAAATAAAGTAAGTTTAGAGAAATCTAAAATAGATTTAGAGCAAAAAAGTTTAGATTTGCAACGTAACGTTTATACTGCTTTTACAAATGCAAAAGGTGCGTTGAATACTTATGAAGCTGCAACGGTAACATTAGAAGCAAGACAACAAGCTTATAATTATGCTAAGGAAAAGTATGATGTAGGATTGATGAATTCATTCGATTTTACGCAAGCGCAAACATTATTGACAAATGCACAATCAGAAGTTATTAGAACGAAATACGATTATATATTTAAAATAAAGATTCTTGAATTCTATTTTGGAATTCCAATTGTTCCAATTCCTGCAAAATAATTTACTATGTCAAAAAAAACAATTTATTTCTTAGTTGGGGGCGCAATTATTGTAATTGGCACTTTAATAGTTCTGTCGAAAAAGGGAATTATAGGAAATAAGGACGAAGGCAAAGAAGTAGAAATATCAAAAGTTGTGGCTTCAACAATTGTTGAAACCGTGTCAGCAACTGGAAAAATTCAGCCTGAAATCGAAGTTAAAATTGCTTCAATGGTTTCAGGCGAAATTATTGCACTAAACGTAAAAGAAGGCCAAGTAGTTAAAAAAGGCGATTTGTTAGTTAAGATAAATCCAGATTTATATACTTCAGGTTTGGAGCGTTCAGTTGCAAATTTGGCTGGAACTAAAGCGGGTTTGACGCAATCTGATGCCAACTTTAGAGAAGCAAAAGCAAATTATGAGCGAAACAAAACCTTGTATGACAAAGGCGTGATTTCAAAATCAGATTGGGATAAAGCAATCTCGACTTATGAAGTTGCAAAAGCAACAAAACAAAGTTCGTATTATAATGTTCAAAGTGCGACTGCTTCTGTGACAGAAGCGAGAGACAATTTAGGGCGTACAACGATTTATTCTCCTGCAGATGGTACGATTTCAGTATTAAATGTTGAATTAGGAGAGCGTGTTTTAGGAACACAACAAATGGCAGGAACAGAGCTTTTGCGTGTCGCAAACTTGAACAATATGGAAGTTGAAGTTGATGTAAACGAAAATGATATTGTAAAAATCAAGATTGGAGACGAAGCAAATGTTGAAGTTGATGCATATTTGAAAAAGAAATTCCGTGGAGTTGTAACTAGTATTTCGAATTCTGCAAGTACAGCTTTGACTTCTGATCAGGTCACTAACTTTAAAGTTAAAGTTCGTATTCTGAAAGATTCTTATAAAGATTTATTGGAAGGAAAACCAGAGGCTTATTCACCTTTCAGACCAGGAATGACCGCTACGGTTGATATCATCACAACAACTAAAACGAATGTTTTGGCAGTGCCAATTAGTTCTGTTGTCGTTAAAGCAGATACTACCGCAGTAAAAGAATTTAAGGTTGATGATCCAAACGAAGATAAAAAAGCAGCGCCAAAAGTGGATAAAAAATACGAATGTGTTTTTGTGAAAGTGGGTGATAAAGCGAAAATCAGAATCATTAAAACAGGAATTCAGGACGATACTAATATCGAAGTAATGTCTGGGTTAAAACCAGGAGATGTCGTGATTACAGGTCCTTATACAACGGTTTCTAAAGACCTGAATTCTGGCGATAAAGTAAAATTGAAAAAAGCAGAAACTCCTAAGAAATAATTTGCTATGATAATTGCATTGCATGGTGGATTTTCAATGGAAATGATCTATGGGTTTGGTGCCGCATTAGTAACAATTGCTGTATTTATTATTTACATGCATGTTCGTGTATATAGATCAGATTATTATAATGAAGAATACGTTTATTTTTCTTCATGGAAAAAGCTATTCTTATACTTAGGTTTTTTGATTGTCAGTTTATTCATTTCAATAGCATTGTTTTGGATATTGTCATTCATTTTTATCGGGATAGCTGTCGCAGTTCAAAAAATAATTTGATTTTAGTGATTATGGTTTCATTGTGTGGAAGTCCGCCTGCAGGATTTTTTGAATTGATTGGTGTGAGCTTAATTATAGCGGTAGTATTTCTTGGTTTTACTCATTATAAGGCTTACAAAACCGATTATTATAATGAAGAATATGTCTATTTTTCAGATGGGAAAAAGGTTTTACTTTATTTATTGTTTTTAGCTCTAAATTTGTGTGTTCTGCCTTTATTGCTTTTATTAGTGGTTTCTCTCTATGCAGGACTTAACTAGAATATTTAATAATTAAAAAAATAAACATTTTGTCTTTTATTCTCAATATCGAAACAGCGACCAAAAATTGTTCAGTATCAATTGCAAAAAATGGAGAAACCATTGTATGCAGGGAAATAGCTGAAGAAGGGTATTCGCATGCCGAAAAACTTCATGTTTTTATTGAAGAAATAATAGCCGAATCAAATATCTCGGTTCAGGATTTAGTGGCAATTGCTGTAAGTCAAGGACCGGGTTCTTATACCGGTTTGCGAATTGGAGTTTCTGCTGCAAAAGGATTGTGTTATGCTTTAAACATTCCGTTGATTGCCATTGATACGCTGGAAACTTTAGCTTCAAGAGTGTCAGTTTCAGAAGGAAAAATTATCCCGATGCTGGATGCTCGAAGAATGGAAGTGTACAACGAAATTTTTAATGCCGATTTAAAAACAGAACGAGCAATTCAAGCCGAAGTCATTACGGAAGATTCTTTTGCAGATTATAAAGAAGTACTTTATTTTGTTGGTGATTGCGCCGATAAATGCAAACCAGTTTTGACAAAAGAAAATTTTGTCTTTTTAGAAGAAATTAAATACCCTTCTGCGCGTGAAATGAGTAAAATCAGTTTTGATAAATATCAAAAAAGCGACACTGTTGATGTCGCTTATTTTGAACCTTATTATTTAAAAGATTTTATGATGACATTGCCATCAAAAAAATAACAATCTATTTTATTTTTGAAGTGTGTACGGCTGAACGGAAATTCCTGCTTGGTCTAAAGCCGTTTTGCAATTCTCTAAAGTTTCAGAAAAAACAGCTGAGTAATTGGCGTTTTTAGCCCAAGGACGAACTGCAAAATCCACAGAACTTGCAGATAAGTTTTTTACAAAAACTTCTGGTGCTGGAGTTTTAAGCACTTTTGGGTTGTTGTTTAAAGTAGCTAAAAGGATGTCTTTTGCTTTTTTAATATCAGAATCATAAGAAATAGAGAAGGTCAAATCAGCTCTTCTTTCTCCTTGCATCGAATAATTGATAATTGTTCCGTTTGATAAAGCTCCATTTGGAACAAAAACAGTTTGATTGTTTCCAGTCAACATTTTAGTTACAAAAATCTGGATTTCTAATACGGTTGCTACAACTCCTTGCGCTTCGATTGTATCACCTACTTTGAAAGGTTTAAAAACGATGATAAGCATTCCGCCGGCAAAATTAGAAAGTGAACCTTGAAGAGATAAACCAATCGCAAGTCCCATTGCTCCTAAAATAGCTACGAAAGACGAAGTGTCAATTCCTATTTTTGAAATAAAAGTTACAAACAATAAAACTCGAAGTGCCCACAATAAAATATCGGCGAGAAATTTAGTCAGAGTAGGATCTAAATTTCGCTTTACCATTATTTTTCTGATCAATCGGTTTATTAATCTTATAGCGTATAATCCAATAAATAAAATCAGAAAAGCTGAAAATAATTTTGGAGAATAATCAATTAATAAATTGATCAAACGGGTCGTGTAACTTGCTAATTGTTCTGGGCTCATATTTGTATTTTAAGAATAAAAAAACCTTCTCAAAACGAGAAGGTGTAAGATTTTGCAAATATAAAAAATATTTATTTTTATAAGAAAAGGAATGCGGTTTTATTCCTTGTCAGCTTCCTCGATTTCTGGTTCACTTGTGTCGACAACAGTTTCAGTAACAAGTCTTTTTGCGTCATCTGCAGTTTCAGTAGTTGCCTCTTTTATGCTTTCGATAACATCACTAATGGTGTCTGAAGCCTTTTCTGCATATTCGGTCACAGTTTCTTTTGCTTGATGCGCATATTCAGTGGCAGTTTCGATAATTGGTTCTGAGGCTTCTTTTGCTTTAGCGATTGTTTCTTCTGCAAAAGTTTCAGCTTTTTCAATATATGGAGCCGCGGCTTCTTTTGCCTGCTCTAAAGTAGTTTCGGCATTAGTTGCCAATTCAGTTACCGATTCTTTGGTTGAACCAAATAAATTTTTGAAAAAAGATGATAATCCCATAGTTTTATATTGATTGGTTTAGAACTACAATATTAAACTTTTTTGGAGAATTTCAATGTTCTCGTATTGATAATTTGTTGAGAACAAGATTAATATAAGGTTAAATAAAAAACGTCCGCAATTTGCGGACGTTTTCTAATATCTAATTTATTTTAGATTAAGCGTTCAAAGCTTCAACTGTAATCGCTTCATCATTCAGCATGCTTTTCAGCATATTTTCGATACCGCTTTTTAAAGTAAAAGTTGATGAAGGACAACCGCTACAAGCACCTTGCAGAATTACTTTAACGGTTTTGTTGTCTTCATTATAAGAATCAAAAGCAATGTTTCCACCATCTGCCGCAACCGCTGGTTTTACATATTCTTCCAAAATGTTGATGATTTGCTGTGAAGTCACATCTAATTTGTCAAATGCTTCGTCTTTTGCAGCTTCATTTTTAGCTTTAGTTTCGATCAAGCTTTCGTCTAGAACTGTTCCTCCGTTTTCAATATATTGTTTGATGAAAGTTCTTAGTTCCAATGTAATTTCATCCCAATTGTTGATTTCATATTTCGTTACCGAAATGTAGTTTTCATCAATAAAAATCTCTTTTACATAAGGAAATTTGAACAATTCCTGCGCTAATGGAGAAGAAGCTGTTTGATCTATGTTTTTGTATTCAACAGCGTTTCTAGTCAACATTCTGCTTACTACAAATTTTAATGCTGCAGGATTTGGAGTTGTTTCTCCGTAAACAGTAATTGGTTGTTTTTTTGGCGCATTTTCGTCAATGTTTACAATAACACCACCTTTGTCCACAAATGCAGCAATTTGTTCTGCTACAGCGTCTTTTACATCATCCCAATCCACGATGCTGAATCGCTCTATTGCAATAAAATTTCCAGAAATATATACTGTTTTTACAAACGGAAGATAAAATAACTGCTGTGCAAGAGGTGAAGACTTGGCTTCGTCAATGTTTTTGAACTCAAAATTTTGATTTCTTGTGATGAAATCATCAAACTCAAATTTAAGAATGGTAGGGTTTTGTGTTTCTTTTATAGTGATTTTTGTCATGGTCGTATATTTTTTGCAAATTTAGTAAAGTTATTTTCTACTAATACTTATATTTGATTTTTTAATAAAATAATTAAGACTCTTTACAAATAAATCGTATTAAATTAGAAGAGTCAAAAATTTCTTTAAACAATTTTGCCTTTATGAAATTTAGAATCAAGGTTTTGTTCATTTTTTTGGTTACCTCATTTTATTCCTATTCGCAAGAAGGAATTCCTGTTTACTCGGATTATTTGTCTGATAACCTTTATTTGATTCATCCATCTATGGCTGGGGCGGCAAATTGTGCAAAAGTTAGATTGACAGCAAGAAAACAATGGTTTGGTGAAGAAGATGCGCCATCATTGCAGACTTTAAGTTTTAACGGAAGGATAGGGGATCGTTCTGGTGCTGGAATTATTGTTTTTAATGATAAAAACGGATATCATTCTCAAAAAGGAGTAAAACTTACTTATGCCCATCATATCATGTTTTCGAGAGATGAGCTTGATTTGAATCAGCTTTCATTTGGTATCAGTGGCGGTTTGATTCAGAGTCAGCTAGATGAGACAAAATTTGGAGGAACTTTTGACCCGATCGTTTTTGGTTCAATTCAAAAAGATTCTTATTTCAATGTTGATGTTGGAGCATCTTATAACTATTTAAATTTTTATGCTCATGCCACAGTTCAAGGACTTCTTGAAACTAGGAGAGACTTATATACTGATTACGAAAGCGATAATTTGAGAAAATATTTGCTGAGTGCAGGATATGTTTTCGGGAAAAGAGAAAAATTTACTTGGGAGCCTTCAATATTGTTGCAAGTATTTGATAAGACAAAAGAAAAAACAATCGATTTGAATATGAAAGGCTACAAAAACATGGACTTTGGAAGTTTGTGGGCAGCATTTTCATACAGAAGAAGTTTTGATGGAGCACAATACAGCACGTCAAGTGGTGTAAAAGCTCAAAAATTGCAATATTTTACTCCAATAATCGGAATCAATTTCAACAATTTTATGTTTGCTTATACGTACTCACAAGTGATGGGCGATGTGAAATTTGATACTGGAGCCTATCACCAAATTACTTTAGGAGTTAATTTATTTTGTAAAAGAGAGCGTTACGATTGTAATTGCCCTGCTATTAATTAATTATTATGGTAATCAAGTCTGTAAACGGAAAATCGCCTTTAATTCCAGAGGATTGTTATGTTGCTGAAAATGCTACTATTGTAGGTGACGTGTCTTTTGGACATTCTTGTAGTGTTTGGTTTAATGCCGTTGTTCGTGGTGATGTTCACTTTATTAAAATTGGAAATAAAGTAAACATTCAAGACGGAGCAATTATTCATTGTACCTATCAGAAACATCCAACAATAATTGGAAATAATGTTTCAATAGGACATAACGCTATTGTTCACGGTTGTACAGTTCACGATAATGTTTTAATTGGAATGGGCGCTATAGTGATGGATAATTGCGTGATAGAAAGCAATTCCATTATTGCAGCAGGTGCGGTGATTACACAAAATACAGTTGTTGAATCAGGAAGCATTTATGCAGGCGTTCCGGCAAAAAAGGTAAAAGATATTGACCAATCTAATTTTGCAGGAGAAATTGAGCGTATTTCGAACAATTACGTGATGTATTCAAGTTGGTTTAAAGACGAAGAACAATAATTGAAATTCCAATATAAGAAAATCAAATTCCAATATTTAAATTCCAAATTCCAAAGCCAAGCGCTTGGAATTTAAGCTGTAAATAGTAAAAATTTTAAATCCCAAATTCCACATTATCAAAATTGGAATTTGGGATTTTTTATATTGGAATTTATAATTAGAGGTTGATTTTTTCAAAAAAAGCAGTCTTGTAGCTTTCGCTGATTGGAATTCGCTTGTCGCTAATTAAAACCTTGTTTTTTTGTATCGATTTGACATGTTTTATATTGATGATATATGATCTGTGAATTCGCGAGAAACCTTTGCTAGAAAGCAAGTTTTCAAGTTTTATTAAACTGATCAAAGTCAAAGTAAATTTATTGTCTGTTGTGTAGATTTTTACATAATCTTTCAGGCCTTCTATGAATAAGATATCTGCAAAATTCATTTTTACGTTTTCATATTCAGCTCTTACAAACATAAAATCCTGCTCCAATTCAGGTGGCGTTGTATTTTCGGAAATAGCTTGAATAGCGGTTGCTGGATTCACAATTTGCTGTGCTCTCACCACCGATTTTAGAAAACGATGAAACGGAATAGGTTTTACCAAATAATCAACTGCGCCAAGGTTGAAACCTTCTACCGCATAATCAGAATAAGCAGTTGTGAAGATAACTAAAGGCTTTTTTTCAATAGTATTCAAAAAATCAATTCCAGAGAAATGTGGCATTTGAATGTCTAGAAAAATCAAATCGACATTGTTTTGGTTGATAAAAGAAACAGCATCAATAGCATTATTGAAAGTGCTGACTAATTCAAGATAATCTACTTTCTTGACAAAATCTTCTAATAATTCAACTGCTAAAGGTTCGTCATCAATAATTACACATTTCATTCTGCTGGAAATTAGATTTTAAAAAGTTTTGTTTTGGTGCTCAAAAGTACTTTGAAATCAATTAATTAAGTTTTAAAATTTTCATAAAATAAGCATTTATTTTATAATTATCTCTTAACGTTTTAGCATAAAATGTTAGTTTATAGCAGTCTGAATTTGATCCAAATTTAAATTTAGATGCACACGATAAAATGCATTGTCTTGTGTAATAGTAAGCTGATGCGCATTTGGGTAAAGCAAATCAAGTCGGCTTTGAATATTTACCAAACCAATTCCTGAATTTTCGGGATCTTTAACATAATTTTCGATTGTATTTTCGATCCAAAAATCAAGACTGTTTTCATGAATGAAAATTTTGATTTTTACGTGCGCTGCGCCTTTGTAATCAGTTCCATATTTAAAGGCATTCTCAACAAAAGAAATCAGAAGCAAAGGTTCGATAAACTTATTTCGAGTATCGCCATGAACATTTATGACAATGTCTTCAATATTGTTAAGTCTCAGTTTTTGCAGTTCAATATAATTCTGAATATAATTGATCTCTTTTTCTAAAGCCACCGTTTTGTTATCAGTTTCATACAACATATATCGCATGAGTTCTGATAATGTCACGATGGCATCAGGGACCAAATCAGATTTCTTGTGTGCCAATGAATAAATACTGTTTAGCGAATTGAATAAAAAATGCGGATTTGTTTGTTTGCGCAAATAAATCAATTCAGTACTTGTTCTATGAGTTTCGGCAATTAATTTGTTTTGCTGATTGTTATAAAATTCAGTCAAGGTTCTAATAATTGCACTTATGGTAATGATTAAAATATAGAAAAAGGATGGGCCAATTTTAAAAAAAAGAGGCTGTCTTATTTGAGTTCTAAAATGAGGTCCTCCTTTTGGGAAAAATTTAGGGTCAGGCATCATTCTCGGCGGGCCCATATTTTCAGGTCGCAAATGTCTGAATTCCGGAATAAAATAATTCGTTCGGATGACCATGAACACTACGATAAGAGCCAAAGCAAAAATAAAGTACAACCAATATTTTTTCTCTAAAAGCAAAGCCGGAACCAAGTAAAAATAGTTTAGGTAAAACAATACGATTCCGGTAATCCATTGTGCATAAAAATCATTGTTGATTTTGAAAGGGCTTTCGTAAAATTGAATCAAAGAAGTCAATATAAAGAAAATCCATATGATGCAATGAAATAGAATTTTGTTTGAATTAGTATTTTTAATGGCCTCTAGCTTCATTTAGAATTTTATTTTTAATAAAATTAAATCATTTTTCGTTATCGTCGGCGACATATTTTGGTCTAGTTTGCTAACCACTAATTGACCGGTTTTTAAAGCATCTTCTTCAGATGAAAAACTTTTTGCAGTACTGATTACAGGAATAATAGACTGTTTTATAAGAATTTTGTTTTGAGCTGAAATCGTATATCCCCAGCCTGTTTTGGTCTGGAAAGCATCAATTTTAAATGTTTCTTTTTTTGCACAAGCAGTAAATAGCAAGACAAGTAAAATAAACAATAAATTCTTCTGGATGTTACTCCAGAAGAATTGTTTTTTAGTATTAATTATCATCGTCGCTTTGTTCGTCAAGTGGTTTAAATTCCCAAGCATCATCAAAATAAGTTGATCCCACTCTTCCTAGCATATAAAAACCTCGGTTATTGATTGCAAAACCTACTGCGTCAGTTCTGGTTGCACCTTCCATAGAAGTTCTTTCAACCCAAAGATCAGTTGATGGATTGTATTCCCAAACGGTTTTTACACCGTCGCCACCAACAACATATCCTAAACCATTCATTGAAAAACTTGATGCATTTGAACGCGTTACAGCATAATCATCATTATAAGTGTAATCGTCATTAATATCTTTATCAATATCGCGTTTTCTTGTCCAGGCATCTGTTGCAGGATCAAATTCCCAAAAATCTTCCTGATAAACACCATTGTTGATTCCAGTTCCTAAATAAGCTTTGTCGCCAATTATGAAAACGGTGGCATTACGTCTTTTGTTTCCACTAAAACCGTTTACTAATGTCCAAGTGTTTGCCTGGTCATTGTATTGGTAGAAATCTTTCAAGTAGTTTCCGTCATAACCAGTTCCAAAGTAAGCTTTTCCGCCAACTTGAAATCCAAGAGCGCCATAACGTCCTGTTCCTGCGAAATCTGTTTTTTGTGTCCAGCTGTTGCTAGTTGGGTCATATTGGAAAAAATCTTTTAATTTATTTGTTCCATCATAACCAAGACCTACATATCCTTTTTCATTCAAAGCAAAACTTGAAGCAGAACTTCTTCCAACTCCAATAAAATCAGCTTTTTGTTCCCAATAATCACCATTTGAATTGTAAGCCCATAAATCTTTTAAATACACATCGCCGGTATAACCAGTTGCTACATATGCATAATCGCCAATAACGAAACTTGTGGCGCTAGATCGTGCTGGGCCATCAAATGCCGACTTTTTAATCCAGTTTCCAATCAAATCATCGTCATCATCATCATTACTGCAGCCTACAAAAACAAGAGCTGAAAATAGAGTCGCGAATAATATTCCTTTTTTCAAATTATTCATAATGTATTAAATTTATTTATTGTTTGTATTTGATCCCAATTCCTAAAATGTATCCGTTGCCTGTATTAAAATTGTACAAAGTATGATCTTCAGAATCTGTGAGTTTGTACTTTTTATTGAAATCATACCCGGCCTTAAAATTCAAAAACCAATTTCCATCTACATTTCGTTCATATTCAAATGCCGAAGTCATTTGCGACAAACTCATTCGCGATGCGTTATAATACGCATCTGACTTTTGGTCTAAATTGTAAAAACTACCATTAAAGCTGTTTGTTAAATTGAATTTGTTTCGAATGTTATTTGTGTATGAAATTTTTGAATCTGGAAATCCAATCGAAATTGTACTTTTTTCACTTAGTATGTAGTTTACTGCCACAAGAGGAATGAATTTTGGATTTCCGAAAGCCGTGGATCTTGCAGCTCCAATAGTAATATTTGTATTCGAATTTAATTGTTGATTGATTTCAAAACTTCCTAAAAGTGTAAAATCAGACCAATCTAAATTCTGTTGAAAGCTAAACATTGGCGTAAGCGAAAATTCCACCTTCGTTTTGTCCCAAGCTTGAAATGAATAATCGGTTTTGTTATGAAACTGATTAAATCGATCTAAATTTTCAAGTTCTGAATAATGGTCAAAATCATAATTTATATTCAGTTTAGAATATTCAGATGTATTCGTGAGCTGATTTCTAGTGTTTAATTTTTTATTGAATACTACCGAAATATCGCTCTCATTAAAATCAATTTTATCATTAGGTTCTGTTTTTAAATTCACATTTGCCGAAAAAGTTTCTTGAGCCTTCATACTAAAAAATGAAATTGTAAAAACCGAACATATTAAAAGCCTTATTCTCATTACTTAATTATTGGCTCAAAAGTAGGTGGCTGATGCTTTTAAAAAAAAGAATATATATGTATGGCGTTTTTTGATAGACTAAATTGCCTTTTTAAGGGCTGAAATGAAGATTTGTTTGTCTTGCCATATTATAGATGATTTTTTGCTGTTTGTAGTGCAAAAAAGCATGGCTGTATATGTTATAGTGCGGTGCAGAATAGGGCATTTTATATTTGCTCAAAAATTTTATTATGCACAAGTTTATATTGATGTTCTTTTTTGCGATTACGATCATTTCGTGCGGTACAGATACAGATGCTGGAGAATTTGTTGTGGGGTCAGATTATTTGGCCGTGAACAATAAAGTTATTATGATTGACACTGTTACAGTGGATATGGCGACAATAAATTTTGATTCATTGATTACTTCAAATCAAAACAGAATTTTAGTTGGGAACTATGACGATCCTATTTTGGGAAAAGTAAAATCAAATAGCTATTTCCAATTGTCCGGTGATTCATATACTTTAAATTCAGGGGGAGGTTCTGATACTGAAACTGTGAATTATGTTTTTGATTCTATAGCCATGATTTTAAAATATGATAATTACTATTATGCTGATACTACAAATGTACAGACGCTTAATATTCATAGATTGACTCAAAAAGTAAAGCCAAATACCGAGGATGAAAATTTTTATAATAACTCGTCCTTGACCTACGCTGATGAAAGTATAGGAAGTATTTCGTACAAACCAAGGCCAACAGAAAAAGATTCTATTGTCATAAAAATGAGTGACGCCTTTGGTTCTGCACTTTTTCAGAAATTAAAGAAGAGAGAAATTACAGATTTTGATAGTTTTTCAGAATATCTAAAAGGATTGGTTATTGTTCCTTCGACAACAAATTCTTCGAGTATGATTGGTTTTCATGTCTCGACAAGCAAAGTACGGTTGTATTATTCCAAATATCAGGCAGATACTGAAGAGGTCTCTTATATATTAGATTTTACAATTGCTGATGCTAAAAAACAGTTTAATTCGGTTTCATCAGATAAAACAGGGACTTTGATTCAGAATTTGCCTGTCTCGAGCAGTAAATTATCAAGTACGCTCACAGATCGGCAAGGTTTTATTCAGTCGGGGACAGGTGTAGCTTGCAGAATCGATTTTCCAAACATCAAACAACTCAAGTATATTTCTGATAATGGAGCAATTGTCAATGCAGAGCTTATTTTGAAACCTGTTAATAATACGTATTCCGCCAAATATCCTTTAGCAGATTCTTTGTCTGTTTATGTGGCTGACAAATTAAATCGAATAAGTTCTTCTTTAGTAAATTCAGCAGGAACAACGGTGTATGGCATTTTAAATAAAAAAAGCGATGAGTTTAATGAAGATGTTGGATACTCAATTCCACTTGGCAACTTTTTGCAAAAAGAAATGCTTAAAACATCAGATTCAAAATCCTCTTTGATTTTGACATTACCCGGAATTTACAAGACCGTAAACCGAATTGTTTTAGGCGATCAGAAACATCCGAACAATAAAGTTCAATTGAAAATTTATTATATCTCCTATTAAATGAAAAGTAAGATAATTTATTTAAGTTGCTTCATTTTATTGTCGCTGACTTCATTTTCTCAAAGTATTTCAAGCTCGCCTTATTCGCTTTACGGAGTTGGGAGTGTCTACGATTCTGATTTCGGAATTCTGCCTGCAATTGGAGGCTCAGGTATGGCTTTGCCGTCTGATACTTTTGTCAATAACTTAAATCCTGCGTCGTTGGGTTTTACTTCTTTAAATCATTTTATGTTTGATATTGGAGGAAAGGCAATTGCAACCACTTATCAGGGAAGTTCGCGAAGTGAAAAACGAAATAATTTCCAGTTTTCGCATATGGCTTTTGCTTTTCCAGTTACCAAAAATTCAGGGTTTAGTTTGGCATTACGTCCTTATTCGAGTGCAGCTTTTAAAATTTCAAATTTAAAGTTGCCAATAGAAGGGAGCCAGGAATATTATTATTTAACCGCAGTTGGATCAGGCGGGTTGAATGATTTTGATTTCTCGTATGGTTATAGATTTGGAAAAAAACTTTCCGTTGGTTTTGCGGGTTCTGTATTATTTGGAAGTACAGCCGATGAAAGGAATTTCCTGATTACAAATACACTCACGACCGTTAGCAAAAAAACAAGCTATAAAGGTGTGCGAGCAACATTTGGGGCGCAATACAAAATCGATTCAACTTTTACCATTGCTCCAGTGGTCAAACTTCCTTCTCAAGTTAATGCTTCAAAAGTGCAGAATGTTACTGTTATTGCAGATGAAGTGACCACGACAATTCAGTCTGATGTTGCTTCAGATATAGATGATTATTATATGCCTTTAGAAATAGGAATAGGGATTAGCAAACGCTTTAAAAATAATCTAAATATGACTTTAGATTATGAAAAGAGCTTTTGGGATGATACCAAACAATCTGAGTTGTACGGAAATTTTGTAAATCAAGACCGATTTGCGCTTGGGTTTACCTATCGTCAAAGGAAAGATTATAGAAAATATTGGGATCGTGTGCAATATGCAATGGGAGCCAATTTTGATAATGGATATCTTGAAGTAGATGGTAAACGAGTAAATAATGCAGCAGTTTCTATTGGTCTTTCGTTACCGATAGAAAATACATTGACTACCCTGAATATTTCATATTCGTATGGGCAAAAAGGGAGAATAGCTGATAATTTAATAAAAGAAAATTATCATAAACTATCTCTCAATTTATCCTTAGACGGAATATGGTTCGTCAAGCGAAAGTTTGAGTAGCATTTTAGAAATCCTTTTTTATCACAGGATATTTGTGGTTTAATATAGATTCTAATACTGCAGGATTTGAATTAACATAAAACTCTGGCTCAGCTTTTTTAAGTTCTGAGAAACCAACTTTATCACGTAAAATATTTTGGGTCTGTCGGGCCACAGCTTCACCAGAATCTATAATCTGGATGTGGTCCGGCAGTATTTTTTTTATCTGAGGTATCAAGTATGGATAATGACTGCAACCCAAAACCAGATAATCAATATTTGCATCAATCATAGGTTTTAAGTACGATTCTAAAAGCTCAGTCATTTCTGGCGAGTTTAAATTTCCGTCTTCAATAAGCTGTACTAAGCCGTGTCCCACTTGTTCTATGATTGTGGTATTCTGAAACATTTCGGCAGTTTTATTAAACAGCTCACTGTTCAAAGTTCCTTTTGTGGCTAAAATGCCAATGACTTGGGTTTTTGAATTATTTGCAGCAGGTTTGATTGCTGGTTCAATACCAATAAACGGAATGTCATAATCTGCACGAAGTTCACGAATAGCATTAGTTGTTGCAGTATTACACGCCACAACAATCAATTTACAGCCTCTTTCAATTAAAAATTCCACATTCTTTTTGCTCAGCGCAACAATTTCTTCTTTGGTTTTTTGACCGTAAGGAGCATTTTTGCTGTCGGCTAAATAAATAGTTTTTTCGTTTGGAAGTAGATTATGAATTTCATTCCAGATTGAAGTTCCTCCAATTCCAGAATCAAAAACGCCTATAGGATTGTTGTTTGTCATAAATACAAATTTAGTATTTTTTGAAATAAATTGATGTTTGAATTTAGCTGAAATCTGCGAATTCTTTTCTTTTTTTATTTTAATTTATTGTAAAAAAAAAACTGCTCAAACTTTTAAAAAGTATCGAGCAGTTTTTATAGTTAGGAATTCGTTTATTAGAATCCTAAATCTTTTTTAACGTCAGCAGTGATGTTTGGACCATCAGCTAATATAAGGCTAGAACCATCTAAAACGTATTGGTAACCTTTAGCTTTTCCAACTTTTTGGATAGAAGCTTTCACTTTCTCCATAATTGGTTTCATGATGTCGTTATCTTTTTGTTGTAGCTCTTTTTGTGCATTGTCTCTGTAATCAACAATTCTTTTTTGCATGTCTTGAACTTCTTTAGCACGCTCTGTGTTTACAGCGTCAGTTGCTGTAGTAGATTCAGTTTCGTACTTTTTGATTTTAGTTTGGTATTCGTCAACCATTTTTTTGTATTCAGCGTCGTATGTACCACTTAATTTTTGCAATTGATTTTGTGCATCTAGCATAGCAGGCATTTTCGACATAATCTCGCTAACATCAACATGGGCAACCTTCGCCTGTGCATTCATTGTGTTACTTGCTCCTAAAATTAGAACGGCAGCAATTAGTAAAGTTTTGATTTGTTTCATCATTTTTAAAATATTAATTAATTATTGGTCGTATTTGATTTTTGGGCTTCGGCTTCTTTTGCTTTTTTAGCCGCTTCTCTTTCCTCAAGTATTTTCTTTCTTCTTTCTTCTAATTCTTTTTTACGTTGTTCGTATAATTTTTGTCTTTCGGCTGCTTTGTCTACTGCTGGCTCAGTTGTTGCCGGTGCTGTGGTTGCTGGAGTAGTTTCAGTTGCTCCTGCAGCAGCTGGTTTGGCTGTCGTGCCTGTTTCAGTTGTCTTGCTGGCCTCAGTTGTTTTTGCAGGTTCAGAAACCGTGCCATTTTTTTTAGCTTCTCTCTCTGCTTGTAGAGCTTTTCTTCTGTCGTCGTATTCTTTTTTCTTAGCCTCTTGCTCTAATCGTCTGTCTTCGATTAGTTTTTCTCTCGCGGCTCTTTTTTCATCAAGTGCTTTTTGTCGATCGGCCATTGCTGGATTTTCATCAATAGCATTCTCTTTGCTTTCTTTTATTTCTTGATCCTTCAATTGTTTTTTAGTCAATTGCTCTCTCTTGTCAGTTCGGTTTAAAATACGAATAACTTGATCACTGATATCAAATTTCTTATTGCTGAAAAGCATGGTCAAATCTGAAGATTTATCAAAAATAAAATCATAATTTTTAGCTTCAGCGATATCTTGCACAGCTGTAAAAACTTGATCCTGGATTGGTTTAGCTAACGCCGCTTTTTGGTGAATCAGATTTCCATCAGAACCAAATTGCTTTTGCTGATAATCCATCATTTCTGTTTCCAGAAATTTTATTTCAGTTTCTCTTTCATCAATAAGCTCTTTTGTTAAAAGTGCTTTTTCTGCTTTTAAGCTTTCTTTCAGTTTGTTTATTTCTATTTTTTTGGATTCAATTTCTTGTTTCCATTTTTGAGCTTTCAACTCCAATTGAGCTGTTGCCTCTTTATAGTCAGAAACGTTTTCAAGAATATACTCCATGTCAATATAGCCAATCCTTGTCGTTCTTGTCTGTGCCTGACTTGTATTTGCTACAATCAAGGCTAAAAATATAAATAAAAACTGTTTTCTCATAACATAACTTTATTTGATGATTTTTAACCAAACGCTAATTGTCTAAAATTGTTGTCCAATAATGAAATGAGTTTCCCATCCATTTGGTTTATTGGTAACAGAATTAGGCAGCGCATCGAAACCGTAACCGAAATCAATTCCTAATAATCCAAACGCTGGCATGAATACACGTAATCCTACACCTGCAGAACGGCTCAAATCAAACGGATTGTAATCCTTAAATTGAGGATAAGATGCTCCTGCCTCTAAGAATGTCAATGCATAAATTGATGCTGACGATTTTAATGTAATAGGATAACGTAACTCCATAGAGAATTTGTTATAAATTGTTGCTCCAATTTGCTGACCAGCGGCATTTGTTGGAGTCAATGATCCATTTGGATAACCTCTTAAACCAATAGTTTCTCTACCGTCCATTGAGTATTGTGCCATTCCATCTCCTCCTAAATAGAAACGCTCAAATGGTACAACACCTCTTGCTTGATCGTAAGCTCCTAAGAAGCCAAACTCTGTTAACGTTCTTAAGACTAATTTTCCATAAACTTTAGTATACCAGTCTGCTTTGAATTTAATTTTATAGTACTCTAACCAATTGTATTTCTTTTGATCGACTTTAGCAACGTCTGTATCAGCACTTGCATAATCAGATCCTACGCTAACTGTTTTTCCTGCAGAGTCAGTTTTATAGTAATCACCATTGTTAAGTGGTTGACCATAATCATCTGATCCATTTGCTCCTGTATATTGTTTTTTGTATTCTTTTTGATTTCCTAAATCAGAATAATTGATTCCGTTAAATAATGAATAAGGAGGCGTTACTTTTGCTGAGATACTAAATTCCGAACCATACATTGGGAAAATAGGGTTTGTCCCTTTATTATTTCTGGTAAGGCCTATAGTATAAGCAAGGTTTCGCGATGCTCCGTTACCAAAGGTAAACAATCCAGTGTAATAATTGTTCAAGTCATAGTGCTGGTAACTTACAGATTGTGATAATACGAAGAAGTCATCAGGCACCGTTAATCGTTTTGCTAAACCAACTTGTACAGTAAAAATATTAAAACTTTTGCTTTTATCAACGGTTCGGGTTGCATAATTGTTGTTGAACTGTTTACTATAAGAAATTGCAGAACTAAATTGTACTGGTTTCTTACCTCCAAACCATGGCTCAGAGAATGATAAACTATAGGTTTGGAAGTATGTACTTCCTTGTAAACGAAGTGCCACTTTTTGACCGTCTCCCATTGGAAGTGGTTTGTATGACTCTTTGTTGAATATGTTTCTTGCTGAGAAGTTGTTAAACGAAAGCCCTAAAGTTCCGATGAAACCACCTCCACCATAACCTCCTTGAAGCTCAACTTGGCTAGATCCTTTTTCAACAAGTTGATATTCAATATCTACTGTTCCAGCTCCTGCATCTACGTTTCTAAATTCAGGTTTGATAGATTCTGGATCGAAGAATCCTAACTGACCAATTTCACGAATTGTTCTAACTAATTCTTCTTTACTGTATTTGTTTCCAGGCTTAGTTCTTAGCTCGCGGTAAATAACGTGGTCATTTGTTTTGTCGTTTCCTGTAACGTATATTTTGTTGAAATAAGCAATCGGACCTTCTGTTACTCTAATTTCAAAATCAATTGTGTCGTTAACTGTTCTAGTCTCTACTGCGTTGATATTAGAGAACAAGTAACCATTGTTTTGGTACAAGTTTGTAATGTCTTCAGCATCAGGTTTTGTTTTGTCTGCGATACGTTTTTCAAGTAAAACTCCATTGTAAGTTTCTCCTTTTTTAATTCCTAAATAACGGTGTAAAAGTTGATCAGAATAAACCGTGTTTCCTAAGAATTTAATGTTACCAAAGTAGTATTTGTTACCTTCTTCTACATTGATTTTTATAGCAAGCATATTTTTGTCTTTGTTATAAGTAACAGAGTCATAAATAATACGGGCATCACGGTAACCTTTCTCTTTGTAGGCAGCAATTACCTTTTCTAAGTCGGTTTTGTATTTTTCAGGAATAAATTTTGAAGCTTTTAAAACACGAAGAACATTTTTCTGTTTCGTGTCTTTCATTGCGGCTCTTAATTGAGTATCTGTAAGTTGCTTGTTTCCAGTAAAATCAATGCTACTGATTTTTACTTTGTCACCCTTGTCAATACGAACCAACATATTTACTTGGTGTCCATTGATGGTGTCAGGTGTGTTTGTAATGGTAACTTTGGTATTGTAGTACCCTTCTTTTTTATATTTATTTTCAATATAATTTTTGGTTGTCGTAATTAAGTTTTCATTGACAATTTTACCTTTTGTCAAATTGTTATCCTTAATAAGTCCTTCAATTTTGCTTTTCTTGACACCAACAAGTTTAACTTCATTTAATTTAGGAAGTTCAACAATGTTTAAGTCCAAATAAATACTGTCATTTTCAACTTTATTGATATAAAAAGCGATTTCGTCAAAAAGACCAAGTTTACCTAATTTTTTGATTGCGCTACTGATTTCTTCACCAGGTACAGTGATTTCCTGTCCTTTTTGAAGGCCAGAGAAAGTAACAACTGTTTGTTCATTGAAGCTTATTTTACCAACTACAGAGACTTTAGCAAGAATATATTTTTTTCCTTGATCAAAAGGAACTCGCTCTTGAGCTTTCATTTGTGAAAAACTACCCAAAAATAATAGGGTACAGATTATTTGTGGTATTCTTTTTTGTAACACTAAAAAATTATTTAATTTGTTCACTTGTTTTTCCAAATCTACGTTCTCTTTTTTGATAACTAATGATAGCCTCATATAAATCTTGATCTTTAAAGTCTGGCCATAAGACATTCGTAAAATACAATTCTGCATAGGCTATTTGCCATAGCAAAAAGTTACTTATTCTATGTTCTCCACTTGTTCGTATTAATAAATCTACGTCAGGTAAATTTTGCGTGTAAAGATGCTCATTTATAATTGAATCGTCAATAGTGTCTAATGAAATTATATTATTTTTAACTTTATCGCTGATGATTCTCACGGCATTTACCAATTCTTCTCTCGATCCGTAACTTAAAGCTAGTGTAAGTGTAAGACGAGTATTGTTTTTCGTCTTCTCCATAACGTCTAAAAGTTCTTTTTGGGCTGATTTTGGCAATTTTTCAAGATTTCCAATAGCGTTAAGCCTAATATTGTTTTCCTGTAAGGTAACTAGCTCCTTTTTTAATGAATTGATCAATATTTTCATCAATGCTTCAACTTCCAATTTTGGACGGTTCCAGTTTTCAGTAGAAAAAGCATACAATGTCAAATACTCAATGCCAAGTTTGGCACAGGTTGTAATTGTTTTTTTTACAGATTTTGTTCCATTTTCATGGCCAAAAGCACGTAAAAAGCCTTGTTGTTTAGCCCAACGTCCGTTTCCATCCATAATAATGGCTAGGTGCTTAGGCAAGTTTTTGTGATCTATAGAGTCTAGTAAATTCATTGTATTATTGTGCGCAATAGCAAGGTTTTTGTCCGAAGGTATAGGTTAATGTAATACCAGAGAACACATACCAGTCATTATTATTTAAATTTCCAAAACGCAAATTCGAAAAATTGCTATTGTTTGGATTGCTTCCATCAATATTATCAGTAAAAGTATAGCGGGCGCCAACTTCTGCTCCGATGATAAAATGAGGCGTTACGTTAGATTTGATTCCCAAAGTCATCGGAATGGCAATTGAACTTGAGGTTTTGTCCTTGTAAGTTTCGCCTCCGGTAATGTATAAATCGTCATAAAAAAAGTAACTTAACCCTGTATATATATAAGGTGTAACTTTTGTATGATAATCGTGCAGATTAAAATCGAAAAAATTGAATTCTAAACCAGCAGAAAGCTCTTTGATATTGTTTCTAAAACTGTATCCTCTTCTGTTTCTTCCTGTTTCGTCTGAGTCGACATCATTTCCAGAAACTGTAGATTGCGTATACGAAAAGCGATACGCATGACGCGGACTTTTGTTCCATTTATACAATACACCAAAAGCCAGTTTGTCTGGATTGATATAGGTAGTGCTTCCTACGTCGCCGATAAAGTTACTTCCGCCAAGAAAAACACCTAACTCATTTATCTGAGCATTAAGTGTAATAAAGGGGAAAAAACATAACAATAAATTAAAAATTTTCTTCATTTAATTCAAAATTGCGTGCAAATATAATAATTATCAATACGAATCAACGTTGCTTTAGTTAAATGTGCTTTTTTTTCAATTTACATTATGATTTTGAGACATTTAATGCGGATTCGATACATGCAGAACGAGAAAAAGTGGTATTATCGTATAGTTGGGTGTCAGAAAAGGGCTTAATTTCTCTTGTCTTCACCCCAAAGCAATTTATTTCTTAATGTTTTCAGGAAAGTTTCGCCGGGAATCTCCACCATTTTGATTTTGTAATCTGTTTTTTTGATTTTTAAAATAGATTCATTTTTTACAGATGAAATCCTTGAATCTAAAGAAACTAAGTATTGATCTTCTCTTCCTGAAACACGTAAGGTTATTTCGGTGTCATCAGGAATTACAAGCGGTCTGGCGGTTAAATTGTGTGGTGCAATTGGTGTAATTACTAAGCTTTTGACATCGGGCGTTAATATAGGTCCGCCACAACTTAAAGAATATCCTGTAGATCCTGTTGGTGTTGAGATGATTAAGCCGTCAGCCCAATAAGAATTTAAATATTCATTGTTTAAGTATGTTTCTACAGTAATCATCGAAGTGGTGTCTTTACGGCTGACAGTAACTTCGTTCATTGCAAAATTCAATTCTGCGAAAGCCTCATTATTTGGTTCAGAAGTTAGGCCAAGTAGCGTTCTTTCAGAAGTAGTGTAATTTTGATCAATGACATATTGCAACAAGCTGTCAATGTTTTCTTTTTGAACTTTGGCAAGAAAACCTAATCGGCCAGCGTTGATTCCTAAAAGTGGTACGCCAGAATTTCGAACTAAAGCAGCAGATCTTAGAACTGTTCCATCTCCACCAATACTAATCAGCATTTCAAAACTATTATCTAGAATCGTAGTCGATGAAAAAGTTTTGTATTCTTTCTTTACCAGCTGTTTTTCATAAAGCATCTCCAGAAAATTCTCTTCAATAACAATTTCAACATTATTGGAGGTAAAAAACAAAAAGATATCTTTTATAATAGGCTCGGTGCTGTTTTGATAATATTGTCCGTAAATGGCTATTTTCATTCTTTTTAAATTAGATAATTTGTCAATGTGTCAATTAGATAATTAGGAAATGCGAAAATTATCTAATTAACAAATTTTCTCATTGGCACATTAAAAATTTATATGTTGAGATATTTGTCTAAGTAATCTGAGCGTTCTTTCAAGCTATTGATGTAAGCGTCTTCTTGGTGTTCCGAAATAATTTCATAATTATATCGTCTAAAAGTCTGGATAATTTCATTCAAAGGACCAGTTCCAATTTTTACTGTAATCTGAACATTTTCAAGATCAGCTTCTGATATAAAACAGCCAAGGACTTTTCCATTGTTGCTTTCAACAATTTGAGCGATTTGTCCCATAGAGTAATCCAAAAGCCCTTTTTGGACAATTATGATGCCGCCTTGTTCCTTTAAAAATGGCGTTTCCTGAAAGAATTTCATAATATCTTCCATTTCATAATAGCCAATATAGCTGTTGTTTTCGTCTAAAACAGGAACAGTATTCGTGTGGTTTTTGGCAAAGACCTCTAAAACGTCAAGCCAGATCATTGATTTTCGGGCAAAAAAACGTTCTAAAGTGTATTTGTAGTCGACTGCTTTTTTATCTGTATCAAAAGTTTCTATGTCATCGGCCGCGATACTGCCAATGAAAATCCCGTCTTCTAAAATTGGGAAATGAGAAAAATTTACATCGATAAAAAAATCCTGAATCGATGCTATCGTTTCCTGACTATCAATCGCTCTGAAATCATTGGTGATATAGTTTGTAATTTCTGTCATAAATCAATTGAAGATATTTCCTTTGCAAAATAATCAAAAAATACCAAAAACTACGACGTTTTACTTTGTATTTTTGTCTTTACAAATATAGTGTTACTAGAATTAATTATCTATTTATATGACAAAGTTAAGTGTTAATATCAATAAAATTGCAACTTTAAGAAATGCACGTGGCGGGAATGTTCCTGATTTATTAAAAGTAGCTGTAGATATTCAGAAATTTGGAGCTCAAGGAATTACTATTCACCCACGTCCAGACGAGCGCCATATACGTTATCAGGATGCACGCGATTTAAAAGCAATTGTTACAACAGAATATAATATTGAAGGAAATCCGCAACATAATTTTATTGATTTGGTTTTAGAATGCAAACCAGATCAGGTGACATTGGTTCCAGATGCAATTGGCGCAATTACGTCATCTGCTGGTTGGGATACCATCAAAAATCAAGAATATTTGACTGAAGTTATTCAGGAATTTCAAAGAAACGGAATCAGAACATCAATTTTTGTTGATCCTGTTTTGGAAATTATTGAAGGAGCAAAAGAAACAGGTACAGACAGAATTGAATTATATACCGAAGGTTTTGCACATCAATACAGTTTAGGAAACGAAAAAGGAATTGAACCTTATACGAAAGCGGCTGTTTTGGCAAACGAATTAGGTTTAGGAATCAATGCTGGACACGATTTGAGTTTAGATAACATCAAATTTTTCAAAGAGAATATTCCGGGCTTATTAGAAGTTTCAATTGGGCACGCTTTAATTTCAGAAGCACTTTATCTTGGATTAGATAACACGGTGAATATGTATCTGAATAAATTGAAATAATCTTCAAAGTAAAAATAAAAATATGCTTTATTCAAAAATAGAAGGTGAAGGGAAACCGTTTATCATCATGCATGGTTTTTTGGGAATGTCTGATAATTGGAAAACACTTGCCGGACAATATGTAGAAGCCGGCTTTCAGGTTCATATTTTAGATTTAAGAAACCACGGGCGTAGTTTTCATTCAGATGAATGGAGTTATGAAGCGATGGTTCAAGATGTGTTCGAATATTGCCAAGCAAACCATTTAACTCGAATTGACATGCTTGGTCATTCAATGGGCGGAAAAGTAGCAATGCTTTTTGCAACGACTCATCCGGAGATTGTCGATAAATTGATCGTGGCAGACATTGGTCCGAGATTTTACAAGCAACATCACCAAGATATTTTGGCGGGATTGAATGCAGTTGATTTTTCGGTAAAACCAAGTCGAAATGACGTTGAAGCCATTGTTGCGCAATATGTACCCGATTTTGGTACGCGTCAATTTTTATTGAAAAACTTATACTGGAAAGAGCCGGGGCAATTGGCATTCCGATTTAATTTAGAAGTTTTCAATAATAATTTGGATGCAATTGGAAAACCTTTGGCAGAAGGTTTGGTTTTCAATAATCCGACATTATTTATAAGAGGAGGAGATTCAGGTTATATTCAGGATGAAGATGTTGATGCGATAAAAGAGCATTTCCCGAATTTAAAATTAGAAACAATTCCGAATGCGGGACATTGGCTTCATGCTGAAAATCCGAAGATGTTTTTTGAAATGACAGCAGGGTTTTTGAAAGAGTAGCTGCTTTTGATAAAAATTTTATTACTTTTAAATAAATTTTAAACCTGAAAAACTATGAAATTATTACTTAGACTTCTTGTTACGGCAGCTTTGGTTTTATTATTGTCCAACCTTTTAACGGGGGTTGTGGTTACTAGTTTTGGAACGGCTGTAATTGTTGCAGTAGTTTTAGGCTTGTTGAATATTTTTATAAAACCTATTTTGGTGATTTTGACTTTGCCGGTAACAGTGGTAACACTTGGTTTGTTTTTATTGGTCATAAATGCTTTAATGATTTTAGCTTGTACTAAAATTGTGGGAGGTTTTGCTGTGGATTCATTCTGGACGGCGTTAATTTTTAGTGTTATTTTGTCTGTTCTACAATCGATCACTTATAAAATACTGGGAGACGATAAATAAAACAAATTGAGCAGATTAAAACTGCTTCAAATACAATAGATTAAAAACTTGGTTGGGTTGCAAAAATTTTATAATTTTGCAACCCAATTTTATTATGTAAATTAAAGAAGAAGATGGATATTAAAAGAGTAGCAATAGACGCTGTAAACGAGACGATTGTTATGAACGTTGTTCATATGGATTATAAAGGTCAAGTAGCAAAAAGAATTAACGAAAAAATGCCTTTAGCGCAAGTTAAAGGATTTAGAAAAGGGGCTGTGCCTAAAGATCTTGTTGAAAAGCAATACGGAAAAGCGATTAAACAAGAAGAAATTAAAAAAGTAGTTGATTTGGCTTTGGAGCGTTATATTCAATCTGAAAGATTAAATCTTTTAGGAACTCCTCTTGCTAAAGTAAACGAAAACTTTAACTGGGATGCTGAAGAATTGACTTTCGAATATGAAATTGGTTTAGTGCCAAACTTCGAAATTGATTTAGAAGCTAAAAACAATATCGTAAAATACGTTGTTACTGCTGACGATAAATTAATCGACGGACAAGTAGAGCGTATCCAAAAACAATTTGGAAAAGCAATTCCTCAAGATAAAGTTGAAGCTGATTCAGATTTGACTGGAACTTTCGCAAGCGAAGCAAACGGAATCAACAATACTACTACAATTTCAGTTGGAGCTTTCAGCAAAAAAGCTGGAAAACAATTCGTAGGTAAAAAAGTTGGAGATGTTGTTACAGTAAGCACAAAAGGTTTATTTGATGACGATCACCAATTAATGGATTATTTAAAAGTAGGTCACGAAGGTGTTCACGGTTTAGATGTTGAAGTAAACTTCACAATCGAAGTTATCAATGGTTCTGAGCCAGCTGAATTAAACCAAGAATTATTCGACAAACTTTTTGGTGAAGGTAAAGTAGCTTCTTTAGAAGATTTAAAAGCTAAAATTAAAGAAGACGCTGAATCTCAATTCGCTCAACAAGCTGACCAAAAATTATTATTAGATGTTCAAGATTTCTTGATCGAAAATACAAAATTCGATTTGCCAGCTGAATTCTTGAAAAAATGGTTGCAAACTGTTGGAGAGAAAAAATTAACTGCTGAAGAAGCTGAAGTTGAATACGCAAGATCTGAAAAAGGTTTACGTTTCCAATTAATCGAAGGAAAAGCATTAGCTCAAAGCAATATCCAAATTACATTTGAAGATTTGAAAGAGTTTACATCAAACGCTATCAGACAACAAATGGCTCAATTTGGTCAAACAAACCCAACTGACGAAGAAGTTCAAGGAATCGTGGCTAGAGTTTTATCTAACCAAGAAGAAGTGAAAAGACTTTCTGAGCAAGTTGTAGCAGCTAAAATGTTAGATATCTTCAAAGAAAAAGCTAACCCAACAACTAAAGAGGTTACTTACGAAGAATTTATTGCTGCTTCTTACGGAGAATAAATTTTAGTCTGAAAGTCGAAAGTTATAAAGTCGAAAGTTGAGGATATGCTTCAACTGGATTTTAAAAATTAAGATTTTATTACAGAAACTGAAAGATAAAAATAATTATATTTGAACGTCAATGGAAGGTTTTCTTCTATTGACGTTCTTTTTTTGTTTCAGGTTTTAAGTTGACAACGTTTCTCGGACTTAAACAAAACTTAGAGTCTTAGTAGCTTAGAATCTTAGCATCTCAAAAAAGAAGACATATTGGCATCCTTTTTAAAAAGGTATGACCTTTGCAGAGATTAAGAAAAATATACACCAATAAACGTAAAACAAATACATATGAACTACGGTAAAGAATTCAAAAAATTTGCTACAAAGCACCAAGGGGTAAACGCAATGTATTACGATAAAATCGTTGCAGCGATGAATCCAACTAATATGACTCCATACATTATCGAAGAGCGTCAATTAAACGTTTCTCAACTAGATGTTTTTTCTAGATTGATGATGGACAGAATTATCTTTTTAGGAACTGGTATCGACGATCAAATCGCAAATATCGTTCAAGCACAATTGCTATTCTTAGAAAGTGCTGACGCTTCAAAAGATATTCAAATTTATTTAAATTCTCCTGGAGGAAGTGTTTACGCAGGTTTAGGAATTTATGACACTATGCAGTACATCAAACCAGATGTTGCTACAATTTGTACAGGAATGGCAGCTTCTATGGGAGCGGTTTTATTGTGCGCAGGAGCTGAAGGAAAACGTTCTGCTTTGCCACATTCAAGAGTAATGATTCACCAGCCATCTGGAGGAGCGCAAGGTGTTGCAACAGATATGGAAATCAACTTACGTGAAATGTTGAAATTAAAAGATGAATTATACAACATCATTTCACACCATTCTGGACAAACTTTTGACAAAGTGCACAAAGACAGTGAGCGCGATTACTGGATGAAAGCCGATGAAGCAAAAGAATACGGAATGATTGATGAAGTATTAAGAAGAGGATAATCTCTTGAAAGTTATATTTGTTTCATGTTTAAAGTTTCAAGTTACCAATGAACTTAAAACTTTAAACATGAAACTTTAAAACAAAAATAAATTAAAATATTAAGCTGCAGAGAAGTTAACTTTTTAAGTTTTAGATTAAAAAGCTTAGAAACTTAGTATCTTTGCAGCTTAGTAACTTAAATAAAGAATGGCAAAAGTAGTTTTAGAATGTTCGTTTTGTGGAAGAAAAAAGCCAGAAACTAATTTATTAATTGCCGGTATTAATGCACATATTTGTGATAAGTGTATTGAACAGGCGCACGGAATTGTATTAGAAGAATTAAAATCCAGCGGAAATGCCAAACTGGTTGGGGACTTGATTTTAAAGAAACCGAAAGAAATCAGAGCTTTCTTGGATCAATATGTAATTGGTCAGGATCAAACTAAAAAAGTAATGTCGGTTGCGGTTTACAATCACTACAAACGTTTAATGCAACAGCAACTAGACGATGAAGTTGAGATTGAAAAAAGTAACATCATTATGGTTGGTCAAACTGGAACAGGAAAAACATTAGTTGCAAAAACGATTGCAAAAATGTTAGACGTTCCATTAGCAATTGTTGATGCAACTGTATTAACAGAAGCTGGTTATGTTGGAGAAGATGTTGAAAGTATTTTGACTCGTCTTTTGCAAGCTGCGGATTATGATGTAGCTAAAGCGGAAAGAGGAATCGTATTTATTGACGAAATTGATAAAATTGCACGTAAAAGTGACAATCCGTCAATCACACGTGATGTTTCTGGAGAAGGTGTTCAACAGGCTTTATTGAAATTATTAGAAGGAACGGTTGTAAACGTACCGCCAAAAGGAGGACGTAAGCATCCAGACCAAAAATTTGTTGAAGTAAATACTCAAAACATTCTGTTTATTGCAGGTGGTGCTTTTGATGGAGTAGAACGTATTATTTCAAAACGTTTAAACCGTCAGGCAGTTGGTTACTCAACTTCTAAAAACACAGACAATATCGACAAGGATAATTTGTTGCAATATATTATTCCAAAAGATATCAAAGATTTTGGTTTGATTCCAGAGATCATTGGTCGTTTGCCGGTTTTAACGCATATGGATCCTTTGGACAAAGAAACGCTTCGTGCTATCTTGACACAGCCTAAAAATGCATTGGTAAAACAATATGAGAAATTGTTCTTAATGGATGATGTTGAATTGAGTGTTACCGATGAAGCTTTGGATTTTATTGTAGATAAAGCTTTGGAATACAAATTAGGTGCTCGTGGATTGCGTTCATTATGCGAAGCTATTTTAACAGATGCGATGTACGAATTACCAAGTTCTGACGACACAACTTTGACAATCGACAAAGAATATGCAGAACATACGTTGAGCAAAAACTTATTGAAGCGCATGGAAATTGCTTCTTAAATAGAGCTAAATAATTTTGTCAAAGTTTGACAAAGATTTAAATATAAACCTGTTCATTTTTTGAGCAGGTTTTTTTTATACTTTTTTGAATCTATTTTCGTTTGTCTTTTTGTGTAAATTTAAACATGAAAAAAATGTTTCTTATAATTTGTCTGAGCGTCCTATTTTCTTGTAACCAAGAAAACAAAGCAACTGCAGTTTCTGAAAATAAGCATAAAAGTGAAATAGTTTCAACAGATAAACCTCGCGTTGAAATCAACTATAGCAATTACTATAAAGAAGCTGAGCAATACTGCAAGACAAACAAACTCAACCAAAATAAATTTATACTGATCGATCTAGGTGTTCATTCTGGTTATAAAAGATTTTTTGTTTACGATTTTAAAAAGAAAGCCATTTCTAATTCCTATATGGTAAGTCACGGTTGCGGTGATAATCAATGGGGAAGGACTTCATCTAAAGAAAAAGTGCAAATTAGCAATGAATTTGATTCGCATTGCTCTTCAATTGGAAAATATGTGATTTTAGATCGCGGTGTGAGTCAGTGGGGAATAAAAGTCAATTACATTTTGCAGGGGAAAGACAAAACGAATTCGAATGCAAGAAATCGTGCTATTGTATTGCATTCTTGGGATGCAATTCCAGATAATGAAGTCTATCCCGAAGGAACACCAGAAGGCTGGGGCTGTCCAGCGGTTTCAAATGAAGGCATGAAAGAGATTGACGAACTTTTGAAAACCAATAAAAAAGTATTGATGTGGATTGTCAAGTCATAATCCTCAAGACTTTTGAAAACAAAAACTTCTCGTATAGCCCTGATCGAAACGGCATCCTTTTGTGGTGGTCCCGATAATTATCGGGAACAAAAGATACAGTGAAGAGCAGGAGAAGACTTCTTTTGAAATGAAATATTTCTGCTCCTAATAATTATTGTACTCTAAATTTTTCGCGATATTCAATAGGTTTCATCCCAACCATTTTATAAAACACTTTTCGGAATGCTTTTGGATCGTTGTATCCTGTTTTCTCGATAATTTCTGAAATGGAAAGTTGCGTTTGTTCCAGATATTTTTTTGAGCTTTCGACTCTAATATTTTGCAGATATTCAATTGGCGGAATTCCTGTCACTTGTTTAAATCGGCGTGTCATGTTTCTGGCGCTTGTCGGAATATCTTTTGTGATTTCTTCCAATTTTTCAATCGTATGATATTGACTTTCGATTTTTTGCTGTAACTGCGCTACCAAAACGTCATTATGCAAATGATTAGGCCTGAAAGTACTGAAATAACTTTGTTTGTATCGATTTAAATCAATAGAGAAGATTTTTGCAATTTGAACCGCAATTTCGTTGCCACAATATTTTTGAACTAAAAGTATAAGCAAATGAAAGGACGAAGTCGATCCGCCACTTGTGTACAAACTTCCATCGGCAGTCAAAGTTTCTTCGGGTTTTAATTTTACTAACGGAAAAGCTTTTGTAAAAGCACTGCAAGCGTCAACATGCGTAGTAGCTAATTTTTCGTTTAATAATCCAGAAGCGGCAAACAAAAATGCGCCGGTGCAAAAACTAGCCAATTCAGCTCCAGATTGATGTTGTTTTTTTAGCCACGGAATAAAATTTCGGTTTTTTGCAATCATTGCTCCCATATCATCAGTCGTGAAAGCTGGAATCAGAATGAGTTCCAAATTGATATTTGAAGTCTCAATTGCATGAACATTATATCCAAATAATTTTTCCTGTGTAATCTGTTCAGCCGATTGAAATAACATAATATCAAAAGGTTTTTCAGCATCTTTGCTTAGTTTATTTGCCGTTTCAAAAACTTCTAAAATCGCTGCGATACTCAATAACTTATAGTCGTGTGGTACGATCAAACCTGTTCTCTTGCTCATGACTTTTTCTTTTTTGGAAGATTGTAATTCTTACAAAAGTAATCAAATTGTCTTAAATGACCCTAAAGTTGACTTTTATTGTCGTTTTAAACTAATCTTAAAATTTTACATTTGCTTTGATTAATTTGTAATTTTATAAAGATGAAAACAAAGATATTCTTAAATCTTGCAGTAAAAGATTTAACTCAAGCAGTGTCGTTTTTTAACGCACTTGGTTTTTCAACCAACCAAAAGTTTACAAACGATAAGGGAGCTTGTATCGTAATTAGTGAAGATATTAACGTCATGATTTTGGTTAAAGAGTTTTATCAAACTTTTACCAAGAAACAAATTTGTGATTCTAAGACAACAAGTGAGGTTCTAATTTCCCTTTCTATGGAATCGCGTGAGAAAGTAAATGAAATTGTCGAGAAAGCAGTTAAAGCTGGTGGAACTGATTATATGGAAGCGAAAGATTATGGATGGATGTATCAAAGAAATTTTTTGGATTTAGATGGACATCATTGGGAAGTCTTTTATATGGATGAAAGTCAGATTCCAAATAGTTAATTATGATTTCGGTAGAAGTTATAATTCAGATGCCCATAGAAAAGGTCTGGGATTTTTGGATCACGCCCAAACACATTCAAAATTGGAATACCGCTTTGGGCAACTGGTACACGCCTTATGCTGAAAATGATTTGAAAGTAGAAGGAAAGTTTAGATATGAAATGGCATCAAAGGATAATACTGGAAGTTTTGATTTTGAAGGAAAATACACTAAAATTGAAAAATTTAAGTTAATAGAATATCTGCTTTTAGATAACAGAATCGGGAGTATTTATTTTGAGGATTTTGGCGATAAGGTGAAAATCATTGAAAAGTTTGAACCCAATAAAACTGATCCTGAAAGCATGCAGAAAAGCTGGTGTCAGGACGTTCTTGACAACTTTAAAAAATATACAGAAAGTATCTAAAAGATTTTAAAACTAAATTCAGAAATAATGATCACAATAAAAAATACAGTAAACGCACCGATAGCAAAAGTTTGGGAATATTGGAACACGCCAGAACATATTGCAAAATGGAGTTTTGCTTCACCAGACTGGCACACACCATATGCAGAAGCTGATTTGAGAGAAGGCGGAAAATTCAAATCGACGATGGCGGCTAAAGATGGCAGTATGAGTTTTGATTTTGGAGGCGAATTTACATTGGTAAAACCTGAAGAAGCACTTTCATATGTTTTGGGCGATGGCAGAAAAGTTGAAATAACGTATACAGAAACAGCAGACGGTGTAGAAATCGTTGAACGTTTTGATCCTGAAACGGTAAATCCTGAGGAGATGCAACGCGCGGGCTGGCAGGCAATTTTGGATAATTTTAAAAATTACGTCGAAAATAATTAGTTTTAGGCGAAAAGGCTTAAATATACAGAGGTTCAGGATATTATAATACAGATTTAAACTTAAATTGACTTACATAACTAATGATTTAAATAAATTGTTTAACAAAAAAATCTAAAAAAATGACAAAACAAATATGGTTGAATCTTCCTGTAAAGAGTGTAGCAAAAGCGAAAGATTTTTTCTGGAAAATAGGTTTTTCGTTTAATGAACAGCACGATACGCCAAGTTCTACTTGCATGGTAGTGGGTGAAGGACATTTTGTTGTAATGCTTTTTGAGGAAATGCTTTTTTCTAGTTTTTCTCAACATGGACTTACAGACACAAAGTTAAGTTCTGAAGTTTTGATTTCTATTGATGCCGAAAGCAGAGAAGAAGTGGACGAGTTGGCTAAAAAAGTGACAGAAGCCGGCGGAACCGTTTTTGCAGCGCCAGCAGAAAGCCAAGGATGGATGTACGGCTGTGGATTTGCAGATTTAGATGGCCATAGATGGAATGTTTTGTATATGGATTTTAGTAAATTATCTTAATTATGGAAACATTAGAATTCAAGAGTAGGATTAAGGCTCCCGCGACAAAAGTGTGGGAGGTTTTATGGAATGATGACACGTATAAAGAATGGACTGGTGCTTTTTGTGAAGGTTCATATGCGGTAAGTGATTGGAATGAAGGAGACAAAATTCATTTTATGTCACCAAATGGAGAAGGAATGAACAGTCTTATTGAGAAAAAAATCCCAAATGAATACATGGCTTTTAAGCATATTGGAGAAATTAAGGATTTTAAAGAACTCCCACTAGACGAAGAAACCAAAAAATGGAGTGGCGCAATGGAAACCTATCGTTTAACATCAGAAGATGGATTTACTGATTTGACTGCGAAAGTAGATGTTGTTGAAAAGTACATTGATTATTTTAAAGAAGCTTTTCCTAAAGGTTTAGAGAAAGTAAAAGAATTATCTGAGAATTAAGAATAAAACATTAACAATTAAAAAATAAAAAAAAATGGCAACAGTAAACCCTTATTTGTTATTTAACGGAAATTGCGAGGAAGCATTTTTGTTTTATAAATCCGTTTTTGGAGGTGAATTTCCTTATATCGGAAAATTTAAAGATATGCCAAAAGAAGAAGGCTGTGACGAAGTTTCTGATGCAGATGCTGACAGAATCATGCACGTTTCACTGCCAATTGGCGACACTATTTTAATGGGAAGCGATAGCTCGACAAGATTTGGCGATCTTCCTTTTGGTGAAAATTTTTCAATTTCGATTAATACGGAAAGTACTGAAGAAGCTGACCGGATTTTCAACGGACTTTCGGCTGGAGGAAAAGTCGAAATGCCTATGAACAAAACTTTCTGGGGTGCTTATTTCGGAATGTTCAAAGATAAATTCGGAATCAACTGGATGGTGAATTTTGACGAAAATCAGCCAGCGAAATAATCATTAAAGTTATGTTATTCTAAAAGCGGAACATAATTGTTAAATTACTCGAAAAAGCACATGTTTATGTGCTTTTTCTTTTCAAAAAAACAATGATTATTCTTTTTTATCAACTAGAGATTGCCGATTTTTGTTGCTTCAAAATCAACAAAGAAAAAATGGCAATAGAGGATAAAGAAATTATTTTATTAAAAGTTTCAGGACATGATAAAATAGGGGTTACAGCAGGTTTGACAGCTGTATTGGCGGCTTATGATGCTAATATTTTAGATATCGGTCAGGCCGATATTCATGATACACTTTCTTTAGGAATTTTGTTCGAGATTGCTGCAGGTTCTTCTTCGGCGCCAGTTTTGAAAGATCTTCTTTTCAAAGCGTACGAACTGGAAATCAAAGTGAAATTTATTCCAATTTCTATTGACGATTACGAAACGTGGGTAAAATCACAATCAAAACAACGCTACATTATCAATATTTTAGGCGAAAAATTGGCAGCTTCTCAATTGGCAGCAGTGACTAAAATCATGTCAGATCAAAACCTAAATATTGATTCTATTATACGATTAACAGGAAGAACTTCTATAGTTGAAAAAGAGCAATATCCGCGTTCTTGCATTCAATTATCTGTAACAGGTGAAATTGTAAATAAAATTGACATGACGGCAAGTTTTATGGAAATTTCGAGAACGTTGAATGTTGATATTTCATTCCAGGAAGATAATATTTACAGAAGAAACCGTCGTTTGGTTTGCTTTGATATGGATTCTACTTTGATTCAAACTGAAGTTATCGACGAATTGGCAGAATTGAATGGAGTAGGAGATCAAGTACGTGCGATTACAGAATCGGCTATGAATGGGGAAATTGATTTCAACGAAAGTTTCAAAAAACGAATGGCTTTGCTTGAAGGTTTGAGCGAAGAGGTTTTGCAAAATGTAGCGATCAATTTGCCAATCACACAAGGCGCGCATCGTTTAATGAAAGCTTTGAAATACTACGGTTATAAAACGGCAATTCTTTCTGGAGGGTTTACTTATTTTGGAGAATACCTTCAAAAAGAATTAGGAATTGATTACGTTCACGCTAATCAATTAGAGATTAAAGACGGTAAATTAACTGGAAAATATATAGGCGATATTGTCGACGGACAAAAAAAAGCTGAGCACTTAAAAGCAATTGCCGAAAAGGAAGGAATTCACATCAATCAAACAATAGCTGTTGGTGATGGAGCAAACGATTTGCCAATGCTAAATTTAGCCGGCCTTGGAATTGCTTTCCACGCAAAACCAAAAGTAAAAGAAAGCGCTTCAACCTCAATTTCAAGTTTAGGTCTTGATGGTGTTTTGTATCTTTTAGGATATCACGATAGATATATTGATATGATGTAAATTATTGTCACCCTGAGCGAAGTCGAAGGGCTTAACGTTTAAAACGGCTTCGACTCCGCTCAGCCTGACAAATGAAATTCAACGCATTTTTGTCATTTCGACGAAGGAGAAATCGCACTAGTGACTCGACAAAGATTGCCAATATACTTTATGGAATTTCGAGTGCGATTTCTCGTTCCTCGAAATGAGACATATCTGGTGTTAATAAAAAACAAAACCTCAGTCTTTAAAAAAGAGCTGAGGTTTTTTTATTTGGGCATGTCCCTCCGGGGGCTCATGCGACTGTGATGGAATCAACGTTTTAAAAGAGAAATTAAGTGTTGTAATTTATTTGCCTTTTGCGAGTATCGTAATTGTTGTCGTAGAAATAAAAATAACTATTAAATACTTTGTTATACAATCTATTGTTGTGAATGTCAAATGAGAAAGGAGAGCTTGTGCCTAATTTTTTGTATATCTTTAATAGTTTTTCCGCAACAATTAAGTCGTCTTTTTTTAAACATCTTATGCCAAAAAGAAACATATCATTTTGATCCGTCGGATCTTTTTCTAAATCAAAATACGCAAATACCTGTTCGTCGTTTTTTGAATGTAAGACTTCAACGTCATGATTTTTTGGATCTATGTATTTTTCTATTATATACTTTTTATCGAAATTTATATTTAAAAAATCAAGTAACTCAGCTATTTCTGTACCATCAAAACTAGTTTCCCAATATGAATTTTCAACATTCAAGATTTCAAAAAAACAAGCGTGAAAATAAAATTCCACATAATTTATGGTATGTAAACCATTTCTTTTTCCGTAATGTAAGTCAATTTTTTTTCTTAATTCAATATCTTCCGAATCCATTTTGTAATACTTTTTCTAGATTTAATATATCCTTTCAAGTCAGATTGTTGTAACATTTAGCTTCGAATTGAAATTTAAATTCTGCATAATTTCATTCAGACTTTTTTGAAAGTTACTTCCTCAATTCCAATTCCTTTTTAATCTTTTTCAAATTATTCAGATTCAAGAAAAGGATTATATTGGTTTAGTGGAATCTTCCTTTTTGTATTTGTCCCATTCTTTAAGTATTAATTTTTCAAGATCATCGAAATTATAATTTAAACTGTTAGAAGTAATTGATAAGGGAGTTCCATACATTTTTAAATTAGCTTTCATCAGTGACGCTTTAAAACGCGAACTATTTTCAATAAACGCTTGGGGATTTGAAACATCAATTAATAAAAATTTAGTCGACATGACTTGACGTGTTCTTATTCCTTTGATTTTCGACCAATCAATTAATCCAACACTGCCATAATGTGAATTGTCAGTAATTCCATTATCATTAATTATTAATCCAGGCTTTTTGTCAAAGATTTTAAAAATCAAAAAAATCAAACATATTCCAAAAAAAATGATTGAGGCAAAACCAGCAATTTTTATAAATCCAGGATTTCTATGGGAGTGTGAAACAAAATGTCCTGGATTTAGAATAAATTGAAAGCCTAATATGACGAAGATTGCTGAGCCTAATAAGGCTATAAATAATTTTCTTTTGCTTAGTCCAATTCTGATTTCACTCATTTTTACTTCCTCGATTCCAATTCCTTTTTAATCTCTTTCAAATTATTCAGATTCAAGAAAAGAATAGGCAATAAAGCAATTGGAACAACACTCATTGCACTGAAGCCTTTATTGAAAATAATGAAGATGTTAAGTGCAAACAACACAATTAATGCGATAGCAAAAATAGTATTAACAGTTTTCAATGTTTTGTGGTTTTTGATGAGTTCTTCCGTACTCATTTCGCTGAATTTCGTGTTTTTCATTTTCTATAAATAAAAGTTGTTTTTAACACATTTCCTTTAATTGCTCCAAATAATCTCTTTGATTTGAAAGTCTCGGGATTTTATGTTGTCCGCCAAGTTTGTCTCTTTCTTTCAACCAATCATAAAAAAGATTTTCTCTAGCAACATTAATTACCAAAGGATTTAAAGTCATATTGTTGTAGCGTTTCGCTTCGTAATCAGAATTTAAAGTTTGTAAAGTCTCATCTAAGACTTTTTGGAAAAGACCAACATCAGCTGGATTTTTCTTGAATTCGATCATCCATTCGTGCGCGCCTTTTTCTTTGTCATGCATAAAAATAGGGGCAACCGTATAATCGATAACTTCGGTTTGGGTAATTTGGCAAGCTTTTGCGATAGCTTGATCGGTGTTTTCGACCATTAATTCTTCACCAAAAACATTAATATGATGTTTGGTTCTTCCCGTAACTCGAATTCTGTACGGATTTAATGAAGTAAATCGAATGGTGTCGCCAATCAAATAACGCCATAAACCAGAATTGGTTGTAATAACAATAGCATAGTTTTTATTCAATTCAACATCGGCTAAACGAACTACTTTTTGATTTAGAGTTCCAAAAGTGTCCATCGGAATAAATTCATAGAAAATTCCATAGTCCAGCATCAGCAATAAATCGCTCGAATAATTTAAATCCTGAATAGCAAAAAAGCCTTCGGAAGCATTGTAAATTTCGTAATATTTAAAATCAGAACTTGGCAGAATTTTTTTGTATTGGTCTTTATAAGGAGAAAAACTCACACCTCCGTGAAAGTAAACTTCAAGATTTGGCCAAAGTTCCAACAAGTTTTGACTTCCCGTATTTTCTAAAACTTTATTCATTAAAACCAGCATCCAGGAAGGAACTCCAGCAAAACTGGTTACATTTTCGTTTTTGGTTTCATTGATAATCGCCGCAATTTTGCTTTCCCATTCGCTCATTAGCGAAGTTTTGCTACTTGGCGTACTGCTGAATTCGGCCCAAATTGGCATATTTTCAATCAAAATTGCCGATAAATCACCAAAAAAAGTATTGTTGTTTTCGTATATCTGAGAACTTCCGCCCAAGCGAAGACTTTTTCCTAAAAACAATTCAGAATCTTCATTATTATTCAAATAAAGACAAAGTAAATCTTTGCTTCCTTTATAATGACAATCTTCAAGCGCTTCGTTGCTTACGGGAATAAATTTGCTTTTAGCATTTGTAGTACCGCTTGATTTGGCAAACCATTTAATTGGTGTTTCCCAAAAAACGCCTTGCTCGCCTTGACGCGTGCGTTCAATCAAAGGCTGTAATTCTTCATAAGTTGAAATCGGGACTCTTTCTGAAAAAGTTTGATAGGAACTTATTGAAGCAAAATCATATTTTTTTCCCACAACCGTATTTTCTGACGCTGTCAATAAATTATGCAACAGTTCTTCCTGAACTTCATTCGGATATTTTAGAAAAAGTTCAATTTGGTGTATCCTTTGTTTAAGGACCCAAGATGCGAAAGAATTGATAATAGATACAGGCATGCAGATTTTTATTTTAGATTTTGAAATTTTGCCCCAAAAGCAAAACTCATAATTTAAGATTTGAATATCGACCGACAAATAGTAACTTTGTCCTTGTATCAAAAATAGTATTTTTTTGGAAAAAACAATTCTATTTGAGACAAGATTCCGAGCTAAAATTTGGAAATTTAACACTAAAAACTCTATTTTCTCAGAGTTATTATGAATCTAAAATAAGCAATTTAAAATTAAAAATTCTATGCAATATCAAGGAGTACTTACAAAAATGCAGACTGAAATGGGAAATCCAATTCAATATTATTTGGTTTTCGAAGATAGTTTCTTAAGTATGAATCAATTATTGAATAAAGATATTGAGATAAATTTTGCAGGTTTTCAATGTTTAAATTGCGGTAAAAAGAAAAAGATTTACAGACAAGGTTTTTGTTACGATTGCTTTTATTCAAGTGCGGCTGTGGGCGACTGGATTATGCGCCCTGAATTGAGTACCGCGCACTTAGGAATTGCAGATCGTGATTTAGAATTTGAATCAAAAGCGCAGTTGCAACCTCATATTGTATATTTAGCTTTTTCAACAGAAGTGAAAGTAGGGGTGACGAGAAAATCTCAAGTTCCAACAAGATGGATCGATCAAGGGGCAACACAAGCAATTGCAATTGTTGAGGTTCCAAATCGTTATTTGGCAGGAATTACCGAAGTTGCTCTAAAAGATCATTATACTGACAAAACCAATTGGAGAAAAATGCTTCAATGCACCTCAGAATCATGTGATTTAATTCTAGAAAAATCAAAAGTAGAAAGCTTGATTCCTGCAGAAGTAAGGGATTATTTTTACAGTGAAAAGAATGATGTTTACGAATTAAATTATCCTGTTTTGAGTTATCCGGCAAAAATCAACAGTTTGAATTTAGATAAAACGCCTTCGTTTCAAGGAAAATTAGTTGGAATCAAAGGGCAATATTTATTATTTGAAAACGGAACAGTTTTCAATATTCGTGGTTCAGAAGGTTATGTAGTTACTATAAATGTCTAGTGTAATTCGTTATTCGTCTATTTATTTTTAGTCTCTGTCTATTAAATATAAAAAAGCGCCAAAATCCTTGTATTTTCGGCGCTTTTTAAAATTATTGATGTGAATATTGTTAAATTAATTTACAATTATGTAATGTTTACTTATTCAAACATTTTAATTTTAAGAAAAAATTAACTTATATTTGGTTGGTTCAATACTGCTGAATTACCATTTAAGGCAAGAACTTTTTTTAATTCTAAAAATAAAAATGAATGAGTAACTTAAAAAAAGTTAACGGATTCAGACGCAGTTTAATGCGTGGTTTAACCAAGAACATTGGCCGCTCAAATATGCAAAAAGGCGAGCCAATAAATACGAGCGAAATCAAAAAAGTATTAATCGCTAGGCCAAATCAGAGATTAGGGAATTTGATTTTAATTTCCCCTTTAGTCCAGGAAGTGACCAAAACATTTCCGAATTGTAAAATCGACTTATTTGTAAAAGGAACGTTGGCCCCGATTGTTTTTGAAAACTATGAAAACATTGACAAAGTAATTGATTTGCCTAAAAAGCCTTTCAAGGAATTAGTAAAATATTTGAAAGTTTGGACCTTGATTCGAAAGCAAAATTATGATGCCGTAATCAATGTCGATCAAAATTCTTCTTCAGGAAGATTGGCAGTGAAATTCTCGGCAGCAAAATATAAGTTTTTTGGCGACTTGCCAGAAAATGTTCAACTGCCTTATGATGACTATGATCATATTGCAAAATATCCAGTTTATAATTTTAGATATGCTTTGAGCCAGTTAGGTGTTGAAGATAAAAAAGAACCTGTAGGTCTTATTGATTTAAAGCTATCTGAAGATGAAATTGCAAAAGGAAAAGCAATATTAAATGATATCGTAGACCAAACTAAAAAATCGATTGCCATATTTACTTTTGCAACTGGCGAAAAATGCTATAAAGTTGATTGGTGGGAAGAGTTTTATGCCGCGTTGAAGAAAGAATATGCAGAGCAATATAATATTTTCGAAATTTTACCTGTTGAAAATGTATCTCAAATAAACTTTCAAGCACCTTCATTTTATAGTAAAGATGTTCGTGAAATTGGTTCTGTGATGGCTAATAGTGCAGTTTTTATTGGAGCAGACAGTGGCATTATGCATTTGGCAAGTGCTTCAAAAGTTGCTACAGTTGGGTTGTTTTCGGGTGCAAATATTAAAAAATACGAACCGTACGGGAACAACAGTATTGGAGTTGATACTAACACAAATTCGATTCCTGATTATATCCGAATCATTAATACAATTTTGAATAAATAATAACATTACATTCTACTATAAATAAAAAATCCTGCCCTATAAAGAGCAGGATTTTTTTATGAAAATCATTTGAGATGATTTAGTTTTTCTTCTTAAATAATCCATTAAGCAAATCGCTTGCTTTTTTGGTTACTTCTTGAGTTTTTTGTTCTTTCTCGGTTTTTGCAGCCTGAGTGGTATCTTTTGCTTTTGTGTTTTTGTTGATTAAATCAGTTAAAGCAGCAGTACCTTTTTGCGTTAATTTTTCTTTTTGTTGATTGGCAACTTGACCCGCTAAATTGCTCACAGCGGCTTTCATATCAGTGCTGATTTTTGGGCTAGAAAAATTACCGGTAACCATTGCATTTATCGGAATGTTTTCCAATTTCGATGCATCAGCAGGAGACATTTTTGCAATCAAAGCATTTGCTTCGCTTCCTAAATATTTAGCTGGAACATCAAATTTTAAATTGTAATTCATCGTTTGGTCAAAACCGTGCGTTCCGCCAACTGTTACTTTAATGTCTTGATATTTAATATCGAAAGGTTTTACATTTACTTTTCCGTTATCAAAAGTCAAGGCCGCTTTAATGTCATTCAAATTTACCTTATTCATGTCGATAAATTTAATGTTTGAGCTAAGAGAATTAAGTAAAGTTGAATTTTTAGCATTTACAGTTGTCGAAAGCAATTGACCGATCAAATCTCCTGAAATAGATTTTAAATCTGGCGTTAATTCATTTGCATCAAGATTTCCGTTTAATTTGATTGTTGAATTCAGTTTTCCATTGATAATTCCTGCAATCGGAGCAATTTTTTTCATCATGTCTAATTGCGTAAAAGTCTGCGCAATGTCAACTTGATTGAAACCTAAATTCATATCAAATGTTGGTACTTTTTCTTTTGTTGAAACCGCTCCAGTCAAACCAATTGTTCCACCAAAAATTGAAGTTTTGAAGTTTTCCAACAATGCTTTTTCATCTTTGATGATCAATTTTCCAGAAACATCTTTCAGTTTCAAATTGTCATACAAAACAGTTGTTGCTTTTGCGTTTAAAGTACAATTTAAGAAAGCTGGAATTTTCATTGCTTCAGCAGGTTTTGCTGGAGTTTTTGTTTCTGTTTTTGCAGGCTCGCCAGCAGTCATAAAATCATCAACAGCTAATTGATTTGAACTCATATTGAAGTTTCCTTTCAATTCCTGTTTTTTGAACATGAAACCATAGAAGTTTTCTAAAACTCCATTAATAGCAAGATCACTTTTTCCAGTAGTTGCATTAAATTGTTTTAAGTTGATTTTGCTTGGGTTGAACTCAACTAAAGCAGTACTGATGTTCATTGCTTTGCCATTTTCGTCAGTGTATTTAAACCCTGACAAACTCATCGTTCCAGCATTTTTGATATTTTGATATTGGCTTTTTTCAACAGAAGCCATATCAAAGTTAGTCGTAACATCAGCTTTCAAAATACCTGCAAGAGGTTTATCCATTTTGATTGGATAGGCTTTTGAAAGATTTGCCAAGTTGATTGTTCCTTTCAAAGCTGCATCAACAATTGGGTTTACAGTAATGTTTTTAATATTTGCTTTAGCGTTAAAAACGTCTTGATCAATTCGGAAAGAAAGTTTGTCTAAATTAACGTAGGTGTCGTTTAGAATCCCTGTTTCGTTTATGATTTTAGTGTCAATTACGATATTTTGAACTGATTTTGGCAAGTTAGGATATTGAAATGAAGAATTGCTTGAAGCAATTTCAATATTGAATTTAGGAACCGTTGTATCTGTCAATTCTCCTTTTGCAAAACCATTAACTGTAAAGTCTCCAGTAGTTTTTACACCTTCCAAACTTGATGCATAAGCCGAAGGAATCAATCCTAAGAAGTTTGTAAATGATGAAGTTGGCGTTTTAAATTTCAAATCATAGATCTGCGCTTTTTCAGTCATCTGAATAAATCCGTCAAATTCTAATGGCAATTGATTGATTAAAGCTTTGTTTTCTTTAAAAGTATATTTGCTCTTTTCAAGATCGATTCCTAAAATCGCGTCCAAAGTCAATTTTACATTTTTCATGTAATTGATTTTGTCCATATCCAAAGATACTTTTGCAGTCGATTTTGTAGTTAAATCTAATTTTGAATTGGTAAAATCTCCAGTACCTTCATGGTTTAAACTATCGATTACCATTTTAATTTTAGAACCTTGATCGATATATCTAAAAGTAAAATTTTCGATCTTGTAGTTCTGAATTTTTAATGCAAGCGGTTTGCTTTTCTCGTCTTTAGTTTCTTCTTTTTTGTCCTTTAAAGCAATGTCGAAGTTTCCAACACCGTCTTTATTAAAAATAATATTGATTAAACCATTTTCAGAAGTGATTCCTTGAATGCTTAAAGGTTCATTTTCTCCTTTGAAAAGTTCTTTAATGCTCATTTTTAAGTTTAATTGACCTAAGGAAACCAATGTGTCACCTTCAAAAGGTGCTTTGTTGATGATTACCAATTTTTCAATTCCAACGGCCGCATTTGGGAAGTTTCGGAATAAACTTAAATCGGCATCAGCAAAACTTACTTTGGCATCAACGCTTTCATTGATTGCTTCAGAAATTTTTGCTTTGATCTGATCCTTGAAGAAGTAAGGAATGGCGAATAGCGCGGCCACGAAAACCACAATTACAATGGCGGTTATTTTTAAAATTTTCTTTAACATATTTATAGATTTGAGGGTTTTACTTAAAATCAGACTCTGCAAAAATAGTTTTTTTTACTACAGTTTGACGATAAAGTTTTCTTAAAAATGTAAGAAATACTTTCTACTTGTGAATAAAAAAATCCGTTTGAAGATTTTCAAACGGATTGGCTCTTTAATGTGATATTGGCTTTTTTATAAAGGAAACAATTTTATTAGTCAATACATCTGAAATCGGCAATGTTTCATTGTTATAGCTGTCAAAATTTGCTTTATTATCACCTTCAATAATTTTTAGAACGTGATTCATTTTGTCCACAATTACCAATTCAGAATTCTTATTGGCTTTTGATAAATTTTCAGCATCAGTAATGCTTACTTGCAAATCACTATTTCCTTGAAGAATTAAAATAGGAACGGTAAGTTTTTTAAGTTCTATTTGAGGATCATATTTGAACCAAGAAATCAAATAAGGCTGAATACTTGGCCTAAACAGCGAATTTAAAAGTGGGTCAACTTTGTTTACTTTATTTCCCGCTTTTAAACTGTCAATAATCGGGAAGGTCATATTCTCGATTTGTTTGTTTGATTTCGACGAAATTTGTTCTTTTAATAATTTATCTGCTGATTCTCCTGCACCTGCAATCGAAATAAATTTGTTGGCTTTTGCTCCTGCAATCATTCCAATTAATGATCCTTCGCTATGCCCAATAACCGTTAATTGTGAAAAACGTTTGTCTTGCTTCAAAAAGTTGATCCAGCTTTTTGCATCTTCGGTATAATTTTCAAAAACCAAACTCGACTCTGTTGTTGCTGCTGTTTTGCTTTCGCCAATTCCTCTTTTGTCGTATCGCAATGATGCAATTCCGTTTTTTGCCAAAGCTTCTGCGAGCATTTTCAACGAATTGTTTTTCATTGTCGGGTTATTTCCATTTCTGTCTGTAGGTCCAGAGCCTGCAATGATTAACGCAACGGGGCATTTTTTTGTCACATCAGGAACTGTCAGCGTGCCGTAAAGTTGATCAACATTGATTTTTAAAGTGACGTTAGTTTCTTTAAAAGTATGTTGCTCTGTATTTTGCGCATTTACAGCTGAAAGAAATAAAATACTCAAAAACAAAAATATCTTTTTCATTTTTTAAGATTTGAATTACTTAATGTTAATTCCAAAAGGCATCATAGCCTGAACTCCTTTTTGTTTTTGAAGTTTTTTGATTTGCTCAATCATCAAGTAGTTTTCTTCTCCAATTTCTTCTTTGATGAAAGCTTCTTTTGATTTTGCAAAAGGCATTTTTGAGATCAAATCGCCAAAAGTTTTTTCGTATTCAGGATAGTTTTGAGTGGAGTAAGTTTTTACTTTAGCCATTTTAGCCGCTTCTGCGATAGCATCATTTAATCCGCCGATTTTGTCCACCAAACCAATTTTTAAAGCTTCGCTTCCAGACCAAACTCTTCCTTGCGCAATAGCATCAACTTGATCAAAAGTCATTTTTCTTCCTTCGGCAACATGCGTTACAAAAGTTTTGTAAATATGCTCAACTCCTTCTAAAGTAAAGGCTTTGAACTTTTCATCAACAGGAACAAACGGACTGTAATTAGCCGAGTTTTCGTGTGTTTTTACTTGTTCTGTATTGATACCTAATTTATTGGCTAATGGGCTGAAGTTTGGCAATATTCCAAAAACTCCGATAGAGCCTGTAATTGTATTGCTTTCAGCGAAAATTTTATTAGCGTTGCAAGCAATATAATAACCTCCAGAAGCCGCATAATTACCCATTGAAACTACGACCGGTTTTACTTTTTTGGTAACTTCAATTTCTCTCCAAATCAAATCTGAAGTCAAAGCGCTTCCTCCTGGGCTGTCAATTCTCAAGACAATTGCTTTTACATCTTCATCTTTTCTAGCTTCTTGAAGGGCGCGTCTCATTGAACCTTCGCCAATTACATTTACATCACCTTCACCACTTTCAATTTCGCCTTGAGCGTAAATAATTGCAATTTCGTCAGTTGCTGTATTTGTTAGTGCTGTGGTAACGTTGTTTTGTGTATAATCTTCAATCGAAATTTTATTGTAATCGTCATCACCAGTTACTTTTAATTGTTTTTTGATCGCGTCATGATAAACATCTTCATAAGCGATAATGTCAACTAGGCCATTAGCTTTTGCCAATTCGGGAGTTCTTGCCAACAAACCGTTTGCAATTTCATTTAACCTCGGAAGCGGAATATTTCGGCTTTTTGAAATATCAGTAGAAACTGTTGACCAAATTGAGTTTAACAAAGCGGTCACTTGTTCTCTATTAGCGTCGCTCATTTTGTTTTCTAAAAATGGCTCGACCGCACTTTTATATTTTCCATGACGAATCACTTCCATATGAATGCCTGATTTGTCTTGGAAATCTTTGAAAAACATCACTTCAGATGAAAGCCCTTTAAAATCTAAATCTCCGGCAGGATTCAAATAAATGGTATTAGCAACAGAATTTAAATAATATTCTTTTTGCGAATAAGTATTGGCGTAAGCCCAAACAAATTTTCCTGATTTTTTGAAGCTTTCAAGAGCATTTCTCAAATCTTTGTATTGCGCAAGACCTAATGAAGATTCATCATTTAAGATAGAAATTCCTTTGATTTTGTCATCTGTTTTCGCTGCTTCGATGGCATTGATGACATCAGTTATACCAATTCCTTTTTGTTCTGAAAAAACAGTTACCCATGGATCTTTATATTTTCCGGCGTAGTCATTTTTGATTTCTTTTAAATTCAATTCGATAACCGAATCTTTTTTAACTGAAACCGTATCGTCTCCGCCAAATATTGCTCCAATAAGGATTACTCCAAAAAAGAATATCATGATAAATACAAAAATACCAATCACTGTGGCAATTACATTTCCTAAAAACTTCATAAGTATGTTTTTTTTAAATAAGTAGCTAAAAAGACTGCTTTGTTACAAATATATAAATGCGATTTAATTCTGTAATCCAAATTATGAAATATTTGTAGATTTTACATTTTCAAAGTCGATAAATAATACGGCCAATTCTAAATAGTTTTTAGTTACTTTGCATTAATTATGAAGTCACAGCATCAAGTCGTTTTATCAATAGGGAGTAATCAAGGAAACAGATTAGCAAACATCGAAAGTTGTATTGCGTTAATACATCAAGAGATAGGAACTGTTATCAAGGTTTCAAAACTATACGAAACTCCCGCTTGGGGATTTGAAAGTGATGCTTTTTATAATTGCGCATTGCTTTTGCATACCACTTCATCGGCACAAAAAATACTGAATCAGGTTTTAAAAGTTGAAAAACAATTAGGAAGAATTCGATTGAATCAAGAAGGGTATCAATCCAGAGTTATTGATGTCGATATCATTGCTTTTGATGATGAAATTATTGAGACCGAAAAATTGCAGATTCCGCATCCGTTAATGCAAAACCGGAATTTTGTTTTGTTGCCATTTAACGATTTGAAGTTAGATTGGAAACATCCAGTTTTGCAAAAAACAATTCAAGAATTAATTGCAGTTTCTCCAGATGATAGTGTTTGTACTGTTGTTCAAAAATTGAAAAGCCCGTTGCAAGAAATTGCTTTGGAAAATTTCAATTATATTGCTTTTGAAGGAAATATTGGAGCAGGTAAAACAACATTGGTACACAAAATTGCCGAAGATTTTAATGCCAAAACTGTTTTGGAAGGTTTTGCTGATAATCCTTTTTTGCCGAAGTTTTATAAAGACCAAAACCGTTATGCTTTTCCTTTAGAAATGTCTTTTTTGGCCGATCGTTATCAGCAGTTAGCTGATGATCTAAAACAATTTGATTTGTTTAAAGATTTTATAGTTGCCGATTATCATATTTTTAAATCGCTGATTTTTTCAAAAATAACGCTTGGCGAAGATGAATATCGATTGTACCGAAATCTGTTTGACATTATTTACAAAGAAATGCCAAAGCCGGATTTGTACATTTATCTATATCAAAATACAGAAAGATTGCTCCAAAATATTAAGAAACGTGGTCGCAGTTACGAGCAAAATATTGAAGCGAGTTATTTGGATAAAATCAACACAGGCTATTTGGATTACATCAAATCGCAAACCGATTTGAATGTTTTGATTATTGATGTTTCTGATCGTGATTTTGTAAAAAAACACGAAGATTATCTTTTTATTCTAAATGAAATTAAAAAGAAAATAGCTTCTTAAATTATATTATTCCGAGTTGTTTTCTAAGTTTCGCTGATAATTTTTCCTGAACAAGATTATACGATTGCTGAATGTATTTTTCCCATTCAGACTTTTTCATTCGTGTGATATCATCAATTAAAACCCATTTGTATTTTGCAACATAAGGCGCAGGTTTGAAACCAGGTCTATTGCTCATTTCTTCAAATTCTTCATCTAAAACTTTAAAAGAAGCCGAAGTTGGATTTTGATCAAGCCCAACAACACAATACATTTTTGTTCCAACCGAAAACACAAGATCATGATCCCATTTTATGTCTTCAGTTGTGCCAGTTAATTTTTGGCAAATTTCGCGAATTGTTTCTATATCCATTTTATCTTTTTAATGTAAAGTGTCCTCTTAAAATAGGATGATTGTCGTCAATTTTTAGAGCATACCAATAGTCTGACGCAGGTAAAGGTACTTTATTTAGGGTGCCATCCCAATATTTTTTTGAAGTACTGAGTTGCGCAATTAATTTTCCGTAACGATCAAAAATAGTAATTTGTGCTTCGGGATAATTCTCAATTCCTGTTACCTCCCAAACATCATTATATGAATCATTATTTGGTGTAAAAAATGCGGGGAAAACGAGAACAATAAAACTTTTTGAAGCAGTTTTGCAAGCACTTTTTTCTCTGGCATAAGCCGTTTGCAAACCGCCTGGGACATTATAAAAAACATTAGAATCCTGAAAGTTTATTCCGTCAATAGAATATTCAAAATAACTTTGAGGATTGCTAAGGACAATAGTTACAGTTCTATTGTCAACTTCGATTTTTTGAATTTCGGGAGCAGGGAGTTCAATTACTTTGATGGTTTTTCGGTTTGTACAATTCCCAGCTGTTGAAGCTGTAACGTCAACAAAATAAGTTCCTAATTGCGAAACTGTGATTTTTTGAGTCGTTTCTCCAGTTGACCACAGGTAACTCATATTCTTAATTCCTGCATCAAGTGTAACCGAATTTGGAGCGCACAAAACAACTTCCTCATTTTGAACATCAGGAAGCGGGAATATTTCTATTTTAATTGGTGTTCTTGTTAGGGAACGGCAATCATTATTGTTGGCTTCGACATAATACATTGTATTTGCAGAAATAGAAGGTGTAATGAATAAGGGGCCTGTTCCTAAAACTGTTCCTCCTGTTTCAGAATCATACCAATTTGCGTCACCTTCAGAAACAGTAGCTTCTAAAAAAAATATTTCAGAACTACATTCAGGTGCAGGATTTGAAACAGAAGTTACTTCGGGAACTTTATTCACTCTTACTTCAACAGGAATTCTTTTAGAGAAACAACCGTTGTATTCGGCAACAACAAAATAGGTTTGATTTGTATTTAAAACCGGAGTCGTGAAACTAGGGCCAGTTGCAATTAAACTTGATCCAGTTTCATCGGTATACCAATTTATGGTTCCTGCTGCACTTTTCGCTTCTAATATTGTTGTTCCTGATCCACAAATATCAGGAGCTTTTGTTTCGGTAATTGAAAGCATAGTTAGGGAGGTACTTGCAGTTATTTGTGGGTAAACATCACCTGGCATTCCTCCATATTCAACAATATAGCCTCGAGGATAATTTACATTTGTTGGGTCAGAACTTCCATAAAGCGAAGCATCATTCCATCTTCCTTTTTGGCCATATCCCGGTGGTGTGATATAAGCATAATCTTCAACACCGATTAATTTTATTTCCCCTCCGTTATCAGGTTCTTTAAAATTGTTCCAATAAGCAAAAGTTGTTGTTGATCCACTTTCGCGACCATACCAAAATTGAGTTCCTTCTTCTGGACCTGTTTCCCATCGCCATTCTGGTTCTTTCCGAGTGTCGCTTCCGCCAATCCATCCCGTACCCGAAAGTTGTTCGCCTACAAAAATTGCTTCATCTAAAGTTGTAATGGTTACCAAATAACCTTTTAATCCAAAATAATTGCTTGCCGCAGCAGCTCTTTTGGCTTCTCCCCAAGAAATTCCTGGGCTAGATACAAATTTGTAATAATGTTTAGACGAAGGCAAATAATTAGCTTGTCCTAGACTTATCGAAAAGTTTCTAATGCCTTTTGGGCTTGCTGAACTGTTTTTGAATTCAACGGCCTTGATTGCGGTAATAAAATCAGAAAGTGAAGCTGTTTTTCCGGTACTATTCAAAATAGTGAGAGTGCCAGAATCAGAATTCCAGTTTGAGGTCAAATTAGGATGTGTGCCGATTAAAGTTAATAAGTCTTCATTGATCACATAGCCAGAAGAAATTTGAATGTAGATTGCATTAATTTCTTCTGTTGCATTTATGGCAACATCAGTTACAATTTTTATTGAGCTTTGCGGGCAATATACTTGATCTCCGGTTGCAGTAATTACTGATGCAACTGCCGTTGTTTTTCTTGAGAATTCTTTTTTAGGTTTTCTTTCAGGCAGACTTCTTGTATTAAAAGCAAATAGTATATTACAATAAAGTAATATAAGTGCCAAAGTAGAATTGCTAAAGAATTTAGTCTTCATATCTAAAAATACATTTTTTAATTGAAAACCGCCTATCGAACGTTCAAAAATGAGTTTTATCTTTTTAAAGAAAAATGACCTCTCAAAATAGGATGATTGTCGTCAATTTTCAAAGCATACCAATAGTCAGAAGCGGGAAGAGGAGCATGGTTGAAATTCCCATCCCAACTCATTCTTAAAGCTGATAATTGAGCTAATAATTTTCCGTATCGATCAAAAATTGTGACTTGCGCTTGTGGATAATTCTCCATTCCAGTTACTTCCCAAACATCATTATAGCTGTCATTATTTGGAGTAAAGAAAGGAGGGAAAACCAAAACAACAAAGTTTTTAGTAGTGCCACCACAGCCATTTTTTTCTCTTACATAAGCAGTTTGCAAACCACCTGGAACATCATAAAAAATATTTGAATCTTGAAAATTTGAACCATCTACAGAATATTCAAAATAAGGTTGTTCTTTTTTAAGGTAAATTATTGCCCTTGTTCCTTCTACATCAATACGATCAATTTGTGGGATTTCATGCTCTTCTACGACAATTGTTTTTCGGCTTGTACAATTTTGAGGAGCTGGACTGGTTACATCAACAGTGTAAGTTCCTCCAGTTCCGATTTCAATAGTTTGAGTTGTAGCGCCAGTGGACCACAAATAGCTCATGCCTGAGATTCCTGCGTCTAGCATTTTCTTTTGAAATTGGCACAATGCAACAGTTTCGTCAGTGACTGCGGGAGGTGTGTAAATAGTAATGCTTACGGGAGTACGAGTAGTATTTAAACAGCCATTGTTTGAAGCTTCAGCATAATAAGTTGCTGATGTTGTAATTGTTGGGGTTGTAAAATTATTTCCTGTAAAAATGCTTGTTCCTCCAGTTGATGATGTATACCAATTGATTACTCCAACATCAGTTGTAGCTTGAAGATCTACACTTCCTGGTCCACATCTTGAAATATTTGAAGAAGGTACGGTTGGAGTGTTTGGCGTTTTATTGATTACTAAAGTAACTGATTTTCGGTTGCTTTCACATCCAGCATCGACGTAATAAGTTGTAGTAGTATTTAATACAGGTGTTGTATATGGGCTACCTGTTGCAACTGCAGTTCCGCCGGTTGCTTGAGTGTACCAGCTTATTGTTGCTCCTGTGGTAGCTGTTGCATTTAACGTAAAACTTCCTGAGTCACAAATAGGACTAGGAGTCAATACATTTGCTTCTGGAATTGTAATTTTTGTACTTGCGGCTATTTCTAAAGGAGCTTCACCTGCAGATCCTCCATATTCAACGACATAACCTTTTGGTTGATAAGCATCTCCGGATGTTAAAGATCCAGTATTTGACAAATCATTCCAAGAACCTCTAACTCCAATTCCTGGTTGTGTAATATGTGCGTAGTCTTCATCTCCTTGATTGTTTGGTTCTCCACTATTCCAAAATGCAAAATTCGGTGTCGATCCATTTGCGGCTCCATTCCAAAAAATTGTTCCAGCTTCTGGGCCAGTTACCCATTTCCAAACGCCTTCAGTTTCTGCATCACTTCCGCCAATCCATCCTGTTCCAGAGGCTTGTTCTCCAATTAATTTAGCCTCATCAGCGGATAGGATAGTGGCTAAATATCCTTTTAGGCCGTAATAAATGCTTGCGGCCGCAGCATCTCGTGCCGAAGTCCAAGTAATTCCAATACTCGGAACAAATAAATAAAAGTGCTGTGTTGAAGGCAGGTAATTAGCATTTCCAATCGTAATTGAGAAAGTTCTCGTTCCAGATGCAGTCGCTGATGAATTTGTAAAAACGACATCTTTTACTGCGTCAACAAAATCTGAATACAAAACATCTGCTCCAGTTGGGCTTGATAATTGTAATTTTCCTGCTGTTTGGTCCCAGCTTGTTGTAATGGTGGGGTGAAGTGCAGGATTTGAAAGGGTTAATAAATCAGAGCCATTTGAATAACCTGAAGAAATTTGAATATAAACCGCTTTGGTTCCTGGTTCTGTTAGATCATTTTTGATACTGAAATCAGTTACTATTTTTATGCTAGTTAATGGACAATAAAATTGATCTCCGGTTGCTTTGACAATTGGTGCAGTTGTTGAGGAAGGTTTACTGCAGTCATTTGAATATTTTGTTGCATTGTCTTTAGAGGTCGTCCAGTTTGAATTTGAATAAGCTTCATCATCTACTTGTATACAGGTTAAGCCAGAGTTTGATTTAAAATTTGCAAGGGTTATTTTTGCGTTCTGTCCGTTTTTAAAATTCAAATTTGTTAGCTGGTTATTATTACATGCAAAAATGGTTAGATTAGGATTTTTAGAAACATCTAAACTAGATAGTTGATTGTTTTGACAGGTAAAGTATGTTAATTTTGGATTATTAGAAATATCTAAAGAAGTTATTTGATTATTCTGAACATCTAAAATATCTATTAATGTGTTTTTAGAAACATCAATATTTGATAAATTGTTACTGCTGCAGTTTATATCTGTTAAAAGAATGTTTTTCGATACATCTAAAGTTGTTAGCTGATTAGAATTGCAATTAAAAGTTGCTAAAGAAGTATTTTTAGTAATGTCTAGGCTTGTTATAAGATTGTTGGGGCAATAAAGCTTGTCTAAAAGTGTGTTTTTTGAAACATCGAGACTGCTTAATTTGTTGTTTTCTATAAATAAAACTTTTAATGCTGTATTTTTGGAAAGATCTATATTCACTAACGCATTGTGACCGCATGCTAAATAAGTAAGGTAAATGTTGTTTGTAAGATCTAAATTGACAAGATAGTTTTTTTTACCCGGATCTGAGTCAATTACCCCAACATCTAATCTTGTCAGTTTTTCAAAATCCTCAATGCCACTTAAGTCAGTAATGTTTTTGCCTGGAATTTGCAGTGATGTTATGTTTTTGATATTTGCCGTCAAAACTTGACCATCAGGAGCGCCAGAATCAATGTTTAAATCAATTAAAGCCTGCTCAAAATTTCGATCAGGAATACTGGTATATTGCGCAAATCCAAAAAAATTGGATAGCAATGAGACAAATAAAAAAGATATTTTTAAGAAGTAATTTTTTTTCATTTTATAAAAGTATCACTTTTATAATAATAAAAAAAAATATTTCAATTTCTAACAATTAAAGTCTGAAAATAACTATAAAATCACATTTTTTTAAGTGAAATACGCTTTAATTGCCCGCAGGCCAGTTTAGTTTTTGAAATAAATCCCAAACCACAATTCCAGCACTTACAGAGATGTTCAAAGAGTGTTTTGTTCCGAGTTGCGGAATCTCAATACAGCCATCACAAATCGCAACAGCTTCCTGTGCTACGCCGTAAACTTCGTTTCCAAAAACCAGTGCATATTTTTGATTTTTCTCCACTTTAAAATCTTGAAGAAAAATAGCGCTTTCAACTTGTTCTATGGCAAGTGTCAAGACGTTTTCTTTTTTAAGGTTTTCTATAACTTCCAATACATTTTCATGATGTTCCCAAGTTACGGTTTCCGTTGCGCCAAGAGCAGTTTTGTGGATTTCCTTATTTGGAGGAGTAGCTGTAATACCGCATAAAATGATTTTTTCAATCAAAAAAGCATCGGCAGTTCTAAAAACAGAACCAATATTATGCAAACTGCGAATGTCATCCAAAACCAAAATTAAAGGTGTTTTGTCTGATTTTTTAAAATCTTCAATTGATTTGCGTTCTAATTCGCTATTTTCAAGTTTTCTCATTTTAGTTGTATTCAGGTCATAAAAAAAGCTTCCAAAGATAAGGAAGCTTTTTCAATTATTTTATTTTGTTTTCTTTCAGATTAGCTTTTTACTGGATCTGGTAAAACAGTACCTTTAATAGTAAGTACTTTTGTTGGTTGTCCTTCAGCATTTGAAGTAACAGTTACAGTTTTTGTAAAAGCACCAACTCTGTCAGTAGCATATTTTACACCAATAATTCCTTTAGCACCTGGAGCGATTGGCTCTTTTGGTGTAGTAGGAACAGTACATCCGCAAGATCCTTGCGTGTTTGTAATGATAAGTGGTTTAGTTCCATTGTTAACAAAAACGAATTCACGTTTTCCGTCAGCATTGTGAGCGATTGTTCCGTAATCGATAGTTTCTGTTTCAAAAAGCATTCCTGCTCCTTCAACTTTAGCAACTTTAGCTGCTCCTTTTTTAGTGCTTTGTGCGTTAGAAGCTGTAACTCCAGCCACCGCTAGCATTACAAATAAAATTATTTTTTTCATTTTTATAGTCTTTGTTTAAATGATAAAACAAATCTATGTAAAATTCTGAAATGTAGGCTTAAAAAACTCTTAAAAATTTTTAATTTTTGAAGCCTTCGATATGCCGTTAAAAAATTATAAATTCGCTGTCTTAATTTTCATTTAAAACATATCGATTTGGCAGCTAAAGAAAAAGTGGTGAAGGAAACACCTTTAATGAAACAGTACAACGAAATCAAGAGAAAATATCCTGATGCATGTCTGCTTTTCAGAGTGGGGGATTTTTATGAGACTTTTGGAGAAGATGCAATTAGATCTTCTAAAATTCTTGGAATTACGTTGACCAAAAGAGGTGCTGGTTCTGATACAGAAACGGCTCTGGCTGGTTTCCCACATCATTCGATCAACACCTATTTGCCAAAATTGGTTAAAGCAGGACTTCGTGTAGCGATTTGTGATCAGCTTGAAGATCCAAAAATGACTAAAACGATCGTGAAACGTGGTGTCACCGAATTGGTTACTCCAGGAGTTTCTTTAAATGATGAGGTTTTACAATCTAAATCAAATAATTTCTTGGCATCGGTTTATTTTGCCAATAAAAATATCGGAATTTCTTTTTTAGATGTTTCAACCGGTGAGTTTTTGACGGCTCAAGGAAATGCAGAATATATTGATAAGCTTTTGCAGAATTTCAATCCGAGTGAAGTTTTGGTTCCAAAAGCAAATAAAGGAGATTTTAAAGATGCTTTTGGAGAAGATTTTCATAGTTTTTATTTAGAAGATTGGATCTATAAAGAAGATTACGCTTTAGAAACCTTGACAAAGCATTTCCAGACCAATTCATTAAAAGGTTTTGGTGTCGAAGAATTGAAAGAAGGAATTATCGCCTCTGGAGCAATTCTTTATTATTTATCGGAAACACAGCACAATCGTGTGCAGCATATTACCGCAATTCAGCGAATTGCTGAAGATGCATATGTTTGGATGGACCGTTTTACGATTCGAAATTTAGAGTTGTATCACAGCTATAATCCAAATGCGGTTACGCTTTTGGATGTTATTGACAAAACGCTTTCTCCTATGGGAGGTCGTTTGTTGAAGCGTTGGCTTGCTTTGCCTTTAAAGGATGCCAATAAAGTAAAAAGCCGACATGAAGTTGTGGCGTACTTAAAGTCGAATGCTGAAATTCTCCATAATATTCAATACCAGATAAAACAAATTTCAGATTTGGAGCGTCTGATTTCTAAAATTGCAGCAGGAAAAGTCTCGCCACGGGAAATTGTGTATCTGAAGGAGTCTTTAGATGCTATTATTCCGATAAAAACATTAGCGCTCGAAAGTCCGCAGGAAGCTGTAAAAGTTATCGGGGATAGTTTGCATGCTTGCGATTTGCTTCGCGAGAAAATAAAAGTGACCTTAAATCAAGATGCGCCAGTTGCGATTGCGAAAGGAAATGCAATTGCGAGCGGTATCAATGAGGAATTAGATGAATTGCGCGCAATTTCAACTTCTGGAAAAGAATATTTAGAAGGAATTGAAAGACGTGAATCAGAGCGTACTGGAATTTCTTCTTTGAAAATATCTTTCAATAATGTTTTTGGATATTATATTGAAGTTCGAAATACGCACAAAGACAAAGTTCCTGCAGAATGGATCAGAAAGCAAACTTTGGTCAATGCGGAGCGTTATATTACAGAAGAATTAAAAGAATACGAAACCAAGATTTTAGGTGCAGAAGAAAGAATCTATAAAATTGAGGCCGATCTTTTTGAGCAATTAGTAGCTTGGATTGCGACATATATTAAGCCGGTTCAAATGAACGCGAATTTAATTGCGCAATTAGACTGTCTATGTTCATTCACGCAATTGGCGATCGAAAATAAATATGTATGTCCGGAGATTGACGATACATTTGAATTGGAAATCAAAGAAGGAAGGCATCCAGTAATTGAAAAACAATTGCCAGTTGGAACTCCGTATATTTCTAATGATGTTTATTTGGATAGAGAAACACAGCAAATTATCATGATTACAGGGCCAAATATGTCGGGTAAGTCGGCAATTTTGAGGCAGACTGCTTTGATTGTGTTATTGGCTCAAATGGGAAGTTTTGTCCCGGCCGAAAGCGTTAGAATGGGAATTGTAGACAAGATTTTTACAAGAGTGGGGGCTTCTGATAATATTTCGATGGGAGAATCTACTTTTATGGTGGAAATGAATGAAACGGCCTCTATTTTGAATAATATTTCAGACAGAAGTTTAGTGCTTTTGGACGAAATTGGAAGAGGAACAAGTACGTATGACGGGATTTCGATTGCTTGGGCAATTGCGGAGTTTTTGCACGAACATCCTTCAAGAGCCAAAACATTATTTGCTACGCATTATCATGAACTAAATGAAATGACGGAATCGCTTCCGAGAATTCAAAATTTTAATGTAGCGGTGAAAGAATTGAAAGATACTGTTCTTTTTGTTCGTAAACTGGTAAAAGGAGGAAGTGCTCATAGTTTTGGAATTCATGTGGCGAAAATGGCTGGAATGCCGCAATTGGTGATTTCGAAAGCACAAAAGCTTTTGAAGAAATTAGAAAAGAATCATTCAAGTGAAGCTTTAAGCGGCGTAAAATCGGCTAATGATGAAATGCAGATGAGTTTCTTTAATTTAGATGATCCTTTGTTAGAAGAAATAAAAGAGGAGATTTTAGGTCTTGATATTAATGCAATAACACCAGTTGAAGCCCTAATGAAGCTGAATGAGATCAAAAGAATGTTGGTCAAAAAATAAAATCAAATTTTTTCAATTTTAAAGTTTAGGTTATCAGAAGGTTATAAAATAAGTAAACTTTTTTTTTAAAAAACGCTTGTGTAATTGAATAAATGTCCTAAATTTGCACTCGCAATACGAAACAAATCAAGTATTGCGGTTCTTACAAAGAATTGAAATGCGAAAATAGCTCAGTTGGTAGAGCGCGACCTTGCCAAGGTCGAGGTCGCGGGTTCGAGCCCCGTTTTTCGCTCAAAACCATATAATGCTCGGATGGTGAAATTGGTAGACACGCTGGACTTAAAATCCAGTGAACAGCAATGTTCGTGCGGGTTCAAGTCCCGCTCTGAGTACTAAAGCCTCTTCTTTTGAAGAGGCTTTTTTTATTTCGTAAAACTTGCGTTTGATAAATTTACGAAGTAGATTTATTGAAAAATCAAAGAATCTTAAGATTCAGTAAATCTGAAATCAACAATCTAAAATCTAAAATTTGTAAATGGGTGCTTTTGTAATTAGCAGACGATTTAATGATGAGTATAAATTTACGTTTACCTCGCGAAAAGGGAAAGTGATTTTTACGAGTTTGAGTTATGAGTTGCGATTTGAGTGCGAAGAGGATATTGAAAAATTCAAAACGTCAATTGATCTTGCGAAGTTTTTGAAGTTCAAAGGTTCTGGTGGGAAGTATTTCTTTAAATTGATGTTGGGTGAGGTTCATTTTGCGACAAGCCGTAAATACAGTACGGAATTGCTTTTGCAGAAAGGAATAAAGGAAATTGTAACGTATGCGTCAAGGGCCGAAATTTTGGATTTTTCTTCAAATGAAGCGATTTTTGAAGACGAGGCGGTTGAGGAAGAAGAAGAGGTGTAGTAATGCTTGTGTATAATATGAAAAAAAAGTGTCTGCTTTCGCGGACACTTTTTTTTTATGTGTTATGCTGATTTTGAAAATCGGCATAAAAAAAACCATCGCTATGATGGTTTTAAAATTTTTAGAACTTAGGTTCTAATTATTTTTTTACTTCTTCTACTTTAGCAGCAGCAGAATCAACTTTAGCAGCAGCAGAATCAACAGTTGCAGCAGCAGAATCAACAACAGCAGCAGCTGAGTCAACAGCAACAGCAGCAGAGTCTACAGCAGGAGCTTCAGCAGCAGCGTCAGCTTTTTTACAAGATACAACAGTTAATACAGCAACAACAGCTAAACTTAAAAATACTTTTTTCATCTTACTTTATTATAAAAGGTTAATTATTAATTCGTGGCAAAGATATAAATTTTTTAATATGTAAAATATTTTTTCACTTTTTTTTTAAAATATTTTCGTTGCTCACGATTATCTTAGTTATCAAAAAACATGCCAAAATACGAAAAAATTATTATATTATTGTATTTTTCGAGGAAATTATTTTTTGTTGCATAATCAGCAAAAAAATAAGGGGTACTTAATCGTTTGCTTGCGGTTTGTTTTGTTTTTTGTGAGATATTCTTCGGCTTGATAAGTTCGAAATTAGCTCTTTTAAGACGGTTTTTGGATTGCAATGACCTCCAAACAGGTTTGTGGTCTTTTAGACTGTTTCTGAAACGATTTGCATAATGCAATTTGTGGCTCCTTCATTATCACGAATAAAAGATTTGCATATTTGGCTTTTTTCTTCAAAATAGTCTTTGTCTGTAAGCAATCGGTCGAAAACCTGCTTTAATTCGTCATTGTTCGAAATAGAAATGCAACCTCCTAATTGTACTAATGAAACGGCTTCAGCGAAATTCGAATAATTCGGTCCAATTAAAATTGGGATTCCGAACGTAGCTGGCTCTAAGGTATTATGGATTCCTGGGTTTCCAAAACCACCTCCAACATAAGCAATCGTTGCGTAGCTATATATTTTGGTCAATAATCCAATTGTATCAACAATAAAAACATTGTAATTTGATAAATCACCAGCTTGATCTTTTTCTGAAAATAAAACGGTCGATTTTGTGATTTGGGTTTTTAAACTCGAAATTTGATCTTCTTTGATGTTGTGAGGCGCAATGATGAATTTTACATTCTCAGAAGCTTGGTTGATATATGCTGCAAGTAAAGTTTCATCTTTTGGCCACGAACTCCCTATGACTATTGTCGGGGTGTTGTTTTTGAATTTCTCAATAAAATCAACGTGATTGTCTCTTTCTAAAATTGCTGCTACACGGTCAAAACGCGTATCGCCAGAAACAATAACATTTTGAAATCCGATAGCTTCAATTTTTTCTTTGGATTTTTCATTTTGAAGAAAGAAATAAGTAAATGCTTTCAGTGCTTTTCTGTAGAAGCCGCCATACCATTTAAAGAACATTTGATTGTCTCTAAAAATACCGGAAATTAGATAAGTAGGTGTTTTGCTTTTTTCTAATTCTTTTAAATAGTTTAGCCAAAATTCGTATTTGATAAAAAATGCGATTTCTGGATGTGCTAATTTTAGAAACTTTTTTGCATTGCTTTTTGTATCTAAAGGAAGGTAAACAGTAGCATCTGCAACTGTGTTATTTTTACGCACTTCGTATCCAGACGGAGAAAAAAAGGTTACAATAATTTTATGTGAAGGATATTTTTCTTTGATTTTTTCAATTACTGGAAGCCCTTGCTCGTATTCGCCTAAAGAAGCCGAATGAAACCAAATGGTTTGGTCCTCAGGCTTGATTTTTTCTTTTAAGATAGAAAAAACGTCTTTTCGGCCTTCGACAAAAAGCTTAATTTTCGGACTAAATAGTGCAACGATTCTTAAGAAAAATCCTGCTAAGTGTATGGCGAAATTGTATAAAAAAAGCATCTGATAATTTTTGCAGCTAAATTACATTTCTTTCGACTATTTTCATTGGTGTGAAGCTATTAATAACTATTTTTGTTCCTCCTTTTAGAGATTGTGTTAAAAAACAGGTCTTTATTTTAAATGTTATTCAAAATGAAAAAAATACAAATGGTTGACTTGAAAAGTCAATACGAAAAAATAAAATCTACTGTAGATGCTTCAATTCAAGAAGTTTTAGATACAAATACTTATATCAACGGACCTTTAGTTCACCAGTTTCAAAAAAATCTTGAGGATTATTTAGGAGCAAAACATGTTATTCCGTGTGCAAATGGAACAGATGCTTTGCAAATTGCCATGATGGGACTTGGTCTTCAGCCAGGAGATGAGGTAATCACTGCTGATTTTACTTTTGCTGCTACTGTTGAGGTTATTGCATTGTTGCAATTAACTCCGGTATTGGTTGATGTTGATATGGTAAATATGAACATTGACATCGATGCTGTTAAAAAAGCGATCACTCCAAAAACAAAGGCAATTGTTCCTGTTCATTTATTTGGACGTGCAGCGAATATGGACGCAATTATGGAAATTGCGGCCGAACATAATTTGTATGTAATTGAAGATAATGCACAGGCAATTGGTGCTGATTATATTTCTAAATCGGGAGCAAAAACTAAAGTTGGAACTATCGGTCATGTTGCGGCGACTTCTTTCTTTCCTTCTAAAAATTTAGGATGTTATGGAGATGGAGGAGCAATTTTTACTAATGACGATAAATTGGCGCACATAATCCGCGGAATTGTAAATCACGGAATGTATGAGCGTTATCACCATGACGTAGTGGGAGTAAATTCTCGTTTAGATAGTATTCAGGCTGGTGTTTTGAATGCAAAATTACCTTTGCTGGATGAATATAACAAAGCACGTCGTTTAGCAGCAACAAAATATAACGCGGCTTTCGCTGGAAATAAACACATTATTACGCCAGATTTTGACGCTAATGAAAATGATCACGTTTTTCATCAATATGTTTTGAGAGTTATTGATGCAGACCGAAATGCTTTAATGCAACATTTATTGGATAAAGGAATTCCTTGTGCAATTTATTACCCGATTCCGCTTCACTCTCAAAAAGCATATTTAGATCCGCGTTATAAAGAGGAGCAATTTCCAGTAACGAATCAATTAGTTCAAGAAGTTATTGCTTTGCCAATGCATACGGAACTTGATGATGAGCAAATTAAATTTATTACGGACAGCGTAATTGAATTTTTGAAATAATAATACAAGCCAAAAAACAACAACAAAACAACCAAATAATGAAAGTATTAGTAACAGGAGGTTTAGGATTTATAGGTTCTCACACTGTAGTCGAATTGCAAAATGAAGGCTTCGAAGTTGTGATTATTGATAATCTTTCAAATTCTTCAGAAGATGTTTTAAAAGGAATTACAGCCATTACAGGCAAAACGCCTTTGTTTGAAAAATTAGATTTAAGAGAAAAAGCGTCAGTTCGTGATTTCTTTAAAAAACATAATGATGTTACGGGAGTAATTCATTTTGCTGCTTCAAAAGCTGTTGGAGAAAGTGTTGAACAGCCTTTATTGTACTATGAAAACAATATCAGCAGTTTAGTTTATCTTTTGCAAGAATTGCAGCAAAAACCAGAAGCTAGTTTTATTTTTAGCTCTTCTTGCACGGTTTACGGTCAAGCCGAAAAAATGCCAATTACAGAAGATGCTCCTGTTCAAGCAGCAATGTCTCCTTATGGAAACACAAAGCAAATTGGAGAAGAAATTATTACAGATACGGCTAAAGTGACTAATATCAGCGCTATTTTGTTGCGTTATTTTAATCCGGTTGGAGCACACAAATCTGTAGAAATTGGAGAATTACCTTTAGGAGTTCCGCAAAATCTAGTGCCTTTTATTACACAAACAGGAGTTGGTTTACGCCAAGAATTATCTGTTTTTGGAAATGATTATCCAACGCCAGACGGAACTGCAGTTCGTGATTATATTCATGTTGTCGATTTGGCAAAAGCGCACGTAATTGCTTTGCAACGTTTGTTAAATAAGAAAAATTTAGCAAAAGTCGAAACTTTCAATTTAGGAACTGGAAAAGGAAGTTCTGTTTTAGAAGTCATTCACAGTTTTGAAAAGGTAAGCGATAAAAAATTGCCATACAAGATGATGCCTCGTCGTGAAGGTGATATTACTGAGGCTTACGCAAATACAGATAAGGCAAATAATGTCTTAGGGTGGAAGGCTGAATTAAGTCTTGATGAAGCAATGGCAAGTGCATGGAAATGGGAACAAAAAGTGAGGAGTAAATAATTCGTTACTTTAAAATTATAAAATTTTAAGATCCCAAATTATAGCAATATAGTTTGGGATTTTTTTTTAGCTGATAAATTATCATGAAACAAACTTTAGATTATAAATTGATTTTTGCTTTAGCGGCAGTTGGAATTGTTTGGGGAACAACGTTTTTAGGAATTCGTGTTGCGGTGGAAACGATTCCGCCATGGTATGTAACTTCAATTCGTCAAGGTTTGGCGGGTTTGATTATGATGACCATTTTGTTGTTTAAAAAAGAATTAAAATGGATTGGTTGGGGAAATTATAAACAACAGCTTATTCCGTCGGTATTAATGATTGTAATTGCGAATGGCTTTACGACGATTGCAGAGAAAACTGTGCCAAGTGGACTTGCGTCTGTAATAAGTGCTTTGTCTCCAATATTAATTTTTCTTGGAAGCATTTTGGTTGGATTGCAGAAAATGAGCTTTAAGGGATTTGTTGGAGTCTTGATTGGATTTTCTGGAGTCGTTTTTATCTTCAAGGACGGATTAGGGTCATTTTTAGATGCTGACTATAGAGCCGGAATGATGTTTATGGGATTTGCAATTTTAGCTTGGGCCATTGGAACAATTTATACTAAAACGCATGCCAATAAATCAAATAATATTGTGCTTAATTTGTTTTATCAATTTACATCTGCGTCTTGTATTCAGTTGGTTTTGGCATCAATTTTTTCGCCAAATCCAGATTTCAGTTCGTGGACTTCTAGAAGCATTTTAGCGGCTTTGTATTTATCGATTTTTGGATCTGTGATTGCTTTTTTCTGTTACAGTTACGCCTTGAAACATGTTACAGCGGTTCAAGTTTCTATTCTGGCTTATATAAATACGATAATTGCAGTTTTCCTAGGCTGGTTGCTTTTAGACGAAGTCATTACAATTGACTTTTTAATTGCTACGGCACTGATTATTCTTGGTGTTTTTATTGTGAATTACAAAAAGAGGGAAAATAAAGCTTAGATAAAATAATCATTTTTGATTTAATTATTTTTGTAAATTTGTAAGAATAAAAAGTAGGAATTATGGACTCGAACAAAGAAAATAAAAAAGATAATAAGGTTGAAGAACCTGCAACGGAATACGAAATCCAAAAACCGAAAAGGCAAGGTATAGATCGCGAGACCTTTGATTTTGATGCTGAGTTTGCTAAGGGATTAACTCTTGAAGAAGCAAAAGCGGAATCAATTAGAAGAATCCGAGAATGGTGGGGGAAATAGAAGTTGTTTTTACGCCAAAAGTGTTGGGTTTTCTAGATGATTTAGTAATTAAATTATATAAAAAAGAATATTTTGGATTTCTTGAATCTGCAGAAAATTATGTTTTAGTAATGTATAATGCAATTCCAGATAGAATAAAGAAGACAAAGCATAATCAAACACCTAATTCAATTAAATATTTAGGAGCGAATTATATTTTTTATAAAGCTAGTAATAGAACAACTTGGTATATCTTTTTCGAAAAAAGAGAAAAAAATTATTTGATAACAGCGATTGTAAACAACAACTCTACTGAAGTTGGATATCTATAAAACAAAATCCTCATAAACTGTTCAAAGTCTATGAGGATTTTTTATTTATCGAGTCAGTAACTGAAAACTACGACTGAAAACTAATTAAGCATTAGCAGTAGCAGCTTCTTTATCAATTTTATTGATCAATCCAGTTAAAACTTTTCCAGGACCAACTTCAGTAAACAAAGTTGCGCCGTCAGCGATCATTTGCTGAACAGACTGAGTCCATTTTACAGGAGCAGTTAATTGAATGATTAAGTTCTTTTTAATTTCGTTTGCATCAGAAACCGCATTTGCAGTAACGTTTTGATACACTGGACAAATAGGAGTAGAGAATGTGGTTGCTTCAATTGCAGCGGCCAATTCTTCTCTTGCTGGCTCCATCATTGGCGAGTGAAAAGCACCTCCAACAGGTAAAATTAAAGCACGTTTTGCTCCAGCAGCTTTCATTGCCTCACAAGCTTTTTCAACAGCAGTAGTTTCTCCAGAAATTACCAATTGACCTGGGCAGTTGTAGTTTGCAGCAACCACAACACCGTCGATAGAAGCACAAACTTCTTCAACAACATTGTCAGCTAAACCTAAAACCGCAGCCATTGTAGACGGAGTGATTTCGCAAGCTTTTTGCATTGCTAAAGCACGTTGAGAAACCAATTTAAGACCATCTTCAAAAGATAAAGTTCCGTTTGCAACTAAAGCAGAGAATTCTCCTAAAGAGTGTCCTGCAACCATTTCCGGTTTGAAATCTTCTAAAGTTTTAGCTAAAATAACAGAGTGTAAAAATACAGCTGGTTGCGTTACTTTAGTTTCTTTTAGTTCTTCGGCAGTGCCTTCAAACATGATATCTGTAATTCTGAAACCTAATATTTCATTAGCTTTTTCGAATAATTCTTTGGCTAAAGCCGAATTTTCATAAAGGTCTTTACCCATTCCTGTGAATTGTGCACCTTGACCCGGAAATACGAATGCTTTCATTTGTCTAACTTGTTTTTTATTTTTTTTGAAATTGAAAATTAGCTTCAATTGAAAGGCAAAAATAATACTTTTTTATTTCGTATAATCCTTAAACATGTAAATCCATGCTAATCTGGAAAATCGGAGGTTGAAAGAAGTTAATAAAGTAATTACAACAGCAATAATAGGAATGATTCTCAAATCGAAATTTTTCTCGAAGAAAAACTGTGCAATACAATACGTCGCGATTCCTTGAGCGACTGTTAATCCGTAGTTTACGTACATTGCTCCAAAAAAGTAACCAGGTTCTTTTTGGAATTTATAATTACAGTGACTGCAGTATTCATTCATTTTTGGCAAACCAAAATTAAAGAAAATGTTTTTGTCTGTAAAAACTTTTCCTTTATGACAAATAGGACATTCGTTGCTTAAAATATGAGTTAATGCGCTTGACATGACTTTATTGTTTTTTGTTTATACAAAGGTAATTCAGAGGTTTATAAAAGTCTTTTTTATATCTTCGCTTATTATAGCACAATAAAGACATTTTGGTGTGAATTTCTAAAATTTAAATTCCAAATCCCAAATCAAACAATAGTCCTCTGTGGCGAGAAAACAATAAATATTTTTTGTTTATGAAAAAATATCCCATTTATAGTGTTCAGAATTTTAGCTGTAACGATATTCACCGCGATTTTTATGTCAATACTTTTATCGAACATTTAAAAAGTCACAGTTTTGTCGAAGAACCACATCGGCATGATTCCTATTTAATGGTCTTTTTTACGAAAGGTTCGGGATTGCATGAAGTCGATTTTGACCAGTTTGAAATTAAAAGAGGAAGCCTTTTTGTGCTGCAACCTGGACAAATGCATCATTGGAATTTATCTGAAGATATCGAAGGTTTTGTGATTATCTTTTCTCAGGAATTGTACAATTTGTACTTCGGACAAAAAAAAATCAACGATTATAATTTTTACCATTCGATTTATAACCGACCGGAAATGGTTTTTGAAGAAAATGAAATTCCAAAAATCCAGCCTTATTTCAATTTGCTGATTCAGGAAAATAGTCAAAACAATAAATATCAGCTAGATAAATTGTTGAATTTATTAGACTGCATTCACATTGAAGTCGCTCGAAAATATAATGAAACGTATTCGCATCAAACGCATTCGTACAATATCAAAATCAATACATTCGAATCGCTTTTAGAAGAATATTTCAGAACCGAAAAACTGCCTTCATTTTATGCGGAAAAATTAAATATCACGCTGAAACATTTAAACAGAATCTGCAATGAAATTCTCCAAAAAACAGCAACAGAAGTAATCACAGATCGTGTTATTCTAGAAATCAAAAGAATGTTGATTGATAAACAATTAGCTGTAAACGAAGTCGCCTTCAAAGTCGGTTACGAAGATTACTCGTATTTCTCCAGATTCTTCAAAAAACAAACCGGAATGTCGCCAACAGAGTTTAGAAATATAAAATAAAAGCCTTCGACTTCGCTCAGGATGACAATTGGGTAACTGGAATTTAGGTGTGTCAGGCTGAGCGGAGTCGAAGCCCGTGGCGGAAAAAAACAAAAGCCCTGCGAGTAAACGCAAGGCTTTTAACCAACCAATTAAATCTAATCTAAAACCAAAAGATTAAGCTTGTTTTACAAATTGTAATTCGATGTTTAATTTTACTTCTTCACCAACTAAAACACCACCAGTTTCAAGAGCTGAGTTCCAGTTTAGTCCCCAATCTTTACGATTGATTTTTCCTTCTATGCTTAAACCAACTTTAGTATTTCCCCAAGGATCAGTCATGATTCCGCTAAATTCTACAGGAAATTTAACAGATTTAGAAACACCTTTGATAGATAAATCTCCAGTTAACTCATAATCTCCATCATCAACTTTTTTGAATGAAGAAGCTTTGAAAGTTAATTTTGGATGATTTTCAGCATCAAAGAAATCAGCACTTCTTAAGTGTCCGTCTCTGTCTGCATTTGCAGTGTCGATAGAAGCGATATCTCCAGAAAATTCGATTGCTGCATTTTCGAAATCATTTCCTTCTGTAGTGATTGTAGCATCATAAGTTCCAAATTTTCCTGAAACATTAGTAAACATCATGTGTTTAACTTTAAAACCAATTTCTGAGTGAGTTGGGTCAATTGACCATTTTGTAGTTGCCATAATTTTATTTTTTTAAATAATTAATTTGTTTCATTTTGATAGGACAAAGTTACGTTGACAGTTGTCCTGAAGCACTTAACCTAGATTAAGAAATAAAAAATGTGATAATTTTTTGATTATCACATTTGTATAATTGTTTGTTTCTCTGAGCGAAGTCGAAGAGTTATTTAGCATTATTCATATAAAATGTCAGCGCTCCAGACGGACATTTATTTACAGTCGAAATTATTTTCTCAGTTGTAGATTTTTCGGGGGTAATCCATGGTTTTTCTTTCGGGCGGAAAACATCAGGATTGTTTCTAACGCAATTTGTCGAATGAATGCATTTTCCAGATTGCCAGACAATCGTTACTTCTCCGTTTGTATATTCTTTAGTTAAGTTGTCAGGATTCATGATTTTCAAATTTTAATGATTAGCTTGATTTTACAGTCAGACCAATTTTCTTATTTATAAAGTTAGTCTTTCTTTTTTGGTTTTCTGAAAAATAGAGCAAAAAAATAAACGATAACAATCTGAAATTCAGATTGATTATCGTTTATCGAAAAAAAAGTATTAACTGTAGTTTGTAAATTAATAATTCATCGGAATGTCCATTAATAAAAATTCAGCATCTGTATTCGCTTTAATGTTTAAAGTATCAGTTCCTGAAATTCCAACCGCGTCACGAGAGTTTAATTCTTGACCGTTGATGGTTACATTTCCTTTTAAAACGAAAGCGTAAACTCCGTTTCCTTCTTTTTTGATTTTATATTCAGTTGTAACTCCAGAATCGAAATTACCCATATTAAACCAAGCGTCTTGGTGAATCCAAACACCTTCATCATCTGCATTTGGAGATAAAACCTGAGATAATTTGTTATGTCTGTCCGCAACATCCAAAGTAATTTGCTGATAACGTGGCGTAACATTTCTTTTATTTGGAAACAACCAAATCTGCAATAATTTAGTCTGTTGATCAGCATTCGGATTAAACTCACTATGCTGAATTCCAGTTCCCGCGCTCATTACCTGAATATCGCCATTTTTAATGATTTCAGTATTTCCCATGCTATCTTTATGAGCCAAATCACCTTCTAACGGAATCGTAATAATTTCCATATTATCATGAGGGTGAGTTCCAAATCCCATTCCGGCAGCAATCGTATCATCGTTCAAAACACGAAGCGCCCCAAACTGAATTCTATCTGGATTATACCAGCTTGCAAAACTGAAGCTATGATAAGCGTTTAGCCATCCGTGATTTGCGTTTCCTCTTGTTTCTGCTTTGTGCAATACTATATTTTCCATGATTTTGTCCTTTTGTTATTTTTATAGTACAAAGATACGATCATGATAAAGGAAAAGCACTTAATCTAGGTTAAGAAAGATTGTGAGGTTCTGAGATGCTAAGATTCTAAGGTTTTCTTTTTAGATGCAAAGAAACAGAGTGGCAAAGGTTTAAAGGTTGTTTTAAACGTTCCAGAGGAACAAAAGATATTGTAGGGATGGATTTTAATCCATTCTACGCATGCAAAATCGCCAATTTTTGTCATCTCGACGAAGGAGAGATCTCCGCAAGTAGCTCTGTAAAGATTGGTAGTATTACTATAGGAGTTTCTAGTATTCTAATCATTGGTTAGTTTACCGTCGGGATATTTGTAAAATTCAAGATCTAATAGATAAAGACTTGCATTTATTTTTTCACTATCAAGTTCTTCAACTTCTTGATCTCTTAATTTTCCAATTAAAGTATTATTTGGTACTTTTTTAGGATTGATTAAAGAAATTGCATCCTCAAGAATTTTTGCGGTTTTAGTTTTGCCATTTCTTTTTAATGCTTTTAATGTTTCAAAACAATTTTGTCCGCAATTAAAAAAGTATTGATTAAATCCGCCATTATTGACTTCCATTTCTAATTCTTCAATGTTAGCAGTTGGTTTAGAGTTTTTGCTTCTTTCTTTACTAAATGAATTTTGGCTGAAACAACTTAGAGATGTTATTAGAAGAAATAAAATTAATAGATTGGTTTTCATTTAAAATTATTGTGGTAAATACTTATTGTGATTTTAAAAAATAAACTATTTTATTCTAATCAATTTCCCTTTTCCAGTTGTTACATCTAAGTAATTAGCATCATTCCTATCATGCATAAAAAACTCAATAGTATCCTTTTGAATTTGATCTATCGGAATAGTTATAACTAAATCCATATTTATGAAATTCTCTAATAGTATTGAATTTTTTCCATAAGAAACCTTTCCTTTAGGGACATATTTGTTGTCAAAAACAAAAATACTATCCTTAAAAGTGATTTTATCTTTTTGGATATATTGATTTTCGTCTTCTATTAAATAATTGTAACGGCCATTAAGTTTGTCTGTTTTCTGATTGAAATTGAAAGAAAGCAGAACTATAAGTAAAGATAAATAATGCATAATATTCTAACTGTATTGATTCATAAACTGCTGTACAACGGCATCTGTATTTTCGTGGCGTTTCTTTTTCTCCAAAACAATCGGCGGAGCGCTTCTTTCTAAACAATCTTGTACGGCGCAGGTTTCGCAAGTTACACCTACAATTCGTTTTACCAAAGGTTTTCCGTCAATGAATTTAAATTTCTTTTTCATTGCCGGATTTATTAGAATTCCAACAGAAATGCTTCTGATGTAATTTTCAGCAAAAGGATCCTTTGTAGCCGATGAAAAAACCAAATATTCGTTGCCACTATTGGCGTAACTCGAAATCTGAGCATCAAAAAAATGAGGTTTATTTTGTCTGATGGCTTCGTCAATGGTTTTTACCGAAACCCATCTTCTGCAATAATGTTCATTCGTTTCGTTGGCGTGCGGTTCCTGCTGATGCGTAATATGTAATTCTTTATTAATTTGATAAAAATCCGATCCAGGACGATGTGATAATCTCAAGAAAAATAAGTTTTTCAATTGAAAATCTTTTGGTAATAAATTGGTCAATCGCTGATAAAAAGATTCTGGCGAAACTTCAAAACTTTCAATTAAAGCGACAAATTCTTCCGGTTTCGGATTTTCGTTTTCTAAAAAAGCATTGATTTTATTGACAACCAATTTTCTTGGCAAAAGTAAAGCGCCAGCAAAATAAGAAGCATAAAAATTATTCAAAACCTGATCAAAATTTTCAAACTTAATCCAGCTGAAAGTCAGCAGACGATCTGAAATTTTCAAATAATTATAAGCGATTTCTTTGGCTAAAATAAAAGCTTTTTGAGGATCGTCTAATTCGGTTGAAAGCAATAAAGTTCTGCTTTTCGGAACATAGATCGAACGTAAATCGTCTAAAGCTTCCTGATCGGTAAAAGCAATTTCTTTTATGTTGTATTCGTATTCTTCTTTTAAAATCGCTTCCAGTTCTTCAATGCTGATTTTCGAATCTAAATTAATCTGAAAGGACTTCGAAAAAGCGATTACTTTTTCTTCTAAATCTTCAAAATAATTGCTGTGCGCTTCCTGATACGATCGTAAAGCAGCAAGAAAAAAACTTTCTCGGCTTAAATTATAATGCTGTGCAATTTCAATAATCGTACTAATAAATGCATTGACTTTTGCCGGAGCATTCGCAATAATATCAATTAAATCAGCTTCCTGAATTCCGAAAAGCTCTAGCGGAATCTCTTTTAAAATTCCAGATTTTAAGATTTCGCCAATCGGAGCGAGATTGTTATCGAGTTTTAAAGACACCATTTGGTCGTAAGTCACGTCCAAATGTTCGCATAAAAGCAAAATTTTATCTGTTTTGGGATATTTTTTTCCCTTTTCAATCTCGTTTAAATACGATTTTGAAAGATTCGTCAGTTTGGCCAAACCAAAAAGTGACAAGTTCTTTTGCGTGCGAACTTGCTTCAACTTTAGCCCAAAAATCAGCTTTATATAGTCTTTTTCGATATCCATAATGTCAAATATAGAAATTCTAAAAACAATCGCAAAATAAATATTTTTTAAATTTAGCGAACGTTCGCTTGTTTTGTAAAAAACTTTTTTATAACATTGTACTGTCGAAACGAATTAATTATGAGTTAGTTATGATTTATTGGTTTTGATAAAATGAAAAAGGATTAAGAAGAAAAACTTTTTAGTCCAATAAAAATTAAAATCTGCAGCTATGAAAAACCAATTAGAGATTACTGAAATGGCTATAGAATTCCTAGCCGACAAAAAGCTTGCTTATCCAAAAATCTGGACCGAAGAAGCGACTGCGTTTATTACCGAATTGCACAAAAAATTCGAATCGCAAAGAAAATTACTGCTTTTGCAAAGAGATCAAAAACAAGTTGCTTTTGATCAGGGCGTCATGCCGGTTTTTACTCCAGAAACAAAAAGCGTCAGAGAAGGTAATTGGACGGCTGGAGAAATTCCGAAAGATTTATTAGACAGAAGGGTAGAAATTACTGGACCAGTTGATCGCAAAATGATCATCAACGCTTTGAATTCGGGTGCGAAAACTTTCATGGCTGATTTTGAAGACAGTACTTCGCCAACCTGGAAAAACCTAATGGACGGACAAGTGAATTTAATCGACGCGGTAAACAAAACCATTACGTATACTGATTTGGTGAAACAGAAATCGTATCATTTAAATCAAAAAATCGCAACATTGATTGTACGCCCGAGAGGTTTGCATCTTCCTGAAAAACATGTTTTAGTTGATGGAAATGAAGTTTCAGGATCGTTAGTAGATTTTGGTTTGTATGTTTTTCATAATCATAAAAGGCTTTTAGAAAACAATTCTGGACCATATTTCTACATTCCGAAATTGGAACATTATCTGGAAGCAAGATGGTGGAACAGCGTAATTGATTTTACCGAAGATTATTTGAAACTGAAAAGAGGAACGATAAAAGTGACGGTTTTAATTGAAACAATTACGGCAAGTTTTCAATTGGATGAAATCATTTATGAATTGAAAGAACATATTGTGGGCTTGAACTGCGGGCGCTGGGATTATATATTCTCATACATCAAAAAGTTTAGAAAAAATCCAAAATTCATTGTTCCAGATCGCGATCAGGTAAATATGACTTCGCCTTTTATGAATGCGTATTCAAATCTCGTAATTCAGAGATGTCATAAAAGAGGAATCCATGCAATTGGCGGAATGGCAGCACAAATTCCGATTCGGAATAATGATGAAGCCAATGCAATTGCTTTCGCAAAAGTAAAAACCGATAAAGAACGCGAAGTTCGAAACGGTCACGACGGAACCTGGGTAGCGCATCCAGATTTGGTTCCGCTCGCAAAAGCCGTTTTTGACGAAGGAATGCCAAGCCCAAATCAGATTCATATTAAAAGAGAAAACCGCAAAATAACAGAAGAAGACCTAATTGAACCACCAATTGGATTAATTACAGAAAATGGTGTTAGAAAAAACATCAATGTTGCGGTTCTATACTTAGCTTCATGGCTGAACGGACAAGGCGCTGCAGCTTTACATAATTTAATGGAAGATGCAGCAACAGCCGAAATTTCTAGATCGCAATTGTGGCAATGGCTTCAGAATAAAGCGATTTTAGAAAACGGAAGAAAATTAGATTTGGCGTATTACCACGAATTGGCTTTGGATGAATTTCAGAAAATTAAAACGGAATTAGGAGAGGAAAAACACGAAGAACAGCAATTTCCATTAGCAGAAAAGGTATTGGAAAGATTAGTTGTAAATGCAGATTTCGTTGATTTCTTAACGATTCCGTGTTACAAATATCTATAAATCAATTTTTAAACACATAGAAACATAGGTTTTAGTTTTAATAAAAAAGGTAAAAGAAAACAAGTTTTCACACATAGCTATGTGCATTGAAACTAGTGAAACGCCTTTAATCGCAATCCCGATAGCTATCGGGAATGATTCTATGTGTTAAAATTTAACTCGTACAGTTTTTAGTGTTCAGTAAGAAACTGAACACTAAAAACTGTGTACTGAACACTATTACTCACTAACCAACTTAACTATACTATTTATGAAAACAACAGAAGACAGAATTCAGGAATTGATTAACGATTGGATTACGAACCCGAGATGGAAAGGAGTAGAGCGTCCTTACACTGCGAGTGAAGTAGTGACGCTTCAGGGATCGTATAAAATTGAGCACTCTATTGCAAAAATGGGAGCTGAGAAATTATGGAGAAAGTTAAAAAGTCAGGATTATGTAGCGGGTTTGGGAGCTTTAACAGGAAATCAGGCAATTCAGGAAGTGGATGCCGGTTTAGAAGCGATTTATTTGAGCGGATGGCAGGTTGCAGCTGACGCGAATTTGGCGGGCGAAATGTATCCGGATCAATCGCTGTATCCTGTAAACAGTGTTCCGATGGTGGTAAAAAAGATCAACAATGCTTTATTGCGTGCTGATCAGATTCAGACTGTAAATAAAATTGAAGATAGAAAAGATTATTTAGTGCCAATTGTGGCTGACGCCGAAGCAGGTTTTGGAGGAAACTTAAATGCTTTCGAATTAATGAAATCGATGATTGAAGCGGGAGCTTCTGGAGTTCATTTTGAAGATCAATTAAGTTCTGCTAAAAAATGCGGACACTTAGGCGGAAAAGTTTTGGTGCCGACACAAGAAGCGATTAATAAATTGATTGCAGCTCGTCTGGCTTCAGATGTTATGGGAGTTCCGACTTTAATTGTTGCCCGAACAGATGCTGATGCAGCTAATTTGTTGACTAGCGATGCAGATCCAAGAGATCGTAAATTCTTAACTGGAGAAAAAACAGCTGAAGGTTTCTTCTATGTAAATAACGGAATCGATCAAGGAATTGCAAGAGGTTTGAGCTATGCTCCATACGCCGATTTGATTTGGATGGAAACCAGTAATCCAGATTTAGATTATGCTAGAAAGTTTGCTAAAGCAATGAAAAAAGAATTCCCGGATAAAATGCTGGCATACAATTGTTCACCTTCTTTCAATTGGGCTGCAAAATTATCAGTTGCCGAAATGGAAACCTTTAGAGAAGATTTAGCTGCAATGGGATATAGTTTTCAATTCATCACTTTGGCAGGATTCCACGCTTTGAATACAAGTATGTTCGAATTGTCAAAAGCCTATAAAGAACGCGGAATGGCAGGTTATTCTGAATTGCAGGAAAGGGAATTCTCTCTCCAAAAAAACGGATTTAGAGCTGTAAAACACCAAGCTTTTGTGGGAACTTCTTATTTTGATGCCGTTCAAAACACGGTTATGATAGGGAGGTCATCCATAACGGCAATGCAACATTCTACAGAGGTTGAGCAATTTTAATTTTTTTCCGCCACGAATTCACGAATTTTTGCTTTCAAAGATTGTCAAAAATAATTCGTGAATTTGTGGCGGAAAAACTTTATTTTTTTAAAAGGCGAGCTTTCATTTTGCTGAAAAATTCAGGTGTTACACCAATGAAAGATGCGATTTGTTTTTGAGGAACTTTATGAACCAATGTTCCATATTTTTTTGTGAACTTTTCAAAACGTTCTTCAGCAGGCAAACTTAAGTTGTCCATTAATCTTTGCTGATTCGCAACTAAAGAATTCTCAATTAAAATTCTGAAAAAACGTTCCAGTTTAGGAATCTCAAGATACAATTGTTCCTGATTTTCTTTCGATAATGAAACGACTTCTGCTTCTTCCAAAACTTCAATAAAAAGCTGTCCTGGTTTTTGCGAAAAATAACTGTACATGTCGCTCATCCACCAACCCTCACAGGCAAAAGAAAGTACATGTTCTACAATATTATCGTTGATATTGAAACTTCTTAAAATGCCAGAATTTACAAAATACGAATGCTTGCAAACTTCGCCAGCATTTAATAAAAGCGTTTTTGCTTTGTAAGTATGTGTTTCTAATTTAGATAAAAAAAGCGCCTGTTCTTCTGGAGTCAGAGAAACGTGTTTGGCAATATTTTCGAGAATTAATGCCATTATTTTTTGTCTTCTATTAGGGTAAATGAAGTTGCTTTAAAACGATTTCCTACGATTTCTCCTGTAACTGAAGCTTTTCTGATAGCATTACAAAAACCGTCTTTAGCGTGTGCATCACCATGTTGGTCAATTTTTGTACCATCAACAAAATAAGTTTTTCCGTCGATGCGGACAGCTAAATCACAGCTTTCACCTTTCATTCCGAACTGGCATTCTCCGCAAGATGCTTCAACGACTGTTGGTTTATCAAATTTCTTTTTGCTTTGTGCTTGGACCGCGATTCCAATAAAAAGGAAAGTCGCAAATAGTATATTTTTCATTGTTAAGAATTTACAGTTATTAATTTCGCTGTTTCTTTAGCGCGCTCTACTACTTCGTTAATTGGCGTTGAAAGTGAATCGTGACTTAAAACGACTCCCATTCTTCGGTAAGGTCTTGAAGTTGGTTTTCCAAAAATCCTGAAATCGGTTTTAGGTAAAGCTGCTACTTTTTCAATTCCGGTAAAAGTTGGGTTTGTAGAATCTTCTGAAGCTAAAATTACAGCGCTTGCTCCAGCTTTTTCTAAAGTAATTTCAAAAATTGGAAGACTTAAAATGGCTCTTAGATGCAATTCGAATTCGTTGAAGTTTTGAGTTCCTGCTAAAGTTACCATTCCGGTATCGTGCGGACGTGGAGAAAGTTCAGAGAAATAAACGCCTTCGTTGGTTAGGAAAAATTCAACACCAAAAAGTCCGGCTCCGCCAAGCGCTTCGGTAATTTTTTCGGCCATATCCTGAGCTTCGTACAAATCTTTTTCTGAAACCAAAGCGGGTTGCCAGCTTTCTTGATAATCACCTCTTTCTTGTCTATGTCCAATTGGTGAACAGAATAAAGTTGGATTTCCGTTTTGAGTAATCGTTAAAAGTGTGATTTCTGAATGGAAATCTACAAAAGCTTCTACAATTACTTCGATAACGTCACCACGTGAACCTGCAACGGCATATTGCCAAGCTTTTTCGATATCACTTTCCGATTTGATTGTTGATTGTCCTTTTCCAGAAGAAGACATTAAAGGTTTTACCACGCACGGAATTCCGACTTCCTGAACTGCTTTTTGAAGTTCTTCTGCCGATGTTGCGTATTGGTATTTTGCTGTTCGTAATCCGAGTTCTTTTGCTGCTAAATCGCGAATTGCTTTGCGATTCATTGTAAAGTTTGCCGCTTTCGCTGAAGGAACAACGGTAATACCTTGCTTTTCGTAATCGTAAAAACGTTCGGTGCGAATGGCTTCTATTTCGGGAACAATGAAATCGGGTTTGTGTTTGGCTACGATTCGATCCAATGCTTCGCCGTCAAGCATATTAATGACTTCAAATCCGTGCGCAACTTGCATGGCTGGTGCATTTTCGTAACTGTCAACTGCGATTATAGTTTGTCCGATTCGTTGTGCAGCAATGACAAATTCTTTGCCTAATTCGCCTGAACCTAGAAGTAGTATTTTCATTTTGGAGTGTTGTATTGTTGAGTAGTAAAAGTAAAGAAAAAGCTTCTTTTAACAGCAAAGTTTGTTTGTTGATTTTGCAGATTAATTTAACCGCAAAGAGCGCTAAGTTTTGTTTTTAAGCAAAAGAAAAAGTTCGCAAAGATTTTTAAATTAATCTTTGCGAACTTTGCGTATTTCTTTGCGTCTTTGCGGTTAAAAAAAAACTCTGCAGTTAAGAATTAATGAAATTGATCTTCTTCAATCTCAAATTCAGCGTCTTTTTCCCAGATTTCCATTTCGCAGGGTTTGCAGTTGAATTTTAGTTTGTATTCTAACTCGCCCTGTTTTAAAACCAAAGGTTCTTTGACCTTAACGCCAACAATATCTTTTTGGTGTATCGGACATTTTTTTAATTCGTATTTGATGCAATATTTAGTTGTCATTACACGAGATTTTCCTGGATCCCATTGCAATTCAAATGCTTTTTCGATTTCGGTAACACCGTGGCGTTCGTAGAATTTACGAGCTGTTTTGTTTGAAACGTTGTACATAAAATCCAGTTTAGTTTCTGGATACGGATGTGACGTTTTTACTAATTGATGCTCTTCACGAACGTAATTTGCCAAACGAATTTCTGATAATTGTTCGAAAACATTTCTTCTCATTTCGTTGATTTTCGAAATAGGAAGGAACCAGTTTTGAGAGAACATTACATTGATTTCATCGGCGCTGTAAGGCGTGAAACCTGTTTTTGCTAATTGAACTTTTATGTTTTCTTCGATTGATTCACCAGTTTTAGTCGGCTCTTTTGCGTGCTCTAATTTTACGGTGCTTATGTTTCCGTCTTCGTCGGTTGCGATTAATTCGAAACCATTTTCGTTTTCGGTAAGCAATAAAGTCGTTCCGATTTTACGGATTGCACTATCTTCTCTTTCAACAATTTTGATGAAAGCGGTATCGTTGTTACGATAAATGAAAGTTCCGTCTTTAATTTCTTTTAAAACGTTTGGATATACTTTTCCGTTTTCAGCTTTGTTTACATAAATTCCGTCAGCTTCGTTGTTTTCGTTGATGAAGCAAAGTCCGTCACCGTTGTTTAACAATTCACCGTTTTCGATTTCGTAAGCGTCTCCGATTGTACGGATTAATTTGCCAATATATTGCCCTTTCGATTTTGGACTTTCCCAAGAACCAATACTAGCGTGTCTTTCGTTTACGAAATAATCGGTATATCCACGGTTGAAAGTTCGGCTTAAAGTAGAATCAAAAGTATAAGTACATTTTCCAGAAGAAGCTTTGATGTATTTATCACTTCCTTCTAAGAAACTATCTAATTTTTGACGTAAGTATGATACGTTGTTTTTAACGTAAGCGACATCTTTAAGACGTCCTTCAATTTTAAAAGAAACAATTCCGGCTTCGATCAAATTCGGGATTTGATCTGAAACATCTAAATCTTTAATCGAAAGCAAGTGACTGTTTCTGATTAAAGTATCTCCGTTTCCGTCGATTAAGTTATATGGTAAACGACAGTTTTGAGCACAAGAACCACGGTTTGCGCTGCGTTCTCCGTTTGCCACACTCATATAACAATTTCCGCTAAAAGACACACAAAGCGCTCCAGTTACGAAGAATTCTAGTTCAACATCAGCGTGATCATAAATAGTTTTGATTTGATGCAAGTTTAACTCACGTGCTAAAACCACACGTTTGATTCCGGCATCTTTCAAAAATTTAATTTTATCGGCATCACGATTATTGGCTTGTGTGCTGGCGTGAAGTACGATAGGAGGCAAGTCCATTTCCATAATCGCCATATCCTGAATAATCAAGGCATCAACACCAATATCGTATAATTCCCAAATCATGGCACGACACGTTTCTAATTCGTTGTCGTATAAAATGGTATTCATTACCACAAAAACCTGAGCATTAAATAAGTGCGCATATTTTACTAATGCAGCAACATCTTCAATTGAGTTGTTGGCATTAGAACGAGCACCAAATTGCGGCGCACCAATATATACTGCATCGGCACCGCTGTTAATAGCTGCCATTCCGCCGATTAAATCTCTTGCTGGAGCTAATATTTCTATTTTCTTCTTCATTTCTAAAACTTTAGCCTTTTGTGGTATTCACGAAAAAAAGTGTGCAAAGGTCTAATAAATTATTCGAGTTTGCTAGAGATGAAGCGATTTTTTTGAAATTGTTAACTTAAAAATTATTTAGAGCTTTTAATTTAGATTTTACTGATGTTAAATATTTCTAGCTATTTTTAATATGTTTAGTATTTTTTTTTAATGAATCTTGATGAGACTTAAATTTTTCCATCATCATATGAATATCTTGATGAATTTCATTGGTGTTTTTTATTAGAGGATTAGGTTCTTTATCTTCAAATGGATTATACAAGCCTAAAATTCCAAATACAAGGGCTAAACCAATTCCTGTCCAAGTTGCTATCTGTCCGTACTTATATCTTAAATCTTCTTTTGATTTGTATTTATTTTTAACAAACTCTTTTAAATCTTCAGAGACAAACAGTAATCCCATACAGTTTTCTATAATCTGTTGATAAATTTCATTTGTAAGTCCACTACCTTCAAAAATCACATCAGAATTAGAATCCATAATCAATTGGAATTGATTTGGGTCGATATGGTCTCCTTGATCATTTAGAATAATGAATTTAGAAACAGGATCTTCTTGTGCTTTGTCAAAACCTTTACCCATTATGTATAAAGGTTGTGTTATATCGGCGAGTTGAATAACATCAATAAATCTCTCATTTTTTAGAAATTTAATTAATGATAAAAATTCAAGAAATTCAATCATTATTTTTTTTCTTTTGTTTGGATCTTGAAAATCAATTTTAGGGATGTATAATATTATCTGTTTAGTTTGTGGTAAGACAAATAATGCAGAAGCGGTTAAGTTTCTAAAATAACTATTTTGTAAATGAAAGCTAAAAAATTCAGGGCTTTCATTGGAAATATTCACAAGCATATCTAAAATAGCTTTTTCTCTTTTGTTAAATGTTTTCATTTGATTTCTATGTTATATTTCAAATATAAGCAATAGAGATTTTGTGGTGTACTTTTTAAATTAGTATGAAGAAATAATTTTGCATTTAATTGCTTGGATAATATCATGGTTAATCTTTGAAAGAAATGATCTAAAACAAAAAAACCACCCGACCCAAAGACCGAGCAGTTCTCAAAAAAAAGCATGTATCAATCGATCGATTAATTCGCTCTCATTTTAATTTTTGACAATGTATTTTGAATACTGTTTAATTGTTTTGAAACGATATAAATTTGATCGTGTTCAAGATTGTTTTCTTCGAGCGCCATTTTGTATTTTTCGATAGCAGCTTCTTCTCCTGTTGTACAGGCATTAATAATGGCTTTTGTATCACCTCCGGTGAATGACGATTTAATATCAATCCAAGTTCTATGTAAGGCGCCAAGTGGGCCACCGCCAGAAGTGTCTGTTGATTTTCCGAGTTTATTGATTTGGTCTTGTAATTCTACAATAAATAATGCTCTTTCTCGGGCATAATCAAGAAAATCGGCTTTTATAGCTAGATTTTCCACATGTTCGGCGGCGTTGGTGTATCCTAATTTACCGTCTTCAAGAATTGAAATTAATCCTTCTAGAGTTTTAATTGTATCTGTCGTGGTTGCATCTGTATGTGTCATGACATATGTTTTTTGAAATTAATATATTACAAAGTTTCAAAATTATAAGATGTTCTGTTTTACAGGATTACAACTCTAGTTTTATAATATTCTGGAATGGAAATTTTGAAAATGTCAAAAAGTTTCACGCAGATTTAAAATGATTTTAGCAGATTATTGTTAAAAATGAATCTTCTCGTTGACCGTTTGCGTGAAGGATAGCAGTGGAAAGCCCACAGCCTGACGAAGGAAGAGCAAGGACTTGAAACGGATAGCCTGACCCGAAGGGGCACGCCCAAATTAATAGCATAAAAAACAGCTTAAAGTATAAAAGTGATGAAACTTTTGAACCTTAAGCCGTTTTAGTAAAACTTAGAATATTGTTATGCAGTCAAAGCTTCTTTGATTCTGCGTAATGCTTCTGTTAAAATGTCGTTGCTTGTTGCGTAAGAGAAACGAATACAGTTTGGATTTCCGAAAGCGTCTCCAGTTACAGTTGCAACGTTTGCCTCTGCTAAAAGATACATCGAAACGTCGTTTGCATCTTTAATTTCGTGTCCTTTTAAAGTTTTTCCGAAGAAAGAAGAAACGTCTGGGAATACGTAGAAAGCTCCTTCTGGAACGTTGATTTTTACGCCTGGAATTTCTTTTAATAATCCAACTACTAAATCTCTACGTCCGTGGAAAGCTTCAACCATGTGGTTTAATGCACTTGGATCAGCATCTACAGCTGTGATTGTAGCGCGTTGTGCAACAGAGTTTGCACCAGAAGTTACCTGCCCTTGAATTTTTGTACACGCTTTTGCGATGAATTCTGGAGCTCCAATGTAACCAATTCTGTATCCCGTCATTGCAAATGCTTTTGCAACTCCGTTTACAGTGATTGTTTTTTCTAACATCCCCGGAATAGATCCGATGCTGCAGAAAGTTCCTGAGAAATTGATGTGCTCATAAATTTCATCTGAAACTACGTAAATATTTGGGTGTTTTTCTAATACTTTAGCCAAAGCTGTTAATTCTTCTCTGCTGTAAACAGACCCAGATGGGTTACATGGAGAAGAAAACCACATCATTTTTGTTTTTGGCGTGATTGCAGCCTCTAATTGTTCTGGTGTCATTTTGAAATCTGTTTCTACAGATGTTGGAACTTCAACTGGAACTCCACCAGAAAGTTTTACGATTTCGAAATAAGAAACCCAGTATGGTGCTGGTAAAATAACCTCGTCACCATCGTTCAACATTACTTGCGCGATGTTGTATAATGATTGTTTTGCTCCTGTAGAAACTACGATTTGAGTTGGTTTGTACTCTAAATCATTGTCTCTTTTGAATTTTCTGCAGATTGCTTCTCTCAATTCTAAGTAACCTTCTACTGGAGAGTATGTGCTGTAATTTTCGTCTACTGCTTTTTTTACGGCCTCTTTAATGAAGTCTGGAGTGTTAAAGTCTGGTTCACCTAAACTTAAACTGATAATGTCTTTTCCTTGTGCTTTTAATTCTCTTGCCAAAGCAGCCATTGCTAATGTTTGCGAAGTCGCAAGGTTGTTGATTCTGTCCGAAAGAATATGATTCATTATAAAAATTTTGAATGTCCTTAAATTGCTGTGTTGTTTAAGGAAGGTTAATTATTAATAGATTTTTTTTAGTTTTAAACTGCTAATTCTGGTTTCATTCCCAATTCGCGTAAATGCTTGAAGTGAGCAATAACGGCACTTCGCATTGTTTTATATTCATAATAAGGCAAATTGCATTCTTTTGCTGTTTCCTTTACGATTTTTGCAATTTTACCATAATGAATGTGGCTTATATTTGGGAAAATATGATGTTCAATTTGATGATTTAATCCTCCTGTGTACCAGTTTACGATGGCATTTTTAGGAGCAAAATTAGTAGTAGTGTACAATTGGTGAACCGCCCAAGTGTTGTCCATTTCTCCTAATTCATTTGGTTCCGGATTTGTTGTATGATCTACAACGTGTGCCAATTGGAAAACAATACTCAAAATTAATCCCGCTGTATAATGCATTACGAAAAAGCCTAAAAGTACTTTCCACCAAGCGATTCCAATTACGATTGGTAAAACAATCCAGATAGAAACATAAATGATTTTGGTAATAATAAGAGTCGTCCAAAGAATTTTTGGGCTTTTTGGCTCTCCATAAGATAATTTTCTTTTCAAATAAGCGCGCATTTGTCTGAAATCTGTTGTCAAAGCCCAGTTGAATGTCAATAATCCGTATAAGAAAACAGAGTAATAATGTTGAAAACGGTGAAAACTATGCCATTCTGCATGTTTTGTAAAACGGATAATTCTTCCGGCATCTAGATCTTCATCATGTCCAGGAATGTTGGTATAAGTATGGTGCAATACATTATGTTGTACTTGCCAGTTGTAAACATTTCCAGCCAAAACATAAATGGTGCCGCCCATGAATTTATTGATCCAATTTTTATTTGAATAAGAACCGTGGTTTCCGTCGTGCATAACGTTCATTCCAACGCCCGCCATTCCAATTCCGATCACGATTGATAAAAGCAACATTACCCAAAAAGGCATGTTTAATGTAAGGATTAAAAAGTATGGTGTTAAAAATACTGCAAAAAGAATAACAGCTTTTAAATGCAGTTTCCAGTTTCCAGTTTTTTGAATGTTATTTTCTTTGAAATAATTGTTTACGCGAGAGTTAAGAGTTCTGAAAAACTTCAAATTGTCTTGTCTTGCAAATATAGGTGCAGGGTTATTCATAATTATTTTAAATAGTTTTCAAAGGTAATTATTATAAATTTTCAATTTGCAAAATTGAGTTAAATATTTCAATCGTAAAGTAGTACTTTTGTTAAAAATTTACAGCAATGGATGAGATATTGAAATATTTTCCTGATTTGACCGATCTTCAAATCAAACAATTTCAACAATTAGACTTTTTATACCACGATTGGAATGAAAAAATCAATGTTATTTCTAGAAAAGACATCGATTCTTTATATACAAAACACATTTTGCATTCGTTAGGAATTGCTAAAGTGATGAAATTTGAGCCGGGTACAACTGTTTTGGATGTTGGAACAGGGGGTGGTTTTCCGGGAATTCCGTTAGCAATTCTTTTTCCTGAAACTCGTTTTTATTTGATTGATGTTATTGCCAAAAAAATAAAAGTAGTTCAAGGTGTTGTTGATGCATTAGAATTAAAAAATGTAAAAGCAGAACAAAAACGTGCTGAATTAGTAAAAGGCGATTTCGATTTTATCGTAAGTCGTGCGGTAACTAATATGCCTGATTTTGTTTCTTGGATTCATGATAAAATTAAAAAACAGCATAAACACACTTTAAAAAACGGAATTTTGTATTTGAAAGGTGGTGATTTGGTAGAAGAATTAAAAGATTTTCCAAATGCAACTTTATACGACTTGGCTGGCTTTTTTGAAGATGAATTTTTTGAAACTAAAAAAGTAGTGCATTTGCCCTTAAAGTTTAAGCCATAATTTTTTATAAAAGAATAATAAACCCGATAATGTTTGCTTGCAAAAGCTGTATTATCGGGTTTTGCATTTTAAATTGAATTATAATTAAGATGCTTTTTCGATTGGATTTAAAAATGGATTTTTTTCATAATCCAGATTTTTAACAAAATTATTGATTGCGTTTTCTGATGCCTCTGCAGAATATTCAAAATCTTTATCAAAGAAAAATTCTCGGCATATTAATGGCTCATTTGATGAGTCATAGACCTCTTCATCAGATACTGTATTTGTATCAATAGTATAAGCACAAGGATAAAAATGGCTTAATTCAATAATGATGTCGTTAAACCATTTGTCAAAAACTTTCTTTTTTGGCGTCAAATGACGAACTAATAAAACTAATCCCGTAAGCTCGCTTTGTAAAAAATAAGAACCTTTTTTATAATGAACATCTATTAATCGGGCGTTCATCAATGCAATCCATATTGGCCCGTTAACGCTTCCAGTTGCAGGAAAATTTAAATCAAGATCAAATTCAATTGGTTTTGTATTTTCCGGATTTAAGGTTGAACACCATAAAGCTTCAATTCTTTCTTGAATGTCATTTGTGGCTTTGCTGTATCCTGAAAAGCGACAAAACACCCATTCTAATAATGCGGCAGTCAATGCAACCGAAGCTTTATGATTGATGTGTGATAACGCATTTTCTAGATCTTCATTGTCTTCTAAACAATCTAAAAATTGCTCCGTTTTTTTTCTATTCCATTTAAAGTCAATTTTATGACCAATGCTTTTTGATTTTAAAATAATTGATGGTGTATTCAAATTCTTCATACGCTTTTATGAATTTTAAACTTTTCTTTCGATGGATTTTATAACGGAGCAAATGTATAATGATGCCAATCGTTGAATTATTCCTAAAAGTTTTAAAAATGATAAAATAAGGTTTTTTCAATATGCAAGTGATTGAAAAACAGTAATATAAGAAAAAGACTACAAATTAATAAATTGTACTAATGTAAAATCAAAAAGCCGATTCTCATATAGAATCGGCTTTATTTATGTGGTCAGATTTATAGCTTAAACCTGAAACTTTAAACTAATATTAACCTAAGAAAGGGTATCTGTAATCTTCTGGCGTTACAAAAGTTTCTTTGATAGTTCTTGGAGAAGCCCAACGCAATAAGTTCAATGCAGAACCTGCTTTATCATTAGTTCCAGAAGCTCTTGCTCCACCAAACGGCTGCATTCCTACAACAGCTCCGGTTGGCTTGTCATTAATGTAGAAGTTACCAGCAGCGTTTTGTAATTTAGTTGTAGCCACTTCAATAGCATAACGATCTTGGCTAAATACAGCTCCTGTTAAAGCATATTCAGAAGTAGTATCAACTAATTCAAGAGTTTCTTCCCATTTCGCATCTTCGTAAACATAAAGAGTGATAACTGGTCCGAACAACTCAGTTTCCATTGTAGTGTATTTTGGGTTTGTAGTTACAATAACCGTTGGCTCAATAAAGTATCCAACTGATTTATCGTAATTTCCTCCAACGATGATTTCAGCATCAGCATCTTTTTTAGCTTGGTCAATATAGCTAGCTAATTTGTCAAAAGAACCTTCGTGAATAACTGCTGTAATGAAGTTTCCAAAATCTTCTGGAGAACCCATTTTCATAGATTTAACATCAGCAATTAATTGTTCTTTTACAGCTGGCCATAAACTTTGTGGAATATAAGCTCTTGAAGCAGCAGAACATTTTTGTCCTTGGAATTCAAATGCTCCACGAGTAATTCCTGTAGCTACTTGTTTTACGTTTGCGCTTGGGTGAGCAATGATGAAATCTTTACCTCCAGTTTCTCCTACGATTCTTGGATAAGTTTTGTAATTGTTGATGTTTGCACCAATTTTAGCCCAAATATCTTTAAATACGTGAGTTGATCCTGTAAAGTGAACACCAGCAAAATCGCGGCTTGCTAAAACAGTATCAGTAATCATTAAAGCATCTCCGAAAACTACGTTGATAACGCCGTCTGGAACTCCAGCTTCTTTGAAAACATCAACGATAACTTTTGCAGAAAATATTTGGCTATCACTTGGTTTCCAAACTACAACGTTACCCATCATAGCAGCACTTGCAGGAAGGTTTGCAGCTATAGCAGTAAAGTTGAATGGAGTAATTGCATAAACAAAACCTTCTAATGGTCTGTACTCTACACGGTTCCAAACAGTAGAATCTGATTTTGGCTGATCGTTGTAGATTTGAGTCATGAACTCAACATTGTAACGTAAGAAGTCGATTAACTCGCAAGAAGAATCGATTTCTGCTTGGTGAATATTTTTAGATTGACCAATCATTGTTGCTGCGTTGATACGAGCTCTGTATGGTCCTGCGATAAGTTCTGCAGCTTTTAAGAAAATAGCAGCACGTTGTTCCCATGCCATGTTTGCCCATGCTTTTCTTGCTTCAAGTGCATTTGCAATTGCTTTTTCGATATGTTGTTTTTCAGCTAAATGATATTTCCCAACAACGTGTTTGTGATTGTGTGGAGCTGTAATGTTTCTTGTATTTCCAGTTCTAATTTCTTCGCTTCCAATATATAAAGGAACGTCAATTTGAGAATTCCACATTGTGGTGTAAGCTGCCTGAACTGCTGCTTTTTCTGGTGAGTTCGGTGCGTAGCTTTTTACTGGCTCGTTTACCGCTTTTGGTACATGAAAGAATCCTTTTAACATGGGATAAATTATTTTTAAAATTACGATTTGTTTAATTTTTTACAAAAGTACAAATGATAATTTGAATTTATCACAATACAATATTAAAAAGTTGTATTTTAATAAATGGATCATTCAAGTTGCAGAATAATTAACATTTTAATTGCAGAAAACCGAAATGATTTACGCAAAAAATAAAGGTTTGCTTGAATTTTATAAAATGAAAAGTAAGCTAAACTATAAATTAGTTTAATGCAAAAGGAGCACACATTCTAAAAGTAGGAACAATCACTTTGAATGTTTTAGTTGTAGTGAAATTGATCATATTAAAATGACCTTTCATAGCGCCATAAGGAGACGATAATAAACAACCAGAACTGTAAGTGTGATTTTCACCTGGTTTTAAAACCGGTTTTTTTCCAATTACGCCTTCGCCATCAACAATATCTAAATCGTTTAGAGAATCAAAAATTTCCCAGTGGCGAGAAGTCAATTGAACAGAATCTTTACTATGATTTTCAATTGTAACTACATAACTAAAAGCAAAATGAATCTTGTAGTTTTTGAAGTAAGTTCCTTCAAAACTAGTTAAAACTGATATTTTTATGCCTCTTGTTATTTGAGAAACCATACTAAAGTAGTATATATGTGTGCGTTATACGTGCAAAGCTACGAAAAAAAATGATTGAAGTGAAAACGTTAACATTGTTTTAATTTACGATGTTTATTGAGTTTCCGTTTCCTTTTCCGATCACTCTTTGGTAACGATCAGAACTTTCTTTATAATAAACCAAGATGGTGTATTCATTTTCAGTTTGATAGAAATTTCCATCAACCGCATTTTCGTAATCAATGTTTCCTTTTCTATCTACGGTTCTGTATTGATAGTTCGTGAAGCCTTGCTTGATCATCACTGCTTTTTCAAAGATTGCTTTGTCTGGATTATAATCCATTTTATATTCTGGTGAAAGACTGAAATTATTGAACATTCCCACAATATAGATGTCTTTGTTTAACTGAAAAGCCGGCGCCGAAAGAGTGAAATAAACCCAAGCATAATCGGCTTCGATTTCCATTTTGAATCCGTTGATGTTTTTCACGACAAAATTTCCATTTACGTCTTCATACAGTGTGTAAATTTGGTTGCCTCTTGCGTGATTTGGATATAAATAAGAACTATAAACATCGTTGTTTGAACCCATTCTGGCAACATTATTACTAGCTGCGCGAATATCTTTGTTTTCAAAATACAAAAATTCATTGCCTCCCCAAAACTGCGTTTCTTTGTCGTATTTATAAACCATTTGATTTCCAATGGTATATTGTGGCGGAACATTTTTAATGCTAGTTTTGAAATCACCATTTTGCAATAAAAGCACTTTTATGTTTTGTAAAGGCGTCTGAAAAGTGATATCGTTTGACAAAATAGTAAATTCAAGATTTTGCTTGTAATCAATATTGCTGAGGTTTCGAGTGCGTTTTACCAAACATGCCACAGTTGAATGATTTTCATACAGAACAAATTTTCTTGAAAAAACAACTTCTTTGTCTTCATTTAAGATTTTCAGCATATAATTTCCTGAAATACGCAACTGCGTTGTAAATTGATTCGGAAACGTTAATGTATAATGTGTGTAACCTTGAAGTGTATTGAATGAATTCGAAAAATCAGTAATTCTTTGATTGTCAAAACCGCGAATGTATTCTGTTTTTGGAATGTCAGACGGAATCCAATTGTAATCGCAATGCACTAATTCAAAATAATAATTGGCTTCGTTGCCAAATAAATCATCAAATTGAAATGAAAATACGGATCCCAATTCAAAAATTGGAACCACATTCGTGTCATTTTGAACAAATGAAGCAGTTTTGATATTATATGGAGGATCTACTTCGTTTTGTACTTCTTGGGCTTTCGCCGAAGTAAAAATTAAAAACAAAAAGAAGCTTGTAGATAAAAATTTTGGCATTTGATACTTTGTAAGATTTGTAAATATAACAATTTTATACAACGAAAAATATGCCAATCTATTGGATTTAACTATTAAGAGCCCAAAATGTATTCCAGATTGCCTTCAATTTCATCATTGATATAACTTTCCTCTAAAAGCGAATCCGACAATAATTTTTTGTTTTCCTGCAATTTGATGATTTTTTCCTCAACTGTATTTTTCGAAATAAAACGAATCACGTTTACTTTATTCATTTGCCCGATTCTATGCGCTCGTCCAACGCCTTGTTTTTCTGCGAAAGGATTCCACCACGGATCTAAAAATAAAACATAAGAAGCTTTCGTAATATTTAAACCAACGCCTCCGGCTTTTAATGAAATAAAAAATAACAACGGATTTTCATTTTCCTGAAACTTTTTGACTTCTTGTTCTCTCTTGCTTGCTGGTGTTTCTCCTGTGATTTCACAAAAATCAATTTTGTTTTCTTTGCACCAATCAGTGTAGAAATGCAAATTGGTTACAAACGAACTGAAAATGATTACTTTCTGTTTTGCTTTGACTAAATTTTCCAGATAATTGGTAACTGCAATATATTTTCCAGAATCAATTTCTGAATCTGCATCGACCATTTTCGGGTGATTGCTCAATTGACGCAGTTTCATCAAAGTATTGATAATACTGATTTTATCTGGACTTGAATCGGTTTTCAGAAGGAAATTACGCGCTTTCGATTTTTCTTTCTCGTATAATTTCTCCTGTTCAGGATCCATATCGCAGTAATAGACCTGCTCGGTCAATTCTGGCAAATCTTTTAAAACCTGTTCTTTTGTTCGTCGTAAAATATAAGGTTGGATAAGGTTTTTTAATTCTGCTAAAACTTCTTCGTTTTGCTTTTTCTCAATCGGATTTTTGAAATTTTCCATAAAGAAAGCATAACTGCCCAAAATATCCGGATTGATAAATTGCATTTGCGACCATAAATCGTCAAGCGAATTTTCAATCGGCGTTCCACTTAAAGCGATTTTATGTCCGGTGCTGATTTTATTTATGGCTTTGAAAATCTTAGAATTTTTGTTTTTGATGTATTGACTTTCATCCAAAATCAAATAACGGAAATCGTATTTTTCTAAAATCGAAATATCGCGGTGAATGATGCTGTAACTCGTAAAAATCAAATCGGTTGAATTGATTCTACTTGCTAACATTTTTCGATCATTTCCAACGTATTGCATTTTCGAAAAGTGAGGCGTGAATTTTCCAGCTTCGTTAAACCAGTTAAAAACCAAAGAAGACGGAAGAACAATTAAAGCTTTTAATGGTTCTCTTTCGATTGTAGTTTCGTTGGCGAACAAATCAAAATTAGTAGTTTTGGTTGTAAAGCCCAATTGTTCTTGCACTGAAACCAAAACAGACAAAGTTTGCAATGTTTTTCCAAGTCCCATATCATCCGCCAAACACGCGCCCATGTTGGAGTTGAAATGTCCCAAAAGCCATTTTACGCCATCAATTTGGTACGGCCTTAAAGTCGCTTTTATTAATTCTGAACCCGTAAATTCAGCTTTGTGAATTTGATCTAAATCATTATCAATTTCTGAAATTCCGTCTAAAGCGGTGAAATTACTTTTACGCAAAAGTAAAGCTCCATTTTCTGTCTTAGCTAACTTTGCTAAAGAACCGTATTTGCTGAACCATTCTAACGGAATCAAAAAATAGTTTCCATCAGGCAATTGAAAAAGTCTTTCCTTGCTTTTGATATTCGGAATGATTTCGCTGAAATTGATTTTATAATTTCCAACTGTAATAATGATTTTAATGTCAAACCAATCGGCTTTTGTTTCTTTTGCAATTGAAATCGTATTGCTTTCTGTAATGATTTCTTTGCTTTCGAGTTTTAAATTTTGAATTGTAAAACCTAAATTTTCTAGCTTTTCTTTGTTGTCAATAATCAATTGAATATTGATATAAGGATCAGAACTTTCAGCATCTGATTTTAATCCAAACAATTCATTTTTGATTTTTTCTAAACCAATTTCGAGTAATTTTTCTGTATATGAATTTTCATCTGAACTTCTTTTAAACTGAATTATGCGAGGTTCATTAGCAACGCTGAAATCGACAAATGAATGTGTTTTTTTAGTTTTGCTTCCATCAAAAACATAGCCGTTATAATCAAAATATAGATTAAGATAATAACAGTTTTTAAAGAAATCAAAAACAGGCTGAATCGTGCAGGAAACAATTTTATCGCGAAGTTCGATTTCGAAACCATTGGCTTCAATGTCGATTTTTTTAGCAATTTCCGGAATGAAATTCTTAAAATAATCATCCACTAATTTTGAAGGAATTTCAATTGATTTTTTCTTCAAAAAAGGCGTCAGTTTTTTGCCATTTAGTTCTTTTAATTGCCCTAATTTTTTGTTGACAATTAACCAGCCTGGTTCATCTAAAAGAATATCTACATTATTATCCATTGGAAGAAATGTAGTTTCGTTTTCTTTTAATGAAAGGGTGTAAGTAATGCCTTCAGCGTGCTTGTCAAATTGAATTTGAGGTTCAAAATCCAACGAATCAATACTTACTCTAGAACGATAAAAATCTTTTTCTGGTCCTAAATTGATGGAGAACGGGAATTGTTCTTTTACAATCAGATCGTAAAACGGACCTAGATTGATTTTTAAATGCTGACGAATGGCAAAATCAATTTTAGAGTCTTTCTGCAAATCAGCAATGGTTTTGGCGGATTTGATTTTTGCACCGAATTTTTTGAAAATAAATTCAGGTTTTAAAGATTCGCAAATATTGAGAATCCTTTTGGAATTTGGTTCTAAACTTTCGAAATCAATTCCGAAACTTTCAATAATAGCTTTTGTTGCTTTTTTGTCCAGATATTTGATTTCACTGGTGTTCTCAACAATATATGCGGTTGGGATATAAGCATTCAGATTTTTTTCAAAACTGATGTCAAAACAGAACTGAAATGATTTTGTAGGTTCCAAGGGTTTAGGATTTGGTTAGGCTTGTAATTTGGGATTGGGGCAAAAAAATAAAAGGAGTTTCAAAATAATAATAATTTGAAAACTCCTTTTAAATGAACTTGTATCACTTATTTGGTGAAAAATTAGTTTTCCTGTTTGAAGCAAAGCGGGATAATTTCGCCTTTTGCCAAACAGTATTTTTCAACCAATTCTGGTGCAATTTTGTTAGTGTAATCTTCTTCGATAACAATAAATCCAATGCTTCTTAATTTATCGAAATAATCGCGTCCGTAAACACGCACGTGATCGTATTGTCCGAAGATTTTAGCGCGTTCTTTTTGATCTGTAATCGAATCATCTGCAAAAGTAACTTCGCGAGATAAATCCTGTGGAATTTGCAAAATCGCCATTCCGCCAGGTTTTAAAACTCTGTATAATTCCTGCATTGCTTTAGTGTCATCTGGAATGTGTTCTAAAACGTGATTACATAAAATAACGTCATATTCGTTGTCTTTGAAAGGCAAATTACAGATATCTGCTTTTACATCTGCCAAAGGCGAAAGTAAATCGGTTGTCGTATAATCGAGGTTTTTCTGCTTGCGGAATCTTTTGTAAAAAGCTTGTTCTGGAGCAAAATGCAATACTTTTTTAGGCGCTGTAAAAAAATCAGTCTGATCGTTTAAATACAACCAAAGCAAACGGTGTCTCTCTAAAGAAAGCGTACTTGGTGAAAGTACATTGTTACGTTGTTTTCCATATCCGTAAGGCAAAAACGATTTAAAGCTTTTTCCGTCAATAGGATCTGTAAATTTATCTCCTCTTAAAGAGAAAGCTAAAATTGGGCGTGCTACGTAACTCAAACGAATTAATAATGGACGCGGAATTGTATTAAGTACGAATTTAAAAAGTTTCTTCACTGGTTTGATTCGGGTTGTATTAAAGTACTAATGGGATTTTTCTAAATTCGTCTTCTTCGTTGCTTTCGATTCCTAAAGCTTTGTAGATGTATTGGAAAGTCGATAATAATTCTGGTTTTCCATCCACTAAAGCTACGTCGTGCTCAAAGTGTGCACTAGGTTTTCCGTCAGCAGTTAAAATTGTCCAGCCGTCTTTTAGTTGTTTGATATTTCTTGTTCCCATGTTGATCATTGGTTCGATTGCTACCACCATTCCTTCAACAAACATTTTTCCGCGACCACGTTTTCCGTAGTTTGGCATTTCTGGTTCTTCGTGCATTTTTTGCCCAACACCGTGTCCTACCAATTCACGAACTACGCCGTAACCGTGAGCTTCAGTATATTTTTGAATCGCATTTCCAACATCTTCTACGCGATTTCCAGCTTTAAATTCTCTAATTCCAACATAAAGAGATTCTTTAGTTACTTGCAAAAGTTTTTTAACTTCCGGCGCAACTTCTCCAATTTCGAAACTGTACGCGTGATCTCCGTGGAAACCATTTTTAAAAGCACCACAATCAACCGAAATTACATCACCGCTTTTAAGAGGAACATTATTAGGAATACCGTGAACAACCTGAGCATTTGGGCTCATGCAAAGCGAATTCGGGAAGTCGTACAATCCAAGGAAACTTGGAACCGCACCGTGATCACGAATAAATTCTTCGGCTAATTTGTCAAGATATAATGTAGTAACTCCTTCTTTAATTTCAGAAGCAATCATTCCTAATGTTTTTGATACGATTAAAGCACTTTCGCGCATTAATTCGATTTCCTCTCTAGTTTTTTGGATAATCATATTTTTTCCATTTTCAGTTCGCAAAAGTACAATTTTTATCTCATTTTTTGACTAAAAATTTTTAGCCACGAATTCACGAATTAATACAAATCAAAATTATATAAAATTGAATTCCACCAATTTTAATTTTTACAGATAAAAAAGAGAAAATTCTTGAATTTGTGGCGATTAAACAATCGATAGAGTTAAAGCGTTTCAGAAAAAAGGCTTAAATTAGTAGTAAAAACCGTTGTAATCATGGAAACTATTACAGATAAAGATATAGCCAAAGTAAAAGCGCTGCAGAAAATGAAGCGAAATGCTTTGGGACTTTTGGGTATTGCAGTGTTGTTGTTTTTAATTGCTATTTATTTTAAAATTCCGATGTTGCAGGCTTTTAGCGAAGCGGCAATGGTAGGTGGAATTGCCGATTGGTTTGCTGTTGTAGCGCTTTTTCGTCATCCAATGGGAATTCCGATTTGGCATACAGCCATTATTCCGACCAAGAAAAATGAAATAGGCGAAAATCTTGGAAATTTTGTTTCTGAAGAATTTCTCGACCGCGAAAAATTAGAAGTTAAATTGGACGAATTAAATTTTGCAACTAAAGCTTCGGAATGGCTTTCACAGGAGGAAAATGCCAATAATATTGCCAATTCGGTTGCAGTGAGCGTTATTCCTGGAATTTTAAGAACCATAAAAGATGAAGATGTAAAGCGATTCATTCAAGTCCAGTTTGCAACAAAAATTGAAGGGATAAATTTTGGAGAATGGGTGGCATTGGCATTAGAACCTTTGCAAAAAGGAGATTTGAAAAATCAGATGCTGACTAATCTGTTGGAGGTTATGAGTTCTGAATTGACGAACAACAAAGATTTAATCAGACAGAAAGTAAAAGCTTCAACTCCGTTTTTGAGTTTCGGATTGGCAGATAAAAGTATTACAGAGGGTGTTTTTAATGGCTTGCAAGATTTTTTGAATGAAGCCAAAAAACCAGAAAGTGCAGTGCGATTAAAAATTGACGAGTACATTTTTAATTTCTTAGAAAAAGTGAAAAACTCCGAAGAAATGCGAATAAAGATCAATAATATGATTTTGGGCTTTGTTGGCAAAAAAGAAGTTCAGGATTACATCAATGGAATTTGGGATGAAATTAAACTTTCCATTACAAACGATTTAAGCCGTGGTGATGATTCTTCAATAAAAAACAATATTGCAGATTTGATTCAAACTTTTGGAAATGGAATCAAGGAAGATGTCGTAATGATCGATAAAATCAACGGATTTATTAAAAACGATTTATTGGAGATGCTTTTAAATAATAAAAAAGTAATTGGGGATTTGATTTCGTCGACCGTAAAAAGTTGGGATGGAAAAGAAGTTTCGGAAAAATTGGAATTAGAAATCGGTAAAGATCTTCAATATATTAGAATCAACGGAACTTTGGTGGGCGGTGTTATTGGATTAATAATTTATGGTGTTGAGCAATTGTATCATTTTTTGTTTTGATAATAAAAGTTTAAGAGTACAATGTCAGGCTGAGCGGAGTCGAAGCCTTTCGTTTTCATAAGCCTTCGACTTCGCTCAGGGTGACAATCGGTATAAAAAGAAAACCATATAAATGAACTTATATCACTTATATGGTTTTAAATATTTAAGGGTGGTTTTTCTACAACAATGAATGACAAGTCATAGCATTTGGTTGCTGAACGCCCATCAATTCTAAAATTGTTGGAGCAATATCACCTAAAACGCCATTTTGAATGTTTTTCAATTCTTTGTCCACTAAAATAATTGGCACTGGGTTTGTTGTGTGCGCTGTATTTGGACTTCCGTCAGGATTGATCATCGTTTCACAGTTTCCGTGATCTGCAATTACGATTGTTGTATAACCATTCGCAAGAGCGGCGTCGATCACTTTTTTCGCGCAAGCGTCAACAGCTTCACAAGCTTTAATTGCAGCTTCCATAATTCCAGTATGGCCAACCATGTCTCCGTTTGCGAAGTTCAAACACACGAAATCAACTTCACCTTTGTTCAATTCAGGAACAAGAGCATCAGCTAGTTCGTAAGCGCTCATTTCTGGTTGTAAATCGTAAGTTGCTACTTTTGGCGAGTTTCTCAAGATTCTTGATTCGCCTTCAAAAGGAGTTTCTCTTCCTCCAGAGAAGAAGAACGTTACGTGAGGATATTTCTCAGTTTCAGCAATTCTGATTTGTTTTTTGCCAGCTTTTTCTAAAACTTCACCAAGAGTTTCGGTAATATTATCTTTATTGTAAACCACTTTTACGTTTTGGTACGTTTCATCGTAGTTGGTCAATGTTACATAATATAAGTTTAATTTATGCATGTTTTGCTCGTGGAAATCTTGCTGCGAAAGTGCTTCAGTAAGCTCGCGTCCTCTGTCTGTTCTAAAGTTGAAGAAAATTACAACATCGTCTTCAACAATTGTAGCAAGAGGTTTTTCGTTTTCATCAACAATAACAACAGGCTCGATAAATTCGTCGGTTACATCTTTTGAGTAGCTGTCAAGAACACTTGCAACTGCATTTTTAGAAGGAGTTCCAACTCCGTTAACTACCAGGTCGTATGCTAATTTTACACGCTCCCAACGTTTGTCACGATCCATTGCGTAGTAACGTCCAACGATTGAAGCGATTTTAACTGGAGTGTTTTTAATATGATCTTCAAGATCTTGAATGTATTTTGCTCCAGATTTAGGATCAACATCACGTCCGTCTGTAAAAGCGTGAACATAAACTTGATCTAAACCATATTCTTGCGAAGCGTCAATTAAGCCGCGTAAGTGAGAAGTATGTGAGTGAACACCTCCGTCAGAAACTAATCCTAAAAAGTGCACTTTTTTATTATTTGCTTTAGCATAAGTAAACGCATCAACTAAAACTTGCTCTTTTGCAAGCGTTTTGTTTGCTACAGCTAAATTAATTTTGGCTAAATCTTGATAAACAATTCTTCCAGCTCCAAGGTTCATGTGGCCAACTTCACTGTTTCCCATTTGACCTTCTGGCAAACCAACATTCAGACCATCAGTTCTAAGTTGAGCGCTTGGGTAATTTTTGTAAAGACTGTTTATAAAAGGAACATTTGCATTGTCTATTGCGGATACTTTAGGGTCAGGAGATTTTCCCCAACCATCTAAAATCATAAGGATAACTTTCTTGTTCATTACTTTTTGTTTTCTACAAAGATAAGTCATTTCTAAACTTTGCAAGGGAACAGCGATACATTTATGTTTAATAAAATGAAGCGTGTCAAAAAATAATAATTTAATTGCAGAAGCCTTTATTTTTTAAAATTAATTCACGCTAAGCTCTCTTTCTGAGCTTATTTTTGACAGCATTGTAGTCAATAAAATATTTGACACTGATTGAAAAAGCATGTTTTAAAGCGTCATTATTAAGTAAAGCAGTTACGTTGTCCTTATATTGTTTATCGATAATGCGCTCAAAATTATCGGCATTGTTGCGATATAGCACCGAAACCTGACTTCCTGGAGCAAACCACCAGGAATACGATAAGTCAGCATTCCAGGAATAAAAGCTTGAATTTTTGTTTTCATCGTAGTCTGGATAAGGTGTTAAAGTGCCGTCGTTCTGAAGTTGTAAAATATCTTTGTTTTCGGCATAAGACCAATATTGCCTTACCGATAAATTAAACGTCATCGTGCTGTTTAAGGCATATTTTCCGCCTAGCGTATTTGAGTAAGTAACAACATTTCTATTGGCAAAAACAATAGTATTTGGAGTTGCTTCATTGTCATCTGCATCAACGCTATCGATGTATCCTTTGTTGTTGTTTTTTCTGAAAAAACTAAAATAATACGTCAGCAATAATTTGTCGTTAAAACGGTATCTTGGTCCAATATCAATTCCATATGAAGTTCGCCCAGGTTCATCTAGAATCGCAATCGATGGATTCAAGTCAATTGCGAATTTGTGATTGTAATTAGTAGAAACGCTTCCCCAAGCTTCGATTTTTCTCGGAATAATCACATATCTATTGTCGGCTCTTGGTTCATAATAATCATGAGATTCCATTGGATAGACCGTTATTCCGCCACCATAATAATTGTTTTTTACGGTTGTCAGGTTTACGTTTGCATTAATGCTGTTATCTTGTAGCAATCCAGATTCCTTGTTGAATTCGGCATACATATTATAGTTGATTCTAAAGCTATTGAAAAGCTTTGTGGGGTTTAGAATTCTATAATTTGCATTTCCATAAAAGTTGTAATAATTCGTGTAAAAATTGATTCCGAGGTCATTCGGGTCATAACCTTTGGTCACGAAATCAGAACCTACACTATAACGGTATTTTCCACTCGTTTCAGCAAAACCAATTGTTGTAAAAACGCCGTTTTTATCTTCTTCCATGTTAATATGGCTGTATTTTGCATTTCCATATAAACTGTAAGTGTTTGCTTTTGTATTTAAATCCCAAGCCAGCCCCGTTACATTGGCGTCTCTGTAATGACCATTTCTGGTAACATTGGTATTTATAAAGGTAAGTGATGAATTTTTGCGAAAGCGCTGATCAAGCACCAAAACATTATAATTAGTCAGAGGCTCGACAATGACACGACGTGTTTCGTTTGAAATCGTGTCTTTTATTGTAGCAAATGTTTTTTCAGTAACAGCATTCAAAACTCCAATTCCCAATCCTTTTTTTGTTCTTCCAGAAACTTTTAATGCATTAATAAGACTAACGTTTTGAACATTTTCAATGATTTCTTCATTGTCATTTAAGTCAGGATCGATGGATGGGCTTCCGCCAATTCTTCTTGAATAAAAAATATTTCCTTTATTAAACAAGTCAGTTCCTTCAGTAAAAAAAGCGCGATTTTCATTAAACTGCTGTTCAAACGGACTAAGATTCAAAATTCGGTCATCGTATTTTGTTTGTCCAAAATCGGGAATCAAAATAGCATCAAGTGTGAAAGCATCATTAATTCCGTACTTAATGTCCATTCCGCCTTTCATTGTGCCGTACGTTTTTTGGCCGTCTGCTGCATTTAGATAATAAGAAGCATACGGCAAAAAGAACAATCGAGTAGGAGGTTTGATGTTTTCAATTCCCGCCAATTCTCCATTTTGCTGGGTAAATGTTCCTATTTTGGTATCAATTAAATTCCAAGTATATTTTTTGCGTTCGCGTTTTATTTCTCTAAAAAAGTTGATGCCCCAAGTTTGTTTGTTTTCTGCAGAAAAACGAAGCGCAGCATACGGAAGCTTGATTTCTACAATCCAGCCTTTATCGGTAATTCTGGCTTTGCTCAACCAAACAGCATCCCACGAATAGTCTTCTCCAATGGCATCAGTCATAATGCAATCGCCTTGAACATCTGCCGCTGAAACAAAAAACTCAAAATTTTGTTGGCCGTCATTAAAGCCATTGACGAAAACACCAAAAATATCAGCAGTTCCAAAATTATCGCGCTGAGATATTTCTTTTAAAATTTTGGTGGGTTCGTCGTCATACATCATTGCACCAATATAAATGGCGTCATTGTTATAAAGAACTCTAATTTCGGTTTTTTTGGCTTCGGGAATTTGTTTGCCATTGTCAGGTTCAAACATGATAAAATTAGTTGCAATTGGTGCGTTTTCCCAAGCGGCCTCATCCAGTTTTCCATCAATGGAAATGGATTCTGTGGTGGTTTGAGCCTGTAGCGTTTTTTTCTGGCTATGGCACAAAAAACAGGTTAGAAGAAGACTTAAGAAAACTAAATTTTTCATGAATTTTTTAAAATGGTAAAACTAAAATGGTGTTTGATGCAGTAATAGACATTCTTTTGTTTCGAATGTTACAGTTTCAAAGGCCAAAAATACTATTTAATTGTATTTTCTTTAAGAAAAAGTAAGAAAACATTTAGTTTTTTACCGTAAATAAAAATCTTACAAAAACTTTTGTTTTTTGCTTAAAATGCAAAATTTTTACTATTATTCTGTTAAAGTTTCAGTAAAAAAGCACTGTTTCAGCATGTTGCGTTTAAATCGCTATGAATTTTTTATATTTTTGCCCTACCCAAATTTAAATATTAACCTAAAGAAATTCAATGATTTACAAAATTTATCCCCTGTTTGTGTTTTTCCTGTTGTCTTTTGGTAAAGATTCAAAAAGCACTCCCGAAATTAAAACTGCAACAACAAAAAGCATTGCTAAAGTTGAAAAACTTACGGTTGATGCTAAGATTGAAAGTGTGTACAGTAATTTAAATGCAAATCATTTTCAGTTGCCAGAGCTTAAAACTTTTTCTGAAGCTTTGAAAGGATTTTATCTTTTGAAAGAAAAAGGAATAGTGCAAAAAGACATTTTGACTTTGATTGATTTTAGTTTGTCATCAAACATGAAACGTCTTTGGGTAATTGACTTGTCGAGTAATACTATTTTGTTTCAGTCGCTAGTAGCGCACGGAAGAAATACTGGTGAAGAATTTGCATCTTCGTTTTCAAATAATAATTCGTCATTTAAAAGTAGTTTAGGATTTTATGCTACTGGCGAAATTTATCAAGGAAAACACGGCGCGTCATTACGTCTTGATGGCTTAGAAAAAGGATTTAATAGCAATGCCCGTGAAAGAGGCGTTGTAATGCATGGCGCTGATTATGTGTCAGAATCATTTATAAAAGCACACAAAAGATTAGGCAGAAGCCAAGGTTGTCCTGCAATTCCTTTTGAATTGCGAGATGAAATAATTGAAGCTATTAAAGGAAAATCGTGTTTGTATATTTATCATCCATCAAGAAATTTCTCAATGGAAGAAAAGCTAATTTCTTAATTTAGCATACAAATCCGAATCTAGATTATAAATATCAGCTCTAAAAATGAGCTGATTTTTTTTGCTCCATGCCGTCCAATACCATTGATATAAAGCATATTTTTTGGTGATTTTGATGCTGGTTGTTTTTTTAGAAGCAATTATGGTGTCGATTTTTATCTTCGAAAAACGTACAGAATCGGCTAAAATATGTTCTGCTAATTCTAGCGGGTTTTCAACTCGCACACATCCAGAACTTAATGATCGATTGTTTCTTCCGAAATAATTTCGGTGATTCGTATCATGAAGATAAACACTATGGTGATTCGGAAATAAAATTTTCATTACACCAAGTGAATTGTTGTAGCCAGGACTTTGAATGTATCTGTAGTTATGAGGTTTGTTTTCATTCCATTTATTTGGCTCAACTACATTTCCTGAAGTATCATATATCGTTATGTTTTTATTGGCCAAATAATTTCGATTTCGCTTCATGGCCGGTACAACATCTTCTTTTAGAATAGTAGGCGGAACAGTCCAAGTTGGATTAAAAACTACTGTTCTTAACGTCGAAGTGATTATAGGTGTTTTTCTTTTGCTTGTGCCCACAACAATATTTCTCACCAAGGTTGTGTCTTGATTTTCAACCACATTTAAGCTGTAATCGGGAATGTTGATAATGAAATAGTTTTCAGCAAAATCAGTGGTAAACCATCTCCAACGTTCTAAATTGGCAATAATTTGCTGTTTTCTTTTTTCTTTCGAATAATTTAAAGCGCTTATAGTTCCTTGTCCAATTACACCATCGGCGGCCAAACCGTGGCGTTCTTGAAATCTTTTTACAGATTCAAATGTTTTATTATCATATATTTTCGTAAAACTGCTGTCTTTTCCAGTCATGTCGCCCCAAAATAAAAGCCTTTTTTTGATGTTGATTAAAGCATTGTTTGTGTCTTTTACTGTGATTTTTTCCAATGATTCGATGGTGCCAATGTTATCATCCGGAAAAGTATTAATGATTTCAAGCGCTTTTAAAAGCTCTTTGTAAGTTTCAGATTTTGGTTGGATATTATCGACAATGCTGTCTAATTTGTTTTTGTTGAAGGCTTTAATCAGCACATCGTTTACATCAAGAACTTTTTCATCCAGATCCCAATCAGTATAGATTGTTTTAGGATCTAGTTTTCCTTTGAAAAGATGATTCAGGTATTTTTCAAAATTATAGGTCAGCAAAATATCATAAGTTGCCAAATCAGTATCGCTTAGCGAACTAATTCTTTTTTCGAATTTTAGCAATTGCGAAGCTTTATAATCTTCTGGTTCTAAGCCTAGTTTGTCGGCGTTTTCCAGTTGTGATAAGACATAAGTTCGTTTTTTAAGATTGCCCCAAACAGTTTTATTTTCAGATGAATTATAAAACTGTTTAAGGGTTTCACTTTTGTAAGCGCCAATTACAGCGGTATCAATTTCAACCTTTCTTTCATCAGTAAGTATGATTGCTGGTGCCTTTTTTTTGACAACAGGAATGATTTTTGGTTCTTCTTTTTTGCAGCCAAAAAACAAGCATATCACTAAAAGAAAGTAAAGTTTTTTCATTTTATAATTTTTTATACATCAAATAATGTTCTCCAACATCCTTAATGTCAAAAGGTTCTCCTGAAACCTCGTAATTCATTTTTTTATAAAAGCCTACAGCGGCAGTTCGTGCGTTAAACCAAATCAGTTCAACTTTATTTTCATTACAGTAGTTTTCGCAATGTTTTACAAGAGCTTCGCCAAATCCTTTTTTTTGATGGGCATCTAATACCGCCATTCCGCGAATCTGAGCTTGGTTTTTTGCGGCAAATATAGAGTTGATTTGTGGAAATAATGAAATTATTCCTGTTAAATTTTTATTTTCAAATAAACCAAAATGATGTGTAGTGTCTAAATCATCGCCTTCAAAGATGCAACTTTCAATAGGTTTTCCTGCTCTTAAAACAGGTTGACGAACGGCATAAGTCTCTTTTGATGGGATTTCTTTAATAATAGTCATGATTTTTTTTAATTTTTTTCAATTTATAACTTTTTAATTTTAAATGTGTTATAAATTATTGTTGTTTTTTATTGAATTTTTTTGCCCAAAAGCTTGTTTTGAACTTAACTTTCTTTCTATATTTGCACCACCAATGCGAAAGTAGCTCAGTTGGTAGAGCTCCAGCCTTCCAAGCTGGTTGTCGCGAGTTCGAGCCTCGTCTTTCGCTCTAAAATAAATAATTTTAGATTTTTTTTTTTTTTTAGAAATTAAAATTATTTATATTTGCAGCACAAATGCGAAAGTAGCTCAGTTGGTAGAGCTCCAGCCTTCCAAGCTGGTTGTCGCGAGTTCGAGCCTCGTCTTTCGCTCTTCAAAAGCCTCAAACATTGTTTGAGGCTTTTTTGTTTTTATTCTTTTTTATTTTTTTTGAACCATATAAGTTATATAAGAAAATGTAAGTTGTTTTTTGAAGCTTCATTTAAATGAACTTATATAACTTATATGGTTTTGAAAATTATTTCAGATTGCTCAGATCACTTTCGGTTTCCAGCTCTACCGGCGTTTCATTTCGTTTAAACAAACGTGCTGTCAGATTTCCTTTTAAAGTGACTTTTTCTCCTTTTACTTCTAGCCAGCTTCCTTCTCTTAAGCCCAAAACGGGAATGGAATTGAAAGCATGAAATTCTTTAATTCTAGTTTCGCGCGTTTCGCCCATGTGCTTAGACTGCAAATCTGGATCTAAATAATGCGGATTTAAATTAAAAGGAATTAATCCTAAAGTCTGAAAACTTGGCGGATAAATGATAGGCATATCGTTTGTAGTTTGCATTGACAAACCGCAAATATTGCTTCCAGCACTTGTTCCTAAATAAGGCGTGCCATTTTTTACAGTCTCAGCAAGGAGCTGCATAATGTTGTTTTTGTAAAGTTGAGTTACTAGCAAAAATGTATTGCCACCGCCTGTAAATATGCCTTCTGCGTTTTTGATTGCATCTTGAGCGTCTTCAAATTCATGAATTCCTTTTACTGAAATGTTAATAGTTGCAAAAGCCTGTGAAACTTTTTGCGTGTACTCGTCATGCGAAATGCCACTTGGACGTGCATATGGAATAAATAAAATGCTTTTGCAATTTTTAAAATGAGATTGTAAAGTGGGTAATAAATACTCTAAATAACTGCCTTCGTGTAGAGTAGAAGTGCTGGCAATAATGACGCTTTTCATAATTTTCTAAAATCAGATTTTGTACGCTAAAGATATTAAAAACTCTCTTTTTTGTGAAGATTGCCAAGGTTTAATTAACATATTTTTACCAAGTCCTTAATATTAAATTTTGAACACATTAAGATATTTTTACGGCTTTAAGAATAATTTTAATTTTTTATCATTTTGATTAATAAAATTGCTTGTTTTTTGTTGGTGTTTTGCGGGCAGAATGCCATTTCGCAAGTTGAAGAACGAACGGTCGTCAATGGGAAAATTGTTTCCAGCTGTGCCGATATGGAAGGGGTTTATGTAGTTAATGCGCAAACAGAGGCAATGACAATGACAGATGCATCGGGTGGTTTTTCTATTTTGGCAAAAGCTGGGGAAACTCTTGTCTTTTCATCAATACAATTTAAAGAAAAAAGAGTTTTATTGACGGCTGAAAATTTTTCAGATCTTAATTTTACTGTAAAATTGAGCATGGTGATGCATCAGCTCCAAGAAGTTGTGGTTCGGAATTATAATGGAATTAATGCAGAGTCGTTAGGAATTGTTCCTTACGGACAAAAAACATATACGCAAGCAGAAAGAAGACTTCGTACGGCAACTGGTTTAGATGCGCAAGCTGGCGGAGAAAATGGTATGGCGGGCGGATCGATTTCTGCAGATCCTTTGCTGAATTTCTTCTCAGGAAGAACAGCAATGCTTAAAAAAGAAGCTGAGGTCGAGAAGAAAGAAGCTTTTATGAAGCTTTTGGAAAAAATGTTTACTTTGGAGCATTTTATAAATGTTTTGAAGATTCCGAGTGAATATGTAAAAGGGTTTGAGTATTATGCGGTCGAGAATGATAAGTTTACAATTATTTTGGACTCAAAAAATAAAACTTCCACAGAGTTTTTGTTAGCTGAATTGGCAACAAAATATAAAGAAATGATTGCTAGTGAAATCAAATAATACTTTACATATAATCTTTTTTTTGTTGCTGATGCAGTTTGGCTTTGGTCAAAATTTGGTCAGAAAAGAAATGCTTGGGCAAATTTTAGAGCAGTCGACTTCTGTTGATGGCGTAAATATTGTCAATAATACAACACAAGTTTCTACAATTTCAGATGCAAACGGAATGTTTTCTATTGCCGTAAAGGAAGGCGATGTGCTTGTTTTTTCATCTGTAAATTTAGATCCGTTAAAACATAGAATTACTGCCGAAGATTTGAATTTGGATAAGCTTCTGATTAAAATGACTGCCAAAGAAATTGAGTTGAAGGAGGTTGTTGTAAATGAAAATCCATATATCACAACTGAAAACCTCGGAATTGTGCCACATGGGCAAAAAACATACACGCCTGCTGAGAGAAAAGTGTATACCGCAACTTCAACTTCGATAGATAAATTACTCAATAAGATTTCTGGCCGAACTACAATGCTAAAAAAAGAAGTTGCTGTAGAAAAGAAGGAAATGCTTTTCAGAAAATTAGAATATCTTTTTGAAGAGAATTATTATACTGAGCGATTGAAAATTCCTGTAGATGATATTAAAGGATTTCAATTATTTTGTGTGGATGATGCTCAATTTGCCGTATCTTTGAATACAAAGAACAAAACAATGAGTATGTTTTTAATCACAGATTTAGCCAGAAAGTATTTAATAATTCTCGAAAATGAAAAATAAATTAGGAATATTCGTTGTTTGCTTGTTTTGTCAAATTGCATTAGGGCAAAACACTAGGTTGTCACTTCATGGACAAGTGGTAAATTCATCATTAACAATTGAAAGCGGGTATGTAATGAACATTAATGCCAACAGCAGAACGTTTATTGGTTCTGGCGGATTGTTTGATATTTTGGCAAGGCCAAAGGATACTTTGGTTTTTACAGGGATGGCATTTCAGTCTAAAAAAATTGTTTTAACAGAAAAAGATTGCGCTGAAATTTTATTTAAAGTTCAATTGGATTTGGTTAACAACCAATTAAAGGAAGTTGTCGTTCATAAAGATTTAAAAGTAAAAACACTAGGAGTTGGCTCACAATCAATTGTCGATATGCAATTTGAAGATGACAAACAGTCAACGGCAAAAAATACAGCAATGTATTCTGATCAAACTATAAAATACGGAACTGATTTTGTCCGAATCTTTAAAGACGTCAAGAAGCTTTTGAAGAAAAAAGAAGATGTAAAAGAAGAGGAGATATCAGATATTGCTTTTGTTGCTTATGCAAAAGATAATTTTAAGCCTGATTTTTTTACTAAAACATTAGGGTTGAAAGAAGACGAAATAGATTTGTTCTTAATGTATTGTTCTAATGATCCGGAATCTAAACGACATGTTGATCCAGATCAAAAATTTGAATTGATCGATTTTCTGATCAATAAGAATAAGGAATTTAAAAAATCGAATGTCACTGAAAAATGAAAAAAAGATTGATTTACCCCTTAATTGGGGTTTTATTTTTATTGCTCTCCGCATTTGCCTTCCATAAGTTTTATATGGGTGTTTTTCAGGTGAATTACGCCGCCGAAAAAAAAATGATTCAAATTACATCTCGAATTTTTGTGGATGATTTGAATAACGGAATAGAAAAGAAATACCATAAAAAAACCTTCATTGGTACTGAAAAAGAAACTCCAGAAGATGTCGAGCTTTTGAAAAAGTATCTTGCTGAGAATTTTACCATGAAAGTTAATGGCCAGCCAAAAGTGATTACATTTTTATCTAAAGAAGTTGAATCTGGAGATGTTTTGGTTTGTTATTCAAGAATAAAAGATATTGATAAATTCAAGACGCTCGAAATTTCAAACACAATTTTAGTGGATTGGAATGCTGAACAGCAAAACATTACACATATTTCAGCGTTTGGTACAAAAAAGAGTGTGCTTTTTACAGAATCTTCAAGGAAAGAAGTGTTAAAGTATTAATGGATGGGTGAAATTATCATTTTAATTGTTATTTTCACACCCTGATAAAATTACCATTAAACTTTTATGAAAAAACTTTCGCTATTATTACTTTTTCCTGCGATGTTGGTTGCTCAGGAAAAAGCAAATACCCCACCTGTTCCAAGGCAACAAGGAAAGTATGACACAAACAAATTCAGCCAAATGTATGATTTGTTGGCTACTCCAAATATGTTTCGTACTGCATCTGGAGCACCAGGGCCAGCTTATTACCAGCAACAAGCAGATTATAAAATTGATATCGAACTGGACGATAAAAATTCAAAAATAACAGGATCTGAGGTTATTACATATTCTAACAATTCGCCAGATAGTTTAGAATATTTGTGGATTCAATTAGATCAAAATCAAGCAAGAGCAAATACACAAAGTACTTTAGCGGAAAGCGAAAAAATCAATCAAGTATTGCCTCTTGATGGTTTTTCAAGCAAATATTTGAAAAAAGATCTTGAGCGCGGTTTTAATATCGAGCAAGTAAAAGATGCTAAAGGAAATCCAATGTCGTATACCATCAACGAAACAATGATGCGTATTAATTTGGCGACTCCTTTAAAACCAGGTGAAAAAATCTCTTTAGCTATTAAATGGTGGTACAACATCAATAATTACAGAAAAGAAGGCGGACGTTCTGGTTATGAATTATTCGAAAAAGACGGAAATAAATTATATGTAATTGCGCAGTTCTATCCAAGAATGGCAGTTTATAATGATGTTGAAGGATGGCAAAATATGCAATTCTGGGGAAGTGGGGAATTTGCTCTTCCTTTTGGAAACTTCGACGTAAATATTACAGTTCCTGCTGATCACGTAATTGATGCAACAGGAGAATTGATGAACAGAAGCGAAGTTTTTACTGCAGAACAAGTTAAGCGTTACGAACAAGCTCAAAAATCATTTGACAAGCCTGTTGTAATTGTAACTCAAGCTGAAGCTGAAGCTGCTGAAAAAGGGTTTTCTGAAAAGAAAAAAACTTGGAAATTCAGTGCTAAAAATGTTCGTGATTTCGGAATTGCTTCTTCTAGAAAATTCATTTACGATGCAATGGCTGTAAAATTAGGAGGGAAAGTGGTAATGGCAGAATCTGTTTATCCAAAAGAAGCAAATCCGCTTTGGGGAGAAACTTCAACAATGACAGTTGCACATACTTTAAAAAGCTACTCTTCTCATACATTTGATTATCCTTATCCAAAAGCAGTTTCAGTTTCTGCAGAAGATCAAGGTATGGAATACCCAATGATTTGTTGGAACTTTGGTCGTCCTGACGAAAATGGAGTGACAAGCAAAGAAGTTAAAAACGGAATGATTGGTGTTGTTATCCACGAAGTTGGACACACTTTCTTCCCAATGATTGTAAACTCAGATGAGCGTCAATGGACTTGGATGGATGAAGGTTTGAACTCATTTTTAGAATATTTGGCTGAACAAGAATTAGATCCGAATTTCCCATCAAGACGTGGACCAGCAAAAAATATCGTTCCTTATATGAGCGGTGATCAAAAGTTTTTAGAGCCAATTATGTCTAACTCTGAGACAATTCAGCAATTTGGTAATAATGCTTACGGAAAACCAGCAACAGGTCTTAATATTTTAAGAGAAGTTGTAATGGGAAGAGAATTGTTTGATTATGCTTTTAGAACATATGCAAACAGATGGAAATTCAAGCACCCAACTCCTGAAGATTTCTTCAGAACGATGGAAGATGCTTCGGCTGTTGATTTGGATTGGTTTTTCAGAGGATGGTTCTATTCAACTGATTTTGTAGATATCGGAATTAAAGATGTAAAACAATATTATGTTTCTGAAACTCCAACTGCTGATCTAAAAGATGTGAAAGTTAGAAAAGGACGTTTTGGTTTAGACAAAGGACCGTTTGTATATTTAGTTTCTGGAGACAATGCTGAGGTTAGCGCATCAAGCAAAAAAGCGTTAAAAGTTGAAGACGTAAAATTATTATCAGATTATGTGAATCAAACTTTTACAGCAGAAGAAAAAACAAGTTTGAAATCGCCTAAATATTTCTACGAAGTTGAATTCAACAAACCAGGAGGTATGATTATGCCAATCTTAGTTGAAATCACGTATGAAGATGGTTCAAAAGATAATTACCAGTACCCAGCACAAATCTGGAGAAAAAATAATGATACTGCGAAAAAAGTTTATGCAACTTCAAAAGCAATTAAAAGTATCCAAATTGATCCAAAATTGATGACTGCTGATATTGATGTGACCAACAACTCTTGGCCAAAAACAGAAGAAAAATCAAAATTTGATTAAGAATAAACTAAAAAAGACTCTGAAAAGAGTCTTTTTTTTTAAGTAAATTTTAAAACTCTACGCATCAAAATTTAATATCTTTGTGACCACACAAAATTTAAAAAGATATGTTCGGTATAGGAGGAGGAGAATTAGTTTTCATACTGTTTATAGTATTAATGCTTTTTGGTTCAGATAAAGTGCCAGAAATTGCTCGTACGATGGGTAAAGCTATGGCGCAATTAAAAAACGCCACCAATGATATTAAAAGCGAGATTCAAAAAGGAGCTGAAGCAAACGGACTTGATACAAAATCTCTTAACAGTATAACAGGCAATATCAACGCTCAAATCAATGAAGCAAAATCGAATATTTTAGGAGATTCAGGAAATCTTTTAGGGGATTCGGGAAATCTTTTAGGAGATACGGCTAAAGAAATTGATCAAGTAAAAGAAGATATTGATTCGCTTTCGGGACCTATAAAACGTCAAATGTAATATGCTTGAAAAAATACAAGAATTAGACACAAATCTTTTTGTGTATCTTAATGGATTAGGTTCTGAAACATACGATAAATTTTGGCTGATTATTACTCAACAGTTGTATTGGACACCTTTTTTCCTTTTGCTGTTCTATCTTATTTTTAAAAAGATAGGAGGAAAACAAACCTTGTATTTATTGCTTTTTATAGCAGTTTTGATTGCTTTTACAGATCAGACCTGCAATTTGTTCAAACATACTTTTGAGCGTCTTCGTCCATGTAATAATCCGGAACTTAAATCATTTATCAGAATCGTTCAGGTTCGACAGTCTTATAGTTTTTTCTCTGGACATGCTGCGAATACAATGGCAGTTGCAACCTTCTTGTTTTTGGTTTTGAAAAAACGTTTCAAGTACTTAGGATTCTTGTTTTTATGGCCTCTGGTTTTTGCTTACAGCCGCATTTATTTAGGTCTTCATTATCCAGGTGATATTCTTGCTGGATATTTCTTTGGTGCTCTTTTCGGATCTCTAATTTATTTAGTTTACCGAAAATTAAAACCGCAATATTTCCCAGAGTAAATTTTTAAAGGTGCTGAGGTACTAAGATGCTAAGGTTCTAAGTTTTTTAATTAAATAATTAATCAATTTTTGAATTGCCTCCAGCTTAGCTGGAGTTTTTATAAAAGCTATATTGAAAAGGCTTTAGCCAAAATACAAAGTATTTGGCTAAAGCCTTTTTATATTAAAAGAAAAAAACTTAGTATCTCAGAATCTTAGTATCTTTGAAAAATTAATTTAGAATCGTTTTTTCGCTCCATTCTAATCCGTTTGGGAGCTCTTGTTTGCTGAATTCAATATGAATTACTCGTCGTCTTTCGTTATTTGTAGTTTTGTTTGACGCATGAAATAACAAAGGTTTCATAATCATGATGCCTCCTTTTTCAATTTCACAAATTGTTTCTATCTCATTTTCAAAATCAAGATGTTCAATTCTTAAAATTCCTTTTGAATGGGAGTTATTAATAACTTTTAAAGCGCCATTGTCTTTAGTAGTTTTGTCAATATGAATTCTGATGGTGAAATTATTTTCTAAAATTTTTGTTGGTGGCTGTACAGCAAATTGATTTTGTTTTACAGTCCAGTTTTCGAAATTTTCAACTTCTATTTTTTGCTTTACAGAAATAGTCAAATCTTGATGATAAGCAACAAACCAATTCGATTTTTCCGGCTTGTCAAAATAAATGGATTTGGTTATAAAATAACCTTTTCCAAAATTTGCTTCTATAATATTCTGTAAGGTTTGATTGAAAATAAAAGGCAAAGTCTCTGGGATTTCTTTATGAAATTGTCTGATTGCAAATAAATCTTGAGATTTTCTGAAAGTTGCATTTTCAGTAGTATTCTCGGTTTTGTTTTCAATTAAAGAAATCAAATTTTCAATTTCACTTTCCGAATAAACATTATTTATTATCGAAAAACCTTCAGAGGTAATCTGATTTAGATGAGTCATTTTATATTGGCTTAAAAGAGAAAAAAACTTAGTATCTCAGAATCTTAGCAACTTTAAAGTACCCTTGAAACTGTCAGTCCATCACGAATAGGCAGTAAAACCGTTTCAACACGTGGATCATCTTTCAAAAGTTGGTTGTATTCTAAAAGAACTTTTGTGCTTACATCATTCGGGTGTACTGGCTCTAGGATTTTTCCGCTCCACAAAACATTATCAGATAAAATAATACCGCCTTTGTTCATTTTTGGCACAATCATTTCCCAATAATTCAGATAGTTTTCTTTATCGGCATCAATAAAAACGAGATCAAATTTTACATCCAAAGTTGGTATGATATCAATGGCTTCGCCCAAATGCTGAAAAATCTGCCTTCCCCAAGGCGAGGCATCAAAATATTTTCTTTGAAAATCAACTAATTCTTCTTTGATATCAATAGTGTGTAATTGCCCGTTTTCCTGCATTCCTTCGCAAAGACATAAAGCAGCATAGCCAGTATAAGTTCCAATTTCAAGAATGTTTACAGGGCGAATCAGTTTAGAAAGCATACTCAAAACGCGTCCTTGAAAATGACCGCTCAACATTCTTGGCAAAAGAATTTTTTGATAGGTTTCTTTGTTGAGTTTTGCTAGTAATGCCGGTTCGTTTTCAGAATGTTGTTCGATGTAATCTTCTAATTCTTGTGATATAAAATGCATTTGCAGAGTCTTATTAATTTGAAGCAAAAATACAAAATTATAAACTCAATTTCTGGGAATAAAAAAACCATTCGTTTTAGGCGAATGGTTTTGAGTTTGATTTTTAAATGAAATTATTTTTTCAAAGCTTCATTTACTTCTTTTGCTGTTTTTACAGTTCCGTCTTTTGCTGCTTTCGCTGCATTTTCAACTTTTTCAGCCCCTTTTTTAGTGGCGTCTTTTACGTCATCTGCAGCTTTTTTAGTTGCATCTTTCACATCGTCAGCAGCCTTTTTAGTTGCATCCTTAACATCCTGAGCCGCACTTTCAGTTTTGCTTACCGCGCTGTCTTTTACTTCTTCAATATCAGTAGTTAGAGAGTCAACTTTGTTTCCAAGAGTTAATTCGTCATCTGCAGGTTTTGGGTCTTTATTCCCGCATGATTGTACACCAAATGCTAATAAAGCAACAACAGCTAAGCTTAAAATTTGTTTTTTCATAATGAATTGTCTTTTTAGGTTTATTAAAATAATAAAGGTTATATCGTCGAAAACATAAAATTACAAATTTTAAAATTAGTGCGCGCTTTGTAAGATTATTTTTCCTTAAATGTGCAAGACAATTCTTGTGCCAAAATTTTCTATTAGAATGAAAGCCGATTTACTTTATGATTTTTTTAAGTATTTTTTTTTTCAAATCATTTTGTATTTATTTGATTACCAAAACATTTTCATTTCGTGCAAAATCAGTTAGGGTAATATTGAAAAGAACAGTTATTTCCTTGCCAGCGCGCACTACTCCAAGAGCTGCTGATGGAGGCGTCATTTCAAAATCAGTAAAAGTCATTTTGTTTGTGCCTTGCAGTACAAAAGTGTCGTTGTCATTTGTTGTTGCTCTTACTTGCGTTTTAAAGTCTTTATTTACGCCTGCAATGGTATAAGTTCCAGTGAAAATCCAAGTTGTTTCATTTACTTTTTCAGCTGATTTTAAAGTATATTTTATGTTTTTATGTGTTTTGGTATCTAAACATTCATAAGCGACATCATCCATGCTGGTTTTGCTGCTTTTTATGCTTTCAGCTGGCAATGTAATCGTTAGGTTTTTAATGTCGACAAGTTTTGAATCGGTAATAGTAAAAATAGCGCTTCCGGTACCATCTGAAGATCGCATTACCCAATCATGTATATTAGAAGTTCCTGCAACCTCAAAAGTTGATTTTGTGAGAGAATATCTTTTTTGTGCGTTTGCTTGTAGAGCTAATGTAATTACTACGGCTAATAAAATTGATTTGATCGTTTTCATTTGAATGTGGTATTTAGTTAAACTAGATAGTTTATGATTCCTATCTTTTTCTTGATTCAAAGGTATTGTGAACAAATCGCACAGGAACTGATAAAAATCATGGTTAAGATTTTATTAAAGTCATATAATAAAAAGGATTCTCATATCGATATAATTGTTTTTATGATGCAATCAATTGGTTTTTTAAAGATTGTACGGTGGTTTATAACATTAGAAATGAACAAATAACTTAACTTTGCAGCATGCAAATCGAGAAAAAAGACATAAGGGCCTTATCAAAAGAACAATTGCGTGATTTTTTTGTGGCAAATAATGACAAAGCTTTCCGCGGAAATCAAGTTTATGAGTGGCTGTGGAGCAAAGGCGCACATAGTTTTGAAGACATGACGAATGTTGCCAAAACAACGCGCACTATGCTTGAAGAGAATTTTGTAATCAATCACATCAAGGTCGATACCATGCAGCGCAGTAGCGACGGAACGGTTAAAAATGCTGTCCGATTGCATGATGGCTTGGTGGTAGAATCGGTTTTGATTCCGACAGAAACTAGAACTACAGCTTGTGTTTCTAGCCAAGTAGGTTGCAGTTTAGATTGTAATTTTTGTGCCACAGCGAGATTGAAACGCATGAGAAATCTGGAGCCTGGCGAAATCTACGATCAGATTTTGGCAATTGATAAAGAAAGCCGTTTGTATTACAATCATCCACTTTCGAATATTGTTTTTATGGGAATGGGAGAGCCTTTAATGAATTACAATAATGTCATTAAAGCGATTGATATGGTTACTTCTTCTGAAGGTTTAGGAATGTCGCCAAAACGTATTATGGTTTCGACTTCTGGAATTCCGAAAATGATCAAAAAAATGGCCGATGATGAAGTGAAATTCAAATTGGCAGTTTCCCTGCATTCTGCAATTGATGAAACGCGTGCGAAGATTATGCCTTTCAGTAAAAATTTCCCTTTGAAGGATTTGCGTGAAGCATTGGAATATTGGTACAGAAAAACAAAAAGCAAAGTCTCATACGAATATGTAGTTTGGAAAGGAATAAACGATGATAAAGCTTCAGTTGATGCATTGGTTAAATTCTGCAAATATGTGCCTTGTAAAGTCAATTTAATTGAATACAATCCAATTGACGATGGAGAATTCCAACAAGCTTCAGAAGAGTCTATTATGGCTTACATAAAAGCGTTGGAAAATATTGGAGTAGTAGTAAAAGTAAGACGCAGCCGCGGAAAAGATATTGACGCTGCTTGTGGACAATTGGCAAATAAAGAAGCGTAATAGTGTAGTCCCTACGGGACATAATTTTATCACGCATTCATTTTTCTATCGATATTTTATTCCTAACGGAATATATTGATGAAAAATATCTCGGAGAGATTATATGTTGGTAGCAATAGTTTAATCCCTACGGGACAAATCAAAGATTCGGATATTTTTTGTTACCGATATATAATCTCTCCGAAAGAATTAAAAAAAAAATATGCTCCTTTAGGAGCGATATGTCGGTAGAAAAAAAATAAATACACAATATAAAAATGTCCCGTAGGGACTAAACATTTATATGTTGATAAAAACAAAAAGCATTAAAAACGAGAAATCTTGTTTTTAATGCTTTTTTTGGGCAAAAAGGATTCTTATTTTTTCAAATCAACTTCTTCTGTTACGCCGTCTTTTGTAATTGTTGCAAGTGTATCACATGTTCCGTCGCCGTAATCAATAACAGCCGTAGCTCCGTTTTTGGTTACAGACAATACTCCTTTTACAGGAACAGATCTTTTGCATGATGCTTTAAATTGTAATGGAGTTGTAATTTCAGCAGAGAAAGTATCTCCGTTAGGGAATGTAGTTGTACCGCTTCCAGTTACTAAATATGCATTATCATCCCAGTTGAACCAAGTGTCAAAACCTTCAACTTGTTCTTTAACCAGTGTGCCTTTTCGAGTATAAACGCCTCCGTCATCAAAAGTGATTGTCATATCGATTGCTGCTGTAAAAACAGGATGTGCAGTTGCAAGCAAATCGGTTGCTTTTACAGTTCGCACTATGCTTTTGCTCCCTTGAAGTTTTTTTCCATTGTGATAAAATCCATCAAAAGTATAACTAATTGTTTGTGTGGATGAGGCAAAATCATTGGAGAAAGAAATAACCATTTTTCCTTTTACCGTATTTCCGTTTTCAAGCGTACAGCCGTCTACGCCAAAATCGACAGTTCTTGTCCAGGTGTTATTAGTTAATACTGTTGTTATCGTAGCACAACTCGGAAGGAAATTTTTTACCGGTCCGCTTGGTTTTGAAGTTACGTTTTGTTGTGCGCTAAATTGATCTTCGGCAATATTTGTTACATCATCAATTGAGGCATCAATTTTTGAATTTTTGATGATTTCATCTTTTGTAATTGCCGCAGATGATGATCCGTCATTTGTTTTTTCGTCAGAGTTACAGCTGGCAAAAAAAGATAAAGCGACTAATGTTCCAATAAAGAAAATTTTTGTTTTCATAATAAATTAGTTTTACGTGATTTTAATTAATTGAATTCAAATTAGGCTTTAAATAAATTTGGTGTTTTTTGGTGTGAATTTATATTAGTGTACAAATTGTTGATATACTAACATAAAATTGATAACGTTTTTTTATTTAAAATAGTATATTTGGAATCGAAATGAATATTACTTCCCAAATAAAACAGCCCATTTTTAACGAGATGGAACTTTTTGAAAAAAAGTTCCATGAATCGATGACTTCAAAGGTTGCATTGCTAAACCGAATTACATACTATATCGTAAATCGAAAAGGAAAACAAATGCGCCCAATGTTTGTCTTCTTGACGGCAAAAATGGTTTCTGGAGGGACTGTAAATGAAAGAACTTATAGAGGAGCTTCGGTAATCGAATTGATTCATACCGCAACTTTAGTACATGACGATGTGGTGGACGACAGTAACCGCCGTCGCGGATTTTTCTCTATCAATGCACTTTGGAAAAACAAAATTGCCGTTTTGGTTGGAGATTATTTGCTTTCAAAAGGATTGTTGTTGTCCATCGATAATGGTGATTTTGATTTGCTCCGAATCATTTCTGTAGCCGTTCGCGAAATGAGCGAAGGGGAATTGCTTCAAATCGAAAAAGCCCGAAGACTTGATATTACTGAAGATGTTTATTACGAAATCATTCGAAAGAAAACGGCAACGCTTATCGCAGCGTGTTGTGCGCTTGGCGCGAAAGCTGTAATTGAAGATGATGCTCAGGTTGAAAACATGCGTAAATTCGGTGAATTGATAGGAATGGCTTTTCAAATCAAAGACGATTTATTCGATTATAGCGAAGAAGCCATCGGAAAACCAACAGGAATAGATATTAAAGAGCAAAAAATGACTTTGCCTTTAATTCACGTTTTGAATACTTGCACACCACAAGAAAAAAAGTGGCTGATCAATTCCATCAAAAACCATAACAAAGACAAAAAACGCGTAAAAGAAGTGATTGCCTTTGTAAAAAATAATAATGGTTTGGCTTACGCCGAAAACAAAATGGTCGAGTTTCAGCAGGAAGCACTTTCTTTACTTCAAAACTTCGAAGATTCGGAATATAAAGAGGCGCTGACTTTGATGGTGAATTATGTTATTGAGAGAAAGAAATAATTTTTTTAATTAGAGAATTAGAAAATTTGTCAATTAGATGATTGACCAACTATAAAATAAAAAACCTCTTTTAAAATTTTAAAAGAGGTTTTTCATTTATAATAAAGCAAATTTTATTCTGCTGGTTCGATTTCTGTTTCAGGTTGTGGCTTTTTCTTAAATTCATCAATTAATCCCAAAAGCATTAATAAGGCAAATACTCCCCAGCCAATTGCCCAATATAAACTACTGTTTGAGGTGTTTTTTTCTTTTTCTAAATCTAATTCGGCTTGAGGATTGTGCAAGTTAAAGTTTGGATCATCTTTTAAATAATAAATTTTTAAAATGTTTGATTTTGGCAAATCAGTGCTAAAAGAATGCTCTCCTTCATATTTATTTCCCTCCACTTCAAAATGGTATCTGAATTTATAAGTGTTTACCGGTATTCCAGCAATTTTCACCGTAGTTTGTTTGTATTCCGGATATAATTCGGCTTCTGCTGTAGACTTGTCAAAAATCATTTTTTCATAATTGGAAATGGCTTTGTTATCTCCTCCTTTAATGTATTCAGATGTACATTGTTTACAGCATGCAATTGCAACAAGAAGGACTATAATTCCTCCAATTTTGTCTTTTAAGCTCTTCATTTAAATTAGATTTAGGGTTGTTTTTGGTAAATTTTCGAACTCAAATATAGTAGTTTTAGTACGTAAATGAATATTAATTTAAATAATTGTTGAAATAACGCTTTTAAGCTTTGCTTGCACATGTTTGCACATATCGAGAAGAATTTTGTTTAAGTTTACATGGAATAAATTCCAAGAGATTCAGCTTGGAATTTAAAATTTGAAAATTTTTGGATTTTTTTTCACTCCCATGCAACCATTTCAAATCGACAATCGTCTATGCTAATAGAAGTCTGTTTCTAAAACCAAAACCGAACGCTTATAAATGAAAATTATTCCGTTACATCAAGAAGAAACTAAAATCATAAAGCTGGCTGTCGAGAACAATCGTCAGGCACAGCAGCAGATTTATGGCAAGTTTTCTTCAAAAATGCTAAGCGTGTGCCGACAATATATAAAGGACATTCAGCTGGCAGAAGATGTAATGATAACCGCTTTCATGAAAGTGTTCACCAATTTAAGCAAGTTTGAACACAAAGGAAGTTTTGAAGGCTGGATCCGCCGAATAATGGTTAATGAATGTATTTCTTATTTAAGAGTTCAGAAAAAAGTAAAGTTTGCCGAAGATGAATTTTTTACAGAAGAAAGTTTCAACGAAATCGACAGTCAATTTACAGTAGAACAAATTCAGTTTTTAATCGACGCTTTGCCAGACGGCTATAAAATGGTTTTCAATTTATATGCAATCGAAGGATACAAACACAATGAAATTGCCAAGATGTTAGGAATTAATGAAGGAACATCAAAATCGCAATTATCGCACGCTAGAAAAATGCTGCAAACACAAATTACTATTTTAAAAAAACAAGATAATGGAACCG